>Ga0160467_100091_pt1 | contig 133372 bp, 119 predicted proteins | sample HID1972I_E11MG_FD_108221 | JGI IMG/M metagenome (GOLD analysis project Ga0160467, IMG submission 108221) | Enriched pill bug-associated microbial communities from UW Madison campus, WI, USA - HID1972I_E11 MG | ecosystem: Host-associated > Arthropoda: Insects > Digestive system > Unclassified ... | reverse complement strand
TGAGCACATTTTTCACTAAAAAGGACGGATTATAGGTGAAGCCATCTTCTCTATGGAGCTGCTTTTCCCGCAGGTAAAACCAGTGATGAGTCCGACTTTCAGATACTAAAGTCGGACTCATCTTGGTAATAAGTGCCATTCTTCTCAGCAAGATACAGAAGAAGGGTAATGCTTTTTAATTATATAACCCTGACACTTTTAGTTGACTTTTAACGTCTTATGTAACACACGTAACAATTCAATTAAAGGGGAGCACCAGGATAAACCTTTTGTGATTTGCCCCCTCTAATCATTAAAACACACACTTTATGAAAGATCTTAAACGGGTTTTAATGCTGTTAATATTGGGGACAATGTTCAGCAGCTGGAGCAGCACAGCAAGCACCCTTTCACAGCCGGGAGCCAGTGTATCTTTCCAGACTTTCTATGACGAGCTTTCACCATACGGACAATGGATCAACTATCAGGATCACGGCCGTGTATGGATTCCCGATGTAGAGGAAGGATTTCAGCCTTATGGCACAAACGGACACTGGGTAGTTACTGACTATGGCAACACCTGGGTTTCTGACTACGAATGGGGTTGGGCTCCATTCCACTATGGACGCTGGCTGCTTGACGATTATTATGGATGGATTTGGGTACCAGGTTCTGAATGGGGTCCGGCCTGGGTTAACTGGAGATCCGGAGGTGGCTATTATGGATGGGCACCCTTAGGTCCGGGTCTCGACATCAATATCAACATCAACATACCGCTGGCGAGATGGATCTTTGTACCGCAACGTTATATTACGCACCGGTCTGTATATAACTACCACGTACCGAGAAGCAGATACTCCAATTTCTATGGACATACCACGATTATCAATAATATCTATGTGCGTGACAACAGAAGATATTTTGCAGGTCCGGACCGCAGAGAAATGGAACGATATACACGGGGCAGAATTCCGGTACATCAGGTTCACGCTGCTAACAGACCGGGCAGAACGGTAGCAGAGAGAGGTTCAGTCCGCGTTTACCGTCCGGAATTAAACGGCAGAAACGATAATGGCAGAGGAAATTCTGTGGGACGTCCGGGAAGAGATAATTCTGAACGCTACGGAAACAATAACAACAACCGCCCTTCGAATGATAATCGGAACAGGGACAATACAAGACCGTCAACCACTCGTCCAAGACAGGATAACGACTCCAGGCCTAATTCTGCGGATGTAAGAAACCGGGGGAACGCGACGGCGAACGGCGAGAACCGGGGTACCGGGACAAGCAGGCCTTCCAGAGGACAGCAGGCTGAAACCCGCCCCTCCGGAACACCTCCTGAGACCAGACCGGGCAGTCGAAACTCAGAAAGTACTGACAGGCGTTCTGCAGGAGCTACAAGAACCGAAAGAGCTCCGCAACGAACCATGCAGGGTGGACAAACAGAAAGAAGCCAAAGATCTCAGGCTCCACAGAGAGCCATACCGGGTGCACAGGCAGAACCACGCCAAAGGGCCCAGGCTCCGCAAAGAACTACGCCTCAGGTACAGAGAGCACCGCAGGAGCGCTCACAACCTTCTGATAATTCTCGCAGTAATCGCGGTTCCTCTTCAGGAGAAAGACCTTCGAGAGGTTCGAGCAGATTAACAAGAGGTTAGATTTTGAGAGGCTGTACTCTGGATGAGGCAGCCTCTACCTTGGAAGAGGTCTTTTCTTGACCGTCGTATCTTTGTTTTTAAGCGCCCCAAGCACACTCCTAAAGATGTGTTTCTCCGAATCACTCCTCCTTATTTAGAATAATTACAAAAAGAAGCTCTTTTATTTGGATCGATTATAAACAAATGCTAAGTTTGTAATACACATCAAGTCAATGCAAACGAAAGCGAGTACTCACCTTATAGAAGTTTTTAAGACAGAAGCCGGGACTGTTTACCAATGTGAAGCGACGAATAACTTTATTCTTGAGTTCGCTAATCGCTCCACCGCTTTCAAACCTGGAAACTTCATTGACTTCAGTAAAAGGCTATTTGCAATAAATCTGGCAGAAATGTTATGCAGCACGGCTAAGCATGCAGACCTTGCGATTATCATGCCTCCCTACTGTGAGACTTGTTTTCTGCTGACGATAACAGAGGTCATTTCTCTGCAACGTATCATCGGCGGCGCGAAAACCATCCTTCATCTGAATAGTATTCTTAGAACCAGTCAGCTACAATTTGCTTAGTACAACGATTTAGATTGAATACGTATTAGAAATATTCTCCTACTTTCAAAACATTTTGGTGTTTATTTGTATCTAATAATAAATTTAGAATACTATGAAAGACCTTCTCAGATTAAGAACTTCTCTGTCAGAGGAAATAGAGACTCTTCTAAACGAACAAATAAAAGTTGAAGCATATTCATCTTCCTTATATTTAGCTATGTCTTCCTGGTGTAACCGTAACGGTTATGACAACAGTGCCGGATATCTTGAACGCCAGTCGGGTGAAGAGCGTGAACACATGCTGAAGCTGTTCAGATATATCAACGATCTCGGCGGAAGAGCTATCTCTCCGGAAGTAACCAACATCCCTCAGGAATTCGAATCGTTTAAAGGGATATTTGAACTCGCTTTACAGCAAGAGATTCAGGTTACATCGAACTTCAACCGTATAGCGGACAGATGTCAGAAAGCGAATGACTATGTTACTTTTCAGTTCCTGCAATGGTTCTTAAAGGAACAAATTGAAGAAGAATATGTAGCGAGACGTATCCTTGAGCTTTTCGATATCATCGGAGAAGAAGGAACAGGACGCTGGCAGATTGACAAACAGATCCCTAAAGTTAGCTACGGCGACGAGGGAGGGGAAGACTAGTTATCTTCGATTTTAGGAGCTTTTAAGCTCTGCCAATAATATAAAAGGGTCTATGACCCTTTTTTTTTATGCCTATATTTATCTAAAGTCCTTATACCATTCAGGCCCAAAAATGATTGTTTCGCTTACCATTGTTCGCTATCCGAAGAGACTCATCCCAGTTGCTTTCCTGTCCATGGCATTGCACAGACTTCCGCTTATGCTTACGGAAGGCTGTACGTTCTACAAGCTGATGGGCTCGGGCAGGAACGGTACGTTCGACCTGACGCCTGATCTTCAGCAATGGGCACTTCTCGCAGCCTGGAAGACACAGAAAGACTTCGATGAATTCAAGGAACGGTCCTTTGTCAGCCGCTGGTGGAAACGCTTCGCCGGGGAGCAATGGACTGTCTTGTTGGAGCCTGTAACGAGTCATGGAAGCTGGGACGACCAACTGCCCTTTGGGACCCGTTTTGAAAAGAATCAGATTGAAGGACCAGTTGCTGTGTTAACGCGTGCGACAATCCGACTGAACAAGCTGAAGAGGTTTTGGTCGCATGTCGACAAAGTCGCACAACTAATGTCGCGGGCACCTGGTTTTATCACATCATTTGGAATCGGAGAAGCACCTTTTTTCAGGCAGGCCACATTTTCCGTATGGGCATCTGTGGAGGACGTTAAAAATTTCGCATACAAATCTGCAGAGCATGCCGAAGTGATAAAAAAGACAAGGGAAGAGAACTGGTATAGCGAGGAACTCTTCGCCCGGTTTAAGATCATCGGTTCCGAGGGCTCATTAAATGGGTCGGATCCCTTATCGGAAAAGACTGAAATTTTGTAATACATTTGCTAAAAAAATACATGCGAGTAGTTGCCGAGTTACCAAGACCAGACTGTAAAATCACCATCTTTTCGATGAATGGAAAGTATATCATCAAGTTTGAGAAGGGGAGTTTTGAACAGACATATAAGCTTTCGGAAATGGATTTATTGGAAGGACTAGATGGTGCGTTTCAACTTTTGGACGAAGAGTTTATCCGTACGGTGGTAGCTAGATTTGATGAAATGCTGTCTGACTTCTCCTCAACCTGGAAGAGACATGAGGCTTAGTACTATGCTAAATAGATACTTAATAAATATCTCGTAGAATACTTACTTACAACTTGATATAAGCATTAAATTTGACATACAGAATTTAATTTGGAACCTTGTGACAGTTCTGATATACAGATCACACACTATATAAACTAATTAATGACATCAAAACCAAAACAATCTGATATATAATTAGTAATAAAAATAACAGAATTTAATTTTGAAGGCCGTAAGCCCCTGTTCTACCCACGAATGAGGCGTTTGAACATCATTGTCAAACTACACGTCAAAAATGTAAGATCAATAAATTATCTTTGCGCTACGAATGAAGAATATCCGTAACTTTTGCATCATTGCACACATCGATCACGGAAAGAGTACTTTAGCAGATCGACTTTTAGAATATACAAATACCATAAGTCAGCGCGACGCGCAGGCCCAGTTATTGGATAACATGGACCTCGAGCGTGAGCGCGGAATTACCATAAAGAGTCATGCGATACAGATGAACTATAGCCTCAATGGAGAGGACTATATCTTCAATCTGATCGACACCCCCGGGCACGTTGATTTTTCATACGAGGTCTCCAGGTCTATCGCGGCTTGTGAGGGAGCTCTTCTTATTGTAGATGCATCTCAGGGTATTCAAGCTCAGACTATCTCTAACCTCTATCTTGCTCTTGAGCATGATCTGGAAATCATTCCGATTCTGAATAAGATGGATCTTCCGGGTGCGATGCCAGAGGAGGTAAAAGACCAGATAATTGAACTTATCGGCTGCAAACGCGAAGATATTATACCTGCATCCGGAAAAACCGGCTTAGGTGTTCATGATATTCTCGAAGCAATCGTTACGCGGGTACCCGCCCCGGTTGGCCAGGAAAACGGCGAATTGCAGGCATTGATATTTGACTCTGTATTTAACCCCTTCCGTGGTATTATTGCCTACTTCAAGGTTGTTCACGGACAGATTAAAAAGAATGATAAGGTAAAATTCATTGCAACAGGAAAGGAATATATTGCGGATGAGGTAGGTATATTAAAACTGAATCCTGAACCTCGCGGCATTGTTAAGACGGGAGACGTAGGATATATTATCTCCGGAATCAAGGAAGCCCGGGAAGTTAAGGTGGGTGACACGATTACACACGTAGACAAGCCTTCAAAAGAGGCCATTCAGGGCTTTGAGGAAGTAAAACCAATGGTATTTGCAGGAATTTACCCTGTTGATACGGATGAGTTTGAGGAACTTCGCGAAAGCATGCACAAGCTTCAGTTAAATGATGCTTCGATTGTTTTCGAACCGGAATCATCTGCTGCACTTGGGTTTGGATTCAGGTGCGGATTCCTGGGAATGCTTCACATGGAGATCATCCAGGAACGTCTGGAGCGTGAATTCGACATGACGGTAATTACTACCGTACCGAACGTTTCTTACGTGGCTCATACCACCAAGGGGGATGAAATACAGGTTCATAATCCTTCTGATCTTCCCGATCCGAGCAAACTGGATTCTGTGGAAGAACCTTTTATAAAAGCGAACATCATCACTAAGTCGGAATTTGTTGGTCCTATCATGTCTCTTTGTATTCAAAAGAGAGGGATCATCATCAACCAATCATATCTGACCTCTGATCGTGTAGAGCTCGTATTTGAGCTTCCGATGGGAGAAATTGTATTTGACTTCTACGACCGTCTTAAAACGATATCAAAGGGATATGCTTCCTTCGATTATCACCAGATCGGTTACCGTAAGTCAGATCTTGTAAGACTGGATATCCGTTTGAACGGCGAGCCGGTTGACGCATTGTCTTCTCTTATCCACCGCTCGAACTCCTATGAGTTCGGAAAGCGTATTTGTGAGAAGCTGCGTGAGTTGATTCCGAGACAGCAATTTGAGATTATTATCCAGGCGTCTATTGGTGCTAAGGTAATCGCCAGGGAAACGGTTCGCGCCCTGAGAAAGGACGTAACAGCGAAATGTTATGGTGGTGATATTTCCCGTAAGCGTAAACTTTTGGAAAAACAGAAAAAGGGTAAGAAGAGAATGCGCCAGGTTGGTAACGTGGAAATCCCACAGTCGGCATTCATGGCTGTCCTGAAACTCGATTAATAACAAATAGCAACAACAATTCTACGATAACAACATGCAGTTATTAGACGGAAAATTCGTATCAGAAAAACTCAAGCAGGAAATTGCTGCGGAGGCAGCAGGCGTCCTTGCTACCACCGGCCGCAAGCCACATTTGGTTGCTATCCTTGTGGGCAATGACGGCGGAAGCGAGACTTATGTGGCGAGCAAAATGAAGAATTGCGAGAAGGTGGGCTTTAAGTCATCACTTCACCGCTATGACAATTCTGTTACTGAGGCGGAACTTCTGGCAAAGATTGAAGAGATTAATCAGGACGAAGGTGTAGATGGACTAATCGTTCAGCTTCCTTTACCTAAACATATTGATCCGGAGAAGGTTACAGAAAAGATCGATTACAGAAAAGACGTAGACGGCTTCCATCCTGTAAACCTGGGTCGCATGATGCGAAACCTCCCCTGCTTCATTCCTGCCACACCGTATGGCATCATGATGATGCTGGAAGAATATAAGATTGAGACTTCCGGAAAGCATTGTGTTGTGGTTGGTCGCAGCAATATCGTAGGAAGCCCGATGAGCATTCTGATGGCTAGAAACGCATATCCTGGCAACTGTACTGTAACATTAACCCATAGCAGAACAAAAGACCTGAAAGACGTGGTAGCATCTGCTGATATTATTGTAGCGGCAATCGGTAAAAAGAATTTCGTTACTGCAGACATGGTTAAGTCTGGTGCTGTAATCATCGACGTGGGGATTAACAGAGAGGTTTCAGAAACAACGAAGTCGGGATATAAGCTATATGGGGATGTTGACTTCGATAACGTATCTGAGAAAGCTTCGTGGATTACACCTGTTCCTGGTGGTGTAGGATTAATGACGATTGTAGGCTTGCTGAAAAACACGCTTGCATCTGCTAAAAAAGAAATTTACGGCTAGCTATAGCGGGCTTTGCTAAAATGACATTGCCCTGCTGATATCCCTTTTAATATTGGGTATATTCGCAGCCTTAGAAAAAAAATGAGTTTACAAGTACCAGAAGACGGAACCCTACTCCCATTAATGGAGGAGTTTTATACCATCCAGGGCGAGGGTTATCATAGTGGAAAAGCCGCTTATTTCATCAGACTTGGCGGATGTGATGTAGGTTGTCATTGGTGCGACGTGAAAGAGAGCTGGGATGCAAGCTTGCATCCGCTTACTCACGCTGATCAGATCGTGGCTAATGCAGAACGATATCCCGGCAAAGCTGTGGTAATCACCGGCGGGGAACCTCTTATCTATAATTTGGATTACCTCACTTCTGAATTGCAAAAACGGGGAATAAAAACTTTCATTGAAACTTCGGGGGCATATCCTTTATCAGGACAATGGGACTGGATCTGTCTTTCCCCAAAGAAGTTTAAGTCGCCTGTACCATCAATCGGTCAGCATGCCGGAGAATTAAAGGTCATCGTTTTCAACAAGAGTGACTTCGCCTGGGCAGAATCGCATGCCCAACTGGTATCTCCAGGTTGTAAACTTTACCTTCAGCCAGAATGGTCTAAGTCACATGATATGATACCCTTGATCATCGACTACGTTAAAGAAAATCCTAAATGGGAGATTTCACTTCAGACACATAAGTTCCTGAACATTCCATAAGGCCGGGAGGAGGAGAAGCGTATGAAATCCTTCACCAGTACATTAGTCGTCTGTGTTTTATGCTTGAGCAGCGGGCTGTTGTTCTCACAGAGCCTATCGGGCCGCGATGAGCGGGCCTCTACAAAAGCGTATCAGAATGCGGGCAGGTACCTGCAGCAAAAAGACTATGCGGCGGCGATAAACCAACTCCGGGAAACTGTTAAGCACAACCCATCCTTCATAAAAGCACATCAGCAATTAGGGGACTGTCTAAGATTAACCGGGAACTACGAGGAAGCCGGAAAATCATATAGGACGGTATTGAAGTTAGACCCTGGATATAGCACCCTGACTACATTCGGGCTGGCTATCAGTGACTTTTACTGCGGTTTGTATGAATCGGCGCTTTCGGGGTTTAGAAAGTATTTACAGACACCATCCTTGTCTGCAAGCAGTCGGGCGCTTGTCGAAAAACACATCAACGATTGCATCTTTAGTATTCAGGCGATTAAAAACCCCAAACCGTTTGCCCCTGTTAATCTGGGATCTGGCATTAATTCATCTGAACAGGAGTATTTTCCTGTTGCAACAGCCGGTAATAAGCGTTTTGTCTTTACTAGGAGAACGGGTAAGAATGAAGATATGTATGAAAGTGTTCGCGAGTCGGGGTCATGGCAGACATCGGTTGAGCTTGATGCGAAGATCAACACACCCGACTTTAATGAAGGGTCTCAGAGCATTTCTCCAGATGGCATGTACCTTTTTTACTCCGGTTGTAATAAACCTGACGGTCAGGGAAGCTGTGATATCTACATCAGCAAGAGAACAGCGTCGGGATGGTCGGAGTCCTACAATCCCGGCGCACCGCTAAATACAGACGCATGGGAATCGCAGCCATCCATAAGTGCTGATGGACGCAGATTATACTTTGTAAGCGACAGAAAAGGCGGTTATGGCGCAAATGATATCTGGTATTCCGACCTTCTAGCCGACGGCAAGTGGTCAGCACCTGTAAATGCAGGAGCCAATGTCAATACTCCCTATGACGAACATTCCCCTTTTATATATCCGGATAACATAACATTGTACTTTTCTTCCAACGGTTGGCCGGGCTTTGGCAAACAGGACATCTTTTTAAGCAAGTGCGATGAAAGCGGCGCCTGGCAAAAACCCGAGAACCTCGGCTCACCTGTAAACACTGCTGAGGAACAGAGCGGTTTGATGGTCAGTACAGACGGTATAACCGCCTACTTTGCTTCGGAGCGACCTGAGGGCCTGGGAGGAATGGACATCTACTCCTTTGAGCTTGCTCCTGAACATCGCCCCCGGAAGGTGACAGTTATTGAAAGCAGTATGCGTGACGCTGCGACCGGTGAAAAAGTGGAAGCAAAGATGACGATAGAGGATTCCGAATCGGGCGCAGTGCTCTTTGAACACGATCCTTTAAGCGGACCTGACCTGCTGGCTGTTCTGCCGGCAAGAGAGCGGTATACGCTGCGCGTTTCGAAAGAAGGTTACATGCCTTACTCTGAGAATATCGGTACACAGGCGATAACGTCAGCAGAATCACTTAACACACATGTTGAGCTGAGAAAGATCAAGGTGCAGGAACAAGCCGTTCTCAACAACATTTTCTTCGAAACAGACCAATACACACTCCTTCCGACATCCAGAACAGAGTTAAACTTTTTGGTTCTTTTTTTAACGGACAACCCTTCGGTTAAGATTGAAATAGGCGGACACACGGATAGCGCAGGAACAGATGAATGGAATCTCACTCTTTCAGAGAACCGTGCAAAGGAAGTGTATAAATACCTATTGAATAACAAAATAGACCGGAACAGATTAAGCTTCAAGGGATATGGAAGAACAAGGCCGATAGCGGATAACAAAACCGAACAAGGCAAACAACAGAACCGTCGTACGTCTTTTACAATTCAGCCGTAACGACCGTCCAGGAAAAATTTTCTATGTGCCTGAGTGGCTTATTTAGCTTTCTCTTCCTTTTTTTCAGGTAAGGATCGGAAGATGACATCCCAAAAAACAGAACTTACTCCGAAACCTCTTTCAGGATATTTGTAATGATGAAGATGGTGATTTCTCCATAAGGCCTTAAGTGGTTTCGGTGGGGCGAAAGCATGGATCGCATAATGCATGGAAACATAAGCCAGATATCCAATCATAAACCCGGGGAAGAACATATATGCGTAGTCCCCCATGCCTGTAAATAATAACGAGAAGAGGTAGATAATACCAAATACTACCGCTGCTAGAATTACACTGGGAACGGGAGGCATAAAAAGGCGCATGCGATCGCGCGGATACTCATGGTGATTACCGTGGAAGATATATACTATTCGATTGGCCCATTCGCTGCTTGCTTCATAATGGAACAGATAACGGTGGGCGAAGTATTCAAATAAGGTCCAGAAGGCCAGAGCGCCAAAGAATACCAGAGCGATAAACGAATAGTCGTATCCCAGGTTTGCATGGCTATAGTAGATCAGGTAGGCGCATAGTGGTATGTAGATGCTATATATAATCCAGGGTCTGGTTTTGGTTAAACTCTCTAAAAAGTCACTCTTGAACAAACGAGCCTGACCTGTATTCTTTATCTTATCAAAATGCATATTTCAAGCTTTAATTTTTACCCCATAACGTATAACTTCGAAAAAAGTTTAGGGCTTTAAAACATGTTCAGGAGGTCATTATGCTGTAATCTGACCTCCTGATACTTATGGTCGACTATGCCTGAGCTACCAACTCCCTGGCTTTAGTCAAAGCGAGATCAAGCCCGGAACTATCTTTTCCACCCGCGGTAGCGTAAAAAGGTTGTCCACCACCGCCACCCTGGATATTTTTGGCAAGTTCGCGAACGATATTTCCAGCGTTCAGTGCTCTTTTGTCCACGAGGTCTTCAGAGATCATAACAGTCAGCCCTGGTTTGCCTTCTGACTCAGATGCAAGAACCAGGAACAGATCAGATACGATCTCTTTTAATGAAAAAGCCAGATTCTTGATTGCATCTGCATTTGCGAAATCGATACGTGCGGCTATGAAGTTCATACCGTTTATCGATTCTGCTTTAGCAGCCAGTTCATTCTTGAGGTTAGCTGCCTTCTCGAATACGCTTTTCTCAATCTCTTTCTTCAAGCGGCTATTTTCTTCAAGGAGTGATTCCAGCGATTTAGCCAGATCCTTAGGGTTTTTCAGCAAGCCTTTTAACTGATTAAGCAGACCAGCCTGATTATTGAAATAGTTTTCAGCGGTTGCTCCGGTAATTGCTTCTATCCTTCTCACGCCTGCCGCAACAGCACTTTCAGACACGATCTTGAAGTAGCCGATCTGTCCGGTAGCCTGAACATGAATACCTCCGCAGAGCTCTCTCGAATAAGAATCGTCGAAGGTGATTATTCTGATGAACTCACCGTATTTCTCTCCGAATAAAGCAGTGACACCACGATTAACCGCTTCCTGGAAAGGGACGTTTCGTTCCTCTTTAAGAGCAATATTCTGACGGATCTTCTGATTTACGATAGCCTCTACCCTGGCCAGCTCTTCATCTGTGGCCTTGGCAAAATGTGAAAAGTCAAAACGGAGATAATCTGAATTCACAAGAGAGCCTTTTTGCTGTACATGAATACCCAAGACCTCTCTAAGGGCAGCCTGCAGTAAGTGTGTTGCCGAGTGATTACTCTGGATCAATATCCGTCTGTCTGCATCTACCTGAGCAATTACCTGAGCTTCCAGATCAAACCCTTCGGGAATCTCATCAGTAAAGTGGATATTCAGGGCGTTCTCCTTCTTTGTATCTGTAATACGGATCTGAAGACCGTCTTCTGCTACGAGAAAACCGGTATCGCCAACCTGACCACCGCTTTCTGCATAAAAAGGAGTCCTGTCGAGTACAATTTGGAACTGCACCTTCCCTTTAGCCGTAACTTTCCTGTATTTTAGAATATGTGCAGGAGTCTCCGTATGATCATAGCCTACGAACTCGTTAGAATCGCCTGAATTAACGATGATCCAGTCGGTGGTATCAACCGCCGTCGCAGCTCGGGAGCGTGCCTTCTGGGCCTCGAGAGCCTGGTTAAAGCCTTCCATGTCAACGGTCATTCCACTTTCGCGAGCCATAAGGTCGGTTAAGTCTATTGGAAAACCGAAGGTATCATAGAGTTCAAAGGCAAAGTTTCCGTCTACTACCTTGTTGTCTGATGTGTATTTTTCGAAGCGCTGAATGCCTGTAGCAAGTGTTCTAAGGAAGGAAACCTCCTCCTCCAGGATAACCTTCTGTACGAAGTCCTGCTGCGCTTTAAGCTCAGGGAATACGCCGTCGAACTGATCAGCCAGAACAGGCACGAGCCTGTTAAAGAATGGCTCCTTAATGTCGAGGAAGCTGTATGCATAGCGCACTGCTCTCCGCAGAATCCGCCGGATAACATATCCTGCCTTCACGTTTGATGGAAGCTGACCGTCTGCTATTGCGAAGGCAATTGCACGGATGTGGTCGGCCATCACCCTCATGGCAATGTCTGTCTTCGCCAGGCTTTCCCCCTGATTATAGGCAATGCCACTCTCGGCAGCTATAAAAGAAATAAGTGGCTGGAATACGTCTGTATCGTAGTTGGAAGATTTTCCCTGAAGGATGCGCACCAGCCTTTCAAGCCCCATTCCTGTATCTACATGCTGTGCAGGTAACGTCTGTAAAGACCCGTCTTTCAAGCGGTTGAACTGCATGAATACGTTGTTCCAGATTTCTATAACCTGAGGATGGTCTGCATTGACAAGAGTTTTGCCATCTACCAACTGACGTTCTTCTGCAGAGCGGCAATCGACATGAATTTCGGAGCAAGGTCCGCATGGGCCGGTATCACCCATCTCCCAGAAGTTGTCTTTCTTGTTTCCAAGCAGAATACGATCTTCGGAAATCCACTGCTTCCAGAAATCATACGCTTCCTGATCTTTAGGTAAGCCTTCTTTCTCATCTCCCTGAAATACTGTTACATAAAGCTTATCCTCTTCAATGCCATAAACCTTGGTCAGGAGCTCCCAGCTCCAAGCGATAGCTTCTTCTTTAAAGTAGTCGCCGAAGCTCCAGTTACCCAACATTTCAAACATGGTATGGTGGTATGTGTCGATACCCACCTCCTCCAGATCGTTGTGCTTACCGGATACCCGCAGACAGCGTTGAGTATCGGCAACCCTTGAATATTTCACGGGTGCCTCTCCCAGAAAAATATCTTTAAACTGGTTCATTCCTGCATTAGTAAACATCAGTGTAGGGTCGTTCTTTACCACGATTGGCGCAGAAGGCACTACCCGATGGCCCTTACCTGCAAAAAAATCTAAAAATCCTTTTCTGATTTCCTTCGTTGTCATCCTTTAAATATTTGGTTGCAAAGTTAATATCAGATTTGGATTTTGGAATATTAGAGACCATAATTCGACATTCTCTTATCGATTGTTGGGAAATCGTACTACATTTGTATTATGCCATATAAAGAAAGAGACATCAACAAACTCTACTACACAATGGGAGAAGTAACTGAAATGTTTCAGGTTAACGCCTCTCAGATACGGTTTTATGAGCGTGAGTTCGAAATTCTACAACCTAAGAAAAACAAAAAAGGCAACAGGCTGTTCTCTCCGGAAGACGTTGAAAATCTGAAAATTATCTTTCATTTGGTTAAAGACAAGGGTTACACATTGTCGGGTGCGAAAGAGCACCTGAAAACTAACAGGACGGAAATAAAAGAAAACCAGAAAGTAATTGACTCCCTTGAAAAGCTTAAAAAGTTTTTACTTGAAGTGAAAGACCAGCTGTAAATTCAACGCTCTCCAGGTTTATCATAAATGACGTGAGAGTATTATTTATAATCAATACCCGGTCTGGAAATCAGATCGAAGGACGCCTTAAAGCTTTGATTCAGAACTCGTCTAAGGAGCTGAATTATGAATATTCAATTTTTGAGCTAAAAAAAGACTTTTCGGAAGATCAGATTTTGGAGGCCATAGCTGGATACCAGCCGGAAACGCTCGGTGTTGCGGGCGGCGACGGAACAATTAACCTGATTGCTAAGCTTATCCATAATACATCACTTCCTATGCTTATCATTCCAACCGGATCGGCAAACGGAATGGCAAGCGAGCTTGGCATACGCGGCCGCATCGAAGGTGTGCTGAACCTGCTGAGGGATGGTGTTAAGCAGCCAATAGATGTCCTGAAGATCAATGGAAAAATATGCATACATCTGGCAGACGTTGGGTTGAATGCAAGGATTGTTAAGCGGTTCGAAGAAGATCCGGGAAGAGGCTTGATGACTTATGCGAAATACCTATTTCGCGAGGTCTTTCTGATCAAGCAATACCGTTTCCACATCAGGATAGACGGCAAACTACTTAAAAGAAAAGCGGTATCGCTCACTTTCGCGAATGCTTCAAAGTATGGAACGGGCGCCGTGATCAACCCAGTCGGGATAATTGATGACGGAAAGTTTGAGCTTGTTATCGTCAGACCCTTTCCGCGCATAAAATTGCTTTCCATCGCCTGGAAAATGTTTACAAATAGCTTGCAGACCTCCGAATATGTAGAAGTGCATAGTTGCAGCAAGGTGCAGATCCGTTCTTCAAGAAGAACTACGCTTCAGGTAGACGGAGAGATCTGCGGTAAGGTTCACGAGATTCATGCCGAGATCATCCCCTCCTGTCTGACGATGATCGTGCCTGCAACACACGCCGAAGCCTAGTCTGGCTATCTTGCTTCCAGTATCTGCATCTGTGCCATTATATCTTCTTCAGAGATGGGATAAGGTACGTCATTGCGTATCGAATCATGAACGGCAGCGAATAACCGATCATAGTTGCCTTTCAAGGATGTGGTGTATTCGGTAGATCGCTCACCCGTTTCGTTGATACTGATGAGCTTCCCTTGGTTTCCATCATGCTCCAGGCCATATTCCGGACTATCAGGTGTAACTCCTGCTTGTAACTGATCTTCCTGAACATCGGTGCGGGACTTGATGTAGGAGCCCTTAGTACCATGCACAACAAAGGAAGGCAGAGGTGAAGCGGTAAGCAGGCTCGCGGTGACAAAGACATTCAGGCCGCTTTCGTAACGGAGGTGGACGTGCATGTAGTCATCCACCTTAGATTCTGTTCGAAAAATACCGGTAGTTTTGACGAATGACGCGGGCTTTCCCCAGATGCTAATGACCTGATCGAGAAGGTGGGGACCGAGATCAAAGGTTAAGCCACTCGCCGGAAGAGGAAGTTCTTTGAAGGTCTTCTTGCTGATCTCGTTGCGGTAACGGTCAAAACGGAAGTGCGCTTCGATTGGAGCACCCAGCTTTCCACTGTCTAAAGCAGACTTAACAGAAAGAAAGTCGGAATCCCAGCGACGGTTTTGATATACAAGCACCTTCAGATTCCGTTCTTTACCTAATGTAAATAGCTCCTGAGCTTCTGAAGAAACGGCGGCGAAGGGTTTCTCCACCAGGACATGTTTTCCTGCCAGGAGAGCCTGCTTTGCGTATTCGTAATGAGTGTTGTTCGGTGTATTTATAATTACAAGCTCAATGTCCGGATCTTTTAACAGCTCGTCTACGCTATCATAACTGATCACGCCGGTGTAGTGTTCATGGATCGCTTTAGTCGATCTTTCAGTTACTGCCCTCAGTTCAAAATCGCTGCTTGCGTGTATAAATGGGGCATGAAATACTCTGCCAGACATTCCGTAAGACAATATTCCTGTGATGATAGGTTTTTTCATTGTAGTGTTCTATTTACAGGCCGGCTGATTCTTTCACGCCTGCCAGAATGGTTTTCCAAATTAACGTAAAAAAGGATCTATCCGGCGGTCGTTGATAATATGCATCTACGGCCTGAGCCTTCTCGTCCTTCTTCGGATTTCGTTCGTTTATTTTAAAGTTATTGGCTATAAAGGTAACTAATCCACGCTTTTTTAATGTCCCGTCATCTGCTTTTTTAAGCACATCAACTTTAAGATCCTGATAGGTGAGCAGCACTTTTCCTCTGCCATCCCTATAATTCCCGTTAATATCTACTCTGAGTCTGGAAATCTGCGCCTGCTTTATCTCAACGGCCGCAAGAGGCTTGGTGGCGCGATTCAGTGTTAGACCAGACATTGGCCCTAGATCAGCATACACGGAGAACACTCCCTCCTTCTGGCGCTTCAGGTTAAACCTGAAACCAGCCTTCAATTTGCCTTCGTTCATGAATCGTGTATCGGCGTCGATACGTAACATTCCGTCTCTGGCTACCCAAGACGGAATATTAGTAAGATTTGAAATTGAGGCACTTGTGTTAACGAAGGTTATTTCACCACGCTGCATCGTTTCGGGGTTTCTTTCCATGAAAGCTACGTCCAGATCTTTCACCTTGATGTCCTTGATTCCAATTGTTATATCCGATTCGAATAATTGCTGGTGCGGATAACGAACTTTCCTGCCCTTACCGACAGGGATTGTACGGTCGCTGTATACTTCGAGGTTACCTCCGGTTATGCTGGCGTTTCCAGCGTAGAGCCCGTCTCCTGCCAGGAGCATCCACCATGCTATATCTTCCAGAACCACGTTTTTGACATTTACATCATAACGGTCTTGCCGGGCCTTCATTACCTTCGCGTAATTGGCTTTTGAAATCCGGGGTTGGATCTTGAGTGATTGAACGCGCAGTTCGTTACGGGCGGCGAAGACTGTGATACTGTCCAGAATGAGCGTATAGAGGCTATCTGCAGTCTTGTGCGTGAAATTTTTCAAGCGCATGGTAGCGTCCTTTGCATATAAAAATCTGGATGTATCGCTTTCCGTTTCCCTGTTGATCAGGATATCCTCTAGGCTGACATTCAAATTGCTCAGACTAGTCTGTATTTTAGAGCCTTCGTTGTGATAAACAAAATCGACATCCTTGAGACTCAGAACATTTAAACCAAAGCTCCCAATCTCTTTTTCGATAAGGGACGATACGCTTGTCGCCTTTTTTGGGCGCTCGTAATCGAGCTGGTGATGATACACGTGTACAGAGGGCTGCTCAATCATAAGAATATTGAGACGGATATCCCGCTTCTTTATCAGATCAGCTGGTGTCAACCCATCTATCGCAAGCGAGCTTAAATTAATATCGAAGACATCCGCGGGAGCGTCTTTCGCTTCCCTCATTTGTTTGTAAACGACAGAATCATAGGAAATGCGAACCTTGGAGAGGATAATCCGGGAGTTAACGACATCAGCGTTGATTTTTTCAACGTCCAACCTGTATAGTCCGCCGGATGCATCATGTACAACCTTTTGTAATTTAGCCTTAATCAGGGGTTCAAAGTCATCAAGTTTTCTGAATTTGAAATAGAACAGAGCGCCCGCAATCAGAATAATAATTGCGATTCCTGCAACAAGTATGTTTTTTCTCATCAATTGATGAACAACGAAGGTGCGTTAAAGTTTATCCTGTACCTAGAGGTAAGACAGGGCGCTGGCTTTCATCTGACTGTAGTCATGGGGTTCAAAGCTATCTTCAGCTAACTCGCAGTTTACTGAAATAGCGTCGAACCGTACATCGCCGAAAAGGCTGGCGATGGCGGTATCGGCTGCATCTCTTCCTGTTGCGATCTTGACCAGCCCATTAAGGGGAGCAAGTTTTGTTGGATCAAATATAATCCATCTGCCCCCAAGATATGCTTCAAAGCAGGCATGGAAATCTGGCGGACTCAGTTTATAGGAGTACCCGGTAAAATATCTTGCCGGTATAGTCAATGCCCTACATAAAGCGATTCCAAGGTGTGCGAAATCCCTGCAGACGCCCGCCTGCTCTGTGACAGTGTCATACGCCGAGGTTTGGGAGTTTGTTGAGCCACTCAGATACTCGACATTGTTATAGATCCATTCCGTCAGAGCGAGAACCTTATCAAACGCATTCTCAATGTGGCCGAACATATTGTTAGCCAGGCGGTAGAGCTTATCTGACTGGCAATACCTGCTAGGATTAAGATACGATAGTACGAGTGCATCCATATCTCTTATTTGTACTTCATAGAGAACGCCAGGATCCAGCAGTAGATAAGAATTATCAACGGTCGCGGTATACCGTAGTTTTACAGGGGAAGGTTCAGTAATATTAACTCGTACAAACCGGTTATCTGCGCTTACTGAAGTGAGTTCTTCATAGTAGAAGTAAGGTTCTACTATGAAGAACTCTTCGAGTATTTGTTGATATGAGGTTTTTAACGCGTGAATATTGAGAATCAGCGTTCCCGGAGAATTGAATTGATATGCTAACTCGGATGATACTTTGAATTTCATAGATCGACCTTCCCGCAGTCGTCGTTTAATACACTTAACTTTTCGAAAGCCGGCTCCATCCAGTCCTCGGGTATGTTTAACAAAGCCGTTTTCAGCTCATTCGCCCACTGAGCAGATATATGCTCAAGGTCTTGCTTTTCAAATCGGTATTCGCTCATCGCGAAGCTATCCTTGTTGTAAAGAATGACGTCAATAGGAAAATCGACGTCGTTAGTACTCGTACGCGTCGAATCAAAGGACAGAAAGCCCGTTTTCAGTGCTAGCTTCATTGAGGAGTCTTCCTTGAGAGTCCTGTTAAGGATCGGCTTTCCAGGACCGGAGTTGCCGATGATTACAAAAGGTGATCCCTGATCGAGTTCTACCCAATTGCCCTCGGGGTAGAGAAGGAAGAGTTTATGCTCATCATCATCCTTTAACTGCCCTCCGATTATAGTGTTCAGATTAAATTTGAACCCCGATTTCTCGAGGGGTACCTTATCTTCTACAGCAACCCGGCGAACCTGCTCGCCAAAAGCATTAACGGCTTTATAGAGTTTGTTGTATTCGGCTCCTCCTTCTATGAGTTCACGGAAGTAGATGATCGCCTTATCCCTTACAGATCTCAAACCACTCGTCATGATAAAAAGAGAGTGATGCTTCTTCTGATCAACAAACACCTTTTTCTTGACTGTAGTATCCGTACCCGAAGTGATACGGGTGTCGGCAATTGCCACAAGCCCTTCCTTAACCTTAATTGCCAAACAATACGTCATCTTTTTATTTTAAGCGAGGTTTCTACCCGCGTTTACGATACCATATACTGTGCGGATTACCAGCTTGTTGAATATCTTCACCTTCTCTTCATCGTCTTTGTGCTTATCCAATTGCTGAAGCGCGTAATGCTGAATGATAACAAGTGGCAAAACGATACGCTCTCTCAAGGCAATGGAGCGGCGTTCAACAGGATATAGCTCCATCAGCACGGTAGTTCCGGTAAGCTCCAGCATAAGAGACCTGGTGAGATCGTACTCACTTTTCAGCTTCGTCCAGAACTCACCGTATACTTTATCATTGGCAAGGAAAGCTGTGATGTTGAAGTTGACCTTAGACATCGACATGATACAGTTGTCTATCATGGTCTTGAATTGTCCTGAAGTTTCATACATGCTTTTCACGTCGTCCCAAACGCCATCTTCCTTAGCTTTCTTTAATGCAGAACCTACTCCATAAAATCCGGGAACATTCTGCTTAAGCTGACTCCAGGAGGTAACAAAACTAATTGCACGGAGATCTTCCAGTTTGAGCTCGGCACCTGAGTCGCGTTTTACCGGACGGCTGCTGATGTTGATATGAGCGAGAAGTTTAAGCGGACTTAGCTGCTCGAGATACCGCAGGAATAGCGGATCTTCCCTTAACGCTACGAAAGCATGGTGACTTGTATCAGCCATGCCATCGATTATCGACTTCTGCGCGGGAGTAAAAGTATTTTTATCACTGGTATCTAAAGCAGAAACAATTCCTGCATTTACCATCTGTTCAATGTTAAAATAGGCAGTATCGAAAGAACCATATTGACTACTGATTGTTTGCCCCTGTATGGTGAGCTGTATATGCTCATTGGCAATCTCGCTTCCCATGGTTGCATAAAAGCGGTGGGTTTTACCACCTCCACGTGCCGGAGGACCGCCACGACCATCAAAGAAGGCCAGCTGGATACCGTTTTTCCGAGCGAGAGTTGTCAGCACAACTTTGGCTTTATAAATAGACCAGTTTGCCATCAGGTAGCCTCCATCCTTGGTACTGTCGGAGAAGCCCAACATGATAATTTGCTTATTACCTCTCTTTGCAAGGTGGTCTTTATAAAACGGATGTGTATACAGCGTTTCCATAACAGGTCCTGCCAGAGCGAGATCCTGTACAGTTTCGAACAGTGGAACGAAGTCTACGCTTAGTTCGTCTTTCTTCCATCCGCTCCACAGGAATAAGTTGATCAATTGTAGGATGTCAGAGGCTTTCTGGCAGTTACTTATGATGAAACGGTGTGAGGCTTTCTCTCCCCCGGCAAACTGCATTTTTTTCATCAGTCTGATCGTCTGGAACGTATCATCACTCAGTGGTTCGAATCCGGAGGCTGGCGCATTTGCCTCGTCAAAGCAAATCGACTGTAACTTCTCTTCTTCGGTCAGATTAACATAATCTTCCGGGAAGGAATGGGATATTACTCCTCTCAATTCAGCATGTGCTTTTCTAAGTACCCTGCTATCCTGTCTGATGTCGAGGGATGCGAAGTAACAGCCGAATAACTTAACTTTATGAATGAGATCCTCCACGGCATCTACAAACAGGCCGTCATGAGCGCGGGCAAGAACGTCTTTAACGGAGTTTAGGTTTGCTAATATCTCGTCACGCAGGTCGGTTGGTTCCTCAGTTCTGATAAAACTGTTTTGATAAAAGAGGTGCTGTAAACGCTCCATATACTCTTCTACCCCTCTGAATGTGATACGACGCTTCAGAACCCTGAAATCGCGGTAGTAGCAACGAAAGAGCAACTCTCTGAGCAACTCAGAAACGGCCTTGGTGCTTTCGCATGTTACATTAGGATTTCCATCACGGTCGCCTCCTGGCCAGAAGCCAAGCTCTATCAGTTGGTGTGTATTGAAGATCGGTGTCTCGAATTCATTCTCGACCTGCTTCTGTATGCTGGATACTACTTTGTAAAAGACATTTTCCAGGAACCAGGCAAGGCTAACCGCCTCGTTTACCGGTGTCGGTTTGGTCTTATTGAAGAAAGGAGTTTTGCCCAGCTGCTGCAAAAGCAAGTGAACGCTGTTAATATCATTTGTCTTCAGAGCCTCTGTAAGATCCGTTATAATAGCTAACACCCTGCCAGGATAGAATTGGGTCGGGTGAGCAGTCAGAACAAGCCTCAAAGAGAAGTCTTCCAGCATCTTACGTATATCGGCCTTCATTGAAGGATTAGACGACGCATGCTGAAGTAAGACTGCTAATGAGCCTACTTCGTCAGCCGAATGCGTTTTGTTAAACGCAGAATCCTCTATGGCATCAAACAGCACGACCTGTCTCTCAATATACTGGATAAAACGAAACAACAAGTCAAAGCGATCAGATGCCTGAACATATTGTTCGTACTGACCAAAGAAACTTTCGATTATATCAGATGGAGCAATGTTCTGTTTGACACTTTCTTCGCAGTGAGAGGTAAAAAATGGTAATAAGGTTCCTGTATGTTTTACACGGTAAAAAGGAAGGGTCAGGAATAAGCTATTGTATAATTCAAATCGCGTTACCACCTCACTAGCAAAGACTGCTTCTTTCTGGCTAAGTTTCATTTATAAGTGTACTTGTTTTAAACAAAATTAAAAGGATAAAGCATTTCACAAAATTTTTTATTGCCGTTAAAACGGTATACTCTATCAAATTAAGGGGATTGAGCGGTTGAACATCTTCTGAAAACAATCATAAGATCATACAAAACAAGCGTTTACCTTCTCTTTTTGAGATGCTTCGAAAACATTGGTTAAGCTCGGAATAAATACTGAATAAAAGTGTCTGATTTTTATTGCTTACTCATTTTGGTTATCATTGCCGCATGTTGTTTGATGACACCTATAAAAGTCTAGGTAGGCCGGGTGAAGGCATTTTTCGGGATAAAGGCAGCAAGTTTATCGGGTATGCGCTAGCCGTGCGAACAGAACAGGAGCTAAAAAATCGCCTTGCTGCGATTCGTGCGGAACATCCGAAAGCAAGACATTACTGCTGGGCGGCACGTTTTACTACAGACCGGTCCGTTTTTAAACTCAATGACGATGGGGAGCCCTCTGGTAGTGCGGGCAGACCCATTCTCAACATACTCCTATCGCAAGATCTCACCAATACAGCGGTTATTGTAGTGCGTTACTTTGGTGGCACGCTACTTGGCATTCCCGGCTTGATTAATGCCTACAAAGCAGCCTCAGTGGAAGCGTTGAAGGCGAGTGAGATTATTGAGCTTAACCTGACAGATGTTTACCGCCTACACTTTGATTATCTGCAAATGAACGCCGTAATGCGGATCTTGAAAGATAACGACCTGAGCATTGTTGAGCAGGTTTTTGACAATGATTGCATGATTACCATTGAAGTCAGAAAGAGCATACTGAATCAAGTATTGGGAAAGATAGATAACATAACAGCATTGTCTTACAAATACTTATACTCAAAATAAAAGGGCGATACTTTGTGGTATCGCCCTTTTATAGAACATATCTGTTCACCCGGCCTCTTTCATAGACCTTGACAATAATTAATTTTTAATTTTCTGATTAATGCTTTTTATAATTTCATTAAACAGATAAGCAGGCATGTTTCCTTTAACCAGACTCCATGAATGATCGCTGTTTTGTGCAAGCGTTCCCAGGAAAGTATTGTCTTCCAGGTTAACGCTATAACCATCCTGGTTCTGAGTAACTACAATCTCATTGAACTCACCATTGTCGAATAAGTTAACAAAGAAATTGTAACAGGTTGAAGCATGCTGTTCCAAGTTGCTCATATCAGTTCCCATACATGACTAACCTTCGGATGGGGAAATTTGTTCTTATGTTTTTAAAGATTTTTTAACATTTTCAAAACAATTGACAATCAGTGCAAAATCTAGGAAAACTTGCTTTTCAATGCTGCCAGCTTATCCCTAAAATCCTCTTTGGTTACAGCACTCTTCACCTGTCCTGCACTTTTAACTGGTCGAGTATCCCTACCCGGGCCTGTTTCGCTTCTCGCAGGGCTCTTCGCTCCTTCCATCTTCATGGAAAGTGCAATCCGCTTACGCGATTCGTCTACTTCTGTAACCCTGACCGTAACCTTCTGGTAGACTTTCACTACTTCATTAGGGTCTTTAATAAACCTGTCAGACAACTGGCTTAAATGTACAAGGCCATCCTGATGAACGCCGACATCTACGAATGCCCCGAAGCTGGTTATATTCGTAACGATCCCCGGAAGTACCATCCCTACTTTCAGGTCGCTGATAGCATTAACTCCATCAGTAAAGCTAAACGTCTCGAATTGTTCTCGGGGATCCCTCCCTGGCTTTGCAAGCTGCTCAAGAATATCCGCTATGGTTGGCAAGCCGATTGAATCGCTGACGTATTTTTCGGGACGTATCTTTTTCCGAAGGCTTTCGTCCTTCATCAAATCATGTATTGTGCAATTCAGGTCTCCGGCCATTTGTTCTACGACAGCATATCTTTCCGGGTGGATAGCACTGCTGTCAAGGGGATTGATCGCATTATGGATCCTCAGGAAGCCTGCAGCCTGTTCAAAGGCTTTCTCTCCTAATCTGGGGATCTTCTTTAACTCAGACCTCTTCTTAAAAGCCCCATTTGCTTCTCTATACTCAACAATATTCTTAGCCAGCTGAGGGCCAAGGCCGGAGATATACGACAAGATCTGTTTTGAAGCCGTATTCAGCTCAACGCCTACAGCGTTTACGCAGCTAATGACCGTATCATCGAGAGATGACTGTAACTTGTTTTGGTCTACATCATGCTGGTACTGTCCTACGCCAATCGACTTCGGGTCGATCTTGACGAGCTCCGCTAAGGGATCCATCAGGCGCCGCCCAATCGACACAGCTCCTCTAACTGTTATGTCTTTATCCGGAAACTCTTCTCTTGCCGCCTCAGAGGCAGAGTAAATGGAAGCTCCGCTCTCGTTTACCATCATGATCTTAACACCCGACAAGCCGAGGTTTTTAACAAAAAGCTCCGTCTCACGTCCGGCCGTTCCGTTACCAATAGCGATAGTGTCAATCGAGTGCTCAGCCGCTAATTGTTTAATCACCTTGATTGCTTCTGCTAAGCCTCCGGCTCCACTATGAGGATATATGGTGGCATTAGTGAGAAGTTTACCTTGCTCGTTAAGACACACCACTTTACATCCGGTGCGGAACCCCGGGTCGATAGCAAGGACGTTTCTTTGCCCTAATGGTGGAGACATTAGTAGTTGTTTTGCATTATCAGAAAACACCCTTATCGCATCCTCATCAGCTCGCTTTTTTGTATGCAGCCTGATTTCCGTTTCCATTGATGGCTTTAGCAGCCGTTTATAACTATCTGCGATAGCAAGCCTCACCTGACTTGAGGCTTCTGAATTATTTTTCACAAACTGACGATCCAGCAGAGCCAGGGCATCCTCCTCAGGAGGCATAATATCAAGAGTAAGGACAAGTTCTTTTTCACCCCTTCGCATGGCAAGAATGCGGTGCGAGGGTGCATCTTTAACCGAATCTGTCCAGTCAAAATAATCCTTGTACTTTTGTCCCACTTCTTCTTTCGCCGTAATGACTTTGGAGATAAACTGACCTTTATCAAGAAACAGCTGCCTGGTTTTGGCACGAGCCTCTGCATCTTCATTTATGAGCTCTGCTATAATGTCCCGGGCACCTGCCAACGCCTCGACATCAGAACTCACGCCCTTCGAGTCGTCTACATACTTAGAAGCCTCCTGAAGGACGTTAAAGGCACTTTGTTCCAGCAACATATCTGCCAAGGGTTGCAGTCCCTTTTCTTTTGCGATGCTCGCCCTTGTCTTTCGCTTCGGTCGATATGGAAGATAGATATCCTCCAATTCAACCATTGTCAGCGCATCCATGATCTTTTTTTCCAGGGCAACATCCAGTTTACCCAGTTCGGTAAGCGATTTAATGATAGCCTGTCTTCTTTTATCCAGCTCGCGGAGTTGTTCAGCCCTGTCGCGTATGCCAGCTACCTGAACTTCGTTCAGGCTACCAGTCATTTCTTTTCTATATCTCGAAATAAATGGAACGGTTGCTCCCTCGTCAAGTAGGGTCAGCGTGGTGTTCACCTGCTTTTCAGCAATGTTCAACTCTTCCGCAATCTTTCTTACATGTGTAATCATTTCTAAAACAATAATCTTTTATGATGCCTGCCAGGTGGTATCTCAGAACGATACCGGCAGAAAGGTTTTAATAATTAATCCTGTGACCAGGGCAAATGTGATACTGATCAACGTGCCGATCAATACGTACTCGCTTCTCTCCTGCGCATTTTTGCTTTCGGAAAATCGTAAGATCGACTTAGCGGCGGTTAGCAAGGCTATTGCCGCATACTGATCAAAGACGACCAACACAAATATAATCAGCCGTTCGAGTATTCCAATCCACTTGCCGGCATCCGCCAGGCTGTTTGATGTATCGGCGAGTTGTTCCCGCCACCTGCCAGTCAGCATTCCTATAATGATCCCTGATGGATGAGCCAGGAATACCACGGCGAGTGTTACCGCCCAATAATTTTCATTTCTTAATATTGACTGAAGAGAATTGCTGATTGTAGGATCAGGTGGGTATAACAACAGTCCCGTTACGAGAATAACTAGTATATGCATTGACTGATCGAGCACAAAATACAGCATCTTTTGAGGCCGGTATGACTTCCAAAGATCTATAGAAAAATGTGACGTCCCGATAATAACTGGTACTATCCAGTTAGTAAAACCATCAAACAGACAAGCGATTAGCATAGTCATTATGATGTGATAGTAGACATGTCTGGATTTATAATGATGCGCGTTTCTACCCTCAACCCACGAATTCGGCTGCAAAGCAAAGTCCGTAAGCAGATGTGCGGCAAGCATTTTTAAATACCAGAGTAAAAGCATATCAATCCTGAATATAGATTGCAAGTTTACGATATATTTGTGAAGCTTTTTCCAGCTGCGACCAGTTACCTGCCTGGGCAAGTTTATTTATCGTCGATTGACTCTTTTTTAATTTTAAAGCCACTTCCATCTGAGTATAGCCCATCAGCAATTCGCTTAACACTTCTGCCTGCTTTGTTGAAAGCTCTTTCAGAATCATATCGGCAAGGAGAGCGAGGGCCTCCATGCCGGCGCCAATCCTGTCGTCAGAACAGCGGATAGAGAGACGTACCTGTGACCTGCTGATTGCATCCAGTTCCCTGCCCGATAATAGAAACGCTTCTCCTTTTCCTAAAGCCATGCTTTTGATAGCATCCTGCACTTTACCTAACCCGATTGCGATTCTTATGTCCGCATTCTCTCCAGTGCCTGCATTCGGAATTTGACGCGCCAGAACACGTAACTTTAATGCCACTTTGAAAGCATCCGTTACGTCAGTCAAAAGATGGAAGCTGTCTCCTCTGTAAAATTCAGATGTTACTTTCGCTTTCTTGAATTCCGAACGAATCATTACGATCAGATCGTTGAGGTCTTTTCCATCCATCAAGGTAGAGTTAACGATATCAGCCGTCAGTACCGCCTTATTTGATTCCATAGAGCAAATATAGCCATATATAGCGATTGTTCAACATTATCGTCTAATTATACGATAATTAAATAAAATCGCTATATATGGCGATAAAAGACAGACTATTTACTCTAAATGGCTATCTTTACGCCATGATCAGAAAATTCACTAAAGAAATAGCAGGTACACAATTCGAATTTAACCCCATGAATATCCTGAAACTACAACTCTTTCAGGTCTACGTAAATCAAGGGGATACAAGGCACCGGTTTCATATGGAAGTTACCCACGAGGGGATCTTTAAAATCGCAGATCCTGTAAACTGCCCAGCTGAATATCTCCCTCTTGAAGCAGCCCTGGGCGAGGCCATATTAAACGAGAGAGAACAGTAAATGATTCCCTTACCAGGGTGTATTAAACAAAGACATATAAAGACTCATAATACTACTATTGACAATCAAACATTTATCTTAATTTAACATTTAGTATTCTAGAATATCAGAGATGCGCCTCATGAAAGTATTAAAACCAGAAGACTTCTTAATCGGAGACATCGTACAGCTGAAGTCCGCAGGTCCAAAAATCAAAATACTGGAATATTGATAAAGGAACTTTTGAATACGATCACTCAGACTTTGAAACGTTAATTAATTTTACAGCAGAAAAAAGAGATTGAAAATTTATCGTCGTCTTCTATAATAAAGCGTTGTCTTAAAAGGAATTTTAACATCTTAGATACTTCAGGTTCTCACCCACCTCTTTTGAGCGCCAAATTTTCTTGGTTTCTACAAGAAAAAACGAATTTCAATTTTCAATAAATAAATTTTATCGTATTTTTGACGCAGTTCTGTAGTGTAATGGCTACCACGTCAGATTCTGGTTCTGAAGATCTAGGTTCGAGCCCTAGCAGGACTGCAAAAAGCCCTCTATTTAGCAATGGAGGGCTTTTTTTGTAACTATATTGTCAGATTAATCATCTTATTTGAAAGCTACGGCTTCTATAGCTTCGCCAACGAACTTTTAAGCTTCTCAATATCTTTTTTTATGCGTTTCGCCGTCACAACAAGGCTATTACTCATCTCAGCAAACAAAACCGGATCTATCAATTGTTCTCCCCTATCTTCTATCTCTTCAATACGCTCGTAAGAATGACCGAGGAACTCTTGCATTTCCTCCCAACTTGCACCCATATCCTTGCTTTCAATCCCTTGAGCAATCCGGATCCTCTTCTCAACAAGCCCTAGTTGATCTTCCTTCGTCTTAAGCTGTAGTTCTAAAATCTCTTTCATTTATATTTTGTAAAAATGGCATCATCGCCAAAAGAGAACCTTCTGGTCCGCATATCACGTCTCAGCTTTGTTATATGAGATTAAATGTACGGCAATCTCCGGGGAATAAAAAAACGAACTTTATTAATTCTTCATCTTTCCGGTCTATGTAATACCTGACCGTCCCTCTTAATATACCAAGCAGTGATCGGATTCAGATGGTACCCTCCCATACTTTCGCCCCTTGCCGCTATCAACTGCTGGATAGTTGGCTGCAGATATCCAGTCTCATCCGTTGCGCGGCTCAATATCTCCGTCTCATCACCTTTCCAGTGCCACAAAAATTTAAACTGAGTATGAGCCTTATCCAGAACTGGTCCAGGCAAATTTGCAGTGTACCAACTCTTGCCTGCATCTGTGCTGACCTCCACCTTTACAATCCTACCACGGCCGCTCCAGGCAATCCCCCTAATCTCTACCCATCCCCTTTCGATATGTTGCGGAAATGCGGGATATGTGATAATGGATCGAGCATCCATATCAAAACTAAATTGCCGGATCTTACCATCCTTAACTTCCTCTGTATACTTCGAGGTCTCTTCTCGCGTCATATAAGGCTGGTCTCCTACTTCGACCCTTCTGATCCACTTAACCGAAGTATTGCCTTCCCAACCTGGCAAAAACAAACGGGCAGGATAACCCTGTTCCGGCCTGATGGCTTCTCCATTTTGTGCGTAAACGATCATTGCGTCGTCAAGTGCCTTTCTCAAAGGAATACTTCTCGTCATAACCGCAGCGTCTGATCCTTCCGCCAGGAGCCAGCTGGCCCCTGATTCCAGGCCGGCTTCTCTTAACAAAGTGGACAACATCACACCTGTCCATTCGCTCTGACTGGTGAGTCCGCAAATATCCTGCGGAGACATCTCAACTTTGCCAGTACGGAAATTCCCCGAGCACTCCAAAAAAGCAATCCGTGTAACCGATGGGAATCGCTTCAGATCATTAAGCGAGAAAACCATAGGCTTATCCACCATACCGTGAATCAGCAACTCATACTTCCCTGGATCCATTACCGGAACACCAGCATGATGTCGCTCAAAATGCAGGTCTGAAGGTGTAATAGTGCCGTATAAGGACTGCAGCGGTGTTCGCGAGGATGTAAGAGTAGCCTTCTTCGCTAAAGTCTCGAATCCAGATCGTGTACCGATTTCTCCCGGAAAAGGCCCAAGCACTTTTGTGGGATCTGCTAAGAGTCCCGACGATTCAGGCAAAGAGGTCTGCACCATTTTTCCGAAAGATGACTTCACCAAAACGACCGCAGCAGTTGCTGCTCCGCCCAATAGTAATTTTCTGCGACTGATTTTGTTGCTGCCGCCACCCGGATTATCCATATTGATTTTTCCCATTAAGTCGTGTCTATTTTACTTCCGCTCCACCCTGCCTGTCATCATTTACAAATCTCTTTTGAGCCGGCATTTTAACCCGTGGAAGTGATGAGGCGGTTAACACCATATCTTCATCGATGATATCATTTTCATATAGCAGATAAGCCGTCAGACTATAAACCTCGTTTGGCTGAAGGGAGCCGGGAGCATTGAAGGGCATCGCCCTGTTGATGTAATCGTACAGGGTAGTGGCATAAGGCCAATAGGTTCCAATAGTCTTCGTGCGTTTACTTCTTTTAAGCGAATCAGGATGTACTTTCGATTGGTCATAAGCAAAAAGACGGTCGTAAGAACCGCCGTGCGTTTTGGTACCGTGGCAGGAAACACATTTTGTAAGATACACCGATCTTCCGTATTCAACCGTTCCTGATCCTGAAGGCAAGCCCTTTCCATCTGGCCTGACGTCAATATCCACGGATGATATTCTGGCATTGTCTGCCAACCTTCCCAAACCAAAACTTTGCGGCCAATCCTTCGAGCTCTCCCCGCTAAAATTTATTTGCTCTACCTGTGATCCTTGATCGCGACTGGTGTTAGCTGAACATGCGTGCAGAAATGACAATATAAATAAAGCGAAGATTTTCTGTATCATAACGAGTTTGCCAGACACCGTATTTTATCCTCCCTGCTACCTGACCGTCAAGTAGGAAGTTGCCCGTCTAACTCCTCAAATATAAATGCAAATCTATAATCTACAAAACTAATAGACTATTTATTCTGGTCCTTCCAAAATCTCAAATATTTACTAGAAAAGGCTACAAATAAAAAAGCCATTTCGAAAATTCGAAATGGCTTTTTTAAATATTGTTATTAAATATTAGTGACCTGAATGACCGTCAGCTCCATGAGCGTGACCATGAGAAAGCTCCTCTTCTGTAGCCTCACGCACATTTAAGATTTGACCTTTGAAATGCAGATCCTGTCCCGCCATTGGGTGGTTAAGATCAACCTGCACACCAGTTTCAGATACACTTGTAACACGAGCGCGGAATTGATTACCCTGATTATCCTGTAATGGAAGAACTGAACCTACTTCAGGTACATCCATCCCTTGAAACATATCAGAAGGCAACTCGGTAACAGCGTTATCATCTTTCAAGCCATATGCATCAGCAGCGGTTAAATGGAAATCATACGCGTCTCCAGTTCCAAGCCCTGTTAAGTTCTCTTCAAATTTTGGAAGCATCATTCCAACACCATAAAGAAAAACCAGAGGCTGTTCTTCTGTTGCTTTTTCCACGAACACTTCTTCTCCATCTTGAGTGGTATACAGATCGTATGTAAGCGCCACCACGCTGTTTGGTTGAATTTTCATATTGTATAAATTCGGTCTGTTCTATTCAAAAAAGAAACACAGACCCCTAAAAAATTAAGTAAGTTGCCCTAATGCTTCGGATACAGTTGTAACAGGCAAGCGGCAAGTTCTGTTTTTACAAACAAATATTTTGGTTTCGCCAACAAATTTATCCTGCAGCAAAGGTAACGTTCCTGAGCTTCCTCCCAAGAGAATTTTGTTCGGAATGAAATTATTTTCCAATTCCTCCCTTAATTGCTCGCTTTCTGAACCCGTAATTGCTATTTCATAAACACCAAAAACAACGTTCATCAATAAAATCCCCCAATTAGAATAGGCAGACCCATACGTCTTTATAGAAGGGAACACTGTTCTCAGCATTTCAACAGACTGTGAGAGATATGTATCCTCCTGGAACAGATGTCCTAGCTTGAAAAGGCTTATTGCCATCGAGGAGTTCGAAGACGGGATAACGTTATCCATAATCTCATGCTTTCTTGCAATAAGCTCCTTATCTGTCTGTGACGTAAAGAAGAAAAGTCCTGTGCCCGCGTCAAAGAAGTTCTTGATCACATATTCACAGAGCTGGCGCGCTTCATTCAACCAGCGTTCATCAAATGTAGCCTCGTATAAGGAAATAAAAGCGTCAATCACGAAAGAATAGTCGTCCAGGAAAGCGGATAAAGGCGCGCCATTCGCGACCTCTTTTTTATAGATCCTACGCATCGCACCACTTTGGTCAACCATATTATCGAGAATAAAGTTGGCATTGCGGATGGCAACGTGGAGGAACCTCTCGTCATGAAAGGCTTTATACGCATCTACATATCCCCTCAACATCATACCGTTCCACCCCGCTATGATCTTGTCATCCAGCCCCGGCCTTATGCGTTTACTTCTGTAAGTAAACACTTTCGATCTTGCAGTGGACAGCAGAGCTTCAGTGGCATCAGCCGACAGAGCCAACTTTTCAGCAAGTTCATGTATATCAACAGACCGCTTCAAAATATTAGTATGCTCTTCTTCCCAATTTCCATCCGGTGTTATGGAGTAAAACAAGTTGAATACCGCACTTTCTGCAGGATCCAATATTGCCTCTAATTCAGCAAGCGTAAAGGTGTAGAACTTACCTTCAACACCTTCGCTGTCAGCATCAAGCGCAGAGTAAAAACCGCCCTTATCCGATAGCATCTCCCGTTCCACCCAATCAAGCGTCTCGTAAACCACCTGCCTGTAAAGCACCTGAGGCTCTGACTGATAAGCTTCAGCATAAAGACTAACCAGTTGAGCGTTGTCATACAACATCTTTTCAAAATGCGGAACATGCCACTCGCCGTCAACAGAATATCGAGCAAAGCCCCCACCTATCTGGTCATAAATACCACCATAAGCCAGCTTGCTCAGAGTAAAATGAGTAATCTCCTTCGCCGACGCTTCGTTCATAAAATGTCCGTAGCGGAGCATAAACTGCCAATTGTTGGGCAAGGGGAATTTAGGGGCACGCTTATAACCTCCCTCTTCAAAATCAAAAGTTCTTTTCCAGGGTCTGAATATGTCCTGAAGGTCTTGTTGAGTATACTCAATTTCTTCGGTGGACAGATTTAACTTTTCAACCTGTTGCACCCCTTCCGTAAGTCTCTCAGCATACCCAATTGCTTCCTCGGGCTTCTCCCTCCAGAATTCTGCCAACTGAGACAACACATTTTTCCAATCGTTCCTCCGAAAGTATGTTCCTCCGTATATCGGCCGCTGGTTAGGAAGACATATGCAATTTAATGGCCATCCCCCCTGTCCGGTCATAAGCTGCACTGCATGCATATAGATCTGATCCACATCCGGACGCTCTTCCCGGTCCACCTTGATACAAACGTAATTATCGTTCATAATCGCGGCCACTGAATCATCTTCGAAAGACTCATGTTCCATAACATGGCACCAGTGGCACGCTGAATAGCCGATACTAACAAGTATCAGTTTATTCTCGGCCCGGGCTTTCGAAAGTGCTTCTTCGCCCCAAGGATACCAGTCAACCGGGTTGTAGGCATGCTGCTGAAGGTATGGAGACGTTTCATTGATTAATCTGTTTGACATAGGCGATGTTTTGCTTGTTAACCTCTTACTTTCCCTCCTCTGCTATAGAAATAGGTAAACACCATTACTGACATCAGCACAATTCCTCCAAATTGGTGTAAAATACTATATGTCAACATCATGTCGTTCATACTATTCAGCAGGGCGAGAACCCCAAGCAGCACCTGCACCAAAACTGCAGCCAATGGAATAAATCTAGCTCGATATAACACACTGGTTTTGGGTAACTTCGCAGATTTACACGTCCAAATAACTACCAGAATCGTGATCAGATAAGCCAGGGTACGATGTATAAACTGTATACTAATAAGATTGTGTGTAATATCAGAAATAAAACTTCCCTGATTCAGCATTTGCTGTGAAGGCACCCAATGTCCGTTTATATCCGGCCAGGTAGGTGCCGCCAATGCTGCGTGCGTCCCCGCCATAAACGCACCATATATCAGCTGGAACGTGATGATCACCAGCAACCATATATTCAATCGCTTCAATGGCCGGTTATCTGTAAGTCTTTCATTCGGTACCGTGATCTTCAAAGCAAACCAGATCACATAAGCAAGAAGTACCAAGGCTGCAATAAAGTGAACAGCGAGACGAATATGACTGACATACACCAGATCGGTTCCAATACCGCTCTTTACCATAATCCATCCTATTGCACCCTGCAGTCCGCCCAGCAGGAACAAAATGATCATTGGGCCAATCATCGACTTTCCGATCTTATTTTTTATAACAAAATAGATGAACGGAAAAAGGAACACGAAGCCGAGAAGACGCCCCCAGTCTCTGTGGAGCCATTCCCAAAAGTAAATGGCTTTGAAGTCCTGGAGATCAAAGTGACTATTGATGTATTTGTACTGTGCAATCTGCTGATATTTCTGAAAAGCCTGCTGCCAGGCCTCCTCATTCATCGGAGGCAAAGCCCCAAGGATGGGTTGCCACTCTGTAATGGATAGTCCTGAGCCTGTCAGACGGGTTATTCCTCCAAGCAAGATCTGTACAACGATCATGATTGCCCCAATGTATAACCAGATAGCTACGGGGCGGTTTCTGCGTAACGAATGTGCTTCCATAAAGACGCAAATGTAGGCAATTATACAGCCCAAAAAAAACACCCACTTGTTTAAGGTGGGTGTTTGGAGCGTTAAATAGTAAGAATGTGACTAGAGCTCTTCGCCATGCTGAGTCGCGTCAAGACCGAGGATCTCATCTTCTTCGGAAACTCGTAGGGGACTGATGGCATTTGTGACCAATAAAAGAATATAGGACCCAACAAATGCAAAAATAGATACAACGATCAAGGTAACCAGGTGCGTAAAAAACAGATGAGTCTCACCAAAGTAAAGACCATTGCCGGTGGTATTTCCGGCATTAACATTCTGACTGGCAAACACACCCGTCAGCAACATACCCACCATTCCACCGACACCATGGCAAGGGAACACATCCAGCGTATCATCAATCTTCGTTCTGCCTCTCCATACCACCACGAGGTTGCTAACCACTGCTGCAACGGTACCGATCACAAGCGAGTGTGGCACAGATACAAAACCTGCGGCCGGCGTAATAGCCACCAGTCCAACAACCGCTCCTATACAGGCTCCTATTGCCGTCGGTTTCTTCCCTCTGAACATATCGAAAAACACCCAGGCCATTGCCGCTGCCGCAGAAGCCGTAGTAGTGGTTGCAAGCGCTGTTGCGGCAAGCGGTCCTGCGCCTCCTGCAGATCCTGCGTTAAAACCAAACCAGCCAAACCAAAGCAGCCCGGTTCCCAGCATAACATAGCTGATCCGTGCCGGCGCATGTTCAGGAGAAGTTCTGCCTTTTAAGAAAATGGCAGAAGCAAGCGCTGCCCAGCCTGCAGACATGTGGACTACAGTACCGCCGGCGAAATCAAGCACACCTTTTTGGAACAGTATTCCCTCTGGATGCCATGTAGCATGTGCCAAAGGAACATATATTATGATCATGAACAGACAAAGAAAGATAAGATAGGAATTGAAACGGATGCGCTCTGCAAAGGCTCCTGTAATCAATGCCGGAGTAATTACCGCAAATTTTAGCTGAAACATAGCAAAAAGAACCAGAGGAACAGTGGGCATCATTGACCAGGATGAATCTCCCAGCATACCTCTCATCATAAAAAATGTTGAAGGATTACCGATAATTCCTCCGATATCCTCTCCAAACGCCAGGCTGAACCCGAAAACCACCCATAAAACAGTGATCAAACCCATACACACGAAGCTCTGCAACATGGTGGAGATCACATTCTTTTTTCTTACCATCCCACCATAAAAGAACGCGAGGCCTGGTGTCATTAATAATACCAGTGCTGTCGAAACCAGCAACCAGGCAGTGTCTCCCGAATCGATTGTGCTTTCCTTAGCCATCGTCGGTTCCACCGACGGAAAGATCAATCCCAGTATAACTGCGACGATCAGTAGTAAAAACGGTAGTACTTTTTTCATTTATGCAAGATTTAAGTAATTGTTTAAATGAAATTAAGTAATTTATGTCACAATTTCAATATGGCGAATAACTTATTATAAATTTTTAGCAAAAACCATATAAATAAAGTACAATACAATATAAACACATGAAAAAACCTTTATAAAACGAGAATTCGCAATAAAAAATCCAAATAAAACTGATAAAGCTACCATAAATAAATCTCACACGAACTTATAGATAGACAAAATAACAACACATAGAGTCTTAATCAACACAGGAGGCGTCGAAAAAACCAAAAACAGAGATATTTAGAGAAACTCAGAACCCGTAGAAGAGACGGAATGCCTGATACACTTTTTTATCAGGGGTCCACGACAAACCATAGTCAATCCTGAATACAAGCCGCTGCAGTCCGATATACGCTTCCTGGTAGTTGGTTACCGGCTGAGCCAAGACCGCTCCTCCTATAATTTCCTCTAGTTTTAACTTTCTTATAAGAGGAACCTTGCTGAGGAACTTTCCCGCGAAGTTATGCTCGTAGTGCGCCTCAATGTACCGGTCGTTGGTCGTATAGGCATAGAAGTCAAGAAAGTGAAAATTAGGAAACAGAGGATTGTATATAGCTGTCTGGTTACCCGTAAAATGTCTCATATCCGGATAAAACAGCGATTTCGAATTTAGAAACTTCCCGGCAGAGATATAAACGGAGCTGTACCCCCATAAACCGGCGGAGATCTTATCCTGAAAAAGATCTATCGCAAAAAAGTCATAATTCACCACCGAATTAAATGCCCCTGGTATCCCTCTCCGGTAATTCAACATGATGGTAGGATATCTCGCCGGCTCATATATCTTACCGTCGGGCCGGGTGGTATACTTCTGCCCATAAGTATAGGAGATCTTACCCTCAATACTAAAGGCGTTATTCACAGGAAACACATCCTCTTCAGTCGCCGGATTCAGCGGGTTATTAGAAGTGATCATCTTTGCCGTACGATCGAAGATGGAGGTAAATGAAGAGTTTCGCATCGGGATTCTCCTCGAGACTTCTGTTCCTACATTTAACATCAGCCCGTCAAGAATCTCTCTTTGAGCACTAAACGCTGCAAAATTAGATCTATATAGTTTTAGGTAATTTTTTCCCTCAAAAAGGGTAGTCAGCGTGTTATAAAAAAGATTTACAGTACCACGACTGTTCAAATCGAGAAAGTCGCTTCCTCCTCTGAAAGAAAAACTGGCGTGTCGCAAAGTATCAACACGGTACGTGACTTCAACATTTGCATTCGTCGTTTTACTGGAAAAGCCATAGCGCAGATTAGGTTCTATCTCCAGAGAACGCTTAAAGCCATAGCGCTTCACATGGCGAGCCCTTAATCTTGCTCCCCATCCTTCAACCGTATTATAGAAGACGGTATTATGCAATGGATAGACAAACCAATAGCTGTTATTCTCTATATTCTCTATCCGCTGTCCGACCAGAGCATATCTGATAGGCTTAAACCTATTGGTCTCCTTCTGTAAGGAGTCTCTATACGTTTTAGATTCCGTCTTCTTCAAGACCTCCTCTTTATCAGCATAGTTCCGTTCTTCCTCCTGCGTCAGCGGAACAGGCCGGCTTTCATCCCACCAGGCGTCATCATATCCATTTACATCCGGCTCAATACGCAGTATTTCGTCTCTGAAAAAATTATCCGGAAATACCGGGTTAGGAATATAATTACTGTATAACCCCGTGTAATAACCTGCAAATTCAAAACCAAGCACCTTCCCCTTGAAACGTATTGTTATGTCAGATGGCAGCCAATGCGTCTTTTGCACTTCCCGGTAGTGCTGCGAAATATGCATCGTGTCAACGAAGTTAATCCGCGACTCGTCAGTAAGATAAAGATCAACGCTATACAAACGTCCGTCTCCCTTAATCACATAGATAAATCCGCTAAAGGTAGGAGCATATTTTTTTGATGGAGTGACTTTGATCTTTTCAATTTCAAGGCCATTTTCCTCGATCATCCCAATAAGTTGAAAGGAATAATACTGAAACGCATTATCAGCAACCGGTGATACGAATTGTAGGTTTCCAAATGCTGCCCATTTTATCGTATTATCATAAAAGTTTATTTGAAGATCAAGCGCGCGGTTAAAACTAAAGCCCTGATTGTCGCCTGCCACCTTTGATGCCAGCATGATCTCCTTCCGCTCCGGATACCGGAAGAAAAGTTTCGACTGTGTTTCCGACTGATACAAAATCCCTCTTCTGTTTGAGTCTAAATGCAGCGTTTTGCCAACATTCTCACCCAGGATCCGCTTCGGAGCATCCATCAGCTTCTGAACACCCTTTGTATAAACGTCACATTCATAAGAGGGCGTAGACCGCAGATACTTCCTTTTAGAAATAATATTGCGAATGATGGAATTGGCAGGATCTTCCTTTTTCTCCGTTATATGAACCTCATCAAGCGTATAACTGTCCTTCGACAGTACTACATCTTCACGCACTGACTCGATAAGCTCGATCTGCCGCTCGACACTCTTATACCCTACAAATCTGAAGACAAGTGTATATGTTCCCGGCTTTATACTCAACTTGAAGTAGCCATTTTCATTCGCCATCGTACTGACGTTCATATCCTTTACAAATACTGAAGCAAAAGATACAGGTGTACTGGTTTCGTCCGTAACAGAGCCATAGATGTCTTTTACGTCCTGGCAGAAAACATTCGAAGCACAAAAAAACAATAGTACAAGTCCAAAGAATCTAAGCATCAACTGAGTTAGTCATAAAGCCAGCAAAATCCGCCAACACCTTGCAATAGTGCAGAAATTATGCGAGAGATCATATTATTACGATCTGATGATCATATTATAAATACGTTTAAATATCCACATTTGTTACATGGCAGGCAATTAAAACCACATAGTTATGGCACTTATCATCAGCATCGGAATAATACTAGGATTTTTAAAATATGTTCTGAACCACGCAGCGACTTTCGACGAGAGCGACGAAACGTTTTAAGCGATTGCATTCAGATATCCCAAAAAATCGTTAGAAAGTTTATTGAAGTATCTCTTTCCATTGAAGCCCATTATCCATTGGATACCCGTGGTTGCATTGGTAACAAAAACTTCATCGGCTTCATTCAGTATATCAGGATTTATTTGAGCCTCGATTACCTGAATCCCGTTTTCTTCAGCCAGGCTGAGCACGACAGACCGCATAACTCCCGCGATACAACCCTCCTCGAGAGATGGGGTATACAGATTCTGCTGATATAGAACAAACAGGTTCGTACTCATCCCTTCACACAAAAAGCCTTTCTGGTTCAGAATAAACACCTCGTCCAGAGAATTCTTCTTGCGGAAAATTCCCGCCATTACGTATAACAAAGAATTGCACGTTTTCAAATTGGAAAGCATGTTGATCGGCTTCGTCATATCCTCATAAACCTGAGCGATCAAACCTTTATAATTTGCCGTATAATCCTGCTGGTCTGTCCGCGACATCTCGATCACGTAACCTATATCATTACCCGACGGACTGTATAAACCATCTGCATCGCGAAATACAGTTAATCTCACCCGGGCATTATCTTTAATATTATTACGTATTGCCAGCTGCCTTACCTTTTCTTCCAGGAATTCCTGAGTGATAATGGCTGTACCTTCTATCTGAAGAACATCCATCCCCTCTCTCAACCGCTGTGCATGAAGATCTGCAAACATAAGCTTGCCCCTCATCATGCGCATGGACTCGAATAAGCCATCCCCATATCTAAACGCCCTGTTTCCCACACTGATATTAGCCTGGCCCGACGCTAAAATTTCTCCGTTTATATTTATAAAACTCATCTTTACAATTCAAATCTTAACACTAACCTTCTTTATGATGCTCGAGATAATTTCTCCATTTTCCTAAAACGCCCTGAAAATCTTCAGGAAGATCAGACTCGAAGAGCACGGATCTTTTAGTTTTCGGATGGACGAATCCAAGAGAACGTGCATGAAGCGCCTGTCGCGGCATAATCTGAAAGCAGTTATCGACGAACTGCCTGTACTTGTTAAAGATAGTCCCTTTTAAAATCTTATCGCCCCCATAGATGGCATCATTAAAGAGCGGATGACCTATGTGCTTCATATGCGCACGGATCTGGTGTGTCCTGCCTGTCTCCAGCTGACATTCGATGAGCGTTACGTAACCCAGACGCTCTACGATCCTGTAATGGGTAACAGACCACTTACCCCGGGTATCGTCATCATAATTATCCATTACCCTCCGATCTTTCAAACTTCTGCCTATATAACCCATCACCGTACCGTCTTCTTCCAAATCCCCCCATACCAGCGCCAAATATTTTCGCTCTATAGAGTGGTCAAAGAACTGCTTCGCCAGGTAAGCCATGGAATATTCATTCTTGCTGATCACCAGCAAGCCCGAAGTATCCTTATCAATACGGTGAACCAATCCCGGTCTCCCGTCATTGCCCGGCATTTGCGGCAACTGCTGAAAATGATACACCAGTGCGTTAACAAGGGTACCCGAATAGTTATTGTAACCTGGGTGCACAACCATCCCCGGAACCTTGTTGATGATCAAAAGATCGTCATCTTCATGAACGATATTGATTGGAAGATCTTCAGGATACACTTCCGTGTCCCGCGGCGGATGTGCCAAAACGATAGAAATAACGTCCAGGGGTTTTACTTTATAGCTGGATTTTACCGCTTTTTCATTCACCAGAACACTTCCTGCATCAATAGCATTCTGAATCCGGTTTCTGGATGCATTTTCAATTCTGTGCATCAGAAATTTATCTATACGCAGAAGCGACTGTCCTTTATCAACAACTATATTAAAGTGTTCATACAAGTCCTGCTCTTCCTGCTCAACGCTATCTTGTTCTTCCAACATGGCACAAAAGTAAGATTTTACTTTATTTTTGACCCTTATCATCGAATATGAACGAATTTCAGATATACAGCCCGGAAGAACAGCTTCATGATCCACTCTTCGCTGAGAAAGGGATAAAGGTATTTCTCAAACGAGATGACATGATACATCCCTTTATATCAGGCAATAAGTGGCGCAAGCTAAAGCTTAATATACAGGAAGCAAAGTCAAAAGATCAAGATCACCTGGTGACTTTCGGCGGGGTGTGGTCCAATCATCTTCTTGCTACAGCATGTGCCGCAGCAAGATATGGCTTGAACAGCACAGCTTTTGTTCGCGGCGAAGACATCAATTCAGACGTTCTTGTTCTATGCAGGATGTTCGGAATGCAACTGATCTTTACCGACCGGAGTGCTTACCGCGATAAGAAAACCCTGTATGAAGAAAAGTTTTCCCATGATCCCAACGCGGTATTTATAGATGAGGGAGGTGCCGGACATAATGCAATGGAAGGTTGTGCAGAAATCATTTCGGAGCTTAAACAGCCTTACGATCACTTATTCTGCGCCGCTGGCACAGGCACCACATTCGCGGGCATTGTTAAAGGAATAAGAGATGCCAACTTAAACACTCACTGTCATTGTATTCCGGTCCTGAAAGGTGCGGATTTTTTGAGGCAAGACATAAACGCATATTTTGACACACCACCTTCCTATAGCTTTCATAACGAATATAGTTTCGGCGGCTATGCTAAAACCACGAACGAACTGCTTGGGTTCATAGGATATTTCACCTCAAGAACCGGAATCCTTCTGGATCCTGTCTATACCGGAAAAATGATGTTTGCTCTCTACGATCTGATCCGCAACGACCGCTTCCCGGAAGGCTCAACTATCCTTGCGATCCATACAGGCGGACTGTTCGGACTGCTTGGTATGAAGAAGCAAATTGCCGCGGCCCTGAAACGGAACTAAGCGCTCTATCTCAGATCAAAAAGGCTTTCAACTCCAAGAAGCTTAGATGATGTGAAGCCCTCCGCAAACCTTACACCAATGCTTTTACCATAATCTCTGGCACGAGCTTCTACCACCTTCACAAAGTCAGGGTTAGAAATATAGGTTTGATTTTCCTCATCGTAATCCGGAGAATAGAACTGGGTCTTATACGCATGGATAGATTCCATTTTCTTATCCCAAAACTCAGTGACATCGATCAGTATATCTGGTTTAATATAAGTATCCTGAATAAAATGAAGCAAAAGATCAGGGCGCCATTGTTGTTGAGAAAGACCATCCATCTCTGTCCGGATCTTAACAAGTCCCGAAAGAAAAACTGCATCATTGATCAACTTGCACGCTCTGCCGTGGTCAGGATGTCTGTCTGTTAATGCATTTCCAATAACGATTTCAGGCTGGTACTGACGAATTTTCCTGATCACCTGTAAAAGATGCTCCTCATCATTCTTAAAAAAGCCATCTCTCATAGCGAGATTCTCCCTGATGTCCAACCCCAATATCACAGCTGCATCCTTAGCCTCCATATCGCGGGTCTCTGCGGAGCCCCTGCTTCCAAGCTCTCCCCTGGTCAGGTCTATCACGCCTACCTTCTTTCCGGCGGCTTTGTGTTTCAATATGGTTCCCGAACATCCGAGTTCAGCATCGTCCGGATGGACAGCAAAGACGAGTATATCTAGTTTCATGTAAGGTCAAAAATAAGACTTTACACAAAAACAAAAGTCATCAGATCGTTAGTTAAAGCTGTAGCTCCCATAATAGCCTGAACGCTGAATGATATTTTCAATATCGCGTTCCTGAGCCGGGTCATATTTCTGCTTCAGGTTATGACCAAAGACTTTGGCAACAGACTGATAACAAAAGGCCCTAAAGCCACCCTTCAGTTCTTTTACTAACTCATAACTGCTGTTCCCGGTCTCCCTGTCAATCAGTTTGATAAGAATCTCGCCCTGAGTGATCGTCATGTTCTTAATCTCCTTATTGAACATATCTTTAATCTCTTTTTCACAGGCTTTCACAAGCTTTCTTTGCTCCCTTTTGTTCTCGGTAAGCTCAAGCTCCTCATGCAACCTGCTGTAGCGATTGCGGGCAAACTTGGCATAGGGCAGAACCTTAAGAACGTTATACCTCAATCTGTTAAACTTTTGTCTGGCCTCAGGAGATTTAAAGATGCGTGTATTGGTAACCCATACATCTGAAAGAGGTATCCAGGGTATCATATCTCCCATATCGTCTCGCGTAATAGCGACCCGAATGGTGTCGTTAATTCCTTTCACCGGAATGTCATTATTTGCCTGACCGTATGCCAAACCGGTCAATAACATTACCGTCATTAAGAAAACAGTAATTTTTTTCATATCTTAGTTAATACAAACATACACCTTAGTCGTATATATATTTATTTCAGCAATACGTAAATGTAACCCAAATAGTTGTAAATAAGTAGAAAGAATACGAAATCCTGAGCAATTGAAGATGAACGAATTGGTGATAGATATTGAAGCGGAGAAGAACGAAATTCTTAAGCGTTACAGAGCCCTATTGAAAGCCTGCAAGCCTACGATGCAAAAGGGCGATAAAAGGTTAATACGGCAGGCTTTTGATCTGGCACTCGACAGTCACAAAGATATGAGGAGAAAATCTGGTGAGCCTTATATCTACCACCCTATCGCTGTAGCCCAGATCGCCGCACAGGAAATTGGCCTTGGTACAACGTCTATCGTATGTGCCCTTCTACACGACGTTGTCGAAGATACTGCCATCACCCTTGAAGATATTGAACGTGAATTCGGGAAAAAGGTAGCCAAGATTATTGACGGGCTGACTAAGATTTCCGGAGTATTCGATTACAACAGCTCACTACAGGCGGAAAATTTCCGCAAAATGCTGCTGACACTGGCCGACGATGTCAGGGTAATCCTGATCAAGCTGGCCGACCGTCTGCACAACATGCGCACAATGGACCACATGCCGCGAGACAAGCAGTTGAAGATCTCTTCGGAAACAATCTACCTTTATGCGCCGCTTGCGCATAGGTTGGGCCTTTACGCCATGAAATCCGAGCTGGAAGATCTCTCCATGAAGTACACGGAGAGGGAAACGTATAAGTTCGTCGCCAGAAAGCTGAATGAGAAAAAGGCGGAAAGAGAATCTTACATAAAAGAGTTTGTCGGACCGATAAAGGATATACTTGCTGCACAGGGACTAAATGCCGACGTATATGGCAGACCTAAATCGATCCACTCCATCTGGAACAAAATGCGTAAAAAGGGAATTCCCTTTGAAGAGGTTTATGATCTTTTCGCAATCCGGATTATTCTTGACAGTAAACCCGAAACGGAAAAAGCGGATGCATGGAAAGCTTATTCTATCGTTACAGATCTGTACAGACCTAACCCGGACCGCCTGCGCGACTGGGTGTCTTCGCCTAAGGCCAACGGTTATGAATCATTGCATACCACTGTAATGGGTCCCAAAGGTCAATGGGTAGAAGTGCAAATCAGAACTCAGCGAATGAACGAAATTGCGGAGAAGGGGTTCGCTGCTCACTGGAAATATAAGGAATCGTCAGCCGACAGCGGACTGGATCTTTGGATTCAGAAAGTACGGGAGCTTCTGAAAAATCCGGAATCAAACGCGCTCGACTTCCTGGACGACTTTAAGATGAACCTCTTTTCTGACGAGATCTTCATCTTTACCCCAAAGGGCGCCCTGATGCAGCTACCTTTGGATGCCACAGCACTTGACTTCGCTTTTGAAATTCACTCCGATATCGGTATCAGGTGTATTGGGGCCAAGGTAAACCATAAACTTGTACCTCTTTCTCACAAGCTCCAGAACGGAGATCAGGTAGAGATCATCACTTCAAGTAAGCAATCGCCCAAAGAAGACTGGTTAAACTTTGTGGTTACCGCCAAGGCTAAATCCAAGATCAAATCTTCACTCAAGGAAGAGAAGCGCCGCGTTGCGGAAGAAGGAAAAGAGATCCTCGAGAGAAAGCTGAAGTCTTTGAAGATCACCTACAACACCGAAAACATACATAAAATAGCGTTCTACTTCAAGTTTAACAATACACTTGACCTGTTCTATACCATCGCAAAAGGTGGAATAGACCTGAAGAATCTGAAAGAGTTCCAGGCATCTGAAAAGGTCGTTGAGAGTCGTACGCCAGAAAGGATTGCTGCCACACAGCTGGAGGGGATAATGAATAAGGTAAAAGCCAAGGAAAGCGATACCCTGCTCATTGGAGAGGACCTTCAGAAGATAGACTACAAGCTATCAAACTGCTGCAACCCAATCCCTGGCGACGATGTGTTTGGCTTTATTACCGTAAATGACGGGATCAAAATCCACCGCACGAACTGCCCGAACGCTGCCAAGCTTATGGCCAACTATGGCTATCGTGTGGTGAAGGCTAAGTGGACTTCACAAAAGGAACTTGCATTCTTAACCGGACTAAGAATCACCGGCATAGATGAGGTCGGACTGATCAACAAATTAACCACTGTTATCTCAAACGACTTTAAGGTTAATATGAGATCCATCACTGTAGACAGCAACGAAGGTATTTTCGAAGGCTCCATTATGGTATATGTAAACGACACCCATCATCTCGAAAACCTGATCCGGAAACTGAAGCAGGTTAAAGGCGTCACAGCAGTAACGCGATTTGACTCAGAACCCCGTAACATTACTAAGGCATCGTAAAGAAATTTAAGTTTTGTTAATATTTTGGATAAATTTGAACGCTGAGTCTAAAAAAGAATATGCCTTTACAAGAAACTATAGCAATGGTCAAAAAGATTTTCGAGGCTTACCTTGAAAATAAAAGTCTGAGGAGAACCCCTGAGCGTTTTGCCATTCTTGAAGAAATCTATTCGCGTAACGATCATTTCGATGTTGAGTCGTTATACATCCATATGAAAAATAAGAAGTACAGGGTAAGCCGTGCAACGGTCTACAACACCCTGGAACTCCTTGTATCATGCGACCTGGTTACCAAGCACCAGTTTGGCAAGAACATGGCTCAGTTCGAGAAATCTTATGGTTACAAACAACATGATCATATTATCTGCATTGACTGCGGAAAAGTTGTTGAATTCTGTGATCCGAGAATCGGACAAATTCAAAGTATGATGGGAGACCTTCTGAAATTTGAAATCAAGCATCATTCACTTAATCTTTACGGTAACTGCTCCAAACTAAAGGAAGGCTACTGTGATTCATATTCTAAAAATTAAATATCACCACAATCACTCATGGCAGTTGATGTACTTTTAGGCCTCCAATGGGGCGACGAAGGCAAAGGAAAAATCGTTGATGTCCTTAGTCAAAATTACGATCTGATCGCAAGATTTCAGGGCGGACCGAACGCAGGCCACACCCTGGAGTTCGACAATCAAAAATATGTATTAAACACTATTCCTTCCGGCATTTTCAACGCAAAAACGATGAACCTGATCGGCAATGGTGTGGTCATAGATCCAATAATTTTAAAGCGTGAACTGGACAACCTCAAAACGAGTGGCTTTGATCCTGTAACCGCTAAAAAGCTGGTTATTGCACGTAAAGCTCATTTGATCCTGCCTACGCATCAGCTTCTTGACGCTGCGTCAGAAAGCAAAATGGGCGAAGGGAAAATTGGTTCTACGCTGAAAGGCATTGGTCCTACCTACATGGACAAAACAGGCCGTAATGGATTGCGTGTGGGTGATGCCCAACTTCCTGATTTCAAGGAACGCTATGACAGGCTCGTCGCCAAGCATAAATCGATTCTTTCCCATTATGGCGAGATCCCTGACTTTTCAGAAAAGGAAAAGACTTTCTTCGATGCGATAGAATACCTGAAATCTATTCCTATGGTAGATAGCGAGCATTTCGTGAATCAATATCTGCAGGAAGGCAAGACTGTTCTTGCTGAAGGCGCTCAGGGAGCAATGCTGGATGTGGACTTCGGTTCATATCCTTTTGTTACTTCTTCCAACACTACTGCTGCCGGCGCCTGCACCGGATTGGGTATTGCTCCTCAGAAGATCGGTTCTGTAATCGGTATATTTAAGGCTTATTGCACTCGTGTTGGCAGCGGCCCCTTCCCTACTGAATTATTTGATGAGACAGGCGAACAACTTCGTCAGATCGGACATGAATTCGGTGCAACTACAGGAAGACCAAGAAGATGCGGATGGATTGACATTCCTGCTCTAAGATACGCAGTCATGCTGAACGGGGTTACTGAGCTGGTTATGACTAAGGCAGACGTATTGAGCGGCTTTGACAAGATCTATGCATGTACGCATTACGATTACAACGGCGAAAAGATCGATTATATGCCATACGACATCTGCAGCGTTCCCGCAAAACCGATTCTGGAAGAAATTCCAGGGTGGAATGAGGACCTGACCGGTATCAAGACAGTGGAGGAAATTCCTGAAAGACTTTCTGCGTACGTTAAATATATAGAGCAGCATGTAGGAGTACCGGTAAGGTACCTGTCTGTTGGACCTGACCGGGTTCAGACTCTGGTTTTGAACTAAAGCATTTTAATCATGCAATCGTTTGATTGTATTATTGATAACATATCCGAATTTAAGCGTAAAGCTTTACAATGGGCCACTTCGTTTGAAGTGGCTTGTTTTTTTGATTCCAATGGGTATGACGACCGATACTCCAGCTATACGGCGATCATAGCTGCGGGGGTAAAGAAAGAGTTTCTCCCACCAATAAGTGGCGCATTCAGCGGATTGAGTGATTTCCTGAACGAGAATACTGCCTTTACGCCGGGATTCATATGTTATGACTTGAAAAATGAACTGGAGGACCTGAACTCGTCCAATCCCGACAAGCTTCATTTCCCGGATATGTATTTCTTCGTCCCCGAACACCTTCTTCTTATGAAAGAAAATACGGTAGAGATACTCTCTGACACACCGTTTCTGCTGGACGAAATCAACGCTGTTAACCCTCTAACGCGAAAGTTGAACTTCAATGGTGCAGTACAGACGAGCATTTCGAGGGAAGCATATATCCAAAAAGTCAATAGCATCAAAGAGCATATTCAAAGAGGCGATATCTACGAGATGAACTTCTGTCAGCAGTTCTTTTCCGAAGATGCTGCACTCGATCCTTTAGCCGCCTTTGTAGAGCTCAATCAGCTATCTCCCGCACCTTTTTCTTCATTCTTCAAGCTGCATGATAAATATATCATCTCCTCCTCCCCCGAACGCTTCATAAAGAAAACAGGTTCGAAGGTAATATCCCAGCCCATCAAAGGGACTGCCCCCCGGGGATCGGATCAAAAAGAGGATGAAGAACTTAAACGGACATTACAGGAAAATGATAAGGAACTGGCCGAAAACATTATGATTGTGGATCTGGTAAGGAATGACTTAACCAAATCAGCAATTCCCGGCTCGGTAAAGGTTGAAGAGCTTTGCAAAATCTATTCCTTTCAGCAGGTGCACCAGATGATATCGACGGTGACATCCTCTGTATCCGACGATACCAGTGCTGTTTCTATTATTAAAGACGCCTTCCCTATGGGATCAATGACTGGCGCCCCAAAAGTTCGCGCGATGGAACTGATTGAACAATTTGAAGAAACTAAAAGAGGTATTTATTCCGGTGCTGTGGGCTATTTTACTGCGGAGAAAGACTTCGACTTTAATGTGGTAATCAGAAGCCTGATCTACAACCAGACAAATCAGTATCTTTCTTTTCAGGTAGGAAGTGCAATAACCTTTGCTTCAGATGCAGAGCTTGAATACAAGGAATGCATGCTTAAAGCAAAGGCTATGTTAGATGTGCTAAGCAAATAAAGATTATTGGCCTGTATAATACTTCATCGCTTCAGGTAAGCGTTTTTGAATATCGTTGATACGGGTTGCGTCACTAGGGTGAGTGCTCAGGAACTCCGGAGTAGCTCCGTTATTCTGCTTAGCCGAGGCCATGCGCTGCCAGAATGTTACCGCATTGCTTGGGTTGTACCCAGCCATCGCCATAAATATCAGTCCCAGGCGATCCGCTTCAGACTCCTGGCTTCTGCCGTATTTTAACAGAGCCAACTGACCACCTAAGCCATACAGCTGTGAAATACCCTCAGAACCCGTTGCAGCACCTACGACTCCTCCAAGAGCCTGGGCACCCAGCGTCTGCGAATATCGCTCTTCAGAGTGCCTTGCTATAGCGTGTGCGATTTCGTGTCCCATAACGGTTGCTAAACCTGCCTCGGTCTGCGTAACAGGTAAAATCCCGGTATAAACCGCTACCTTACCGCCCGGCATACACCATGCATTGATATCGTTGCTCTTTACCAGATTAAACTCCCAGGTAAAATTATATTGATTCGCGTATCCGTTCTCACTCAGATACCTGTCAATTGCGGCGGCAATCTTGCTGCCTACCTGCTTTACCCGCTGCGCATCTGCACCTGACGACACAACGACGTTCTTAGGGTCCTTAAGAAATTCCCGGTAGGCTTGTACTGATTGCGTTTGAATCTCCTGTGAATTAGCGAGATTTAACTGTCTTCTGCCAGTCAATGGAACAGTAGAGCAGGCCGCTAATACGGCTATAAGTATAAAAGTAAATGGTGTTTTTATCCGTTTCATAACCTTAAGTGTGATTTCTCAATGCAACAAAAAAACTACACAGCTGTTTTCTTTTTGAACATATTTATCTTAGACTCCTTACCTTTCAGCAGCCGTTCAATATTCTTCTGGTGTGTGATGAGAATAAGAACGCAGATGCACATTCCATACAGAACGATGGATCGGAGCGGCGAATGGAAAATAAATATAATGCTAAGCGGAAAAGAGAATCCCGCGATGATAGAACTTAGCGAAACATATCTGGTCAGCATCAGAACAGTTAGAAACACGGATACACATACTACAGACGCCTGGAAATGCACCGCGAGTACCATACCAAACAAGGTAGCTATCCCCTTCCCCCCCCTGAATCCAGCAAAAACAGGAAACAAATGCCCCATCACCGCCGTAATACCCAGTGCCAGCTGATAATTTACAAATTGAATAGAATTATGAGGTCCAGTGATGGAAAGGCCTATAAAATAAGCCAGGTTCGTTGCAGTGAATCCCTTTAGAATATCGAGAACCATGACGGTAATGCCAGCCTTCGTACCGAGCACCCTAAACGTGTTTGTGGCACCTGCATTTCCGCTTCCGTATTCACGAACGTCAATCCCGTAAAAAGCTTGTCCGATCCAGACCGCACTGGGAACCGATCCAAAAAGATAAGCAGCCAAAATAGCTGCAATAGAATATATGGATATCATTCAGTATGCAATAATACTAATTATCAAGAATTAATTGGCCCTATTGTTTTAATTCAACAACTAACTAATAGCTTTCAAACTCATATCCAAACTCTTAACAGAATGAGTAAGTGCGCCCATTGAAATAAAGTCAACACCACATGCTGCATAGTGCGCTATTTCGTCTTCCACAATCCCTCCTGAAGCTTCTGTAGCATACTTGCCATCAATCATTTTAACAGCCTTCTTCAGTTCGTTATATTCGAAATTATCAAGCAGAATCCTGTCTGCCCCTCCTGCTTCCAAAACTTCTTCCAGTTCTGCAATACTCCTTACTTCAATCTCGATCTCGAGTGACAACGACTGTTTTTTCAAATACTCGCGGGCAGCTGTTAAAGCATTTTTTATACCGCCAGCATAGTCAACATGGTTATCCTTGATCAGGATCATGTCATATAGTCCAAAACGATGATTTACTCCTCCTCCAATTTCAACAGCTTTTTTCTCCAGAAATCTCAGATTTGGAGTTGTCTTTCTGGTATCCAGAACACGGGTACCTGTGCCTTCCAGCCTGGAAACGATCCTTGATGTTGTAGAGGCTATACCGCTCATTCTCTGCATCGTGTTCAAAACCAATCGCTCCGATATAAGGATAGAATACACATTACCCTCTACCGTCAGGGCAATATCTCCATAGGAAACTTTCGTGCCATCCTCGATATGGACCGTGACTGTTAATTCCGGATCAACACGCCTGAAGATAGACAGTGCAACCTCCACTCCGGCCAAAACCCCCTCTTCTTTAATAATTAAGCGGGCAGCTCCTTGCTTCTCTGCGGGAATAGTGGCGAGCGACGTATGGTCACCCGTGCCGATATCTTCTAAAAGTGCGTTTGTAATGAATTGATCAAGTAAATCTTCGTATTCTTTCATAAAGTCCGCTAAAATAACAAATACATCAAAATTATCGTTTTGTTGTACCACAAAACATAATAATATGATTCAGCTCACTTTGCATACTAATAATACAAGTCTATATTTGTTCTGTGGAAAATAAAAAAGTAGCACTTATAATTCTTGATGGTTGGGGCTATGGCAAGGCTGACGCTTCCAACGCGATCATAGCGGCGAAAACACCTTTCTTTGATCATCTTATAGCAACGTATCCAAATTCAAAACTCGAAGCTTCAGGCGTCGCTGTAGGTTTACCGGCAGGACAAATGGGAAATTCGGAAGTTGGGCACATGAACCTTGGCGCCGGCCGCGTGGTATACCAGGAACTTGGAAGAATTCACAAAGCAGTTGACGATCTTGAGTTTAACACCAACCCGGTTATTCAGGACGCTTTCAAATACGCTATTGCGGAGAATAAAAATGTACATCTGATCGGACTTGTGTCTGATGGCGGTGTCCATTCGCATATTAAACATATCAAGGGATTATGCGATGCCGCAAAGGCTGCTGCCGTCCCTGGTGTATTTCTTCATGCCTTCACAGATGGTCGTGACACGGACCCTAACGGGGGAAAGTCTTATATCAAAGACTTGCTTGACTACACAGCAGATTCGCAAATACAGATCGCATCGCTGATCGGCCGCTACTATGCGATGGATCGTGACAACAGATGGGAACGTGTGAAGCAAGCTTATGATCTTCTTGTACACGGAACTGGTGCACACACTCAGGACCTTATCGCTTCCCTTGAGGAGTCGTATGCGGAAGGCATTACAGATGAATTCATTAAACCAACAATTAAGGTTGACGAATTCGGCGCGCCTATCACCCACATCAAGCAGGGTGATGTAGTGATATGCTTTAACTTCAGAACAGACAGGGGCCGCGAAATCACCTTAGCACTGACTCAGAAAGCATTCCCTGACTATGACATGGTACCGCTGGATCTAAGGTATGTAACCATGACAACCTATGATGATACATTCAAAGGTGTTCAAACGATATTCACGAAGGACGATCTTTCAGAAACGTTGGGTGAAGTGCTTGAAAACAATAACAAAACCCAGGTAAGGATTGCTGAGACTGAGAAATATCCGCATGTAACGTTCTTTTTCTCCGGAGGCAAAGAAACGCCATTCGTTGGAGAAAAACGCTTATTGATCCCTTCACCGAAAGTGGCAACATACGACCTGCAACCGGAAATGAGTGCCCAGGGCATTAGAGACGCAATTTGCGAAGAAATCCCTGAAGGAAAACCGGACTTTATTTGTCTGAACTTCGCTAACCCGGATATGGTTGGTCATACAGGCGTTTTCTCAGCGGTTGTTAAGGCGGTCGAAACCGTTGATAGCTGCCTGAAAGACGTCGTGGAATGCGGTTTGGAAAATGGATACTCGTTTATCATTATCGCAGACCATGGTAATGCTGACTATATGATCAACGAAGACGGATCTGTCAACACTGCTCATACAACTAATCTGGTTCCTTGCATTCTGATTGATAAGAATTTCAGAAAGGTGGCTGATGGAAAGCTGGGAGACATCGCTCCTACAGTCCTGCGCCTTTTGGATATCCCGATCCCTGAAAAAATGACTGGTAATGTCCTTATATAGACAAGTACTAACATCATTCATTCTTCTGTACGCGACATCGTGTACAGAAGATAAAAAAGCTCCGGATGGTCAGAATGCTTATTTTGATATCGGGGGCTTTTTTACTACAGAGGCAGCCCGTCTGAACCGTCAGGCTCCGCAGATATTGAAGCATGTAAATCACAATGGTAAGATCGAAGAAAAGACGCTCAAAGTGACAGACTGGAAACAAGAGCTAGACCTGTTCATATCCTCTGACATCAATAAGCCATCCTGGAAGAATAGTTACACCATCGAAAAGGATAAAAACGTAACGACCTACATGGCACTGGACACGAGCCTTAAGGTCAGAAAAATACGCTTACAGCGCAACGGAAAAACGATCTCTTCTATCGAGATAACCAGCCGTGTTAATAACGAAATCTATACTTCTGCAGAAACACTGAGCTACTATCCCGACTCGCTTTACACCATCAATAAAGAGCAGAACGTCAAAGGATTGGGGAATAATACGTACAAAATAGAAGGCAAAATAAAACCCTGAATTCAGCTGAGTACAGGGTTTTATTATTTAGAAAAATCTTTGTAAGGTCTTATCTGTCGAGATTAGCCATATAAACCTTCGCCTTCTTCATCTCGTCTGTTATATCCTTTCTTCCAGGATTCGCATCTAATACCTTCTGAAGGTCGCCAATGCATGATTTGAATGAGTTGGAAGCAGCCGCCTTATCATAAAACTTAGGAATTTTCTGACCTTTTAGAATACCATAATCACGATAAGCAATCGCACGATTTTGATATAGCTTCTGATCCTCAGCATTAAGCTCAATTGCTTTGCTGTAATCTCTTATCGAAGCCAGAAGGAGCTTTTCTCTTTCCGTTGCAGACAAGGTCGAGTTCATTTGTGTACCCAGTACGTTTCTTGCCTTACCGCGGTAATAATAGGCTGAAACGTTGTTCGGTTTCAGGTTAACTACCTGCCCGAATGTGCTTATTGCTTTTGTGTAGTTGCCTGAGTGATAATACGAATATCCTAACATATAGAGAACATCCGGATTGGAACCTTCAGCCGGAATAGCCTTTTCGAGATGAACAACTGCCTGCTTAAAATCACCGTCCATAAGAGCCTTCTGCCCTTGCTTAACATTGTTATTCTTAATTTCCTGGCTCTGTTGTGCACTTGCCGCTGAGCCTAATAAAAACACAAAAGAAAAAACTGATGCAATTAATTTCATTTTAAAAAACTTAAGTTCTGATCGTCTTATAACGAATGAGGTGTAATATTATTTCTATTTTTACTATTTACAAAATATAAATACTCAAAGTCATTGAGTGATATACGTTCAATAAAAGTTTATCCGCAAAATTTTGTTTTAAAAAAAATCCAGCAGTGTATGATTTACGTTAGTTAACGACTTTTGGCATACGGCTTGTACCTATAGTTTCTTATTTAAAAATACCAGTTCAATTAATAATTCACTGTCAGAATGACGTTAAAAAGGGATATAAATGAATAACCTCCTTGATTTTAATCACTCATTACCTATTATAAATGAAGATACCGAGTTCTTTCCGCTTATGTCTCAGGAAGATGAGGAGGAAATGAATAATGAAGAAACTCCGGAGATGCTGTCAATATTGCCGTTAAGGAATACAGTATTATTTCCTGGGGTTGTTATTCCCATAACTGTTGGCAGAGACAAGTCCATTAAACTGATAAAGGACGCTTACAAGGGAGACCGTACGATCGGAGTGGTATCACAGAGGGATGTAGCCGTTGAAGATCCTACGTTTGACCAACTGAATAAGGTTGGTACTGTTGCACTGATTATAAAAATGCTTCAAATGCCTGATGGCAGTACAACCGTTATCATTCAAGGCAAGCAACGTTTCAAGCTAAACGAAGAAGTTCAGGTAGAACCATATATGAAGGCCACGATTGTCAAGTTTGAGGAGATCCGCCCCAAATCAGACAAACAATTCAAGGCTATGGTTGGATCCATCAAGGACATGGCGATGCAGATCATCCAGCTTTCACCGCACCTTCCGAGCGAAGCGGGCATCGCGATAAAGAATATCGAAAGTCCTTCGTTCCTGATCAACTTCATATCTTCTAACATGAATGCAGATGTCACCGTTAAGCAGAAAATGCTGGAGGTGGCCAATCTACACGAAAGGGCTACGATGGTGTTGGAACACCTTACTATCGATCTCCAGATGCTGGAGCTCAAAAATCAGATACAGTCAAAAGTTCGTACCGATCTGGATAAGCAGCAAAGAGACTATTTCCTGAACCAGCAGCTGAAAACCATTCAGGAAGAGCTGGGTGGCAACAGCCCCGATCTTGAGCTCGAAAACCTTCGTGAACGGGCTGCGAAGAAGAAGTGGCCTGCTGATATAGGCCAGCACTTCAGCAAGGAGCTGGAAAAACTGGGGAGAATGAACCCCGCCGCCGCGGATTATTCCGTGCAGGTTAATTATCTCGAACTCATACTTGACCTCCCATGGAACGAATTTTCCAAAGATAATTTTGATCTTAAACGGGCAGAGAGAATCCTTGATAAAGATCATTATGGTCTCGAGAAAGTAAAGCGTCGCATCATCGAGTACCTGGCTGTTCTGAAGCTGAAGCAAAACATGAAGGCTCCTATTCTATGCCTGGCTGGCCCTCCGGGAGTCGGAAAGACATCATTGGGTAAATCAATTGCCCGTGCATTAGGACGAAAATATGTACGTATTGCACTTGGAGGTGTTCATGATGAAGCTGAAATCAGGGGCCACAGAAAGACTTATATCGGAGCTATGCCTGGCCGGATCATTCAGTCGCTTAAAAAGGCGGGAACATCAAATCCGGTCTTCGTGCTCGACGAAATAGACAAGGTAGGAAACGACTTCCGGGGCGACCCTTCTTCTGCCCTGCTTGAAGTGCTGGATCCTGAACAGAACAACGCTTTCTATGATCACTATGTAGAACTTGACTATGACTTATCAAATGTCATGTTCATTGCAACTGCAAACTCGCTGAGCTCGATTCATCCTGCTCTGCTTGACCGTATGGAAATCATTGAGGTTAACGGTTATACTATAGAAGAGAAAATTGAGATCGCAAAACAACACCTTCTACAGAAGCAGATCGATCAGCATGGCTTGAGCAAGAAGGACGTAACCCTGAAACCGGCTGTTATTGAGAAGATCATTGAAGACTATACACGTGAGTCGGGCGTTCGTGGTTTGGAAAAGAAAATCGGCTCACTGGTAAGAGGTATCGCGACAAAGATCGCCATGGAAACAGAGTATACCTCTGCCCTTACCAAGAATGATGTCGAAACTATTCTCGGACCACCTATCTTTGACAAGGATCTTTACGAAGGCAATGACGTTGCAGGAGTTGTGACCGGACTTGCCTGGACGCAAGTTGGTGGCGACATTCTGTTTATTGAAGCGAGCCTGAGCCCTGGCAAAGGCAAGATGTCGCTTACAGGAAACCTTGGTGATGTAATGAAAGAGTCGGCCACGATTGCAATGGCATACTTGCGGGCACATGCCAGCAAATTCGGCATAGACAATCGCTTGTTTGATCTCTGGGACATTCACGTCCACGTTCCTGCGGGTGCGACGCCTAAAGACGGCCCATCGGCAGGTATCACAATGCTTACTGCACTTACATCAGCCTTTACTCAACGTAGGGTAAAACAGCATCTCGCGATGACAGGCGAGATCACCTTAAGAGGTAAGGTACTTCCCGTAGGTGGTATAAAGGAAAAGATCCTTGCTGCAAAGCGTGCAAATATTAAAGATATCATCCTTTCGAAGTCGAATGAAAAAGATATCCGGGAGATCAAAGAAAGCTATATCAAGGATCTAAGATTCCACTATGTTACGGAAATGAAACAGGTGATTGACCTAGCTCTTTCAGAAGACAGGGTTAAGGATCCGATTGACCTAACGATAAAAGAAGCGTAAGATTCCATATCCTACAAGAAACGGGGCTGTATCATTGAAGAAATGATCAGCCTCTTTTTTCGTAAAAGAGAATAATCTATGGTTTGGAAGAAAATGATACCCGCTTCCCTACCTGGAAATGTGCCTTGTCTTCATCCTTTTTCGCTGGTTGCTTCGCCGCCGTTGTGGCCGTTTTTGGTGTTGTTTTCTCTGTTCTTCGTTTCCAATCCCGTAGCAGCCTGTTGCCTTCATAACACATATTATAAAAAGATGCTCCCCTTGTTTCTTGCGCCTCGCTGAGTTCCATATTCACAGGACCTTCGGGAAACTCTCCAGGCTCTTCAGCGGCATAAGCGGCGATTATCGCGCAGGGACTGAACTCCTTGCTGTTCAGCAGTACATAGCCTTCCTCCATCCGTGTTTCGCTATAGGCCAGCAGTGAAACGCTCAGCATCAGGAGCTGGTCTGCTTCGGGCTGAGTCTCAAACCGGATCTCCTGCGCTTCCAGCTGCCCGTGTTTACGCAGCTCTACATCTTTCACTTCCAGGTATTCATAGTATTCCTTCCTGAAGTTGAAGCCGATCAGGCTGAAACGAATTTTGTACTTACTAACCGCTTTGCTGATGCTCAGGGGTACCCGGATATCTGATTTGGCATTGAGAGAACCCATAAACACGCTGATCCTCCCCTGCTCATCCCGCTCTACCCGCTGACTGACCTGCAACACTTCGCTCAGCCGGCTCGTTATATTGAAGTCCATTCCGATGATGCTGTCAAGGTCTGCTTCATGCAGGTCGCGCCGGCCCAGGCTCCCGCTCTGGCTGCCCCGGATACCCCGGTACACCAGCTGCGTGCTACGGCTCGCCGCCTTTCCGTCGCGGTGGATATAGGCCGGCTGGAACGCATTACGAATCACCGCCGCCGTTGTACTGGAAAGACCGAACTCGGTGGAAGCACGGATGCTTTCGCTGGTCTGTTTGAATTTGCGGGGCTTGCCCTGAATGATGTTCATATCGCGGTATCCGCGGTATACTACGGGACCGGCCGTGCCGCGTACCATACCTTTGTTGTCTACTTTTGCCATAACGCTGTTTCTTTTTAAAAACAAGATCGAGTGGCTAAATGTTTATTTCGATTTTTGACAAAATTGTCCGGATTTAAGCAGATTTCGTAGGTACAAGACATGGCAACTTAGGTTAGAACACCTCTATAAGAAGGTTAGAACTTCTATATAAGGAGGTTGGAATTCTTTGCCAATTCCTCTAGATGCAGGTGTATAGGTACGGACCAAAAGCTGAGAAGAGTCCGACTTTAAGCTTCTTAGGTCGGACTCATCACGCAATGAACAGGCAATTTTATCGGCTGCATATAATGACTGCCCTTGTGGAAACTAAGGTATGCCGTCAAAGAATTCATGCAGCAACATCAGAGGGACACCACAGTATCTATTAATTTCTCAGCACTGAATATAAATGTTCGAGCAAGACTGGGTGACCCTAAATTTATTTACATATTTGCGTTTTATCCAATATGTCCAAACTCAATCGAATAGCCGTCGCGCTCATGCTGATCACTGCATCATCAATTTCAGCCCAAACAAATAACTACAAGAGCAGCTTCGGATTTCGGACAGAAAACGATGCCTATCTTGGATTTGGTTCAGACAGATACTATACAAACGGCCTTTTCATAAACTACAGTCGCGCAATCAGAAAAGCCGATACAAGCGATAAGTTCATCAAAAGGACCTGGGAAGCGGAAATAGGACAATCTATATATAATGCACAAACAGGAGCGGTGCCCGACATCAGTTATGTCGATCGGCCCTTCGCTGGATTTCTTTACGGTTCCGCAAAATTGAACTGGTTCACGAGAGATGGAGAACATCTTAGTGCGGGTATAAGCGTCGGCACCGTCGGTCCAAATTCTCTTGCTCAGGATGCGCAGGAACTACTCCATGATATAGTAGGATTCTATGAAATCAATGGCTGGCAATATCAGGTTAGAAATGAACTGGGCATTAACGCTCAGTTTGAGTACAAGCGCCCGCTTGCGCGTACAGGAGCGACTACCGACTTCAGCCTGAGCAGTAAGGCGTCGCTGGGTACAACATTTACAGGCGCCGCGGCCGGGATCCTGTTCAGGGCTGGTGATATAAATGAACTGTTTCAGTCTGTTAGTTCGGGCAGCCGGATCTCCAATCAGAAGGGCTCAGTAATTCCTGACAAGGAGTTCTTCTTCTATACGCAACCTACACTCCAGGTCGTGGTTTATGATGCGACCATTCAAGGCGGACTCTTCAGAGATGAGAAAGGACCCGTCACTTACAAACCTAACAGATTGATCTACAGCCAGGAAGTTGGTGTTAAATATGCTCGGGACCGCTGGATGCTGAGTTTCGCAGCCATTTTCAAAACAAAGGAACTCAAGTCACAGGTAAAGTCGCACCAGTATGGCTCAGCGAGTCTTCACTACAGTTTTGGCAAATAGTGCTCACAGCTACCCTGACAGTTATGTCAGAATTTCTGAATTATTTTAGCCGTTTCCCTATAAATAATAACTTTGCAGAAATGACAAATAACATTGTAATTGCCATAGACGGTTATTCCTCCTGTGGCAAAAGCACGCTCGCAAAAGCACTGGCCAAAAAACTGCACTATATATATATTGATACAGGTGCAATGTACAGAGCCGTTACCCTCTATTTTCAGCGTAACAACATTGATCTGAATGATGATGAGCAGATCAGGGAGGCACTGAAGAATATCCATCTCAACTTCCACTCACGAGATTATCAGACCCATATCACATTGAATGATGAGGAAGTTTCTGAAGAAATCAGACGAATGGACGTATCACAATTGGTAAGCGAAGTAAGCACGATCAAAGCTGTGAGAAAGGAGCTGGTAAAACAACAACAGCGCATGGGAAGATCAAAAAACGTTGTGATGGATGGGCGGGATATCGGAACTATTGTTTTTCCAGATGCGGCTGTAAAGATTTTTATGACGGCTGACCCAAAGATAAGGGCTGAACGCAGATATAAGGAGCTTTTAGCTAAAGGAGAAAATATTTCAATGGAAGAAGTTTTTGAAAATATTGCTCATAGAGACTTCATTGACACTACAAGAAAAGAGAGCCCGCTGGTTAGGGCGCATGATGCAATTATTCTGGATAACACTGAGCTGAATGAAGAAGAACAGCTTCAGTTTGTGCTTGACCGGGTTAATACGCATAACGTCTGATCAGAACCTATTTGCATATAAAAGCCGATGCCTGATGAATCTTCAAGGATGATCATTCAGGCATCTCTTTGTTGATAAGGGCCTTATTGAGGCTCGTCTTTCGGATCAGCTGTACTCGTTTCGTCATGCTGCTGCTCGTCCATCGGTTGCTCCCAGCCCAGACGATTCTCGCGATCCGGCGTTTTGAAAGCGTCATCTTCGCTTTTTTTAGTGATCTTCTTGTCGTCATTATTGCCCGAAGGCTTGTTTTCTCTTATCGGATTTTCTTTATTTTCGTTTTCCATAGCGGACAGGTATTTTTGTTTTGAGGTAACAGATTACAAAGACCATTGTTTCAGCCCGGCCCTGGCTTAGAAAATACCTAAAAATCAATAAAATAAATTTTAAATATCAAGATAACTTTAGCTACCTTTGCGATTCCGATTTAAATCGGGAAAAGGAGATAAATTAATTAATGGCCAAAAAACAAGAAGCAGAACAGGAGCTAAACGCTAAATCAGCGGAACTCCATGACAACGAAACCAACACGGTTAAAGAAAACATTGAATCGGAAGCTGATTCTTTGTCAATTGAAGACATTAAGTCTAAAACCCTAATTACGCCAACCGGCGATTTTGACTGGGATGCAGATGAAAAAGGATTTGGTAACTACAGCGATGAAGAGCGTGCCAAACTGGAACAACTGTATGCCGGAACATTTAATTCGATCAGCAAAGGTGAGATCATCTCAGGTATTGTTGTATCAATTAACAACAAAGACGTAGTATTGAACATCGGATTTAAATCTGATGGTATGGTTTCACTATCTGAATTCCGCGATACTCCGGATTTGAAAGTTGGCGATTCAGTTGACGTATTTGTAGAATCACAGGAAGACGCTAATGGTCAATTGGTTCTTTCACGTAAACGTGCTAAGACTCAGCGGTCATGGGAGCTCATTAACGAAGCTTTGGAAAATGACACGATCATTAACGGTTTTGTTAAAAGCCGTACTAAAGGTGGTCTTATTGTGGATATCATGGGAGTTGAAGCATTCCTTCCAGGATCTCAGATCGACATCAAACCGATCCGTGATTACGATATCTATGTAGGTAAAACTATGGAATTCAAGGTTGTGAAAATTAATCACGAATTCAAAAACGTGGTTGTATCTCACAAGGTTCTTATTGAGGACGATCTTGAAAACCAAAAAACTGAGATTGTTGCCAAACTTGAAAAAGGTCAGGTTCTTGAAGGAACTGTTAAGAACATCACTGATTTCGGTGTGTTTATTGACCTTGGAGGTGTTGACGGATTATTACACATTACAGATATTTCATGGGGCCGTATTGAGCATCCGAAGGAAGTATTGGCACTTGATCAGAAGATCAACGTGGTTGTACTTGACTTTGATGATGAGAAGAAACGTATTGCCCTTGGTTTAAAACAACTTACTTCTCACCCATGGGCTTCTCTTGATACTTCAATCGAGATCGGTTCTAAGGTAAAAGGTAAAATTGTTACTGTTGCTGATTACGGTGCTTTCCTTGAAATCACTCCAGGTGTAGAAGGACTGATCCACGTATCAGAAATGTCATGGTCTCAGAACCTGCGTAATCCTCAGGAATTCCTGAAGGTTGGTGATGAGATTGAAGCTCAAGTATTAACATTAGATCGCGACGAGCGTAAGATGAGCCTGGGTATCAAACAATTGACTCCAGATCCTTGGCAGAATATCGCTGAGAGATATCCAATCGGAAGCAAGCACACAGCTGTTGTTAAAAACATGACTAACTTCGGTGTGTTCGTTGAGATCGAAGAAGGTATCGACGGATTAATCCACATTTCAGATCTTTCATGGTCTAAGAAGGTTAACCACCCGAACGAATTTACCAAGGTAGGTGAAGTTCTAAATGTGGTTGTTCTTGAACTTGATGAGGATAACCGTAAATTAAGCCTGGGTCACAAGCAATTAGAAGAGAATCCTTGGGATACTTTTGAAACAATTTTCACTATGGATTCAATCCACGAAGGAACTGTTTTAAAGGTTACTGAAAAAGGAGCTATCGTTGCTTTACCTTACGGAGTTGAAGGTTTCTCTCCAAGCAAGCATTCTATCAAAGAAGATGGAAAACCGCTTAAGGCTGAAGAAACTGCAGAATTTAAGATCATTGAATTCAGCAAGGATGCTAAACGTATCGTAGTTTCTCATTCACGTATCTGGGAAGATGCACGTTCTGACGCTAGATCTGCTGAGGTTTCTCAGAAGAAAAATGATCAGAAAGCAACTTCAAGTGCAGTGAAGAAGGTTAAAGATTCAGTTGAAAAATCTACATTAGGAGATCTTAGTGTATTGGCTCAATTGAAGCAACAGATGGAAGGTGCTGAAAGTCAGGCACGCCAGTCTAAGCCTTCAGACGAAGAAGCTGAATAAGAACAATTATTCTGAATAGTATAGAGCCCTGCCGTAAATACGGCAGGGCTTTTTTTATGAGTATAGTTTATTTTTTTTTATTTTTGCCCAAATCAAAACATGCAAAATCTAACTCTGCTTGACGGCCAAAAGTTTCAGATTACGATTAAGCGGCTGTGTCATCAGCTGATTGAAAATCACGACGACTTTTCAAATTCAGTTATTCTTGGGATTCAACCCAGGGGTATTTATCTGGCGAACAGGATTGCTTACGAATTGCAGCAGATCCTGCCACAGGCGAATATTCTGAACGGCAATCTGGATATCACATTCTTCCGGGATGACTTCCGCAGACGGGAAGCTCCGCTCCTGCCTAATGCCACCAGCATTGATTTTATCATTGAAGGAAAGAAGGTTATCCTCGTAGATGACGTGCTTTGGACGGGGCGTACTATACGATCGGCTATGGATGCCATGCTGGCATTCGGTCGGCCTAAAAAGGTGGAGCTACTTGTGCTGGTAGACAGGAGGTTTTCGCGTGATCTGCCTATCGAACCTGATTATATTGGAATACAGGTAGACTCGATAAATTCCCAGCGAGTGATCGTTTCATGGAAAGAGACAGATCAGGAAGACACCATTATCCTCCTGTCTGATAAAGATTAATGATTTTTTTAGGTACAATTCAGATTAAAACACACCATATCCATGGCAGATAATTATAAGGGCTTAAGTACAAAACATCTTCTGGGGATTAAAGATCTGAATGAGCGCGATATCCAGCTGATCTTTGAAACCGCTGATACCTTTAAAGATGTTTTGAACAGGCCTATTAAAAAGGTACCCTCACTCAGGGATGTCACTATAGCAAATGTCTTTTTTGAAAATTCTACCCGTACGCGTCTCTCCTTCGAGCTCGCTCAGAAAAGACTGTCCGCAGACACGATCAACTTTGCGGCATCATCGTCTTCAGTAAGCAAAGGTGAAACGCTTATTGACACGGTAAACAATATCCTGGCGATGAAGGTCGACATGATTGTCATGCGTCATCCCTACCCTGGAGCAGGTATTTTCTTAAGCAAAAAGGTGAATGCTCAGATTGTAAACGCCGGTGACGGCGCACATGAGCATCCTACTCAGGCCCTGCTGGATGCTTTCTCCATCCGTGAGAAGTTTGGTGATGTTTCAGGCAAGAAGGTCGCCATCATTGGCGATATTCTTCACTCGCGTGTTGCTTTGTCTAATATTTTATGCCTGCAGATGCTGGGCGCTGAGGTGATGGTTTGTGGGCCAACAACACTGATTCCCAAGTACATAAAAAGCCTTGGCGTTAAGGTGGAATTTGACTTAATGAAAGCCCTGAACTGGTGCGACGTGGCCAATATGCTTCGTATACAGATGGAAAGACAGGATATTAAATACTTCCCTTCATTAAGAGAATACTCCATGATGTATGGGGTCAATAAGCAGATCCTTAATTCCCTGGATAAAGAGATCGTCATTATGCACCCGGGACCGATCAACCGGGGTGTTGAAATAACCAGTGACGTAGCTGATAGTAAACAGTCCATTATCCTCGATCAGGTCGAAAATGGAGTGGCTATTCGCATGGCGGTTCTCTATCTCCTGGCTGGGCAAAAGCCTTAAGATGAACTGGTTATTAAGGTTACCAATTTCCTGGAAAATACTTTTCTTAAATATATACTACTATTCGCTGCTTAAACGTTAATTTTGGCAGATTTCCACATTTGTTAACATCTAGTGTGTGCAAGTGTGGTTTATAACTTGTTATTTAGCGATTTTAAAATTTGATATGCTTAGAAAATATATACTTGCTACGTCATTTGTATGCTTTTTTCATTTAGCAGAAGCCCAGCAATCGGAATGGTTTAATATCAACCAGGCTTACAAAAGTGGATTAGAGCTTTTTGAGAAAAAGAAATATGTGGCTGCAAGTGAACAGTTCAGTCGAGTCGAGCAATCCCGCCTTACTCCTTCTTCGCAGGCTCTTCCTGAAAACGAGCAGATTTCTCTTCTAAAAGAAAACGCCCAATTTTATCAGGCTGTTTGTGCTCTCGAACTTGGGAACGACAATGCTGAAAGCCTGTTTTTAAACTTCATCAAGGAGAATCCGGCCAGTGCAAATACGAAGTCTGCTTACTTCCAGATCGGGAAATCATACTTTGACCGCAAAAACTATGAGAAAGCTGTTGAGTGGTTCAGCAAGACAGAAGCTGGAAACCTGGCAGGCAGAGAGGCGGAGGAATATCGCTTTAAGCTGGGTTATTCGTATTTTGTTGGGAAGAACTATAACGAAGCTGAGCCTCTGTTTGCAGAACTTAAAGACGGTAAGAGCGAATATGCTGAATCGTCTATCTATTACTATGCTTATCTGAATTACCTGAGTGCGGACTACCAGACAGCCCTTAGGGAATTTGAACGTTTGAAGAATTCCACTCGCTATCAGGCGAGCTATCCTTATTATATATCGGCATTGTATTTCCTGGACAAGCGTTATGACGACGTTCTGGCTTACACAATTCCTGCTATTGAAACGATCGACCAACAGTACAAGGCTGAGATGTATCGTATTGTGGCGGCAACTTATTTTGCGAAGTCAGATTTCAAGTCGTCACTGGACTATTATTTGAAGTTTCAGGATCTTGATAAGGGCAAGACACAAAACAATCAGGACAATTATCAGCTTGGTTATATCTACGTACAGCGGAAGGAATATCAAAAGGCTATAACAGAGCTGGAGAAAATGAGCACTCCCGACGTTCATTATCAAAATGGTATGATCGTTCTGGGAAATGCGCTGATTAAAACAAACAACAAGCAAAGTGCCCGGAATGCCTTCTTCAGAGCGTCTCGTCTGGATTTCGATCCAAAGCTAAAAGAAGAAGGTTTACTGAACTATGCCAAGCTTTCACAGGAACTGGAGTTCCACACAGTGGCCCTGGATGCCGTTCAGGAATTTATAAAGACTTACCCTCGTTCTACCCGCATCAATGAAGCGAAGACTCTCCTTGGGGAAGTTCTTCTTTCTACCAAAAACTTTAAAGAAGCGGTGAACATCCTGGAAACAATTCAAAACAAAAATGAGGAGTCTCAGATGGTATATCAAAGGGTAACTTATTTCCGCGGATTGGAATTCTACAATGAGCGTGCTTTTGAGAACAGTATTTCGATGTTTATGCGTTCTCAGAGCAACCCTATAGATCCGGAGATTACTGCTTTGGCGACCTACTGGCTTGCAGAGGCGATGTTTGAAGTTCGTAAATATGGCGAGTCTGTTACTCAGTTTGAAAAGTTCCTCGCCATGTCGGCTGCGAAGAAGACGGACGTCTATAACTATGCAAACTATGCATTGGGGTACTCTGCTTTTCAAAATGAAAGCTACAGCAAAGCATCTAACTACTTTCAGCGCTTCCTGAGTGGAAATGACAAGGATCAGAACACTATTGTGGACGCTACGCTGAGGCTTGCGGATTCTTACTTTGTGATGAAGAGCTATGACGCGGCGATGCAGCAGTATAACAAGATCATCGCATGGAACAGTCCGGGTGAAGATTATGCGCTGTTCCAGAAAGGGATGATCCAGGGACTGCAGGGTCAGAACGACGTGAAGATAGCCACCCATGAGTCGCTCCTGCGTAAATTCCCGAATTCAAATTATTCTGACGATGCGGGATTTGAGATTGCCTATACCTACTTTGTTAAAGGGGATAATGAGAAATCCAAGTCTGATCTTCTTTCCCTTATCGAAAAATATCCGCGAAGCAGCTATGTACCAAGAGCATTGGTGACGATCGGGTTGGTTCAGTACAATAATGATGAGAATGATGCGGCTCTGACCACCTTCCAGCGTGTTGTGCAGGACTACTCAACAACTGATGAGGCGAAGCTTGCTTTGGAATCTATTAAAAATATCTATCTGGATAAGGCAGACGCGAATGGCTTCCTTGCCTACGCAAACACGACCAGCATCGGTAATTTGTCGACGTCTGAACAAGACAATATCACGTTCCAGGCGGCTAACAACCTGTTTTTAAAAGGTGATTCTCAGGGTGCCTACGATGCGATCAATGCCTACTTCGACAAGTTTCCTAAGCCGATCTACGAAAAACATGCGAAGTTTATCCGTGCGGAAAGTCTGGTTAAACTGAACCGTCCGGACGAGGCCATTCCTGATTATACATTTATTCTGAATGATTGGACAAGTGATTATACGGAGCGTGCGCTTATTAGCATATCCAAACTTTATCTTAATCAGAAAAAATACAATGAAGCCGTTGTTTACTTGAAGAAGTTGGAAACGACATCAGAATATAAAGCGAACTATAGCTTTGCAGTAAATAACCTAATGCAAGCATACAGTAACATGAATATGCCTGATGATGTAATTAAGTATGTGAAGCTTGTCAGGCTGTTTGACCGTTCATCTGAAGATGACAAAAACCGAGCGGGCTTGTATGGCGGAAAAGCTTACCTAATGAAGGGGGATACCACCACAGCTGTTAAAGAGCTGACGACAGTTGCTGCCCAAACCACTACTGCTACCGGCGCTGAAGCTCTTTACACTGTTGCTAACGTACAATATCTGAAAAAGGATTATAAGACATCCCAGAAGAATATACTTGATCTGGTAAAGAGAATGGAGTCTCAGGACTATTGGGTTGCTAAAGCATACATATTGCTTGCAGACAACTACGTTGCTCTTAAAGACAACTTCCAGGCGAAAGCTACCTTACAAAGTGTCCTGGATAATTATGAAGGCAAGGATGACGTGTTACCAACAGCAAAGTCAAAGCTGGAACAACTGAATACTAAGAACAAATAGGCTAGAATGAAACTGAATCATATTCCATATACAACAGCGATCTGTGCACTCTTGATCTCATCGGTTTCTTATGCACAAACGCCGGAGGACCCTAAGAAAACGGATCCTGCTAAAGGCACCCTAACCGAAGAAATTGTCGTTGAGCGACCTTATAAACCGATCCTGGCGGATGCTGCCAAGATCAGAAGAAGTCCCGACTTGAACAGCAACAGCGTCTACAGACGTCCGCTTACGTATTCCATATTCGATAAAAAGCTTGAACTCAACAGTGATATAAGGCAATTGCAGGCACAGGAGGTGGTTGAAGGAGACCGCCCTCCACTGAAGAACAACTACGCTAAATTCGGACTGGGAAACTTCAGTACAGGTTTGGCAGAACTTTATTTGAATACAGGAAGTGATGAAGCCTTACAAGCCGGTTTCTTCCTGAAACATCTCAACCAGAAGGGCGACTACGAGGGGCAGAAATTTTCCCGTCAGAATGCGGGTATATTTGGTAAAAGTATTCAGGAGAAAGTATCGTTGTTTGGAGAACTGGGATTTGACAAGTTCGGTACCTCGTTCTACGGCGTTGACCCACTTACAGATCAGCAGTTTAGTGCTGATCCGGAGAAGCAGCGATATAACACTTTCACTCTTAAGGGTGAAATGCTGAAGAACTACCGGGAAGAGGACGAGATCGATTACGCAGTAAAAGCGGATGCTTATTTTCTTTCTGACAAATTCAATGCGAAAGAGAATGCTTTCGTGTTAAGCGGTTTTGTGAATAAAGTATGGGATAAGTTCAACATTGGAGTAAACACCTCTCTGGACTTCACCCAAACTAAAGATTCTGTATCTCTCGGAAACCATATCTTCAGAGCTAACCCGTATATCAAGCTACAGGGAGCTAATTTTAAACTGACCCTCGGTGCGAACCTGGTACAGGAGTTTGGCACTAATTCTGGCTTCAACCTCTACCCTGCTATCACGGCTGAAATGCCTATTGTTCCAGAATTTGCGACCATATTTGCTGGATTTACAGGTGATATCAATAAGGCTACATTGAGAGATTTCTCGAATGAAAACCCTTATCTCAACAGGAATATTGATATCCTCAACATTAACGAGACTGCTAATTTCTATGGTGGTATAAAAGGAAATGCCGGCTCAGGATTTGGGTATAAGGCCACACTGTCTTACAAGAAACTTGAAAACATGCCGCTGTTCATAAACAATCCTGTTAACCCTGAGCGTTTTGACGTGATTTATGATGACGCAAATGTTACCGGACTTGAAGGAGAGATCAATGTAAAAGTCTCTGAAGCATTTAGCTGGCTGGGCCGTGTATCCATCAATAACTACAATATGGATGTGCAGGAAAAAGCATGGTTCAAACCGGACTTTAAGCTGTTTACCAATGCACGTGTAAAGATCACTAAAGAACTTACGCTTGATGGGGAGCTTGTATTTAATGACGCTACATCCGCATTCTTGTCTACTCCTACCCCAAGCATAGTGAAGGTTAAGAGTTACGCCGACATAAGTGCCGGTGCGGAGTATCTTTACCAGGAGAAAGTGGGGATTTTCTTAAGACTTAACAATATCGTTGGTAACAAATATCAAAGGTTTTTATACTACCCTCAACTGGGCATGAACGTGCTTGGGGGCATCAACTATTCATTCTGATATCTTTGCTTGATTGACTTTTTAGTGTAATTTTACGGGAATGAATATTTCGCTATATATATCGGAATTGCTTAGGGATTATGATGAAGTATGTCTTTCCGATATAGGCACATTCTATAAGGAGCGCACTCCGGCGTCTTTTAACGAAGCTTCCGGTGTGTTTAACGCGCCTTATGATAAAGTACGCTTTAGATCAAACGCGGACGGCGATGATGTTCTAGTTAATTACATAAGTCAGGTTAAGAAGATTTCAGAAGCTTCCTCCAGATATTTCATCAATAAGTTTATAAACAGTATACAGCAGAGCCTTACGTCTGACAACGAGGTGGAACTTCAGCCTATCGGTGTTCTCAAGAAAGGCCCGTCAGGACTCCAGCTTATTGCAAACAATGAATCTCCCGGATATTTTGGATTGCAGGCTATTCATGATCCGACTTACTCGTCTCGCGTTAGGCCATTGAATGTTGCAGTCGTAGATGAAGCTGTGAATTCGGAGATTGCACGGGAGTCTTCAGGCTTTACTGGTACAGGGAAAGTGGCGACGATTATATTCATTGTTCTTCTCATTACGGCCGGTATTTTATATGTATTTAAGCCTTCACTGTTTAACCTGTCTGCGGACAAGCCGATAACAGAAAGGAACAAAGTGAGAGTTGATTCTCCGGTGAGAAAAACTACCGCTGGAACAGGTGCTGTTCCAGCGACTAAGAATAGTACTACGTCTCCGGCTCCGGCTGCTGTTCAGGACACGTTCAAAGAAACTACGACCGCAGCTTCACCGGAAGCGTCAGCTCCAGTACCGTCCTTTGAGGTAATAGGTGCGTCCTTCGCTCTGCCCTCGGAAGCTGAGACCTACGTAAAGCTGATGAAAAGCCGCGGTATTAAAGCCAAGGTTATAGAAGACAAGAGAAAACCAAAATATAAGATCAGTCTGGGTTCATTTACGACATATGAAGCGGCCAATGTTGAAAAACGGCGCGTGCAAAGTACATTTAATAAAGAAGCCTGGATCTTAACCTTAAACGATAAAGCTAAAAAATAACACACATGTTTTTATTACAAATCGATTCCTTTAACACTGTTACCCCCGACACCGTTGCTACTGCCGCCGCACAGGCTGCCCAGGAAGTTCAGGAGCTGAGCTTTTTTGATCTCCTTTTAAAAGGTGGTTGGGTAATGCTTCCTCTGGCGCTTCTTTTTTTTCTCGGACTGGTAATCTTTATTGAAAGATACATCACTATCAGAAAGGCTTCGAAAAATGAATCCAACCTGATGTCGCAAGTTAAGCAGAGTGTACTTACCGGACACCTTGATTCTGCAATTGCACTATGCAGGAATAGCAATTCTCCTCTTGGCCGTATGCTGCAGAAAGGCCTTTTGCGTATCGGTCGTCCTATTAAAGAAATTGAAGGAGCAATTGAAAACCTCGGAAAGCTGGAAGTATCTAAGCTTGAGAAAAACATCAGTATCCTTGGAATCGTAGCGGGTATCGCTCCTATGCTTGGATTCGTGGGTACCATTCTCGGTGTAATCAGAATTTTTTATAATATTTCATTAGCTGATAACATCAGCATCGGCCTTATTGCCGGTGGTTTGTATGAAAAGATGATAACTTCTGCGACAGGTCTTGCGATTGGTATTCTAGCCTACGTGGGTTATCATATCCTGAACATCATGGTGGACAGAGTAATATTAAGAATGGAAACAGATGCTATCGAATTCATTGATCTGTTGGACGAACCAGGAAGATAAACAGGCATGAACTTAAGAAAAAGAAATAGGCCCGCCGCGGAAGTGAATACTTCGGCGATGAACGACATCATGTTCTTTCTGATGCTGTTCTTCCTGATCGCTTCTACAGTGACCAATCCGAACGTCATCAAACTCTTGCTGCCGAAATCTGATACCGGACAATCTGTATCAAAGAAAACCGTTACTATATCAGTAACAAAGGACCTGGAATATTTTTTGGATAAACAACAGGTACCTGTTACGGAACTTGAAGCAAGACTTCAGGGTTTGAAACAGCAGACCGATGAGTTGACTATCGTGTTATATGTAGACCGTACGGTAGCTATTCAGGACGTTGTCCAGATTATGGATATCGCTAACAGAATGGCTATTAAACTCGTTTTAGCAACAGAACCAAAGTAAAGGTATGCAGTACCAGGAAGAAAATAATTATCCGAAGGCATTTATGATTGCAGGGGCTTTAATGGCTGCATTCTTAATCCTGTGCTATATCTTGCGCTTCGGAATGAATACTCCTCAGGAGGTCGGTACCGGTGGTATCATTGTTAACTATGGGACGGTTGAAGAAGGAATGGGCGACGACTACATGAGCATTGAGGAACCGTCTATGGATCCTAATGCCAATAATACTCCCCCGGACAAGGTGATTGAAGAATCTCAGCCGGAGACCGCTCCAGCAGCTGAAACTAGTGACAAGACAGTGGTAACTCAGGAGAACGAAGATGCACCGGTAGTAAAAGCTTCTCCGAAGAAGACGACAGCAGCCACTCCGTCTACTGCAACGGAAACAAAACCAGCCAAGCCTGTGGTGAATCAGAATGCACTTTATAAGGGCAATAAGAGTAAAGGCTCCGGCCTGGGTGATGGCACAGGCAGTACGCCAGGAAATCAAGGCGACGTGGATGGCGATCCTCTCGCTCCTAACTATGGCAGCGGCGGCTCTGGATTCGGGAATGTAAAGCTGGATCTCGCCAGCAGAAGATTCATGAACCTGCCAAAGATAACTGATGAAGGACAGCTCTCCGGACGTATTTACGTGGAAATCCGTGTGGATAAACTAGGAAAAGTTGTGTTTGCCAGAGCGGGTGTAAAGGGTACTACCCTGTCTGATCAGACTCTTTGGAGGAAGTGTGAGCAGGCTGTCATGGGCGCCAGTTTGAACCAACTGGAATCAGCTCCTGATGTTCAGATAGGTGTTGTGGTATTTAACTTCAAAGTGAAGTAAATAGTATCTACGATAACCCTCAGAAAAATGGACTATATACAGACAGTTGAATACTTGTATTCACGCTTGCCCATGTTTTCCAGACAGGGCGCCTCGGCCATTAAGAAAGACCTTCATAATACTGTGCTGCTATGCGAGAACCTGGGTAACCCGCATAGCAAGTTTGAAACGATCCATGTTGCAGGCACGAATGGTAAAGGATCGGTATCTCACATGCTTGCTTCCGTGCTGCAACAAGCCGGGTATAAAACAGGACTGTATACCTCCCCTCACCTCCGCGATTTCCGTGAGCGGATTCGAATAAATGGTGAAATGATACCCGAGGAGACGGTTGTATCATTCGTTCATAAACAGCAGGGACTAATTGAAAAAGTTGATCCTTCGTTTTTTGAAGTGACCGTGGCAATGGCTTTTGATTACTTTGCACGACAGAAAGTTGATATTGCAATTATCGAAACCGGTCTTGGCGGACGTCTAGACTCCACAAATATCATACGGCCTATCCTCTCAGTGATTACGAATATTGGATTCGATCATGTGGCTATCTTAGGAGATACGCTGCCCCAGATTGCGGGTGAAAAGGCGGGAATCATAAAGTCAGGCATACCTGTTGTCATCGGCGAAGCGATTGGTGAGGTCAAGCAAGTCTTCATTGAAAAGGCGGCATTGGAACAGTCTCCCATATATTTTGCCTTTGAAGAGTGGGCTGTAGATACTGAGGAGCAGGTGAGTAAAGATTTGCTTCAACTTCAAGTAACGAAGATTGTCAGTTCTGCTTCAACCGAGGAGACCAGCATTAAATTATGTCTTGATCTCACAGGCTCGTACCAGATCAAGAATATCAAAACTGTGTTGTCTGCGATTGATGTAATCAGGAATTATGGTTTTAACATCACCAATCGTCATCTCTATTCAGGGCTTAAACAAGTTACAAAACTTACGGGATTGATGGGCAGATGGCAGACTATCGGCGATAACCCCAGGACGATATGTGATACAGGACACAACGAGGATGGCATCAGGGAAGTATTGAACAATCTTAAACGGTTCGATTATCAACAGCTCCACTTTGTGATTGGGATGGTAAAGGATAAGGACATTAATAAGGTTCTTAGCTTACTGCCTAAACAGGCGATATATTATTTCTGTGCGCCGGATATTGAACGTGCTAAACCCGCCGTTTCTTTAAAAGAAGAGGCCTTAGCAATCGGCCTTAATGGTGAAGCTTACAAAAGCGTACCTGAGGCCTTATTAGCCGCAAGAGAGGGCGCCGCGATTGAGGATCTGATATTGGTGGGGGGCAGCACATTCGTGGTGGCAGAAGTCATTTAATGATTTTGCTGGGAGCTACACTAAAGATATGATAGCTTGCCGAATGTAAATGCAAAACCGATAGTTAGTGAGCTGAACATATCATTCTTTGATCCTGCCATGGCGACGCCATCTATCTTATCGCCAAGTACGAAATTCATTTGATAATTCAGATTTAACAACAGGCGTGAGTCCTGCCCCAGGTAGAGGTCAATTCCTGCCATGGCAGGAAGATAGAGTTCTTTATTGTGGTAAGATGCTTCCGAATCAGCCCGGCTTCTGATGATGATTACTCCACCCCCTGTGCCCAGGTACAGGCCTTTCAAAATCCGGCTAACAAAAGAATCGTACACGAGCTTGTAGCGACGCGGATGAGCTGTAAATTCACCGGCATGGACCTTACCGCGGACTTGCAGAGTCGCGAACTCTCCGTCGAAGCCTTGCTTCTGACTACTCTCGACATTTTCGCTAAACCCGGAGATCGTACCTCCCTGCAGCTCTAACCCGGCATTTAAATAGGGAGTGAAAAAATAATCCAATGTACCCAGTGCTATGTATCCCCCTTCTGATCGGCTTCTGTCTGTATAAGAATCGGCCAGCCCGCCTCCAACACCTATTGCGAATTTCCTGAAGCTTTGCTGAGCGCCAGCAGATAGAGCCAAAGAGCCTAAGATCAGCAGTATCAGGCCTAACCTTTGTAAAATATTCATCGTCTGCATTGGCATAAAGACCTACATACTCACTGTTCCGATAATCTCCTTTAACTTCGTTGCTGATTGTTCAAGCAAGCTCTTCTCTTCAGCGTTAATCTCCAGTTTAAGCACTTCTCTGATTCCGTCTCTATCGACAATGCAGGGAACGCCCAGAAAAACATCGGATACGCCGTGGTAATTCTGAAGTAGAGTAGAAACATTTAGAACTGAAGCTTCATTATGAAGAATTGCTGTGCAGATCCGATCGAGTGCAAGAGCTATCGCATAAAAGGTTGCCCCTTTAGCCTTGATTATCTGATAAGCAGCATTCTTTGTATTTGAAAAAATTTCGTCTTTATCATGATCAGAAAGTGATAAACCGGAACCCGCTACATTTGCCAGACTCCATAATGGGAGCTCAGAATCTCCGTGCTCGCCAATGATATGAGCATGTACGCTTCTAGAGTCTATATTTAACTTCTCTCCAATCAGATAGCGGAAGCGTGCGCTGTCGAGTAAGGTTCCCGATCCGATTATTCTATTTGTAGGCCAGCCGGATTTCTTCCAGGTAAAATAGCTCATTACATCGACGGGGTTCGATGCAATAAGTAGAATCCCGTCGGTGTTATACTTCAGGACTTCTGTCGTGATGCTCTCAAATATAGCTACATTGCGCTTTAACAGGTCTATACGCGATTCACCCTCGCGCTGCGCGGCGCCTGCAGTTATGATAATGATATCTGCCCCTTTGCAATCTTCGTATGTACCAGCCCAGACCTTGGATTGTCCAAGAAACGGCAGACCGTGACTCATATCCAAAGCATCGCCAATGGCCTTTTCCTTGTTTGCATCAATAAGTACCAACTCATCCATACGTTCTCTTAAGAGAAGCGTATAAGCGGTAGTGGATCCTACTGCTCCAGCTCCTATTATAACAATCCGGCTCTTTTTATTTGTTAACGACATTCGATCTGTTTATAGTTTACGTTGACAAGATACTTAAAAGATGACAACAGTAAACGCTAAAAAATAGTTCATAAAAAAGGCCGCATAATTAAATGCAGCCTTCCGGTATATCACAAAATAATTTTATTCTTTATTTTTTAAAAAAGTCGATGATGAGATTAGCTAACTCAACACCTATACGCTCCTGAGCTTCATTTGTTGCAGCTCCAATATGGGGTGTAAGAGAAATCTTTGAATGAGTCAAGATCTCCTGACGAGGTGTTGGTTCATTATCAAATACGTCCAGACCGGCGAAACCTACTGTACCATTATCTAATGCTTCAATCAGCGCTTCCTCATCTATTGTACCTCCACGGGAACAGTTCACGATACCTACTCCGGTCTTCATCCTTTCGAATTCGTTTTTTCCAAGGATAGGTTTGTCCAGAAAAGGAATATGAAGGCTGATGAAATCACTGTCCGTGATCAGCTCGTTGAATTCTACTTTCGTTACAGGAACGTCCACGTTAATTCCACCAGCCAAATTTAACTGCAGAGTGGGTGGAACATCATACAGGTCATATGCAAGGACTTCCATGCCTAAGCCCAGAGCGATCTTAGCAGTTTCTCTGCCAATACGACCGAATCCGATAATACCGATTTTTTTACCTTTTAACTCAATACCGCTTCCATACGCCTTTTTAAGCGCATTGAACTTAGTACCGCCGTCAACAGGCATTTTACGATTGGAATCATGCAGGAAACGAATTCCGGTGAAGAGGTGAGCAAATACTAATTCTGCGACAGAAGGAGAAGACGCAGCAGGAGTATTTACTACCACAAGCCCTTTTTCACGTGCATATTCAACATCAATATTGTCCATCCCTACTCCACCACGACCAATAAGGCGCAGATTCGGACAAACGTCAATCAGCTCTTTTCTAACTTTAGTTGCACTGCGGACAGTGATAGCATCAAAGTTTTTCAGAGCTTCGGGAAGCTGATCCTGAGGAATGTTTTGAGTTTCGACGGTGAAGCCAGCTTCTTCTAGTAATCTCTTACCAACAGCGTCTATACCATCATTTGCAAGTATTCTTATCATTACGTTGTATTTGTTTATCTAAGCATTATTTTCTGCAAACTCCTTCATTGTGTCAATGAGTGCCTGAACTGAAGAAAGAGGAAGGGCATTGTAAATCGAAGCTCTGAAACCTCCAACACTACGGTGTCCCTTGATTCCTACCATTCCACGCTCTTGTGCGAACTTAAGGAAAGGCTTTTCAAGTTCAGTATTTTCCATTACAAAACACACGTTCATGCGAGATCTATCTTCTACATTACAAGGACCCTTGAATAGTGGGTTACGATCAATTTCTGCGTAAAGAGCATCTGATTTTTCTATGTTCTCTTTTTCAATAGCCGCTACTCCACCTTTAGCCTTCAGCCATCTCAGGTTGAGCAATGATGCGTAGATAGAGAAAACTGCAGGTGTGTTATACAGCGATTTGTTGTCTGCATGAACCTTATAGTCGAGCATTGATGGAAGCTTACGACCGGATTTACCCATCAGCTCATCCTTAACGATAACAAGGGTAAGACCCGCAGGTCCCATATTTTTCTGAGCTCCAGCATAAATAACACCAAAGTCTGAGACATTGATCTCACGACTGAAAATGTCTGAAGACATGTCAGATACGATTGGCACAGAAGTTTTAGGGAAGTTAAAAAGCTCTGTTCCAAATATGGTATTGTTTGATGTACAGTGGAAGTACGCTGCGTCAGCAGGAATTTCAAAATCTTTTGGCACAAATGTATAGTTAGCGTCTTTTGATGATGCTACAACATTTACATTTCCAAAAAGCTTTGCCTCCTTAAGCGCTTTGCTTGACCAGGCTCCGGAATCAAGATATGCTGCAGTCTGCCCTTCTGCTAAAAGATTCATAGGAACCATAGTGAATTGAAGACTTGCTCCTCCCTGAAGCAAAAGTACTGAGTAGCCTTCCGGAACGTTCAGTAACTCTTTTATTAAAGATAATGTCTCATCTACGACAGCTTCAAATTCTGGAGCCCGGTGAGAAATCTCAAGAATGGAAAGTCCGGTATTGTTAAAATTTAATACTGCCTCTGATGCTTGTTTAAAAACTTCCTGTGGCAAAATACAGGGTCCAGCGCCGAAATTATATTTCATGGTATAGCTCATGTTAGTAAAGCGCCAAATTTATAAGTTTTATTAAGTAATTATAAGAGAAAATGAAATATCAGTGTAATATTTGTCGAATTTTGTCATAATCCTCCATTTAGCTCCGTTCTGGCACGCCCGCTCTATACTGCAACATGTACGCATTGTATTTCAGAGATATATTTTACTTCCGAGGCTGCTCCTGTTCAGAGCTCTGAGTGTTGCTTCCCGTACTCCTACTTCGACAGAGTTATAAACGATACCATGTTTCGAATGATTTTCTTTTCTTTGCAAAAGATGGACGTATTTGGAAAGGCATTAAGGGATTATTTCGACGACAAGCCCGTTTCGACTCTGTGGCTATACAACACCTACGGCGAGCCCGAGGAGATGCCAATAGATATTTTTTTCAGAGACATTGACGACATGCCGGAGATAGAACGGCTTGCGCTAAAATACTGCAAGGGAAAAATTTTAGATGTTGGTGCCGGCGTAGGTTCGCATGCTTTGCTTTTACAAAATATCGACATGGATGTAACCGCTTTGGAAATATCTACGGGCGCCAGTGACATTATGAGAGCGCGCGGAGTGAAGAACGTGGTTAACGAGGACTTTTTTTCGTTCAACACCGGAAAGTTTGATACCATCCTTCTGTTGATGAATGGCATAGGGCTTTGCTCAAGTCTCTCAAACCTGGATACATTCTTTAGACACGCACGGCAACTGCTAGAACCGAACGGCTCTCTTATCTTCGACTCTTCTGATCTCAGCTATTTATATCAGACACAGCCTTTCCCGAAAGACCATTATTACGGTGAAATAGGGTACCAATACAAATACAAAGATCAGCTCGGGGAATGGTTCCAGTGGCTCTATGTGGACCAGTATACACTGAGGGAGGTTGCAGAACAAGAGGGCTGGAACTGCGAGCTTCTTTTGATGGAAGCCACAGACCAGTATCTCGTGAAGCTTACCCCTGCCTGAGAAAGGCTCTGTACTAAAGCAGAATACTTCGTGTAATTTCTTTATTGATGGTAATGTAACCAGGAAATTTCACCTCTTTATTACCTAAGCCTATCGTTGGTCTTATCTTGATTGTGAGAACACTTTTCTTGTTGTTCGAATTGCTATCGAAGAAATCAAGAATAGCCCGCTGAGTTCCGCTGTCTGACAAAAAACCATATATATTGGAATTAATTTTTATCGGCACTACCGTCTGACCTCCGTTAGGCGGCACACTGATCGTCTGGTCGACAAATCCGTTTGCGATTTCCTGATCTTTAATCAGCAGCTTATACTCAAACTGACGTATCGCTGCCAGATCTGGAGTGGGGTTCCTTATCTCGAGATTGATGTTTCCTTCCAAAGGAACATTTTTCCGTAGCAAAGCAAGAACGAGTCTCGGAGATTTAACAATATCAAAATTTCCGGATTTAAACGTCTCCAGTACATTAACGTTAGCAAGGTACAGACTATCGGCCGACCTGATCTCATATTTGCACTTCTCAAACGCCTTCGTTTGCTTAAACTGTTTATTCACGCCGCAGGCAGAAACAGCAATAGCCAGCAGACTAAGATAAATTAGATTTTTCATACGACAAGTCTAACGCTTTTAACAGTTATAATGTTATCGATTTGGAAACCTACACGGTGCTTTATCCCACATTTCGTTGGAGCATCCCGCAACAAAGAACATAAAACAACGGGTTCTTTCAGTCATATATTAAAGATATACAGTAAAATAGAGGATAAACAATTGATTGGCAAAGTATTTTCAATATATCACACATTAACAATTAAAAAATATATGAAAAAAGTAATGTTATCAGCTGCGTTCGCAGCACTAATAGGCCTGGCTACTACTCAGGCACAAACTGCAGATTCTACACAGGCAAACACAACAGCTCAACCGACACAAGCTGCACCATCTGGTGATGTAACTCAAGCTATTGGAGCTTCTGGTTATAACGCTAGTCTGGCTACCGCGATAAAGACAACAGGTCTTGAGTCGACTCTTAAAGGTGCAGGCCCTTTCACTGTTTTCGCACCTTCCGACCAGGCTTTTGCGGCAGTACCTGCAGGCGACAGTCTGCTCACTCAACAGCCAAAACTAACAGCAGCCCTTAAAAATCATATCATCAGCGGAAAATATACAAAGGATGATATCATTAAAGCATTAACAGCCGGTAAGGGCATTGCAACGTTAAATACCATCGAAGGAGGAACAGTAACGCTGAAGGTTAACGAAAATAAAAATCTCGAACTTTCGGACGCTTTTGGGAACAAGGCACTTGTCACCGTTTTTGATGTTGAAGGCACAAACGGAACCGTCCATGTGATCAACAATGTACTTGTACCAAAACAATAATCTATCTACGTAACAATAATCTATCTACGTAAATAGAAGGTACTGGCTTTTTAGTCAGTACCTTTTTTTATGTTTCGAACTTATTTACGTTGAGTGTAAACAACAGCATAAAATATCTACCCAGCTTGTTACTCCTGTTATCGAGTATCGAATTGTTGAGTACCATACGCTGGACGTTTGCATTCTGATTAAAAAGATCGAAACCTGTAAACCTCAACGCTCCTCTCTTGGTTTTCAGAAACTGAAGTTCCAGGTAGGTATTTAAAATCAAAGGGTTGGTTTTTACCGACCCGGCTAATCCGTTATAGAAATTCTTATCGAATACTGACCCTACAACAAAAGAAGGTGTTACGTTCCAGCGCCCGGAGGCACTAAGCGCCCAGGAAGAAAGTTTATTCTTTTCATATTCATCAATCGAATAAGATGTCTTATTGAAAGTATAAGTGACAGATGGATTCAACTCGAACCTGCCACCAGGGTTAACCTGCATTCTGAAATTCTGCGATGCAATAAGATTTTTTCCGCTAATCTGCGTATAGTTGCTTAGTGAGACGTTATTGTTGTAATTAACACTTCCATTGATATCCAGTATCAGTTTGCGTCCGACCAGAGGAAATGAAGCATTGTAAATCCCTCCCAATTGAAAACCACCATTCACGTTCTCGAAAAATGTTTCCTGAGTAACTACATTGCCTTCCTGATACGCAAGCACAGTATTAGATACAACCTGGTCCTGCACCAAAGATGCATTTAAGTTTGTAAATAACGTATTTCCGGTATCGAAATTGAAACTATTATAAGAAAAATCGACGGTATGCCAAAGCTCCGATTTCAAGGTCGGATTACCTGTAACCGGATATTGAGGATTAGTCACATCTCTAACAGGCTGGAGCTGCAAATATGAAGGCGGGTTGCTTGTCGCGGCATAGTTAAATGCAAAAGATTTTTCTGAAGAAAAAGTGTAAGTATAATTTAGTTCAGGAACGATATTGAGTCCGTTTCTATTCACATAAATGTTCTTGTTGATGGATTCTCCGGATAACTGCGTAGGTTGTACACTAACGCCAAGCGCATAGGAATGTTTTTGTCCATTATGCCTGAAAGAGAGGCTTACCGTATTTGTCATGAAAGAATATTCGTACTTGTCACTTAGCGAATCTATTCGTTTGCGCTGGTCCGCACGTGTCGTCTCACGATCATTCAGAAACTCAGAATAATCATACGTATAACCTAGCTCAACCCGCGATCCGTTTCCGACGGGTTCAATATAAGACACCCTTCCCGATGCGGAGAGATTTTCGTTTGCATTTCTGTGAAAAGTTCGCTGAACGGAATCAAGACTTAGATTTCCTCTTCTGTCAAAATAATTCAGACGGGCGTTTAAACTTTGACGAGATGTATTTTCCCCATTTTTTATGTTCACTTCTGCGTATATGTTACGCCCCGGCTTCTCAAACCTATGGTTGGCAACGACTTTCAACCCTAAAAGCGGACTCGAATTAAATATATCTTCATCTGTAACCTGCCTCAAGCTATCAGCAAGAAATGAATTCAGCAATTTATTCTGAGAGAGGTCAACCTCCCTGGCTGTTTTCTTTCTATTGTAAGAGATTGAGGGGGTGATTTGAATATAATCTACCTTGTTCCTGTCATATTCGATATTCCACTGAAAAAGGTGGTCATAGGCGTTGCTTTCTATGCTGCTGGTATCATTATTCGTAATTCTGGTGTTATCAGGATAGATATTTTGGCGAAAAGTTTCTGACAGCAACTCATTCTGTGCATTGGAAAAGTTGTAACTACCGAATGAAGTAAGGTTTTTATTGTGCTTTTCGCGATGGTTAAGCCCAAAAGCATTGAGTGTAGTTAGTCCGTTCTCGCCCCCATTCTTCAAGGTATAACCCGAACCGCTGAGATTGGAGTTATTATTATTGAGATTACCGTAGACTCCTGTTTCTCGGTTATTATTGAAATAGTTAGCCAGCGCGGAAACCTGATACCTCCCTTCTGTTCCAATTCCGGCATTTGCATTACCAAAATACCCCTTACGCAGATTCGCCCATGTCTTGATATTAATGATCTTTTGCGCTCTTCCGTCACCACTTCCTGTTAACCTGCCCTTGTCACCATAGTCATTAATCACCTGAATCTTCTCTATAAGATTAGCAGGAATATTCTTTATCACCGTTTCTACATCGCCACCAAAAAAATCTCTTCCATTTACGGTTATCTTAGAGATTTGCCGGCCCTGAGCTATGATATTACCATCACGGTTAAGGATAATTCCAGGCAAAAGCCTCATGAGGTCTTCGGTATACGCATTTTCACGCAGTTTATAGTTCCGGGAGTGGTACTCGATTGTATCCTTTTTAATAACCAGGAGCTGTTTGCCAGTTATCAGGATCTGGTTTAGCTCATAAGACTGAGCTTGTAGCTGTAAGGGTTCGAGTTCAATGTAAAAGTTGTCTGGATCCAGTTTATACCCTTTTTCCAGAGACTGGTACCCAAGGTTTGATAAAGAGAGCTTAAAGGTTGATAACGTAACATCCTGAAACGAATAGAATCCCTTTTCATTTGTACGAACACTGATTGAATCAGCATCTGATGTTAGTAACACTGTTGCACCCGAAATTCCTGTACCAGTGGTATCCTGCAAAGTCCCTCTTACAAAATACTTTATACTTTGAGCAGTCAAACATGGAGAAGACAGTAATAGTGCAAACAGGATTACAAGTACTTTCATCTATATGCAATTATAAAGAATATGCCTCGAGTAAAGCAACTAATTAATCGTTAAAGCGTCGGTGAGATCAGAATAGCGGGCATGCACTTTAAACGGGAGTTGCGCCTTTATAATATCAGGATTCTCTCTTTTAAAGAAATTGCAAAAGAGGAATTAGCTGGATGCGAAATATAGTATTTATGGCAGGCTACCCTTAGCATTATGAGAATACCAGTAGTCTTAAAATAGCAAAAGGACCGTAAAACAGCCCTTTTGTATATTTTATCGGTTGTACCCGCCTCTGCCGCCACCACCACGACTGAAACCGCGGCTTTGACCGTCATTTGGTTTATCTTCAGCTACCTTCACGGTGATCTTACTTCCATTGTAATCTCCGCCATTCATGTTCTTGATAGCCTCTTTAGCCTCATCATCATTCGGCATTTCGACAAAACCAAAGCCTCTGCTTTTACCTGTCTCACGATCTTTAATAATTCTTAGTGATTTAACTACGCCGAAATCACCGAAGACCGCTCTTAATTCTGCTTCCTCTACTTCGAAAGGAAGACCTGCAATAAATATCTTCATTAAAACTTTAAAATTTATTCAAATGTACGGCTTTTTAATTTAAGAAACTGTAATTCTAATGACACATAACTTGTTTTTCACGACGTTATCTTCATTTCACAATCATCTCAAGGGTTCAGGCAAATCAGCAAACACGTTCTGGAAGGCTGCCCGAACGCCACCGGAGGCGTCCGGACGGCACAGCTCTTGTGAAAGTAACACTAACGTTCTTATGCAATAGTAGCTTCGATTATCTTGCTTTCCAATGGATACTGTATCAAATCTACGTAATCTGCCAGTGTTCCATCATTCAAACAAGTTTCAATTATTTTTCGTCCCAATGGATGCAGGTCTGGTACCAGATACTTCTGCAACTCTCTTTTGAAGAAGTCGGTCAGAATAGCCGCACCCGCGTCATATCCTTCCGTTCCGTTATCTTTCTGTAATTCCACCTGCAGGAAGTGTTTCGGAATGACCTGTCCGTCTATCTTTAACGATTCAAGTGCATAACCAAGCAACGGCGTCCTTGAAGGAACCAATGGCTCCTTCTTAAAGCTCACGTTTCCTCTGCGGGAGAGATATTCTCTTGCAATCCACTGACCCATGAAACCGACCTCGTACGCGCCTATATGCTGGTTAGGAATTAAGATATAACGTGTTAAAGGTGTATTTAATACCTGCTCAAGCAGAAGATTCGCCTGATCCACGCGTCTGCCGGTGGCAAACGGCCAATATGAACCCACGCCTTCACTGCTCATCCCTTCAGTACTCATAATGCTGGGGTTTGCATGTCCTCTTGGAGCCACTAGCCTCCACAGCCACGCTAAGGCGGGCGGAAGAATGTGGAAGATTCCGATTATGCCGTAATTCGGATTCTCCCTTGTACTTGGCGGAGTTCTTATTCCAAAACTTCTGATATCGATCTCTACAGGCACATCAACGGTATTGCGGACGAATCTCCTTGGCAGTATTACCCTTGGGTTCGTACAAGGTTTTCCAGGACTATCAAGCGTATGTTCCCAAATAAGGCATGTAGCGTCGGGCTTGCCATCTATACTCAGAAATACAAGAGGTTCTTCCGGATGAATGGTAGCTCTCTCGATGTCAGGGTCTGTACCATATTGGTCGATATGATTGATTCTGAGGAACCATCCGTATTCTGCATCTTTTATCACAAGCTTCTTGCCGTTCTGAAAGCTTGGCAATGCAAGGGCCATATCATCCGTTACTGGCTGAAGCTCCGATGAGTCCTTTATATCCAGATAATACTTTTCTTTACTTTTCAGGTTGGTACCCAGAAGTAAACGTCCGTCTGGTTCGCGCTGTATTGCACCAGTCATCTCACTTTTTCCACCACCACTGGCACCCTCATGCATGATTGTAAATTCGTTCTCGTAGGGTGTCGTAATTTTAACTGCCGATGCGTGCAGGCATGTCCACCCTTCCTCTTCACCGATATCCAACAATACTGCGTAAATCCCTTTTTTGGCGCTCGGACCCGGATACAGATTGTAGGCGAACATTTCATGCATTTTGTTCAACCGGTTATGAACGACCACTTGTTTCCCTCCAAAATGCGTATGCCTGAACGGTGGTGCAAGGTAGATTACAGCACGGGGCTTAAAGTCATGAGGTATCTTACTTCTTGGAATGAAGCCTTGTAAATCTGCAAGGGCAGCTGCGAAAAACCCTGCATTTGCCGGCGCAACAAGCAACGATGGATATCCCGTATCATCACCGCCTGCCATGAATGGAACAAGTATCAACTCTTCCTGCTGCTCCAGCCATTCGAAAGTGGCTGTCCGCAAATCAGAAAAGTCCGTTCCATATTTATCTTCAAACTTTGGCTTATCCGTTGGGTTGCTGTCTGCAATTACCATGCAGTCAGGATCCCTCCTTCTGAGGTAAGGGTCTGTGTAATTTACCGACACCCCGTTTTTGCATCTGACTACAGTTGCCTCTACGACTTTCCCAAGTCCAGGGGTGTCATAAGATACTTCATAAGTATGACCCTGTATTCTGCCCAGGGCTAAATCACTGAGATCTTCCCTGCTTTCTGCCAGGATTATTTCTTTTGTTTCGACTATCCGTTCCAGTTCCAGAGGAAGAACAAACTTTTTAAATAAGGATTTTTCCATAATGCTAATCTGAGATTGCGAACCCCAATGGTATACAATGCAATGGTAAACATCCTTGTCTGATCCTGAAATGACGACGGTCATAGTTTAGTGTAACATGAAGTTAATTTTGAAAGATTTTGCCATTTTGTATTAAATATTTGCATTATTTCAACTCTACTAGTATGAATCTTCTGTATGCAATTCATATTCTATGTAGTCCGAGGTTTTGCAGCGAAATTTTGTAGATTTAGCCGATTAAATCGGGAATAACAGGATTATATGGCTCTAAACTACGTCTGGATTGGCTTTTTTTTAATATCGTTCATAGTAGCCCTTATAAAGCTGATCTTTTTTGGAGATACCTTAGTCTTCACCAGCGTCATGAACGGAATGTTCGATAGTGCGAAGACGGGGGCTGAAATTTCAATAGGACTAATCGGAATCATGACCTTCTGGCTTGGTATCCTCAGAATTGGCGAAAATGCCGGTATGATTGCGATGTTTGCCAGGGCCGTCAATCCATTTTTTAGCAAACTGTTCCCGGGGATACCCAAGGGGCACTCGGCTTCAGGATCTGTCATAATGAACTTCTCAGCAAATATGCTCGGACTTGACAATGCTGCTACTCCGATGGGGCTTAAGGCCATGAAAGATCTGCAGGATCTGAATCCCGTGAAGGACACCGCCAGCGATTCCCAGATTATGTTTCTCGTACTTAACACAGCAGGCTTAACGATAATCCCCACCTCTGTCATCGCCTTACGAATGGCAAATGGTGCAGCCAATCCGGCAGATATTTTCATACCATCCCTTATCGGTACATTTATATCTTTTGTTTCCGGGATGATAGCGGTCGCACTCTATCAAAAGATCAACTTATTCAAACTACCCATACTCATATTCATTGGTGGCTTTGTAGCACTGATGTCCGGACTCTATTTCTGGCTCGGCGGTATGGCCCCTGACCAGATCGAAATATATACCAGCCTCTTAGGCGGAATCATCATTTTCTCGATAATAACGTTATTTGTAGGATACGGAGCCATTAAAAAAATCAATGTTTACGAGGCGTTCATCGACGGTGCAAAAGAAGGATTCAAAACTTCGGTTATGATCATCCCCTTCCTCATTGCCATACTTGTCGCAATAAGTGCATTCCGGGCAACAGGCTGTATGGACTATCTGGTAAATGGCATCGGCTCCATTGTGGCAGCTTGCGGACTCGATACATCATTTGTGCCTGCGCTCCCTGTGGGGATAATGAAAACCCTTAGCGGCAGCGGCGCCAGGGGACTGATGGTTGATGTAATGACCACATACGGACCTGATTCGTTCCAGGGACGACTTGCCAGCATTATTCAGGGATCAACAGAAACCACGTTCTACGTATTGGCCGTTTATTTCGGATCAGTGAATATTAAGCGACCGAGGTATGCTTTAACATGTGGATTAATAGCCGATCTGGTAGGCTTGATTGCAGCTATATTTATTGCGTATATATTTTTTAAATAGAAACCATGGTACAGAAAACAATTGCTCTTATCGCTCATGATGGGAAAAAAGATGAAATGGTAGCTTTCGTCAAGACATATCACGATATTCTGGAGCCTATGAATTTGATTGCGACCGGAACTACGGGCTCGAAGATCCAGGAAACGGGCCTGCAGGTAACCAGAAAGCTAAGCGGACCAGCCGGTGGTGATGCACAGATAGCTGCCATGGCGGCAGAAGGCAGCCTTAGCGCTATTATTTTTTTCAGAGATCCTTTGGGTAAGCATCCGCATGAACCGGATGTTCAAATGCTCCTTCGAGTATGCGATGTTCACAACGTTCCTTTGGCAACCAATATGGCCTCTGCAAAATACCTTCTGCTTGGGTTAATAGAAGAAAAAGAAGGAAATTATTAAAAATTCATAATGAGAAGAATACTTGGAATGGGCCTTATCATGGCAGTCACCGCTGTAGACGCGCAAGAGAAAATGACTCCTGAACTATTATGGCAGCTGGGTAGGGTGACCGGTGAGGTGGTTACTGCCGACGGCAAAAACGTCATTTACGGAGTAACGACCTACGATCTCAAAGATAATAAAAGCACAAGAAATCTATTTTCTGTTCCGCTGAAGGGGGGCGAAGCATCCCGGCTGACTTCTGAAGAAGGTGGAAAAAGCGTTCTTAACAGCGATGCCAGATCAGGTAAGATCACCTATCTGCAAGGCGGACAAATATGGGCGATGGATAAAGATGGAGAGAATAAACAACAGATCAGCCATTTTAAGACACCATTGAGCAATGTTCGAATTTCGCCTGATGGGAAACGGGTTTTATTCTCCAGAGAAGTACAGATCTTGAAGCTACATAGCAAAGACCGCCATCCTGAACTCAACAAGTCTGATGCATACGTTTATGACGATCTTAACTACCGCCATTGGGATACATGGGAAGACGGTAAGTTCCAGCACATCTTCGTAGCCGACTATGTTGAAGGCAACATCGCAAACGAAGTGGATCTAATGCCTGACGAACCATTTGACTGTCCGCAGATGCCTTTCGGAGGTCCTGAAGATGCGATATGGAGTCCCGACAGCAAATCTATTGTCTATGTGACCAAAAAGAAGTTCGGAAAAGAATATGCAGTGAGCACCAATACTGACCTGTTCGTCTATTCGTTGGAGTCCAAGAAGACCATAAATCTTACCGAAAAATTCAAGGGTTATGACACCAGTCCGGAGTTCAATAAGTCAGGAACCAAAATCGCCTGGCTGAGCATGAGCGAAGATGGCTATGAATCAGACAAGAACGATCTGCTGATATACGATTTCAAATCGGGGGTAAGTACGAACTTAACCAAAGATTGGGACGGGACCGTTGCCTCTTTTAAATGGGACAAAGATGATGCAACGATCCATTTTCTGGCAGCAATCAAAGGTACTGAGCAGCTTTTTGAAGTTAGCAAGGTAAACGACAAATCTTCTAATAAACTCATCAGGCAGGTAACACAGGGGCAACATGATATCAATGCTATTATAGGTCAGGCTGGCGCTGAGCTTATCGTAAAGAAAGAGGACATGAACCATGCTGCCGAACTTTTCAAAGTGAACCTGAATACAGGAAAGCTTACCGCGTTGACGCATGTAAATACCGCAATCTTTAGTAAGCTTTCGCTTGGAAAAGTATCTGAAAGACAAATACGTACAACAGACAATCAGGATATGCTTGCATGGGTTATATATCCTCCTGATTTTGATCCCAAAAAGAAGTATCCCACGTTGTTATATTGTCAGGGAGGTCCTCAATCAGCACTAAGCCAGTTCTACTCCTACCGTTGGAACTTTCAGTTAATGGCTGCTAACGGGTATATCATTATCGCTCCGAACAGACGGGGCATGCCTGGACATGGCGTGAAATGGAACGAGGCTATTAGCGGCGACTGGGGCGGACAGCCCATGCAAGACTATTTGTCTGCAATAGACGACATTGCAAAAGAGCCCTATGTCGATAAGGAAAAGTTAGGAGCAATCGGTGCAAGCTACGGTGGATACTCTGTGTTCATGCTGGCAGGAATGCATCAGAATCGATTCAAAACGTTCATCGCTCACGATGGCTTGTTTGACCTGCGCAGCTGGTATGGCACCACTGAAGAACTATGGTTTGCGAATAAAGACGTTGGCGGCCCGTACTGGGGAAACAACCCTCCTGCTGGCTACAAAAAGTTTAGTCCGATTGAATTTGTCGACAAGTGGAATACGCCGATAATGATAATTCAGGGAGGAACAGACTACAGAGTACCTGTTGAGCAGGGACTCGAAGCATTCCAGGCTGCACAACTTAAAGGAATAAAAAGCCGTCTTCTGTATCTCCCCAACGAGAACCATTGGGTGATAGGCGCTCAAAACGCGCAAGTGTGGCAACGCGAATTCTTCAAGTGGTTAAAGGAAACGTTATAAGGATTTTACCTATGAAAGTTGTTGCAATTTCTAAACCGGGCGGACCAGAAGTTCTGCAACTCGCAGAGAGGGCCATTCCTTTCTGCGATCACGATGAAGTCCTCATTAAAGTAGCTGCAGCGGGTGTCAACCGCCCTGACGTGTTTCAGAGAAAAGGTCATTATCCGCCCCCTCCAGGTACACCTCAGGACATCCCCGGCTTGGAAGTATCCGGAATTATTGAGGCTTGCGGTGAGGGGGTTACCTGCTGGCAGCCAGGTGATGCAGTATGCGTACTGATCGTTGGCGGAGGATATGCCGAATATGTTACGGCCAATGCAAACGTATGCCTCCCAGTTCCAAAGGGATTAAGCTTTATAGAAGCAGCAGCCCTTCCGGAGACCATATTCACTGTTTGGCACAATGTCTTCCAAAGAGGAAATTTAACAAAAGGAGAATCTCTACTTGTCCATGGCGGCAGCAGCGGTATTGGAACCACTGCTATTCAGTTAGCTACAGCTTTGGGATCTGCGGTTTATGCAACTGCGGGGTCTGACGAAAAATGCAAAGCAGCCGAAGATCTTGGCGCAATAAAGTGTATCAATTATAAAAAGGCCAACTTCTACACCGAGCTTCAATCTGTTGGAATAGACGTTATTCTGGATATGATTGGTGGTGACTATACGGATAGAAATATCAGGCTTTTGAAAGAGGAAGGAAGGCTGGTGTACATCAACGCGATGAGAGGCAACAAAGTACAAATAGACATCGCGGAGATTATGCGAAGACGATTATCTATTACAGGGAGCACATTAAGGGCCAGAGACACTCAATTCAAATCTGCGCTGGCTAATGAAATTCTTGAGAGCGTTTGGCCGCTTCTCGAGACAGGCCGACTTAAACCTAATATCTATAAAACATTTCCACTCTCTGATGCTGCTTCCGCTCACGCCCTCATGGAAGAAAGCAGCCATATCGGAAAAATTGTACTTTCTGTAAACGAGGCGCTTACAATTAGGTAACACGTAGTTCATATAATATTAATGTGGCAATTCTAGCTTTGTAGAAACTGGCACACATTATGTATTACGTGAATTACCATACCTGAATTATTCAATATGAATTTGCAAGAGCACACTACTGAGCGTTTTTTAAATCAGCATAAGACGATTAAATCCTATATCGACGATCTTCCTCCGGAAGCGATATACAGCAGGCTTATAGCTGATAAGTTTTCCATTCATGAAACCATAGCATATCTAACCCGGTATCATCACGTTTTCATGTATCGGTTAAAGTCAATAATGAAAGATGTAAATCCATTTTTTGAGGTTTATAAACCAGATTACGATCCTGAATTTGGGTTTAGCTGTGCAAAATCTACTGGATCATTACTGCATGAGATGTACCGGCTCAGAGGGGAGATCTGCACGCTGCTTGAAAATGCGGGCAACGAGTGCGCTTCGAGGGTTGGGACACATGCCGTGTTAGGACGAATGACCGTCAGTCAATGGACAGAGTTCTTTCTCTTGCATGAGTCGACGCAACTTTTTAAAATCTTCAAACTAGCCGGAAGCTTCTGGTCTATGGAAACAGAGCAACACAGCAACGTTATTCATCTTCCAAGATTAACGAATTATCTTGACGAGCTCGCCGTATAGTATCAAAACTCCCGTCTTTTATTGCGTCATATCTATGTATAATTTTTTCTACATGTATGTATTACCATACAATTAGCCTATAATACCTTCCGGGCTTTTATCATTCTATCCTTTCCTGAGATATCCTTTTTTAATTCTCCGGTAAAGTTACATTCGTCGAGCAATTCCAGCATTCGATTTCCCATAAGAGAATTTATTTCAAAGTATACCGTACCTGTCGGAGCAAGGCAATGCCGAGCAAAGTCCAGAATCTTGCGATAAAATATAAGGGGATCGTGGTCTGGCACGAACAGCGCAAGTGCGGGTTCGTTGTTTAAAACATTAACATGCATTTCCGCCATTTCAGCTGTGGTTATGTAGGGAGGATTGCTGACGATTATATCGACAGAATTTTCCGAAAAATCAGGGAGACCGGCGAGAACGTCGCCCTTCGTCAGCTTCACGTCGACTTCGTGGAATAAGACATTTTTCGCTGCTATTGCGAGCGCGTCGTCTGAGACATCAACCGAAACGATCTCTGTCTCTGGAAGCTTCTTTTTAAGTGTAATGGGGATGCAGCCGCTACCGGTGCCGATATCAAGAATACGTTGCGGACGTCCACTAAACTGGTTCTGCGTTATATCCTTAAATATCCAATCAACCAGTTCCTCCGTTTCTGGTCTGGGAATCAACACACCGGGAGCAACTTTGAATTTCAAGCCGTAGAAATCGGCTATTCCCAGCAGATATTGTATCGGGATATCATCTTTGAGCCCCTGTAGGATCTTTAAAAGAAGCTGTTCCTGCTCCTGCGAGAGGTCTTGGGTCCTATTTGCAAGCGTTCTTCCATACTTAACATCACACAAATCTTCAATTGCCAGATTTGCAAGGCTTACAGACTCGCCTTCGCCATATTGCCCGGTTAGCTGCGCTACGAACCGTTGCTCAATCTCTCCTATCGTCATATTTAGGCAAATTAAAGATTATTCTACAAATGAATAACTAAATTTGCTGCCTGGACATGATGCGAGATAATTTGACAGAGCCTGAAATAAAGTATATGAACCGCTGCTTCGAGCTGGCGGAACTCGGTATGGGATCAGTAAGTCCCAATCCCCTTGTTGGTTCCGTAGTGGTGCGCGACGGAAGGATTGTAGGAGAAGGATATCACCGGCAATACGGTAAAGCTCACGCGGAGGTAAATGCCATCAATGATGTGATCGGTCGTTACCCGAACAACTTCGCAGAGATCTTACGACAATCGACTATCTATGTAAATCTTGAGCCCTGTTCACATTTCGGCAAAACCCCTCCCTGCTCAGACCTGATCATTAAACATAGGATTCCACATGTGGTAATCGGGTCTCCGGACCCATTCGATTCAGTCAACGGGAAAGGTGTATTGAAGCTAAGAAACGCGGGCATCAGGGTAACCGAGAACTTTTGCCTGGAAGAAGCAAACTTTATCAACAGACGTTTCTTCACCAGAATCACCAAACAACGCCCCTATTTTATATTGAAGTGGGCACAAACTGCTGACGGATATATTGCTCCTGCTGATCGTTCCCAGAAATGGATTACGGGACCTGAAGCGAAGGTGCTTACGCATAAATGGCGAACTGAAGAAGATGCGACTTTGGTAGGCAAAACGACAGCATTATCTGACAATCCGCAATTAAATGTGAGACAATGGCATGGCCGTAATCCTGTTCGCATTGTCATAGACAAAAATATGGAATTACCCCTTTCTTCTAATTTGCTGGATCAGTCACAATCTACTATTGTATTTAACGCTCATAAGACAGATTACAACGGACAGGTAAAGTACCTTGAAATCGAAAATTTCGACCACTATCTCCCTCAGATGATCGCTTACCAACTTTATATAATGGATATTCAGTCGGTTATTATCGAAGGTGGTGCAGCTACGTTAGATCTTTTCATCCAAGCTGGCTTATGGGATGAGGCCAGGATCTTTATAAGCGATACGCACTGGGGAGAAGGGCTAAACGCACCATCTCTCATGGGGCAGAACGAGCATGTACTTACTGTAGGAAAAGATCGGCTCCATATTTTATTTAAGCTGAAACGCCTTCGAACCTGACATCCCGATCAACGTAAATCACTGATCAGCTGCTACCTTCAAGGAATAAAACTCTCAATAGCAAGCTTGTAGCTATTCAGGCCGAATCCCGCTATTACTCCAACGCAATTCTTTGCAAGAAATGAATGGTGACGGTAAGCCTCCCTGGCATGGACGTTTGAAATATGTACCTCCACAACTGGAGTGGTGATGGCAGCAATGGCATCTCCTATGGCTAAAGACGTATGCGTATATGCACCTGCATTAATAATTATGCCGTCATATTCGTATCCAATTGCATGAATTTTATCAATTAGCGCCCCTTCAGAGTTGCTTTGAAAGTATTCTAACTGGATTTGAGGGTACTGCTGCTGCAAGCTGGTGAAAAATGGCTCAAAGCTTAAATCTCCATATATTGATTTTTCTCGTTTCCCAAGCAGATTGAGGTTGGGCCCATTAATGATTTGTAATTTCATTACCGATGTATTTCCAGTTAATTGTGATCGATTTGATTGAATTGACCATCTTTGATCTTTTCAGGCACAGCCTGAGATTATTCAAACATACTAGTTTAATTGAAGATGTCATATAATAAAATATGAACTGGAGTACTTCGATAAAGGGTTTTAAGTCTTATCTCATGCTCGAAAGAGCAATGGCTCAGAACACCATTGAGGCATATATGCGAGACATTGGCAAGCTGCAAACCTTTTGTGAGAGTTTCCGGAGCCAGGATCCTCAGTCAGTGAGCACAGATGATTTGCGTATCTTCTTGGGCTGGTTGAACGAACTGGGCATGCTCGCATCCTCGCAGGCAAGGGTATTATCTGCTATAAAGACTTTTTACCACTATCTGGTTTTAGAGGCAGGCCTGGAAGCTAATCCCGCCGCCCTGATGGAGGGGCCGCGCCTTAGCCGAAACTTGCCAGACACACTTAATATCCTTGAGATACAAGAGCTTATCAACGCTATTGATCTTTCTAAACCGGAAGGGATGCGCAATAAGGCAATAATTGAGGTCTTATATGGATGCGGACTTCGCGTTTCGGAGCTAATAACCCTGAAGCGTTCTGATCTTTTTCTGGATATTGAGTACATTAAGGTGATCGGCAAAGGCGACAAACAGCGTCTGGTGCCTATTGGCGGCGAGGCTATTAAGTTCCTAAACATCTATCTTAACGAGTCCAGAGTTCATCAGGCTGTTAAGCCAGGTTTTGAAGACTACGTCTTTCTAAACAGACGGGGTGCTGCGCTAAGTCGGGTAATGATCTTTTTGATTGTCAAAGACCTTGCAGAAAAGATCAATTTGAAGAAAGACATTAGTCCGCATACTTTCAGACATTCTTTTGCAACCCATCTTATTGAAGGCGGCGCAGACTTACGCGCAGTGCAAGACATGCTCGGACATGAAAGTATTACAACGACAGAAATTTATACCCATCTGGACAAAGCGTATCTGAAAGATATGATCCGTCAATATCATCCAAGAAGCTAGATTAGATAGTCTTTACGTCTTTCTTGTCGTAACTTTCTATGTCTGTGATGTAATTGTTTAAAATCAGAAAATCGTAAAGCGGCTTGGCCTGATAACTAACAGGCATATTCTGCGTAGTAATAATTTCGTTCGTGACCTTGTTGAGATATGGATAGGCATACAGCTTTACGTTTTTACTAAACAAGTCGCTAACATAGCTCAGAAGCTCGTCTGTATAGTTCTCGCCATACTTTGCAGAGTCAAATATCCGCTTTAAATTGGCAATATTAGTGGATATGCCTACACTGCTCGGTCTGCATTTGGCAAGGTATTGAGCAAGCTTATGGTTCCGCGAAAAGTGAGATACAATGACGTGGTTACCTGTTGCGCATAGTTCCTCGGCGCGTTTGGCAAACTCTTCAAGATCCTCTTTATTAATGTCCTTTTTTTCATCGAACATATTTGACATTAGCACTTCAATGAGCACAATCAGGTTAGAATCGTCTATTCCCTGAGTTCGCTTGAACTGCTCAACAGCACGATTGAAGAGGTCAAAGTTAGGTGTCGACTTCTGCCTGTACTTGGTCCGGAGGATCATGATGTTCTTCTTGTAAAGCAGATCCTTTGATTGCTGTACTTCAGCTGTTTTATCAAATATAGCTGCACTCGAAAAACCTTTTGCTATAAGATACAAGTTTACAAGACGATCATTTGCATGCTGAAAAACCGGTCCTCTCAAGTTGATCAGGTCAATTTCGACAGATCCGATTGAAAGGTTATCAACTAGTGATTCGATCATGGTCTGTAAATCACCGTTCAGGAAGAACGCTGCGTAAACCAGGTTCACACCTATAATCCCCAGTACATTTTGCTGTAAGCTGGCATCACTATCCAACAAACGTATATGTAAGATGATTTCGTTCGCTTTGCCATGTGGCTCTGATTGAAAACGTATCCCAACCCAGCCATGCGGCTCATTAGTTTTGTTATAATTTAAAGTTGTTACTGTATTTGCAAAGGAAAAGAAGCACCTTTTATCGTAGGCAAGACCCTCAAGCCTTTCGGTCAGCAGGTCAAACTCGTGGGTCAGCATCTTGGTCAGCCTTGACTTACTAACATATCGTCCTGATTCTTCAGCACCATATATTTCATTACTGAAAACCATATCGTAGGCAGACATCGTCTTAGCTATCGTCCCGGAAGCAGCCCCTGCTGTAAAGAAGTTGCGGGCAACCTCCTGACCTGCACCAATCTCAGCAAATGTTCCGTAAATATTAGGGTTTAAGTTAATCTTTAGCGCCTTTCTCTTGGTTTCGGGTATTTCTCTCAGCATGTACAAAACTAGGCTTTTGATTCAGTAGAAGCAAAAAAACGACTCGTTTTATGCTTTTGCATGTCAGTCCAAACAAAAACCTTCTGAATATAGTTTATCGAAATACATCTGCAGAATCAACTAACCCTGCAGCAAAAATTCCGTTAAATGAACATCGATTCTTATAATTTCAAAACGTATATCCCCATTCGCTTCGGCGATTTGAACGCCTATGGAGTCGTCAACAATGACGTCTTCCTTACCTACTTCGAAATTGCCCATTCCGGTTACTGGAAGCAGATCGTAAACTGGAAGAGTAACACAAGAGGAATCATTATAGCCAAGGCCGAGGTAAGTTATAAAAAGCCTGTCCGATTTAATGACGAGTTATATGCTTACGTTAAAATATCGAAGATCGCAAACTGCAGCTTTACTGTAGAGTATATCCTTACAATAAAAACGCATGGAGGTGAAGATATTTGCACAACGGGCAAAACAGTATGTATCTTCTTCAACTATGAAAAGAACCGGCCCGAAAAGATCCCTGAAATTCAGCGTCAGAAAATGATCGATTTTGAAGCTCTGGTATGTTAATGCGAACGCTAGCGCACGTAAGCGAGCTCCACTTTAGAATTCCTGACCTCACCCTTGATTGGAAGAGAAAGTTTGGAGATACTGACCGTTATCTTGCTCACTGCAGGGAATTCGTCCTTAATTCTGATAAGTATGGCATGGGCTACTTTTTCAAGCAGTTTGCGGGTGATCTTCATCTCTTCAGATACGATCTCGAATAGGCGCCCATAATCAACAGTAAGCTCCAGGTCGTCAGATTCGTCATGCATACTTTCCATTTCTGTAAAAACGTCGACAGAAAAAGGCGTTCCAATAACCTGCTCTTCGGGAAAATAACCGTGATAAGCAAAGATCTTCACACCTTCCAGACTTATCCTTTTTACAATTCCAGCCATGTAACAAATATAAGTTTTCGGTCGTTAAGGGCGACAGAAACAGCTGTATTAAATCAATTTCTTGTATTCCAGTTGAGTAAGAGGTAAATTCGCCACTATGAATCTTCGCTTAATAATTCCGGTATCGTGTTTTCTCTTTTTATCCTGCAACCAAAAGACTGAAAAGCTGCCTATACTTGGCAACAGGGAAGCGGTGACGCGCGTGGTTGACGGGAAAACAATTACCGACACCATATATCAAACTATTCCTTCATTCAGTTTTGTAAATCAAGACAAGAAGGTCGTATCGGAGAAAGATTTTAAAAACAAGATCTACGTAGCAGACTTCTTTTTTACTTCATGCCCTTCTATCTGTCCGGTCATGCATCGGAATATGCTCAACGTCTATGACAAGTTCAAAGACAACAAGGACGTTAAAATTGCTTCACATACGATTGACTATAAATATGATACTCCCGAAAAATTAAATGAGTACGCCACAAAGCTGGGCATTGAGGGAGACCAATGGGAGTTCTTAAGAGGGTCTCGCGATTCTGTTTATACACTGGCCGAGCGAAGCTACCTCGTTGCGGTGAATGAAGACGTAAATGCTCCCGGAGGATATATCCATCAGGGCTGGTTTATCCTGGTTGATAAGCAAGGGCGACTAAGAGGCGCATACGACGGAACCAGGGAGGACCAGGTTTCGAAACTCATGGGCGACATGGAAACTTTACTAAAAGAAACTGATGAGTAAGTACAGGATCGTCTGTTTTCTTTTTTTGATAACAGCTATATGCTCGATCATCTATTCTTGCCAGTCAGAGAACGACTTAAATTACGCCAGGTATTACACTAACGGAAAAAAGCTATATGACGTTCACTGTCAGAATTGTCACGGATCTGACGGGCAGGGATTGGGTAAGTTGATTCCCCCGCTTACCGACACAACCTTTCTCAAAACACATAAGTCGGAAATTGCCTGCTGGATCAAGCATGGCATAAGCGACAGTATCCTTATAAACAATGTGCTCTATGCTTCGGAGATGCCTGGCAACGCAAGCATTCCGGATATAGATATAGCAGCCTTGGTAACTTACATTACCAATACGTTTGGGAATAAACAGGGCTTATACGATGTAAATGACGCATCTGATGATCTTAAAAAACAGCGCATTATCCGTAAATAACTTTAACTTTGCAGAGGTTGTTCCATCGCCGGATATTAATATCAGGAGGAAAGTCCGGGCAACACAGAGCATCTTGCTTCCTAACGGGAAGGGCACATCTTTGATGTGTACGGAAAGTGCCACAGAAAACAAACTACCTGAGTTGCTTGCAATTCGGGAAAAGGTGAAAACGTGAGGTAAGAGCTCACGGCTTTGCATGGTAACATGCATCGCGGTAAACCCCAGGAGTTGAAAGACCAAATATGCTGGCGACTGAAGGCTGCTCGTCTTAGTTTTGCTCCGCAAATGCGCCAGCGGGTAGGTCGTTTGATCATGTTAGCGATGACATGGCTAGATAAATGATGGAAGCCCTTATTGGGTGACAGAACCCGGCTTACAGACCTTATTAAAAGAGGGTGTATCAAAAAATCATGATCACCCTCTTTTCGTTTTGGTGAGCTGTGAACAACCCGGATATTGCTTGTGGTCTGCCGGTGGGTAGAACCACACCCACTGGCTGGCTACCAGCTGGTATCAGGCTGATCAGAAACAAATGACCAGGAATAAAGATCTTACCTCGCGTGTTGCTATTTAATGTTACAGCTTCTTGTGCTTTTCTGACTACCATAGTCGAAACTGTATATAATTGTATACATTAGCAAAAACAAAACCTTCATTTCTGCGTTCAAAAAAATAGAAAATTATGGCTAGAATTCTAATTGTTGACGACGAGCGTGCTATACGTAATACATTACGTGAGATACTCGAATATGAAGATTATGAGGTCGAAGACGTTGATAACGGCATTGACGGCCTGGCTCTTATACAAAAGCAAAATTTTGATCTTGTTCTCTGCGACATCAAGATGAACAAAATGGATGGAATGGAAGTCCTTTCCGAAGGGCTTGCTATCAAACCAGACCTTCCCTTTATCATGATCTCTGGTCATGGCACTATCGAGACGGCCGTAGAAGCTAGCAAGAAGGGTGCGTATGACTTCATTTCCAAACCACCCGATCTGAACCGCTTGCTGATTACCGTCAGAAACGCCCTGGAAAGAGGAAATCTTGTAACCGAAACAAAAGTTTTAAAGCGAAGGGTTAGCAAAGTCAGAGAAATACTCGGAAATTCACCTGCTATTTCAAAAATTAAAGACACGATTGACCGGGTCGCACCTACCGAAGCGCGCGTTTTGATAACCGGTGCCAATGGTAGCGGAAAGGAGCTTGTGGCAAGATGGCTACATGAAAAATCCAGCCGGGCGAACGGACCTATCATAGAGGTAAACTGTGCAGCTATCCCGTCTGAACTTATAGAAAGTGAGCTTTTTGGTCATGAAAAGGGCTCATTTACCTCCGCGGTTAAACAACGTATCGGCAAATTCGAACAAGCAAACGGAGGCACTTTGTTCCTTGATGAAATCGGAGATATGAGTCATTCTGCGCAAGCCAAGGTCCTGCGCGCACTGCAGGAGAGCAAGATTACGCGTGTGGGTGGAGAGAAAGAAATCGAAGTGAATGTCAGAGTCGTCGCTGCTACCAACAAAGATTTGCAGAAAGAGATTGAAATGAACAACTTCAGAATGGACCTTTACCACAGGCTGAGCGTGATTCTGATACATGTACCACCGCTTTCTGACAGGAAAGACGATATTCCGGTACTTGCGGAAAGTTTCTGCAACGAGATTTGCTCAGAATACGGAATGCCGGTTAAAAAATTCAGTGAGGGTGCTATTGATGCGCTTAAAGCTCTTCCCTGGACTGGAAATATCCGCGAACTGAGAAATATGATTGAGAGGTTAATTATTCTCAGTGAGAAAACGATAACGGAGAATGATGTTCGGACCTTTGCGAACCCTTCGGGAGCAGAAAAACCGGCATCTGCTGCCACAACAACTTCACAGAATCCCCAGGTTAACTTTGACCAGTTTGCCAGCTTTCAGGAGTATAAAGACCAGTCAGAAAAGGAGTATATCAAGTATAAACTTCAGAAGAACAATTGGAATGTTTCAAAGACTGCAGACGATATCGACATTCAGAGAAGCCATCTTTATAGCAAAATAGAAAAGTATGGTCTGAAAAGATCAGAATGACGTCAACTTAAATATGTCGCTTGTCACACCAGCAACGAGCGGCATTTTATTAGATATTACCGATTTAGACGTAAAACCTGGATATTTTCCATCACTACCCGCATGGTTTCTGCTGAATAAACTACTACGGATGCTTACTCATAAATGTCTTTAGTAGTACATTATTCAAGGTCAATGAAAACTACTAAAAAAAGATAAAGCTTTCCGCTTTCAATTTTTCCTTTTAACTTTGAATCATGACAAAAATGGTACTTTCCTCCAGATATCTGGTGCTAACCGGTCTGGTTTTGCTGGCTGCTTGCACAAGAGCTTTACCTCTTTATATTCCGCATATTTGGAACTTTACGGCAGTTGGCGCTTTGGCTATTTTCGCAGGTGCGCAATTCCAGAATAAAGCAATGGCTTTTTTAGTTCCGTTAATGGCTATGGCCTTGTCTGACGTGTTCCTTGGAAACGGTTTCAACCTAGTGGTTTATATCGGTTTTATTGTCATGGTAGCGTGCGGCATGGCTATCCGCGGCAAGGTAACGCCTACATCGATCGCCGTGTCTTCAGTTGCCGGAGCAATCTTCTTTTTTCTTATAACAAACTTTGCTTTTCTGTACCCCTGGTACCCTCACAACATGGGAGGCGTAATCCAGTCATACGTTATGGGACTTCCATTTTTGAGAAATATGATCATCGCAGACGCGATTTACGGAACTATACTATTCGGTGGCTTCTACCTGCTCGAAAAGGGCTTTCCAAAATTAGCAACGGTGAGAGCTTAAGCTCTCACCTGTCCATTTCCTTTCACTATCCATTTGTAACTGGTTAATTCCTCAAGGCCCATAGGCCCCCGGGCGTGTAACTTCTGAGTGCTTATTCCGATTTCAGCACCTAATCCAAATTGAGCTCCGTCAGTAAATCCTGTTGATGCATTTGAGTACACCGCTGCTGCGTCAACCTGAGTAAGAAAAGTGTCGATATTCAAATCGTCTTCAGAGAGTATTGCTTCACTATGTTTTGAACTATATCTGGCAATATGGTCTAAGGCCTCACCGAGGTTCTCAACTGTTTTAATAGCCAGCTTATAATCTAAAAATTCTATACCGAAATGCTCATCTTCTGCAGGAAAGAGGAGATGATCGGGATAATGGCCTTTCAATTCCTTAAATGCCTCTTCGTCTGCATAAATAACAACGTCTGAATTGCGCAGATCTCCTACCAAAAATTCAAGGTTCTTAATTGTCTGTCTATGCACTAACAGACAGTCCAACGCATTACAAACGCTGACTCTTCTCGTCTTTGCATTCAGTATTATTGCCTTGCTCTTCTCCGGATCGGCCGACGCATCTACAAATGTATGTACGATACCTGCACCTGTTTCTATAACAGGCACCTTCGCATTGTCTCTGACGTAGGTGATTAAATGCTGACTTCCGCGAGGAATAATCACATCTACGTAGTCAACTGCGTTTAACAGGGCCTCCGTCGCACTCCTGTCTGGAGGCAACAAAACAACCACATTTTTATCGATATTATTCGCCTCAAGTACCTTATGAATAACGGAGATCAATGCTTCGTTAGAGAAAGATGCATCACTCCCTCCCTTTAGAACCGCTACGTTACCGGTTTTAAAGCACAATGAAAAGACGTCTACGGTCACATTAGGCCGCGCTTCATAGATCACCCCAACAACCCCTAAAGGAACGCGCACCTTCTTCAATTGAAGTCCATTTGGAAGTTCCTTTTCGCTTAGAACACTATTGACGGGGCTGTCCAGTCGGGAAACACTCCGTAGATCTGAGGCGATGTCTTCGAGTCGCAAAGCAGACAGCTTCAGCCTGTCATATTTGGGATCATCTACGCTCATTCTGTCTAAGTCCTTTTGATTCTCCCCGATAATAAACTCCTGATTTTCCAAAAGTTCAGCAGCCAGCTCGTTCAGCAGTTTTGACACGCTTTCAAAGGTAACCAAACTTAGAGATCTGGCAGCAGACCTTGCCGCCTCAAAAACACTATTAAGACTCATACTACTAGTTTTGCGGATTTAAAAAAAGATAATCATAATGTACCAGGGCCTTCTGGTTCTTAACTCCCAATCGCTCTCTCGCTTTCTCTGAGCCGTATTCGGCAATACCTAGCCCAATATATAAACCGGCCTCGTCGATAAGCCGAATAATTTCGCCCTTTTTAAAGTCTTTTTCAATACGTACCAGCCCTACAGGCAGAAGACTGCTGGCCTTTGCCGATGTTAAGGCCCCTTTGGCACCGTCATTAATACGAACCACCCCGGTTGCGTAATTCTCAGAGTGTGCAATCCACTTCTTTTTTCCGGAAGCAATTTTTTGAGGAACGAAATAGGTATTCACAACCTCTTTCGCCAGTAGCCGTGGAATGATATTATCAGTTGTACCGTTCGCAATATGCACAGCAATACCTAATCTTGAAACCTTTTGAGCCATATTGGATTTGGTCATCATTCCTCCCCTGCCAAATTCTGATTTCTTAGCTGATATAATCCCGGAAAAACCTTTGAAATCCTGGTCAATACGTTCAATCACTTTAGCCCCCTCAGCTTTGGGATCACCGTCATAAATACCATCGACGTTTGTCAGAATAATCAATGCATCCGCATTCAACTGAGATGCAATCAATCCCGCCAGCTCGTCGTTATCTGTAAACATCAGTTCGGTTACAGAAATTACGTCATTTTCATTAACAACGGGTACCACATTATGCTGCAAAAGAATATTGAAACAGTTCTTCATATTCAGATAATGAAGCCTGTCGCGAAAATCCTCTTTAGTAACAAGTACCTGCGCGCATACCAAGCCCTTCTTTTCAAACAATTCAGAATATTTGTTTATTAATTTAACCTGCCCGATCGATGCGAATAGTTGCCTTGTAGCAACTGCATCAAACTTGTCTGATGCAGAGAGAAGGCTCTTACCAGAGGCAACAGCTCCTGAAGAAACGAGAATGACTTCTCTCTTTTGCTCCTTTATTCTTGATATCTGGTCAACCAAATGTTCGATCCTGTCAAGATCCGGCAACCCATTTGCTTTTGTTAGGACATTTGATCCTACTTTGATTACAATACGTTTGTAGTTTAAGCTCATAAGACAGCATAAAACTACTAAATTTTAAGACAAAAATGACTTCATTACTTCCTCGTACGCCTCTGAAGTGAAATATATGATAGGTTCTTCAGCCTCATGAGATGCATCCATAGTAATTTTCGATCCACCATTTTCAGATGGCTCTATCTGTATTATTCTACTTTTTTCAAATCTGGTAGGTACGTCATCAATCAGGACCATGAAAAAGCTTTTCGGCATATTAATAATGTTAAGATAGGACGAGACGATGATTCGCCTTCTGACTATAAGCAATCAAAATACCGAAATGTTTATCCAGAGTCAAAACTCTTGCAACTGTGTCTTTGAACTCATAAAAAAACCTGGAAGCTTGTGCTCCCAGGTCTCTTCCCTTTCTTAATCAATTAGGCTACAACCTCTTTTTCAAGTTTGAGCTCGTCAGTCTGTGCCTTCGGTTTTCCTTCAAAGGCGTTTATATATAATTGTTTCAGTTCACTTATCAGCGGATATCTGGGGTTTGCTCCCGTACACTGGTCATCAAAAGCCTGTTCAGACATGGCATCTAATGTTGGGTAGAAGGCTTTTTCAGATACACCGTATTCTTTTATTGACGCAGGGATGCCTACCTTGGCTTTCAAATCGTCGATAGCAGCGATAAGCAGTTCGATTTTCTCTGTGTCTGTTTCACCGCCCAGGTTCAGATAATCTGCCACCCTTGCATATCTCCATTTTGCATTTGGATATTTATACTGAGGGAAAGCAGCCTGCTTACGTGGATTGTCAACAGCGTTGAACCTGATCACTTCGGTGATAAGCATTCCATTGGCAACACCGTGCGGTACATGGTGAGTAGCCCCCAGCTTATGAGCAAGCGAGTGGCATATACCTAAGAACGCATTAGCAAAAGCCATCCCTGCTACTGTTGCGGCATGCGCCATCTTTTCGCGTGCCTTTACATTTGTTTCTCCTTCATTATATGCATCTGGAAGATATTTGAATATCAACCGGATCGCTTCCAGTGCAAGCCCGTTAGTATACTCGGAAGCAAGAACCGAAACATATGCTTCGAGAGCATGCGTCAGCGCATCTATTCCTGAGGCAGATGTCAGTCCTTTAGGCATCTTCATCATCAGTTCGGCATCTACTATGGCCATATCTGGGGTAAGCTCGTAATCAGCAAGAGGATATTTCAACCCTGATACCTCATCCGTGATAACAGCAAACGGTGTTACTTCAGATCCTGTTCCGGCAGAGGTTGGAATCGCAACCATCATCGCTTTTTCACCCATTGCAGGGAAGCGGTAAACACGTTTCCGGATGTCCATAAAACGCATAGCCAGATCTTCAAACCGAACTTCCGGGTGCTCATACAAGACCCACATAATCTTCGCTGCGTCCATTGGAGAACCGCCACCCAGCGCGATAATGGTATCAGGTTGGAAGCTGATCATCTCAGCAGCTCCGCGTCTTGCAGTATCCAGTGTTGGATCTGGTTCAACATCAAAGTATACAGTATGTTCAATTCCTAGCTCTTCCAGCACCTTCACCACCGGATCAATAAAGCCTAACTTATATAGTACTTTGTCAGTTACGATAAAGGCCCTTTTCCGTCCAAGCTCCTTTAGCTCACGCAGAGCCACAGGCATACAACCGTATTTGAAATAAACTTTTTCAGGTACGCGGAACCAAAGCATATTTTCTCTTCTGCTTGCCACACTCTTAATATTTAATAAATGTTTAACACCTACATTTTCAGAAACAGAGTTTCCTCCCCAGCTTCCACATCCCAGAGTTAGTGAAGGAGATAATTTGAAGTTGAAGATGTCGCCTATAGCTCCCTGAGAAGACGGCATATTAACAATTGTCCGCCCGGTCTTCATCTTAGTACCAAAAGCTTCAATCCTGTCGTGCGATTTGACCTCGTCCGTGTACAGGACTGATGTATGTCCGAAACCACCCAACTTAACCAGTCGAACAGACTTCTCTAAAGCTTCATCGAACGTACCGGCCTTATACATGGCCAAAAGCGGAGACAGTTTCTCATGAGAGAAGGCTTCTGCCCTTTCAACAGATTCAACCTCTCCGATCAGGATTTTTGTATACTCAGGCACAGTAAAGCCTGCCAGCTGGGCAATTTTGAAAGCTGATTGGCCTACAATTCCGGCATTTAAAACACCGTTCACCAGGATCACTTTTCGTACTTTCTCTGTTTCTTCATCATTAAGGATATAAGCACCCCTGTCTTCAAATTCATGTTTAACTTCCTCATAAATGCTGTCAATTACAATAACCGACTGTTCAGAGGCACATATCATCCCGTTATCAAAAGTCTTTGATAGCAGAATAGAATTTACCGCCATCTTAAGATGAGCCGTTTCATCTATAATGGCTGGTGTATTTCCTGCTCCTACTCCAATTGCAGGCTTTCCTGAAGAATAGGCAGATTTAACCATTCCTGGTCCGCCTGTAGCCAAAGTAAGGTCGCACTCTGACATTACGATCTGTGATAGCTCCACTGAAGGCTCATCGATCCATCCGATGATGTCTTTTGGTGCCCCTGCAGCAACGGCTGCTTCCAGGACAATCTTCGCAGCAGCAATTGTTGATTTCTTTGCTCTCGGATGCGGGGAAAAGATGATCCCGTTCCTTGTTTTCAAAGCGATCAGCGCTTTGAAAATCGCTGTGGAAGTCGGGTTAGTAGTGGGTACAACCGCAGCGATCACACCAATTGGCTCGGCAATCTTTGTAATACCAAAGGCCTCATCGGTCTCAATGACGCCACACGTCTTAGAATCTTTATATTGGTTGTAAATATATTCTGAAGCGAAGTGGTTTTTAATCACTTTGTCTTCCACAAGGCCCATCCCTGTTTCTTCAACTGCCAGCTTAGCCAGCAGAATCCTAGCATTGTTTGCAGCCATGGCCGATTGACGAAAAATCTCATCAACCTGATCCTGACTATAGGTTGAGTACAATCTCTGAGCTTCTCGAACTCTTTCTATCTTTTGAATAAGCTTTTCTGCATTTGTGGGTTTCATATGATTACGTTTAATCTATGTGATTTGATGGTATAAAGATACCCACATGCCATCCTGGAACTTATGACAGCTATCAACCACCCCAATGACAGTTGTCATTAAATATCAGATGTTTAACCAAACAAATTACTGGTATACTCGCGCCGAAGTCTCGATTGAAACGACTCTATTGTTCTGAAAATCTCTTTCAGTGTTACCTGCTCAATTTTGGTAAGACTATTTGGATCAATATAGTTTTCGGGGAGAGCCTTATCGTGTATAATCTGACTAGCTTGCTTCCTTAATCGCATCGCCATCAAATAATAGTAAGACTGGTTTAGTTCGTGGAATTCCGATTCAGAAAACACCTTTATATCCTTCAAGGCCTTAAGTCGCTCTCCCGTGTTTGTTTTAAAAATCCTGTTCTTGAGGCAATACAGACGAACCAAATCTACTATGGGAGTCATGGCCTTTTTTATATCAAATACCTCCTGCTCACCTATGGTGATCGTCCGGATATTTTTGAAGAACGTCAGCGGCGGTTCATACTGAACCGCATTATTCGCCATGTGGAAAAACAGCTTTTCCATCGGCTCATGAAGCTTTTCGTCAAGAAATTGATGGAGTTCAGAGATGATAGTTTTATCGCCGTAGATGTACCTGCAGTCGAAAAAAGTAGAAAACTTAATAACCGTCTCGGGCAGAGACTCCTCCATCCAGCTTTCGTAGTTCCGTTTCCAATGAGAAAGAGAATGAGTCCAGTTAGGGTTGCTCGCCATGAATCCACCGGTACAATAGCTGAATCCTATATAATTAAGCTTCTCCGAGACAATCTTTGCAAAGTTCAGAAAGTAATCCCTTACTAATTCGCGTTGCTCATTAGCCTTATCTTCGTATATGATCGCATTATCCTGATCCGTCTTAAGAGTCTGCTCCTTACGTCCTTCGCTTCCCAACACCATGAAAACGAACTTTGCCGGGGGTTCACCAACGTGTTTAGTAACCTCTTCAATGACCTTTTGAGCTATGGTATCGGCAATTGTGGAAATAATCTGATTAATAATCTCTGCATTTACACCGCGACCCAAAAGCTGCGTTATCATCTGCGGCACCTGCTGCCATTTCGACCTGAGTTCCTCAACCGACACGGCAAGCTTAACCGACTGTACATACACTAACGGTGACTGCGCCTGTTCGCTCAATAATCTGTTACGGCTAATGATACCTTTATATACGCCGTCTTCTTCTACCAGAAGATACTTGGTCTTGGTTGAAAACATCATCAGCACCGCTTCATATACAAAAGCCTGGCTACTGATAGTCACCACAGGGTTATCAACAACCTCGATAACCGGCGCATTAACGTCTCCCCTTGCGGCAATCACTTTATCCCTTAAAGTGATATCGGTAACAAAACCTTCCACCACACCCTCGCGGTTCCGGATAATCATACAGCTTGTTTTATTCTCCGCCATGATCCCCGCAGCTTTAAAGATCGGCGTATCCGGATAGCAGTATACAATATCACGATAACCGATACTTTCGATCCGCCGCGAATAAAGCTGTTCAGAAGCAAGATAGCTTTCCTCAAATGAGGTTGGCTTCTTAGCGAAATGAGCAAACTCTTCATTCAGCATCCTGCGGCCAAAATCAGCAGTAAAATGATGAAAGAACTCATCGTAAGCATTACACAGTGCCCTGAAATCTTTTCTGGGGAGGAAATACACTACAGTTCCTTTTTTTGCAATAACTGTCCTCAATGACCGCTTCCTGTTTAAAAGAACTGACACTCCTCCGTAGCAGAAGCCAGGATCATGATGTTCCTCCAGACGCCTGGCATGTGAGCTGTCATAAAAGAACGACTCGTATTTCCCTTCCACTATGATGTCGATACCCTTCATCTTAGTCACTTCTTGCTGGTAAATGACGGTATCCTTTACATACCTTACTTCATGAAAAAGATCGGCTACACCCAGGAGTACCTTTTCAGGCAAGACATTGAATGGGATAACGTTTTTTAGAAATTCGGCACGTGTCATAGATGTTAAAAAAGATATGAGATAAGTATCGTAAGCAAACAAAGGAAAAGCACCGGAAGAGCAGACGAGAATTTTTTCGAAGTAAATTTTACTTTGTTCAGAGGTCCCTGTTGAGATGCAACAATCTCGTCGGTTACAAGACCTCGCCTTTCAAGCTCAAAGAAGCACCGTGCTGTCGCAATAGAGTCATCCAATGCATTATGTGGATTTCGCAAACTTTGATTAAACAGAAGGTCATATAGCTGCGCTAACCTCAAAAAACTGGCACTTGGATTTCTTACCAATTTTACCGTTGCCATCATTGTACAGAAGGTCGGACAACAAAGAGCGAGGTTTGGAAGTCCGGCCCTGTAATAGTCCGCTCCAATCATGTGCAGATCCAACTCCGTAAAATGTCCTACAATGATAGGCTGGTAGCGCGAAAGATCTGCCGACAAATCTTTCATTACCTCCACCCGTGGTTTCCCATACTCTTTCCGGTACTGGTCTGAAAATCCGTGTATCTTATAGGAGCCCGACGAAACAATAAAGTCGTCATCACTTATAAAATGGTCTTTCTGAATAATTTCTTCGCCCTTCTTAGAATACACGACCCATGAAATCTGGACAATATGTGGCCAGTTTCCTTCCTTGGCGTAAGGCTTGTCCCAGCGTTTGGGCAAGCCTGATGTTTCAGTGTCTATAAATAAATAATAATCATTCACCTTAATCCTTGGTTAGTTTAATGTCCTTTCAATAAACTATAAAAACCTCTTATACGGTCCTTTGTCTCACCGCCTCATAAAGAATCACCCCTGCAGAAACAGATACGTTAAGCGAACCAATCGTGCCACTCATCGGAATTTTAGATAAATGGTCAGCTACACGGATAATTTCAGAAGAAATCCCATCCTCTTCCGAACCCATCACTATAGCGGTTGGCCCTTTAAAATCAACCTTGTACAAATAATCATTCGTCTTCTCCGTACAAGCAACAATTTGTATACCAGACTCCTGCAGATAGCGTACAACCCTACTCAGGCTCTCATGACGACAAACAGGAATATTAAATAGTGCTCCTGCAGATGTCTTTATCGTATCCGGATTGATCTGTGCAGACCCTTTTACAGGAACGATGATTGCGTGCACACCCGAACACTCTGCGGTTCTTGCTATTGCACCCATATTCCTTACGTCCGTGATGCCATCCAGGATTAATAATAACGGAGCCTCACCTTTTTCATAAATCTGAGGAACGATATCTTCAATTTTCTGATAAGTTATCGGTGAGACCATTCCAATGACACCCTGATGGTTCTTCTGTGTTATACGGTTCAACTTCTCGACGGGCACCTGCTGATAAGTTATTTCAGCTTCCTTCAATAACACCCTCAATTCGTTGAATAAAGCACCTGTGAGGCCTCGCTGCACATATACTGCTTCAATATCCTGTCCGCTTTTAATCGCCTCGATCAAAGCTCTAATACCAAAAATCATTTGATTGTGCTCTCTGCGGACTCTATCAGAATTAGTATTCATTCATAAAAATTTATCTGACAAATTACTGTTTTTTTGCTCATATTATACTTAATAAGTTCCCCTAAGCTTTCGTTTTTAACATCTTCAAAACTTTTCAACATCTTCCAGCGATGCCTAATTCCCTGATAAGCCGGCTAAACTAACATCTTATCCACATTTTAATGTGGATATCTAAAAATAGTCTTGTTGTAAAATTCCCGCTCCTTTCATTACTTGTGCAGAACTAGACAAAGCGATTATGTATTTTTGCATAATGAGTTTAGAAATGGAAAACGGGGGATTCAACCCGGACAGAAAATCCACGGGTACAGACAGGCGAACTCGTCTTACAAATATGGTGAGCGGACTAGGAAAACTACCTCCTCAGGCACTTGATTTGGAAGAAGCAGTATTAGGTGCACTCATGCTGGAAAAAGATGCCCTTTCTGCAGTTATTGACATTCTAAAACCTGAGCTCTTCTATAAAGAAACTCACCAGAAAATATTTGCTTCAATCGCAACACTTTTCCAAAAGTCATCTCCTATCGACATCTTGACTGTCACATCCCAGCTCAGACAACAGGGAGACCTTGAAATGGTCGGAGGCGCATACTATATCACCGAACTTACAAACCGTGTGGTATCTGCGGCAAACATAGAATATCACGCACGTATAATTTCTCAGAAATTTATCCAGAGGGAACTGATCCGAATCTCCACAGAGATAATCCAGAATGCATACGAAGATACTACCGATATATTCGACCTTCTGGATCATGCCGAAAAGAACCTTTTCGATATCGCCCAGAACAACCTTCGCCGTGACTCCAGGAAGATGGATGATATTATCCGTGAATCTTTAGACTCACTTGAGAAATTGCGCGACCGCGTAGACGGTCTTACAGGCGTACCCTCAGGCTTTACCGCGTTAGACAGAATGACCTCCGGCTGGCAGCCTTCCGACCTTGTCATCATTGCAGCACGTCCGGCAATGGGTAAAACCGCCTTTGTACTTAGCTGTGCAAGAAATGCTGCTGTTCAATTCAACAAACCGGTCGTTGTATTCTCTCTGGAGATGTCCTCTGTTCAGCTCGTCAACAGGTTAATTTCCGGAGAAACAGAGATAGAGCAGGAAAAGATCCGTAAAGGTAATCTGGCTGAATGGGAATGGCAGCAGCTTCACTCAAAAATCGGGACCTTAACGGAAGCGCCCCTCTTCATAGATGATACCCCAGCTTTAAACATCTTTGAGTTCAGAGCCAAATGCAGACGTCTGAAAGCTCAGTACGATATCCAGATGATCATCATTGACTATTTGCAGCTCATGCATGGAAAAGGTGAAGGAAAAGGCGGGAACCGCGAACAGGAAATCGGTAGTATATCCCGTGCTCTTAAATCAGTTGCTAAAGAACTCAACGTACCGGTGATCGCACTTTCTCAATTAAGCCGTGCAGTAGAAAGCCGTCCTGGAGGAAATAAGAAGCCAATGCTTTCCGACTTACGTGAGTCGGGCTCTATTGAGCAGGACGCCGACATGGTACTCTTCCTTTACAGACCAGAATACTACGGTCTCACTGAGGACGAAGAAGGACGTTCAACAGTAGGTATTGGTGAAGTAATCATCGCAAAACACCGTAATGGTGAAACAGGCACGATTCCACTTCGCTTCATCGGAAAGTATGTAAAGTTTGCCGACCTGGAAGACGACTTCAGTGTCAGCTCCGCGTCGGTAAGCACAGACCCTTTCGCAGGAATGGCTCCGTCAACCGACTTCGACAAACCTAATAACTTCATCACCAGACCATCACGTATGGATGATATGGACGATGAGGCACCATTCTAAGATATAAGACCCAGCAGAACCCCGGTTAGAATCAACCAGGGGGTTCTGATCCTGGTGAAACATAAAATGCAGATTGTCGAAGAGATAATTCCAAACTCAAAAAAAGAAGAACCTGCACTTTTCGAAAGCATTGGTTCCAGAAGAAAAAGAAAAGCGGCAATAACAAATCCCACAGCAACAGCATTAATTCCCGACAGTGATTTTCTTATTCTGCCTATTTTTTTAAGATCATCCCAAAAAGGAACGAAGAAAAGAACCAATATTACTCCCGGCAGATTGATACCCAAAGTTGCCACAAGGCTTCCCGCTATTTGGCCTGGAATACCGTTTCCTGCGTTTTTCATTGCCATCGTACCCACAAAAGACGTAAAAGAAAAAGTAGGCCCCGGCAAGATCTGCTGAAACGCATAGCCACTTAAGAACTGGTCGGAGGTCAGATATCCCTTCATCTCCACGAATTCTGTGAACATTAGCGGAACAAGAACCTGCCCGCCCCCGAAAATAATCACACCATTCCGGTAGAAATTTTCAAACAGACGAATGGGGAGACTGAAAGGTGAAGTCTGATTAATGATAGCACCCAACGATGCAAATACTAACAAGACCCCGATAAAATACAGCACTTTTTTCTGGTTTATATTCCTGAAAATACTCGTATGTAACCCTTGCTCCTTCGAAGAGCTTTCCAATGCCGCGGAAATAATTCCACCGATCAGAATCAGTATAGGGAATACAAATGCATTCTTCAGAATCAGCGTTACAATTACCGCTCCGAATGCAAGCCATAAAGACAATCTCGTCTTCAGCTGACTTCGTGAGAGTGCAATTGAAGCGTAACCGACAATGCCAACTGCTATTGGCTGAATATAAGCCATCACATGATGAAAGCCCGATTTTTCACCGAGGATGGAATAGATAATTCCAACAAAGCACAGGAGAGCTGCCGATGGAAATATCCAGATAAAAAATGTAATAAGAGATAAATAAATTCCACCTACCTTGTATGCAATTCCTACAAGAGTTTGCGTAGAAGACGGCCCCGGAAGAACCATAGTCATCGCATTCAGCTCAAGAAGTTCTTCTTCGCTGATATACCTTCTTTTCAAAACAAACTCCTTCAGCATCATCGCAAGATGCGCCTGCGCACCACCAAAAGCCGTCAACGTAAAGATCACTACGTCTTTAAGAAATAACAGCTTCCTGGCATTAAGCTTAATCATCCTCGTAGTCCTGACCTGTCGCTGAGAGATATACCGTTTGCAATTCTGAGAAAGCATGCATATCGCGTACGGCCTTCGCAACAGACATTCCCTTCTGATACGTTTTCACTGCGTCCTCCTGCCTTCCGAGCTTCTCATACAGCTTTCCGGCATGATAGTAGGTCCCTACATAATCTTCGTGGTTAACTATTAAGTCTTCAAAGTAAGATAGCGCTTTCTCAAGCTCCAGTCTTTTCGTATATTCAGTTGCCAGAGCGTATTTAATGAATGGATCGGAGGGGTCATTTTCCAAAAAAGCGAAAAGCTTTTGCAATCGGTCGTTGTTCATTATAAAAAAATGCTTTTTTAATCTATTTTTGCAAAATAAAACAAAACAGGCGATTAAGGGTAAACGGAATGAAAAAAATCAAATTGGAAATTGTAGGGTTGTCATATAGTCAGACCCAGTCCGGCGCTTATGCCCTTGTATTGGGTGAAGTGAACGGAAGACGCCGACTGCCTATCATCATCGGTGGCTCAGAGGCGCAGGCTATCGCCGTGGAAATCGAAAAAATGACACCAACCCGTCCTCTTACTCACGACTTATTCAAATCATTTGCAGTCGCCTTTCAGATCAACATTCAGGAAGTGATCATCTACAATCTGGTAGACGGAATATTCTTCGCAAAACTGATCTGCAGCGACGGTACCAAGGTGCAGGAGATAGACGCAAGAACTTCAGACGCAGTTGCCCTGGCCGTACGCTTTGGCTGTCCAATCCACACTTATGAGTTCATACTCGCCTCCGCAGGCATCATGATAGAGGGCAATGACTTTGTCTTTCTTGAAAACATTGACGCAGCTGCAGGCGAAGAAAAGCCAGAAGCAACAGCAGGCTATACCTCTTTCAGCGACGACGAATTAAAAGAAAAGCTACAGCAGGCTTTAGCAGAAGAAGCTTATGAAAAGGCGGTAAAAATCCGCGACGAACTCTCCAAAAGAAAGTCTTCTTAAGCCCCCTAAAAAGCAATACACAATTACAGCAACATAATAAATGGAAAGATTCACCGGCATAATCGGTATCATACTGATTTTCGCCATTGCTTTTTTGATGTCTAACAACCGTAGGGCAATCAACTATCGTCTCGTTTTCTCTGGTTTAGCCATCCAACTCGTTCTAGCCGTATTCATTCTAAAAGTTCCAGCCGGCAAAATGATATTCGCCTGGTTGGGTGCAGGCGTCACCAAAGTTCTGGACTTCTCTCATGCAGGCGCCAACTTCGTATTCGGCCCTCTTGCAAACAGAATCGCCCTCAATACAGCTTTCGGCGTAGACACAATCTTCTTCTTCAACATCATTCCCACCATCATCTTCGTGGCTGTACTTGTAAGCGTAGCTTATTATTTAGGCATCATGCAGCGTATCGTGAAAGTATTTGCATACGGCGTCTACAAGCTTATGGGAGTTTCAGGAGCAGAGGCTCTGTCTAACATTGCAAGTGCATTCGTCGGTCAGGTTGAAGCCCAGATCATGATCAAGCCTTACCTTAAGGGGATGACCATGTCCGAGCTGCTGGCCTCTATGACCGGGAGCATGGCATGTATTGCCGGCGGCGTCATGGCCATCTACATCTCGTTTGGCGTTCCTGCTGAATACCTGCTGGCCGCCAGTATTATGGCTGCACCGGCGGCACTCGTCATTTCGAAAATCGTATGGCCCGAAACGCAGGTTTCCGAAACCAAGGGCGAAGTATCTCTGGAAGTTCAAAAAACCAGCGCGAACCTTGTAGATTCTATCTCACATGGCGCAAGCGACGGCTTAAAAGTAGGACTTAATGTTATTGCGATGCTGATAGGTTTTATTGCGATCATTGCACTTGTCGACTACGTACTCGGAGGAATAGGTTCAGTACTTGGTGGATGGGGTCTTTCCCTGACATTTGTTGGGATTGATATTCACCATTTGAGCCTTAATCAAATTCTGGGTTCCCTGTTTTCCCTTTTTGCATGGGCTATGGGCGTTCCATTCAAGGATATTCACGCCGCAGGCTCTCTGATGGGAACCAAGATGGTCATCAACGAATTTGTCGCCTATCTTGATCTGGCAAAAATCAAAGACACTATTGATCCAAAAACCTTGGTCATCACCAGCTTCGCGCTTTGCGGTTTTGCTAATTTCAGTTCTATAGCAATACAAGTAGGCGGTATAGGCGAATTAGCTCCCGAGAGAAGGTCAGACCTTGCAAAGCTAGGTGTAAAGGCCCTGATTTGCGGAACCTTGGCTTCCTACCTTTCCGCAACTATAGCAGGAATTCTTATATAAACCTTATACTTAAAAACATAAAAAAAGGTATCCGAAAATTTTCGGATACCTTTTTTTATGTTTTTAAGTAATTGACTAGCCTCTGTCAGCTATGTCAACATATTGCTTGTCAACTCCGCCAACATATACTTGTCTCGGTCTGCCTATCGGCTCTTTGTTTTCTCTCATTTCTTTCCACTGAGCTATCCATCCCGGTAAACGTCCCAATGCAAACAGAACCGTAAACATATCCGTCGGGAAACCAAGCGCTCTATAAATAATTCCTGAATAGAAATCCACGTTCGGATACAATTTGCGTTCTACGAAATAAGGATCATTCAGCGCAGCCTCTTCAAGCTTCTTGGCAATCTCAAGAATCGGATCATTGATTCCCAATTTATCGAGAATTTTATCACATGCTGACTTGATGATATTTGCTCTCGGATCAAAGTTTTTATAAACACGGTGACCAAATCCCATTAAACGGAAGTTATCATCCTTATCCTTTGCCTTGTTGATCCATTTCTCAGTATCCCCACCATCATTTTTGATGAGCTCAAGCATTTCAATAACAGCCTGGTTTGCCCCGCCATGTAACGGACCCCACAGTGCTGAGATACCCGCCGAAATAGAAGCAGGTAAGTTACATCCAGACGAACCTACGATACGAACGGTTGAAGTAGAGCAGTTCTGTTCATGATCGGCATGAAGAATCAACAGCTTATCAAGCGCATCAACTACAACAGGATCAATCTCCACCTCCTCAGTCACCTGACCAAAGGTCATATTCATAAAATTCGCCACATAGCTCAAACTATGCTTCGGATAGATGAACGGCTCACCTAATGACCCCTTGTAAATCCATGAAACGATAGTCGGCATTTTAGCAAACAGCTTAATAATGCTTAAATTGATATCCTCCTTTGAAGGATTAGGATTAAGACTTTCCGGAGAAAATGCGGATAACGAACTTACCAGAGAGCATAACTGCCCCATCGGATGTGCTTTAGGCGGAAATCCGTCATAGAATTTCTTCATATCCTCGTGCAAAAGCATATGCTTGCTGATCTGAAGCTTAAAGGCGTCAATCTCCGCCTGAGTAGGCAAATTTCCGTAAATCAATAAGTATGCAACCTCAATGAAACTGGATCTTTCTGCAAGATCTTCGATCTTGTACCCACGGTACTTCAGAATACCATGTTCACCATCTAAATAAGTAATGGCACTTTTGGTACTTCCCGTGTTTTTAAACCCACTATCTAACGTAATGTAACCGGTTTGATCTCTAAGCTTTGAAATATCTATAGCTTTCTCATTCTCTGTACCACTAGTAACTGGTAACTCGTACGTTTTATCTCCTAGGTTTAAAATAGCTTTATCTGACATATATTTGGATGTTGCAACGCAAAATTAATTAAATATGTAAATCCTGAAAGTTAATTATGGAATAGCATTGTAATTTTTTTGTAAGCCGAAAAGTTGAATTTACATTTTAAAATCACATCATAATTAGATTTCAAACCACAATATACCATTTATGTGTATATTTATGTAATGATTTCAAACCTTTTCACATCCCAGGCGTAGAACTTATACATTTATGGGAAAGGTTAATTCTCTTTACTCTATGAAAAAAGAAATTCTGATTGTTGATGACGAAGTAAGCATACTGAAGCTTCTCAACTTTGTACTTTCCAAGGATTATAAACTGGTCATTAAAAATAGCGGCGTAGAGGCAATTAGCTGGCTCGAGGAGGGCAACGACCCTGCACTTATCATATCAGACCTTCATATGCCTTATTTCGATGGCAGTTCTTTTATTCATAACCTTAAGGTGAGCGGCTATTATCGGGATATACCCGTGATCCTCTTGTCCGGAAATGACGACCTGACCAGCGTCGCCAACGGCATGGCCCGAAAAGCAGAAGCGTACATACACAAGCCATTCAACCCGGAGGCTCTTAAAACAGAGATCACTAAACTTCTGTCTCAATCCCATATACACTCAAAATAAGTCGATAAGATGTTATTCGAATCAACCTTAAGCACTTTTAATCGTTCAGGTGTCAATGCACGTATCGTTTACGCCGGAAGTGAGCTAAAGGATTACCTGTTTAAGGACCTTAATGCCAATTATGAGGTCCATCCTGGAGAACTTACCATTCATAATATTGAGAGTTTCCTCAATGACCAGTCTTTGCTTACGCTTCCCGACATCTTACTGATGGAGGCGGATTTCAAGGGAGAGTGGATTCAGATAGTATCTAAGATCAAGAAGAACCCCCTTCTCGGAGGAATGATTATAGTAGTCCTATCCGCCTTTGTTAACAAACAGTGGAAAAAGAAAGCGATCTCTCTCAAGGTACATGATTACTATAACTATCCCTTCTCCACAGAAGACCTTTGCGAACGATTATCTTTCCTCGTAAAGTTTAAATTAATTAAACCGACGCTGACGGAGTTGTCAGGAAAGGTCGATGTCCGTTACAGACTTCCTGCATATAAACGCGCATTCGACATCATTGCATCCGGCTCCGCACTTATTCTCCTTTCTCCACTTTTTCTTATTGTAGGAGCATGTATAGCACTGGAGTCCAAAGGCCCTATAATTTACAAAAGCAAACGGGTGGGTACCGGGTACAAAATATTTGACTTTTATAAGTTCCGGTCAATGAGGGTTAATGCCGACAAAGAAATCAACCTCCTTTCCTCTCTCAACCAGTATACTGATGCGGAGAAAGGTAAATCGGCCTTTATTAAAATCAAAGGTGATCCAAGGATCACCAAAATTGGGAAATTCATCAGAATGACCAGTATCGATGAGCTTCCTCAGTTGCTAAATGTTTTGATGGGAGATATGTCAATGGTCGGTAACCGCCCGCTTCCCTTGTATGAGGCAGAAATGCTTACTTCCAACGAATGGACTACACGGTTTCTTGGACCCGCCGGGCTAACCGGGCTATGGCAGATCAGCAGACGCGGAAAAGAAGATATGTCTGAAAGAGAACGTAAAAAGCTTGATAACTTCTACGCTTCCAAATACTCTTTCTGGCTTGACCTTAAAATATTACTAAAAACATTCCCGGCACTGTTGCAAAAGGAAAAGGTTTAGTACTTTTCCTTTTACTATAATTCGTCACAGTTCAGCTGACTGAGGTTCACTCCGTTTAGAATAATATCAAATTCCGTCCTGCGATTCAGTTGCTGATCCGCTTCAGAGCACGCAACACCGTCATAACAACGGTTCAGCAATCTCGTCTTACCATAGTACTCAACCTTGACGCGACTCCCGTTAATGCCTTTTGCAACAAGATAATTCTTAGCTGCAGTACCCCTTCTAAGCGACAGGTCACGGTTGTATTCTTCCGAAGCGCGACTATCACAATGACTTGAGGTGATCACGCTCATTTCCGGATGTCTCCTCATCAGTGCTGCCAGATAATCGAGAGAGCGTCGGGCATCAGGGCGAATCTCGTCCCGATCCAGATCATAGAAGATGTTCTCAACCGCGAAAACGCGTTTCAGAGAATCGCAATTAGAAATTACATACTGTTGCCGGCTCTCAATTTTAAACAACTGCATATCTGTTCTCACAACAGAGTCGGTTTCAATACCGATAGACGTTCTGAAAACAAGCTGATTAATATACCCTAGCTTCTGCGCCGTAATTTCGTAGTCAGTTTCCTTTCTCATGTCGAGCCTGAACTCACCCCTTCCGTTGGTCATAACCGTATCCACACCATCCAGAGTCTTCAGTAATAATCTGCTGCCGCCCAAAGGCAGACGTGTTCTCCCGTCCGTCACCTGGCCCGCGAGAATCACCCGGTAAGAAGCCTGCTCAAAATTGTATATATCATCACTACCTCCACGATTCGATGAGAAAAATCCACTTTTTCCATCTCCAGCTCTTATGAAACCAAAATCATCCCTCGACGAATTGATAGGTACGCCCAGATTAATAGGCGAGCGCGTAGGCCTCATATTGGTAAGCGGAACTTCAAATACGTCGAGACCTCCCAAGCCGGGGTGTCCCGTCGACGAAAAAAACAAAGAACCATCGACTGACAAGAATGGAAACTGTTCGTTACCCTCCGTGTTGATCTGTCTTCCCATGTTAACCGGGCGGGTCCATTGCGTTCCCGACCTGACCGAATAATACAAATCGGTTCCTCCGTAGCCGCCAGGCATATCTGAAGAAAAAACCAGAATATTTCCGTCCGCCGTCAATGCAGGATGTCCAACCGAATATTCATCATTATTGTAAGGAAACTCAGATATTACCGAAAGGTTGTTCCCTGTTGCTATATACAATTTCAGCTTATTCACGCCATTCTCGCTAACGCCGGCCTTCCCTTTAAAGTAATTGTTACGGGTGAAAATAAGCGATCCGTCCGGAAAAGCGGCTGCCGGTCCTTCATGGTATTTCGAGTTCACACTACCGTGAAGCAGTTGAACTCCGGTATTTAAAACCTGGCTAAGACCGCTTGAATCACTAACAACAGAAGGATCGTACTGACCCAGTGTCTTCGAATCGTTTGATGTAGGAGCCGTATCGTCGTCGTTAAATGGAAAGCTGCCTTTCCGCGCCCGAAGTACTGAACCAATAGAATGATCATTAGCGCTTTTAATATCCTTCAGGTTCCTGATATAATACAAACTCGTAAAAGGAGTCTTATCCCAGGGAAACACACGCTTCACTGGACGATCAGTTAACCTGTTACTGGCAAACAGCAGCCCGCCTTTATAAAAAACCGGCGAATACTCAGAGGCTGAAGTATTCAGGTCAGTCAGCGACACTTTCCAAAAGCTGGCATCTTTTGAGAATGCACCTGGGTTTGCTCGCGAGAACGCCGATGCCCTCCTGTCAGAAGGTATCATCCTCATATACGTCCTGTACCAGTTCTCCGATTTTTCATACTGCTGATCTATCGCCAGCGCCTCAGCATAGTAAAGCGCCCATTCCGCTTTCAAGGGCTTATGCTTGCTCAGTTTCTCATACCAGCGGAGAGCCTGATCATACATCTTCGTCTGTTTGTAGCTGTAAGCAAGCATTTCAGCGGCCATGATATTAGCAGAATCAGCCGCCAGAACACTACTGAGGTGTGCGATAGCGTCAAGGTACCTGTATGACCGAAAGGCGGACTCTCCTGCCTTAAAAGCTTTAGACCGGAAAGTCAATTGAGCATATCCCTCACTACCCAGGCACATAAATACCAGGCAACAGATAACTGACGATCTTTGTAAAAAGTATTTCATAAACTTAGAAGTATCTCGGCGACAAAATTTTTCCCCGCTCAAATCCAAATTCGTAACGAAGCATAATTTCGTGACTACCCGAATTAAAGTTGCGCAAACGTGTAACACTATAATCGTAGCTGTAGCCTATGCGGATTTGCGGAGTAGCCTGCACTTCAAGGATCCCCGCTACGTCGGCACTTGTACGATACTGTGCTCCCACCGCTATCACATCGTTTATCCACAACATCGCGTTAATATCCGCTTCGACCGGAGCCCCCTTTACGCCCTTAACCAATACAGAAGGTTTAAGCTTGAATGTTTCGTCGAGCGCAAACACATATCCGGTAGCAAAGAATAAATGTAGGTTTTTAAAGCTACCCCCGGCTGAATCATTAGGCGCCTCATATTCAGTGATCCTTGTATTCAAAAGATCCTGGGCTGACAAACCAATGTAAAACTTGTCCGAATTATAGTAAACTCCCGTTCCGAAATTAAACAGCATCTTATTTACATTTTCAGCAAAGGCGGGGTCATACGCGCCACCGTTCCCCAGATCAACGCTTGTATAGTCAGCCCGGTACTGCACTCCACTTCCCTGTACACCAAAAGCCAGCGACCCCTTGTCCATCCTTATCCGGTAGGCATAACTCAGCACCGCACCGGTGGTTTTTGAGATTCCCAGCTGATCATTGATCAACTGAATACCCAGACCCACGCGCTTATTCCGAAAAGGCGCATCAATCGTCAGAGTGGTGGTCTTTGGCGCTCCTTCCATTCCCGACCATTGGTTCCGGTGCAGAGCCGTAGCCGAAACTACATTTCGGCTACCCGCGTAAGCCGGGTTAATAGCCATCGTATTGAACATGTATTGCGAATACATCGGATTTTGCTGAGCCCTGACACCAAAGGCGCCTCCCAGCAAAAGCGAGACTATAATAATCTTTATTTCGAATTTCATTATCTGTTGATTGTGATATAGCCCGACATTTTATCCTTACCGTCCAATATAATTACGTAGTAATAAGTACCCACCGGAACATCATCCCCTATATGTATTCCTTCAGTACACCTTCCATTCCAGTCATTCTGGTAATCAGCAGCCCTGTAGATCCTGTTGCCCCAACGGTTGTAAACCTCAAGATGAACCTTCCTGCCGAGGCTGTTCTGAATAATCAGGACATCGTTGATTCCGTCATTATTAGGTGAAAATCCTCCCGGGATGAACAAACCTTCCCTGGCCAGAGACACAGGAGTAGGGTCAGCCGGGCTAGGATCGCCTGAAATCCTGGAGTCAGGCGCCAATCCATTAGTAGACTGGTCCGTTACCACTGCCCCATCCCGTACCGAAATCCCGTTTACAAAAGCAGTATTCAGATACGTTGTGCTTTCAGCATTTACATAAACCACCAGATCAAGATAAACCGACTCCTTGTATTCTGCCTGTATAGAACTGGCAGGAAGCAGCAATTCTGTATCAGACGTTCCGTTATAAGCCGGATTAACAAGTAATGCCCCAGTTGCAGACAGTCCGCTTACCGTAACTCGCGCATCCGTAAATGCTGCGGCAAGATCGTCAGTAAGACTGAGCTCATCAATCCTGACATTGCTGTAATTCACAACTGTGAAGGTAAACTGCAAGTTATAGCTACCATCCAGATTTTTAATAACTGAACTAAGAGCCTTAGCCAGCCCGATCTTTGCAGGTGGATTTACGATGATATTTACAACACCTGGAGTCGACTGGTTGCCCTCCTCGTCAATAATCACATATTCAAAGTCATCAGGACCTGAATAGCCGGGATTGGGTACATAAATAACCTGACCGGTCACAGGATCGATCGTAACTGTCCCATTAGCCGGAGGTCTTGTAATTACAATAGATCCACCTTCAGGAACAGGAATATTGATAACGATCCGACCGTCGACGGTCCCGTCAACATTTATGTCGGGCGCATCAAACAGCAAAGAATTAACAGTGATTACCACGTCATCGAAAGTCACACATCCACCTGCGGATGTTATAGTCCAGCGAAATATATAAGTACCGGCGATCAGATTATTAACAACAGAATTGGGCAAAGAAGGACTGACAATCACTGCTGAGGTCGGTCCGGTTATCTGAGTCCACAAGCCTGTACCCGATCCCGGAGTATTTCCACTCAAGGTGTAACTGCGAGAACCAGTACCAACGCTAATTGACGTATCTCTCCCTGCGTCGGCCTGAACAGGAGCAGAGGTTATAGTAAACCTCAAGGATGCTGGTGCTGACTGCGCCCCGTATGTGTCTCTTACTGTGTAACTGGTTACTGCTGTTCCGGTAAACCCAGGTTCTGGGGTGAACGATACCACTCCGTCTGTATTAACAGAAAACGTACCCTGTCCCGCTACAGTAAAGAAAGACTGAACGCCCGCCTCCACCAGGTTAAGATCAACGGATCCCTTATTAATTATCCCTCCTAAGTTATTTGAACGGTCATTTGTGGTAACATCCAGAAAAGCCGATTGTCCAACACACCGGATGAGGCTGTCAGCGGTCGCCGTCGGTGCCGCCAATTGAGCAGAGTTGATCACATCAATCTCTACATTCCGTATTTCATGGAAATTAGTTCTATCTCCCGTTGATGAGGCTATACCATAGCTAAGATTGGCGGGAGCAACATCCGGATAGTAATATTTGTCAATTACTGTAGTAGAAATCGGAGATGAACCTCCTCGCGTTATCCGAACAGTAATATTGTATCCGCCACGCGGGTCAGGAACAAGTTCCATATACACGCGCCTGTAACCTGGAGATGAAGGATCCGAAAATCTGACCGTGCCTCCTTGTGTCAATGGAAAACCCAGATCCTGGGTTCTCACCGATGTCAGAAATCTGTAATTATCCGGTACCAGCGCCGATCCGTCACCTTTACCACGCAAGGTTACGGACCCGGGCCTAAAGCCATTACCTCCCTGCCTACCCTCTGTCGGATTAGAGAAATTCCCAAACTCATCCAGGCCAATAGCAAGGTATCCTTTAGATACACCTGGCGATACCGGAGTAGTCGTGGTGATTTGAGCATAACCCAAAGACCCACCAAATCCTCCAATAACAAAAGGATTTGCTGTGGCGTCAAACAAAAATAAGCTAATTCCATCAGCGCCAGTTCCACCGTAAGTGTAATATTCGAAGTCTACAGACAATCCTTGTGATGAAGGAAAACTACTGGTACTATATACAAATCCCTTTTGATTCCTCGTATTATTGGTCAAGCGGAGATAACCATTTCCTACCGGATCGATACTCGTCCCGCCAACACCGGTTCCCGGAGCCGCAGTTAAAAATGCTGACGGAGCGCCTCCAAATATCACTCCCTCCGCCGTTGCGTTCCTAAAGCTCTCATTATATGGGAATTGCGCCTTAGCAACGTTCGAAAACAGCATAACCAGCATAAGAAGTGTGGTTAGGTGTAAAGATTTGATCATAAGCGATTGAATAGATGCGTGATAAATGTAGTCACAAACATAATATAACTGTCATGCTTTAAAAAATCCGACAGACATTTCCGTTAAACCAAAAACAACGCCACCTGTCTTCATACAACAATTTTACCACTTTTGGGTTGTAAAGCATTGATAATGATACATTTTTATTTAACAATCAATGCAGCTTGTGACCGGTAGCTTTTTCCAGAAACAGAGGAAAACATAATCATGTGCACAACCTGTGAAGTTTTTTCCCCATCTGTGAAATTAATATCATTATTAAAAAAAACATCCTTAATTTTAATAACTCGTGTAAAACCAGAATTATGGTGGAAGTTGTTTAATTTTAGCCCCTTTACAGCTATCAATGTTTACAAAAAAGTCATCTATTCTTTTCCTGTTCCAACTTACCCTGATCTTTCAACTTTCGATTGCACAGGAATCGATCCTGTCTGAATACTCCCCTCTCTACGTTCAAAAGCTGATTGCGGTTGCAAAAGAGAACTATCCTAAGTCGAAGGCCTACGAACACCAGGTAAAAATCGCCAGGTACAATTTATCCAGCGAAAAAACATCCTGGTTAGATCCTTTTTCATTTTCCTACTTACTCAGATCAAATAACAATACAGTAGACATCGTAAACCCCCAACTCCTTACAGGTTACCAGTTTGGCGTATCGGTGAATCCCGGCGCATTATTAAAGAAACCATTTAACATCAAGGCTGCCAAAGAGGAAGTTAAGATTGCTCAGCTGGAACAAGTCGAATACACTCTCCAATTAGAAAGCGAGGTTACAAGAAGATATATGTATTATCTACAAAGTCTGAACACACTCAAGCTTCAGAATAAGATAGTGGTCGATGCAGAAAGTTCATTCAGTGACCTGAAACTAAAATACCAACGAAGCGAAATCACGTTTCAAGAATACAATTCCGCATCAACTGCCCTTTCAAACGCTCAGATGGCTCGTGTCCAGGCAGAAGCAAACATGATTACGGCAAAAGCCTCGATAGAGGAATTACTGGTTAGAAAACTGGAAGAAATCAAATAAATGGAAGACGTCTATAAGTTTCTGAGGTTACTGAAAAAACACCGCCTCACACTGATTATCGTACCGGCTCTAACCGTAATAATCACCTTTTTTTTAGTCAGGAACCTACCCGATTCTTATGTTTCGCAGTCGCAGATCGCAACCGGGATTGTCGACAATACTCAACAGGCGGTTTTAACCGGGGACAATTCTTCAAAGGGCTGGGCAGAGGTCAACCAGGAATTCAGTAACCTGATTGAGATGATGAAGCTCAAAAAGATACTTGATCAAGTGTCCTACAAGCTTATCATTCACGATCTCAGTTCCAGGAAACCATTTCGGGATACGCAAGCCGGCTTAAAAGGAACCAGCCAGAGCGAGATAAAGCAAATGCTTGCCACCTTTCAGGAAAAATACGATAAATCGGAGGGATTAAATCTCTGGGATAAGCAGCAAAGTAAACTGCATGGTGTGTTGCGAGCTCTCGACTATGACAGTGAATCACTAAAAGGAAAATTACGTATCGGAAGAGCGGGAGACAGCGACTTCATCAACGCCGAATTTGATTCTGAAAATCCCCAGCTCTCGGCATTTGTCGTCAATACACTGATCGAAGAATTTATTAAGCATTATGCCTATCTCGTAAAAACAAATCAACGACGGGCGAACGTGTTTCTCGATAGTCTGCTTTCTGAAAAAAGAGCTGAAATGAATTCCAGGATTGTTGCGCTAAGGAACTACAAGATTCAGAACCGTGTATTGAATCTTGAAGAACAATCCAGCCAGCTGTACGCCCAAATACTTGATTACAATAATAAAAAGCAGGCCATCCTAAAGGACGTTTCTGCTAATGCAGGTGCGGTAAATGAGATAGAGGCAAAGTTCGCACCGGGAGAACGCGGCTATCTTGAGTCTACGCTGACGAAGATCAATCAAAACCTCGTTTCTACTAAAGAAGAACTCAAAGCACTGTACGATCTGTACATACAGAACGAATTTGATCCCACTTATAAAACTTCCATAGATTCGCTTCAACGCATCCTTAACTATCAGATCAATACTTCTTCAGACCAGTACGTGAATAGTCCGCTGGCCACCAAACAAGCACTCATACAACAAAAGATACTACTTGAGGTGCAACTTGACCTCTCGAGATACAGCATGAACACCATTGACAGGGAACTCAGGAACCTGAACAATCAGTTCGATCAGATGGTACCACATGAAGCTGAAGTGCAATCGCTCGAACGTGAAGTAGAGATCTCTAGTACAGAATACCTGGATGCACTAAATAAATTCAATCAAAGCAATATGGAATCGGGATTTTCCATAAAACTTAACCAGGTGCAGAAGGCGATGCCCGGACTCCCTCAGCCATCAAAAAAGATGCTGCTTGTCATTCTCAGTGGAATCATCACGTTTGTATTCTGCCTGGTGGTACTGTTCATCCTATTCTTCATGGATCATTCCATCACAACTGCAAAGGAACTGGCAAATAGAACTGACGTTCCGGTACTGGGAAGCCTCAATAAAATCCGCGGATCGATGGTCGACCTGAGTGCAATCTGGTCTGGTTCCGCCTCTCTGGGCCTGGATACTTTCAAGGACCAGCTACGTTCCATTCGTTTCGAGGTCGACCTGGAGCTACAAGAAGGAATCATTGCAGTAACCAGTATGAGCAAATCAGAAGGCAAGACCCTTCTTGCGCTCAGCCTCGCGCATGCGTGGAAGATGACAGATAAAAAAGTCCTGCTGATCGACGGCAACTTTGATAACCCTGACATCAGCAAATCCCTTGACAGCACCATCTATATCGAAGACTACCTTACAGGCATTACAGATATCAGTCATTTATATCCCTCTTCAGCAGTAACCGTGCTTGCCAATAAGGGTCAGGACCGTTCTCCATTGGAAATTGCGGATGCGGATACAATCAGGGAAAAGCTTGCTAACCTTTTAGAACTATTTGATATCATCATCATCGAAACACCACCTTTATCCAAGATGAACCAAAGTAAAGAATGGATTCTGTTTGCAGGAAACATCATATCCGTTTTCGAAGCAGGTCAAACAATAACCGACGAAAAGAAAAACTATATACAGTATCTGAAATCGCTCGAAAGCGAGTTCAGTGGTTGGGTGTTGAATAAGTATGAACCGCTACATGTCAATGGTAACGCGAAGAAAAACAATGTATGATTGTACTAGACATAATTTGGACGATCTTTCAATTCCTGGTAGGATTCCACCTTGTATGGCCTGTCGTTCTTTATCTCTTATGGAAAGGACGAGGAAAAAGCAGCCGTTCGCAGAAAGCAGACCAGCTGGAAGAAGCTGACTATGCTATTATTGTCACAGCGTACGAACAGACACATACCTTACCTGCTGTCGTTTCCTCTATCCAAAAGCTCAACTACAGCAATTACCATATCTACGTGGTTGCTGATAAATGCGATATCTCAAGCTTGCGCTTCGACAGCTTGAAAGTATCTTTGCTCAGACCCGAAGTTACGCTTGCCAGCAACACCAAATCCCATTTTTATGCTATTCAGCGCTTTATAAGACCGCACACCTACCTGACAATCGTCGATAGCGACAACTTGATTCATCCCGAATTCTTAAACGAATTAAACCAGCAGTTTAGCTGTGGATATCTTGCAGTACAAGGGCTCCGTGAAGCAAAGAACCTTGACACCACGTATGCCTGCCTTGATGCGGCCAGGGACATCTATTACCACCATTATGATGGTAAGCTTCTTTTTGAAGCGGGTTCATCAGCCACCCTATCAGGATCTGGTATGGCCTTCTCTGTCCAATTATACAGGGAGTGTTTAGAGCACAAGAATGTTGAAGGGGCAGGATTTGACAAAGTCCTGCAAGCCGCTATAGTAGGAAGAAATCATAGAATCGCGTTTACTGATCGCGCTATCGTCTATGACGAGAAAACATCCAGATCTGACCAGTTAGTTCAGCAAAGATCCCGTTGGATCAATACCTGGTTTAAGTACTTCTCCCTGGGATTCGCGCTGATCAGCAAGGGCATAAAAAACGCGAGTCTCAACCAAGTGCTATTCGGCATAACGCTGTTAAGACCTCCCCTCTTTATATTTATATTGCTGTCCGGACTCTGCTTTCTGATCAACCTTTGGCTTAGTCCGCTAATCAGCCTGATATGGCTACTGGCATTCGCAATCTTCGTTGCCGGCTTCTATCTGGCTCTTTCAAAACATGCGACAGATCCGCGAATCTATAAATCGTTGAAAAACATCCCGAACTTCATGTTCTATCAGATACAGTCTTTGCTGAAAAGCAGGAAAGCCAACCAGCACTCTGTAGCGACAAAACATTATCATGCAGAATCGATTGATAAGTTAGATAAAAAATGAGAGTAAATCCGACAAGACGAGACGAAGAAAAGCTCCGCAGGTTTGAACTCAAGTTTCAGGAGTACAAACGGAAGGCTGCAATTGCCCTCGTCTGCCTCGTCGTATACTTCTTTTTCATCAAGCTGTTATTTCTATAATGAAGGATATAATACTCACCTTGAAGACAAAAACGGCGGGCAACGATCGAAAGCCGACGGCCTACTTCAGGCGGATATTTCTGGTTGAAAAACTAAGAAATGCCGAAGGGATGATCTTGCTTTCTTTATTTGCTGTGTTGTGCTCCTTCATTGTTTACAGCGAGGGACTTACTGGTGGAATATTAATGCTGTTAGTGATGATTGGGTTACCTACAGTTTTTGCCATCGTTAGGTTTCCCATGTTTGGCATTCTCATCACACTTATCGGAGCCTACTTACTCATGTGGATATATGGCATGATTGCGTCAGTTCCACTCGGAACAGTGATGGATGGAATACAAGTGCTTCTAATATTGGGTTTTTTTATAACTCAAAAACAAAAACCAGACTGGAGCCTCTTTAGGCAACCTATTGGAATCATTATCCTAGTCTGGGTTATATATAACATATTACAGTTTGGAAATCCGACAGCCGAGTCTCGGATGGCATGGGTATATACCATCCGATCTGTAGCAGTAGTTACTTTGATGTATTTTATTTTCGGTCACAATATCAGGACGCTCAACTTCTTGAAAATTATTCTAAAGATTTGGCTGGCACTCGCTTTGTTTGGCGCCCTATACGCATTTAAACAAGAGTACATTGGATTTTCAGCATCTGAATTAAGGACGCTTGAAGATCCTCAAGTGAGAGCTCTATATTTCATAAACGGTCATTGGCGAAAGTTTTCCATATTTTCCGACCCCGTCGCATTTTCTTATAACATGGTTGCGGCTGCCCTATTTTGCATAACCATGCTTTTTAGCCATTTAAAAAGATCAAAAAAAGTGATATTGGCAATCATGACCGTCATCTTTTTACAGGCTATGCTGTTCTCTGGCACCAGGGGGGCTTACGTCCTAGTCCCCGCAGGAGTTTTTCTGTTAGTCGTCCTTAAATTGAACAAAAGAATGCTGATCTTCAGTATAGCCGCAGCCGCTTTTATGGCCGTATTGATCTTAATGCCCTCATCTAGTCCTTCCATCAGACGCTTCCAATCTGCATTTCGACCTTCAGAAGACGCATCTTTCAACGTAAGAAAAGAAAACCAAAAAAGAATCCAACCTTTTATTCAATCTCATCCATTTGGCGGAGGGCTTGGAGCAACAGGAGTATGGGGAACAAGATTCTCGCCCCATTCATTTCTTGCCAAGTTTCCCCCAGACAGTGGATATGTTCGTGTAGCAGTCGAGGCGGGATCAATTGGTCTTCTATTAATCTGTACTTTAATGGTGGTAATACTGATAACGGGCATCAACAGCTTCTTCTCTATCAAGGACCCCGAATTGAGATCTTATTGTCTGGCTATGTCAGTGATCATTTTCGCATATGCAGTTGGAAACTATCCACAGGAAGCAATAGTCCAGTTCCCATCAAATATATACTTCTATCTTTTCGCGGCAATGATCACCGTAACAAAGCGATTGGATAATGAGAAACAACGCCGAAAATTGTTCCCATCAAATTTAAAGGAAACCTATGAAAATACCTGATTGGATTAAAGACGTAAACTTGCCTTATCAAACGTATGATGAAATCCCACAAAGTATCATCAGCGAAATCAACAACAAACTAGACGTTACGTTGAGTAAGAATCCGGTAGTTACCATTCTTATTGCAGCCTATAACGAGGAAGTAAATGTACTTCGTTGCATTCTTTCTCTTTCCCGGATGAAAACGACTATTCCTTTCGAAATTGTGGTGGTGAATAATAATTCAACTGATAGAACCCAGGACACGTTGGATCGTCTACATGTAAGGAGCTTTTTTCAGCCAATCCAAGGTTGTGGTCCAGCAAGACAAACGGGCCAGGAAAACGCTAAGGGAAAATATATACTTCTCGCGGATGCAGATTGTCTTTATCCAGAGGTATGGATAGACGAAATGTTAAAGGTTTTGCAGGAACCGGGGGTGGTGTGCGTTTATGGAAGATATTCGTTTCTACCAGCGGATGGCTACCCAAGATGGCAACTCTTTATACTCGAGAGAATGAAAGACGTTATTGCTTCTTACCGACACATCAAGCGCCCATACTTAAACACTTATGGAATAAGCATGGGATACGTGAAAGAGTATGGTTTAAAAGTAGGGTATATCATGGTCAATATAAGAGGAGAAGACGGACGGCTTGCCATGGATATGATGAAATATGGCAAGATTAAGCCTGTAAAATCCAATTCAGCAAGACCATGGACTGGCCCGAGAACACTTGACAGAGATGGAAGCTTCGCAAAGGCATTGACTAACAGAATAATAAAAGAGGTGAAACGTTCAATTAAAATGTTAAAATCAGAGAAAGCTTCTAACATCAAGCCCCCTGTGAAAGACAACTAATGCGTCCGATTATCATTAACTCTTTGCCATGATTGTGTTTTCTTACAGTATGTTTTGAAGGTTCTGGCAGGATTACCGAAGGCAACGCAATAGTCAGGTATATCACTCGTAACAACAGCTCCAGCTCCAATCACACAGTTTTTTCCAATATGTACGCCTGCAGCTATCGTAACATTTGCGCCGATCCATGACCCTGAACCAACCGATATCATGCTGGTTCGCACTCCCTGTTTCGAAATAGGTATATCTATTCGCTCATAAACATGGTTAAGCCCAGATATAACAACATGCTGCGCTATAATAACAGAGTCGCCTACATTAACCGGTCCGATAAGCACACTTCCAATTCCGAGTGTCACGTTGTTACCGATAAATACATCTCCTACTCCATTGTTAACCACACTGTTAGACTCAACTATAGAATTTTTACCAATATAAAAATTATTAAAAGGAAAAAGATCTAACCTACCTTGTAAAACCGCTCCTGGTTTTATTGTGTGAAAAAACCTCCGCATAAATCTAATCCACAGCCTTGGCCGTGATTGACCAGGTATAACAATCATCCAATGAATGATTGTTTTCAGCCTGGGATGCTCTTTTAATTTTGTTTTTAGCGACATTAATTCCTGTTAGAAACGTTGAAAATTTGAAATCACGATGTATAACTAAATTTCGACATAAATATTTACACTTTTACAGCTAGCACATAGCTGAACAGGCTAAGAACCAACTAAAGAAGCTTCTTTTTAATTTCGGCGACCCTCCTTATATTGCCGACAAGTATTTCACATATTGCCCTCCAACTATATCGCTGCGCAAAGACGACCCTTGCAGCCTGTCTCTGATGGCTATCCTCCTCAAGAGCCTTTTCGATCGATGCTATATATCCGTCCGCATCATTTGCCAGATAAGTAACTTCATTGAATATCTCCTTCATAGTATTCGTTTCGCTGGCAACTACAGGCTTCCCCAGTGCTAAATACTCAATTATCTTAAGCGGAAAATTACCGATGGTAATGTCATTAATCAACTGCGGATTAATACACACATCGAAATGCTTGACGTACCCGGGAACCTCATTCGTATGCTTCTTCGGTATAAACGATATATTTGATATCTCATGCAGAACACTATTCCTAAACACATCATCCTCTGACCCGATAAAAATAAATTGCCAATTGCTCCGCTTCTCTGCCATCTTTGCAATGAGGCTGATATCTATCCGCATGGAGTTTAAGGCACCTACATAACCAATCAAAGGAGATTTATAGACACTTAGCTCTTCAGGTTTCTCCCAAATCTTAGAGTCGTCAAAAACCTCGAGATCAGCTCCGTTCCCGATATAGAAGCTGTTCGCATTGTATTTTAAAGCGCGTCTTGTAAAGTCCATCGAATTGCAAACGACGAGGTCACTTTTTTTCATCAATTCTGGTTCAAGGCTCGTACCGTGTCTTTTCCAGTACCCCATTCCAAGAGTGTAATCTCTATCGAGATAAACCGCTAGTGACGGTTTCAACATCTCTTGAAGATAAAAGCTACGAAACATGTCTTTGTCGTTAATCAGAACGAAATTGTCAAACCCGAGATGTTTAACAGCAACTCGGATACATGATGCAAACTTTTTATTATTCAATCGATTGAAGATAGAAAACAAGAACGTCGATGGAATCCAGTTGATCGACTCGATAACCTTTTCAGGGTTTAGAACCGAAAGATTTTCTGTCACCTTCACAAGACCATTCTTTCCCTCTCTACTATCCTGTATGTGCCGTTTTGTATACTCATCTTTATCGGCAGAAAGCAATGTTCGCCTGTCTATTGGCGGGTTCACATAAAGCACCCGATGTTCTTTAGACAGTTCTTTAGCCAGGCTGGTAGATGTTGACTCTCTGTCTGTGTTGATTCGCTGTAAGCTGACGAAAACGAAATTCATAGGGAAGCTCTTGAAATGTGCTATTAATACTTGGTAAATAAGAGGTCGTAATTATAGCGTATTTGCCGGTAGCCGTATCTAACAAGAGATATTAAGGGGTTCTTGCTGGTGGTCAAGCTTTTTCTTTTCATTGTACTTGGCTCATCCTCCGAATTTACCTGTGTAAATAAGCCCTTGAAATCATTATAGAACAACCCTTTCCCTTTATTTTGAATAAACGAAACGCACATACGATATTCGGTACGATCACCTTTAATCCCCTCCGCGTAACGGCCAAACTTTTCAAGAAAGTTACTTCGGCGCAGGTGAGGATGATCGCTGTAGTAGTAGATCTTCCGGTAGTTGGTATACCAGGGTTTTATAAGCATTTCAGAATATCCTTTTTTATAAAGCTTCAGATAAGGATATGGCGAGTAAGCGTAAAACCTTACAATATCCAGATCCCGCCGCTCGCTCATGATCTCTACCGCATCTAAAAAGTGTTTTGGAAACGATGCTGAAGGGACAAAGTCCTCTTGTACATACAAGGTATAAGGCGTGGTCACCACTTCCTGCCCTTTGTTAATATTATTACCCAATCCTTTGTTATCGGGAGTTGTAACAAGCTTAAAACCGTACTTTCCCTGAATCTGTTTCAAACCATCCAGCTGCTCAGCAGAACTTCCGTCGTCGGAAACTATAATCACACCGAAACGACACTCGAGCCGATCGAAGCTATCCAACAATCTCTCTAACGAACTACTTCTGTTATAGTGCGTCACAAGCAAAGTTACATTGGGGAATTCATTGGCCATTTGCAATTAGCTATACTGGTAAACGTCTAAGTTAAGTTTTTTTGTTTTGACACAGAAGGATAGAGATTCATAATAACTCTCTAGATATAAACTTGTTGGTTAGAGGCCTGAAAGAGGAAGATAGCTTAGTTTCTTCTCTGATGCAAGATTATCCAACAAGAGTGAAAATTCATTTTTAAGAGAAACATACTTTTTAGAAAGTTTCTTGATATCTCTTCTAAAACGTGGTGTGGCAATAACCTCAAAGCTCATTTAGCAGGTCTTTAGCCGCCATTCCTTTCAACTGGCCTTGCTTAATTTGCTTAACCTCGGTAATCGCATCTTGCAAACTTCCAAACACCTCTGCTTTGTAACTACTTAAAAGTTTAGCTTCCTTAATATCTTTAAAGTTCTTTAAAACCTCCATAATGAAAGAAGCCTTTTCATCTCGTATATCCAATATTATTTTCATGCTCAACTATATGGAATAACAAATTTAAATAAAGACTCTGACATTTCAGGCGGAAAATCCAATAGAAAGTCGCTTGAATATCTCTGCTGGTTCCTAAAAATAAAGGGGTCATTTTAGATTTGGCGAAAGGAATCAATCTGGTGTGGTTTATTCTCCAAACAGGTGGCTAATGTACATGAAATTATAAGGAAGCATCAGAACGCAACCAATTAAACCTATTAATGAGCCTGCTTTCTGGTAATAAACAACCAAAGGAACTGCAACTACAAAAAGTAGTACAGAACCTAATAAAGCAGCAACAGGAATGTAGTTAGCAAACCCGGCTGAAACGCCTAAGTAGAATAACACGAGCCAAGCCGTGCATAATGCTGCTAAAAGGTATAATACATATATCTTTCTCAATGCTGTTGAGGGCTTTTATTGGTAAAGCGTTTGTTCCGATCATCTAAGGTATACTTTGCCCACCTGATTGAACACCCGTAAAGTTACCATTTTTATCTGCGGTGATTGTGATGTTAAAACTTCTAATCGCTTATCTTTTCCTTGACCTGAAAGTTCCAAAAAAAATTCCAAAGTCTTTATCAACTCCTTTACCTATCTGGCCTACTCCAATAAAAGCACTTTTCCGTTTGGGTCAGTAACAACTGCTTCCGTGCTTGGGAAATTATCACCGATTAGCTTACCGCTTATTGATAATGAACCTGCTTTAGAGGTAATTGAAAAGTCAGAGAACACATCAACATCAGGTGTTCCTGGTGGCGTTTTAGGGTTGGCTGCCATTGCCATCTTCTCCGCCAACGGATCCACACTCGTCCACCTCCCTATTACCGGGTCATAGAGCCTTGCTCCATAATCGTACTGCTCCGTTAATACATCCTGATTCTCCTTCCCATTGTAAAGATAATTATTATTGCTTCCGTTTGTATACCGCAACTTGTTTAATCCAAAAGCATAATATTCATCTGCCTGCACTAGTCTTGCGACATTATTTCCCTGATCATCAATCGTCACCTTAGTGTTGCCCAAATGATCCCTCAGGAAGTACTCATACCGGTAGGTATTGTTGGCATTTCGTACCGCCCTGTCCTCTTCGATCATCAGCTGACTGATCTGGCCGTTCTCGTACTGAATACCTGCGATGTAATCCCGGGTCGTAGTCCCCTGTACTGAACTCTGCTTGTTCCCATCGGCATCATACAGGTAAGTGGCGGTGCCGGTATTGCCTCCTGTGCCCGTCACGCTTACCGGAAGGTTCAGCGCATTGTAGCCGATCATGACCTTCCGCACCCCGTCTGTAGTCATGTTGCCGTTGCCATCATACCCATAGCTGCCTGCCTTAAAGCCCGAAATGCTCATCAGCCGGTTGCCGCTATAGCTGTAGTCCAGCGTTCCGTTGCCCGCGCCACCACGGATCAGCTTCGTAATGTTGCCCACCTGATCATAGCTCAGCTCTTCTCCCAGTTCGTTGGCATTGCTGTATGCGGCCGTCTTCAGCCTGTT
>Ga0160467_100088_pt1 | contig 134641 bp, 115 predicted proteins | sample HID1972I_E11MG_FD_108221 | JGI IMG/M metagenome (GOLD analysis project Ga0160467, IMG submission 108221) | Enriched pill bug-associated microbial communities from UW Madison campus, WI, USA - HID1972I_E11 MG | ecosystem: Host-associated > Arthropoda: Insects > Digestive system > Unclassified ... | reverse complement strand
TTAGCTGCAACATATTGAGTTGTCGCGATGTACTCTCCGTTTCTGTCGAAGAAAGCTGACATTGTTTTTCCATCAAGTGTAAATACCGCTTTCTGGAAGTTGCTTGTTACTGTCCACTTTACGTTTTCAGCAGCGTAATATTTGTTTAAAAAGTTGTTTTCAGCGAAATAAGATACTTCAGCATCCTTTTCGTCTTTCTTGTCTGCTGCAAAACTCTTAGCAGACAGAACAGTGATTAAGCAGGCCAGGAATAAAATCTTTTTCATAACGTGTGTTTTTATTTTCATAACAAATGTAGATACAAATTACATTACTGCAAATTATTTCATAACTTTTATGAATATTTTATATTAAAAGACAATATTTATTGAAATATTAAAAACACCCTAATGCAATCGTACATCATTTGACAATTTTGCATCTCTATCATAGGTTACTATACAACTTTACAATCCTTTTTTTCCTTCAAGCCAATAGCCATGGAGATTAATTTTTCCATTCGTTTTGCTTTTTAAGACCTTTCTAAAAGTCTGGCCTGATTTCGCATTGCCGGTTAAAACAAAGTTTGCTTCGTGCCAGCCTGCTACTTGGATGACAGGTAAATCACTTATCCATTCTTCGTTTCTGAATAAACCGTTTTTCGGAAATATGGCACAGTTTTCCAAGCCCAATAATTGGGGAACGTCTTTATTCTCTTCGTCTAATTCAAGATAGAACTGGAATTGATGTTGATTCCGCTTCAAAACAGGAAGAAACGAGCATGCAAGCCCTAATGAAGTTTCATCGCCAAAAATCACAAATTTTTCTGCCGACATATCATAATACTTGCGCTCTCCTCTTGGCTTGTTCATATTGATTTTATCACCTGCTTTTAAGCTATCCATAAAATGGCTGCCGGGAGCTTCTCCATGTAGATGGACAATAAACTCCAGAAATCCATTTTCAGCATCTACATAAGACGCGGTATATCTTCTGGCTTGCGTATCGCTAACCCGAAAATCAATGTAAGAGCCTACCGGAAAATTAAGATTGTTAAAATCGCCCTTAAAACGAATTTGCTTGACCGATGGTGATAAAAGTTCGGTCCCGGCAACTTCTACTGAGGGTAACTTTGACAGTAAAAGGTCAACGGTGTTAAATAACCATTTTGGTGCACTTGGCATATTCTCTAATTTTAGTGAGAGCAAAGAAAGCTACAAGCCACTGCACAAGAAAGGACAAAAAAGGGTAGGCATTGAACTAATCGTGGTTTTTGCTACGAAATGTCAGTGGAGTCATTCCTGCAACTTTGGTAAACAGCCGTGAAAAATAAGGATAATCATCATAGCCCAATGCTGATGCAATTTCTTTTACCGATTTATCGGAATAATAGAGCAAACGTTTTCCTTCTAAAATAACACGTTGCTGGATGTGATGGGAAACAGATAATCCTGTTGTATTTCTGACACATTCATTCAGGTAAGCAACCGAAATGTTTAATCTGTCCGCATATTCTGCAGGACGCTTTGTGATTATGAAATTGCGTTCCAGGTCTGTTTTGAATGCTTTGGTAATAATGTCAAAACGGGAAATTTTATTGGAGGTTTCCCGCTTTTCCAAGTATTGTGAAATAATCAATGCAATTAGTGTATTGCAACAGTCTTTTAGTAAAGAATGATAAAGTTTGTCTTTTTTCCTTTCAAAGAAATTTACACACAATAACATTAACTGACGAATATCTGCAAAGTTCTTCTCGTTTAACCGCAAAGGTTTTGTCGGTGTAATATCTTCCAATAGCTGCAGATATTCGGGATGTATATTTTCATTATTGATTGCTAAAACGTAACCTACTACATCACTTTCTGACTTAAACGTTCGGTGAACCTGGTTTGGGTGCATATATAAAAGAGACGGTTTATCTGTTTTGTACATCTCAAAATCAAGTTCCATTTGAATTTTTCCTTTTTCGTGTAGTGCGAAAAAGTGACAGTCGTGCCGGTGTGAAAATTCTGTCTCCGTTTCAAGAGTTTGCAAGGCGTCCGGCGGTATTTGACCCACAATAATACCGTTATCAAACTCTTTCGCGATTTGTTTTATAGGTATTGATTTTGGCTTTTCACGCATCGTTTTTAATTCAGGCTCTCCATGCTAAGATAATTATTTATGTTTTATGAAGCTTACCGGCTATATCAAATCCCACCGTATGACCAAGGTAAGCCACCAACACAAACTATTGTCTCCACTCTTCTCGCTCTGCTTCTGTGCGGACTCTGTCCTTTTCTTCAGGTCCTGCTTCATCAATCCTGACGACCGGACGTCAGATCTCTGACTGCTGGAATCCGTCGATCTGATATTCATCTGCGTTTTCCCCCGAAGCCGTACGACACTCGCCGAGCCTGCAAAGCCTCCTTTCCCTGAAAAGGTAAAAGGTCCGGACGGGACGATCTCTTCGTCGAATTGTGCCCCGCTAGAGTCGGTGAAGGAAAATACACGAGCGGCTCAGAGCAGCAGAGCTCATTCGTTGCCTTGTCCATCAAACAGTCCGCTGACGAAGACGGCAATCCTTTCGATCCCGAACCAGAAGAATTCAGGGTCCCGACCTGGGAAAGTCTTAAATTTTACCTAGTGCAGAACGCACTTTTCTAACAAAAGACACTGGCATTTCTGATACGCTCGCTGCCTGTTCATCTGAAAAACCAAACTGTGTTATAAGGTTCTCTACAACTTGCTGCTTGCCTTTTTCAAAGCCTTCCTTCCGGGTCAGTTCATTAATTGTTTCAATTATTCCCATGGTGTTGGTCCCTCCTGTCAATTCGTCGACTACTGTATCAAAAATACGATTTATTTCGCTATCGTTTATGAAAATTATGTTCTTCAGAAAGTAGGTAAACCGCCTGATCTTTTCATGACTGTACTTCCCACTGCCTATTAGGGCCCTGGCGATGGTAAGCCGCTCTTTGCCAAGCTCCTCCTCGGGCAACTTATCTTCCTGCAAAGCCTTTTGGGCGGCCAAAACAATTAGCGAAAAAGGATTGTCCATAGCCATCAATTCCTCATGGCTATGATCAAGAATATGATAGGCCTTATACTTGTATAAAATCTCCGTATATATCAGCTTTTCGTGGTACCGGTCGGGTCGTCTCTGGTTCTTATCGCCTGTAAATATCGCAATCGCCTCAACTGGTATACCAAACCGGTCAGTCAAACGATAATGGTATTGATACAATACGTCGCCTGGCTGATGCCATGCTCGCGGCAAATGTCCGATACGCTTCTTCCTGATTCCTGCAATGACAGAATTTTGATGATCTGTGCTTCTGTGAAATTTCCTTTTTTCATTATCCTAAATTTATAAAACTACTACATGTTTTTTCGTAGCTGTTTTTAGGGAAGATTACACTAAACAAAACGGTCACTTAATTGCACGCAGGCAATTTCTTATATTTATTAAACGTTTTTCAGGACTATGTTTCGCTAGCCCGCCTGGGTATATCAAAGGAGTATAGGCCTGAAAATACCAAACCCCTGATGCCTGGCGCGCCCGGGTTAATCAAATTAAGAATAATTATAAGAATATTTCAAAGCAAAAGACCAGTATGAAAGACCTAATTTTACTCATTGCAGGAGCAGTAATAGGACGGTACGTTACCGTCTATCTGGACTTATATCACAAGAAACTGCAGATCAAAAAAGGAAGACGATCCCACGAAGACCTCTCTAATAAGCTAAGTAAAAATTTAAATACCGCAATATTGGAATCAGGAAAACCGTTCTTCAGGCCCCAGGATATCAACATTTCGGACAGCGGAAAGAATCTCATCGTTGCTATACCAGAACAGTACAGAGCTCGCTTATTGGATAACGACCCTACTTTCGTTTTTCGCACTCAGAGTTCTTACAACGACTCAGAAAGCTTTCTGGACCTTGCAAATCTTACTGGTATAAGAGATCTTCCTGAGCTTATCGTGAAACATGCTGATCTGGTGGCTCAGGACATTATCTCCCGGCAGGAAAATAATAGATTGGTTTTCAATGGAGAAATGTTTGGAGTTAAGAAAATCCGGAGAGGCAGAAAAACCGAAAACGAGATAAACCATCTACAAATGCAAGTTTACAAAACAGACTTCTTTACCTATCAGGTTTTTGCCTCGATCCATAGAAAACTTAAGTCGGAAGGGCATCCTATATCGAAAGTATCGAAATTGGAAGAATTGCAAAATAGTGAAGTAGATTATTCTCCCTTTTTATCGTCGTTCGGATTAAATGCTTTTGTGCTACTTAACGATGGAACTTCCGTGGTTTTAGGAGAACGATCCGAGTACATAACCCATAATGAGAGAAAATATCATTTCTCAATGAACGAGGCTTTTTCTCAAACTGACCTTGATTATCAAGGCAGGCCGAGCTTGTACCAATGCCTGCACCGGGGATTGCAAGAAGAATTAAATATTAATAATGACTTAACATTCGGCAGCTCAGTGCGGTTCCTCGACCTGTTTTTCAGCATAGATAAATTTGAAATTGGAATGACTGCTGTTGTCAACTTTGAAAATCTAACGTTTGAACACTTAACGGAAAGATATAAGTACGCACCTGACGCAAGTTTGGAAACCCACTGTCTTAAGCTTCTTGATTTGGATAGTGTGGCTGTAGACAGCTTTCTTAGAGCGAATAATATGACTGATAGTGCTGAATATCATTTACGACTTTTATCCAACAGAAAGCAATACGGTAGCCTGGACTAGGTTTATGTCCTGATGTTAGCTCATACTTATCTTTGTAAAGGAACTTTAAGATTGATTGATTTCATCCCTGTTCTTTATATGTTGGAGAAATTTCCAGTAACCATTATAATCGACGAGATGGACAAGAGCATACACCCCTCTCTACTAAAAGAATTTATCCTATGAGATGATCTATGGCCAGGAAGCTGATGAGGAGCTTCACGAGGTTTTCTATTTTCCTAAAGCGGAAACATACACATTGCTATCAACGGATGATGCCAGCATCCGACTGCTGACCGATCTCTCCAGATATCTGGACGGTCATCGTGACCTGGCGTGGAAGGACTGATATTTTTTGGTCCTCCTTGTATTGTAGGCCCTATAACTGTTCTATTTCAGATATAGGCAGTTCTGTAATCTCACGATTTTCTTCTACAGAGTACCCCTTCGCCTTCAACTTACGGGCGGTCACTAGCTTTCCTTCTTGTATCCCTTCCTGCTTTCCTTCCTCTCTACCTTCCTGCTTTCCTTCTGCATAAGTATAGGAAAATCATTAGCCTTCAGGCTGTTTTATGCGAATTTCGGCCGGCCGGACAATGCGCCCTATGCAAGGGCTGAAAATGCAGAACTAATATGGCCTTTCTCTTCAGGAATTGCTGACTGGCAGGCTTACCGTTTTCATGAGACCAGGGTGGCAGGCTTCGGCCCTTGGTTTAGTGCGATCCTGATCGTTTCCATTGTGCTGGTTTTCAAAATTTCTCTGCTTAACAAAAAATATCGTTGGCCATTATTACTGGCGCTGACCACTGTATGCTGCTCCGTCCTGTACAGCAGGCATCTATGGTGGCCGCGCTTCGCGACCAGCAGGGAGAGATTATCGGGATTTCTTACAATGGCGAAAACATTAATGACAGAAAACAATATGAAGAGCGTATTCGTTTCCGAATAAGATCTGAGATATCGTTTGCAGCCTTTCGCGCCCTAGCAGTATCATTCTGAAGGGTTATGCGCATAAGCTCCGCCTCAAGTATATCAACCTGCTTCAAGCGAAGTAAGGCCTCGTAATAATCAAAACTGCATTTTTTTAAATGGTTAGCGTCTGGTATCTCATTAACGTTTGTACGATCAAGTTCACTGATAATAGCCGTCAGCTCCCTGGCCTGTTTCCTTCCCAGAGAAAGCGCCCGATCAGGCTTTTGGTCAACCAATGCTCTCAGCCGACTTTGTTCTGTATCATCAGCGGAAAGGACCCAAAAGACCCTTTGTTCTGTTGAGTCGAGAAGGACATTAAATTCACGAGCCCTTCTGGACTGACAAGATGAGAGTGTAGCGATCAAAAACAGGATAATGAAGATTTTCATGGTGGGTTCATGATATAAAAATATAATTTATCTGCCATACCAAGCCGTTCTATTTCTCTTATCAGGGTTTGTTGTTCTGTCTTGGATTTTGTTAGGCTGATAGCTTGTTTGTAATGGCAAATAGCTTTTTTAATGTCTGTGTCGGCATATAAGTAGCCTAACAATTCGTGATAATAATTGCTTTCTGTCAGTTTTAGTTTTTCGGCTTCAGATATTGCTTTGTTGTGTCCGTAAACTTTGGCAAATGCAAATGTCCTGTTCAATGCTGTTATTGGCGAATATTCAATGAGGATAAGTTGATCATACAGTTGTAAAATGTGTTGCCATTTGTTTTGGTCTGTCGGGGTGGTATGCCAATAAGCAATGCCTGCTTCGAAGTGATATTTTGAAATTTCGTTTCCATTGCAGGCATTTACCAAATAGTAATTCCCTTTTTCAATCAATGTTTTGTCCCACAAATTTTTGTCCTGTTGGTCAAATAAAACAACTTCGCCTTTGTCGTTTGTTCTTGCTTGAAGTCGTGAACTTTGAAAACACATTAAAGCAAGCAATGCATTTGTTTGTGGTACGTTCATATTATCATTATCTGTCAGGATTAAAGTAAGTCTTACAGCTTCCGAACATAGTTCTTGTCTGATTAACTGATTATTAGTTTTAGAAAAATAACCCTCGTTAAACAGCAAGTATAAAGTTTTCAAAACGGTGTCTAACCGCAATTTGATTTCTGTTTCGCTTAATGCTTTAATTTGAAAGTTTTCATTGCGAAGATTGGTTCTGGCTCTGTGTAAACGTTTTTTGATGGTCTCAGGTTTTGTAATAAAAGCATTGGCGATTTCTTCTACGCTGAAACCGCAAAGAATCTGGAGTGCCAAACAAATTTGGCTTTTCGTTGAATTGCTTGGGTTACAAACCGCAAAAATCATTGCTAACTGACTGTCCGAAATATTTTGACTGCTGAATTCAGGATATTGTCCTATATCAAATTCGTTTTGTTTTACAGCTTCTTTGATTTGGGCTTCAAGAACAGCAATATGTTTGAAATAATCTTTTGTCTTGTTTTTAGCAACAGTATAAAGCCAGGCTGTCGGGTTTTCGGGTATTCCGTTAAGCACCCATTTTTCGGATGCTTTTAAAAATGTGTCACTGGCAATATCCTCGGCAATTTCAATGTGCTTTAAACCAAAATGACGGCATAAAACAGCCGTCATTTTCGCATACTCCTGTCTGAATAAGTGGGGTAAAAGGCTCTTTATTTGATTGCTGATTTTCGTCATCAATCCCTTTTTAAAACTTCACGAATCTCAATGTTACCGCCAATTTTAAAAATCGGATTTCCTTTTGCAATTTCTACCGCTTCATCAATGGTTTCGGTCTTTACAACGATGTAGCCGCTGATAAACTCTTTGATTTCGGTATACGGTCCATCCATTACCACATTGTCGGGTTTCAAGGTTTTGGCACTTCCGGGAACGGGCAAAAGTGTATTTCCTTTGTCTGCCAATTTGTTTTGTGCGGCAATACCGGCTAACCAATTCATTCTTTCCTGCATTTGTTCAGGTGATGGCTTAAAGTCGGCAATGTCCTTTAGCCTGAAAATTAACGCAAATTCTTTCATCTTTTAAATTTTACTGTTCATCCTAATGACGATTGAGATTTCAGGGCGGGGACAAAGATCGGAATTTATCAGTCCTTATGCGATTGCCATAGTCAACTTGGTCACAAAGTCCACTAAGGCTGGTATTGTGACGTTTGTATTGCTACAAAGAGAGTTTTATTTGACTTGCGAATAGTCCAGCTGGAGGATTAAGATCTGTTCCTGTTAACGCTCCCTAGTTCGCCTGAACCGCCAGATTGTAGGCAGTGGCCCTTCCACTGTACTGCTTGGAGTAACCTCTGTCAACTGCGCCTTTAACCAGCAGTAGAAATTGAGATAACACAGTGAAGCGTGCCCGTACCGCCAATTGTTTTCCGGCAGGTTCCTTTGAGGTCTTCTTTGGTAAGCACCTCATGTAGTCGATATCACGCCAGTTACTACCGATAACACTTCCTACGAAGATCGGCACAAGTGTGTTTAGTTGCATACTTCTTTTAGAAAATATGAAGGGTCAACAACTGGCAAGCTAGGAATTGTCGATTTTTGAAATTTCTTGTCTCGTGAAATAAAATAGTCCAGCTGATTGTGGATAGCGGTATAATATTGCAAGGCATCTTCAATGTCATCTATTTTCGAGTTTAAAGCCAGTAAGGTCAATTCATGGCTTATTTCGATTGCACGAATATGATCAAGTAAACTTAATAATAGCTGTTTTGCTTTCTCAGATCCATAGGCCTTTGCAAGCCAATATCCTACAATATGAATAATGGCAGGGGTAATGTAAGCATTTATTTTACCCTCAATCACTAAACTCATGATCTGCCTGGCATCCTCATAATGATCCCTTTTAAGTAGAAAATCCAGCAAAATATTTGCATCTAAAAACACCTTAAAAGCCATACTTCTTCCCCTGCTCTTCGTGAAATTCTTTCTTTAAATCCAAATTAACGTCGAATTTCGGAGGATCTAATTTTTCCACCATATCAATAATGTTTTGATGCCTGGTAGATTTCGAAATGCTATAGAAATATTGCTCTACCAGTTCTGAAATGCTGATCTTCTTACTTTCAGAATAAGACTTTATACGAGACAACAGCGTTTCGTCGATAGTTAAATTCAATCTTGCTTTCATATAGCTAATATACGCATACTTTTTAAATCATGCGCATAATGTAAGTGCCCCTTTCTTAAACAGCTGTCTCATCTTCGTCACCAGCTTGAGCTTCGGTACCATAAGATCTGTTCTATTACATCAAATATCCTGGACTCTGTGGTTGTAAAGGTTCCGGATGGAACGATCTCCACCTCGGACTGCGACCCGCTAGAGTTTGTAAAAGAAAACAGATTCAGCAGGGATATGCCCAGCAGGGAAAGCGTAGGGAGACTGGATTAAGGTTGTCGGCACGTACAATGGATAGTCAGTTCGACTTGAAGCGATGTTAAAGTCGTCAATCTGGCGATCATTTGATGTCAGATAACTTTTCCTAAGGCATTCACTACAACGGAGTTCCTGCTACCCTGTCGAGTCTGCATATAGATGCCATTACTTACTTCGCTCATGTCCCAGATTCCGTCCGAATGTTTTCCTTCCTTCAACTGACTCCAGTTGACCAGCCCTGATACCGAAAAGGAGGGTGTTAACTGGTAAGTGTTATATGGCACTACAGCATTTCCTTTACGGTCTATAATTGCCGTAGATTGACCTTTGGAAATTAAAGCACCTCCACGGTCAAAAGGCAAGATAAAGTCTGCGTCTATAACTTTGACATTGTTTGCTATGTCTCCCGGATCGCATTGTCCAATCCTGAGTGCAAGTTCAGTGGAAATGTACTTTACCTCATCCTTTATTCAATTTTGATGCTTAGTCCCTTAATGGTTTGCCAGCCTTCTTCATCAGTAAGCCGGATCATAAAGTGATAATCACCAGGATCAATATCCATTGGTACAGAGATCTCTTCCTGTACATTAAATGTTTTGGAATTCTCAGGTATATCAGAGCTCCGGATAAGAAGAAACGGCTTCACATGCCTTGAGGTTGGATTCAGGTAAATATAGTTCGGAAAATAGTTATAAAAAGGACTGATCAATGCAGACCACCTGGCGCCGGTCCATCCTATACTTGCATCGGCTTGATAGGATTGTTCTGCTGAAAGCTGGGGATCTCCAAGCTCCAAACGTGTTCGCTGCAGGCGCAATTGCAGGATTAACATTAACTACGCCCGCAATGCATCCGATCCATAGATAAAAGATGCCGCACCTTTTAAGAGCTCGACCTCACCTGCAGCGAACTGGTCAATTTCCAGGACATGATCTGCACCCCATTGCTGTCCCTCGTGCTTCACCCCCCTATCGACCACAACCGACCCGGTTGAAGCCTAAACCACGAATGAGTGGCTTGGATTGCCCTGAGCCAATGCCGATAGTCTTGATGCCTGGCAGACGGGACAATGTACTCATCAGACTCCCTCCCAGATTACGTTGAATAAACTGGCTATAGAAGATAATGAATCTCTTCATGAATGGTTAATCGTTATGGCCGGCGTTGTTCTAGAAACCGAATAGGTAAGTTTAAAATCGCTGAGTTCGGATTCATCCAGTAAGCAGCTTTCCAGCTGTGCCAATAACTTCTCGTTTTGCAAATGCTGACCAATAAATACCAGCTCGTTTTGACGATCTCCAAAGTCTTTGTCCCACATAGACTCTATAAAATCTCTGTTCTCTACAAAGTCAGCATATGCGATCCTCTCCTGATAAGGCATACTGCACCACCAAACACCCGCGGGATCCAGTCGCGACGACCCTCCAGCCTGCGAAAAGTTCATCGCCTGATCCGGACGATCAGCTAACCAAAACAAACCTTTTGATCTGATGATGTTGGAAGGAAATTCTTCCTGAAGGAACCTCATGAAGCGCTTAGGATGGAAAGGACGTTTATCCCGAAAAACAACTGAGCTAATCCCATATTCTTCCGTCTCAGGTGTATGGGTACTGTTGAGTTCCTGGATCCATCCTGTAGATGCTGACGCAGCATCAAAATTGAAAAGCCCCGTATTTAAAATTTCGTGGGGATCAACTTCTGAAAAAAGGCTTTCAATGATTCTGGCGTCGGGATTAAGCTTCCTGATCAGAGTTCGCAACAGGCGAACTTCTGCGGGAGGGATAAGGTCTGTCTTATTCAACACGATTACATTGGCAAATTCTATCTGGTCGGTCAGCAGGTTTACAATAGTTCGTTCATCGCCGGCCATATCAGTCAGATCCCTGTCTCTAAGCAGTTCAGGAGAGCCAAAGTCTTTATAGAAATTAAACGAATCCACTACAGTGACCATGGTGTCGATATAACTGAACCTGGACAGATCAATTCCCTGCTCTTCATCGACAAATGAGAAAGTCTGTGCCACCGGAATCGGCTCTGCAATGCCTGTGCTTTCAATCAACAGGTAATCAAATCGCTGCTCTTTGGCCAGCTTTTCCACTTCTACCATCAGGTCTTCACGAAGAGTGCAACAGATGCACCCATTGCTCATCTCCACTAACTTCTCTTCCGTACGCGAAAGAGTCCCTTCGTTTCGTACCAGGCGGGCATCAATATTTACTTCACTCATGTCATTGACGATGACAGCAACGCGGAGGTTTTTTTTGTTATGTAGAATATAATTTAATAAGGTAGTCTTTCCGCTTCCAAGAAAACCACTGAGTACGGTAACGGGTAATTTCTTCATACAGCTTAATTTTTCACAATGATAGAAAATATAATTATAATTGCAACACTGTTGCAGTTATAATTATAGTGGAAGAAAAATGTTGTTATCGGACTGTGTGAAGAATACAAGAAATGATTAAAGATATAACCATTATTACGGGCTTTCTTGGGGCCGGCAAAACGACTCTCCTGAATGCAATTATCATCGCTAGAAAAGAAGTTGTCTATGCTATCATTGAAAATGAAATAGGTCAGGAAAGTATTGATGCAGGACTTATCGTGTCCACTCAGGGTCCTCTTGTAGAGTTGAATAATGGATGCTTATGCTGTTCGCTCAACGGAGATTTACTTGCAGCCCTGGAGACGCTTTCTGACCAAGCAGAAAGCTGGGATGAATTGATCATTGAAGCTACCGGGATTGCCGATCCAGCCAATATCGCTATGCCCTTTTTAACAGATGCTCACGTTGCAAAGTACTTCCGGCTAAAGAAAGTCATCTGCGTAGTGGATGCTGAACAGATCGAAGATCAGCTGAAAGAGACTAGTGAGGCTATCAAACAGATCAGTTTTTCTGATATTTTACTTATCAATAAAGCCACGCAAGTAAGTGAAGCCTACCTTGATGAACTTACAGATATTCTGAAGTCGATCAACCCCTTCGCTAATGTTGTTATCAGCACCCGGGTAGATATGGGCGTAGAGAAAATGTTTTTGATGGAAAGAGATGCCGATTTTCCAACTAATCCCAAGTCTACCATTACGCCCAAAGGAATTTTCAGTTTATCGCCCTTGGGCTATATGCCTGGTAAGAACAACATCAAAGGAAATTCAAGCCTATTAAATTCACACAGCCAGCACGAGCACAGTGGTATAGAAACGCTGATGCTTCGGTTTTCAGTAGCAATGAACGTGTCAAAGCTTGAGCCTGTCCTTCGTGTTTTCCTTTTATTTCAGGCACCCGAAATCTACCGAATTAAGGGTTTTGTATATGTCGAAGGCTCTGGTAATAGAGTTATCGTTCAATCAGTTGCCCAGCGTCTTGCTATTAGCCAGGGTTCAGTCTGGAAAAACGAAGAAACGAAAGAGAGCAAGATCGTGATTATCGGTAAGCATCTCCAGCGCGAAGGACTGGAAAATATCTTTAATAAATGCTTAGCTAAACAGACATGTTAATCACGAACATATTTTGGAACCCCGATGAAGCCTTAATGGACCTGGGCTTCTTTGCTGTACGTTACTACTCCCTTTTCTTCATGTTGGCATTCGCGTCAAGTTATTGGGTAACTAAGCGGCAGTTTGAGAAGCATCATCTAAGCCCGGAGTTGCTGGATAAGTTGTCCATTTATGTTTTTCTGGGAACACTGATCGGCGCCCGGCTCGCCCATTGTTTGTTCTATGATTTCGTTTATTTTTCGCAACACCCTCTGGAGATTATCCTGCCGGTGCGGTTTAAGCCGGAGTTTCAAATTACCGGCTTTCAAGGCTTAGCCAGCCACGGAGGTGGCCTGGGCATTATTCTGAGTCTTGGGTTATTCAGCAGAAAACATCGGGTAAATCTCTGGTTTCTACTTGACAAGATAAGCTTGGTAGTGCCGCTTGCAGGTTTCTTCATCAGATTGGGCAACTTGATGAATTCAGAGATCATAGGAAAGTCGACTGATATGCCCTGGGCTTTTGTGTTCCTCAAGGAAGATCAGCTGCCCAGGCACCCCGCACAGGTATACGAAGCAATTGCTTACTTCTTGATTTTTCTGTTGATGTACAGACTGATGCAAAAGGAACAAAAGCGGCAAGGTCATTATTTCGGTCTGCTACTGGTATTGCTTTTTACCGCCAGGTTTCTGATTGAATTCTTTAAGGAGATACAAAGCCCCTTTGAGGCTGGAATGCTTATTGATATGGGTCAGCTGCTTAGCATCCCCTTTATTACAGCCGGACTTATCATAGTGGCCATCAAGAGGAAGCCTGACAGGAGCAAGATCAGAAGAAAAGAAAAATAAAACATACACATTCTTTGAGATGCAATATTGTTGCATTACCTTTGTGCTATGTCTATAAGAATTGAAAAAGGAGTTTTAGATAAATTGGGAATACTCGCTTCTGTAGCCTGCGCCGTCCATTGTGCGGTGCTTCCCCTGGTTATTACAGTGCTTCCTCTAATTGGATTGGAATTTCTAGCAAACGAGTGGATCGAAATTGGCATGATATGCCTGGCGATAGGTATAGGAGCCTGGTCGTTGGTCGGCGCTTACTCATCACACAAAAGTTTTGTTCCTTTAACGACTTTGTTGCTCGGCTTTGCACTTATCGGTGTCGGCCATTTCTGGATAGAAGACTGGGAACCGGTTTTAATACCGTTCGGCGGGTTAACAATCGCAGCTGGACATTATATTAACTGGAAGCTGCACCGCCTTAACTGCTCCGCCACCTCCAGTATTAAGCAGAATCAAACTGATCAAGGTTGAAAATCTAAATCAAATTGAAAAAGCCTTTCCTATTCTATTTGAAATTCTACCTTATAGTGGCTATGATGCTGGGCTTCTGCTCAGTAGAAGCCCAGCATCATGCTTCTGATCAAGTCAGTTCTGCCAACTGGGACATCATAGGAACTTTAGATTTCAAGGTAGTAAATGAGCAGAAGGTGTACCCCATCTTTTCAAGCGAGGTCAAGGCCATATCAAACAAATCATTCGAACTCCAGGGATACCTGATCCCAATCAAAGAGGGAATTAAACATACCCGGTTTCTGTTATCTCCCCTTCCTGTTAATCAGTGCTTTTATTGCGGTCAGAATGGGGTTCCGGTGATGGTCTTAATTCAAGCTTCTGATCCGGTAACTTTTACCTACAGGCGCATCAAAGTAAAAGGGGTCGTCAGGTTGTATAGGGGGAATATGATTGATTACCCGCCTATATCAATGGTTCAGGCAACGGTGATACGCTAGTTAAGTCGTTTGTGAGACAAAAGAACGACGTTTCTGGGTAGCAAACAATATCTCCATTGCCAAACCTTCCGAAAATGGGCAGAAATATGCTGACGCCAGCAGCATAAAAAAATTTGCTTTTCCATTTTTATGCTGCTGATGACTATTACATTTGGACGATAATGCAACTAATAAATGAAGGCGCAAAAAACCTATCGCGAGCTACTTGTAGATACTATAATAGTAATTGAAGGCAACTTTCAGAATCTATTGGTTCTTGGGATGGAGCTGGTCATGTTTGAGGACAGGCAAGCAGGACTGGTTCCTTTTGAAGACGGGGATGAAATTCCAATATACATAGACGTATTTGAAGCATCAGACATCCCTGCGGTTCGGGCTATCGCCCATGTCATTCTTTTGTTCGAGGAAATCTGTTCATCCTTACGAAATATCAACAACGTCACAAGAGAAGAGATAGACATTCGGTATCTAAGGACCGAGATGCCTCGGGAGGTTAACTCTGAAATGTCAACGGATATAGACATATCTTTCGAAGATTTCAGATCGGAAGTCTATGTTTGCTTAAGCGACACCATGTACTTTTGTAATTCAAACGCCTATGAGATGATATATGGCCAGGAAGCTGATGATGAGCTTCACGAGGATTTCTATTTTCCTAAAGCGGAAACATACACATTGCTATCAACAGATGATGCCAGCATCCGACTGCTGACCGATCTCTCCAGATATCTGGAAGGCCATCGGGACCTGGTGTGGAAGGATTGATATTTTTTTGGTCCTCCTTGTATTGTAGGCCCTATAACTGTTCTATTTCAGATATAGGCAGTTCTGTAATCTCACTAATTTCTTCTACAGAGTACCCCTTCGCCTTCAACTTACGGGCGGTCACTAGCTTTCCTTCTTGTATCCCTTCCTGCTTACCTTCCTCTCTACCTTCCTGCTTTCCTTCTGCATAAGTATAGGCCAGCACATTCTCATAATCCCACTTTTCCTTCAGACTTCTTTCGTACAACATATGCTCCTCCTTTGTCAAGTTACTTAATTCTGCTATCTGAAACACCTTCTGGAATACTCGCTTATCAAAATATAAAGGAATCTTTTCCATACGGCTCATATTCTTCAACAAATAAAACCAGCGATCCAGATCCGTCTGAAGATCAGCCTCGCCTTCGTAAAATGAACATCCAAAACAAATCAAAGTAAATCTCTATGATTTATTTTTAGTGTAAAGGTACATCCGTACAAACTTTAATCGTTGTTAATAAAAAGCCGTTTAACTGTCCGATTTTTGTAAGGTAAATTCAGTATAAGACACCAATAGTGGTTCGCTATCATTTATTACAGTGTCCAGATAACTTTTAAGATTATTCCTGAGCTCTGTGAAATTTGGAGTTCTCATCTTGCAGTAATTTTGCTACACAAATATAAGTACTTATTTTTCTGTACTGGCAACAAGGCATCTGTTTAACTGAGTTTACAACTTAAGGAAATATAGGCTATAATCTCACATTGGCATATAAAACTACTAGGGGATTGAGCTGGAAAAAAAAGAGACTATGCTAAAATCAAAAGCCGAAGGCTCCTCCTCCGGCTTTTAATCTGCTTAATTATATCCCGGGTTCTGTGTAAACTCAGACTTATTTCGCAATACGTCGATTTCGTTTTGAGGAATAGGCCTTAATGTGTGGTATTCCTGTACATTAGGTGCCGCATCCGGGTTATACTTCTTCAGGCGTTCGGTAAACTTTCCGGTCCTCTTCAGATCAAACCATCTCAGCTGCTCACCGGCAAACTCACGAGACCTTTCATCCAAAAGGAAATCAATGTTAATATCAGTCGCTGCAATTCGCATCTCAGCTGCCTTACCTGGAAGCGCTGCTCTTTCCCTGACCATATTTACATATCCTGCTGCTTCTGCATTTCTGCTAAGCTTCATACTTGCCTCTGCTGCAATAAGGTACATTTCAGCTAATCGAAAAACAAATGCGTCTCTTTTACTTTCTACCACATTGACGTTAGTTCGCGAAGGGTCGTGAAACTTAAATAATGCAGGATATCGCCAGCGCGGCTCTTTGGCCTTTCCGTCTGCTTCATAGATATCGTTGATATCATAAATTACATAGGGCTTTGATGCTCTATACGCCGCAGATACCGGCGTTTTGGATATCACAAGCACTGTATCGCCAAGATTCATGTTGGCTGGCAAATCAGGTGGATTATTGGCAAACCATACCATCCTGAACGTTCCATCAAAACGGGCGTCCTTACGCTCATCATAGAGATCAATTAAATATTTGGATGGCATATATTGCGCCAGAGAACGACCTGTTTCCAAAGTACCAGTCAGACCGGGAGTGTTCAGATTAGGAAGATAAAGCATGTGAGAGTGATTTCCACCTTCCCATAACCAGAAATAACCAACATCGTCGTATCTGCCATAATCATTTAAGTTATTGTCGGCTGAGTAGTTTACAAACCAAATAACTTCGTTATTGCTAGCACCACTACTATTATTGATATCCCATAGGGCCTTGTAATTATTATTCAGACTAAACGAATAATCATTAATGACCTTGTTTGCATAAAGAAGTGCGTTCTCGTTATCATTACGTGTAAGATACACCCTTGCCAGCAATGCCGCTGCGGCAGGCTGAATCACCCGTCCCCTTTCGCTTGCTGGGGCAACCTTACCGTCTAAGTACTCATAGGACAATTTTAAGTCTTCTATAATTTGATTATAGATGTCATCTACCGAGGCACGCACCGCTTCATACTCGGGTTCTGCAGTCGCTTTGGTTCGTAAAGGAATACCGCCGAAGGTCTCTACAAGATGATAATAATAAAAAGCTCTTAGAAATCTCACCTCCCCTTCACGTACCTTCTTTAAATCATCCGAAATTGGTGATCCGGGAATCTTTTCAATAGCGGTATTACAGGTGTTGATTGATCTGTAGAACGTTTTCCAAACAAAATGCAAGCCTGTGGAATTAATGTTGGCTGGCTGTAGCAGATTATTATAAGAATAATGTGGATAAGTGTTGCCTGCTGTGTTACCATACAGCATTTCATCTGTTCCTGCCTCTGTAAGCAAATGGCCGATCACCTTTCCATACCATATCCGGGTACCTGCATAGGATGCATTCACAACGGCTTCAATTCCCTCTGCCGTGCTGTATAAATTATTTCCGGTAGCGTCGTTCCTGTTGGTCTCATCGAGAATGTCTGAACATGAGCCAAAAATCGTTATTGTGAAGCTTAATAAAAAAGCTATTTTAAAACACTGTCTTTTCATTTGTCTATATATTAAATTAACATCCTGACTGTCGAGCTATAAATTGATGTTTAAGCCGAAAACCATTTGCTTCGTGAGCGGAAACTCAACGTTACCGCCCCGCTCTGGATCATAATCCTTGATCTTGCTGAAAGTGATATAATTCTTAGCTGTTCCGTAGACGGTAAAATTGACAGGGGCCTTAAATATGTTCTGCTTAAAAGCGTAAGCCAATCTAATGTCCTTTATCTTGAAAAAAGATCCGTCTTTATAGGTTAAAGTCGACAAATAGGGATCTTGACTTCTGCTGGGGCGAGGATAGTCGTTGGTGGGATTCTCAGGGGTCCAATAGTTAACCACTGCTGCAGTATTTCCGGGATAATAATAGCCATGATAGAGACTGCTGATCGTTTGTCCTACACGAGCAAAGGCCAGAATGGAAAGGGTTACGTTTTTGTAGCTAAAATTATTGTTAAAGCCGGCCGACCATTTAGGTGTTGCCTGTCCTATAATAGTCCTGTCTTTATCGGCAGTGATTTTGCCATCGCTATTCTGATCCTTCACTTTGATCATTCCTGGCTTATTGCTTGGATGGAATTTTATAGCTTCTTGCTCTTCACCGACTTGCCATATACCTGTCTTTTCATAATCGTAGAATACGCGAGTTGGCTGTCCGATAAACCAGCCGTTGCCAATATCATCAGTAGGTGTACTCAGCTCTACAATCTTTTCATTGAATGTTGAAAAATTAAAATCTGAATCCCACTGAAAATTTTTGCCTGCTATATTGCGACTTGAGATAGTTAGATCAATACCCTTGGTTTCAGTTTTACCAATATTGTCGATGACACTGGCATATCCAATCAGTGTAGGTAATTGACGATTTAACAAAAGATCACGAGTTTTCGTCTTGTATACGTCGATTGTTGCACTTACCCGATCGTTGAATAAACCTATATCAGCGCCAAAGTTTAGGGTTGCTGTTCTTTCCCATCCTAATTCAGGATTCGCCAGGAGCTTCGGCCAATATCCGAAAGCCGCTGTTTCGTCGAATGAATAAGCCACTCTTGCTAAGCCTCCCTGAGTTTGGTAGGCATTTACAGCGCTGCTTCCGGACTCGCCATAGCTGATTCGAAGTTTCAGATCGGATAGGCTATGCTTCAGTCCTGCTGCAAAAGACTCTTCCATCACCCTCCATGCTAAAGCTACCGATGGGAAGTACGACCATTTGTGCCCTTGCGCCAGAACCGACGCACCATCTGCTCTAAATGTGGACGTTAGCAGGTACCTATCTTTGAACTTATAGTTCACCCTTCCAAAATATGAGCTGATATTACTTTCTATCAAGTTGCTCTGCGTTAATATTTGGGTGGAATTATTCCCAAGGTTGTAGAAAAGTGATGAGGTGAATGGCTGGTTCTTTCCTTCCGCACGAAGCCAGGTGGAGCGATTTTTAATGATACTTGTTCCAGCCATTGCCGTAATTGCATGGTCTTTTATCTCAGCGTTATACGTTAGTACATTTTCCCATGTAAAATTGTTGCTGCGATTGTGGTACTGTGCAGAACGGGAAAGGCCACTATTGACGCCCATTTGTGTAGAATTAGCGCTCTCAAAGATCCCCTGCATTGACGAATTCAGGTCATAACCGACACTTGTTCTTAAGGAAAGATTGGATAGAAAATTCCATTCTCCGAATCCCTGCAGAAACAGGTGATTTGTTTTCGTATTATTTGTATACTCCTGCGAGTCTTCGTCTAATAAAGGATTCAGAGATAGAGAGCCGTTAGGGAAGGGATATTGTCGTACTGAACCATCGTCATTGAAGGGTTCACTGATCGGATTATTTTTAATCAGATTCCAGAAGCTTGTGTTTCTTCTATCTTGATTTGAAGTGTTGAAGTTCAAGACAGATCCCACCTTGATACGTTGATTAATCTTATGATCAACATTCAAATGCTGAACGTAGCGCGTCAATTCATCGTTTTTAAGGAAGCCCTTTTCATTGAAATGTTCAGTAGAAAGGCGCAGTGTGGTTTTTTCATTTCCGCCGGATACAGCAGCATGATAGTTTTGCACAAAACCATCATGCACCATCAGATCAACCCAATTGGTATTGACCCCTCTGTCAATCAAGCTCATTGCTTCTGTACCGAATATCTTCGAATCGTCGGCAGGACTACTCCATTGTCCGGCTGAACGGTATTCCTCTCTCCAATAGGCCACGAGTTGCTCCGTATTCGTGATAGCCGGAAAATTCGTGAGCTGGTTTACTCCTGCATAATTATTGAATTCGACCCGTGTTTTTCCAGCTTTACCAGCTTTAGTTGTAACTAAAATAACTCCATTGGCACCTCGTGAACCGTATATAGCCGTGGAAGACGCATCTTTCAGCACTTCGACTGAAGATATATCATTAGGGTTGATATCGATATAACTGCTGTATTGCACACCATCAACCAGTATTAAAGGGCCGTTACTTGCTGTTAGGGACCTGTTACCCCGAATCGTGAAGTTCATTGCCGCACCGGTCTCTCCGCTACTACGGCTTAAATCCAGACCGGCAACCTTCCCTTGTAATGATTCCAGAACGTTTGTCACCGGAGTTGAGGTAATTTGTTCGGACTTAATGGAAACAACCGAACCGGTTAGATCGGACTTTTTAACCCTGCCATATCCTATAATTACCACTTCGTTAAGGCCGGTTGCAGACTCCTTGAAAACGATATTTATAGTTCTGGCAGATCCAACAGTTCTTTCCTGACTTTCAAATCCTATAAAAGCAAACTGTAGCACGGCCCTTTCATCGGGGATCGCCAGGCTATATTTACCTTTTAAATCTGTGGTTGTGCCGCCCGATCCACCTTTTACCTTTACGCTAACCCCGGGCAAAGGCTGGCCGGTGCCGTCGGTTACCGTTCCTTCCACTCTGAGCACCTGCCTGATCGCTGTTGCCCTTATACTGTTAGAGGTTTCTCCTTGTCTGCCTTCCAATTTTGGTTTCGACTTTGAAATCAGGATCTCTCTTGCCTGAACATCAGCGACTGGTAACGAGACAAAAAAAACAATGAAATTGAGGATGCCGAATATTTTGAAACAGGCAATAGGATACCCATCCCAACGATTAGTTAGTTTTTTCTTCATAAAGTTGATTAGTTAATAAATACTTGCTATTTGAGGTCTTCTAAGTGGTTAAGAAGTAATTTGGGATTATGAGAAATCCCTTCCATGGCAGGTCTGGCTATCTTATCATATGTTAGTTTTTAAGGGTGATTTTGCTATTTAATATATTTTTTTGGAAACCTTTACAAGGAAGTCTGCCATATATTGAACAGATTCATCTGCCCATGGGTGGAAAAGCCAGAAGGGATGCAATTTCACATTGAAACGGTGTACTTCGTGATAAATGCCCCATTCGTTTAACTGGCCTACAAGTTCGTCCTGACCGGCATGAAAGCGGGAATGACCACTGTTAAGAAAGAGAACAGGAACAGTCTTTTCAGTTGCCCAATAACCAGCTGATGCCTCCTTCCAGATTGCAGGTTTCTCAAGAAAAGATCCGCCCAGCCAGGCTACGTCCGGAGAGTCTTCTTTCCGACTCAGGTTCAAAGACGAAGGCGCCATGAAATTTATCGCCCCATCAATATCAATAATCGCGTTTACTGCGCTAGACACCTGGTTATTTCCCATTGTTCCTTCAAAAATTTCGATATCATTTGTCATACCAACCAGGGAGGCAAGCTGCCCGCCGGCCGAGCAACCTGATATGGATATTCGATCCGGATCTATGTCGTACCTGGATGCATTGGCCCGAACCCACCTGATCGCTGCTTTGATATTGTGCACTGCAGCCGGATACTTTGCTTCCAACGAGAGTTGATACTCAACCGGTATTGTGACAAAGCCCTTAGCAGCCAGCAATTGTGCCATAGGCACTTGCATAGACTTATCGCCTGAGCGCCACCCACCACCGTGGATCATTAACAAGGCGGGAAATTTCCCTTTCCTGACTGGCTTAAAAATATCAAGGTGAAGGCTCCTGTTTCCAAATGGCGTTAGGCCTAATGTTGTGTAAACAATATTGCGCTGCTCCGTTACACCACTCGGTAGCTCATCTTTAACAGGGATAGCATAAGGAAATTCTTTCTTAATTTGCGTGTACACCCTGCCCACATTGTAGGAGGTATCTTTGGGTATGTTCCTTGCATTCTGGCCCTTTGATACAGGCACCGACATGGCAAGTGAGAACGCAACCTTTTTTAGCAAGCTAAGTTTCAATCTCTTCATTTCGTCTAAAACCAGCTCCGCCAATAATCTCGCTCCGTATTCGCTAAAATGCGTACCATCATTTACTCCAAGAGGAAATTGTGGATTTTGGCCAGGCTCTGACATATTGAATAGAGATTTTGAACCCTCTACCCCAAACGATTGATACAGTTCACGGCTTCTGGTATCCAGATCAACCATTGGAACCTGACATTCTGCTGCGACCTCGCCGACAACTTTCGAGTATTCGATGTGAGTTTCTTGTGCAACTCCCTCTTCGTTGAACTTTCTACGAGAGACTGGAGTAACAAGTACCGGGTGAGCATTTTTAGCCCGTGTTTCCCTGATAAAGCGAATCAGGTTCTTACGATAATCATCCGGAGACGTATACCTTGCCTTATATTGTTCTTCTTTCGCCTCGTCATTATGCCCAAACTGCATAAAAACATAATCACCGGTTTTCAATGCGTCAGCTATCGGCCGCCAGCGATTTTCACTTATGAAGGTTCTGGTGCTCCTACCTCCTCTCGCATGATTTTCGACTACTACTGTACTATCAAAAAATACAGCGAAAGGCGTTCCCCATCCTGTTACAGGAGCTTGCGAAACGGGCTGCGTACAAACAGTTGAGTCGCCGATGAGATAGATCGTCATTTTCTCACCTTCTTCGATTACGAAAGAACTGAGGATTAGCACAAATGCGATTGCTACAGCTTTTAAAGACTTTTGCATAGGCCTTATTATTGTTTTGGTTTGGGTTTGAAAAAATGTTGGTTGATGTCCCCTGGGTTTATCCCTATGAGTTCCTTATAAACAATCTCGGCTATCTTGCGTGCTCCCAATTCACTGAAATGTGTATTATCCGTCTTCCCTTCAGGATAATTAGGATGCTGTCCGGCTTTGAGATGATTAAACAGCCATTTGGAGCTTTCAATGCCATAAGTTTGAAGTAAAGCCTGGCTCTTACGATCAAGATCAATGAGAGATACATTATTCTTCCGCGCTACCTTTCGCACCAGTTCTGAGTAAACCTTATGTGTATCTTCAAAGTTACCACCTGCAGTTATACTGCGGCGCGCTACAGGAGTTAGCAGCACGGGAATTGCATTCCTGGACTTCACCTCGTTAATATATCTCGTTAAATTGCGCTGAAATTCTTTCTCAGTGGTCGACTGAGGTTTGGTCTGCACCTCGTCGTTATGACCAAACTGAATCAACACCAGATCGCCTTTACGAAGGTTTTGTACTACTGGCTTCCAAAACCCTTCTTCTATGAAAGTCCTTGTGCTACTGCCGTTTTTAGCTGAATTATATATGACAGTATTTGATGTGTCAACGAACTTGGAGAAGACCATTCCCCATCCAGTTTCAGGAAGAGCAGTCAATACCTTATCCGACATAGTGGAATCACCAATCAGAAAAATTTGTTTTTTTGGCGGCTTTAAAGTGAACGCAAAGCCTGTGATCGCTAATGCTATAAGGTATTTGGTCGTGTTACGCATACTATTTCTAATTGGTTCAACATGGTAATATCAGACTGCCAACGTTGGCAGAAATAGGAAGATATAATGGTTAGATGAATGACTTCGCAACAATAATGCTGCGATCATCTTAAGACAAAACTGGATTATTTAAGCAGAAGAAAGGGACAATTTCCGGTCAAAAAGGTATAAAAACTAGTCAAAACATGCTCCAGACTGCCGAAAAACAGCTTTAAAATAAATTTAAGAAAGCTTCTAAATTACTGCTTATGAGGGATATTACCTGATGGACTTGACGTAATCAGAAGGATTTTGCTGGTACTTCGCTTTAAAACATGCGCTGAAATATTTTGGATTGCTGAAGCCGACAGAATAAGCAATGGTCGAAATATTATCATTTCCAGCATCGAGCAGTTCTTTCGCTTTTTTTAGTCTTACGTCCCGAACAAACTCAACTGGACTTGTGGCTGTCAGACTTTTGAATTTCCTGTAAAATACGGAGCGGCTCATTCCAACTGAATCAGCGACGTGGTCAATATTAAACTGAGTATCGTTGAGCTTACCCTCTACAATGTTCAATATCTTCTCAAGAAAAAGCCTGTCATTGTCTGTTATGCCCGAGCCTGATGACTGACCTTTATCTTCTTTTCGTAGAAGTGATTGAAATACTTTTTGTCGCTGCTTTATAATGTTTTCCACAGCCGCTTGTAGCACATGCAGGTCAAATGGCTTCGTAATGTAATAATCAGCGCCGTATCTGAGGCCGCTAACCTGGCTTTCTACAGAGTAACGTGCAGTTAGCATGATAACGGGTATATGACTGGTTTCTTCTGAATTTTTGATTTGATTTAGCATTTCAATTCCGTCCATCCGCGGCATCATGATATCTGATAGCACTAGCTCAGGTAGCTGTGCTTTGGCCATTTCAAGTCCTTCAACACCATCCCTCGCGGTCGTAACACGATATGATCCGGAGAACTTGTCAGTTAGAAATTGCCTTAGGTCGTCATTATCCTCAACAATAAGCAAAAGTGGAAGTTCCGCGGAAACTCCGGAATGATCATGCCCGCTGCTATATGGCAACGCTTGTGTAGTTTGCTGAGTCAGATCTTTGCGCCAAACCACTTCTGCCGGGCTGGGTTTCTCTGATATAAAAAGCTCTTTTGGCAAATTCAGACCAACTATCACCCTGAGTCCCTGAGGAATATTATGTCGTGCATATATTTCTCCGCCATGCAGCTCAACAAGTTCTTTAGCCAATGCCAAACCTATTCCCGTTCCCTTCGCTTGCTTTCCGGATGTATAAGTACCCTCGTAGTATAAACTAAAGATTTCTTCCAACTCTTCATCCCTTACTCCAGGCCCTTTGTCGGCCACTTCGATCGTAAAACTGTTAGAGTTCTCACTTCGATAAACAACAATACAGATTTCCCCGCTATCTGCAGAGAACTTAATGGCGTTGTCTAAAAGGTTGTAGAGCACAATTTCAAGCTTTTCACTGTCTACTTCCGCATTCAGATGATTGATGTTAGAAATAACTTTAATATCCAGATTTTTACTTCTTACGGACTCTTCAAAATAACCGGTCAGATTTTTAATAAAAGAAAGAATTTCAACTTCCTCTAACTTTAAAGAAGCTTTGCCGCTTTCTAACTTACGCAAGTCGAGAATCTGATTGACCAGACGCAACATTCGTCTGGTATTTTTAACGACAACCTTGATGTATTCCTTTCCTTTGTTAGATAAGGTTTCATGCTCCATTATTTCTTCGCTTGGATTCACGATCAAGGTTAACGGAGTTCGGAGTTCATGAGATATCTGTGTAAAAAAACTTAACTTCATTTCAGCAACCTGTTTCTCAATCTCAACTCTTTGCCTTAGCTGTAGTACAGTTATAACGATTCGCCTTATAAGGAAAATGAACCCAGCCGCCAGCATCAGGTACAAGGTATAAGCCCACCACGTTCTCCATAAAGGTGGCCGTATAGTTATTTTAAGAGAGCGCACAGGCAATTCTGAATATAATTCATCATTTAAGCTTTTTACCTCGAACACATAATCTCCAGGTGGAAGTTTGGTGTACGTCGCCCGTCTTTGTCCTTCTGTATTCCGCCACACATTATCAAATCCTACAAGCCGGCAAGCAAACATTTGCTTTTGAAAAGAATGAAAATCCAAAACTGCGAAGTCAATGCTAATTACGTTCTGATCATAGTCTAGCGATACGTTTTGCGTATTGTTGACAGCATAACTAAGAGAAGATCCTTCTGCAGGTAATAGATCCTGACTATTTACCTGAAAATTTGTAAATTGAAGAGGTGCCGATATTTTACGTCTACGGATAGTTCCAGGATCATAAGATATGTACCCTTTGTTTGTTCCGAAAAATATCATCCCTTGTTCCGTCCTGGAGACTGCTGCTTCTGAGAATCCATCCGGAAGTCCGTCATTGGCATTGAAATTCTCAAAGCTTTTGTTGTCTAATGAAAATTTAGAAAGACCGTTCTGCGTTGCGATCCAAAGGTTTCCATTTTTATCTTCCGTACAGCTTAGCAGAAAATCACTTGGAAGGCCATTTTTTACCGAGTAGTTTATAAACGAAAGCTCATTGATCTGGCTGACTTTATTGGCCAAATTTAGCCCCCCCGTGGTTGTAAGTACCCACATCCTGTTTTTGGAATCCCGGTAAATAAACTGGATATCACTTCCACCCAAACTATTTATGTTACCTGGTTCTTTAATAAATTGATGAAACTTATAGTTTTCAGGGGAGCTTGAATCGGGATCAAAGATAAGCAAGCCATTTGTAGTTCCGATCCACACTCTTCCGGAATAGTCCTCGGCGAGATATCTGATCCTTTTAAAGCCTTCAGGATAATTCCTGAAACTGTTCTTCGTTGATTTAAAGACTGTCTTACCATTTTTCTCCTCAATTAATATTAAGCCTTCGCCGTATGATCCTGCCCAAAGTCTCCCCTTTCTATCCTGCATTAAGCAATAGATGGAATTACTGCTTAATGTTTCGGGATCCAGACGGTTAGAGAGAAAATGTTTCACAGCGTATTTAGTCGCATCCTTGTCGATTGGCTCGGCCATAATCAGCCCATCCGATTTTGTACCACACCAGATTCTACCTCTTTTATCTTCCGTAATAAAATAAATTCCAGGCTTTTTAACAGGTACCGACAACAAAAAATTGGGCAAAGCTACGCCATTCTTGTATACATATAGAGCCCCTTCTTTGGTTCCTATCCATAACCTTTCAAAACGATCAGAAAAAATACCTCTAACTTCATTATCGCTCCGTTCACTACTTCCCGGCTTCGGTATATGCTTAAGGAACTTGTGTTCCCGAAACACCACTTTATTAACTCCTTCGTATCCAGAACTTAGCCACAGGACTCCAGACTCATCATAATAAGTCCTGATGGTTTCCTTTGGTAGTTCGAAACCGGAACGAGCGGACTCCGCGTATAAAGGTTGCATCGTTTTTCTATTATCGTCATAATAGCTTAGCCTGTTATTCAAGTTGATCCAAACGATTGATTTGTTATCCTCAAAGATCATCATAGGCGGAAAATCGTTATTTCGCACGTAATCGCCTTCAGGATATGGGTGTTCTGTTTTTTTGGTCTCAGGACTGTATCTGATTACCCCAAAGCGCTTCGATTCGATCCATAGATGTCCCAAGCGGTCTTCATGAATAGAGAACAAGGGCGACGGTGTCCTCGTGACTTTCAGTAAGCGTTCTGTTCCATCCTTCTCAACAGACAGTAATTCCCCTGCAGCTGTTGTACAATACAGGATATTTTGCCGACTAACAAAGATGTGGTTTATCTTGCTAACCGTAAAACGATGCGTTTTAAGTTCATTAAATGAGTTAGACAGAAAGGTTAATGTTCCATTTTTACCGAGAAGCCAGACTCCATGTTTTGCCTCAGCTATTTGGACATAGGCATGCTGATCCATGCTGGTCTGAATCTTTCTGAATCGCCCCGCTATCGTATTGAACACACGTAATCCTTTAGAAGTGCCAATCCAGACCTTTCCTTGGGTATCTTCGTGAAAAAAGTGAAGATCGTTGGAAGGAAGGTTGTAGCGAGCACCTGCAGCATTCGAGAATACCGCTAATTCAGGTCGTTTCGCTTTAGAATTACTTAGTAAAAAAACACCCTTGCCCTCCGTCTGTAACCATACTCTATTATTCTTTGCACTTATTATTTTTGAGAACGATATGTTTTGTACCCTATGATCGCCTAATAATTCGAAAAGCGGTGTAAACTCCTGCTTTCCTTTATCAAAACGGTAAACCTGTTTATCGTACGCACGCAACCACAGATACTGACCTTCCGAGTCTTCAACAATTTCGTCTATTCGATTGCTTTTTAGCCTGGATCGGTCTCCCGGAAATGATTTAAATGTAAGGAAGTTAAATCCATCAAATCGAGTAATACCCGCCCAGGAACTAAACCACATAAAGCCTTCCCGGTCTTTAATGATATCTGAAATGCGGTCATCCGATAAACCGTCTGCAGTGGAGTATTGAGTGACGTTGGTAACGATTTGCGCACTTGACTGGAGACAGAAAATCTGTAACAGTATCAATATATAATGACAGTTGCGTTGAAACATTTTAAGCTATACAGAACCTTTTACAGTTAATTCTTTACGACTATCCCATGGTAGCCTTCAAGGATAGCTTTCGGCGACGATTCTGTTCAGTAAAATTATGTATTCTCCAGCTCAATATCTTGCTTACAGGGCGGTCTGGGGCAACTATTCCAATAACTGTCAAATTGCTTTCAAAGTGAAATTTTTATTTCTACCTGATACACTTGGATATTCCGGAGCAAGCATTAACAGAATATCCAACACTTGCCTGTTGATAGATAACAAAGTTGTTCCAATCTAAGATCTGAGCTTCATCTGAAGGACCCAGTACCATCCGGAGTGAGCGGCTCCTTTCCTTGTCACTTTCCAATACTTTAATGCTGGTCTCATCCACCTGAAGGGAGCCTTTAGCCTTAATATCGAACTTGAGCTGCTGATAAAGAGGTTCGAGTCGCTCTAGTGCCTGTTTGACCCAGCCTTCAATGGTACAGGAGGCGATGGAGATGTTCTCCCGGGCGAAGCGCTGCTTCTGGCGGTACAGCCGCAGAAGAGACTTCGCCGCTGGATGCCTCCCTGCGGAGTTCTGACCTGACCAGGCCGCACAGGCCATCGAAACTCTTTCTCATATCGCAGTAACCCTGATATAGAAAATACCGATGAGAGGAGTTCAGACTGAACATTAATATAAATGAATGAGTCTCGAAAGGATCCCAGGATCGGATGAGGATACTTTAAGCCGAACTCCGTTCGGATACGTGATTTCTATATCGCCGGGCAAATCCCTTTGTCCCGGACGTAATGGAACAGATCCAGTGCTTTTTTCTTCTTTGCTCCGAGATACCCAGTAGGCAAAGGTGGCCACCTTCATCCCAAGCTGCTGGCTGAATTCCTTTTGCGTAAGTCCGCTCTGACGCCAACGCTCTACCTCTGCTTTCATTCGTATTTTCTGATCCATTACTCTATTCTTTTTGACAAAGTAAGTTTATTCAGCAAGTCACATCAATATGCAGTAGGATTGTCAGTTAAAAGCCTTTCGGAATGCTAGTGGTGACATTTTGGTTTTCTTTTTAAAGAGCGTACTGAAGGACTGAGCGTGTTCAAAGCCTAAAGTATAAGCAATTTCACTAACGGACAAGCTGGTGGTGGATAATTTCTCTTTTGCTTTTTCGATTAGTTTCTCGTGAATATGCTGCTGAGTATTTTGCCCGGTATGTACACGGAGCAAATCACTTAAATAATTAGGTGATAAGTTCATGTCCCTGGCAATTTGTTGTACGGTTAAAGCGCCTTGCCGCATCGCTGTGTCGCTAAAAAAATCTTTCACAAGGTGTTCAAATCTGACAAGCAATTGATGATTGTTGTTTTTTCGGGTGATGAACTGCCGCTCATAGAAACGCTTAGAATAATTCAGCAGTAACTCAATCTGTGATAAAATGATTTCCTGCGTGTGTTTATCAATATGAAAACATTCCTTGTTGATTTTATTGAGTATGGTAATAAGATCATCCTCTTCTTCGGCAGCGAGATGCAATGCTTCATTTACCTCGTAAGAAAAGAAGCCATAAGAATTAATGGTGCCTGCTAAAGAATGATTAAGCAGAAAATCGGGATGGAAGATAAGCAGATAACCTGAACCGCATTCCACGTTCTGCAAATCAAGATGTTGTACCTGATTTGGTGCCGTGAAGCTCAGGACGCCCTTATCATAGTCATAGTGTTGCTGACCATATTTTATTTTTCCCTTTGCATCTCTTTTCAAGGCAACGCAATAGAACCGGTTAACGAAACCTTTCCAAACATCATCATCCAGGAAAACGCTTTCAGCCAAGTTGATCACGCTCACCAGCGGATGACGCGGTTCAGGCAAAGATAACAGTCGGTGAAACTCTGAAACAGATTTAATGGCGTTCATTTCACTAATTTATAAATTATGATCATCCTAACGGCTGCATTAATCAATAAGTCCCATGCTAAACTCATCGTAAGGCTTACCTGTATTTGTTCCTAACGGCACAATGCTTTCCAGCTTCGACAAATCTGCTCCGCTTAATAGGATAGTTGTAGCTGCCAGGTTTTGTTCCAGATATTTTCTGCGTTTGGTACCGGGAATAGGAAGAATCCCCTTGCTCATGATCCAGGCCAGTGCAAGCTGTGAGGAAGTAACATTTTTCTCTTCGGCTAGTACCTCTATCTCTTTGACTAATTCGATATTCTTGTAAAAATGAGCTTCCTGAAAGCGAGGGATAGCCCGGCGGAAATCATCCTCTGGCAAATCATCAATAGTACGGATCTGTCCGGATAAAAACCCACGACCCAATGGTGAGTAGGCAACGAAGCCAATGCCAAGTTCTTTTAAAGTTTGCAGCACGCCACGTTCTTCTACCGTACGCTCAAATAAGGAATATTCACTCTGCACCGCTGTAATCGGATGAACGGCATGGGCTCTTTTGATAGTTTCCGAAGATACCTCCGATAAACCGATATATCCAATCTTTCCCTCTTTCACCAGTTCGCTCATCGCTTCAACAGTTTCTTCGATCAGCGTATTTTTATCCAGTCGATGCAGGTAGTAAAGGTCAATGTAATCGGTATTAAGGTTTTTTAAAGAACGCTCCAGCGCTTTCTTTACATATGCTTTTTTGCCATTAATGGCCCAGGTCACTTTGTTGTTATCATCTATTTCCCAACCAAATTTGGTGGCAATCAGGTATTTGTTCCGGTTGGATCCGATCGCTTTTGCAATAAGCTGTTCATTTTTCAATGGTCCGTACAGATCGGCGGTATCTAAAAAGTTGCCGCCTAGTTCTAATGACCGGTGAATGGTGGCAATAGCTTCCTGCTCATCTGCTTTGCCATACATATTGCCTTGCTCAAAACCGGTCATACCCATACAACCTAAACCAATAATTGGGACAATCAAGCCCTGGCTTCCCAATGTCATTTTCTCTATTTCCATAATGCTAATTTGATAATCCAAAGTTCAGCAACAGAAGTAGGATGAATGTATGCAAACCCCCGAATATTGTAGGCAAAATCACACTCTCCTGAGCTTCTCTAAGGCTCCGAATAAAACGTCTCCAGGTTCTCACATTCAAATCCTAATCCGTTTACGACGGCAATAATTTTCTATGCTGTAGTTTCCCCCTAATAGACATTGATTGTTGAAATATTAAAAAGACATTCACGCAATCGTATATCATTTAACATTTTTTCATCTCCATCACCCGTCACCATGAATAAGTAAATCATGAAAATTTGAAAATTTTGTATGATAATGAATGTTAGGGCATTATTAAAGCATATGTGGTATTTCGTCCACCTCCGGGTTCTTTTTCCAAAATGCCTTTTTCTATAAGGTCTTGTATATCTCTGAGTGCCGTATCTGGCGAGGATTTAGTCATCTTAGCCCACTTCGTACTGGTTAACTTGTCATAAAATTCGTCGAGCAAAGTGCTTACCATATATTGCTGACGGCTATTTAACAGCTTTCCGCGATTTTTTTCCCAAAACCGGGCTCTATTCGCTACGGCAGATAAAGTCTCTTCTGTATGATCCATAGCATGATACAGGCAATCCAGAAACCAGCTTAACCACAGGGTAATATCCAGGCTGCCTCTCTGCGTCTGTTCGAGCATATCATAAAAGGCATCATGCTCAATTATCAGCTCGGAATTCGTAACGTTTTCATGGATATGTTCCTGCTGCTGAACTTGGTAATCTTGAAGCATAAAAATATTTTCTTTCCCATTTTTTATGCTGTTAGTGACTATCACATTTGGACATTAAGACAACCAATAATGAAGGCACAAAAAACCTCTCGCAAGCTACTTGCAGATGCTATAGTAACAATTGAACACAACTTTCAGAACCTATTGGTTCTCGGCATGGAACTGGTCATGTTCGAGGACAGGAAAGCAGGACTGGTTCCTAACTTAATTGGTTGCTTTTCTACCTGTAGAATTTCTCTGGTTATTTGCGAGCGCCTCGAAATTCCACTGTTTTCTAATGGAAGAAAGTGAAGTGAATGCATACACTATTGAAGTTATTTTTTATCTAAAAATTTACGTATCAATTTCTCTGTTTCTATTGGATTTGAAAGGAATATATAGTGATTTGCATTAACGAGCTCCTTTATCGTTCCATTGGTTAACCCTGTAGTAAAAGCATTCTGCCCATTCAAGGTAAATGCTTTCATCAATTGGTAATGAGCATCCGCTTTGTTTTTATTGGTGGTATCAAAGGTTGAATATGATGGAAATAGTTCAATAAGGTCAGTATTCCTAACATAGATGGCTAAAGCTTTGGCTTTTATTAATCTGTAGTCTGGCTTTTCAAGTTGTGCAATTATATGAAGGCTGATTGAATCAGGAGATACATTGCCTATATACTTGCCTTTCTTATCAAAAATAAATCTAGCCCTCATTTCTTCTTCCGGAAAGAGAACACCTGTTACCTTCTTTAGATATTTTCTATTATGTTCTAATGAGGAAAAATTTTCCCTTGTTGGTTCTGGAGGTGTTGGCGCATTTTGATATAAAGAAAGCATTTGCGTCCAATCATAAGCCGCATCCAGATAAATGACTTTTTTAACTCTATCTGGATAGGCAGATGCAAATTTAGTCACTTCCTGACCAGCAAAAGAATGTCCAATGAGTACTATCTGTTTTAAACTTAGAGAGTCAGCTATACAAAGAATGTCATGAGCCAGAGTATTAATGTCATAGCCTGAAACTGGTTGTGAAGAAGAGCCAAAGCCTCTTCTTGTAAGACCGTATATATGATATTTATCAGTGAATTTAGGAGCAAAGTCTTGAAAGATATGTGCTGTTGCGCCTATTCCAGGCAGAAAAAAAATTGGGGTACCCGTGCCACCCCAATCTATCACCTCCAAAGTAGTATGATCATCTATCTTAATAAGCTTAATCTCCTGAGCTGATTCTTTTTTTGCTGTATTCTGGGCTAAAGAGAAAATGGTTACTTGTGTTAAAATTACCAAGAGAACAAGTCCCTTCAAATTGGGAATAGCAGCTAATACATATTTCTTTTTTTTTATCATAATTAAATATATACGGTTTGTGCAAAAGCAAGTAAGTGGAGCTGCTAAATAATGTTAAAGTGCAAGATTTAATATCAAAGAGCCGCCTTCCAGTCAGACCCGTATGAAAGATTAAAAGGCTTATTTGAAAAGGACAGGTGAATATTTGGAATAATTAAAGTAGCTTTCTTTTCCGACATTCGGAAGAATTAATACAATGTAATTATCCGACGTTTGCAAATTTTAGCTTCCTATAACTATAATATTCGCCTGTGTTATCCAGCGTCACAAAACGAACGTTTTTCAATGTTGCTCTTGTGGCAATTCGAAGGTGGAAAACAGTTTCATTAAACGACCAATATTAATTCTTCTACAACATTTCAAATGTGGGTTGATAACCGTAATCGGTAATTAAAACTGCACAGAAATCAGCAAATAAGAGTGCACAACCGTTGCTATTGATTGCCACTTTAACGCATCTGGACAAGTTACTTTTTCTAAAATTTAGGTCTGGTTATGATTTTTCTTTCCTCCCTTTGCTCAAGACCTTTTTCGTAATCTTCCAAGCTCCATTTTATTCCCCAGCGACTAACATAGATCTTCATGGGAGGCAATCCAATCTCCAAACGCATCTGATCAACATTCTCCGGAGATTCGAGTGGTAGAACGTAATACACTCCCGTCTTTCTATTTTGACCAATTTGGCTTCCATATATCTGTTTTTTACCTTTTCCAAGTTGTATTCTATCTTCAAGGATTGCTAAGGCTTCTGGCTTCAAATCACCTCTTTCCGAAGCTAACTTCATTGCTGGGAAATATCTTTCTTGCGTTAATAAATCTGCATGCTGTATCACGACGAAAGCTGCCAGTATTCCCTCATCTCCAACTCTTTGCCTACTGGGCCAACCTCCATTATCAAGAATTTTAATGATTTTTGCAACATTCATTTTATCGTTGGCAGCCATTACCTGCATTAAACTGTCTGCTTTGGTCGAATTGGAGCCAAGTTCTTTAGTAGCATCTATGTATTTCTTCCTTACTTGTTGATCGTTTTCAAGTATATTCACTAATTCATTATATAGAGGCTTGTCATACTCTGCTTCTCTTTTTTCTTTTAGCTTCTTTAACTTCAATAAAATATCGGTCCACTCTTTCCGAGAGTGAAGGCTGGCTAGATCGTTATCATCCTCAAGATGCCGTAAATTCGACCAACCATTATCGATTGCTTTATTTAAAAGCTGAAAGGATAATTTGTATTTTCCCGCTAAGGCAGATGCACATGCGGCATTATACAAATCTTTGGCATCCACAGCTTTTTCACTGAAGGCTTTCTCGTAATACGATACAGATTTTTGATAGTTCTGAACCCTATATAGAGAATCAGCCTTCCGTACATTAGTATTATACGTAGACTGTGCAAGGGTAATTGGCGATGCTAACACCAAAAGCATAAAAGGCATAATAATGATTTTCATTGATCAATATTTAGATTGGCTATATACTTCCGAATCTTCATAGAAAATTCTCACCGACTTCGGCGGCAAAAATCCATATAACAATAATTCAAATCCGAAATAATTAGTGGGAATACACAATTTAGAAAGGCGTCTCATAAATGCTCACTTGGAGAAAATCATGCTAGCTACGTATACGAGGGGCGAACATCGTTCATTGCCCTTAATAAGAAGGTTTTCAATTATAAACCAAGAGAACGCTCCAGACTTACAATACAAAAACAAAACCATTCAGGTTAAGCTCAGCATCTTCATCATTTGCTACTCCCCGGGCAAATTTTTCCTGCTTTTTGTAGTAAAAACCCGTTGCAGCAGTCTATCGTTGCCGCCATGCCGCTTTATTGATCTCGTATACGAAGTTGAGCTTAGGCGCTTCACCGAAATAAGTGACTTCCTGCTCGGCGAACTTCACCGCACCCAAACGGCTGATCGCCACTTGTAAACGAATATTTTCGGCCCCGATATGAAAATGTACACGGTCTACAAACTGAAAAATATAATCCAGCATCAAGGCTTTGACCATTGAATTGATGCCTTTGCCCCAGTAAGAAGTTGCATAAAATGTATAGCCGATAAAAATGCTTTTGCCTTCGCTGTTGTAATCATAAAAGCGGGTGCTGCCGATAGTCATCCCGGTCGCTTTATACACGACGCGAAATGCGCCTCCGCTTTGCATGGCTCCCTCAAAAAAAGTCTGGAACACCTCTTTTTTCCATCGGTCTTTATTGGGGTGCTGCGCCCAAATGTCGGGGTCTGCGGCTACGGCATATAATGTTTCGAAATCTTCTTCCTTTAAGGGATAAAGTACGATGCTATCATTTTTCAGTGTGGGTTGCAAATTGATATTAGTGCTTAAATCCTTTTTCATCATGATATCGGTTTGTTCGTCTTTGCCTAATTTGAAGATATGTTTATCAAATTCCACAAAGCCGTTCCTTTGATAAAAGCGGATAGCTCTCGGGTTTTCCTCCCATACGCCCAGCCATTCATAAGTCGAGTTTAACTCACCGGCTACCTGCATCACCTTGTCACAGAGCAACCGCCCAACCTTCTTTCCATGATAGGCACCCACTACATATATCCGCTCTACCTCGACTGCCTTAACATCCTGTAATTCTGTTTGTGATGTTCCGGTATTCAGCTTCAGGTAACCTATGATCTGGTCATCCAGCAGGGCAAAGTAAAACTGTGATTCTGAATTGCGAACTTCTTCCGTGAGCTTTTCTGCGAAAAAGCCCTCTTCCAGGTACTTAGCCATGTTATCCTCGCTGTTACTATCCGAAAAGGTTTCTGCGAAAGTCTGTCTGCCGATTTGTTGCAAGGCTTCTATATCGTTAACCGTTACTTTCCTGATTTCTATATTTTCCATGGTTGTTTATACTTGAAGTCAAGTTGTAAAAATTATTGGTGACAAGGTCTTATGTTGTAGGGTAATTTATCCATAATCACAAAGGTACTGTATTGCCTAATGCTGAAATGCTATTTAAAACATCCACTAATACAGTTTTTGATAATGTGCAAATGATAGAGTTTCTCTAGTGGAGAGAAACGGTCTCCAAAACGACCGTTTTTGATAATATTAGAGCCGTGTACTTGTACTTGGTTAAGAATATCCAAGCGGTGGGACATTTCCGCGAAGGATAATAAGGTTACCCTCAATAGCAGGCCGAGGCTTTAACATATTGAATCGATCATCAACTCAGCCGGGATCATCTGATTTTTGTGCAAATCAATACTATGTCGGGACCATTGTTAGAGCACTGTATACAATGGCTATTTACTCGTGAACTTGGGTTTGTTCCTGGATACCTATTGATTATCTTTACTAAATAACCTGTCACCCCCACCCTTTTTATATGAATCTTTTTAATCAACTTACTTCCTATTTAGATGCACCTTTTAAAGGTATTAAGTTAAAGCAGCCCTCGGTTTCTCTGGCATACCAAGGCCGCGTTCTGATTTGCAAGATGAAAATGAATTAGCGGTTTTTGTATAGTATTGAAGGCGTTCGACGTATACATAATGTTGTAAGGAGCATATCTTTGATTTCAGATCCTATTCTCTATGATAAATTTATTTGGACCTTCACTTACCAAAGGGTACTGGCAAAATTACATTTTGCTCGGTAGCCTTTTTTTCACTACGACTACTTTCGTTGAGAGTACGGCAAGTGATCGAAACATTCTTATGGACACAATAATTTCTGCTAATGATACAATTACAAGAAAAAAGCTATTGAAATTAAGTAAAGAAATGTCTGTGCCAAATAGGATTTACAACGCAAGCCCCTTTTCTGTTATTTTCCCAGGACAAGTAAAAGCAGATTACAAATTCACTTCAGTGCAATATGAATTGAATCATAGAAAGGCAGACAAGGAAAAAATGGAAGTTCAAAAAAAGTTAATTTATTCTCAGAGTGATAAGTGGACTCTTTATAGCACCGGTCTATATGCTATTCCTGGTCAACCTTTTTATATAAATTCTCCTCTCACTACTAATGAAAATGACATCGCAATAGTTGTTGGCGCTCATAGCGATTTTCTAGGTGTGGGAAAGCGACTGTCGGAAACGTGGAGGAGAGCGCCTGGAGTAGCTTCTTATTTTGGAGTTGACAAGCATTTGAAATACGCATCGTCTCCCTTCGGTGGTTTAATTTATGTTGCCGTGAGATCCGAAGCCGACTCTTTAGATCTTAAGATTAAATTCGACAAAGTAATTCGGTCACCGTTCTTCCAGCTGGATAAAACTACTCTAAGTGATTGGAAAGCGCAAGTGGTTAATAATTGCGCTCCTTGGGGTGAGATAGCTTCTGATAATGTGATCATTACCTTGCCAGATTCGATCTTGAGAAAGATTGGTAATCCCCAAGAATTATTAGAAACTTGGGACGATATCATAGCCTCTGCGCTTGAACTTGCTCAAATAAAAAATCATGTAACCCGTCCGATAAGAATAGTAGTTGACAAACAGATATCAAACGGCATACTTCACTCCGGATATCCCATAATGGTTGAACATGATCATGCAAAGCCAGCCAATTCCATGGACATTTTTACAGATAAACAGGTCCTTCTGCAGTCAAGTGAGGGAGGAACAAACTGGGGACTTTTCCACGAACTAGGGCATAATTTTCAAAATTCAGATTGGGTGTTTGCAGGAACCACTGAGGTAACTTGCAATCCATTTTCCCTTTATATATTTGATAAGGTCATCCATACGAGGAACGGTGCCCATCCAAGCATCGCTCCAGATTATCAAAAATGGTTGATTGATAAATATTTCGCGGATACGCCATCTTACGGCAGATTAATAGAGGACCCTTTTCTAACGTTAATCCCTTTCATCCAAATACAAGCTAAGTTTGGATGGGAACCATTCAAACGGGTTTTCCATTCATACATAAAATATCCTGGACCTGAATTAAGTGCTGAAGCTGCAACACAAAAGCAGTCAGAATATAACCAGTATAAGATCAATCGCTTTGTCGAGACACTGTCTGTTGCCGCTCAAGCGAATCTTGTGCCTTTTTTCAGGCTGTGGGGGATACCAGTTGACATAACAGTGGAAACGAGAATTGCAGACTTACATCCCTGGATACCGAAAGAGCTACAGAAGTATAATACTGCTGCACCAATATATTAGCAGCATACAAGCTTCATACAATACCATGTGTTACTAATAGAATTATAGCTTAACACTAGTAGATAAGTGCCTCACAAAGCACTCATCGATTGAATACCTCCTTGGGGTAAATCTGGCCAGGTTATTCATCACCCGGGTAATGATATCCGCGTATAGCGTATAGTTGCTGCTGAACTTGATGATCTTGAAGCATAAAATATTTTCTTTTCCATTTATTTCATACTGTTAGTGACTATTACATACCATGTACTATTTTAACTCAAACGCCTGGTGGATGATCTATGGCGAGGAAGCTGACGATGAGCTTCGCGATGCTTTCTATTTTCCTGATGCGGAAACCTATAAATTGCTATCAGCGGATGACGCCAACATCCGACTGCTGATCGATCTCTCCAGATATCTTGAGGGTCATCGGGACATGGTGTGGAACGATTATTAATGATCATGCATTCTTTTGTAGTTTCTAAACCTTCATGGGTGAGTTTCAATCTAATCTCAACAGAAAGGCATCATCCTCAATTATTAGCTCGAAAATTCGTGACGTTTTCATGGATATGTTTCTTGTCCCGAACGATCCCTGTATTAATCTTTCTAATTGTAACAGTTTGTACTGGCAATTCCTTTTGTCCTAGAATTCTGGAGACAAACTTCACGTCCGATGCTGCGATATCTTCCAGAAAAATGTTTTTGATGGGAGTAAGCCTCTTTTCATAAGTCGGCACTAAGCTACGCCACTGATATAACACGTCGGTTTCAATACCTAATATGCCTAGATCTATCTTCCCTGCTTTAAGCTTCCGGGCATAAATATTTTTCACGTAGCCTCCCATCCGCTCGTTAGTTTTAATAAACAGCAGGTGATTAAGTTTCGCACCGTCAATAACGGTACAATTTTCAACCAAGACGTTCTCAATTCCCCCAGAAAGTTCACTTCCAATGGCAACAAGCTGATGCCCATTCTTTACCGTGCAATTTCGAATCACGATATTCTTGGAAGGTGTTTTTAACCGCCATCCTTCGGGATTCCTTCCGGATTTGATAGCGATGGCATCATCGCCCTGATCAAATAGACAATCTTCTATAAGAACGTTTTGGCTCATCTCGGGATCTACCCCATCGTTGTTATGTCCATGGGCATATACTTTTATTTTCCTGATAACGACGTTCTTGGATAAGTAAGGGTGAATTGTCCAGAACGGGCTGTTTGTGATGGTAATACCTTCAATCAGGATATTCTCACTGCGGTTGAATTGAATAAACTGAGGACGGAGGTTAGCTGTGTCATTTACCATTTGCCTTTCTTCAACCGGAGTTCTGTTCCAAGCCAAATTGTAGAGTCTTTTAATACTTTCCAAGTGACCTCTGGGCCGTGTAAACCATGTCTTCCAGGTTGACATTTCAGCTTTGATTTCTCCTTCACCAGTGATCGCGATATTGCTACACTGATAAGCGTAGATTAAGGGTGAATAGTTATAACACTCCATACCTTCCCAGGAGCTATGAACTGCGGGAAGATAATCCGCCGGGTTCCCTGAAAAAAGTAACGTAGCATTTCTATCAATATGAAGGTTAACATTACTCTTAAAATGAACCTTGCCTGTTAACCATTCTCCTTCAGGTATAACAACTATACCTCCACCTTCTTTGTTCGCTTTACTGATAGCCCTGGCAATAGCTTCAGATGTCTTTTGTTTATCTCCTTTGACTGCTCCGAATTCAGTTATCAAAAATTTCGGGCATTCTTTAAAGTCCGGCACCTTAATAGACGGCATATTAAAAGGCGCGGCTACCTTCAACTCGTTTATTTTAGCTGATGGCTTATCCTGGGCAAGTACAGAAAGGAACAAGAAAAGAGTAAGAAACGGGAGAATTATAATTTTTTTCATGGAAGTTTTTGATGACTTGAATTATCTGCCACAACTGACGTTTAAATTGGTTGAGCTCTAATATATCTACATTCTACAAGCGGACCATCATGTGGTGTCCTGCTCTGAATTTAAAACCCAAAGAACCTATCGCAAGTTAATTGTAGATATTATCCTAAAAACTTCCATTCCGGACTATATCTATAAATAATTCCATCATTATTTAGGAAAAACACTCATTTCTACAATAAAAAAAATGATTTGCAATCCTTTTTTTTAATAAAAATTTATAAATCATTAATAAATTAATGATTTATATCACTAATTTACAATAGATTAGTGATCTTACCGAACATTAGTGTATTATTACTGAATTATAGGACATAAAACTTAAATTAATTATGTATGAAGCACTATTATCTAAAAAAAATGATTCTGTTCCTTATTTTGTGTGCATTTAAAACAATAAATGCTCAAGAACGATCTATTTCAGGAACAGTAAGAGATCAAAAGGACGGTTTACCTCTTCCCGGAGTAAGCGTTACTGTCCGGGGAACCAACATTGGTACACAAACTGGAGCAAACGGGGGCTTTACCATACGCACGACAGAACCAAATCCGGTTCTGCATTTCAGCTATATTGGCTATACCGGCCAGCAAATATCGGTAGGAAACCGAACAGTGCTGAGTGTCGCTCTGGTACCAGATGCGACACAGCTAGGCGAGGTAGTCGTGACCGCACTCGGTGTAAACAGGCAGAAAAACGAACTGCCATATGCAGCACAACAGGTTGGGGGAGCAGAGGTTACCAGGACACGAGGAGGAAACTTTGTAAATGCCCTCTCCGGAAAAGTTGCAGGTCTGAATATCAAGCAGACAAACAGTCTGGGTGGATCAACAAATGTTATTATCAGGGGGTACAAATCTATTAATGGTAACAATCAGGCATTATTCGTAATAGATGGCGTTCCCGTGAGTAATGCGAACACTAATACTACTGTTTCTCCGACAGGAGTGAGAGGCCAGCAGGAAGGAGGCGCCGGATATGACTACGGTAATGCGGCAGCCGATATAAATCCCGATGATATCGAATCGATCAACGTGTTAAAAGGAGCGGCGGCAACTGCCTTATATGGTTCCAGAGCTGCGAACGGTGCAATCATCGTTACGACAAAAAAGGGCCACAGGAACAGTCTGAACGTTACCGTAAACAGTGGTGTCACTTTTGGTAATATTGACAAAACAACATTTGCAGAGTACCAGAACGAATATGGCGCAGGGTACTCCCAAAATACCGTTGATGGTACCGGAAACGTGGTACCGGTACCCGGTTTCTGGTACCGGGATGTACTTGGCGGCGGACAGAGGGAATTAGTTAGTCAGTTTACTGCGGACGCATCTTATGGACCAAAGTTCGATCCTTCTTTATTAGTCTACCAATGGGACGCCTTAGATCCTACCTCACCAACTTACCTTACTAAAACGCCATGGGTTGCAGCTATAAACGGCCCTGAATCGTTTTACAGGACTTCTGTAACGTCTAATCAAAACGTGACCATTTCAGGAGGAGGAGAGACTACTACTTTCAAAGCTGGATATACCCGCAATGATCAAACGGGTGTTTTACCGAACAGTAAGATAACAAAAGATCTATTCAATTTTTCGGGCTCTTATGAGATGGTCAAAAACCTGACTGCAAGTGCATCAGCCAACTTCTCCAAGATAAATGGCTTGGGAAGGTATGGTACGGGATATGATGGAAAGAATCCCAATCAACAGTTCCGCCAATGGTGGCAAACGAATGTTGACATAGAGCAACAAAAAGATGCTTATTTCAGAAATGAACAAAATATCACCTGGAACTGGCAAGACCTGACCGGGACCAAGCCTATTTACAGCGATAACCCGTATTGGACGCGCTATAAAAACTTCCAGAATGACACCCGTAACAGATATTTTGGAAATGCTGCATTGAACTGGAAAGTTAACGACTGGTTCGATATTGTAGGAAGAGTAGGTATAGATGGCTCTGATGAAATACAGGAAGAAAGGATTGCCGTGGGCAGTACTGATGTTGCAGAATATGCAAGATTTAATCGCTCTTTTAGCGAAACGAACTTCGACTTATTGCTCAACTTCAACAAGAACATAAATGAAGATATTTCTTTTCGGGGTTTACTCGGTGCTAACTTAAGGAGGAGCAACTTAAATTCAATACGTGCGACAACTAACGGCGGTCTTGTGGTACCTGAGCTTTATTCGCTCAGCAATACCATTAGCCCGATAGAGCCTCCTGTTGAGCAGTATCAGCGAGTGGGAGTTGATGGACATTTTGCCAATGCTACTTTTGGGTACAAGGAGATCTTATTTCTTGACGGAAGCATAAGACGAGATCAATCAACAACTTTACCTAAAGGTAACGATGTATTCTGGTACCCATCGATAGCAGGAAGTTTACTATTTTCTAATCTCGTAAAAGAAACAGCTCCCTGGTTATCATTAGGTAAAATAAGACTAAACTATGCAGAGGTGGGAAATGATGCACCCCCTCTGAGTGTTTTAGATGTTTATGAAAAGCCGACTGGATTTGGGTCCGTACCGATTTTTTCGATTCCAAACACCAAGAGTAATTCTAATCTTAAGCCAGAAAGAACAAAAAGTTTAGAAGCAGGTATTGAAACTGCCTTTTTCTCAAGCAAGTTTGGATTCGACTTCACCTGGTATAAAACTAATACAGTTGATCAGATCACTGATGTTACCGTATCATCTGCTTCAGGTTATACCAGAAGGTTCTTAAACGCTGGAGAAGTCCAAAACAAGGGTATTGAGTTAACAGCGTTCGTGAATCCTGTTGGAACCAGCAACAGCGCATTTTCCTGGAACATGAACATTAATTTCGCCCGGAACAGAAGTGAAGTAATATCTCTTTATGAAGGGGCTGGGGGAAATATACAACTAACCAGCTTTCAGGGAGGGGTAAGCATTAACGCCGCTATCGGACAGCCTTACGGAGTTATAAGAGGAACCGGGTATAATTATCATGAGAATGGACAGCCAATTGTGAATGCACAAGGTTATTATACTGCATCGTCATCAAACACAATAATTGGTGACCCTAACCCTGAATGGACAGGAGGAGTCGCGAACACCTTCAGATACAAGGACCTGTCATTAAACTTCCTCATTGATGTAAGCAAGGGTGGCGATGTTTTTTCACTTGATCAATGGTACGGGCAAGGTACTGGTTTATATCCAAACACTGTAGGCCTGAATGACCTTGGAAACCCTAAACGTAACTCAATCGCTAACGGCGGTGGAATAATACAGCCAGGAGTAAAAGCTGACGGAACTCCAAACGATATTCGGGTACCGGTTGAAAACGGAAATACTACAGCATACGGGTATCCGATGAATCCGCCACGTCAAGCTTATGTATACGACGCAAGTTACGTCAAGCTTAGAGAGCTTGCTTTAAATTATTCATTCCCCGATGATCTGGTATCGAAAATTCGCGCATTCAAAGGAATTGATGTTTCTCTGATTGGAAGAAACTTATGGATTATCCATAAAAACCTGCCATACTCAGATCCTGAAGAGGCATTAAGCTCGGGTAATTTCATGGGCTATCAGAGTGGCGCCTATCCTGCTGTAAGGACTATTGGATTTAACGTTAGATTTAGATTATAAGAGCATTAGCTATGAAAAGATTATTATTTCTCATTATGCCGGGCATTCTGCTGTTATCATGTGTAAAAAGCCTGGACGACTACAATATAGATCAAAAAAAGCCCACGACCGCACCTGCGGCCACCTTATTCACCGGCGCAATTAAAAACATGGCAGATGTGCTCGCGTCTTCAAACGTAAATACTAACGTATTTCGTTTATATGTACAGCAATGGACGACTACTGAGTATCTGGACGAGCCCCGATATAATCTTACGGCGAGAACAATTCCTCAGGCCTTATGGCAGGCTTTGTACAGAGATGTTCTAATGGACCTGAAGGAGGCAAAGCGACTGATCGAGGCTGACCCTCTTTTGGATGCTGACGAAAAGTCGAACCAGCTTGCTCAGATTGAAATCGTTGAAGTTTATGCCTGGTCTGTACTGGTTAACTCATTCGGAAATATCCCATATAGTGAAGCACTAAACGTGGATAATGCTCTTCCAAAATATGACGATGCTGCCGCGGTTTATGCAGACCTGGTTGTCAGACTCGATGCCGCACTGTCTAACCTTAAACCGGCATCAGATGGTTTTGGGGAGGCAGATCTGCTTTATAATTATGGCTCCGTGACTACAGAAGTGGCTGGATGGGTAAAATTTGGTAATTCACTAAAGCTTAAGTTAGGCATGATACTGGCAGATTCAGACGTAAATACAGCGAGCAGAATGGTGCAGGAGGCAGCTCCAAACGTATTCACGAGCAACGCTGATAATACCAGATTTCCGTATCTCAGTGCCATCCCGAACAATAATCCTATATCGAACAGCCTTAATCCGAGTCTTACCGGACGCCAGGATTTTGTTGGAGCAGAAGCGTTTATTAATAAGCTGAATGACGTTAACGATCCACGGAGACCATTCTTTTTTACGACAGTAAATGGAACCTATATTGGTGGCAAATACGGTTTTGCGAATACATATGTTAATTTTTCAACCGCTAGCCCAAAGGTTGTAGCTCAGGATTTTGAGTCGTTATTATTGGACTATTCTGAAGTGGAGTTTCTCTTGGCCGAAGCTGTAGAAAGAGGCTTTACTGTAGCAGGAACCGCAGCAGAGCACTATAACAATGGAGTTACTGCTTCAATTCTTTACTGGGGTGGAACGGCGGCAAATGCGAATGCATATCTTGCACAGCCCGCAGTTGAGTATTCAAATCCCGCGTCCGGTAGTTCATGGCGTGAGAAAATTGGTACTCAGAAGTGGATCGCACTATATAACCGGGGCTATGATGCCTGGACAGAGTGGAGAAGATTGGACTTCCCTCAACTTAGTCCTCCTTCTGCCGCGGAGGGTGCACCGGCGGGACTTGTAATCCCGACCCGGCTTATCTATCCTGTAAACGAGCAGACTCTAAATACCGTTAATAACCAGGCTGCGGCCGACGCTATGGGCGGAGATGCTGTATCATCAAAGCTGTTTTGGGATATTAATTAACGGAGTTCGGGATTATAAAATGATTAGAACAAGAATAGCTTTTTTCTTTGTAAGCATTTGAATTTCAAGAGTAAGCATATATGCTTACTCTTGAAAAAATCTATGGACATGAGCCTTCCAAGAAATTTCTCCACGACTTTTACTTTCCAGAGAAATTAGCAATATTTTAAAAAGGAGGATGAATTATGGGAGAGATTTACCAAAAGGATGTGGTAGAGGCATTCAAAACGAATGACATTAAAGATGAATTTACGGTTTCCCGTAACAATCATCCCTTCCGGTAGTTTAATTTTGATTTTATCAAACACCATTAAGCTCATAACTATGGACGTTATCGTTACTTACAACATTAGAAGGAGCCATACCGGGATCGAAGATGATTAAAATCGCTATGCGATGCTGTCTCACGCATAAATCCTGTTATGTATCTGGCACGCCGCTGGACTTTGCTATCTGAAAACGCTTTGGACAGACTGGTGTGAGAAACTGGGGGTCAGAAATGCTTCCACAGATTTTCAACGAGAGGCTTAATGCAACTGACCTGACTAAGAAAATGATCAGGGACTTTATAAAAGAGAAACTACCCTAAACCTTATCACTTTATGGGCTGGTCATATCGTAAATCATTTGGATCCGGACCTTTCCGGATCAACTTCTCTAAAAGCGGCATCAGTTATTCTGGCACCCTGTCATTTGCAGCAGTAATGGATGTCCGGTCAGCTATCCGGTGGCTTAGAGAACATGGCAAGGAATTAATATTGATACAGGACGGATTGTTGCGACCGGAAATTCCGCCGGCGGCCATTTGGTACTGGCTACGGCTTTAGCTAGCGAATGGAACGAAAAAAGTGATCACTTAAAGTTCAGCCCAGTGCCCAATGTTGTTATGGCCAACTCCGGCGTTTATGACCTGATGGACGAAAAGACGGCATGGATCAGAAAAGACCTTTCCGACAAGAATTTGGCGAAGCAAATTTCGCCCAATGGCTTAATTAAGAAGAACCTGCCGCCGATGCTGTTAATTCACAGCACGGTTGACCAGAACGTCCCTTACGCCTCTGCACAAAAGTTCGCGCTCTTGTCGCGAGCAGCGGGCAACCAGGTAGAATTTAAGTCGATAAATGAAGGTGGGCATTTTATATTTGACCACCCCAAGTATGTGTCTACGGCATTTGCTTGGAGAAAGGAGTTTTTAAAGATCCTGGGTTATCCTGACAGCGACGGCGAATAGCCTATTGGCTAAAAGCTTCTAAGTCTTCTAATCTAACCGCCTGGTGTGGAAGGGTTGACATAGCTGATCGCAGTGCCCGGCGCACCCGATAAAAAAAGGGGAGGAATCTCCAGATCTTCAGCCAAAAAATCAAACTTTTATCTAGGAAAATAGGCCAACATTTGACTGAATAAACTTACTTTTATCATGGAGGGCGTCCTCCACCTTTTTTATTCCTAATGCAAAGCCCACCAGGTTCGAAGCACGCAGCTAAGTATGAATTATATGTAGGCTAAAGAGCACTCGAATTATAAATTTTGTCAAATAAAATTATAACCACATAAAAAGTAATCTAATGGCAGGAATTTCAACTACTACATCAAACTCAACAATAACTTCAAATTATAATCCAAAAACCACTTATAAAGGACCGTTAACTATTGTTACGATCCTGTTTTTTATGTGGGGATTTATAACATGCTTAAATGACTTACTAATTCCTAAGCTTAAAGAAGTTTTCACGTTGCAGAACTGGCAGGCTATGCTTATTCAAACAGCATTTTTTGGTGCCTACTTTATTATTTCTTTAGCCTATTTCCTTTTTTCAATTACTAAAGGAGATCCTATTGTAAAAATTGGATACAAAAATGGAATCATCATTGGGTTAGTAGTGGCTGCTATTGGGTGCGCATTATTTTTTCCAGCTGCTTCTTATAAAAGCTATGGATTTTTTCTGGGTGCTTTATTCGTGCTTGCTTCTGGAATTACCCTTCTTCAAATTGCCGCAAACCCGTATGTCTCTATTTTAGGATCACCACAAACAGCATCAAGTCGTCTGAACATGACTCAGGCGTTTAACTCCCTGGGAACTACCATTGCACCTGTTCTTGGTGGTTTTCTAATTTTTCAATCTGCCGGTCAAATAGCTTCGACACCTCATGCCGATTCTGTAAAGCTTCCTTATTTGGGACTTTCTGTTGCCCTTTTATTAATAGCGTTATTAATAAAATTAGCCCGTCTTCCTCAAATTGCAGGCGAGACCATTCAAACATCCTCCAATTCCGGGGCACTTAAACATCAGCATCTTGTACTTGGCGTAATTTGCATATTTACGTATGTTGGAGGAGAAGTATCCATTGGAAGTAATTTAATTGGATACTTGATGTTGCCCCAAATTGGTGCACTTTCTGAACTGCAAGCCAGTCAATACCTCTCTTTCTTTTGGGGAGGAGCTATGATTGGTCGTTTTATTGGAGCCGTAGCATTATCTGAGATGGCAAATCTGAAACGTTTTGGAATAATATCGGTAATTACAGCCATTACCTTTGTTGTAGTTTACTCAGTCTACAATTTAGACTTTGCTTTAATAACCCTGGGTATGGTAGTATTAAACGTTATCGTCTTTTTGGCAGGCAGTTTCATTCCCAGCAGAACTCTCGGTCTTTTTGCAACTGCGGTTATTATTTTATTAGGAATTACTATCGCAGCGGAAGGTCAACTAGCTTTATGGTCTGTTATCGCCATCGGACTTTTTAATTCAATCATGTTTCCAACTATTTTTACGCTGGCCATTAAAGGCCTTGGAGTAGATACTAGTCAGGGTTCTTCATTATTGGTTATGGCAATAGTTGGCGGCGCTATTATACCGCCGCTTCAGGGAGTTTTTGCCGATGCCACCGGAAACCTTCAACTTTCATTTATAGTTCCTATGATTTGCTACGCATATATTGTTTACTATGGATTTATCGGGTATAAGCCTAAAGTGCGGTAGGGCAAGGCCCTACCTTTTCCTGTTACATATTTACCGTCATCACTTTTCTGCTTTTGCGGCTTTCTTCTGCCATAAAGCCCATAATATGGCTTTCTATAGACTCGTCAATTGTTGAAGTCAACAGTGCAGGATTCTGCTGCGAAACTGCCTGCACAAAATCTTTTACCAACAGCCAGTCGCCACCACCATGTCCGCTGTTTTTATATTCTTCTACATCTTCAGCCTTGGGAACAAAAACAACCTGCTTTCTTGTTTTAAAATCGTTCACTACAAGTTCTTCCATATCCCCTACTATATCGCCAAGTGAACCCATAATCCGGGTTCTTCTGCCATGATAAGAGGTGAAGGCCTCCATTGAAAAACTGGCTGTAACATCATCAGCAAAGCGGATATTGGTAATGTAATGATCCGGTTGATCATTTCCCATCCGGTACACACAGCGGCCATAATTGGTGGTTTTCAGCCGTTCCATGATTACTTCCGGGTGCCTGGTCTTATCGTCCGGCAGATCCAGAACTGCAGTTCTTGTGCGGCGTTCATAGTACTCTTTGATTGCAGAATAGGGGCATTGCCTTTCAACTTTACAGCCCTCGGTACAGCGCGCTGTACTGCCTTCAGGTGCATTTTCTCTTTTAAACCATTTAAGATCTCCCATCGCAAATATTTCTTTTGCCGGCTTATTGATTACCCACTTGATAATGTCGAGGTCATGGCAGGATTTAGCCAGGATAATTGGAGTGGTGTTCTTCGAGTTATGCCAGTTTCCCCTCACATAAGAATGAGCCATATGTGTATGTTCGATAGGCTCAAAATGTTGTACGCTGATAACCTCCCCGATCGCGTTTTGGGCAATAAGCTCTTTCATCTTTACAAAATATGGTGCGTAGCGAAGCACATGGCATACCCCGACAATTCTATTTTTCTTCTTTGCAAGAGCCAATATATCCCGGCATTCCCTTTCGGTAGGGGCAATCGGTTTTTCAAGGAGTATATCATAACCCATTTCCAAAGCTTTCATACAGGGCTCATAGTGCATGTTATCGGGAGTGCTGATAATCACTGCATCGGCGAACTTGGGCTTTTTCAGAACCTCTTCCCATGTCGCAAACCTGTTTTCGGCAGGGATGTTATGCCTTACAGAATGACGCTCATTTCGCAAAGCAATTGGTTCTGCTATCCCTACAACTTTCATCTGATCAGGAAACTTCTGCGCATAACCGCCATAGACCGACCCGCGGTTTCCTGCTCCGATAATTATGGCCGTTACAGGCTTTGACAAGTTAGTATGTGATGGATTTACTGGCATTGAATACGAGTATTTGTTCTCTCCTATTTTAGCCAGCGCATCGGTGCTGATTACGGTAGCCCCAAGGCTCACTCCCAAGGTTTTTAATAAACTTCTTCTGTTCATCTTTTTTAAATTTAAGGTTTATAAAGACCGCTCATTTTGGCGTTATACTTTCTGTAGACTCTCTGCGCGGCACTTACTGGATTACCTTGCGGTTTATCGGGATAAGCTTCATTTCCATTCACCCATTTCCACTCCCAATCCTTCATTCGTTCTTCAAACATTTTCAGGTCGGGTTCTTTCTTGTTATCCCGGCATGAATCGATATAGTCAAAAAACTGATCCCACCTGGCTTTGTAGAAGCCTTTCAGCATTCCATTCCATTGCCTGCAGGAATATTCATGTAAACGGGCATCCCTGTCGCCCCATAGGGTTATCAGGTTCCGCGCATTTTTTTCATACAGTGCTTTCTCCGCAGCATTGTCACCCAGCTTTTTAGCTGAATTAAGCCATTCGCCTAGCAAGAATCCCTTCTGTGTCCCCAGCAAGGTATCCATATCTTCTATAATCTGAAGGAACTCGTTCTTCCTCTCCTGATACGCAATGTCATTACCTTCTTTGTATGCGGATGCGAAGAGTATCTGAATGGTGTCTGCATAATTTGCCAGCACCTGCCGGGTCACGTCTATCAGATCGTAGCGAAATCCCTCACTGATCTGTAAATCATTCGAGGCTTTGATCAAATGTGACCAGGCGGGCAGCAGATCTTTCGGACGGTAATTTTTATGAGGCCGGGTACCTCCGGTGTTCGGAGCAAAAGTTGGCCTTCCTGTAATGATGGATTCGGGACCGCCGTTCATTATTCCGCCGGTGTATACTGTAGACTTTAAGATCTTCCAGGCTTGCCAGGCATCTGCATTTTGCTTTCCATACCTCCTGCGTGCATAGTCCTTCAACCAGGTATCTATATCGATCGGTGTATCATTCCATACATTTTCCAGCATAAGGCTATACATGACGGGATTCTGTTCAATAGCCTCTGGAGTAAGCCCTATGCCTGCCATCTTTCCTGATTCAGGCGATTTTAGTGCGGCGGCAGGACCGCTTGCCACCTCATCCATACGTCCGTACATACTGATATTCCCTCCAAAATTATGGAGCATACACCAGATCCATGGCTTGCCATAGTATGCTTCGGTTCGGTTCCAAACGGGATGATTCTCACTCCACAGATCCAGGATGATCATCTTGTCATCAGGCACTGCATTTAACAGTGCCTTGATTTGCTGCGGCTGCCAGAATTTAGCATGAAAATGAAACAGCCATCCCTGCATGATCCATGTAGCTTCAGGATCTGCCGCTGCCATAGACTGATAGACTTTTTTACTTACTGCACTTAGAAAAGTAGAGTCGTTGGTTGGCGGCGCATTTTCGTTAAACGTATCGGAGGTATAAAGATGGTCTGTACCATATGTTTTGATTTCCTCTTTAAGGAACCTGATACCAATTTCGGTGAACATCGGATCGTCGGGATCGAGGATATAGACATCGGGAAAAGTTGACCAATGCGTTTTCTTAAGATTAGCTTTTGGGTATTTTTCCTTAAATGCAGGCGGCACATGTCCTGTAAAGGCAGGTAATATAGGAGTCATGCCCAGCTCCCGCTGGCGGTCAAGGATCTTCTTCTGAAGCACTTCATGTTTTTCCATGAAGCTCTGAGGAAGTGGGCCACCCCAACCATCCAGGTTGCCCATCCAAAACCAGTTGAAATAGGCAGGCCCACTGAAAAAACCCTCCAGATCGCGGTCGGTAAAACCCATGCTATTATATACTCTTTTCCATACGGAGTTCTGACCGGTTATGGCAAGGGGCATATTGATCCCGTTCAAGGCCATCCAATCGATCTCCTTTTCCCAGCGCTCCCAGTCCCACCAACTCATACTATAATTGAAGGTGCAATAATTCAGGTAGTACCTGTATTGATATGGGGTATTCTTTTTGATCTTTTGAGGAACAACAGGAAGCCTTGCCGGCAATTTCAGGTTGCTTCCGTTCCAGCTGACGTCGCAGTGTCCGAAATTCTTCAGATAATAGTTCAGTGCGCTGGCAACAGAAACACCGTTACTCCCCCTTAAAACGACTTTTCCATCGCTGCTCTCTATTTCGAATACATCCTTGCCTTTCTCCTGCGGAATAATGGTTATTTTAAACTGCCCGGCATAATCAGGTAGCAACCGTGTGATCAATGAATAAACGGCTTGTCGTTGCTCATCGCCGGATTGACTTTTCCCTTGTCCTGCAACTGAAAAACTGATGAACAACAGCAAGGCAAAGAAGTGTATTGTAAACACCCTGGAGGTTTCTGATTTCATTTGCTACTTGCTCTATTGATTGATTAGCTCCTTTGATTTAGCCAGCGGATCCGGATAAGGATCCAATTTGCTGACACCCGCTTTTTTAATCCATGATTCTTCCCATGCGGCATGATCAAAGTTTGCATCTTTTAGCTGGTGCTGAATCCGCGGGATATAATAATCACGAATGAGTCCGCTCCATAAACGGGCGGCATAGTCTTCCTGAGACCCTCCCCAGGTGGTGATAAGACGTTTTGCGTTCGACTCATAGTAATCTTTTTCCGCTACCGAGGTTCCTTTTTTCCTTGCGAAGTCTACCCAGGGCTGTAAGCGATTGGTAGGGTGGGATTCCAGAAGGCGATCAATTTCACGGAGCATCTCAATTGTCTGTTCTCCATACGCTCTCATCTCATCGCTGCGGTTCTCCTTCTGGGCATTCAATGCTTTTAAATACAGCTGATCGGCCTTTATGCCCAGGTAATGCATGGTAATTTCCAGGGCATCGTTCCTGTAGAGTGTACTGCTTTTAAGCTCTTCGGAGCAATCGAGGAAATTTCTTGTGGCTTCGAGGAACAAGGGATCTGAATTGACGCTGCCTTTCCGGTTGGTATCGGGAACGATAGTCTGCCAAACGAAGCGGGGATAAGACCCGAAAGAGCCATACGCTGTTTTTTGCAACTGCTCCCATGCCTTTTCCATTTTCGGGGGGTAGGCACCATAGCGGGCGATGCCGTAGTCGCGAAGCCATCCGTTCATCTCGATGGCACTCCTTCGCCATCCCATGTCTGCCAGAAGTTCATAAACTACCTCATTGTTCTCCACTCCTTCCGGAGCTGAACCAAAACCTACAAGGCTCTTACCATAGGGAGATTTCAGTGCCTCTTCAGAACCGGATGCATACATGGACAGATCGCCTGTCCATGGCGTTTTTCCTCCGAAGTTGGGCACAAAGCTGTACACCCATTGTTTACCATAGAAGCCTTCATGTGTATGCCATACCAGTGGGATATGCCATACATACTTTGGATATTCATTTGCAAGGTCCAGAATCATCATCTTATCATCAGGAACCCTTGAAAGCATGGCCTGCAGAGAGCGCTTATCCCAAAACTTATGCTGGTAGCCGAAGGTCCAGCCTTGTGTCACCCATACGGCGTCAGGATTTCCGGCTTTTATAGATTTGTAGATCGATTCTCCATATCCTGCCAGGAGAGGATATTTCTGCTCCGGATCGTCTTCAGGAACAGGAACGTCCATCTCGTTGAAGCTGTCGGAAAGATAGAATGTATTTTTACCAAATTCGTTTTCCCATTCCTGCACAAACATCTTTCCGATCTTTTCAAACCAGGGGGTTCCCGGAGCCAGTACATACGCATTGTTTTCTTGAGGAAAACCTCCCCACTTAAGAGCATTTACTTTCAGGGCGGGGTGTTTTTTCTTAAATCCTTCAGGAACAAATCCGGCAAAGGCAGGCGCGATAGGATTCATCCCGAGATCACGCATCCGTTTAAGGATCTTATGTTGAAGTGCAAGCTGATCTTTATGCCAACTTGCGGGAAGGGGGCCATCATACTTGTTCAGGTTTCCCATTCTGTGCCAGGGCAAATGCGCGGGTCCTGTAAAAAATTCAGCGATTTCAGCATCGCTCAAACCCAGCTTTTTCCATACTCTTGCAGCAATTGCTTCGCTTGCAACAGAGGCCAAGGGCATATTTACGCCGTGGAGGGCCATCCAGTCGAGCTCTTTCTCCCAACGCTGCCAGTCCCAATACGGAGTGGTATACCCAAAAGTCACCACATTTAAGAAATATCGGTACTTGTATGGAGAAGAGACCACCTCGCCGGCGTATTCCGGCCAGACAGCCGGAATATTTAAGTGTTCGCCACTCCAGCTTACCATACTATGACAGCCCTTCTTTAGAAACTCGTAGAAGCCATAGCATATAGCGGAAGCACTGCTTCCGCGGACGGTTAACTTACCATCACGGGATTCAATCTGGTAAACATCGAGCCCATTATCAACAGATAAAAGTTCCAGCTTTATATCATCTGCCCTTTTCCCTATTGTTCTCCTGATCACCTCCCTGGAAGAAGCGAAGCTGGTGTTCGCCGCCGTTGAAGGGCTGCCGACGGCAGAACTGAGGCCGGAGCAGAGAATGAAATTAATTAATACAAGTATATGGAGATAAGCCTTTTGCATGAGTTGAAATTTTAATCCTGTTGAACGAGACGTCTTATTTTCGCATTACTTAAGTCGGCAACATATACTCTCCCCTGAGCATCTATGACCACATCAGTTGGCTGATTGAACCTGACGGCAGAGGCAGGAGAACCGTCGGTATTACCGGTAGTGCCGTTTCCTCCGATAGTGATCACTTCTCCATAGACGGTGATCTTGCGGATGGCGTGGGTTGACAGATCAGCGATAAAGATATTTCCTGCGGGGTCAACATTGATTCCAAAGGGTTCACCGAAAGAAGCTGTGAGCAGGTCTCCATCTGCTAATCCTTTGCTGCCATTGCCTGCAAACGTGGTTACAACTCCTGCGGGAGTTACTTTCCTGATCCGATTATTGTTTCTATCGGCTACAAGGAGGTTCCCCTCTTTGTCAAGAACAAGGCCGGAAGGCTTATTGAACTGGGCTTCGGTGCCGGTACCATCTGCATATCCGGTACTGCCACCGGCAAGGGTGGATACAGTGCCGTCTGTTGTGATTTTTCGTATGCGGTCATTCGTATAATCAACGACATAGATCACGCCGGATGGATCGACTTCCACATCCTGAGGGTAGTTGAAACGGGCTGCAGTACCTATTCCGTCTGTGGTCCCCGAACTTCCGTTTCCAGCTATCGTGCTTACTATGCCGTCTGCACTGATCAGGCGAATGCAATGATTGCTTCGGTCAGCAACGATGATATTATCATTTTTGTCAACAGCTACCTTCCAGGGGGAATTAAACCGGGCAGTAAGTGCGGGTCCGTCTACTCTTCCGGATGTTCCTGATCCTGCGATGGTAGAGACCTGTCCATCTGGAGTAATCTTACGGATGCGGTGATTGGAACGGTCTGCTACAATTATGTTCCCCTTTGAATCTATTGCAACACCTTCAGGATTATTAAATTTCGCTTCAGTGCCCATACCGTCAGCAAAAGCGGCAGTTCCATTCCCGGCGAACGTCTCTGTCATATAGGGAATAATGGGATCCATGTATTGGAACGCAGGACCTTCAATGGATTGATTGGCGACCGAAACGGTAATCGCACCGCTGGTTCCGCCTTCGGGAACTTCTACATAAATGTTTTGTTCATTGAAGGTGATGATCTTTGCATCCACTCCATTAAACTTAACAGCGTTCTCCGTACGGAGCCTGCTGAAGTTTTCTCCGCTTATGGTAACAACTGTACCCACCCGTCCACGGGCTGGTGAGATAGAACTTACTACAGCCTCGGCCCTTTGTATCGATTTTTCTTCCTTTTTGCAGGACGCATTTAACAAGCCGATTGCTAAAATCAGTATTATAAGTCTTTTCATTTTAAGTCTTTTTGTATGTTAGGTTACCTCAATCTTAATTCTGATAAAACCGGTAAATGGTCAGATGCATATGGTTCTGCGATAACCTGATGCGACAGCACGTCAATTTTCGCAGTTTTGCTGAACATGATGTAATCGATAGTCCGGTTTGGTTTGACTTCAGGTATGGTAAAGCCGCAGCTTTCTGTACAGGTACGGGTGAACTGGCTGTCCAGCTCTTTAATCACCTCACTGTCAGGCAGAGAGTTAAAATCTCCGGCCAAAATTACAGGATGACGCTGATTCTTGAATATTCTGTTTAATTCAGCACTATGGAGTAATTTATTCGCTGGTTTCAGATCAAGATGCGTACTAGCAAATAGAATCTTTTTTCCACCAGGCAACTTTACAGTTATTGCTGCTACTCCCCTCGGCTCCCCGCCTGCTCCTTCTTTCATGGGAAGTTTGTAGGAGGCCGAATCCAGTATAGGAAATTTAGAAAGTATGGCAATTCCGTAATCGCCACCCCCGTGATCTATTGTTTTCACAAAGAAGGAGTACATGCCGGTAAGCTTTGCCAGCTCTCTTGCCTGATGGATACCTTTTCCTGAGCGATCTGTATTGACATCCACTTCCTGAAGGGCAACCAGGTCTGCACCACTTTCTTTAATAACACGCGCTATCGCCGGCAAGTCGATATACCCTGGTTTGGATGGGGGATTGGCGTGGTGAATATTGTAACAAAGGACCTTAAAGGGCTTCCCTTTATCAGCGGAGAGACTTTTCAGGGGAGCTGCAAAGATCAGCATTATAGATACTATCAGACAGCCACAGAGATTATTATTTAACATGTTGTGCTTTTTAATTATTTATACTTAACCTGGCATAAAACCGGTAAATGATCGGACGCCCCAGGCTCATTCAGAGCTTTGTACTCAATTACTGAGAAATCCAATCCGGCCTTATCATTTAGAAAGATGAAGTCAATGGTGCGAGTAGGACTTTGTGCAGGGAACGTATACGGACAATTATTGCTGATACATCCGGACCCGAATGCAGATCCTGCTATCAGGCGATTGATTGACTCTGAGCCCGGCTGTGCGTTAAAATCTCCGCCCAGAAATAGCGGAGCACCCAAGCTGGAGCTTATTTCCCTGATCCTGTCAACCTGCAGATTACGTGCCTCGGTATCCGAGACCTCCAGATGGGCGGAGGCAAAATAGATCTTATTATTTCCTTCTGCTTTTACTTCGACCACAGCCATTGTTCGTATTTCCACCGAGGGGGCAGCGCCCACCGGCAAGGGAAGTTCATGGCGGACGCTACTCTGAATGGGATATTTAGACAGAATAGCATTGCCATATCCTCCACCCTGGTAGTCGATCGATTTGGAAAAAAATACCCTCATGCCCGTCCTGGCTGCCAGATCCTGCGCCTGGTCTAATGTAACTCCTGATCGCTGAGTTTTCACATCAACCTCCTGAAGTGCAACAATATCCGGTTTCTCTCTGCTGATAATGGCAGCGATACCTCCCACGTCAATGACGTTGGCATTTGCAGGTGGATTCGCATGATGAATATTATACGTCATGATCTTAAGCGTCTGACCATTCATAATCATTTCATTCCCAGCGGGAGGGTTAACCGGTTCATCTGGCCCTTCACTGCCACTTTTCCCACATGCTGCGACAAGCAGCCAAACAAGGCAGCAACTCCATTTTAGCATTTTCATAAGCGCGTTATTTAGTTTACCCAACCCGGGTTCTGTCCTAAGTTTTGATTTCGGTTATATTGTTCCATGGGAACAGGGAGCAGGTAATTCTTCGGCTCCTCGAAGCGGCGCCCGTCATTAACAAGGATATAGCCCTGCTGATCTACCCGGAGATTGGCAACATCGGCAGGAACAGTGGCAAAGGATCTTTTCATTCCTTTAACGTCAGCCGCAAGCAAGGCGCCTTGCTTCCAACGGACTATATCAAACCAGCGCTGTCCTTCCAGGGCAAGTTCTATGCGTCGTTCTCGCCTGATCTCTTCTCTGGCGCTAAGTCCGTTTGCTTCCAGCCAGGCCAGGTCCATATGAACCATGCCTACTCTATCGCGGATAACATTGATAGTACGATCTACATCGGCCTGCGTAAGGGTACCCTGTTCAAGTTTAGCCTCTGCCAACGTCAACAGCACTTCTGCATATCTTATCAAATGGATGTCGTTCGCATCCCTGCTAACCAGTGCTACAGTGGGAACATGCACATATTTAGTGAAGTAGAAACCGGTAAGGGTTACTGTTCCTCCGGGGTTTCCGGAGGTAAACCGTGGGGCTGTAAAAATATTCAGGTTGCTGTTTGCAGGATTTCCGTCTTTACGCCCTCCCCATGCTGCACCGGGAGTTAGTATGGTTTGCGTCATGCGCGGATCCCTGTTCCTGAAGATATCCCTGTAAGAGTCTTCCCTGTAAACTGAATTCGCGTGGTTAATAGGATAACCCAGGGTATCGAGATAGCTATCAACCAGTGCTTTAGTAGGGTTAAACCTGCTGGCCTGATCGGGAACCTGGATTTCACGGCTTAAATTATGCATAGTCACGTCTGCGAGGTATGTTCTTACCAATATTGACTCTTTATTCGTTCCTGCAGACAGTTTCCCCGCCCAGGTAAAGAGCTCATTATAGCTCGTTTTCGGGTTTCCATTGCTGTAAAGAGCGTAAACACCGAGGTCCATACAGTCCTGTGCCGCTTTTTCTGCCACATCGAAACGGCTCGCGTAAAGCGCTACCCGTGCCTTAAGGGCCAGTGCTGCTCCTTTTGACACTCTGCCCAGATTTGCACCTGTTTGTATCTCGCGGGGTAAGTGTTGTGCCGCGAGATCAAGATCGTTCAATATGAAGTCAACAACCTTTTCCTGAGGGTCACGCGGGCCATAAAGCTCTGAGATATTTAAGGGTTTATCTACAATAGGGACATCGCCAAAGAAAAACGTCAGATAAGAATACAGCAGAGCCCTTACTACACGGGCTTCTGCTGCCAGAGCTTCCCGGCGTTCCACGCTCACTGCTTCGGCACGGTTGTAATTGGACAGGAAGATATTACACTGGCGGATGCCTTCATACTGATCAGTCCATTGATTATTCACGGTGGCCAGGTCATAGGTGAAATTGCCGGAAGCAATAACCCGGTAAGCGTCGCTTGCCGTCGAGTTTATATGATTATCTCCCATCCTGTCAATATCGACGGTGTTTTTGTTTTTAATGAAAGCATAACAGGTGTTCACTGCCAGAATGAGATCCTGTTCAGTGTTCCAGAATGTCTCGTCTACAATATTATCTAAAGGCACCCTGTCCAGATAGTCCTTCTGGCATGCTGAAATCATCAGCACTGCGAGCAGAGCAAATATTTTAACTATTTTCATTTGAATCTGATTTGTTTTTGAACTGTGATGAAGCTATCATGAGCATTTTCATAGCTGTCTTTGAACGGCATGCTCATGATGGTTTCACCTTAGCTATTATTTAAGGTTGATGTTTAATCCGAAAATAAAAGTCTTTACCTGGGGATAGATGCCACCACTGCTCACAGGTATTTCCGGATCGAAGCCATAGAAGAAATCAGTGCTGGTAAACAGATTATCGGCAGACGCGTAAATTCTGACATCCTCAATTTTCAATAGGTTTGTGATCTTTTTAGGCAGTGTGTAACCTAACTGAATGTTTTTAAGTCTCAGGTAAGATGCATCCTGCAGCCAGAATGTAGAAAGCCTGGTGTTATAACTCTGATTGTAGACCAGCCGCGGATAGGAAGCATCCGGATTGTCGGGGGTCCAGCGGTCAAGATGTACCTTTTGCGGCATAGTGCCCTGATTGATAAAGGCGTGTCTGGCCTGGCCCTGCAACAGTCCATTGATCTTACCTACTCCTTGCAAAAAGAAGCTGAAGTCGATACCTTTCCAGGCCAGGTCTCCGCGAAAACCATACGTATATCTTGGAATAGCGTTTCCTATTACTTTCCGGTCTTTATCAAGCGATATATATTCACGTTCGGGATCGGTTATATCATAGGGCTTACCGGGATCGGTCGTTGGAGTTAAAACCTTATAGATAATATCTCCCGGGGATATCGGGTCTCCGGCTATATGCGGAAATCTCGGTGTATAACTGCCGGTTGCAGGATTATAGTTGAAGTCTGCTTCCTGAGCAATCCTGTCGGCAACCAGACCGTAAAACGCGTCAATGGGATCACCTACTCTTCTGAGACGGTCGCCGATTACGGGCGGAGCTCCTCCATAACTTGTCACTTTGTTTTTAACATCAGCCAGGTTAGCCGTAATTCCGTAGGTCAGGTTTCTGACTTTTGATCGCCACCCTGCCTGCAATTCCCATCCTTTGTTTTCGACACTCCCTGCATTTTGTACAGGATAGGCCGCGCCCAGAACATCAGGTAAAGGCACCGCAAGCAAAATGTCTTTTGTTTTATTTAGATAATAGTCGGCTGTTATGTTTAACCTGCTATTGAATAGCGCAAGATCAACTCCTATATCACTCTTTTCTACTGACTCCCAGGTAAGATATTGATTTGCTACTCCGGGCTGCCAGTAGGATGAGGTCAGCTGATTCCCAATCGGCATAGTTGTGCGTGACTCGTATATACTCATATAGTCGAAGTTTCCACCAACCTGGTCATTCCCCTGTGTACCATATGAAAATCTGACTTTACCTACGTTAAGTATCTCTTTCAGACTTTCAGGGAAAAATGATTCTTCTGTAAAGATCCAGCCTGCCGACAAAGAACCAAACCAGTCCCATCTTAATGAGGCATCGAATCGGGAAGACCCATCCCTACGGAAGTTACCTTCCAGCAGATATTTCTCTTTATAGGCATAATTAAATCGTCCGAAAAACGATTGCAGAGCCCATTGAGTAGCCGGATTTGAGTTTAATTGATTAAGCGTTCCGACATTCAGACTGGGCACATCGTTAACGGGCAGATCTGTCCTGCTGGCATTAAGATCATTATTGATATCTTCTTCCTGAGAAGCGGCAACCATCGCTTTAATGTAATGATCCTTCGATAAAGTTTTTTCATATTCCAGCATCCCCAGGAGAGTATTATAATTCCGGGTAAAGCTGCGAACTTCAAGCTTATTAGGCACATTGTTCTGATAGACCAGTGTACCGTTTGGATCAATATAATCAACTGTTTTGTTAAAAATTGTGCGTCGGGTATGATATCTTACCTGTCCGTATTGTCCTCTCAGCTGAAGCCCATCGAATAATTTCAAGGTTGCCTGAATATTTCCCGTAAATTCCTGGGAGTCGAACTTATCGTCACCTGCATCAGTGGTCATTGCAATTGGATTACGCTGCCCTCCATGATATGCCCAACCGCCGGTTGTAAATCGCACAGGCACAAGCGGACTGATGGCCATCGCCGCATTGAGCGGACCACTTGAAGTGGCCGTTCCCTCTGACGATGAGATATAGTTACGATCTACATATCCGACGTTCCCATCTATGTTAAGGCGGTCAAAAACTTTGGTATTGAACCGCAGTCTTAAATTATTCCGGTTCGAATTAAAGTTATCGCCTGTAATTAATCCTCCCTGATTTAAATAGCCGTATGAAAGATAATAGCTGGATTGACCTATGCCTCCGTTCAGAGAAAGATTATGATTGTGCTGTGGTGCACTGTTTTTGTAGATCTCATCAATCCAGTTCGTGTTCGCATAGTAATTTTGGTCGGAGCCCTCTCTGGCAATTGCGATCTGCTCATCTGTCCAGGAAGGATTGCTCCTGGAATTCAAGAGTGCCTCATTCATCAGTTCCATATATTCTACAGAACTTGCCATCTTGGGCAAGGCCGTAGGAGTTTGAAGTCCCACATAGCCATTGTATCTGACATTGACCTTTCCATCTGCGGCTGACCTTCCCTTCTTTGTCGTTACCAATACTACGCCGTTGGCTCCGCGCACGCCATAGATCGAAGCAGAGGCGGCATCCTTTAGAACCGACACACTTTCAACGTCATCCGGATTCAGGATTGACATATCCCCTCCGGGAATGCCATCAATTACAATAAGTGGGTTTGCATTATTTAAAGTTCCGATACCCCTGATGCGTATTGAAGCATTATTGGTTCCCGGGCGCGCATTGGTGTTGACAATCGTCACTCCCGCCATTTGCCCCTGCAATGCTGCATTTACAGAGGTAACAGGTCTGCTTTGAATATCGTCGGCCTTAATTGATGATACAGAACCGGTGAGATTTATTCTTTTTTGGGTTCCGTAACCTACCACAACCACCTCATTAAGGTTCAACAATTCCTCTTTCATGCGAATACTGACTTCTGTTTGGGCATTGACCTGAATTTCCTGGGGGATGAAACCGGTGAATGATACGACCAATACCGCGTTGTCGCCAACGTTGCCAAGTCTAAAGGCTCCATTAACATCTGAAACGGTTGCCTGATTAGTTCCTTTGACCCGGATGGACGCCCCGGGCAAAGGCTCTCCTGTATCATCAGTTACCCTTCCGCGGATATCCTTTTGCAGTGATATTTCAGAGGTTGCAACCTGAGTTGCTTTTGTGATAATAATGGTATTCGCGTCGATTGCATACCTGAATGGCTGACCTGCAAAGCTTTGCTTTAACGCCTCGTCAACAGAAGCGTTCCTGAGCTGCAGTGTTACCGGTCTGGCATCTTTGAGCTCGTTGTATTTATAAAAGAGATAATAGCCACTCTGCTTTTCTATTGTACTGAGTACTTTTTCAAGCGGGACGTTCCTGCCTGAGAAGCTGATCGTCTGAGAGAAGCTTTTTGCACTTAACTGAAGACATGTAATGGTCAACAAGATAGCGGTGAGTTTCATTGCCAGAAACGTTTTGAATGATAAAAAGGAGAGCAACCCTGGTATTTTACCATGAGAGTTTAATTGCATACTTTTGTACTTCTTTGGGTTAATAAATAGATTTCCGTAAAGAGATTTTGTAATCCGGGAGCTCATTCTTTGAGTACAGGCCGGGAGTGTTCGCAGCACTTCCGGTTATTTTGGATTACTTTGAGAAGGAGTAGCTATGTTTTCATATTTCTTTTGATTACGTTAGTTGTCTATAATAATTTTCCGTCCTTCAACGCGGCACTTTATGTCACTGAGTTCCAGAATCTTCAATACCCCGGAGATATTGGAATTACGCTTTATTTTTCCGACAAACTCATCCTGAGGAATTGTTCCCCGGAATTCAACATCCACATCATACCAGCGGGAAACCTGTCGCATAATGGATTGGATACTTTCCCTGTCAAATTTGAAATAGCCGTTTTTCCAGGCTACGGCAGATTCAAGGTCTGCTGGAACAATGTTAATCCCGGGCTTCGAACCTCCATCGCCGACAAGTGATTGCTGACCTGGTACGAGCAACCTGCTTACAGATTGTTGCGATATCTTTACGCTGCCTTCCAGCAGAGTCGTTCTGGTCTCATATTCGTCATCGTATGCGTTGACGTTGAAGTGAGTTCCCAAAACTTCTATAGTTTGATGTGCTGAAACAACGTAAAATGGCCTGTTCGTATCTTTTGCTACTTCGAAGTAGGCCTCTCCGGTTATTTCAACTTTACGCTCGGTCTTAGAGAATGTAGTTGGAAAGCGTATTGAAGATGCTGAGTTCAGCCAAACCTTTGACCCATCGGGCAGAGTTAACTGATACTCACCACCGCGGGGAATTGAAATTTTGTTATAGGCAATTTCAGTATTCACCTGATCCGATTTCAAACTTTCGTACACAAGTCTACCCTCATCAATTTTTTTAATGGCTGAACCCAGCTGTTCGGCTATCATTCCATTCTGCGCAGCATCCAGTTCAACGGTCGATCCGTCGGAAAGGACTAGCACAGCTCTGCTACGGCCAGGACTAATATCCTGCACCTTTTGTGACGAGGCACTTTTGACAGCGCCCTTCAGGTTTATATTGATTTCCTGTTTTTTATAGAAATATGCGCCAAACACGCCAAGAACAAGAACTGCGGCAACGGAAGCCCACTGGATATAAAAGCGCATACCGATAATCTTCGTCTTTTCTTCCTGAGCTATCTGGGATTTAAGATCCTTTTGTATGTCTGCTTTCAGAGCCTCCTTCGCAGAATGGCTTAAATCTTTGACACCGTCTTCATTAATTTCGAATAGATTATAATATGCATGTAGAAATTGTTCTTCTTCGTGGGAAGCCTTACCCATTCTGTATTTCTCCAGAATTCTTAGAAATTCCTTTTTTTCTATATTCATTTAAAGGCGCTTTTATACAATGACCCCTTCAAACAAAAAAATCCCATGAGAAATTCACTTTTTTTGAAAACATATTACTGTATCCAAGAAAAATGGAGATATCATACTTAAAACAAGAGCATATATAAGACGCAAAGTGTTGTTAGATTTCCACGTAGTTGGGAAATACTCGTTCCTAATTGGTTTTGAACGGTCTTTCGGGAAATATTCAGGCGTTCTGCTATCTCTTTGGTGGAAAGATCCTGGTGATAGCGCATCCGAAAGATCTCCTGTTGAGAAGGAGTTAGTCTGGCAATTAGCGCTTCATAAGTATTGAGAAAATCATGGTAGAGAAGTTGTGCGTCTGCAGAATCACGCGACACTTCCAGATGGATAAGCAGATCAGTAATAGGGAGATACCTCTTTTCTTTTTCCATCCATTTATAAATGGTGTTTCTGACTGCGATAAACAAATAAGCGGACAGGTTGTCTATTACGACATCGTTCCTCCTTAGCCATAATTGCAAAAACACATCCTGAGTAACGTCCCTGGCCTGCTCAGTGTTATTCATTCTTTTAAAAGCAGATGAATAAACGTTCTCCCAATGCTTTTCGTAAAGGGCATCAAAAGCATCGCTACTACCTGCCTTTAGCTGCAGTAATAAAAGCTTATCTTCTAAATTTTTATCATTTACTCCGCTCATCCCTTATTGAGTATATACCAAATCTATTAATATTTAAACAGCGTTCAAAGTGATTATTAAGCTGATATGAAGCATTTTTAAAAAAAAGACGTCATTCATCATCATACTTTTTGCTTTATTCTTATCAAGCTTTAAAAATTAATAGGGAAACCGCAAAAAGCGGTGTCAAAATGAATAAAGCCTAACGGCATAAAGTTCCTTTATTGTTTTTAACTCAAGATCAAAACAGGGTTAAATAAATATTAACCAACAGGACACACCAATTTCAGAAAAAACGCTGCAATAATCTCTAAACTATATTCATAAAGAAGGTTGAGCAAAACCAAGAACTTAATCCAGTTTCTTGTAGAACATTGCCCCTGTATCTTTATCTATTAAGCAATATCATGCAGGTATTGTTCCTGAAGATGTTTGTCGATCGTAATACGGCTATGAGATGGACCTCCGGCTGATCAAATGTATTGCTTTTCTTTCCTACCGTCAATTGCTCATTAATCAACAGGGAGTATAGAAAACGAAACGCTCACGAAAAAATAGCTGCTTGCCGCGCTGCATCTAGACAATAAACCGTTCTCCCTGATCCTCTGTGCAATACAGATCAAAGATCGTTTTTTGCTATCATGATGATCTCTCGCATGTCGGTGGGACTGTAGGTATATACCGAGCGCAATTTTATTGTAGATCTCCGTTTGCTTATACAGCTCCCACGGGACAGTTGTGACATCCTTGGCGGCTTTAGTCACAATATTTTTTACCAGTTTCGCCGCTCGGCTGGCAGCTAATATAACCGCAAAAGATCAAGTCAATATGAGGAATCTAATTTGCAGTCTATTAAGGCATTGATATAATACCTATGTCGATCAAATAGCGAGCCTCTGAGGAGAAAACCTTTCAGCTTACTGGTAAACTTCGTTATATTAGAAAATGGCCAATAACACTTCACAACACATATTAAACACGTCAGCTAATCTATTGGGCTTTTGCCTTTTTGTTATTACCTCCTTGCATATCGCAAGCATCAGAGAAACGCATATTATTGACGAACTAACGGGTATCGTGGCGGTGTTGCTGACGCTCTCCTGCGTTTTCTCCTTCATCTCAATCAAAACAAGAAATAGGAAGAGAGAAAAATTGTTGGAAACCATTGCTGATTACATCTTCATAGTTTCACTGGTGGGAATTTTGGTTACTATTTTATTGATTACCTTTAATATTATTGAAATAAATTAATTTATGGATACATCTGCCAATGGGTCTTTCTTTTATATCGGTCTATGAGAAATCCACACAGATCTTTATTATTAATAGCGATTATTCTAATTGTTAGCGGGTGCAATGGCCAACCGGCACCTCATACCGTCAACCCTCAGATTGAACACGTGCAAAAGGCAACCAGAATAGCACGTGATTTTGAAGATAAAGGTGATACCAAAACAGCCATAAAATACCACAAGCATGCTTTGAAAAAATCAGAGGAATACAGCTTACCGGAATACCAGGCAAGAAGTCTTATAAATATTGCGGGAATATTGAAAAATGACAGTGCGGGAGAAAGCCTGGAGTATTTACGTAAAGCCCTGGACATAGCGGAGCAGATTAATAGCCACGAGCTGAGGGCTAACATTTTTTTAGCTATGTCTGGTATATATAAACAACAGGAAAATTACAGGGAGGCCCTTAATGCGTTGTCTGAGCACCAAAAGTTGCTTAGCAGGACTTTTGCCAGTAATCAGGCAAAAGAACTTGCGCATATTGAAGCCGAAGGGCGAAGAAAACTGGAGCGATACACCTATTTGATTATAATCATCTTTGTTATTCTGTCAGCCCTGCTGCTGGCTGCTTATTATTTTCGGACAGCGAAACTGAACAAGGATCTTCAATCTTCCAATAAAATTAAGGACAAGCTGTTTTCAATAATCGGTCACGATCTCCGGGGCCCTGCAAGCGGCATTATGGGAGCTTTGGAGATAATTGATTCGGGCATCCTGAGCAATGAAGAGGAAAGGGAAATTATTCGATTATTAAAGAAGCAAAGCCTGTCCTTTAACGATACTTTGAATACGCTTCTCAGCTGGGCATCGACACAGTTAAAAGGAGCTAATACCGAAATGACGCATTTTGATCCAAGGGTAATGATTCAAAAGAGCCTGGACATCCTCGAAGGTCAGGCTCGCGAAAAAAACATAACGTTCAACGTACAGGCGCCAGATGGGCTATCTGTCAATGCAGATCCGAATCATATAGACTTTATCATCCGAAACCTTTTGAGTAATGCCATTAAGTTTTCACATGAAAACAGTGAGATTGACATCAGTGTCAAAGAGGAGGACAAGCAAATTATTATTGCTATCCTTGATCATGGCATCGGGATTCCGGAAGCTAAACAAAAACGCTTCTCCGTATTTTCGGGTATGGAAAGCACTTTTGGTACTAAGGGCGAACATGGCACTGGTCTGGGACTGATGCTTAGTAACGAATTTATTCGTGAAAACAAAGGTAGGATATGGCTAAAAAGTATGGAAAACATCGGAACAACTTTCTTTGTAGCGCTGCAAAAGGGATGACAAGGCAAGTTTAGTCATGAATCCAAAGCGAAAGTGGCTATAAAGCCGCGTGAAGACAGATCAAGGATACCGAAGTCAGGCTTCTTATTTCACAATGAACGTGCATTTGCCTTGCTTCAATCAGATGACCTAAACGTCAAAATGAATCTTAAGCTTATGGCTTTCATACGTGACAAGCAAAACCTGATAAAAAACTGAAAAGCCACGCATAACTTATAGAAATTCAGCAACATGAACGCAGAAAGAAGCTATCGGGAGCATGAACGTTTCAGATAAATGATTTACTCCTTAAGCTCCTTATTGTTGTATATTCAAGTTATAATTATTGCAAATGAAAAAAAGCAACAAGGGTGAGGTATTCGAAACACTGGAAGAACAGTATCTTTATATGAACCTTCCTGTCGATCTCATCCAGTCAGATTCTCAATTTACTATTTTTAATCTGGCCGAGCTGAAACAGCCGATGCCTTTCAGTTTACCTACAAGCAGACTAAATTTTTTTGTCTTCGGGTTCGTCAAAGATGCTTGGGGTCAGTATACCATAGATCAACATACGTTTTCATTTAAGCCCTGCACTATTTATTTTACCAATCCCGGACATTTCCGGTCTTTTGAATATACCCGGATCACCGAGGCATACCTTATTACATTCGACGAGATGTTTCTGAAAGAAAACTTACCGGCAGATTTCTTTGAGGAATTTCCGTTCCTGCTAACCGAAACGGTACCGGCCATGGTAGCGGCTCCCGAAATTTATGAGCAGTTTGAGCGGCTTTATTTGCAGATGCACCAGGAATATAACAGCCATTCACCCTTTCGGAAAAAAATAACAGCCAGTCTTTTTTTTGCACTGCTACTAAAATATAAGGAACATTTCGGTACGAATTACAACCCGATATATGAGGGTAATCGCGGATCCGAAATCGTCAACCGGTTCAGAAAAGATCTGGAGCGGCATTTCAAGGGAATTTCTGCCGGAACAGCCGAACATATGTTTCGCCTTCAGGATTACGCGGATGCCCAAAACCTTCATCCCAATTACTTAAGCAGTGTAATCAAGAGTAAAACAGGGAAATCTATCAGGACCTGGATAGCGGAAAAAACTATCAACCAGGCGAAGTCACTGCTGCGCAATACCGCCATTCCAATTAAGGAACTAGCTTATCGTTTGGGCTTCACCGATTCCGCTCATTTCAGTAACTATTTTAAAAAGCAAGCTGACAGTTCTCCCTTATCCTACCGCAAAGGCGGCAAACAGTCGAAGCCTTGATAATATACAACATATTCTTTGGTAGCTACACTTTTTCTCATTTAAAGCAGCGCACCTTTATATTGACAACAGTAAATACAAAGAAATGAAAAGATTAGATGAAAAAGTTGCTATAGTAACAGGAGCATCACGCGGTATAGGTGCAGCAGTGGCAAAAAAACTTGCAGCAGATGGTGCCAAAGTAATAGTAAATTACTCCGGTAGTCAAAGCGACGCCGAAGAGGTGGTGCAAAGCATTGTATCTGCGGGTGGAAGCGCGATAGCGATCCATGCAGATGTCAGTAACACGCTGGACGTTAAGCAGCTGTTCGACTCCGCTATACAACATTTTGGCAAAATTGACATCCTGGTTAACAATGCTGGGATTATGATCACTAAACTGCTGAAGGATACAACAGATGAAGATTTTGACAAGCAGTTCAATGTCAATGTCAAAGGCACGTTCCTGGCGCTTCGTGAGGCGGCTACCAAGCTGGCTGATAACGGTGCCATTATTAATTTCTCGACCTCTGTTAACCGGGTAATGTTACCTACCTACAGTACTTATGTAGCAACAAAGGCTGCCGTAGAACATCTCACCCGGGTGTTTGCTAAAGAAATTGGAAACCGGGGGATCAATGTAAATTCCGTATCGCCAGGCCCTACCAACACTGAGCTTTTTATAAAAGGCAAACCTCAGCAAGCTATTGACGGCGCCAAATCTTTGTCTGCATTTAACAGGCTTGGGGAGCCGGAAGATATTGCCAGTGTCATTGCATTCCTGGCGAGCGACGACGCGAAGTGGATCAGTGCGCAAAATATTGGTGTAAATGGTGCAATGGCTTAATGCCGTTGCAAAAAAAATCGAGATGAATTCTTTTCTGATTAGGGTTCTAATCTAAACAATTACTCAGACGGCTTAATTCTGTCAAATTGCTGATAAGAAAAGCATGGAGATTATTGTAAAAAATAAGCTCTCGATGGGCGAGAGCTCAAACTAACCAATTATAAACCTAAATTATTGAAAGGAGCTGTTAGTGAAGGAGTCGAACCTTCAGGATTTCTCCCGTACCGCACTTAACAGATAATAAGCTGTTTTATTTTCTGCTTATTATTGAATACTATTTTAAAGATTTCTGATGTAAGATACATCTCCGTCCGGAGTAACTTTTACCAGTACATTTGCTTTGTCGCTCTTCAGATTCACAAAATAAATAGTGTTGTAAAATCTTTTTCCTGTAAGGATTTGAAGATGAGCGTCAGGCTCGCCATCAAAATCGTACCGAACAACCTCGTTTACTTTGTAGTCTCCGTATAGCTTAACCAATCTCTTTTGGCCTACAGCAGGAATCGTCTTAGCTGCAACGTACTGTGTTGTTGCGATGTACTCTCCATTTCTGTCAAAAAAAGCAGACATTGTTTTTCCATCAAGTGTAAACACAGCTTTCTGAAAGTTGCTTGTTACTGTCCACTTCACATTTTCGGCAGCGTAATATTTGTTTAAGAAGTTGTTTTCCGCAAAATAAGATACTTCAGCATCTTTGCCATCTTTCTTTTCGTCTGCGAAAGTTGTAGCAGTGAAAACACTAAACAAGCAAGCCAGGAATAAAGTCTTTTTCATAATGTTGTTTTTTATTTTCATAACAAACATAGCAATATATTAAATACATTCAAATAAATAACGAATTTTTATGAAATTATCACATATAAAAGATTTAATTATTGAAATAATAAAAAACACAACCCACAAACGTGAATCATTTGACAATTTTTAAAATTCTAGGGAAGCGGCATAGCAGCTAACTTCTGAGGAGAACAATGCCATTAAGCTTTCAGATGAAAACAGTGAGATTGACATCAGTGCCAAAGCGGACGATAGACCGATCTGCTTAAAACTTTCGCACATTTTATTATCTTGCAATTACAAACCTAAAAGCTTTCTAATGCTAAGACCTATATCACCAGGAACAGAAGACTTCTCTACTGACAAACTTGCTTTGCACAGCGCTTTTATCCTCATAACACTCATCTGCCTTACGCACCTGTTTTGTGTGCTAAGCTTCCTGACCTCTCCTGGCTTCCTGCCATTTGCACTTCCCCTCGCTATTATTCTGGCGATAGTTTTATTTCTGAATTGGAAAGAAACTTCCCGAACAAGCCGGAAACAGAAGTTCTTTTCGGTTGGAACGAGCTTACTGGTCTTTTTTTTCTCCTTAGCAATATCTGCATTCTATTTCGATCTTTCATGGGATGGCCAGTGGTACCATCAGGCCGCTATATACCATCTTGCAGAAGGCTGGAATCCTCTTCTTGAACCGATAAGAATCTTCGATAAAAACAATGACATCTCAATTATTCATTTCCCAAAGGCATCCTGGTACTTTGCGGCGGCTGTATTCAGCACCTTTGGAAACTTCGAAGCCGGCAAGTGCATAAACTTTATTGTGCTGTTCATCGCCTTATTCACCTTGTATTCCGCTGGAAGATCATTCCATCTCTCTGCATTCCGGTCTGCCGGTCTTGCAACATTGGTCGTTCTGAACCCCGTGGTCTGGAGTGAAATCACCACATTCCTGGTAGATGGTCTGCTTTTTCTGTATCTCTGTATTTATCTGGCATGTTTAATTGTCTGTTTAAAACAATTCAGGTTAGTATATTGCCTTGTTGGCGCCATGGCCGTTATCTGTCTGATCAATATTAAATTTACAGGTATGGTATTTTTCTGCACCTTCGCGCTGTGTGGTCTGTTGTATACGCTCCTTACTAGAAAGTCTCGAGGTAGATTTATACTATTGCATGCGTTAGTAACCATTGTTGCTGTTACCGCATTCGGTTTTAATCCTTACGTGACGAATACCGCTGAACGGGGGCATCCTCTTTATCCGATCTTTGGCTCAAAAGAATATCCCGATGTATACACGCAAACAGGCGAAGACGCGAATGAATTATATGAAACTCCCCATAACATGATGGGAAAGCCATTAGGGCTGCGGCTTTTCTACGCTAATTTTGGAAGGCCGGATAATGCACCCTATGCGAAAGCTGAGAATGCAGAACTAATATGGCCTCTTTCTTCCAGAATTTCTGACTGGGAGGCTTACCGCTTTCATGAGACGAGGGTTGCAGGATTCGGCCCTTGGTTCAGCGCTATACTGATCGGTGCTCTTGTATTACTTATCTGGCTTGGTCTGCTCAATAAAAAGCATCGTTGGCCATTGATTCTGTCTTTAGCGGCGGTATGCTGCTCCATTCTATACAGCAAGCATCTCTGGTGGCCCCGCTTTGGACCTCAAATGTGGCTGATCCCACTCATCCCGCTTGCCTTCTGCTTAGCTCAGCCCCTATCCAGAAAAGCGGGCACCGCCCTGAAACTGTTTGGACTTCTGATCGCAGCAAACGGAGTGATTGTACTTTTCATCCATATGCAATGGGAAACATCATCCTCCCTAAAGCTCCGTCAGCAGCTTAGCGAGATCAGGAAGACCCACAAACCCATTGAAATTTATGTGGGATGGTTTGAAAAGTCGATGCATGAGAAACTAAATGCCTGGCACATTGAGTATCGTAAGGTCAAAAAACGAGAGATAACCAAAGGCGGGCATCATGAATTGGTCAGCGTTGTTGACGGATATCCTAATATGATCTTGTATCGCAAAGTTGAGTAATTATAATACGAATTTATTAAACACACCTTTGTTATTTCTATTATAAGGCACCTCCAAAACAAAGTGAGGCAAGAATAACCTTGCCTCACTGATAGTACTACTTCTGATCTTTACCAGGACGTATCGGTGGAATATGCCCACCTTCGCCGCCAGTTTCGTCAGGATCATTCTCCTGTGTAAAATGCTGAACGCTATTTGTATCTGTAGTGATGTTATATGTAAACACAGGGGATGCTGTGGCCAAAGACAAGGCCATGATGATTTCTAACATTTCTCAAAAAATTTAAAAGTGAATTACTCATGCAGACTCCCACCGAATCCCTCGATGAGGTTACTGCAAACCAGGTAAGAAGCGCTTCTTACATTTTTTGGGAAGGAAGAGCATTGTTTGTGGCAGCTTGTAGCCGCTTCCCAACCGGATTTTGGCTACCGCATTCTCTGCTCATTTTAGAAACCGGATGTGTGCACGTTCCTGCTAGCTATCAGGATCTCGTCTGATTTCTGAAACAAATCTAGAGTGGAAAAACTACTGGCCATCAACGAATTCCGGAGATTCCGATCATTCCGACAGGATTCTGAAAAAGACTCCGGGAATCCGGAAATTCTTATAGATTTATCTTAATATTTTTGAGAATGTTTAATCATTATAAGACGCTTGTCTTGCAGATTTACCGGGAAAAGATATCTGCCGGTACACTTTCACCTAACCTCGTCAACCCAACTCCTGCGAAGGTGAAAGCAGAATGCATACAGGTATGTGAGGAAAGGTTCTTAAAAAGTGATGAAGGAGTGTTAAGGGTGATATTCCGTCAGCAGGACGGACCAGTCGCTTACAGGCTAGCGATAAAACAACGAGACACAGATACCTTTAAACCGCTATGTAATTTTTTAAAAGGAGGTACCAATAATCCTGACGAAAAAAACGTTGAATTATTAGCTTGGCTAATAGACTTTGAGCCCAGGCCTTATGTGGTATGGAGAAATTCGATTAAATCAACCAAGGTAGATGAGATTGCAGTTTATTCAGGAGAGCAAGAGCATGATGAAGATCATCAGGTTCTGGAAGCTATTAAAGACCTGAAGCGTCGTAAGATTTCATTACTTACGTTCTTATTGATAGTAGCCTGCGTTGGTTGTTATATAATAGCCAGTCATGTTGTTGGGAATGGTGCTACCAGCAGGCGGGAAGATTTTTATAATCGGTAAATATGCCCGTCGTGAAACCACACGTTAAATAAGACCCATATCTTTACAGAAAGCGACCAGTTGCTCATTGTTAGAAAATTCTAAAACTTCTTTCATCCTGTTCAAGCGCTTTTCTACGCTACTTAGGCCATTGGGTTTATAATCATTCTTTTGCAGATAGACTGGAATATCTTTCTGACGCATTCCATTAGAAAGCAGGGATATAATGGTTATATCCAGATCCGAAAAATCATAACTGTTCTTTTGTTTGATGGTATTCCTGAGATGAGCAGCAAAATGGCGTCTGCCCTTAGAGATGCTTTCCAGTGCCGTCTTTAACTCCTGACTGTCATTCCGGGCTTTTCGCACGTATCCGTCGATATTCAGTTGATTGAAAAGCTTGTCGATCACCACAGCCCTGCCCTCTGCTGAGAAAGCCAGCACTTTCAGTTCAGGCAATATCTGCCTGGCTGCCCGAATGAGTTCTATTCCGTCGGATATTGCCTGTTTATTGCCGTCGTCGTCAAAATATATATCAGTTATTAAAAGATTAAATGGCTCACCGAAAGGGCTTTTGCGAATCATCTTAAGCGCATCGTCGCAATAATAGACGTGAGCGACGTTGGTTGCGCCAACGTCGCTCAATGTCTTTTGAACGGATATGTTTATACTTTGATGATCTTCAGCAATGAGGATATTCTTCAGCATCTTATTCCTATTGAATTGGAACTAAAATTCGGACTTTAAGACCTCTTTCTTTGTTGGCTCCAAAGCTAATGGAACCATTCAGATCTTTTATACGGTTTTCCGTATTGACAAGTCCGTTCCCATACTTAAGATCGGATGGAAGACCCTTACCATCATCCGTATAAATGATGACTATATGCTGCTTCTTCCGTTCAAATCTAACCACAACCGTCCTTGCATGACTATGCTTGGTCATATTGACCATCAATTCCTGCAGAATATGCTCTAGCTCATACAAGATCCGGATGCCGGCTCCTTTCCATAGCTGTTCACTGTTTCCGGCTACAAGTACCCTGGTGTCTTGAGCTGCAAAAGATCTAAGCAGGTCGGCTATCTTTTCCTGATAATCGTCTTGAGTATCCTCCGGCTTTTCATATGAGATGTCGCGAGACTGTTCATACAACATCTCAATTTTATCCAGCAACTGTTCTCTATCCAGATGATCGCGATGTTCTATTTCGGTCATGATACGATACAAACCGTTAGCGACCACGTCGTGCACTTTCTTCGATGTCTGAAGCTGCATTTTCCGAACCCGGTTTTCTGCCTCCATTTGTAGTCGCTGCCTTCTCTTTCGGTACCACAGTATAGCAAAGACAATCGTGAAACAAAAAAGAACCAGGATCGTATAAAGCACAATATTCTGACGGATAATCCGATACTTCTTTTCTGTGACATCCTTTTGCAATTCGAGATTATCAGCCTTGGCTTTTTCAGCTTCATACCGGATAAGCGCGAACTGATTTTTAGCCACACTACGTGCTATTTGAATACTGTCGCTTAAACGTTGATATTCGGCAAAGTACTGCTGGGCAGCATGCGGCGTACTTTGTTTGATTAGCTCTCGTAGTGCCGGTATACGGTCTACAGGGCTATTTAACTCTTGTGCCACCGAGTATCTCTTTCTGGCATAAAACAGCGCCGAATCAGGCTTATTGGCACTATAGAAATCAGTCAGATGTGAATAGCTGGCATTTTGTCCCCAGAGGTCGTTGCTCTCAATACGAATCCGGAGTGCCGTCAGTAATTCGGGCGCAGCGTTATAATCCGGCTGGAGAAGCCACTGTGTCCTCGCTTTATTTGACAAAGTACGGGCATATTCCTTTCCGCCTTTCTTAGACTCAGCAAGCACTTCTTTATAGATCTTCAGGGCTTCCAGGTAGTTCCCGCTCCTTTGGTAGGTAAGCGCCTTGTTATTCAGGATGACCAGCTGAAAGGCTCGGTAATCGGAAAATTTCAATGCTCTATCGTAATATGGTAGTGCTGCCTTATATTCTTTCAGATTCATAGTAGCCAACCCAAGCTCATTGTAATTGGAAGCAAGGCAACTCCAGTGTTTGGGGTTCTTCTCGTCTAAATACTGGAGCGATGTCAACAGGATTTCCTGACTTCCAAAGAAGTCTCCGGCATCCGCAATGATAGTGGCCATATTGTTATAGGCGAGTGCCCGCTCAAAGCTGTCTTGGGAAGTAGTCGCAATTTTATTGAAGTAATAGAACGCGGAGTCTTTCTGCAAGGACAGAAGGCTATCTGCTTTATTATAGTCATCTGTCTTGATGATCTTCACTTCAGAAGTTCTCTTCCGACAGGCGGCAATAATGAGCATGAGAATGCAAAGTGAAATCAGTAAACTTCTCAAGAGCTTTTTTTACTGAAAGTAAGAAAAGTTAGCGGCTTATTTAATGAATAGACATCTCAATAATTACAGTCAGACAGCGCCAGCAAGTTGTCGGGAGCATCGCCATCAGTTTCAGTCTTCAGGTATTTTGTACCATTCTTTGTTGCGACAACTACATCCGTCTCTCGACCTCCGCTGATAACATAGAAGGAGTACTTGCCTCTTTCCATTAACTTTATGGCGTCTACTGAACAAAGTCTCCATTTGACTCCGGAATATCTACCGGATATGAATCTGATTCGTTCATGTACATTATCATGATCGACCTTCTCGACACATGAAATTTGTAATCTTAACATTGGCTAAATGTACAATGAGGCGCCCGGTCTATTTTACGGGATCCCGTACATCTCGAAGGTGTGTTTGCCTGGAACGGCATTTAACAGTTCAATTTTTCTCAAGCTTACAAAAACCAGCATGCAAACGTTCTTAACTTAATATAATAGTTGTGAGATGCGTGCAATAAGTTGTAAATTAACAATATAAATACATTTACATGCCACTTAGAGAACTTGCTCGCTTACAAACAGTACACCGTTTCTTAAAGCTGGACATCAACCAACAGGAAGAACTGCAGGAATTGGTGCATCTTGCTTCTGAAATATGCGGCACCCCGACGGCATTAATCACTTTTCTTGCTGAAAGCACTCAGTTTATTAAGTTCAAAGTTGGATTTGAACCTGATACAACATTGCGTGAAGTTTCATTTTGTTCATATTTGATGGAGGGCCAAACGGAGATGGTCATACCGGATACTAATTTATCGATGTAAAAAACTCGGAGACCAAGCTTCGCTCCTTTTTTGAGAGTTCGCAGGTTTGTCATCGATATCAGCTTATACTTGTTTTAGAAAATGTGACGGGGCAACAACAGGCAAGCCAGGAATTGCCGACTTTTGAAATTTCTTGTCCCTGGATATAAAATAATCCAGCTGATTGTGGATTGCAGTATAATATTGCAAGGCATCTTCTATGTCATCTATTTTTGAGTTTAAGGCCAATAATGTCAATTCATGGCTAATGTCAATTGCACGAACATTATCAAGTAAACTTAATAATAGCTGTTTTGCTTTGTCAGATCCATGGTTTTGAAATGCTGTAGAAATATTGTTCTACTAATTCTGAAATACTGACCTTTTTATTTTCAGAATAAGACTTTATACGAGCCAACAGCGTTTCGTCGATGGTTAAATTCAATCTTGCTTTCATAAATCAAACATTTTAGATCATGCGCGTATTATATTAAATGTGCAATTGGCTAGTAAAAGTCTGGTTATCCCACGCACTTCTTAAAGCAGTTATTACTGCTTATTTCCCAAGAAATACGTATTCTTGCAAAAATCTCCAAGCTTCTACAATACTATGGAAAATTTGAGCAGTCCGGCTTTGCCGCCAATTGCTTTACGCGTTTTTGAGACATTACCGACATGCTGTGTGGTACTTTCACCGCAACTTACCATACTGACTGCCAGCGACAACCATGTGAAGCTGACCGGAAAAACGAGGTCCGAAATCAAGGGCCGTTACTTCTTTGATATTTTCCCTGAGGTGCCCGGGCGGTCTGAGGGAAAAGACAATGGTATTGCGGCATCGCTGCAGGAGGTTTTAAAAACCAAAGAGCTGCACCATATACCGCTGATGCGTATTGATGTACCCGATCCGGAAAATCCCGGCAGCCTCAAGGAAATGTACTGGCAAATCATACACCAGCCGGTACTGGATGAAACCGGTGAAATTGGCTATATTATTCACGAAATCCGGAATGAGATTACCGGAGATGTAGCGACCCGCAAGCTTCTCGAAGTGAACGAGTGGAATCTGAACCAGCTAAACGGCGACTTGCAGCAGGCCTACGAGGAACTGCAGGCTAGCAACGAAGAGCTGATGGCGGGTAATGAAGAGCTTTCAGCTACCAACGAAGAACTGCAACAGACCCAGGACGCACTAGCCCTGCTCAATGAAAATCTGGAAGATAGAATCACGGAACGTACCGCCGAGCTAGCCACCAGCGAACAAAAGGTCAGAAGCCTGGTGGAGAGCGCTCCTTTCCCTATTGGCGTATATACCGGGTCGGAAATGCGGATAGAACTGTTAAACCAGGCTATTATTGATACATGGAACAGGGGTAATGACCTCATCGGTAAGACATATGCCGAAGTGCTGCCCGAGCTGGCAGACAAGGGCGTTTACGAGCACTTGGACCGGGTATATAGAACAGGCATTCCCTACCATGCCCAAAATGAACGGGTAGACCTGAGGGTTGATGGCACACTTCAGCCGTTCTACTTTAACTATGACTTTACACCCCTTTTTGACAGCGATGGCCATATCTATGGCGTTATGAACACAGCTGCTGACGTGACGGACCTGGTCAATGCCAGGCTGCAGGCGGAGCAAAGTGAGAAAAGTCTGTACAACATCATCATGCGCTCACCGGTTGCCAAGTGTATTCTCCTTGGCACGGAACACACCGTGACGGTTGCTAATGACAGGATTATTGAGCTTTGGGGAAAACCACGCGAAACTATGATGAACAGACCCATTTTCGACGGTCTGCCTGATGCAAAAGGACAGGGACTGGAGGAATTGCTAAATGAGGTTTTTACTACCGGTAATACGTTTGAAGCCAAAGAACGCCCCGTAACACTGCTCAGAAATAACGAACTGGAAACCCTGTACCTTGATTTTGTGTACCAGCCTTATCGGGATGCACAGGAAAACGTTATCGGCGTTATGGCAACCGCAATTGATGTAACGTCTCAGGTTATGGCACGCGAGAACGTCCAGCATCTTAACGAAGAACTGGCTGCTACCAATGAAGAGCTGCAAGCTGCAAACGAGGAGCAATCTGTCGTTAACGAGGAACTGGCTTCCCTGAACGAAGCATTGAAGATAAGCCAGGACGAACTTGAGCTGGCCATTGATGCGGCGGGACTAGGCACCTGGGATTTCAACCCTGCAACGGGTAAGTTTTCTGGAAACGACCTGACTAAAGCATGGTTCGGTTTGCAGCCGGAAGAAGAAATAGACCTGTATAAAGCAACGAGTGTAATCATTGAGACTGACCGGGACAGGGTAATTAACGCTATTGACCATGCACTGACAGACGAATCCGGCGGCAATTACCACATTGATTATACCATTATCAATCCACTTACAAACGTTCCCCGGGAAATCAGGGCGAGTGGCAAAGCGTTATTCGACGAAGCGAAGCAAGCTACCCGGCTGAGCGGCGTGCTGCAGGACGTTACCGAGCAGAAAAAAGATGAGCAGCGCAAGAATGATTTTATCGGCATTGTGAGCCATGAACTTAAAACACCGCTTACTTCAATCAAAGCTTTATTGCAGGTAGCGGCGCTGAAATTAAAGAAATTTGATGACACCTTTCTTAAGGGAGCTGTAGAGAAGTCGAACATCCAGGTAAAAAAAATGGAAACGATGATTACCGGTTTTTTGAACGTTTCCCGCCTTGAATCCGGAAAGATGCAGATCGACAAGACCGAGTTCAATTTGCAGGAGCTCCTTACTGACAGTATTAAGGAAATTGAATTAACCCTCAGCACCCACCAGATTCAGTTTTTGCCATGTGGCCCGGTACAAATTCAAGCGGATCATGACAAGATCGGCCTGGTCGTTTCTAACCTGTTGAGTAACGCGGTCAAATATTCACCTAAAGGAAAACTAATTGAAGTTAGTTGCGAGGTAACCGGAAGCACCGTACAGGTGAGTGTCAAAGACGAAGGCTTCGGCATTGCAGAAGAGCATAAGGAAAAGCTCTTTGAGCGGTACTACCGTGTTGAAACGAGTTATACCAGGCATATCTCAGGATTTGGTATCGGTCTTTATCTATGTGCCGAGATCGTCGGGCGCCATCAGGGTCGTATATGGGTAGAGAGTACGGAAGGGAAAGGCTCTACCTTTTTCTTCAGTTTGCCTCTCTGACTGGGATATACCGGATGGCTTCAAGTATCGCTATTTTTTTGTCGTTTTATGGAATAGTTACCGTACCACCATCATATAGATATATGTCAAGAAAAATCGTAATTGTAGCAATGATCTCAGCCATCATAGGTTGCACCAGTTCAAGTAAGGAAGCGATTGTTTCAAATCCAGTTTATCTGGAAGGATTCTGGAGTTTGGCAAGCATTTTACAAGATACAAGCGGTATAAAAAAAGGGCTATCAGCGGAATGGCCATACATCAATATAAATAAAAATAAAAAAACAATCAATGGTTACTCCGGATGTAATTCTTTTGGAGGTGATTTCATACTAAAAAGTGATAGCTTAAAGTTCGGCCCGTTAACGGCAACCCAGCGGGGGTGTCTTACCAGCGTTGAGCCGGCCTTATTTGCACAGCTGAGAAGGGTTAACCGTTATTGGGTAAATAAAGATAGCTTGAAATTTTTTGCGCAAGACACGTTATTGTTATCGTTTGCTAGAAACCAAACCTTTTGACTAAAGTTGAAGCCGATCATGCGTAAATGAATGCGGCATCGCCCAACTTCTTCTTGTAATCAAAATCATCTGGCCTGTCAAAACAGCGATGCATGGCTCATCTGTAGGCATAAAGGTAGTGTTACGAAGAAAATGCTGCCTTTATCTTTTTCGCTCGAGAAACCAATTGTGCCTCCCTGAAGCTCGATGAATTCCCGGCATAAGACCAGGCCCAGCCCAGCACCTTTCTCCCTGCCTGTTCCAAACGTCGACTTTGCGGATATTGAGAACAGCTCTGATTGCTGATTCAACGGCACTCCCTGCCCGGTATCGCTAACCATAATCATACACTGATCGGCTTTTATGTGAGTGCTGATGACGATTTCTCCTCCCGAATGGGTGAATTTAATAGCATTCATGACCAGATTTCTGATGATCAGTTGCAGCATATCCCGGTCGCCGGTAACGCATATATCATCTGGTATGTCATTATGAAATTCGATTCCTTTATCGTTGGCAATACTTTTTAAGACTTTCAGTGTTCTGATTAACGTTTGCTGTAAAACCAGCGGAACCAGGGTAACACGGACAGTCTCCATCTGGTTTTTCGTCCAGGACAAAACATTCGTCAGCAAGTAGGAAGTATCTTTTGTCCGGTTTAATAATTCTTTTTCCAGGTGTTCCCTTTCCTGATCGTCAGGCTTGTATTCATTTAATAATTCCAGGTATCCCTGAATTGAGCTTAATGGTTCTTTCAGATCGTGCGCCAGAATGGAAAGTAATTTATTCTGCGTCTCGTTGCTGATCTTAAGAGCTCTGGCCTTTTGAATTACTTCTTCCCGTTCCTCATCATAAGCGCGTCTGATATACATGGTGACCAGAAAAATAAGAGCAGCAGCAATTAAATACGTATAACCAAAATTAAGTACCCGGCTCTCGGCCGTTGGATATGAGCCGGCTAACCATCCCGTCCAGGTATACTCTGCATATAGTAAGCCCAGCATGATGAAAATATTTAAAGGCAGCCAGAGCCAGTACTGCCGGCGCGGAACGGTGGCTACTGAAAGAAAGAAGGAAAGTATAAAGGTCAGATTAATTGGACCGCCCGTACCAGAACTATGATAGTAATTAGCAATGAGTACAAAAAGATTAAGCAGTTGAAAAATCTGGATAGCCAGACTGATTTTGTTATAAAAGCGTGAAATATAATATATGGATAAAACAGCCACCGATACCGCCAGCATAAGAGCGGCATGATCCGGCAATCCTATGAAAAAATTAAAGGGTATATCTACGGCTAGCACGATCATAACCAGCAAGCAAACGGAATGAAAGATCCGCCCTTCCAGAGTGATTACTTCTTTGCTTCCGATAAGCTTCTCTACAATATCCATAATATACTAACTACTTCACATAGACCACACAGTGTTACATGTTCAGAGACAAAATGTTTCGCACAAGGGAAATTTTTAATACAATTTCTTCTCAACAAAGTTGGGTCAGATGGATCAGGTCAGGGCGATAGAGCTGCAGAATAAAAAGCTCAAAGAAATTGCTTTCATGCAATCTCATATCATCAGAGCACCTGTTGCCCGGATCATGGGACTATCAGAATTGATTGGCCAGGAATATCCAGAACGAACAGAAAAAACAGCTATTAAGTTACTTAGACGACTCTGTAAGGAATTTTCCCGTCACTTTCAGCAAAACTGGCGGCTCCAATCAGAGCAGCACTCTCACCAAGTTCAGAGATGAGTAATTCCACATCAAATCCGCTCTGCGCGAAATTTGACTTTAGCTTCGGAAGGAACAGGTCATTTGCGTTAGAAATATTTCCTCCAAAGACAATTGCAGACATCTTTCGCTCTTTTAATATTTCGATCAGGAAGGCAAAGAGATTATCGCTGAATTCGTTAAATACCATTTGCCTGGCCTCCGAATGGTACGCATCCTCTATAATTTCCTTTACATTTTCAACCTTTCGCCCAGATAATTCAAAATAGCGGTTTACCAGCCACCGTGAAGAGATATAGTTCTCGCAAATGCTTCCCTTGAATGGGTAATTCCAATAGTCTGCGTCTTTAATCTGCCCATTCTCAACTATAGCGGAGCCAAAGCCAGTACCTAAAGTAAACCCCAAAACGTTACGATAGTCTCTCGCTGTTCCACTAAAAACCTCCCCTTGCAAAAAACATGTGGCATCATTTATAAACAATATGCATTCTGCAAGAGGATGAAGTCTTTGCATTAACAGCTCTCTTATATTTAGGTTATAAAGCTTCTCATATTTGCTGAGTCCCGATATAAATGATATGCCATTAACGTAATCAAAAGGGCCGGGCATGGCAATACTAACTACCTTTGAGTTGGGGTACAGAAGCAAACTTTCTTTTAGTACTTCTGCCCAACTGTCCAGGATAGCTTCCGGTGAACCAGCAGAATCAACTCTCTGACGTCTTAATGAGTTTTTTAATATGCTTCTGGTTTCTATGTCTACGAGAGCTGAGGTGATATGGGAGCCTCCTATATCGACCCCCAATATGATGGAATTCTGCATCTTTATTTCTTATTCTTTATTTTGATCATACTCAGCCGGGCATATAGCTCAGCTATACATGCTTCGTCTAAAAGCCATTTGGGTTTTGATAACTCTTCAGTTTTGGGCAACCAGCTATGGGTAATAAATCCGTATTGATCTCTGGAATTATCCCAGGCGTAATTCAGATCTTTCTCGATGGCGGCCAGGTATTTATAATTACCATCCTTTTTATACAATGATTCATAGCCCCTGAACAGCACGGTTACAAACCACGGCAGGTCGATATGAAGCGTCAGCCGGGGATCTTTGTTTGCGGCTGAAAAGTGCCTATAAGCTCCTTCTGCAGTGATCTTTGCCTCCTTTAGGTAAACGGGATCTTTGGTAAAGTCGTAAAGGAAGACTGAGGCTTCGAGCATGGATCCAGAGTTATATGTCCAGTATGTTTTATTTACTTTACCGTCTGATTTGATGTCGTTCCAGTATACTCCTGCTGAATCTCTTAAGGTATCATGCATCCAATGGTAAAACTTTTTGCCCCAGGTGAGGTAGTGCTTATCTTTACTGCATTGGTAAATTTTCAGAGCTGCTAGTGCCGCCATGCCGTTGCTACAAGCAGGTTTCTGGTCCCGGTGCCCTTCGAGCCAGGTCACTCCGCCGCCTAGCTTCTCGTCCCATCCACTCAGTATGAACGCAAAAACTTCTTTTGCTCTTTTCAGATAAACGGGATTCCTGGTATTGAGATAAGCTTCTGCATAGTCGATGGCCACAAGGCCGTTGTCATCATAATACCGGTCGGCCTTTTCGAATTTCACGGGATATGCCTGGTAGGCTACCGGCGACCGCACATTATCCCGGTAGCGTTCCGCGCCGCTTGCTACACTGTCCAGATAAGGTAGATACTGCTTTTTTACTGAGGGAATCTTCAGGAGCACATTGGTGGATGACCAGATACCGGAGAAGGGCCATAAAAAACTGACTTCCTTTTCTTTAACCCCACCTTCCTGAAAGTAGGTCAGGGTGTCGCCGGATCCCGAGGGATAGTTTTCTGCGAACAGGCCGTGGGATGGCACCCGGTAATGATGCCATACTTTCTTGTAGATCTCTTCTGCACGTTTAAGATATTCTGCACTGCTTGCGTTGTTCTGAGCTGCCGCAAATTGTGTCGACAGGATACTGAGTGATATCAGACAGATTAATAGTTTCTTCATCATGTGTTTGATTTGGATAGCGTTTTTATTGTGCGGATGGCGGGGCCGTTATCCCCCAGCTGGTGTTTGGCTGACTGCCCATAACGAACTCCAGCCGGCCGCCCTTCATCAACTCATCTCTGAACAACCAGCAATCAGTAAGTGGCTTGCCGTTGAATTTAGCTGATTGTACATATACGTTATCTGCTGAGTTGTTTTTTGCCTCTATGACCAGATTCTTCCCGTTGCCGAGCCTGATGGAGGTACGGCTGAAGATCGGACTGCCAAGCTGCACGGTTGGTTTGAGGTCGGTAAACCCTTTGACATCGAACAGCCCGAGCGCAGCCATCACATACCAGGATCCTAACTGACCCTGATCTTCATCCTGCCCATAGCCATAGCCGTGAATGCTGTCCGTTCCGTAAAATTCATCGCATATTGCGCGGGTGAACTTCTGGGTGAGCCATGGGCGACCTGAAAAGTTGAATAGCCAGCTGATGTGCAGGTTGGGCTGATTGCCATGATTATAAAGCGACCTTACCCCGGCGAATGCATCGATTGTTTTCCCTCCGCCAAAGGCATTCGCCTGTGCCGTGTTGAATATTCCTTCTAAACGGGTGTTGAACTCTTCTTTCCCGATGGTATCAATTAGTTCCTGAGGGTTTTGCGGCACAAAGAACGTATATTGGATCGCGTTACCTTCCTGGAAACCTCTCCATGCCTGGTTAGGGTCGAAGTTTTCTATGAAATTCCCTGCAGGATCCTTAGGATGGATTAGCTTAGACTCAGGATTGAACAAATGCTTCCATCCGTTCGAATAATTCAGCAGTTTACGGTAATCCTCTTCTTTACCCATCGCTTTTGCCATCTGGGCGGCCGCGAATGCGCTGTAAGAATACTCCAAAGTATGTGAGGCGGAAAAGGTTGACCCTGTTGAATCGGTATTGAAGATCACGTCGGTTCCTCCTATGAACGGGCTGTACCCGCGTTCTACAAAGGCCTTTACATCCATTTTACCTGATCCAACCTTTCTGTTCTTCCAGTTCATCTCATTTTCGTATACTGCTTTGTAGGCCAGTTCGGTATCGTAGTCTCGGATGCCTGCATTATACGCCGCGGCGATAGCCAGCCCCACCATGTTCGTCCCTACGCCTGACACAAAGTTGCTGTTGGCGATACCGTCTCCGAACCATCCTCTTTCTTTATAGACCTGGAGCTGCGTATGTACGAAGTTGTTGTACTGCTGAGGATAGGACAGGCTCCATAATTGCGTGAGGTTCCAGTAACCTCCCCAGATGGCATCTGTATTGATAAAATCGTAGCTGAACCGGCCCTTATTGTCTCTTGGTAACTGACCGGTTGTACCGTCGTGTCTTGGAAAGGATCCGTTTACATCACTTGCGACCCCCCGGCCGAGCAAAGCGTGGTATAAACCGGTATAAAACTTGGTTTTGTTTGCTGTGCTCGCGTCTTCCACGTAGAGCTTGCTTAGCTCCTGCTGCCAGTTATCCTGTGCGAGCTTCTTCGCCTGATCGAAATTCAGATCCATGGCTTCGGCCTGCAGGTTCAGTCTCGCGTTTTCGACGGATGTATAAGACAATCCGACCTTCATTTCTATGGCCTCCTGGTCACCTGTCTGGTATTCCAGAAAAAGACCCGCACCTTTTCCTGTGGCTTCAAGAGATTGCTGCCGCGTGCCAGATGCGTTGAAGGAGCCTACCTGATGTGGTTTTTTGCTGATCTCTCCATGGAAATACATCATCACCTGTCCATCAGGATCGTATTTTATTAAGTATTTGGGATAGGTTTTCACATAGCCCTCAAAGTGGGTATCGTCTATCATGCGGACAGAAGCATCTCTTACCTCACCGCTTTCCCCCTGAACATTGCCGACGTCCAGCATGATTCTTGACTGCGGGTTTTCCGGGAACGTGTACCTATGAAAACCAACGTGTTTGGTAGCGGTCAGTTCTGCCGTGATATGGTGATCATCAAGCAGCACCCGGTAGTAGCCGGGTGCTGCAACTTCATTCTTCCTGTCGAAGTTCGACCGGTAGCCACTGCCCGGCTGCTCGAGTTCTCCGGGCTTTACTTTCAGTTCTCCTGCTGTTGGCATAAAGCTCACTCCTCCTACCTGCCACTCGTGGAAATGAACAAATCCTTCGATTGATGTATGACGTGTATCGTATCCTACAGCTTCCCAGCCCTGAGGGTTACCATAGTGTCCGTTAGTAGATGGGGCCAGTTTCGCCATGCCGTAGGGCACTGCCGCGGGTGTGTAGAAAAACCAGCGGCTGTGTGCCGTGCCGATATTCGGATTGACGTATTTAAGGACATTCTCCCGTTTTACCCCGCAGGAAGCAAGGGCAATGACCGACAAGACTATTAATGCTTTGATGTGCTTTTGGATCTTCATATGCGTTTGGATCTTTATCTGACTATTTGTTGGGATTGTATTTTGAATATAGTGCCTGTACCCGCTGCATCCAGGCTTGATCAACTCCTTCCAGTTCGGGTGAACGGCTGGTACCATCCATCCTGGCGAAAAAGTAATAACCTTTGGTAACGGCATCCCTGTTGGAAATATTCAGGCCGTCTATATTATTTTTGGCGAAGGTAAGCCAGTTGGCGTCCTTATCGGCTTCATATAAACGGATCATGGCCTGCGAGCCCCAGGCGCACCAGGCGGGATTCACTCGGTCGTCGGCCGTGTTGAAAATGTATTGGTTATGTGAAGCGTTCCACAGGGATATGTTCATTGCCCTGCCAAGTGCCTGTGCTTTCTTCAGGTAGGACGGGTCATTCATCGCGTCGGCATAGAGCAGGTATGCCTCTATCATAATGGCGTTGTCATAAGTAAAAATCTCGGTGTGCCTGGTGCCATTTCCTGTACCATTTATTTTCCAGATAAAGAGGCCCCGGTTGGCATCGAAAAGCTTGCTTGTCAACCAGTTGTTGACGGACATGGCCCAGTCGCGATAGTACGTCTCTCCCGTTATCTTGTATAAGCGGAGAAACAGCTGCAGGGCCAGCCCGTTCGTTTGTGCAGGCTTTTCGGGCTTAGTGGTATTCCACCAGAAGCCTCCTCCGTAGGTATTGTCCCACACGCCTCCGTTCATCAGCCAGTTAGCGCAGGCTCTGGCTTTTTCAAGATAGTATTCCTTATCCGCCCCGGTTGTTACATCATAGGCCTCCAGGTACACCATCCCGGTTAACGAGTTATCATCGATGTATTTGTCGCCGGCCGCGCCGGAGCCGTCGAGGTTTGCGGCAGCGAAATACCCGCCGGCGGGTGATGATTTATCCCACATGTTCTCCATCCACCTGGCGGTCTTGTTCATGGAGGCCAGGAAGGATGCCTCTCCCGCCCCGACCATTGCCGCATCCGCATAGATCTGGCTGGTGATATACCACTCATATGCATTTTGTGAATGATTGCTGGTATTGGCACGATAGCTGCCAAAACTGGTCAGGAAATTTCCGGTTATAAAGCTGTGTGTCTCTTTTGCCAGCTTCATATACGATACAGGTTCGGCGGCCGGAGGTGGCACAACCGGCGGTTCCGGCGTCACCGGTGTGGATGTTGTATCGTCTTTTTTGCAGGAAGCGGCTAATACCATAACCACACATATCCAGCTGTATATTCTTAATCTGTTCATCACTCTTCTAGATTCTTTTATAATACGGTAACCTGGTGCGTGTACTCTCCTTCGGTGCCGAAGTTTACTATCACCTTCGCTCTTTTATTGTCGGCAGCGGGGCTGAACTTGTATGTATTGGCCCATTGGTCGTTCGTTTTCGGATACAGATAAAAGTAAGATGCGGGCTGCCCGTCGGGACTTACATTATTTTCATTTGAGCTACCCCAATATTCTAAGCCTGATGAGGTGTGCATGATAAATTTATACCGCTCATCCCGTCCCCAGGAAAAGGGGAAAAACTCCACCTCCATACTTGCCGCTTCCCATTGACCGTTGCCGGTATAGACAAGCTGCGCTTTTTCGGTGCCATAGGCCGACTGGTATAATCCGATGCCCTGGATCTCAGTCGCCCGCACCGTAGCACCCGTTAAGTTAAAGCTTAAACGGTAAACTTTGCTATCAGCAACAGTTACCGGCGAGTCGCCTTCTTTGATCTTTCCGCTTTCGATATAGAACTTCTTACCTTCGGATGAAGGCATATCGGTCAGATAGTATGTGCCGGGCTTTAAAGCGGTATGTATCTCAAACTGATTGTCGCCTTTGTTCTTAAGCTTCAGCGCCTTGGTCACATCGTCTCCTGCTTCCGTCGCCGACCCGGTGATGTATAATTCGGCCGGGATTTCGGATAAGCCTTCAGGTCTTTTTAATTCCATCACCCGGGATACCAGGCTGAGCTGCTGGTTGGTCGCTTTTGATGTCTTTACGGCCCATTTTATCTTACCTGTGCCGGAGGATGGGATGCCGGCCATACCGGCGATCCTGATCAGGTCGGTGTGATAGAACGTCTTCTCGGGATCAAGGCCGTTCCCGTCGGACAGCACTTTATAGAACGGCTCACTGAAGTCGCCCGTCTCTTTGTCAAAAACGACTTCGTAAAGTACCATGTCGCCATCTGCGGCTGAGGCTTTCGTCCACTGAAAGACCAGGGGCGTATCGTCTGCCTGGAGTTCGACGCTGCTTGCATCCGCAGGGAATGTCAGCTCGTTCACCGGAGTGAGGGTATCGTTCAACTTTACGGTCTCTTCCTTACAGGAGACTATGGTTAACAGCATGGATAACATGATCAAGCTGTTCCTTATAATTGACCTTTTCATTTAATAAATGGTTAGCGTTTATAGGTATGTTTAGTAACCGCTGTTCTGGGGAGCCAGGTTGGGATTGAGGGCAATCTCTGATGCCGGTATTGGCCACAGGTAGTTTTTCGCCGGATCAAACTGGCGTCTTTCTGCTCTGATATAGCCGTTATCGACTCCCGGGTCGCCGAACCTTGCTCCATGAGCATATCCGTTCAGAACGACTTCCGCGATCTTCCATCTTCTGATATCATCTGTCCGGAAGCCCTCCATGGCCAGTTCGCTCCTTCTTTCGGTGCGGATGATCTCTGTCATGTTCGCATTTCCCGGATAGTTCAGCGCAGCCGGATCGGTGAAGCCCGCCCGCTGACGCAAGGCCCTGATCGTGCTGTTCCATACAGCCTCATCCATCTGGCCCAGGCTGTTCTTCGCTTCGGCATACATCAGCAGCACTTCGGCATAGCGGATAAGATGCAGGTTGAGACCTGACTTAAACTGGTTAGCAACGGAGGTCCGGTCATAGTACTTGTGCCAGAAATACCCGGTCGGCGAGCTCTGTGCGCTGGGATTATATTCATTTAGTCCCGGCTGGTTCGGATCGGAGCCCGGCCGGATATAGATGATCTGGGTTGATCCATCCGGGTTGGTCCATACGTAGCGGTCGTAAACCACGGTTGCCGTTAGTCGGGGATCACGGTTTGTATAGGGGTTATTTTCGTTATATCCGGAGCCTGCATCGCTGATGTTTCTGCCGTTGAGCAGGATATAATTGTTTACCAGCTCCTGCGTAGGTGCCATGGCGCTAGTTCTTGCACCCGCGCTGCGCGGAGCGAAGTCGAAGTACTCCGACCATGTTCTGTCTTCGGGAACGTATTGCAGGGAAAGTATAGCCTCCGGATTATTCTTATTAACGGCTAGATCGTTGAATAAAGCGATATAGCCCGGGTTTAATGAATAGGCACCATACTGAGATTGATTGTTCATCAGATCTTCACAGATAGTGGCTACTTCCGCCATCCTGTTCCCTTCGTACAAGAGTACGCGGGCTTCCAGTGCCAGAGCGGCAGCTTTAGTGATCCGGCCATTATCTGTCTCCTCTTTTTTCGGCAGGAAAGAGGCGATGTCGGCCAGTTCATCTATAATGAATTTGGCAACCTCTGCTTTGGGGGTCCGCCCTATTGTCTGCGCCTGTTCCGGACTGATATCAAAATTGACAAGGGGTATATCACCATATAACTTCATCAGATTGAAATGGTGAAATGCTCTGATAAAACGCACTTCCCCCTTCATCCTGGCAATTGTGGCCGCAGGAAGGGTGGCATTTTCGTCGACATACGTGAGGAAAAGGTTGCAGGACTTGATGCCCTGGTAGTAGAATGACCAGTCGTTCAAAAACTTAGGGAGGGATGAATTGAAGCTGCCGCTGGCGACGACCTCTGTGGCAGCAACGGCATTATCAGACAGTGCTTCATTGAAGAAATACATGGCACTGTTATACATGCCGCTGTAATTATTGTTCAGGGCATTGTTCACGTTCTCTTCGGCTTTCCAGAATGTGAGATCTGAAAAGCGGTCTACCGGTGCGAGATCTAGTTTTTTACATCCGCTTGCCAGGAAAACAGGCAGCAGAAAAAGGAGGTATCTTGAGGTTTTCATACTTGGTTTATCATGGTGTTAAAACGTGATGTCTAATCCTGCGCCGTAGAAGACCGGCATCGGATAGTTCCGACCGCTGTTTGACGCCGCGTTCAGGGGTACGTTGTTCGCGAATTCGGAGGTTTCGGGATCAATGAATTTCAGCCTGGTCAGTGTCAGGAGGTTCTGCCCGATAAGTGAGAACCTGACTTTCTGCATACCCGCCTGCTGCGTTAATTTAATAGGAAGGGTGTAGCCGATGTTGACGTTCTTCAGCCTGGCATATGCCGCATTATATCTGTAAATATCCGATCCGTACCTCCAGTTATTGGTGTTTGAAGGTGAACCGATAGCGGCCAACCGCGGATATTTTGCGTCCGTATTGGAGGGCGTCCAGAAATCCGTCTGATGCTCATACAGGGTAGCCCCGTAATTGTAATGGAAAGGCTCTACCGTTTCGCCTCTGAGGAATACGTCCCGCTTGCCTACTCCCTGGATGAACAATTGCATATCGAACCCTTTGAAGGCGGCCCGGTATGTAAAACCGAACGTTAACCTCGGGAATGGGTTGCCCAACACGACCCTGTCTTGTCCATCGATCACTCCGTCGTTATTCTGATCGACGTACTTCAGATCACCCGGACCCACATTAACTCCCGCGGGCTTTGGATAGGTGTTCACGTCGTTCTCATTCTGAAAGAAGCCGTTGGTCTTATAACCATAATACTGCGTAATAGGACCTCCTACCCGGCGGATATACGAAAAGGCATCCGCATCCTGAATCTGTTCAGTGACACCGCCTGTCAGCCGGAGAAGCGTATTTTTATTGTCGGCTATATTGAAACTGAAGTTATGCCGGAAATTTTTGGAACCCGCGTTATAGGAAAGAGTAGCTTCCCATCCCTGGTTCTTCACCTTGGCTATATTCTGGTCCGGAGATCCTGCGCCGAATAACTTGGGAACATCTTGTCTGGTCGCCAAAATGTCGCTTGTTATTTTATTAAAATAATCGACCGATAGGCTCAACTTATTTTGAAAGAAAGCGGCATCCAGTCCCACATTGAATGTGGCTGATTTCTCCCAGGTCAGATCAGGATTGCCCACCCTGTATCCCGCTCCTCCAACAATGTTGCTGTTGAACGCATAGGCACTTGGATAGTTGAAGTAGGTGGTTTGATACTGGTAAGCCGATACGGACTGGTTCCCCAGGATACCATAAGATGATCTTAATTTTAATTGACTAAATACTTTTGCTGCAGGCTCCATAAAGTCCTCTTCCGATATCAGCCAGGAGCCCCCGATAGACGGGAAAAAGCCAGAGCGATTACCTTTGGCAAATCGGGAAGCCATGTCCTGCCGAAATGTACTTTCAAGAAAGTAACGGTTGTTGTAGGAATAATTGAGACGGCCGAAAAAGGAATTGATGCTTGATTCGGTTGCTCTGTCGTTGATATTATTGTAAGAGTTGACGGGATCGATGATCGTACCGGTGGTCGGGGTCCCTAACAGCGGATCAGTCCTTGTTTTCTGCAGTCGAAACTCTTTCGACTCATAGGATTCATTACTTGCACCCAAGAGCACCTTAAACTCGTTTAGTCCCAGCTTCTTATTATACTCCGCATACAACTGGCTGTTGAGCAGCATGTTTTTATAGCTGTCGTCGTATACGGTAAGGTCATCTCCATATACTCCGCTCGGAAAGTTCTCCACCTTCATCCTTCTGAAGTTCGCCGTATTGCCATTGATCGTTCCACCAAAGATCCCAGTAAGCTTCAGATCATTCGTAATAGAGAAGGAGCCGTTTACACTTCCGAAGACCTGATCATTGTTACTCAGATACCGTCCGCCATGTTCCAGAAGGCTCTTTACATTATACTGTGAGGCCAGGGCGTTGGTAAGGTAATTCCCATTTTCATCCTGAAAGCTGTAATTAAGGGGAAGCCTGTCGGCATCCGCAAATATGACCCAGTTTTCTCCGGTATGTGATTTGTTTTCTGATTTGACATAGTTCAGGATGGTATTGAGCTTTAATTTGCCGATGAGCGAAGTCTGGTTCAACCGGAAGTTATACTTCTTGTATCCATAATCCGGACCTACAAAGTTGCTGGCCTGGTGCTGGTAGCCGGCAGAAATGGAATAAGAGCTGGCCTCGCCGCCACCGCTGACCGCGATGTTCTGGTTTAACTGAGGTGCATCCTGCAGAAGGGACTCTCTTTTCCAGTCTCCATTACCCTGTGTCTGTAACGCCTGGATCTCGTCTGGTGTATAGGCAGGTGCCAGACCCGAGTTAACCAGCGACAAATTCTTATAGTACGCGTTATCCCAGGCACTCACCTTATGCAGGCCTACCTGGGCATGCTGCATACCATAATTTCCGTTATAGGTAACAGAAGGCTTCTGGTTGAATTTCCCTCCTTTAGTGGTGATCAGGAGCACGCCGTTTGCGGCACGTGAACCATAGATAGCTGCGGAAACCGCATCTTTCAACACCGATACACTGGCAACATCGTTGGGGTTAACCAGGTTGATATCGCCTCCCACTATCCCATCGATCACGATCAGAGGCGAATTATCCCCCAGCGTTCCCAAACCCCGTATGTTAATGTTCACTCCGCTGCCGGGACTAAAGTTATTTTGCTGAATGATCAGATTCGGCGCCTCGCCCTGAAGTGATTGCAATAAGTTCACGGAAGGTTTGGTTTCGATATTCTCGGATCGTATCTGACTGATGGCCCCGGTTAGCGTTGATCTGGTTTGGGTTCCGTAACCCACTACAACAACCTCATTAAGGGTATTCCCGGCGTCGGGTCTTAAACTTACGTTGATTACCGTCCTGCCGCTTACGTTAATTTCCTGCGTACTGTATCCGATGAAAGAAAACGTTAGCCTGGGATTGTTTATCCCGGAAACCAATAATCTGAATTCGCCACGTTCATTTGATGAGGTTCCTCTGGTTGTTCCTGCAATACGTATGGTAACGCCCGGCAAGGGATCGCCTTTTTCGTCCGTTATCTTACCCGTAATGATGACATCCTGGCTTCCCGATTGTGCAACCGGGTTTGGGGTGTTGTCAGCCTTCGCGTGAAAAGGATATAGGCCAACGAACGTGATCAGGGCAAAAAATGCTGCGGGAAACAGCCCCTTGCAGAACCTTGGCCAAGGCTCTATTCCGTTTTGGTGTAGTTTGAATTTCATATAATTGGTATGTTAGTTTTAATTTTTCAGCGCTTATAACTCTCGTTCCAGTAGGTTTCAATGTTCTCGAGAGATTTCCCCTTTGTTTCAGGTATGATCTTCCAGGTAAGCCATAGAGCGGGTGAACAGGACAAAGCAAACAGCCAGAATGTCCAGGACGGCCCTACCCCTTCCAGCATGACCGGAGTAAGCTGCCCCACCAGAAAATTGGCGATCCAGAGAGATAATGTTGCCATCGCCATCGCCTGTCCCCGGATTGCGTTAGGGAATATTTCGCCCACAACCACCCAACAAACAGGCCCGAATGAGAAAGCAAAGCAAGCTATAAAGGCAAGTATGGCAATGAGGATCCACGGACCGGAAAGGATCTCCAAAGTAAAAAGACTTCCAATTAAGATCAGGGAGAGTACCGCACCGGCAATTCCAACGAACAGAAGAGGCCGGCGGCCCCACTTATCTACTGTGAAAATAGCAACGAACGTGAACACCACGTTCACCAGACCGATAGTGACCTGACCGCCAAGCGCATTGTTTAAAGTAAAGCCGGCTTCTTCCAGGATTCGGGGACCATAATAGATTACGGCGTTTATACCGCAGATCTGCGACAGGAAGGGTAACAGAATACCGATCCATAAGGCTCTGCGATAAACCGGCCTGAAGAGCTCAGAAAAAAAGCTTGTCCGGTTCTCTTTCTGAGATGTATCAAACTCTTCTATTTCCTTAGCGGCAGCCTGACTTCCGTTTACCTTGACCAGGATATCTGTCGCTTTTTGTTTCCGCCCTTTCAGCAGCAGCCACCGGGGAGATTCAGGAACAATGAATATACATAGCAGAAATATAGCCGCGGGGATTGCTCCCAGTCCGAGCATACCCCTCCACACCTCACTGGAGAAGATCTGGTTCATCAGTTCATTGTCGGACGTTGAAGAAGCATGGTTCGCCAGCCAGGCGTTGGACAAATAAGCGATCACGATGCCTATGGTCAGTGCCAGCTGATACAGCGTGACCATCATACCTCTCAGGTTTGCGGGAGCAAATTCAGAGATATATAGCGGAGAGACCATTGAAGCGACTCCGATGCCCACGCCGCCGATCAGACGGAAGAGGATCAGGGAGGTAAACGAGTCTGCAAGCATACATCCGAGGGCAGACGCCAGGAACAGGATGGCTGAAATAAGGAGGACTGGCTTCCTGCCATATTTATCGCTTAACTTACCTGAGGAAACGACGCCGATGATACAGCCCAGCAATGCACAGCTGACAAACCAGCCTTCGCTTACTGCGGTTAAATTAAAATCATTCCTCACCAGCGTCACGGTTCCTGATATGACTGCGGTATCAAATCCGAACAGAAATCCTCCGAGCGCGGCTACGGCGCAGATCAGGTACAGATAGGCCTTGTTTTGTTTTTTGCTGACCGGCTTCAGCTCTTGAGTTAAACTATTCATTTTAAAAACGCTTTAATGATTTTAGCAGTGCCTGCTCCCAGGTTGACCAGCTCGTAGCTTCTTGCTGCGGCAGGGATAACAAATGTTTCTGCATATGCGAATACATGACTAGTTCCATCAGCTGTCTTTAATTGCACCGAGGTACCTTCCACCAGCATCATCACGTGGCAGCAGTTATCTGTATCGATCGTGATCGCTTTATCAAATTCAAGCCTGTGAATATCGTAAAAGTGCTCGCTGTGTGTGGGTAAATGAACGATCCTCCAGTCTGCTCCCTCTTGTAGAATACGCGGCTTTGAGATCAGCTCCTGCTGCACCTTATCTCCCTTCCTTTCGAAATCCAGGTTGTTAAAGGCATGATCTATATTGATGGGACGCGGCTTGCCATCCAGATCTGGTCTGAGCCAGTCGTACATTTTGAAAGTAAAAATGTATGGAGTTGCGCTGATCTCCAGTACGAGATTATCTGTACCGGAACTATGAATGGTTCCATTCGGAATTAAGAATAAGTCGTGCTTTCTGGAAGGAAAAGATTGCACAAAATCTTCAATCGATAATTCTACACCCTCATCCTGGCTTTTCTCCAAAGCCGATCTGAACGCTCCAGCATTTATATCATCCTGGAATCCGAGGTAAACTTTCGCATCGTCTTTAGCATCCATGACATAGTAAGTCTCGTCCTGCGTGAGGTTTTCCCCAAAAACTTCCTGAATATATTGGAGTTTAGGATGCACCTGTATGGATAGATTTCCGCCATCGAAAGTGTCGAGAAAATCGAAGCGAATCGGGAATTCGCTTCCGAACCTTGAAGCGTGATTTCCCAGCACTTGGTTCTGACACTGCAACATCAGGAAGTCGAACGATACCTCCTGCAGATAGCCGCTGCTTTCGAAGATCAATCCATTCTCCGGCACGATAAGCTCAAATGACCAGGCGTAGTTGATCACATCTTTATTGAGGTTCCCGATATGATTCTTTATCCACTGACCGCCCCAGGCACCCGGCTCAAACCAGGGACGTACCCGGATAACTGAGTGGCTCATCCGGTTTAGTCCTTCAGTCAGGGCCTCTTTGAACATCCAGTTCACGCTATCCTCCCATTGCCCGTCAGCGATGACTTCGATCCTGTCGAGAATATTCTTCTTATGTTCGTTCAGCAACACCCAGTCAACGAAATAAAAGCGCTTATACATATCGGTTGCCTCAAAGGGCACTGTGCTTCCTAAGTTCGTAATGGAACCCGCCCGCATTCTGAACTGAAGTTCATTTTTTGGAAGATCGAAGTAGATAATCGGGGCGTTCCATCCTGCCAGGCCGGCTCCGCAACCGATTATGATATTGATCTTGTGACTTTTATCCGGAGTCAGCGTAAATAGCTCCTCACGATAGAGCTCCTCCAGCTTCATTGTACATCTGGTGCCCCATACGGAGTCAGCTGTTCCGAGAAAAGGTTCAATCACGTTATTGATCTCTTTTTCGGTCCTCAGATAGTCTGAGGTCTTGAAAAAATTCACGGATAAACCTGTATCGGCCAGATGCCTGGTTAGTCTGGATATCACATCATCCCAGAAGATACCCACATATCCGTCTATAATTACCGTTCCCTGTTCACTGATGTATTCTGCGAGAGAACTAAACCCGCCGTATATCCTATCGTCGCCTAAATGGCAGACCGGATAAATATTGTACTCCTCTTGCTCTGCAACAGGGCCATCTATCTTTCGAGGCATTTGGTACTGGGAGGATTTACGTTTCCGAACGTCATCGGCTTCTACTATTGGCTTCGTTAATTCTTTGTTAGCATTCATTTGTTATATTGTATATACATATTAATGATTAGAAACATCAGGTATAATTGTTTTAACTTGGTTAAACAGCGACAGTAAGGGCAATACTAGCCTGTTATGTCCTTATGTACAAACATATTATTTAGTTTATAATTATAGAAATTTTATTTAATAAAAATCTGTACCGGGTATTTTGTGCCAACAATTGATTTGGTGCAGAATTTATTTTAGTATTGTATTTTTATCATGAAGAATTCAATTGATCACAAGAGTCCTGTTCCGTTGCATGCTCAAGCCGAAATTGCATTGAGAGAGTTGATAGCTTCGGAGGAATATCAGAACGGAAAGATTCTACCCAGTGAAGTAGAAATGGCTAAACTGATGGCCATCTCGCGCACTACATTACGACAGGCCATTAACAAACTTGTTTACGAAGGACTATTGGTCCGAAAAAAAAGAAAAGGGACTACTGTGGCTGACAGCGCGGTAAGCTCCAGATCGAATAACTGGCTTAGTTTTTCCCAGGAGATGAAGTTACGGGGGATCACGCTGAGAAACTTCGAACTGCATGTTACCTGGGTGTATCCGGATGAAAAGCTGGCAGCCTTTTTCGATATTAAAACCGACAGGAAGATTTTGAAGATGGAGCGGGTAAGAGGAAGACCTGAGGAACCTTTCGTATATTTTGCTTCATTCTTTCACCCGCGTGTAGGCCTTACCGGGGACGAAGATTTCAAAAAGCCCTTGTACGAGCTGCTTGAGCAAGACTATTCAGTCATTGCCACTTTATCTAAAGAGGAAATTAGTGCCAAAGGAGCTGACGCGTTCCTTGCCGATAAGCTCAGAATTCCGATTGGAAGTCCCGTCCTGTTTCGAAAACGGTTTGTGTTCGATCAGGGTGAGAGGCCCATTGAGTACAATCTTGGCTATTATAAAGCTGACAGTTTCGTGTATACAGTTGAAAGCAGAAGAGAATAAAAAGCATATTGGTCAACTCGAAAACGACAACATTTTCCCGACCTTGAAAAGGTGAACATCGCCTTCATGCCTTGTTCACTTCTTCGTCGTAGTTGTTTTGGGCGCTAACCTTCGCTCCAAATCCCTCAATAACCTGTTACCCTCATAACACATTTTAAGCTGAGAGAAGAGAAATAGAGGAGGTTTACCATCCTTTGACTGCACCTCCTTTGAATACTCTTTCTGCAGTTTTTTCTACCTCGGATGACTGGTAGGCCTTAACAAATTTCTTTACGCCTTCGTTGTTCTTGTTGTCTTCCCGTGAAACGATAATATTGACATAAGGGGAATCTTTGTCTTCTACAAATAGTCCATCGCGGTTAGCTATCAGTCCAATAGGAGCAGCAAATGTGTTATTAATTATGGCTATCGTAACATTTTGATCGTCAAGAGACCTTGGCAACTGTGGCGCTTCGAGTTCCAGTATTTTTAGCTTTTTAGGGTTTTCTACGATATCGCTTACCGTAGGAAGCAAACCAGTTCCATCTTTTACTTTAATCAGTCCGGCCTTTTGAAGTAAGAGCAAAGCCCTTCCACCGTTTGTAGGATCATTGGGAATTATAACAGAGCTCTCATCCTTTAACTCTTCGATTTTTTTGATCTTTTTGGAATAACCTGCCAGCGGGTATACAAATGTATTGCCAAGGATTGCAAACTTGTAACCACGCTGCTTTGTCTGAACGTCAAGATAAGGCTTGTTTTGAAAGACATTCAGGTCTAAGTCTCCTTGGTGCAAGGCTTCATTCGGCAACACATAGTCATTAAAAGATACAAGCTCCACCTCAAGCCCGAACTTATCTTTTGCTACCTGTTGAGCGGCCTGCGCAATTTCATACTCGGGACCCGATTGCACTCCTACCCGGATATAATTGTCGTTTTTATTTTTTTCTCTGCCGCCACATCCCATCATGGCTAGAGATAGCAGCACTGCTGCTTTAAATATATTAAGTTTTATTTTCATCTCTTTACTTTCTATGATCTGTTTTTTTTGATATATAATCTCCAGCAATTTGTATAAGAAACACGATGGCAACAAGCAATACAAGTACAGTGTTCATGATCAGTGCATCATAACCTACATACCCGTACTGATATCCAACCTGCCCGAGGCCACCTGCTCCAACAGCACCGCCCATTGCAGAATATCCTACCAGAGTGATCAGCGTGATGGTAATATTCTTTACATTCGAAGGTAAGGATTCGGGAAGTAAGACTTTGTATATTATCTGGAAAGGCGTTGCCCCCATAGCCCGAGCGGCTTCTATTAGTCCGTGTGGTACTTCATTTAAGCTGTTTTCTATCATTCGGGCGATAAAAGGAGCGGCTCCAATACTAAGTGGCACCAGTGCTGCCTTCACTCCGATAGACGTGCCGACCAGCATCCGCGTGAAAGGTATCATCCAAACAATCAGTATGATAAACGGTATGGAGCGGAAAATATTAACCAGTATTGATACGAAATTATTCAGCGGGCGGTTCTCCATTATTTCACCTTCACGTGTCATAAACAATAAAACGCCCGTTGGAAGTCCGAGTAATAAACCGAAGAAGCAAGACACAAAAGTCATCAGTAGAGTTTCTACGATGCCGTTGATTAAAATTGAAAACATTGCATCAGACATATCCTAGTACCTCCGTTTCTATCGCCTTACTTTTATAATAATCAATAGTTGACAGTGTATGCTCATGCTCTCCAGTGATCAACACGAGCATCGTTCCAAACTTTATCCCCCGGGCATAATCCATATTTGCGCTGATGATCTCCGTATTAGTCCCGAAAAGTCTGCTGCCTTCAGATAGTACAGCGCCAGTGTTTGATTGTCCTGTAAACCTGAGTTTTACTAAAGGATAGTTTGAGCCGTTAAAGCTTTGGGAAAGATTCTGTGCGATTTCAAAAGGGACGCTGAACTGATGAGAATAAGAGAGGAAGTCAACAGTAATACTGCTTTTCGGATTCGAAAACACTTCTCCAACTGGCCCTTGTTCAATTAGTTTTCCATCACTAATCACTGCTACCTCATCACATATGGTCTTCACCACGTTCATTTCATGTGTAATCATTAAAATGGTGATATTATACCGTCTGTTTATATCTTTTAATAAGGCCAGAATAGCATTTGTGGTACCGGGATCCAGAGCGCTGGTCGCCTCATCGCAAAGTAAAACTTTAGGACTGGGTGCCAATGTTCGGGCAATAGCAACCCGCTGTTTTTGCCCGCCCGAAAGAGCGGCAGGATAAACGTTTTTCTTGTCTTGCAGTCCCACCAGTTCCAGTAGTTCATTGACTCTCTGCTTCACATATTTTGTAGATGATCCGTTTAATTCAAGGGGAAAAGCGATGTTCTCCGCTACGGTTCTCGATGACAGCAGATTGAAATGCTGGAAAATCATTCCGATCTGTCTTCTCGCCCTGATTAGTTCTGAATGTGATAGAGTCGTGAGATTTTCCCCGTCGATGATAATCTCTCCGGAAGTTGGAGTTTCCAGTAAATTGACACAGCGGATCAAGGTGCTTTTCCCGGCTCCGGAAGCGCCTATTATTCCGAATATTTTACCTTCCGCAACTCTAAGGGAAACTTCGGATAGTGCCCTTACCTCTCTGGCGTGTTTCTTGTATATTTTACTTACTTGTTTTAATTCAATCATTAAATGACAGTACCTGGATTTTAGACGATCCAGGTACGTACAAAAATAGGAATGAATTTTAAATACTCTATGGTGTTTATAGATTAATAATAACGCTTACTTCCCAAGCGAATTGGTATTAGATAGTTTGACCCTTATTTAAGGCTCTGAATAAAACGTCTCCAGATTTTCACACTCAAAGCCTAACCCGTTGACAACGGAAATAACCTCGTCATTTTTATTGACGCTTGACTTCACACGCAAAATTTTGTCAGAATCGAATAAATCTATAGTCCACTTCAAATCTTCCATTAAGGCATTTAAATAAGGCGTCAATTTGATCAAATCATCACTTGAGGCAACACTTGTTCTAAAGATTGAAATCATAATTATAGTTTTGAGATAATTCCCATATTATCACCCGCTAATTAGTTGCGGTATTTGTTTCGTCATCTCTGTTGAACTTTGTGCAGCAGTCGAATATTCGATTACCTAATCTATCCTTAAAACGCTCACGTTCTTCAGGTGTCATAGTTTTAATGCGTTCTGCCATGCGGTCCCTGAACTGCATTCTATCCCGGCCAAAGCCGCCCGGTCTACCGAACCCAAACAAGATCTTGCACAGAATGAAAATTCCGGCTGCCTGCCAAAAATTAATCGCTTCTACATGGATGATTTGCGGCAATAAGTTGTTCCACAACAACATCACCAATAAACTGACCACAGATAAGAATGCTGCAGCAATAACGGGAACAAAAATAAAGCGGGCTCCACGTGGCATTTTATAAAATAACTTTTTCATAATTTAAATTATCAATCTGTTAACTCCCGGTACAATTGTTTCAAGCGTTCCCGAAGATGCAGCACTGCATATCTCTTTCGTGAAACCAGCGTTTGTACGTTTACGCCGGTTTGTTCTGCTATTTTTTGAAACGGAATATCTTCCAGTTCCTGCCAGACAAATACCTGCTTTTGTTCTTCAGGTAGCTCATCTAATGCAATGAATAGCTGTCTCCAGAATAGATTGCGCAAGTATTCTGTTTCCGGGGTTTTGGAATCAGAGAAGAGTATGGAATTATAATCCGGGTCCTCCTCGTCTTCAAATAAATCAACCAGCAAACTTTCAGAACGCTTACGGTGCCTATCGGTGATCTTGTTGCGGGCAACCTTGTAAAGCCACGCACTGGTTTGCTCAACCGGAGAGGTGTTTATTACCATACTGAGGCTGTACCAGATATCCTGCAGAATATCCTGTGCGTCGGCATCGTTTTTTACCCTTCCACGAATGAACGACAACAGACCTTTACCATACTCTTGAATGGTTTTTAAAAGGTAACTGTTTTTATCTTCGTGCATCGACCGTTAAAAAATGTACTTTGTTTATTAGGTAAGACGATCGGCAGGCTGAAACATTTTAAAAAAATAAAGTTATTTGACATTTCCCACCCATATCGATGGAAACGTATGATTTTTAATTCATCTTACCGGCAAGTTTTATTGGTGCCATCGGATATTTGCAAAGGGATTGCTTATACTGGAAATTCTGAAATATTTTTAGGTCGCTATCTTAACCACAGGATTAACGACAGTTCTTTTTTCAAGATGTTTATTTTGGACTTATAGCGATTGGCGCTTTTCTAATTGTTAATACATTATACAAGATGTAAATAACCTTGAAAAGCGGAGAGGCAAGCCCATTGGCCTGCCTCTCTGTCTATTAAGCTTAAAGTTTTAGGAAAGATCTGTTTTGTCAGGATCTAAGCGATCTGAATCAACATTTCTCCCAATGGGTAGCTTTTTCTTGTTATAGAATTTGTCGGTGTTAAAATGATCATGGGAATAAAAATCATCCCGGGTATAGATTGGACCTCCTGAAACCTGATCCGCCGGCCCAAATCCTTCAAAAACACGCCGTACTGTCGTTTCATTCTCCGGACTTACCTCACCTTTGTGGTAAGCAGGCAGGTCTCCTAGTTTAACAGACGTAGCGGAAACGACTACTACATTGTCGTCATCGACAGTTTTATGCTCCTGATCCTGAAGCTTACCATCAATATAAAGTTTAGCAACGCCTATTGGAACCAATACCTTCTTGTCTTCCTCGAGACCAAGCTGGTTACTGTCCAGATCTACGATAATATACCGCACTTTACGGGACGCAGGATCGAAAAGCAAATCGTCGACTTCACCGATTCGCTGTCCCATCTCATGCTTTACGGTCCAACCTTTGATATCTGGTTCACCGTCCACAACCTCATAATCACTGCCACTCAACTCCACGAGATGAGTGTTGTTATTTTCTTCTAAAGCCATCACTATATCTTTAAAGGTTCCTGATTAATTATTGTTGTTCGCTGGAAATGCCACGATTTCCACATTGCGGTTCTGCTGTCTTCCGCTGGATGTTGCATTACTCGCTACAGGTTCTTTTTCACCCTGGGAATGAATCGACACTCTTGATGCCTCAACTCCTCCGGAATTAACAAGCCAGTCTTTAACTGCCGCAGCGCGTTCAGCACCCAACTGCTTATTATGTCCCGCAGTTCCGGTCGAATCAGTATTGCCGAAGACTCCGATTGTCGCTCCTGGAAAACGCTTATTCAGGGAAGCTGCAATCTGTTTTAACTTCGCTTCAGCTCTGCCCTGAACCGCTTTCTGATCTGTTGCAAACAAGATGTTCTCGCCAAGACTATAAATGGTGTACTGCTCATTTCCGCGGACGCTGATATCTTTATCTGTTATATCCGGATCAGATGATGCCGGTGAGTTAAAGTCTACGGTGTTCCAGTCAGGTTCCGTCGCTGCCAGAGCGTTTCCAGCGTCTGTTTCGGTACTTGTAGAATCCGTGCTTCCTACCAGATTCGTATCGTTATCATTTCTCCTGAATAAGAAGAACAGAATTGCTAATACGATTATCCCTAATAATAACCAGAGCCACCAAGGTGTCCGGCTTTTCGGTTTTACTTCTAAGTGAGCCATTTTATTATGTTTTAAGTTAGATGTTGAGAGATAAAAGATTTAGCGGCTCTTTTGTTTTAAAAATCGCTTTCTAATTTTCGTTACTGCCTTGATAAGTCGCTCATTATGACCGTAAACTTCTCTTCAAAACGATTATGAGCCCTTTGCTTTGAATTCCTATATTCAAAGCAAATATTTTTAGGTCGCTATCTTAACCACAGGATTAACGACAGTTCTTTTTTAAGTATGTCTATTTTGGACTTATAGCGATTGGCGCTTTTTTAATTGTTAATACATTATACACGATATAAATGCGTCTTTCAAATACCTTTTTGTTTCAATGTTCTGTTTGTATTCAAACTATGTTCTAAAGTACCCAAATCTCACGATCGAATACAAGAAATTTTGACAAACCACATAGCAGTGGCTACGACTTGGATGAACTGTTCAGCTGGATTGATACAGTTTGCAAATGATAGTTATCCTTTCGGAGCATTTCCTGGTGCGTCCTGGCTCCAAAATGCATCGCATCCATTTGCAGGATCGTATTAAACGTGGTCTGTGCCTCTTCTTTCTCACATAGGCCAAGATGCCCCAGCCCCTGCAGGTACAGGCAATGGATCCGGTTGCGAACGGCTAAATTATCCTCAAATACCAAGAGGTCTGGCAGTGAAACAGCAAAATAATCCAGCTTTACTTCGTCGTCTTTGTGTTCTTGCCCATAACGGATCAAATTACTGAAGATTTGCTCTGCTCCGGCTTTGTCGCCGAGCTTGTATCTGGCTAATCCCTGATAGAAAATTTTGTCGGGTTGCTGGTCATTGTAATATATTGCCGCGCTGGGTTCTGATAGCCCGACAGCTGCCTTCTGAAAATAGCTTGTTGCCTCGCCCGTTTGCTCCAGCCCCTCGTAAGCCCGCCCAAGCCAATAATAGATGTCGTTTTCCCGGGCTCCGAATAACTTACCCTCTCCCAGATTTTCTGGATATGTTTGAGCTGCCATCAGGCAGGCTATGGCCGACGCGTAATCAGATCTGCATATATGCTCTTTTGCCATCCCTGAAAGGCTGTAGATATATTGTCCGGAAACCTTTCCTTCTCCTCCTTCCCAGGGGTGGAATTTTCGCGATGAGATCAGCTCATGAGCCTTATGGTACAGACCATGAAAGTTATAAAGTGCAGCAATCTCCAGGTAAACATCGTCTCTGTGTACGGCCACTTCGAGATTTTCATTTAAAAACTCGAGACGCTTACTTGGCGAATGATTCAGGCGTTTATATAACTGATCAAGTTCCATCAATACGCGATGATCACTTTTGTTCAGGGAATACGCACGTTCAAAGCAGTCGAGCGCATTCTTCCGATTATGGAGATGGTTGAACTGAGCAATGCCAAGGTTTCTCCATACCGTAGAAAAACCGGAATCTGAAGATGCTGAATGCTCCCAGGCTTTTATAGCTTCTTCATATTGACGTTTGTCATACCATAGATTACCGAGATAATAAGCGGCCTTCGCGTCATCCGGATTTACTTGCAGTGCCATTTGCAGAACCAGGATATCTTCGAGCTTGTTTGGAAAACAGTAAGCCGGGTCAGCGTGGCCACCTTTGTCGAAATAACTTTGCGCCATTTCATTTCTGCCGGCCAGCTGGTTGTAATAGCCATTGTAATAGAGCAGCATCGGATAACTTTGTTCCCCGGGTCTGACATAGGATAACAGCTGAATGGCTTCTGCATACTCGCCACACCATGCAAGGTCGGCGGCGTATTCGATAAGGGTGTTAGCGGAACCGCGGCTTTTCATCTGAAGTGCTTTAACAGATTCTTCTGCTTTATCTTCCTGATCTAGGCTTGCCAGGCAGCGGGCCCTTTGAAAGATCAGGCCAATATTGAAGGGATCTCGTTGCAAACCGGTCTCTGCAACTTCAAGCGCGTCTTCAGAACGGCCCGACTTTCTCAGGGCAAGGGTCTTTACTACGTATGCTTTTCCATTCCTTGCATTGCGGTCCAGGGACCAGTCGATATGTTCAAGAGCGAGCTTATATTCTTTTCGCAGGAGGTCAAGCTGCGCTAAAGAGAGGTAAGCTGCGTCTTGCCAGGCGCTGTTCCAGGTCGCTTTGAAAAAAGCGTCGTAGGCTTCATCCATTCGCCCCTGATATTTGCAGCAAAGACCAAGGTTATAGTATGGCTCCCCATCATAAGGGTTAGGATTACGTTGCGTGATAGATTTGATGGCATTTTGAAAGAATGCTTCTGATTTCTTAAACTGGCCTCTGCGTAAATACCATACTCCAAGGGCATTATTGTTCCGGATTTCGCCGGCATCTCGCCTCAGAGCCTCCTGATAATAGGAAACCGGACTGAAGGTGGCGTGCCGGTATTGTTCCAGATGCTGCCCTATCAGAAAGAGTTGTTCACAGCTTTCTGTGTCTTCAGGTGATTTGGCTGCTTTGGCTGCCTCGGGAATGGGTCTTTCTATATCTGCTGAGGGATCGTATTTTAACAGTTCTTTCCCATTTGGATCAACAAGGCGGACAAAGATATCTTGTTCTTCTGCGTCGAAAGCTAATTCGAAGGTTTCTTCGTACGGCTGCGCTGGTGTCAGCGACATTTCCTTCTGAATGGACGTTTCACCCTTTACACGCACGATTAACTGAATGGTATTTTCGCTGGTAGCGAGGATCCTAATGTTCAGTCTGCGCTGTTCTAATTCAAGGCTGAGAAGCAGATCCTCGCTCGCGTTCTTTATAAGTCCCAGTTCCCGATAGGGCAAAAAGTACTGTGTAAAGGACTTTTCTTCGTAGGGCATGAGCCAGCTGAAATCAGGTTGATTATCTGTAAAGACACCGGTCATGAGTTCAATGTACGGTCCGTCTTCATCTGTAAGATTACGATCCCAGGCAATGCCAAAATCACCGCAACCCCATGTCCACTGTTTCTTGCCGGGCGAGACATGGTGATCTGCTACGTGAAGAACTCCGGCGCGGGTATCATGCTCGTAGCCGCCAACGAAGTTGTATCGGGAATTAACTGCCATATAGGAGGTGGGGACCGGTATGTTCTTGTATCGCGAAATATCTGTTCCGGGCGCGTAGTCGACTTTATAATAGGTTCCGGTAGCTACTGGAAAGGTGGATACATCTCGTTTCCCATGGTCGAATACGGCATTTACGTCGGGAGGAAAAACAGACTGATAGTGATCGTTTACCGCTACCGCCGGATTTGCCCACCATAGAAATGTCTGTGGCAGATCGGTTCTGTTGTATAATTTGGCTTTAATCTCGAGGTATGCCTTGCCGGGATGCAGCGTAAATCCTGCCATTCCCTTGGTTCGGAACATCTTCTCTACTTCATTAACCCACACCGTCTTACTACCATCCGGATTTTCTTCAATGCTGAAGTCAACAGGCTCAAAGGTGCTGGGCCGGTGGTGTTGCGGCCAGTTGAATTCGATACCTCCGGAGATCCAGGGTCCGCATAAACCTACAAGGGCGGGCTTGATAACCTGGTTGTAATATATGAAATGCCTTTCCTTGATCTTGTCATAGGCCATCTGCACGCGTCCGCCCAGTTCAGGAAGGATCATGATTTTCAAGTACTGGTTCTCGAGAAATATGCCCTGATATACACGGTCTGTTTTTTCATCGTATATCTTCTCGATAATGGGATTGGGATATACTACTCCGCTGCTTCCCTGATAAACCCGTTTTTCAAAAAACATAGGATTCTTATCAGGTGCACCTACTTCATACGTCGGGATGATGACCCTTTCGGTCCAGGCTTTTACACTCGGAAAATTCATACAAATATTGGTTAATGTGCGACGAAATTGTTTTCCAGCTCTTCAAGGGTTTGTCCCTTAGTTTCCTTGACCCTTGTTTTGATGAAGAGGAAACCGGCCAGACAGATCACTGCATATACATAGAAGGGACCGTATGTACCAAGAATTTCGGCCAGAATAGGAAATGTGAAAACGAGTACGAAATATGCTGCCCAAAGGCATACAATGGCGACAGATGATGCAAGGCCACGTATATGATTGGGAAATATTTCGCTGATGAGTACCCATGTAACGGGAGCGAGCGATGTGGCGTACAAGGCTATGGCGATCAATACGACGAGGCTGATCCAAACGGGAGCGGCTTGCCCTTGAAGCAGTGCTGCCAGCACAAGGTATGCTACGGATAAGCCGAGTGAGCCTGCCAGCATCAGCGGCCTTCTGCCTAATTTGTCTACCTGCCACATGGCCAGCAGTGTAAACAGGGTGTTTACTATTCCGATAGCTACGGTTTCGGACAGTTGCCTGTCCAGATCTGCGCCTACGGATTCGAAGATGGTGGAAGTAAAATTAAATACAACGTTTATTCCACATAGCTGTTGAAATACAGCCAGGGTAATACCGATTGTAATAGCGGGACGAACCGCCTTCGAAAATACGGATGCAAAGGTTTGGGACTGCCGGCTGTTGAAACTCTGTCTGAAATCGGAAATGGACTTTGTTACATAATCCTTATTCCCTATCTTTTGCAGAATGGCTGCGGCTCGTTCTTCCCGTGCATTCGTCATGAGCCATCTGGGACTTTCGGGTAAAAATACCACTCCGATCAGAAACAGGATGGAGGGGACTACACCAAAGCCGAACATTAATCGCCAGGACTGGTCCCCATAGCCTGCCAGCTTATAGTTTACCAGGTTGGTTATGAGTATCCCGAAAACAATGGTCAACTGGTTGATAGCAACATTCCGCCCTCTTACTGATGCCGGGGAAATCTCCGCTATATAAAGCGGACTCAGTATGGAAGCCATGCCAACCCCTATACCGGCAACGAAACGCATGAAGATGAATACATTCATCCCGGAGGATAATGCCATCCCAAAGGAGGATAATGCAAATATCAGTGCTGCCACTGACAAGCCGGGTTTCCGACCGTATTTTTCAGCCAGTTTTCCTGCGATAAGACAGCCGACGATGCATCCTAGTCCCAAGGATCCGGTTAAGAAGCCTTCCCAGTACGCATTCAGATCGAACTGCTCCCGCAGGAAGGGGAGTGCGCCCGAGATTACGGCAAAGTCAAAACCGAAAAGGTAACCTCCAAGTGCGGAGATGAACGAAATACCGAGGACATAACGACTATTATACGTTTCTTTCATTTTATGTTTTTAAGGCTGTAGCTGGCTTAGTTTACCTTGTTCTTGTTCGAATTGGGTTTCAGCTCGTCTGGACTATCCTTTGTGTAGGTTTCAAACATCTGTTTGGAACTTGTCTGGAACACGTCCTCTATTACGTTGATATCTACTTCCTGTGAGGGGTTAAATTTGTCAGAGGCCATATATTTTTGCAGTGAATAGAATAATTGTTTAGCTGCAGGGCGGTCATCTGCGTCTTTACGCAGGTCGGCACTGCTGACTACGATCTTTCCTCTGCCTACCTTTGCCTCGTACACCAATGCCAGGCGGCGATTTAGAAACCAGGTATCGATGGGTTGGATCAGCGGCTTAAACCCTGCAGGGAAGTCTTCCAGTATCATCGTTTGGGAACGGTGCTGTATATCCCACCATTGCAGATCACTATGGTAGCTGGTCGGAAAATGATCAAATGCCGCGCTCTTTTCCTGAATAAGCATTCCGGTTACGTGGGGCGGACGCATTTTAAACCAGGATGTGTTCCAGAATACCGGAAGAAAATACATTTGCACTTCCTTGCCCTTCACCACTTTGCCGGCTGCGTTCAGGAATACCTTTCCTCCATTATTTAAAACTTCCTTAGACTTTTTGTCTAGTACCGTGGTGTAATAGACCCCCGGGGCCGTCTCCGGATTCTTAGCAGGGTACACCCAGAAGTCCCAGTCGTTGATAAATGAAGTCTTGTCTACTTCCACCTCCAGGTTCAATCTGGAAGGCTTAATTACTTCCGCTAATGGGAGACCTATATTGCCGGCACGCATGCCATTTCCGTTTCCGAAGTTTTGAGGACCGAAACTCCCGCTTTTTAATATCTTACCTGCAGCATCTTTTATCCTCCACTTGATGACACCGTTTTGGAGCACGGTCTTTTCTGACCGGAAAAGATCTATTTGAGCCTGGAAGCTTTCGTTATTATAAAAGATGAACTTTGGAAGCCTCGCCAGGGGAACCGTCGAATTACAGAACCGGGAAAACTGTTCAGGGGAAATATAGTCTTTTCCCTCCCAGAAAGCATCTATCACTCCTACCAGTGCAGTTCCCTGTCCGGGAAAATCCTGCAATCCCAATAACTGGAATCCTGCGTACCCGGGCGTCCGCAATGATTTCTCCATTTCATGCTTATAAGAAAGAGCCTGTAACTTGCCTGACGCCATGAAGAAATCGCGTGCCTGATCTCCCATGCCCTGGTCCTGGAGATCTTGCTGAAACATCTCAAAGTTCTTCGCTCTGTAGACGCCCTTGTATTTTTTGATCTCGTCGAAGTTGGGAAAGACACACCATTGCCCCATTTCATGCGCGACAAAAGGAACTTCAAAAGGCGCTATTCCGGCGCTGAAATCGGAAATGGATTCGGGTCTTTTATCCCATGCCAAACCCCTTACACCACCTCTGACCTGAAATTCCGCATGGGGGACTACGGGCCAGCTGCCGCCGACAGACATTCCGGTATATACACGACGGTTGTCCTGCTTCTTCCAGAAATCTACGAAATCGTTCAGGTATTTCACCTGGTTTCCTGCGGGTTCATTTCCGGCGGAATGCATGGTATATGAGGCATAGTTTCCATAGAATTTGCTCATGCGGCTTGTTTCGTCATATAAATACTGGTCTATGGCTTGCCCAAGGCCGATCTTTGGTCCGTGGTTCGGCCAGCTCGGCGCCTCAGGCTGCAGGAAAATGCCTACTCTGTCGGCTGCGATAAAAGCGGCCTCGGGAGGACACCAGGAATGGAACCTCACATGGTTCAAGCCATATTGCTTTGCGGCCTTGAAGATCCTTACCCATCCTTCCGCATTCATTTCCGGATAACCGGTTAAAGGGAATTCGGCGTTATGCAATGTCCCCCGGAGGAATACAGGCTTTCCATTGAGCAGAAACTTATTCCCTTCTATCTTGAATTCCCGCATGCCAAACTGCACCTGCTTTTCGGATTCCATTCCCTTAGCCCTGAGTTCTGCTTTCAGCCTGTACAGCGCGGGATCGAACTCATCCCAGGTAAGCATGCCATCACCGAAGGGAAGTTCAAGATCCAATGTTGTAGTACCTGATTTTGCTGCCGTAAACCGCGATCTGACAGCCTTTGTCTCATGAGCCTTCCCAGCGTTAAAGCTTTCTGCGGCCAGTGTGATCTCTCCGGTAACGGTTGAGGAGCTATGGTTTGCAATGACCATTTTTACGATGGCCTTTTTGTTTGCAACATCCGGAAAAACCCGGATGTCTTGAAAATAAACGGGAGGACCGCTTTCTAGAGACATCTTTCCTACAATTCCATTCCAATTCCCCTGGGTATGGTCGCTGATACTGTGCGAATCTGGTCCCACGTTTACTTCTTTGATACGGTTATCGATCCGGATCGTAATGCGGTGTTTGCCGGGTTTAAGGCTGGAACTGAGGTCGTAGATATGAGGAGCGGCCAGCGAATTCTGAGTTCCTGCTTCCTGATCATCTATCCAGACCCGCGTTTCTGTGTGTGCCCTTTCGAGGTTGAGGATAATATGTTTCCCTTTCCAGTTAGCTGGAATGGTCACCTCTTTCTGGTACCATGCCGCCCCTACATAATACTTTGCGGGAGTGAGCCAGAACGGGATATGAATCTTCCCGGGCTGACGGTATTTTTCGAGCCGCGGGTTGAAGTAAAATGAGCTGTCGTAAATACTACCGGTCCATTTCGTCTGAAGCGTTATCGGATCGCCTTTCAGGTTTTCGGCCATTGAACCGGGAAGCCTGATCTCATCAACGAGGCTCCGGCTAAACCATTTTGCGGCAATGCCTCTGTCTTCATGGTCGATCTCGAACTTCCAGGTACCTTCCAATTGAATAACTTCTGCCTTAAGGCTACTCATCGCTACCAGGGCGAAGAGTAGCATACAGATGGCTCGCAGTTTTATGTTCATAAGTTCATTTGTTTCGTTATGGCCGGTCAGGCCATTCGTTTTGCTAATAATCCGGATTCTGATTCCAGTTATTCCTTGTATTCAGCTCGCTTTGCGGAATCGGTAGCAACAGATCCTTTGCAGATGGCAGCTGTCCGTTCGTTTGTGAGTGATAATGTTGCGCAAAGCTAGTCAGGGTGCTGATGGCTTCTGCCTGTCCCCATCTGACCAGATCAAAGAAGCGTCTTCCTTCTCCGATAAACTCATATTTCCGCTCTTGTTTGATATTCTCCAAGGTAGGAAAAGCGGCTAGCGGCGCCAGTCCGGCACGTAACCGCAGTTTATCCACATACTGCCTGGCAATGGCAGCCTTGCCATTTACAACAAGTGCCTCAGCGTAATACAAGTAAACGTCTGCGGGACGGATAATTGGAAAGTTCCTTGGGAAATCATTCCAGGCCTTGATCCGTGTATTGGTATTATCCTTTTCGAGGAACTTCGTCACGATGTTTCGTGTTACCCAGGTGCGAGTAGCCGGATTGGTACTGTTCCAGTATCCGGTATCGATGCTGGCCATCAGGCGCTTGTCTCCTCTTGTCTTCATCTGGTTGACGAGCATGGTGTCAACGCGTACATCCTGCCCCTGTAAATTGTAGGTGGCATAGGTCCACTCGGGGAAAGGAGAACCGGAGGACGGAGAGCTGGTGATAAATCCGGGAAGGCTGGAACCTACGTTGGTTCCTGAGGCAAACTGAATAGAGAAAATATCGTTCTTATTTTCGTTCTCGAGGATAAAGAGTTTGCTATAGTCGGGATTGAAGCGGGTGTCCACGTCCGCGATAATGCCGGCGTACACCGTTTCTGCTTTGGCGTATGCCGATCCATCATTCAAGGGGTATCCGGCCATGGTCATGTACACCTGGCCAAGAAGAGCGTTGGCAGCTACGCTTCCTATCCTTCCGGCTTCGGCTCCTGTGTAGAACTTATTGAGGTTTACAGCAGCGAACTCCAGGTCTGAAATGATCTGCGCGTATATAACCTGAGGCTCTTCCCTAGGTAAGGCAACAGCATCCCGGTTTTCGATGGGTTCGGTGATGAGTGCAACAGGACCGAAGGATCTGAGCAATTCAAAGTAGGCGAATGCTCTCATAAATCTCGCTTCAGCTCTGTAGCGGGTGTACTCCCCTTCTTTCGTCCTGAATAGTAAGCTGTTCGCATCCTTGATCAGGCTGTAAAGCCTTCCGAAGATTCCAGAGACAGTTCCTGAGTTGGGAGAGATGAGGTATTTCCTGAGCTCGAGCTGGTCATTTTGTGCGGAAGTTCCTTCCACCAGGTAAAGGAGATCAGAACGGTTTTCTGAGGCGAGCCAATAGTAATCGGTCGCGAAATCAGTATTGGTGCCGTTCCTGCCGAGGCGGGCGTAGATGCCGGTTATCGCCTGACGGGCTTCTATCTCATTCTGATAGAATGCGTTTGCAGTATTATTCTCGATAGGATCAATATCTATAATGTCCTTATTGCAGCTTAGTAAAAGAGCCGACATCATGGTCATTAGAGTGACTATATGATTTTTAAATGGTTTCATATCCTGATAGATTGATGGTTAAAATGTTGCCGTAAGTCCTAATGATAATGTGCGCGCCTGCGGATAGGCTCCCCAGTCGGAAGAGGCATTATCCTGGGAAGCACCCTCGGGAGAGAATCCCGGATAGTAGTTATCCCACATATAGACATTGTCACAGGATACATAGACACGGGCTCTGCTGATGAACTTGGCTTTCAGGGGCAGATTGTATCCGATGTTGATGTTCTTGATTCTCAGATAGCCTGCGTCATACATCCAGTTGGTATCGTATTCGCTGGTAACGGCGGAGAAAAACGCGGGTACCTTTCCGTTGCCTGGTTCTTCTTCTGACCAGTAGGCTTTGGTGAGCCATTGTTCCATGTACAACCATTTCGGATCGTTCGTCGGCCTGTTCCAGCCTCTTGAGCCTATGGAAAGGAGATCCCCACCAACTCTTCCCTGCAATAAGATAGACAGGTCAAAGTTCTTGTATGTAAAGTTGTTTGTAAAACCCCATTCGAAGTCTGGCTGATAATTTCCGGCTACTGTGTAGTCGGAGGCATTGATCCTGCCATCTCCGTTGATGTCGCGATACTTGGTATCACCAGGTCTTTGACCCGACCAGACCGGCACCTTCGGAACCAAGGTTCCGCCGGCGTCCCGGTCAAAGTCCGCCTCTCTCAATACGCCCACGGCATCGAGTAAATAGTAGGAGTTGATCGGGTGACCTACCCGCTGTATAATGGTCCCGCCTTGTCCGATACGGATGTCGGCATCGCCTGAACCCAGTTTGGTGATCTTATTCCGGTTGATAGTTACGTTTAAACCACTGTTCCACTTGAAGGTACCGACGGTATTGAAGGTCCTTAGTTCCAGTTCAAAACCTTTGTTCTCCACGTTACCGATGTTGTCCATCATGCTCGAAAACCCTGTAGTCAGCGAAACAGGTGCGCTAAGCAGCAGATCGCTGGTTTTTTTGTAATAGTAGGCCGCGGACAACGTAAAGCGGTCGCGCAGGAATCCCAGGTCAAGGCCGACGTTGTAGCTGTCTGTTTTTTCCCATCTCAACAGAGAGTTGGAAATATTCCCGACTACGTAACCATTGCTAATAGCCTGGTTATCCCCGAAAACATAATTCAGGGCGGCCATATTGGAAACGAAGGTCGAGTTTCCGATCCTATCGTTTCCAGTTTGTCCCCAGCTGGCGCTCAGCTTCGTGGTGCTCAGCCAGTCCGTCCGGCTCATGAAGTCTTCCTGATCTATTCGCCAGCCTGCGGAAAGGGCGGGGAATAAACCCCAGCGGTTTCTCTCACCAAACTTGGAGGATCCGTCGCTACGTAAAGATGCAGAAAAAAGATATTTGTTCTTATAGTTGTATTGGACCCTGCTGAAATAGGAAAGCAAAGCATTCTCAGCGGCTCCGATGGTATTGAAATTAGTGGTCGTCGCCCGGTCTCTGTTGAAAACCCAGGTTTTGTCATTCGGGAAGCCGGTCAGTCCCTGATCCGTATTTTCTTCCTTATAGGTTTCCTGAGAGATCCCGAGCAAACCGTTGAAGTTATGATCGCCGAAGCTCCTGTCATAATTCAGCGTTGCCTGTGTCAGCAGTGAATGACCCTGCAGGGTGGTATAGCGGGAAGAGGATCTTTCGCCGGGTACCGAGGTATCCCATGTTCCCTGGATCCATGTAGGACTGTATGAACGCTCTCTGTTCCCTCTGTAGTTCCATCCGACTAAAGCGTTCACGTTCAACCCTTTTGCGATATCAATGGTGGCATTAAAGGAACTGTTCATCCGCACGTCACGGTTCAGACGCTCATTGTAAACGGCCTGAACATAAGGGCTCACGTTATTTGCCCCGGAACCCCATTCCCCATAAAACTTATAGGGATCCGCGCCGGCCATTCTTCCTGAACCCGCTAAGGTCCATCCCGGGAAGCTCAGCGACCGAGAAACCGCGTTATCCTTACCATCCACGTTCGCTCCTTCTCTGAGACCGAGAGATGGTGCCAGCATCAGGCCTACGCGGATAAACTTATTGATCCTGGCGTCCAGGTTAGCCCGAAGGGAATACCTGTCAAATGAAGAAGCGTGCACCACCCCTTCCTGCTGAAACACTCCCGCAGAGATGGCATATGAAACGGCGTCCGTCGCCCCTGAGGCATTCACCTGAATATCCCTGCTGGGAGCGGTACGAAAAAGCTCATCCTGCCAGTCGATCGGCTCCAGCGCGTCGGTTCCCCAATAAGGGTCATAAATTCCGTAGGTAGCGCGTATCGGCAGAAGTGATTGCCGCGTACCGTAAACTGTTCCCGCCGGAGCGAGACTCTGTGCGTAAGCGATGCGCTGCTCCTGACTGGCGTTAGGATCCTGAGTAGGATTATTGACCTGCCACTGCCTGTCCAGCCACTTCTGGTTGAATGCAATCCATTGGTCGGAATCCAATACATCTACTTTCCTTTCGATGTTCGATACGGCAGTATAGGCCGTTGCAGAAATGACAGGGGTACCTTTCTTACCTCTTTTGGTCGTCACCAGCACGACCCCGTTCGATCCCCTGGAGCCATAGATGGCGGCAGAGGCGGCATCTTTTAAGACATCTATGGATTCGATGTCCGCAGGATTGATACCGGATAAATTATCCAGGGGAACTCCGTCGACCACATAGAGCGGGGTGGCATCTCCCGAGATTGAGGAAGCACCACGTACTCGTATGGAGATGTCGCTACCGGGGGCGCCTGAGGTAGTCCTGACAGCTACACCTGCCATTTGTCCCTGTAAAGCTTGTTCAACTCGTGCGATCGGACGTTCTTCAATGTTCTCGGATGTGATCTTGGCGATCGAACCGGTTACATTTCCCTTTGACTGTGTCCCATATCCAATGACGACCACCTCGGTCAGCGCCGTCGACGACTCTTTTAACACCACATTAAGGCTGGTTCTTCCTCCTACTGGCACTTCGAGGGCTGTATATCCTACATAAGTGAAGATAAGCGTACTGTTAGCATCCGGGACGGAGATGCTGAACCTTCCGCTGACGTCGGTGCTGGCACCTCCGGCAGCTCCCTTGATCTTAATACTTACTCCGGGCAGTGTCTCGCCGTTTTCATCTCTGACGGTACCGGTAACAACAATTGCCCGTGTGAGAACGTCGGAATGTGGCTTAAACCATTCACTACCTCTGCCCGAATGTTCGGCGCCGTACCGCTCATTGTGCGAATAGCCGTAAAGCGGACACATGGCCGGAATGGTCATGAGTATGATGAAAGACCTAAATGTTAGTTTTCTTTTCATGGGATTTTACGTTTATAGATGTGGTAAACTGATTTTAATTGGTTCCTGGAGTCAGTTAGTCTATCAAAAATAGTCAGACAGAGCAGTATTTTGAATGGAATTTTCATTTCAAAAGATGGATTATTATACCATTTTGCATGTACGGGAAAAGAAATCTACTTTTATATGGCTTCCGGACGAAGACTGATCTTAAATGAACCTAGCACAGAAAACACAGAAGAAAATAAAAGACGGCTTCGTGGGACAAAAGATGATTGTCTTGCCCCCGAACATCAAGCGTAATATCTTAAAAAACGATTTGATCAGCCGCTTCCATGTAATTGCGAGCGGCTTCTTCCCGCATGCAGCTTACCATGATAGAGAAAGGAAGTTTGGATGCAGTGAGTATATCCTTCTTTACTGTACGGCAGGTACGGGAACCATCACCATTGCCCATAGAACCTTACAGTTGAAGCCCAATCACTTCTTTGTTTTGCCGAAAGATACGCCTCACCATTATAAAAGCTCTTCGATGGATCCATGGACGATCTATTGGCTGCATTTTACAGGAGTTCACGCTGATCATTTGTACCGGAAGTATGCGGAGCTTAAGCAAGAGCCCGTTTTCCTGGCTTATGATACCAAAAGGATTGAAGACTTTGACCAGATCTTCAGCATGATGGAGAATAGCTTCGAAGAACGGAACCTGGAAATCGTCAATATCAAATACTTTGAATTTATATCCAGCTTCCTGTATGCTCAGGAGATGGATCCCTTAACGCCGGGAAGGGATAAGATCAGCCGTTCTATTCAGTTCATGAAAAAGAATCCGGGTGCCCTGTATTCGGTTCAGGATCTTGCCGCCCAGCTAAATCTTTCGGTGACTCATTATTCCAGACTTTTCCGCGCGAAGACCGGAAGCTCTCCCAACCAATATTTCATTGAGATAAAGGTGCAATCAGCCTGTCAATACCTCTACTTTACCGACAAGAGCATTAAAGAGATCTGCCGCGAACTTGGCTTTGAAGACCCCTTCTATTTCTCACGAGTTTTCAAGAAGTTAATGGGTGTTTCTCCTGTTAATTACCGAAACCAGCATAAAATGGATTGAAAAGATTCTTACATTTAATCCTATCATTAAGTCGCTTATTAAAGTCATGATTATGAATGCAGAAAGGACATATCGGGACCTTATTGTCTCAACAGTAGCAATTGTTAACGAAAGGTATCAGGATCTCTTGCATCTTGGTATGAACCTCGTAAGCTATGAGGATGTAAAAGATGGCTTCTTCCCATTTGAAACCGGCGACATGATCCCGATCTACATCGAAGTATTTGAAGCCTCAGATATTCCTGCTGTACAGGCTATCGCCCATGCCCTCCCTACTATACGCGAAATTATTTTTTCTCTCCGAAGTCTCAACAACATTACAGAAGAAGAAATAGAGAGCATGTACGAAACGGATGAGAATGACATCTCACTTAAGCACGGAGCACGGGAGTTAAAAGAAGTGACCTGGACCAGTCTTAAGTCTGATGTATATGTCTGCCTGAGCGAAATGGTGTTCTTCATCAATTCCAATACCTACTGGATGAAATATGGCCACGAACAGCCTGACGACTCGGAACATGACTTCTTTATGCCTGAACCCGAAACCTATGCCTTGCTGGCAACGGACGATACTAACTTCCAACCCTTAATCAGACTCTCAAAATATCTGAACATGCATCGGGAATCGGTATGGAGTACAACATGAGGTGGCGCTGGACATAAAATGGACTATATCAAAATTCTTCTATTACATCCTTTTCCTTGAGCCAGTTGATCATGTTAATTACAAGATAGTTCCAATTCTGAAAGCCTTTATTCAGGATAGGTTCACCCGTATCGGGTTCGTAATATTCATGCAGGGCTTTAGTGTTTTTTATGTCTTTACCAAAAAGCATGATTGTTTTATTAGCCAGGTTGCTCGCCTGCTCGGTATAACCATAGTTTACCAACCCTCTGAATGTCATATAATTTGAAATTCCCCAGACAGGCCCTTGCCAGTTAGAAGGATTATTGCTTGCGCGAACGCTATACATCTTTTCTAATTTGGAAAGTGTACGCACTCCGTAGTTTGCGTGAAAAGTTTTTTTGTCTTCGTAGTTCTCCTTTACCATCCGTTTAGCCTGATCTGCAGTTGCAATTCCTGCCCACATGGCCATAAAACCGGACCATGATCCGATGCGTTGTATTATCCCATCATAGGTTCTTGGCAATCCACTGTGCAGCACCATTTCTTGTCCGAAAATTGTACTGGGTTCTTCTGAGATAGGCTTCAGATTGAGATCGACTGAATAATAAAACCCGTCTTTCTCATCCCAGCAATTTTCCTGAACGGCTCGTTTCAACTGGTCTGCCTCCTTTTGAAACTCTGCGGAGACTTCTTTTAAATTCAAACAATTTGCAAGATAGACCATCGCATTTAGCTCCTTGAACATTAAGCAATTGAGATAGATAGATGCAGAACTCCTATCGGGTCTGTAAAAGGTCGAGGGATCATTGTCTACTCCTATTGCCAGATCATTCTGCCAATAATACAAGCCTGTGGCTCTGTCACGATGGTGTGAGCCGTAATTGCTTATAAATGCCTGCATTAAAGCGAATTTTTCTCTTAGCCACTCCGCGTTGCCATTATTCTGCTTCGTAAGAAAAGCAGCATGCTGCGCAATGACGGGTTTGTGCATATTAGTGGTATATATATTCTTCGGCTTTATTTTTGTCGGATCTGAATTCTTTGCTATCAGAATCGGCATATATCCATCAAACTCGGTATAATGCAAGAAATTCAGCACACACCCCTGTTCAAAAACGGTCGCTTCTTTTTTTTCTTTTTCCGATCCGTGATTCTCAAGAATCTGTCTCAAGGCTACATTGCTCAACCATGAATCCCAGTCCCAAAGATCATTGGCGTATGAGCTGCTACCCGGAGTAATGAACGGGTATTTTAACATCCCTACCGGGTTGCGGAACATCCCTTTATAATCGCTATAGATATGCTGCTCGATTCGGTTAATATTTACATTAATACTATCTGGAATTTGACTGAAAGCAATTGTCGGGCTAATCAAGGTCAATAGTACTGTTCGTAAATACTTGCTCATAATAAATTGGTTTATTGCTGCAATAGGTTGCCAGGAGTAAATGGGTTAGCATTCTCTTAATCTAATATAGGTAAAATGTCTGCCTCGAGCCTTACTTCATGACTTTTTTGAAAAGTTCTTTAATGTGATTAATCTCTTGCTCGTGGCTTGTCCTTTTACGGGTTCCGAAATATAATGTGTTCTTCAGCTTTTTATCACCTTCCCATATCAGTTGTATCTGGCCACGCTTGATTTCGTCCTGACATAGAAAATCAGGAACAACTGCTAAACCAGTACCACCGCTCAGACAGCGAACAATTGAATTTAAATTGGGTACTATGTAATTAGGCCTGAAGTCAGGCTTTTTCCCAAAGTTTAAGCTCCAGAAACTGAAAAGATGCTCCATATCTCCTGTTGTTCCATACCATTTTTGCTGCTTTAACCAGGCTTCAATTTGTGTCTTGTTTTTTGTTTTGCTCACCTTCCTGAAGGCTTTCACATCAATATTTTTTCCACCAACCAGTACTATACTTTCAGAGGAGAAAGGTTCGTGTGCGATATTTGGTGATGCCCCCTTTTTGGGTGTAATAATAAGATCCAGAATGCCTTTTTCCAATTGGTCCAGCATCTCGGGATACTCACCAAAGCTGATGATCAGATTGAATGGAAGTGTAGACACATATCTCTCCAAAGTAATTTGAAATGTCTCGAAGCACATTCCGACACTGATAGTTGGTGTATGTTTTTCTGTGGATTGCTGGAAGTTTTTTTCTATTTCTTCTAACCGTGTCAAGGGATCGGATAACGCATTAAAAAGTACTTTCCCACGTTCCGTTGGCATCATCTTTCGTCCTGTACGATCAAATAACTTGTAGCCTACATAAGCCTCCAGGGAACTTAAATGCAAGCTCACGCCTGGCTGGGATATGAATAAGGCCTCTGCGGCACCGGTCAGTGTTCCTGTTTTATAAATCGCTTTAAATGTACGATACCATTCTAAATTAACCATGGCATTAGATTATACTATAAATGTATCAGAATTATAATAGATAAGTATGATTCAACTTATTTTTATAATCATAGTTACCAGCATACTTTTGTGATGCATTTAAACAATAAAGCATGAAACACATACTGATCATCAATGCCGGACAGACTTTTGCCCATTCTGGGGGCAAATACAATAAAACAGTAACAGAAAACACCATAGCCTTTTTTGATAGATTCGATAATACCGAAGTGAGGGTAACAAATATTGCTGAAGGATATGATATTGAAGAAGAAGTAAGGAAATTTGTTTGGGCCGATTACATCATTTATCATACCCCAATGTGGTGGTTCCAGATACCTAATGGATTTAAAAAATACATAGATGAGGTTTTTACGGCCGGTCATAAGAAAGGAATCTATCGCAGCGATGGGCGTACATCCAAAAATCCGGAGATTAATTATGGTACTGGTGGCATGTTAAAGGGTAGAAAATATATGGTAACAAGCAGCTGGAATGCACCTAAAACTGCCTTTACTTTACCTGGCGAGTTTTTTAACGAGACGAGTGTCGACGATGGTCCTCTATTCGGATTCCATCGTATGAATGCTTTTGCTTCCCTTGAGAAGATGGAAAGTTTCCACTTCCATGATGTAGAAAAAAATGCCGATGTCGCACACGACATGACCGCATATACTAAACACCTCGAAAGCATTTTTGAGCCGAACTGCCAGAAATAACGTTATTTTTGAAATAATTCTATCTAAAATCCGTTCTCGCTTCTGGTATAGCAGCTCTCATGCAAAAATCAATAATTAGTAGAAATAACATAAACATAAACGGAAAAGGCAGCAAGGCAATAGTTTTCTTACATGGCTACGGTTGCGACCAGAACATGTGGCGCTTTGTTGCCCCCGCTTTTGAAGACGACTATAAAGTTGTATTGCTTGACTTAGTTGGATGCGGATATTCTGATCCAGGTGCATACGAGTATCATAAATACAACTCTCTGGACGGACATGTAGCTGATATTATTGAAATCTGTGACGTTCTTAAACTTGAAAATACCATACTGGTGGGTCATTCCGTAAGTGCCATCATCGCGGGCCTTGCCAGTATCCGGCGTCCTGACTTATTTCAAAAGCTGATCATGGTTTGTCCTTCTCCTCGTTATATCAATGACGAGGTAACCGGATATATAGGCGGATTTGACGAAAGTGATATAGCAGAAATGCTGGACACTTTAAATGACAATTATTTGGGATGGAGTTCTGCGATTGCCCCTGTTATTATGGGTAATCCTGACAAGCCGGAATTTAGCAGAGAGTTAGTTAATAGTTTCTGCAGAAATAATCCGGCAATTGCCGAACAGTTTGCGATACTTACCTTTACAGGAGATAACCGTGATGATCTGGCGAAGATAAAATTACCCACGCTTATTTTTCAAAGCAGCCAGGACGTTATTGCTCCAATGGAGGTAGGTCTTTATGTCCATGAGCATATTGCCGGCAGCTCCTTAAAGGTGATCAACACCAGTGGTCACTGCCCTCATTTAACCGCACCGGAACCAACACTCTCTGGCATGATGGATTTTCTGTCGACTTAGCTTTTTTAGAGATAGTATGAATACGGTAATGAATATACTTCCCTGCGGGTTTTTAACTACAAGTAAAGAAGGAAAAATAACTTTCATAAACAAGTATTTGACTGAATTACTTGCGTTAAAGAAAGAAGATGTTATAGGACGAAAACTTATTCTTGATTTCTTCACGGTTGGCGGAAAAGTATATTTTGAAACCCATATCAATCCGCTATTGCTTATGCAGGGTACGGTAGCGGAGATCAGTATAGAACTGCTACGTTCAGACAAAACCCGCATTCCAGTATTATTGCATGGGATTATAAAAAGAGATTCAAAAGACGAACCTACAACTGTTTATTACACCATTTTCGATATTTCTCAGCGTAAGAAATATGAACGGGAGCTATTATTGGCTTCTGAGAAGCAGAAGCTTCAAAACGATAGGCTGACCAACCTGGCCTATGTCATTTCTCATAATGTACGATCCCATGTGGCGAATATAAGCGGTATAATCAGCGTAACAGATATGGATGATCGGGAGAATAGAAACTGGGCGTTTGATATGCTAAATAAAAGTGCCAACGCATTAGATGATACAATACAACACTTGAGTACTATAATGAGGGCTCGGGACAATACCAACCTGCCGACGGAAACATTAAATGTGAAGGATGAGATAAACAAGGTATTACAGATCATTCAACTATCCATTTCGTCTTCCAACGCGTCTGTTCATTGCAAGGTAGATGCCCGGGAGCATCTCACTACAAATCCTGCTTACTTTGAAAGCGTAATATTAAATCTTCTTACTAATGCTATCAAGTATCGCTCACCGGACCGTGATCCTGACATCCATATCGGCATTGCCAAGGAGGGAGGCTACATAATACTGGAGGTCAGGGACAATGGCTTAGGTATCGACATGAATAAACATCGGGGCCAATTGTTTGGAATGTACAAAACCTTTCATGGGAATAAGGATGCGAAAGGCTTAGGCTTGTCTATTAGCAGAGCACAAATGGAAGCAATGAAGGGAAAAATAGAGGTAGAAAGCACAGTTGACGTAGGAACCACCTTTAAAGTGTTTTTTCGCGATTCATAAGTCAAATGGCGTAGCCGCAGCGGCATTCTAAAAAACCTTTACACCATCAAGAGCATGATATCCCAGTTTCCGGTAACTTATGCTTGTAATGTCCCGATGCAGACAGAACCAATACAGTGATACTGTATATATCACGCACCTGGTAGATCAAACGGTGTTGTAAGCTATTGGCTCTGTACATTAAATCTTTTAACAAATAATTCAAGAAATCTGCAACAATCCATAGCCCTGATTTGTTATTACTAATACCTTCATCTCCTACCTAAATAAGCATAAATATGGAAAATCTAAAGCATTACAAATTTATTAATAGCGAGACGGGTAATGTTATCTATTTTTTATCAATACCCGCAGATACCTCCGCTACCGAAAATGAGTTGGAAAAGACACGCATGAAGATTGCTGCAGACAACGGAATTTATATCGGAAACATCTACTATGTCATCGACGATGAAGGCACAACAGCGTAAGTTTCAGTTCTAGTCTTTCCCTGTATCTTGCTGTGTTTTTTTAAGACCTGCATCTTTCTGAGCCTGTTGCGTTCTTTCCTCGGCTTCCTTCACTTCATCTTTTTCCGATACAGGCTCTACCGGAGCGTCGGATTCCTTTTGCTTACTTCCGGATTTTTTCTCGCCAGAATTAGTATTTTGCACTGTTTTCATTGGAAAATGTTTAGTTAAAATACTTCAACAATCGAAAAAGCAGTATGTTCAGGTTCTTACAACAATTTTTCCTGTAGCAGGTTTAATTATTTGATATAGTCATTTTTTAGAAACATCAATTTTTATGCGCATTCCCATCAAAAGACATCAAACTAAAGTTTATCCGGATTCTAAACGCGTGATCGCCCGCTTCTTTTTTAATGGTGAGCAGCGGGCCCGTGATGTCATCAAGCGGGTCATGAATTTGAGCGAAGAAGAGGTTTTTGCAATCATCTCTCCCCTTTTGCAGGAATATTCCCGCCGGCACAGGAACATAACCAAAGTCTGGTATCGCCATTGCAACAGGATCAAGTCTATTATAACGGGACTGGGGCTCGACTTTGATGATCTGGAGCAAAACAGGCGCTTGCTATTAGGCGCATACTTTACTCATGAATATTCTATTGAGTCCGCTGCCTTTTTTAATCCTTCTATAGTGGAAGATCCGGACCAGTCTGATCTGGAAGAAGGTCAAAAACGGCTGATCATCAGTTTCAGGGCTGTAGGAGAAGGGCACATCTCTTCCATTGCATTCAGGAAAGCAGTTATCGACAGCCAACAAAACATTCAGGTATTACCGGTAGGAAATTATGTAGATGAAGCGGAGATAGTAAGAAGTGCTATTTATAAGAAGGAGCTGTTTTTTGAAAAGGCAGCGGTTTCCCGTATCGATGAAACTATCCTGGAAGAGCTATCCACCAAATTAAACGATGAATTCGATTACGTCGCCTTGAGAAGAATTGTTATCGATTCGCAGAGGGCAGAGACAGATGACCTGAAGAAACTGGCGTACGAAAAAATTCTCTGGCTATCAGATTCTTACAATGAGATTTCGTTTTCGCTGGACACAGATATTTCAGACAGAGTTATATTTCCCATTTCGGAGCTGGAACGTAAAGGAATTGAAGATGCCCGTTTTGTCAAGTTTACAGACAGCAACGGAACTACAGTTTATTATGCCACCTATACAGCATATGATGGCTCTCTGATCATGCCTAAATTGCTTCAAACGTCTGACTTTTACAATTTCAAAATAAGGCCTCTGCATGGTGCCGGCGCTCAAAATAAGAATCTTGCGCTGTTTCCGCGTAAGATAAATGGCAAATACGCGATGCTGTCGCGGATTGATGGCTGGAACAACTACATCATGTACTCGAATGATATCAATCTTTGGGACGAACCCGAATTACTGCAACGTCCTCAGCATCCCTGGGAATTTACACAGATAGGTAACTGCGGATCCCCATTGGAAACAGATCAGGGCTGGCTTGTAATAACCCATGGAGTCGGTCCTATGAGAAAATACTGCCTCGGTGCCAGCCTACTTCAACTGTATGATCCTTCAGTTGAAATAGGCAGATTAAGGTATCCTTTACTAGTTCCCAACAATGATGAACGAGAGGGTTATGTACCAAATGTGGTCTATTCCTGCGGTGCTTTCATTAATAACGGCGAGCTCATACTTCCTTATGGATTATCTGATTATGGCTCAGCCTTCGCTTCAGTAAATGTGAATACATTAATCGATAAAATAATCAGCGACTCAAAAAGCGGATAACATTTTTTTTTATACTGGAGCTGTGACACAGCTCCTCATTTCAACATCACCTTTTCAAGCTTGCTGACGTCCCGGCTGTTTTTATAATTCTGTTTAAACGCCAGCATGACGGTGAGATGTGATATCAGATAAGCAAGCGTACTTTCTGCCCCCTGGTTACGGTTAATACCATGCATCTGTAATCCATCGCAGCATCCGGTCGTTTCCTGATCGTAAAGTGGGGTGCGTAATGAATTTTCGCCAAGAAACCATAAGTAACTTCTAGTCATTTTTTTCAGGTATTCCTCCTTTCCTGTTACAGAGAAGGCTTGCGAATACATCAGCACCATGGCCATGGTTTCGATAGCCTGCTGATCATGCAAGGGTATTTTACCTTCGCGAAAGTACCAGCCGTTGTTTCCTATAGGATTTAGATATTTGTCATTTACAGTAAGCAGTTCAAGGAACCTGGTAGACTGAGAAGCGATTTCGAGTACTTTCTTATCACCGGAAATTTCAGCGGAATGGTATAATGCCAGGGGAAGAATAGCATTGTCGTAAGTAAGGTGATTTTCGAACCACTGCCAGTTTTCGCCGCTTGTAGCTTCAAAAGCATCCGTTAATCTTTTAGTGAGACCTCGCATTATCTTCATCATTTCCTTATTGGAGGAATGCGTTTTCAGATAATAGCATATACCGATAATAGAATTAGCAACGCCACGGAGGTGTTCCAGGTTTTCCGCACGTGGTAGTGCTTTCCATAGCAGTTCTTCTCCAAACTCAGCATAACTGCTACCGGGAGAATAATGAACCAGGTATCCTAAGGCCCAAACAGTGCGTCCGAATGCATCTTCAGAGCCAAATTCGTCCAGATACTGCCTGCTATAGCTCAAAAAGTTTCTGAAACTTCCGTCTTCATTCTGCATGTAATGAATAAAGCTCATGTAAGGATTCATTAATTTTAATGCATCCTCGTTCCCGTCAAGCTGGTAAGACATCAAAGCCATAATCAGAGCCCTGGAATTGTCATCCAGACAATAACCTTCTTTCCAGTTCGGAATTCCGTATTTGGCATGCTGAATGATACCTGTACTGTCTGTCAACAGTTTTATATACTTCAAGCTAAACTCGGGTAGTACTTCAGTATCCATGATCTGACTAAGTATTTTATCGCTCAGATCAGGATTTTCAACAGCATCTTTAGCTATGGAAATATATCTTTTACCTATAACCGGCCATCTTAGGCCCAGGCCGTAGTTATATGCGTTGTTCTTAATGGCATTTAGCTTATCCGGATCTTCCAGTAGTTCGACTACGCTATCAGCAAGCTTATTTTCGTCTTTAAAATTAAACAAACGTCCGCGGTTCTCATCCAGAAGTTCAGTAGCATGCCAGTAAGGAGTAGAAAGCACTGCAGCACCGGCACCTACTGCGTAAGAAAGAGTACCGCTGGTAATTTGCGCTTCATTCAGATAAGGCGTAACGTAGATATCGGTAGCGGTGAGATACTGAATGAGATCTTCTTCGCTTACAAACTTGTTGATAAAAGCCAGGTTATCTTTTACACCAAGTTCTTCCGCGAGGCTAAGCAGATATTCACGATATTCTTCTCCTGAGTTCTTACGTATTCCCGGATGAGTATTTCCTAAAATTACATACAGAATATCGGGATGCCTTTCTGCAATTGCCGGCAGTGCCCTGATTACCGTTTCCAATCCTTTATTCCGACTCAATAACCCGAATGTTAAAAGCACCTTTCTGTTAGCGAACAATGGCGATGCTTTTACCTCATTAAATTCCGGAGCTTCCAGGTCCGGAACACCATGTTCTATAAATTCTATTTTATCCTCTGGTACGTTATAGATGTCTTTAAGAAATCCAACCGCACATTTACCCATTACTACTACTTTAGCAGAGATTCTTGCAATCTCCTGCATGATCATCTTTTGAAGGTACGATGGACGTTTTAATACTGTGTGAAAGATGGAAATTATTGGTTTATCGATCTGCTTAATGAACGGAAGTACATATACTCCGTTATCTCCCCCGTAGATTCCGAACTCGTGCTGAAGGATACAGCAGTCTGTGTCACCTTTATTGATAAACTCAGCAGCCTGATTGTAATCCTCAAGATGCTGCTGCCTTACAATAACCTTTACTTCTTCCGGATAAACATATTCTTCCACGCTATCAGAGTCGTTCAACGCAATAACGTATCCTTTATTTGAGGATACCTGCTGATTCTGATTAGAAGAAATAGCCCTGATAAGATTTTGGTTGAATGTCGCGAGGCCGCATTCTCTCGGCGGGTAAGTTGATATATAAGCAATCTTCATTAACAAACGTTTTTACTTATAAATACACACAAACCTTCAAGTTTGTTTACAATGGTTGACTGGTGGCAACCAAATTCTCTTTTGATTTTGCAAAAACAAATCCAGGTAGTCTCATCCAAAGTGCTTGAATTTTCATCTTCAAGATGGATCTTTGGAGTCTAATACATAACAATTCCTTATGTTTAAAGTATGAGTAGTGAGCATCATTTTAAGATGAACGGTCGCATATGGGTCGATACTCCGGCAGGTAAAATACTTGGCCATGGGCGCATTGAGCTTTTAGAACGTATTCATGCCAGCGGATCCCTTCGCCAGGCCGCACTCCAAATGAAAATGTCTTATCGGCAAGCCTGGGATTTGGTAAAACACATCAATGAAAATATTGGAGAGCCGATAGTTATTTCGCATCGCGGAGGAAAAGGTGGTGGAAAAGCAGAAGTAACTCCAAGGGGATTGAACATTATCAAACAATTCAGAGCTCTGGAAAAAAACTTTTCTGAGTTTCTAAAAACCCAGACGCTATTACTGGAAATATAAAGAAATAAATTCTTCTGTAAATCTTATATTTGACCGTTATGCTTTTTAAAACATAACGTTACCTATGAAATCACACTCCTAACTATATTCAATAAGATGATCTGCCTGGGAAGGACTTTTAAAATCTGGTTTATTATCGGCTCTTTTATTCTTCTTGGCTGGGTGTCTTTTGAAGCTAACGCTCCCTATAAATTTTCATATCCACAGAACTTCGGCAACCGCTTTACAGTTCCGGCTAACAACCCGACTACTAAGGATGGCGTGTATTTGGGCCGGGTTTTATTCTATGAAACCAAGCTGTCAGCAAACAATCGCATATCTTGCGCCAGCTGTCACCAGCAGTCAAAGGCTTTTACCGACGGAAAAGCTCTAAGTATCGGTGTAGACGGCGTTCCGACGAGTAGAAATACGATGGCACTGGTCAATCTGCTCTGGACGCGTAAGTTTTTTTGGGATGGCCGCTCTACGGGCCTGGAAGAGCAGGCCGCTTTTCCCTTAACGGACCCGCATGAAATGGGTCAACCAATTGAAGTATCAGCGCATAAGTTGAGAGCAGTCAAAGCTTATCCCTTACTATTTAAAAGGGCCTTTGGAGATACCGCCATTACTCCGGAGAGGATAGTAAAAGCCCTTTCGCAATTTGAAAGGACACTTATTTCGGCAAACTCTCCATACGACAGATACCTGAAAAAACAATATCAGCCCACCGCAATCGAGCTGGAGGGCATGGCACTGTTCACGAACTCACCTCTGCCCGATATAAAAAGACGTGGCGCTGATTGCGCTCATTGTCACGGCGGCGTGAAAACCTATAAAGAGTTGTTTCATAATAATGGGCTGGACAGCATCTCGAGGGATAATGGAATACAAGCACTGACCGGATTAAATTCAGATCATGGAAGATTTAAAGTTCCAACGCTAAGAAACATCGCTTTAACCGCTCCCTATATGCATGACGGCCGTTTCACGTCACTGGAACAGGTCCTGGATCATTACAACGCTCATCTCCGGACAACACACCTCAGTTCTTTTTTAAAAGGCGTATCCAACGTAAAGGGTGGTACTACCCTTCAACTTACTACCTATGAGAAGAAGGCTATTATTGCCTTTTTAAATATGCTTACCGACTCCTCCTTTGTTAACAACCCGGAGTTTTCCGACCCTATTAAATAATCTTCAACTCATGCAAACAATCAGATCTCATGTTTAAAACTTACTTATCACTACTTTCTTTAGTCTTCTCTCTAAGTGCAGTAGCACAATCAGGCAGCACCGCGATCGACACTGTGCCGATGAATAAAAGGGTCTTCAAACTGGGCGAAGTGCTTGTAGAAGGAAGGGCTGAAAACGAAACCAACACCATAACCTCTGAAAAGATCGAAGCGAATAACAAACTGGATGTCTCAAACGCCCTCAACCTCTTGCCTGGCGTAAACTTAACAAGAGTGGGTGCCAGAAACGAGTCGCTAGTACTGGTTCGCGGCTTCGACTTAAGGCAGGTTCCGGTTTACATTGACGGAATTCCGGTTTACGTACCGTATGACGGCTATGTAGACCTGGCCCGTTTTACGACATTTGATGTCTCACAGATCAACGTTTCCAAAGGTTTTTCATCTATGACCTACGGCGCCAATACGCTTGGTGGTGTAATCAATATCGTATCAAGGAAGCCCGTTAATAAGATGGAGATAGATGCCCGTTCAGGTATTATGAGTGGCGACGGGCACCGTCTATCCCTGAATGCAGGATCTAACCTTGGCAAATTTTACTTTCAGGGAAGTATATCCCAACTCAAGCAACAGAACTTCCCTTTGGCTGATGACTTCTCTGCTAAACCTTATGAGGATGGAGGTAAACGGGAGAATGCTTACCGTCAAGATGTTAAATATTCTGCCAAGATCGGGTTTACACCGAAAGCAGGGAATGAATACGCATTCAATTATGTAAAGCAGGATGGTCAGAAGGGCAATCCACCTTATGTGGGCGATGATTCGAAAGTGACCACCCGTTTCTGGCAATGGCCTTACTGGGACAAAGAAAGCTACTACTTTCTATCCACCACGGGAATTACGAAGACCAGCTCTGTCAAAACGCGCTTGTTTTATGATAAGTTCAGCAACCTTCTGAGTTCCTTTGACGACAATACATATACTACTCAAAACAAAGGCTCTTCGTTCCAGAGTTTTTATAAAGATGACACTTACGGGGGATCACTAGAGTACAATAACCAGCTGAATTCCGAGCATTTTCTCAGAGCATCGGCTCAATTCAAGAACGACCGTCACAAGGAAAACGACCTGGGCGAGCCTGTTCGTACTTACAGGGACTATACGGCCTCTTTCGGCATAGAAGATTCTTATCAGGTGAATGAGCAACTGCTGCTATTGCCCGGAGTAGGAATGAGCCTGCGCAGGAGCCTCGAAGCAGAGAACTACAACTCCGGCACGAAAGAAATCACTAATCATCCTGAAAACAAGAATTATGCTTTTAATGCTCAGCTGGGAGTGGTTTATCAGCTAAGTACTCAGCATAAGCTCAATGCCTCAGTAGCCCGTAAAACACGTTTTGCCACCGTAAAAGATCGCTATTCCTACCGCATGGGTCAGGCAATCCCTAATCCGGATTTAAAATCTGAAGCTGCCACTCATTACGAGGCGGGGTATTCGGGAAGAATTAACAGCCGGTTCCAGGTTGATGCGGCTATCTTCTACAGCCGCATTTCTGATGCAATTATGCAGATAAATGACGTGCAGCCGGGCGTCTATCAATTGCAAAATGCGGGTAAAGCAGAATTCTATGGCTCAGAGCTTTCTGCCAATTACACAATTCTGAGGGGTTGGAACGCAGGAGCTCAATACAGCTACCTGCACCGGACGAATCTTACAAACAGAGACCTGAAATTTACAGATGCACCGGATCATAAAGTGCTGGTCTCCTCGGGATACCAGTTTGAAAAAATAGCCTCTGTACTGGCAAGTATGGAGTACAATTCTTCCCGCTACAGCACCAGTTACGGAACAAAGGCTGGTGAATTCGCCCTTGTCAACCTAAGTGCACGAACCAAAGCGTACAGGTGGATTTCGATTGAAGCCGGGATGAATAATGCATTTGATAAGAACTATGCTATCAGCGAAGGCTTTCCCGAACCAGGAAGAAACTACTTTGTAAATCTGATTTTCAATAATCTTTAAACGCCAATAGTAAATACAACAATTATGAGATCCTGTAAAAAACCGTTCATCCTATTCCTCTTTCTTAGCTTGTTTTGCTCATCTCCTTTGCTCGCTCAAACAAACACAAAACAGGCATCCCTTACCATAGAGGGCGAAGTCAAAACGAAATTGGTATTGACGCCGGCCGACGTCGATCAATTACCAAAAACCATGATCATCACAAAAGATCGGGCAGAAAAACAGCACTCCTATTCAGGAGTTGAACTGGGTCTCGTTCTTCAAAAAGCCGGCGCTACCCTGGGTGACGAACTGAGAGGAGAAAACCTTGTCCAATATTTAATAGTAGAGGCAAGCGATGGCTATCAGGTACTTTTCTCGCTTGCAGAGGTTGACCCTGCCTTTACGTCCCGCAAAATTATCCTGGCTAACAGAAAGGATGGATCGCTATTGCCTCCCGACGAAGGCCCTTTTCAAATTATCATTGAAGGCGAAAAAAGCAGGCCGCGGAACGCAAGACAGGTTATTTCTATCAAAGTTAAATTTTCTGATTAAGGGCGGATTTTGAACTTCCGGTATATCATTTATTTTAATTAGAAAACTTTGATTAAAGGACGTCATTTACAACTGCCAGAGCTTCGGAAGGAGTTAATACAGGAAGTTTACTTCTTTTAAAGTCCTTTGTATTTCTGGTAACAATGAAATCTACTTTAGGAATACTTAAAGCACTGTAGTACTGAATGCCATCTTCATAATCCTTGAAGTTTGATTTCAGCGACTGGCGGATCACCACAGCAGTTACATCAGTCATATCCGCCAATTCCTCGAGAAGTTTTATTGCAGCGCTACCTGATATAAATTGGCGAAGGATATAGTAGATGTATTGTAAGAGACGGCTGATATATAGATTTTTGCTTTGCCATCTATTGCCAAATTAAAAAGCTTAGCAGCATCCATAGCAAACGGTTGACGGTTCACCAGAAAGTCGATCACGACATTCGTAACCATGAAATACGTTTGGTTATTTATATCCTTTCGCCAACGCCCCGCCCAATTCCTTCTTATAATCGAAGTTATCCGGTAACTTTACTGATCCCAATAATTTTGCAACTTTAGGTGACAGTACTGTTTCATCTTCCTCCTGAACGCTAATTGACTTCAGATAATTTTCTACAATACCAGACAAACTTTTACCTCTCTGACGAGCGTACTTTTTGGCTGACTCGATAACATCACCCTCTATTGTTAATGTGAGCTTCGTATTCATGGCACGTGTATATCTTCACCAAAGATACGTATATCAGATATCAAAAACAGCCGATCCGCATAACGTGCTGCTACCTCTCGAATTTCATAACGAACTCGTTCCTGCTATCTTTTTTCCAGGCATGGGATTGGGATGCAGGTGAGATCCCGAATAACGGTGAACAGGTCTACGAAAATATCATGGAGTTTTTTTCCGCATCTTCCCTGGAATTCAACATTCCATTGATGAATAACTAAGGGCTCATATGCCTCAGTTTTCTTTTTACATTATAAAAACGAAGTAACAGTCTGTCATACCATAAACTAAAAAGCAACAGGACTACAGGGATACAGAGCGTAATTTGTCCAATAATGAGGAAGGCAAAACCTCCAATCAGTCCTCCTGAGAAAAAACAGCCAATAATGGCTCCCTTTAAGAGAATAGCTTTATGTAACTTTTTGCGTTCAGCGATTCCCTTGTAAAACAATAGCTGTGATAATTCGATACCCAAATCGGTAAATAACCCGGTCAAATGGGTTGTTCTTACAACTGATTTTGATACGGTTGTTACCAGCGCGTTTTGAAGCCCCATAGCAAAAAGCAGTGCGCATGAGAGGAATACGGGACTCACTGCCCAACGATTTAGCTCCAATAAGTCTGAACATGCTACAAAAAGAAGCACTCCAATTTCGACAGCTATAGGAAACATATAAGCAGTATGAGGCTTATATTTTGGTGCCAGTTCCATTAAGGTGTTTGAAACAAAGGCTCCAAACAAAAAAAACAAGGTATAAACCAGATAAGTAAAGGCCATCTTATAGTCTTTCAGAAAGAACTCTTCTGAGAAAAAAGCAAAATGGCCTGTTACATTGGTAGTTAATGTACCTAATGAAAGTACGCCGGTGATATTGACAATGCCAGCCACACAGGAAAGAAGGGAAGCTAGCTTTAAATTGTGCAGATAGGTGCGACCTTTACCCTTATGCCTGAACATAAAAACTACGGATTGATAAGCTGTCTTATTGTTTGCATCGGTATAAACATTCTGGAAGTATCATTCAGACGGATAAACCCATATTTTTTGTAGAACGCTTCAGCAGATTCATCTATTGGATCGACGATAATCGCAAGGCTTCCTACAGTATCTGAGGCGATCAGGCAATTTTCAAATGCGTGTTGCAGCAGGAATTTTCCATAGCCTTTTCCTTTGTATTCCTTGTCTACTGCGAGTCTGCCTAGCATTATCGCCGGTAGCTTTTTATAGACCGGCGGTAGTCTCATCTTTTTTACCAGTTCTTCAGGTAGCCCTTCCCGGGGAATGGAGTTACTTGAAAGCGTGTAATAGGCTAAAACTTTTCTCTCATCATCTAACAGTACATAACAAGCGGAAAGATCTTTTTTAACATCCTGTGAGGCTTGCTTTTTTATGTATTCATCTAAAAGCGGAGTCTTACTGTTGAAACTTCTACGATTATGTTCCTTTTTTAAGTTTACTATTTTCACTTATTTGAGTATCCTTAAACGTTAAGTAATCTAAACGAGCCTGCTTAAGGGCGTCATTGGGAGCTGGTGGATTTAATAGAGCTTCCAAAAATATCTTTTTATCCTCGATTGTGTGCAGGATGGTATTGTTATCCTTTATAATTTTGTTGGCTTGCGCCTGGATATGAAAAACTACAAATTCGGAAAGACTTTTAAATCCGCTCAGTTCGGATGCATACTTAATTAACTCTTTCTGTTCTTTGCTAATGCGAACATCGATTCTATCGTTAACTACTGTTGCCATTTTTTACTCCGATCTTTTTATTTAATTTTCCTATGCTTATGATATTAGCATTACAAATGTACGTTACATTACCGTACAATGCAAATACTGTCTTAATGAGAAAGCTTATTCGATTCTGAATATTAGAGGGGTAGGCAATTCTTCAATTGAATTAGCATCAATGATTAAGATCGTGAAGAAAATGATACCCGCTTCCCTACCTGGAAAGGTACCTTGTCTCCATCCTCTTTCGCTCGTTTCTTTATCGTTGTTGTTGCTGTCTTCATTGTTTTCTCTTTCCTTCGTTCCTGATCACGTAGCAGCCTGTTGCCTTCATAGCACATAGTATAAATAGATGCTCCGCGTGCTTGTTGCGCCTCGCTGAGCTCCATATTCACAGGACCTGAAGGGTACTCTCCAGGCTCTTCAGCTGCATAAGCGGCGATGATCGCACAGGGACTGAACTCCTTGCTGTTCAGTAGCACATATCCTTCTTCCATCCGTGTTTCGCTATAAGCCAGCAGCGATACGCTCAGCATCAGCAGCTGATCTGCTTCAGGCTGAGTCTCAAACCGGATCTCCTGCGCTTCCAGCTGCCCGTGTTTACGTACCTCTACATCCCTGACTTCCAGATATTCGTAATATTCCTGCCTGAAGTTGAAGCCGATCAGGCTGAAACGGATGCGGTACTTGCTGACTGCTTTACTGATGCTTAACGGTACCCGAAGGTCTGT
>Ga0160467_100086_pt1 | contig 135511 bp, 119 predicted proteins | sample HID1972I_E11MG_FD_108221 | JGI IMG/M metagenome (GOLD analysis project Ga0160467, IMG submission 108221) | Enriched pill bug-associated microbial communities from UW Madison campus, WI, USA - HID1972I_E11 MG | ecosystem: Host-associated > Arthropoda: Insects > Digestive system > Unclassified ... | reverse complement strand
GCCTGCATAACCCCACCCGCCGGCGGGTAATGTATGAGCTGATGGTGCGCTCCGGTCTCGGTGGTTTTTCGGAACGAATTTACCGTTCGAAAGTTAAACAGGTCAAAGAAGGTGTCGCCGGGACATAACGCATGTGTGAACGCTGTGTTCGCTTGAAACGCGGCGGGTGCATACATATTTGTTACGTGGGTTCGTGCGGGGTCGGTAACGACCCGCCACTAGCGGTGTGCCTTGGGCGAGTAATCGCCAATCGATGAGGGTGCCGTTCCAGACCATAGATAAGGGGGTGCTTTATGGCCCGCAATAGTTTGCCTACAATTACGGCCGGCGAAGCCGGTCTCAATAGATATCTCGACGAAATCCGTAAATTCCCGATGCTGGAGCCGCAGGAAGAGTACATGCTTGGCAAGCGTTACGCCGAGCATGGCGACCGCGACGCCGCTCACAAGCTCGTCACCAGCCACCTGCGCCTTGTTGCCAAGATTGCCATGGGTTACCGCGGTTACGGCCTGCCGATTGGCGAAGTCGTGTCCGAAGGCAATGTCGGCCTGATGCAGGCGGTGAAGAAGTTTGATCCGGAACGCGGTTTCCGTCTGGCCACCTACGCCATGTGGTGGATCAAGGCTTCGATCCAGGAATATATCCTGCGTTCGTGGTCGCTAGTAAAGATGGGTACGACTGCCAACCAGAAACGCCTGTTCTTCAACCTGCGCCGGCTGAAAGGCCGCATCCAGGCGATCGACGATGGCGATCTGAAGCCGGAACACGTCAAGGAAATCGCCACCAAGCTGCAGGTTTCCGAGGAAGAAGTGATCTCGATGAACCGCCGCCTGCATGGCGACGCATCGCTGAATGCGCCCATCAAGGCATCTGAAGGCGAATCCGGCCAATGGCAGGACTGGCTGGTGGACGACCATGAAAGCCAGGAAGCCGTGCTGATCGAGCAGGACGAGCTGGAAACCCGCCGCCGCATGCTGGCCAAGGCCATGGGCGTGCTGAACGATCGTGAACGCCGCATCTTCGAGGCTCGCCGCCTTGCCGAAGACCCGGTGACGCTGGAAGAACTCTCATCCGAGTTCGATATCAGCCGCGAACGCGTGCGCCAGATCGAGGTTCGCGCCTTCGAGAAGGTTCAGGAAGCGGTGCAGAAGGAAGCCCTCGAAGCCGCCCGCGCGCTGCGCGTGGTGGATGCGTAAGGCTCGGTCTTTTTAAGAGAGTGGGGCTGAACTTATCGGCTACGTCATCCTCGGGCCTGTCCCGAGGATGACGTCGAAGTAATTGGCTCGACTGCCATCCCATCTCACTCCCCTTGGTGTCCGGCGTGACGAGAGAGTGAGATTCGTTGCCAGTAAATTTCTAAGCCCGCAGATCGCGAGATCTGCGGGCTTTTTATTTGCAAGACATAAGGAAGAAATGAGGGGACCGGCTTTAGCCGATCCCCAAGATCATCACTGACCGGTCGCGGGCTTTGCAGCCGCCCATTCGCGTAGCGCCGTGTCGAAGGCGGCGATGCCGTCATTGCCCTTTTGCAAGGTCAGAAGCGCACGGCGGCCGTTGCGGTAGGAAACCGGGATGTCGATCCAGTTGCGGCTCTTCAACAGCTCCAGATTGGTCTTCATCGCATCCGGGAAGTCGTTAAGCGCGATCATGTGGAAATCGTCGGTGATCTTGGCCGGAACCGCGATCAGGGCGTTACCACGATCCTGCTCCGTGCTCTTCATCGCGATACGCTGGACGCTGTCGATCGCGCCGCCTTCGAAGCCGGGCGAAACCGAGAAGACGATCTCGATCAGATGGCTTGCCGGAAGCGAAGGATCGGTGTTGCGCTTGAAGGTGATGAGCGCGCTGAGGCCACGGCCAGGAACCGTGATCTGGCCCTGCACCGTTGCGGACGGACGACCCTCATTGTCGTTTTCCTGCTGCAAGGACCAGGAAACGCTGCCCTGAATGGCGGTCGGAACCGTCTGGCCCAGCACTTCCTCGTAGAGGAACATGCGGTCGCCCGTGGCGGCAGCGGCCGCAGCAGGCGGCTGTGCCGGCGGCGTACCAGCCGGAGTACCCGCAGCCGTATTGGCCGGAGCCTCGCCTGCAGGCGGCGGCGCAACATTCTGCTCATAGACCGACTGGCCCTCCGCCGTGACGGGCTGGCCATTGGCGCCCGGCGCCGGCCCCTCGTCGCGCTCGGTCCCGTCGGCCAGAAGGCGCTGGGTGAATTTCGTGCCGGTGACGGACCCGTCATCGGCATGCGGCTGCGCCTGATGATTGGTGGGGCTTGTCGTCGGCTGCTGCCCGCTGGCGGGCGGCTGCTGGGCAGCTGGCGGTGTGGATGTCGGCGTTTGCGCCGTATTGGCTGGAGGCGTCTGGGTGCCGCCATCCTTCTGTGCCGATTGCACCAGGCCGCCGACCATGTCGTTCAGCGCATCACGGTTCAACCACAGCGCATAACCACCACCGGCAAGAAGCCCGGCGCCCACAAGCGCAAGTACCAGCGAGGCATAATTCCGGCGCGGCTTCTTCTTGACCATGTAAGCGGGCGTCGCGGCACCAGCACCGAGAGCGGGCATTTCGTTCGTCGTTGCCCGGCTGGAAGACGATGCGCCGTCATAACCGATCAGCTCGTCCAGATCGTCCCAGGGCGTGCGCTCCTTGTTGTCCTTGGAAGCACGGTCATCGAAGGGATCGTTATCGGCGCGCGGCAACGCAGGCGTGGCCTTCGGCGGGATCGCGAGATCCGTATCATCGAAATAGGACGAGAAGTCCTCGACGACAGCAGCCTTTTTCGGGGCCGTGTCTTCGGTCTGCCGGGGTTCGGAAAAATCGTCGTGCCCGCCAAAAATCGGATCGTGATCGGCAGCAGCGCGGTAACCGGCATGCTCGTTCCCGTCGCGCCGCTCAGGCTCGAAGCTGACATCCGGGGCCTGATAGTGCTGCGCGGAATAACCGGCGACGACGGAATGGTCGTCCCTCTCGTGGCGCACTTCGGCCTCGGCAGCCGGGCGAACATCCTCGTCCTGCGCTTCTTCGAGCTTGCGCCAGTCATCCTCGTCAACCGGCTGCGCCCAATGGGGCGGCACAGAATCATCGGCATGGGGGGCCGCCGCTTCAGGCGCGACATCATCAACGCGCTCGTCCTCCGGCTGATAGGCCGGCTCTTCATGCGCGCGGGTGAAATAGGTACCGGCTTCCTCGTGAGGACCGGCTTCATGAACCGGCGCGACACGGGCCGGTTCGGGTGCGTCGTAAAGCTCCTCCGGCTCACGCGCGCCGTAATGCTGCTCCTCATGCGGGATTAAAGCGGCGACGGGTTCCTCGGGGCGAGGCTCCTCTTCGCGGGCCGGTTCTTCATAAACCGGCTCTGGCTGGACAGGATAAACCGGCTCCGAATGTGCGGGCACAACCGGAGCAGGCTCTTCCTCCACCGGCTCGTACCGCTCGGCGGCATGAACGGCAGGCTCTTCGGCAACATCCTGCGGATGATAGACAGCATCCGCCTCCTCCGCCACGGGGGAGAAAGCATCATCCTCCTCCAGTGCCGGTAAGGCCTCGGCATATTCACTGTCCACCTCGGCTATGGCAGCGTCCAGCTTGGCGATCTGCCGGCGCAACAATTCTTCCGGCGGACGTGGCTTCATATTCTCGAGCTGGCGCACAACCGCACTGCGCGCCTTGTCGTAAACCTTCGCCCGGTTTTCGGGAGTATTGTTCGCCAAGCCATCCACGGCCTTGCGAATGACTGCTACAAAATCCGCCATAAGCACTTTCTCGTCGTGACCGGCGACGTACCGGCCCGATATGGTTTATGAATCTAGATCGCCGAGGACATTAGTCCTCAAACGGATCAGTCACAAGTATGGTGTCGTCACGCTCCGGACTTGTCGACAGAAGCGCGACAGGCGCCCCGATCAGTTCTTCCACCTGACGGACATATTTAATTGCCTGAGCAGGCAAATCCGCCCATTTTCGGGCGCCGACGGTAGATTCTTTCCAGCCTTCCAGCGTGACATAGATCGGCTCGACACGAGCCTGTGCACCCTGGCTTGCGGGAAGATGATCGATTTCCTGCCCGTCGAGCTTGTAGCCGACGCAGATTTTCAGCTCGTCCAGACCGTCGAGAACGTCAAGCTTGGTGAGCGCGATGCCGGTGATGCCGTTGGTGGCGACCGACTGGCGCACCAGCGCTGCGTCAAACCAGCCACAACGACGCTTGCGGCCGGTGACGGTGCCGAACTCATGGCCCTTTTCGCCCAGGAACTGGCCGATTTCGTCATGCAGCTCGGTCGGGAAAGGACCTTCGCCAACGCGGGTCGTATAGGCCTTGGTGATGCCGAGAATATAACCCAGCGAACCCGGACCCATGCCCGAACCGGCAGCGGCCTGACCGGCAACCGTGTTGGAAGAGGTGACATAGGGGTATGTGCCGTGGTCGATATCGAGCAGCGAGCCCTGCGCGCCTTCGAACAGGATGCGCGCACCGGCGCGGCGCTTCTTGTCGAGCAGCAGCCATACGGTTTCGCTGAACGGCAGGATGCGTTCTGCAACCGAGCTCAACTCTTCCATGATGGTTTCATGCGAAACTTCAGCAGCGCCGAAGCCGCGACGCAGCGCATTGTGATGCGTCAGGATGCGATCGACCTTGGCGGACAGCGCCTCCATGTCGGCCAGATCCATGACGCGGATGGCGCGGCGGCCGACCTTGTCTTCGTAGGCCGGGCCGATACCGCGGCGCGTGGTGCCGATCTTGGTGCCGCTGTTGGAGGCGGCGTCTTCGCGCATGCCATCAAGTTCGCGGTGCAGGGAAAGAATGAGCGTGGCATTGTCTGCAATGCGCAGGTTTTCCGGCGTAACCTTTACGCCCTGCACTTCCAGACGGCCGATTTCAGCGATCAGCGCATGCGGATCGACCACGACGCCGTTGCCGATGACGGCGAGCTTGCCCGGACGCACGACGCCGGAAGGAAGAAGCGAAAGCTTGTAGCTGATGCCATCGATGACAAGAGTATGGCCGGCATTGTGGCCGCCCTGATACCGCACGACGACATCTGCCCGCTCGGACAGCCAGTCGACAATCTTGCCTTTGCCTTCGTCGCCCCACTGCGAGCCGACCACCACAACATTCGTCATTTCTTGCTTTCCTGCTCATGGCGCTTGCGCGCCCGATAACCCGATGGGAAACCCAAACCCGCGAATGTATACTGCGTTGTTTTACGGAAAGCGACCCTGTTTCTTATGGTGAATTTTGCTTTTTCCGTGACAAAACGTCGAATTCCGCATTATCTCGCCCCGTGGGGGGACAAGCGCGGACGCAAGGCCGCTATTCACCCCTTAGCCTTTTCCCGCCCCTTGAAGAAGCGAAACATCAGCGTGCCTTCGAAAGCCTATCTCGCCCTCATCATCGCCACGCTCTGCTGGGGTGGCAATACCGTTGCCGGAAAGCTCGCCGTCGGCCACATCAGCCCCATGGCGTTTACCTTCCTGCGCTGGGTTTTGGCCGTCGCCATCATCTTCGCCATTTCCGTGCCGCAGCTCATCAAGGACTGGCCGGTGGTGAAAAAACGCCTGCCTTACTTCTTCGCGCTCGGCAGTGTCGGTTACACCGCTTTCAACGTCTTTCTTTATACCGCGCTTCAGCACACCTCCGCCATCAATGCCGCCGTCATCCAGGCGGGCATTCCCATGGTCATATTCGTGTTGAACTTCATCCTGTTCCGCACTCGCGTGCTGTTCGGCCAGATCGCCGGTTTCTGTCTCACCATTGCCGGCGTGGCGCTTCTCGCCTCGCATGGTGATCCGGTCTCGCTGCTGCAACTGGAGATGAATGCCGGCGACGCCATCATGCTGCTGGCGGTGCTGGTCTATGCCATCTACACCGTCATCCTGCGCTGGAAACCAATCGTGGACTGGCGCACGCTGATGGCGATCCCAGCCTTTTTCGCCCTCCTAACCTCAGTCCCGCTGGTCTTTTGGGAAATCTCACGCGACAACGTCGTCTGGCCCGATCAGAAGGGTTGGGTGCTGGTGGTCTATGCCGCCATCTTCGCGTCGCTCATCGCCCAGATCCTGTACATCAAGGGCGTGGAGCAGATCGGCGCCAACCGCGCCGGCCTTTTCATCAACCTCGTCCCCGTCTTCGGCACGCTTCTCTCCGTCATCGTCCTCAGCGAAACCCTGCATCCCTACCAGATCGCGGCGCTGGTGATGGCGCTGGCCGGCATTGCCGTGGCGGAACGAAAAAAATCGCCGGCTTCCTGATCCCGTAAGGGTCTGGAAAACCGGCGCAGTCTGGCAGGCATGAAAAGTTCGGGTTAGAGCGCGGTTTCGCGCTCAACCGGAGAGAAAGCGGCGTTGCCGAGCACGATATCGCCCTTGTCTGTGGTGACAACAAGCACCTTTTCGAGCGATCCGTCATCATCAAGCAAAAAGGCAAGGCGCAGTGCTGCGGAAGACCAGCCGGCACCGGCCAGTGCCGTGCGCTTGATCGCGGCACAATCGCCACAATCATTGGCGCTTACCGAAGGCGTTGCCGGAACATCGGCTGAAAAGCCGGAGAAATAATCATCGAGTGCGCCCATGGTGGCGTTCACATCGCGGTTGACGCGCAGCAGTTCATCGCGGCGTTCGCCGGTCAGCGGCGCGGCAATCGTCGAAACGCATTGGCCGGCGGACAGAACGCAGCCATCGAAACCGCCGGGCGCCGAAATACCGATCTGTGTTACGGCGCTCTTTTCGGCTGCGGCAAAGCTGCGGGCGAAACCGGCGGCACCAGCCGCATCGGCATGAGTGGACATGGAAGCAATGGCAATTCCGCAGATGGCGGCAGCAATAATCTTCTTCAGCATTTTCATACCCCGTTTGACGATCCGCCGGCTTCTGCCGGTCTCGATTTCTGTTTTCCGCAGCGGCCCCGTCCTTGCAGGTTGTCCGCTCCTTGTCTGTGATCCCACAATGGCACAGCACTGTTTTCAGCCGCTTTAAGCCGATTGCTACAATTTTATCGGTTTTCATTTTTGTACAGGGGGCAGGCTCTCCGGAAACATAGCCCGCGCCCGTCGCCCCGAAACCGAGGCAACGCTTAGAAGTGATAAAGGGGCCGCATCGCTGCGGGAGTATCAAATGGTGTAGTAGGGTTTTGCAGACGATGCGGCCCCGGCTTCAACATGTGACCCGCCCGCCAAACCGGTTCCTGTTTGGAGGATGGGCACATGCCGGCCGCCTCAACCGTGACATCGGGAAACTCCCCGGTTTTGGCCGCCTGCCCCGCCCACCTTGCGCCGCGCGCACGCTGGATGACCGGGATGGGATAAGGATAAGCGGCTTTGTGAGACCGGGGATGTGCGGGGATGCCGGCAATGCCATTTCCGGAAAAAAACGCCACTTACCCCATGGTTTTGCCGCATCCCGGACACAGGAATTTTCAGCGGGTTAACAGGCGCTTGATCAGCGGCATTTGAATTAACCGTGTCTTAAAACCCGACGTTAATGGTTAGCAATTTAAGAATAGCGGAACGAAAGGGTTCCGCGATGCGTGGCGTATTTGCCGTTGTTTTACTGATGACTGTTCTGGCCGGTTGCGCAACCGCACCGTCGCAGGTCACCAATGCCTGTGCGATTTTCGAGCAGCGGAACGGCCTCTTCAACAATTGGCGACGTGACGCGAGGGCAGCCGAACGGGAGTTCGGCGTGCCGGTGCCGGTGATGATGGCAACGATCTACACCGAATCCGCCTTCCGCCCCTATGCCCGCCCGCCGCGCACCAAACTCTTCGGCTTCATTCCCTGGACGCGCCAGTCTACCGCTTACGGTTATGCCCAGGCGCTGGACGGTACATGGGAAGTCTACAAGCGTGAAACCGGCCGCTGGTCGGCAAGCCGCACGGATTTCACCGACGCGATCCATTTCGTCGGCTGGTATCACGCCAAGAGCCGCCGCGAAAACGGCATTGCGCTGAACGATCCCTATAACCTCTACCTCGCTTATTATTCCGGCCATGCCGGTTACGCCAAGGGAAGCTGGCGCAACAATTCCACCGTCCAGAAAGCCGCCCGCCGCTCCGCCAACATGGCGCTGCGTTACGAGGCGCAGTTGCAGCAATGCGGATATCGCTAAGGCGGGGGTAGCAGGATCGTTCTGCCTGGCTGCGATGCGGAAAGGCGGATCACCTACCCTCACCGTCACCCCGGACTAGATCCGGCATGCCGGTGAGGAAGGAGGCCGGGCAGAAAGCTACCCTCCATAAGGCGCTAGAAACTCCCGCACCGCCTCGATCTCGTTCGAACGGATTTCATGCCCGCCCGGATGCCACACCGTTTTCACCGTGCCGCCCTGCGCTTCAAGGCTCTTTTCCAGCGCCTTCGTCAGCGGCACCGGGCAGATGGGATCGCGTTCTCCGGCCGTGATCAGCACCCGGCGCGAGGATTTGGCCGCAGCCGCCTGCGGCTCGAACGGGATGAGCGGATGCATCAGCACGGCGGCATCAAAAAGCTCCGGCTGTTCGATCAGCACATTTGCGAGAATATTCGCGCCGTTGGAAAAACCGAGACCGATAACCGGACCAGCCTGATAGTGCTCCCGGTTGGCTTTGACGAAATCCGCCAGCTTGGCTGTTGCCCGCTCTAGATCGGCCATGTCGTAAACGCCCTCACCCGTGCGTCGGAAAAACCGCGCAGCGCCATGTTCGGCGACATCGCCGAGCGGCGAGACAATCGTGGCATTCGGCAACAGGCCCGAGCCGAAATCGAAGAACTGGTTTTCATCACCGCCGGTGCCGTGCAGCACGACGAAAAGCGGTGCACCCGCAACGCCGGCACGGGATTTGTGGAAATATGTGTCTTTAGTCATTGGATAATCCTTTCTGAAAGGAGAAATTCAGCGATACCGAACTCACTCTGCCGCAAGGCATTGGGCATCACATGTCGAGCGAGAGGTTTCAGCGTGTCGTCTTCTCCCCGGACGGGGAGAAGAAAAGAGTGGCTAACGTCCTGCCAAAGGATGGCCAGGTTCGATAAGGCTAAACCGCCTTCTCGTCACCCAGCGGCTCCAGCTGCTTTTCCAGCTGGGCGCGCAGATGCGCGTGCTGGGTCGGCAGCTTCAGCGCCTCGCCGAGATGCGCCGTGTCCTCGTCGCGGTCGAAACCGGGCTCATTGGTGGCCACTTCGAACAGCACGCCGTCGGGCGTGCGGAAATAGATCGCCCAGAAATAATCGCGGTCGATCACCGGGGTCACCTGATAGCCCGTATCCATCAGCGCCTTGCGGACTTCGAGCTGCTTTTCGCGGTTTTCGACCGCAAAGGCGATGTGGTGCACCGAACCCGCGCCGAGGCGCGCGCCGGAGATGTTCGGCATGGTTTCGATGTCGATGACATCAGCACCGTTGCCGCCGGGCATGCCGAGACGCAGCACGCCATCCTGGCGGTCCACTTCCTCATAACCCATGAACTTCAAAAGCTCGGCGGTTGCCCCTTCGTCACGAAGGCGCAAGGAGGCGCCCTGAAAACCGTGGATCGCCTGATCCGCACTGACCCCATTGCCGGTCCACTGCGAACGGGCATCATCCTTGATCTCGACCAGCGCAAAACCATCACCATCGGGACCTGCAAAATGCAGGCGCTTGTTGCCGAATGCCTCGTCAGCCTTCAGACCGTCCACGCCCGCCTTGGAAAGACGATCCTGCCAGTAGCCGAGCGAGCCTTCCGGGACGGAAAACAGCGTTGTGCCCACTTCGCCGGTGCCGGGACGACCACGGGCAATGTGCGGGAACGGAAAATAGGTCATGACGGAGCCGGGCGTGCCGACCTCATCGCCATAATAGAGATGGTAGACATCCGGCGCATCGAAATTGACCGTCTTCTTCACCCGGCGCAGGCCGAGCGTATCGGTGAAAAAGCCGTTGTTCTGGCGCGCACTACCGGCCATGGAGGTGACGTGGTGCAGGCCCTTGATCTGGTTCAACATGATAAACCCCTTTTCGCCTTGGCGGCCCGTCAATCGGGCCAGCCGTGTTCATGGCGTGAAGATGGGGTAAGAAGTGCTGCGGGCATAGACCGGCAACAGGAACGGATTGTTCCCGATTGGTGAACGATAAAACCGACTGTTCAACTCAGTCGATAGAGGCATGCCTCAATGATCGTCGGCGAGGCCCATGCTCCAGTAACCGACGGCGCGCAGCGACGCTTTCGGGAAGGAAATCTCATCGGTGAGGAAGGATTTCGCCGCCCTCGCCTCGGACTTCTCGCAGGCGACGAAAACATGCAGGCCGTCATGCTCGCCCGTCCAGGCATGGCCGCGCAACGCCTGTTCGATAAGGCCCGATGTGCCGGCGGGCTTGCCGCGACGATAAAGCCATGTCCATTCGACATTGGCGGCGCAGACGATCTCCTGCCGTTCCGCCTCGTTGTCGATCTCGGCATAGACGCTGAGCGTCTTGCCAACAGGCATTTCCGCCGCCATGCGCAGCATCACCGGCAGCGCGGTCTCGTCGCCGGCAAAGACGTAACGCTCCGCTTCCGGGCAAGTGCCGCTCGGACCGATGATGCCGAGAACGTCGCCCGGCTTTGCCGTCGCGCCGAAATTTGCGCCCGGCATGTCATCGCCCTCATGCATGACGAAATCGATATCCACCTCACCGCGGCCAACATCGCCGGAGCGGATGGTATAGACGCGCCGCGTCAGAAGATCGTCGCCCGCCGGCCAGACGATCGCGCCGGTGGGCGCGAGGTAAGGCCAGACCGCAGCGCGCGCCTGATCGGGAACGAGCAGCAGGCGAACATGCATGCCGCCGGTGACAAGCCTTTCAATACCGCTTTCGACGGACACCACGAGACGGCGCATATGCGGCGTCAGATTATAGGCGCGGGCAACCTTGCCGACGAAGAGATTGGGTAGCTCGCGCTGATAGGCGCCGTGTCCGCTCCAACGGAAATCGAGTCCCGTCTTGCCGGAAAACTCAACGATATGCTCAGCCACCATGGCCTTGACCGACGTCAATATATGTTCCGAAACGCAGCTTACCCGGGCGGCGAACCGGCCACCTTCGGCGCTGAAGCTGCCATGGCCATATTCCGCCTTGAAACGCACCGTCGTCCCTTCCCGCTCCATCTCCATATGCTCCGAAAAATGATCCTCGAAAGCATCGACGATCGATGCGGGATCGGGCAGCGAGACAGAGGTTTCTGCAGACAGGAGAGACACGGGCACAAATCCTTCACTTTGTAGTCGAGTATTCTTAAACCGGACCCGACTGCGCTGTAAAGATGTTTGCTGCACTCCCCGTCATGCCCGTCTTGAGCCGGCATGACGGAGGAGGCTGGAAGGTTGCTTAAGCAGTTTCCGGCAATTGCCAGTCGATAGGCTCGCGGCCATGGGATACCAGGAAGGCGTTTGCCTTGGAAAAATGGCCATTGCCGAAAAAGCCGTTATGGGCCGAAAGCGGCGAAGGGTGCGGCGAGCGCAGCACGAGATGTTTTTTCTGGTCCACGAAAGCCGCCTTCTTCTGGGCATAGGAACCCCAGAGCAGGAACACCACATGCTCGCATTCGTCATTGACGGCGCGGATGACGGCATCGGTGAACTTTTCCCAGCCCTGCCCCTGATGCGAGGCAGCGCGCGATTCTTCCACCGTCAGCACGCTGTTGAGCAAAAGCACACCCTGTTTCGCCCAGCTTTCCAGAAAACCGTGACTGACGGGGCGGATGCCCAGATCGCTCTGCAATTCCTTGTAGATATTGACGAGCGAGGGCGGAATGCGCACGCCGGGCTGCACCGAAAAGCAAAGCCCATGTGCCTGGCCAACTCCATGATAGGGGTCCTGCCCCAGAATGACGACCTTGACCCTGTCGAGCGGGGTCAGATCCAGCGCCCGGAAATATTCGACACCCTTGGGAAAGATGTGCTTGCCAGCAGTTTTTTCGGCAAGCAGGAAATCTTTGAGCTTCTGCATGTAGGGGCTGGCGAATTCGGTGGAAAGAACACGTTTCCAGCTGTCTTCGAGTTTGACGCCTGCCTCTGCCATGATGTGCCTCTTTGTTACTTGAACCGGTTGCCGCGCTGCAGCACTTCGATCTTGTAGCCATCCGGATCGCAAATGAAGAAATATTTCGCGAAAGGCTGACCTTTATGGTCGGCTTCGATGATCTTGCCCGGAGACAGGCCAAGCTCGATGAAACGCTGATGTTCGGCATCCACATCGGCAACGCTGACCGCGAGATGGCCGTAGCCGTCACCCAGCGCATAGGGCACTTCGCGACCCCGGTTGACAGTCAGCTCCAGCTCGAAATCGCCTTCGGCATTGCTGAGATAGATCAGCGTGAAATTTTCGAACTCGGCACGTTCCGCAATCTCAAGCCCGAAAGCCTGCTTGTAAAACTCCACCGAACGCTTTTCTTCCAGCACCCGGACCATCGAGTGGATCAGCTTGGCCATGGTGTTTTCCTTCTGCTTCTTATCTCGTCGTCGTCCGGTTGTGCTCCGGACATTGCGGACCAAGGGGATAAAGACAGAGTGCCGTGCTTTCAACCCTAAAGACGGATTAAGGAGCAGGGGAAACCGCCCGATCACGGCAAATGTGATGGCGAAACAGTTGGCGCATGACCTGGACACGCGGGCTTTCCGGTCAAAATGGCCCTCACATTTCGCCCCGCCGCTCTATCCTGAGTAGAGAACTCATGATACCGGCATATCCATGCGCCTTCTGTACCTCTGTCTTGGCTGGCTTATGGTCGCGACCGGCATCGTCGGCGCGTTTCTTCCCGTTTTGCCCACCACGCCATTTCTGCTGCTGGCGCTCTGGTGCTTTTCCCGCTCCTCACCGAAACTCGAGGCGTGGCTTCTGACCCACCCCCGATTCGGCCCGTCGCTTCGGCAATGGCGCGAACGCGGCGCAATTGCCCGCAAGGCAAAGATTGCGGCCCTGTCGGCCATGTGTGCGAGTTATGCCGCCTTCTGGTTCCTCAGCGACCCGCCGGCTCTGCGCGCGGCAATCGTTGCCGCCGTCATGCTCGGCTCTGCACTCTTCATCGTCACCCGGCCGGAAAGCTGAGGCGACATCACCTTTAGAGCCTTGTCGCATTTCCTGACGGAAAACCGGGTTCCACTTTTCCTGGAAATGCTCTAGCGATGCCTCGACTGCGGCAGCACATAAGGAATATGCCGCGCCGGCAGACGTCCGACGACGCCGCCAATGCCATAGACCCTTTCAATCGTCTCGTCGCTGATCGTGTCCAGCGATGGACCGCTCGCCGTTACCCGGCCGCCATGCATGACGATAAGTTGATCGGCAAATTCTGCCGCAAGGTTGAGATCGTGCAGGATGGCAAGCACGAGACCGCCGCCAATAGCGAAATCCCGCGCCGTTTCCAGCACCGCGATCTGGTGGCCGATATCGAGACTGGCCGTCGGCTCGTCGAGAAAGAGAGCCCGCACCTCGCCGTTTTCCACGGGATGCGGCACCTGGGCGAGAGCGCGGGCAAATTGCACGCGCTGCTGCTCGCCGCCAGACAGCATGTTGTAGGAGCGCTGCTCGAACCCGCGAAGCCCGGCCCTGGCGAGCGCCCGGCGGGCCTGCTCTTCCGGCGCGCGCGACCCTTGCGCGACAGCGCCCATTCGCACGATTTCGAGCGCGGTGAAAGGAAAGGCAAGCTGGGTATTCTGCGGCAGCACGGCGCGGATGCGCGCAAGCTGAACCGGCGTAAACAACGGCAGGGCAACATCATTATAGGTCACTGAACCGGCCTCGGCACGCATCTCGCCGGACAGAACCTTCATCAGCGTCGATTTTCCGGCACCGTTCGGACCGATAATGACATTGACCTTGCCGGGCTTCAGATCGACGCAGACCTCATCGAGCAGACGGCGGCCGGAGCGGATGAGGGTGAGGTTTTCGGCCTGGATCATGACATGTTCCGCATGGAAAATCCGCCGCGGCCAAGCAGCAGGAACAGGAAGACCGGCGCGCCGATCAGCGCGGTGACCACACCGATGGGCAATTCCGCCGGTGCCGCAACCGTGCGGGCAAAACTGTCGGCGAGAAGCAGAAGTGCGGCCCCGCCAAGTGCAGAGGCCGGCAGCAGGAAGCGGTGCGATGGGCCAATGGCAAGCCGCAGCAGATGCGGCACGACGATACCGACAAAACCGATGGAGCCGGCAGCCGCCACGCTCGCCCCGCAGGCAGCGGCAACGGCCAGAATGATGACTCGCTTCAGCCGCTGCACGGGAATGCCCATGTGAAAGGCCGCCGCATCGCCAAGGATCAGCGCATCCAGCCCCCTTGCGACAAAGGGAATGATGGCGAGCACGACGATGATGAAGGGCAAGGTGGCGAGAACCTTGGCAGGGGTGGCCCCACCAAGCGAACCGAGAGACCAGAAGGTGATGTCGCGGAGCGCCCGGTCATCGGCCACAAAAATCATCAGGCCGGTCAGCGCACCGCTAATCGCCGCAACCGCAATGCCGGCCAGAATAAGCGTCGTCGTGGAGGTGGCGCCATCCCTTGTGGCAATGACGTAAAGCAGCCAGGTGTTCAAAAGCCCGCCGAAAAACGCCATCAGCGGCAGAAAATGCGGGCCGAAAAATACGGCGACCGTTGCGAGCGCACCTTCCCCAAGAGAGATTGCCGCAACCGCAAAAAGTGCTGCACCCGAGGTGACACCGACAATGCCGGGATCGGCCAGCGGATTGCGGAAAAGACCCTGCATCATGGCGCCCGAGACGCCAAGCCCAGCACCGATCAACATGCCGAGCGCCGTGCGCGGCAATCGCACCGCCTCAAGAATGACTTTATCACGCGCATCGAGTTGATCCGCGCTGCCAGTCAGATAGGCCCAGAGTTCGGAAATGCCCACACCCGTGGGCCCGCTGACGAGCGACACGCCGCAGGCAAACAGCAGGATGCCAACGAGCACGGCAAGGGTAACGACCCCCTGACGGGATCTGTCACCGGCAACCCTGCCCTCCGTGGAACTCAAGGCAGCAAGGCTCACGGCTTCACCACATCAGGGTAGAGCTTGTGCGCCAGTTCACGACCGGCGGCGGGCGTGCGCGGGCCAAAACCGATGAGGTAAAGCCCGTCCATGCTGATCAGCGCCTTCTCCGCAGCAGCCGGCGTGGACTGGAACGCGGGCAGCGCGAAAATCTCATCCGCCTTGCCGGCATGGTCGCCGCGCGCCATGGTCAGCACCACATCGGGCGCGGAGGCGATGACCGCCTCATCCGTCAACGGCTTGTACCCGCTGATTTCCTGCGCGGCATTGATGCCGCCGGCCATTTCGATGATCGCCGCCGCTTCGGTGCCCTTGCCCGCCGCCATGATGCGACCGCCGGCGCTGGAGAGCACGAAGAGCACACGCTTCCTGTTCTTTTCCGGCACGGCTGAGACGTCCTTGGCGAGCACATCAAGCCCGGCTTTGGTTTCCGCGGCCAATGCCTTTGCCTTGTCGGCAAGACCAACTGCCGCACCGACATCTTCGATCTTCCTGGGGATGGCGTCGCCGCTCGGCGGGGTATCGACGGTGACGAAAGGCACCGCACTGGCCTTGAGGATGGCAACGACATCCGCCGGGCCGGACCCATCTTCAGACAGGATGAGATCGGGCTTCTGCGACAGAATGCCCTCCGACGAGAGCGCCCGCATATAGCCGATATCGGGCTTGGACAGCACGTCCGCCGGATAGCTGCTGGTGCTGTCACGCGCAACGATGCGGTCGCTCGCGCCGAGCGCATAAAGGATTTCCGTTACCGTACCGCCGACTGCAACGATGCGTTTCGCCTCCGGATTGCCCTTGTCCGAAGCTCTAGCTCCGGGCGCGGCAACGGCGATGACGGCGGGCACGAGGGCGGCGAAAACGAACGAGCGAAGGCTTAAATTCAACATGACGCTATCCTGAAACACAAGCTGGCACGGGCGGATACGGGATTGCCCATCTTATTTAACTTGAGTTATTTGCACATGTTTATAGAAGGCGCAATCGATAAGTGGAGTAAAATTGTTCGCTTTATCGTCAGCCTCTTTCCATCCACGCTTCGGCTGGATATCCTGACTGCAACTGTAAACTTAAAGGGAGACTTCCATGTTTATCGCAATGAACCGTTTTCGCGTCGTACCGGGCTATGAGGATACCTTCGAATCCATCTGGCGCGAGCGTAAATCGCACCTGAGCGAGCTGCCGGGCTATATCGAATTTCACATGCTGAAAGGCCCGAAGGCGGATGACCACACGCTCTATGCCTCGCACACCGTCTGGGCCACCAAGGACGATTTCCTGAGCTGGACCAAATCCGAACAGTTCCGCGCCGCCCATGCCAAGGCCGGTGAGAACCGTGGCAAGGTCGAATATCTTTCCGGCCCGCATTTCGAAGGTTTTGACGTCATCATCCACGAAGACAAGAATGGCGAACGCCGTTCGATTGCCGCCTGAGGCTCGCCTATGAGCATTGCAGCACAAAAGACCGATGATCGGCAGGCCCGCGCTGCCGCAGCACTTGCCGAAAAGCCTGACGGCATCGTGGAAGCCATTGCCGCCAAGGCAGAGGTGACATCAGCCGAGGTTCTGGCGATCCTGCCGCAAGGTGCGGCCGTTTCGGCTGGTTCCGATCAGTTCGACGCGATTTGGAACGAGATGCGCGGCTGGGGCGAAGTCCTGATGATCGTCCAGACCGGCGATATCGTGCTGGAAGTGCCGGGCGACCTGCCAGAGGGCAGCGAAAGCCACGGCTGGTTCAACATCCACGGGGACAGCCCCATCGGCGGCCACATCAAGAAGGACAATTGCGCCGGCATCACCTTCGTCGATCGCGGCTTTCATGGCCGACGCTCCTGTTCCGTCTGGTTCATGAATGCCGCCGGCGGCGCCATGTTCAAGATTTTCGTCCGTCGCGACGAAAACAAGGAACTGCGTGGCGATCAGCTGGCGAAGTTCGAAGCGCTGCGGGACAGTTTCCGTGGCTAAGTGAATGGGAGGCTGCTGGTGGTGGCCTCCCTCCTTCCTCATCAGTCCGCGATGGCTCAGCCCCACTCGTGAGGAAACATTCACCGGTTCATCGCCCGTTCAGTGCCGTTTTTTATCATCCGCTGAAATTCGATCAGCAGCACGGAGCAAGCACCATGAACGACCGCCAGCCACTTCTTTCGCGCCGGAATTTCGCAGGGCTCCTCGCGCTTTCACCGCTTTTTGCAGCGGGCGGTGCGGCTGCCGCACCCGCAAGCCTGCGCGGCAGCGTTTCCTATCGCGAGCGGATCGCCCTGCCGCCGGGCGCGACTGTTACGGTGCGCCTCATCGACGTCTCGCTGGCGGACGCGCCTTCGCAGACGATCGCCGAAACCACCATACGCCCGCGTGGGCAGGTGCCGGTACCCTTCGTTTTGCGTTATGACGACCGCGACATCCGTGGCCGCCGTTCCTATGCGCTCAGCGCCGAAATCCGCGAGGGCGACCGGCTGCTCTTCACCACCACGCGCCGTTACTCGGTTCTGGCCGGTGGGCGTGACGACACCGATCTCGTTCTGGAACGGGTGGCGGCGGCTCCAGGCAGGCCGAAGCCGCAGGCTGGCATTGAGGGGCGCTGGCTGGTGCAGGAAATCCGTGGCGAAAGGGTTCGCGGCCGCCGCGAGGCAACGCTGGAAATTTCCCGCGAGGGCCGCGTTTCCGGCAATGCCGGCTGCAACGGCATCGGCGGCGAGGTGAAGATAAGCCGCAACCGCGTCGATTTCGGCCGGATGATTTCCACCCAGATGGCCTGCGCTCCTGACATCATGCGCCAGGAAAGGCAGTTCATCGAAGCGCTTGAAGGCGCCCGCTCCTTCCGGCTCGAGCCGCGCCGCGGCACGCTGGAGCTGATCGACGGCCGCGGCCGCCCGGCCATGCGCCTGCGCCGCGCCTGAGAGTGGTAACGGCAGGCGGCAACGCCTGCCGCCGCCGTGCTGGCCGTGGAACATTCCATGTCGCTTCCGGCACGGCGCGGCCCCTTTTCCCGTCTTATGACTTTGCTGCACTCGTCTTGGCGCTTTGCTCCGCCACAGAGCTGCGCTATGGAACGCGCCAACTGCGCCGGTTCTCGCCGGTGCAAAGTCTTTGAGGGAAAACGAATGACAACCTATGTTCTGACAGTAGCCTGCAAATCGACCCGCGGCATCGTCGCCGCGATTTCCGGTTATCTGGCGGAAAAGGGCTGCAACATCGTCGACAGTTCGCAGTTTGACGACCTCGAGACCGGCAAGTTCTTCATGCGCGTTTCCTTCATTTCCGAAGAGGGCGCGACGATGCAGGCCATCACCGAGGGCTTTCAGCCTGTGGCGGAAAAATTCGGCATGGAAGCCCGCATCTATAGCGACGGCCAGCGCATGAAAACACTTCTGATGGTGTCCCGCTTCGGCCATTGCCTCAACGATCTGCTCTACCGCTGGAAGATCGGCGCGCTGCCGATCGATATCGTCGGCGTCGTCTCCAACCATTTCGAATATCAGAAAGTGGTGGTCAACCACGACATTCCCTTCCACCACATCAAGGTAACGAAGGAAAACAAGCCGCAGGCCGAAGCGCAGCTGATGGACCTGATCGAGACCAGCGGCACCGAACTGGTGGTGCTGGCGCGTTACATGCAGGTGCTGTCCGATAACATGTGCCGCAAGATGTCGGGCCGGATCATCAACATCCACCACTCCTTCCTGCCATCCTTCAAGGGCGCCAACCCCTACAAGCAGGCCTATGACCGAGGTGTAAAGCTGATCGGCGCGACAGCCCATTACGTCACCGCCGATCTGGACGAAGGCCCGATCATCGAGCAGGACACGGTGCGCGTCACCCATGCCCAATCTGCCGAAGACTACGTCTCTCTTGGCCGTGATGTGGAAAGCCAGGTACTGGCACGCGCCATCCATGCCCACATCCACCACCGCACCTTCATCAACGGCAACCGCACCGTAGTCTTCCCGCCAAGCCCGGGCAGCTACGCTTCGGAACGGATGGGCTAATACGCCACGAAAACAACGCGGAATTATTTTTACCGACCGGCAACCGAGCATCCCATGTGACCGTTTCTTCTCTGTAGCCCAACAGCGAGGTCTCTCACATGAAAAAACTCGTCATTGCCGGCGCCGCGTTTCTCATCGCGGCGGGGTCCAGCTTCGCCCAGCAGCCGCCACCACCGCCGGGACCAGCGGACGCTGGTTCAAGGGCGGATGCGCCGCCGCCACCTCCGCCGCCCGGCCCTGGTGGTCCGAGGGAAGCAGGCTGGCGGGACGGCCCGCATGGCAAGAGAATGCCACCCCCGCCCTCCAAGGCAGCGCATTTCAGGATTGAAGACGGCGAGCGCAAAATCGACGTCAAATGTGCCGATGACGAGCCGATGAAGGCCTGCGCTGACATCATGATGCAGATTATCGACAAGATGAACGAATAGGACCGCGAGTCTCATCCAAGGGGACGGCGCAGCAGTGCCGCCTCAGGAAAACTCTACCCGGGCCCTTAAGCCCCGCCCGCCCGCGCCGTCCTCCAGCGTCAGTCGCCCGCCGAACAGCCCGGCGATCTCCTCGATGATCGCAAGGCCGAGGCCGGCGCCGGGGGCGGCGTTGGCTTCGCCGCGGGCGAAGCGCTGGCGCACCATGGCGCGTTTTTCCGTGGGTATGCCGGGGCCGTTATCTTCAACTTCCAGCCAGACGGCGCCCGCTTGCCTGCCGACGCGCACGGTGACTTCCGCACCACGCCCCGCGTAGTTGATGGCATTGGAAACGAGATTGCCGATCAGTTCACCGATAAGGAGCGGCTCGGCGAGAATTGTCGCTTCGCCCTCGCCTTCGAAACCGAGATCGATGCCGGCGTCCGCCGCGCGTGGCACGAAATCGGCGGTCACGTTCTGCGCGACGGCCACCAAGTCTATCGCGGAAAAATCATGTTTTTCGCTCGAACCCGCTGCATCGATATTGGCCATGCGCAGCAGTTGGGCGAGGATGTGTTCGGCATGGGCCACCGAAGCGCCGCCCTTGCGCGCCGCCGCCTGCGCGTCTTCGAGACTTGCGGCGCGGGCGGAAAGCGCAAGCTGGGTGCTGATGATGGCAAGCGGCGTGCGCAATTGATGGCTGGCATTACCGGTGAAATGCCTGAGCGCATCGAGCGCCGATTGCAGCCGCACCATGAAGAAATTGACCGTTTCCACCAGATTTTCCACCTCCACCGGCACGGATTGCCGGATTGGATGCAGGTCGTCGGGGCTGCGCTCGGCAATCGCTTCGCTGAGCCGGTAAAGCGGCCGGAGCGAAATCGTCACCGCGATCCAGACAATGATCGCCGCGCCCACGATCATGAACAGCAGGCGCAAGGCCGAGCGCAGGATGATGGCCTGCGCAAGCTGGCTGCGGGCGATCGTCGTTTCAGCCACCGTCACGGAAAAGGGCACGGAATTGATGCCGGTGGAAGCAAAACGGCGGATCGCGGCGATGCGGATCGGCTCGTCACGAAACACTGCATCGCGATAGGCAGGCGTTTCTCCGGCCGGATTCTCCACCGTCGGCAGGTTCTGGTAACCGGTGAGAAATTGCCCGTTTGGCCCGTCGACACGGTAAAACACCCGGTCCTGCGCCGCCGATGTCAGCATTTCCAGCGCGACATAGGGAATATCGACCTCCAGCGAGCCGTCTTCGGCCACCACCACCCGCTCGGCAATCGCAAGCGCGGAACCTGACAGCACCCGGTCGGAGACGACATTGGCCGTATTGACCGCCTCGCGCCAGGTATCAGTGAGCGCAACGCAGCCGATGATGGCGGTGGAGATGAGAAGCCAACCTAAAAGACGCCGCCTGAGCGAATAGGCGGCCTGTCTCATTCAGCCATCTCCGGCAGCTTTTCCAGATAATAGCCGATGCCACGCGCCGTCTTCACCGTCAGCCCGTGGGGGGCAAGCCGCTTGCGCAGCCGGCTGACATATTGCTCGATGGCGTTGCCTGATATCTCGTCGTCGAAACCGGTCAGCGATTGCACGATCGCCTCCTTGGCAACCACCTTGCCCGCCCGCATGAACAGCACCTCGAGCAGCGCCACTTCACGCGCCGGAATATCGAGCGGGCGCCCATCGGCTGAAAAGGTGCGGGATGTGAGGTCGAACAGGACTTTGCCGAAGCCGAGCGTAGAAGAGCGCAGGCCGGCATTGCGACGCAGCAGCACCCGCACCCTCGCCTCAAATTCGGTGATGTCGAAGGGCTTGATCATGTAGTCGTCGGCGCCGAGGTCGAGCCCCTTGACCTTCTCCTCCGGCGTGCCACGCGCCGTCAGGATAAGCACCGCCGCCTTGTCCTGGCGCGAGCGCATGGAGCGCAGCACCTCGATGCCGTCCATTTCCGGCAGGTTGAGATCGAGAATGACGAGATCGAAATTTTCCGCCGCAATCGCCGCGTCGGCGGAAGCGCCGTCTGAAACGACATCCACCGCATAACCGCTGCCGCGCAGAAGCGCACACAGCCCTTCCGACAGCACCTGATTGTCCTCGACCAGCAAAATACGCAATTCTTCCTCCCGCAACATTGCCGAGCTTATCCAAGCCCTTGGCGCTTGTGAATGGCAAGCGCGTGCGGCATGATCTTTTCCATGCGTATCGCCGTTTTTCTCTGTCTCTGTCTTTGCATGGCCTCACCGGCGCTTGCACAAGTCGCCGTTTTCCCTGCACCATCAGGCAAGGCGGATGCGGAAACGCTGGTGGTTTATTCCTCGCTGGACGAACCGCTGGCCACGCCGATGATCGAGGGTTTCCAGAAGGCCAACCCCGATATCGCCGTCCATTACGAGGACATGCTGACGGGCGAAATCTATGATCGCATCGTGAAAGAAACCGATGCGGGCAAAAAGACCGCCGATTTCGCCTTTTCATCCGCCATGGATTTGCAGGTGAAGTTGAGCAATGACGGTTACGCCCAGCGCTCCGACCTTGCCATGAGCGCGCGCTGGCCCACCTGGGCCAACTGGCGCAACACCGCCTATGCGCTGACCTTCGAGCCGGCGGTGTTCGTGTATCACAAGCCGAGCTTCACCACCGAAAAGCCGCCCGCCACCCGTGCCGAATTCGTCGATTATCTTGAGCGCCACGCCAAGGAAGTGCATGGCCGCATCGCTACCTACGACATTGAGCGCTCCGGCGTCGGCTTCCTGTTCATGTCGCGCGATCAGGAGCAGTTCGGCGATATATGGAGCGTCATCAAGGCCATGGGCGCGGCCGGCGTGAAGGTCTATTCCACGTCATCCGCCATTCTGGAGCGTGTCTCCGACGGGCGCTTCGTGCTGGGCTACAATATTCTCGGTTCCTACGCGGCCGACTGGGCCTCGCGCCATCCCGATGTCGGCATCGTTCTGCCCAAGGACTATACCGTGGTCATGTCTCGCATCGGGCTGGTGCCGGAAGCCGCCGCCAATCCGGCGCTCGGCCGCCGCTATCTCGAATTCTTCATGTCCAAGGAGGGCCAGACGATCATGGCCCGGCAATTGCAGATCCCCGCCGTCAGCCCTGACGTGGCGGGCGAAAACACCGCCAACACCATGCAGGCGATCCACGGCGCACAATTGCGCCCTGTGCCCGTCAGCCCGGGCCTGATGGTCTATCTGGATCAGGTCAAGCGCAGCCGCCTGATCGAGCGGTGGAACGAGGCGCTACGCTCGCAATAGTAGACGGCAAGCACAAATTAATAGAGAGTAAATGCGCAAGGACTTGCGGTGCGTCAGTTAGATGACAGCTTTTTATGATGCTCTGCAATCCTTCTTCATTCCGTGGAGGCGGAAGAAGATGCGGGAGGAAATCTTGAGGACCGTAGAGCTCCGCGCTGCCCTGGCAGCGTCAGGATAAGCACGGCCTGAAACTCCCTTCCGCATAAACGAAAAACGACGCCCAAAAAGGGCATCCTGAGGAGGGTTTTCTAAGTGAAACATTTTCTTATCGGCACATTTCTGGCAGGCGTGATCGCGCTTCCGGCGGTCGCAGCGGACTACACCATCATCGCGCCGGCCAATCCCGGCGGCGGCTGGGACCAGACCGCGCGTTCCCTGCAGACCGTGCTGCAGGAAGAAGGCATTTCCAAGAGCGTTCAGGTGCAGAACGTGCCAGGTGCCGGCGGCACCATCGGTCTTGCACAGTTCGCCAGCCAGCAGAAGGGCAACCCGAACGCCCTGATCGTCGGCGGTTACGTGATGGTCGGCGCGATCCTCACCAACAAGGCGCCCGTCACCCTCAAGGAAGTGACGCCAATCGCCCGCCTGACTGGTGAATATGAAGCAATCGTCGTTCCGGCATCCTCGCCGCTGAAAACCATCGGCGACCTCGTCGACCAGCTCAAAAAAGATCCGGGCAGCGTGTCCTGGGGCGGCGGCTCGGCCGGCGGCACCGATCATATCGCTGTTGGCCTGATCGCCAAGGCGGCCGGCGTCGATCCGACCAAGATCAACTACATCGCCTATTCCGGCGGCGGCGAAGCTCTTGCCTCGATACTCGGCTCGCAGGTCACTGCCGGCATTTCGAGCTACGGCGAATTCGAAAGCCAGGTCAAGGCGGGCACGTTGCGCCTGCTGGCCGTTTCCAGCGAAGAGAAGCTGGAAGGCGTTGACGCGCCGACGCTCAAGGAAAGCGGCCTCGACGTCGTCGTGCAGAACTGGCGCATGGTCGCTGCTCCTCCCGGCCTGACGCCGGAACAGGAAAAGGCCGTCAGCGCCGATATCGAGAAGCTGGCGAAATCCGCAAAGTGGCAGGAAACGCTGAAGACCAAGAGCTGGATGGATACCTATCTTTCCGGTGACGAGTTCAAGGCGCAGCTTGCCAAGGACACCGACGCCACCGCCGCCATCCTCAAAGAAATCGGACTGGTAAAATGAGCCAGGGTTCCAACCCTTCACAACATCAAGAGCGCCGCCCTGACTGGGCGGCGCTGGCGATCGCCGTAGCCCTCGTCCTTATCGCCTGCGTGATCTTCTGGGACAGTGCGCGTCTCGCCAGCGTCACCGGCTACTCGCCGGTCGGTCCGGCAACGGTCCCCTACGCCATCGCCTTCTGTCTTGTCGGCCTTGCGCTCTGGACGGCCATCGAAGCCTGGCGCGGTGATTTTCCTGAACGGGACAAACAGGAAGTCGCCCCGGTCATATGGGTCGTCACCGGCCTTGCCGCGCAGATGCTGTTGCTGAACGTCGCCGGTTTCTCCATCGCCACCGGTCTCCTGTTTGCGTTTACGGCGCGCGCCTTCGGCAAACGCAAGCTCTGGTATTCGATCCCCATCGGCATCGCTCTGAGCTTCGTCATCTGGATCATCTTTGCGCGGCTGCTGCAGCTTTCTCTGCCTGCCGGGCCTCTGGAACGGCTGTTGTTCTAACAGCCATTCCGACCAAAATTCGAGATCACAGGAAACCGCCGGCGCGCGATGACGCAAACGCCAGCCGTTCCGCCCGCCCATCTGCTCGACTTGGGGGACATCTGTCCATGAGTACGTTTGAATTCCTGCTGCACGGTCTTGAGGTTGCTGCCCAACCCATGAACCTGCTTTATGCGCTGATCGGCGTGACACTCGGCACTGCCGTCGGCGTTCTGCCCGGCATCGGGCCGGCGCTGACGGTCGCTCTGCTTCTGCCCGTTACATACCGGCTTGATCCCGCCGGTTCGCTCATCATGTTCGCCGGCATCTATTATGGCGGCATGTATGGCGGATCGACCACCTCGATCCTGCTCAACACGCCGGGCGAAAGCGCATCGATCGTGACTGCGCTCGAAGGCAACAGGATGGCCCGTGCGGGCCGCGGCGGTCCGGCACTTGCCACCGCCGCCATCGGCTCCTTCGTCGCTGGTCTCATCGCCACCGTCGCTCTCGCCTTTGTTGCACCCTATATCGTCAAGCTGGCGCTGGTTTTCGGCCCGCGCGAATATTTCGCGCTGATGGTGCTCGCTTTTGTCACCGTCTCCTCGGCTTTCGGAGACTCGGCACTGCGCGGCCTTACCTCGCTGTTCATCGGCTTTGCGCTCGCTATCGTCGGTATCGACCAGTTGACCGGCCAGACCCGCATGAGCTTCGGCATTCCCGACCTTCTCGACGGCGTGGAAGTGACGACGCTTGCGGTGGCCATGTTCGCCATCGGCGAGACGCTGTTCATCGTTGCGCAGGGCCAGAGTGGCGACGAGAAGGTCGAAGCGGTCAAGGGTTCGGTCTGGATGAGTGCGCAGGACTGGGCGCGTTCCTGGAAGCCCTGGTTGCGCGGCACATTGATCGGCTTCCCGATTGGCGCCATGCCTGCCGGTGGTGCTGAAATCGGCACTTTCCTTTCCTATGCAACCGAAAAGCGGCTCAGCAAACATCCGGAAGAATTCGGCCATGGCGCCATCGAAGGGGTTGCCGGTCCGGAAGCCGCCAACAATGCCTCCGCTGCCGGTACGCTCGTGCCCCTCCTGACGCTCGGCCTGCCGACGACGGCAACCGCTGCCATCATGCTTGCCGGTTTCCAGCAGTTCGGTCTTCAGCCTGGCCCGCTGCTGTTTGCCACCAATCCGCAGCTGGTCTGGGGCCTTATCGCCAGCCTGTTCATCGCCAACCTGATGCTGCTGGTGCTCAATCTGCCGCTCATCGGCCTGTGGGTGAAGCTGCTGACCATCCCGAAACCCTGGCTCTATGCCGGCATCCTGCTGTTTGCGACGCTCGGCACCATCGGCGCCAACCCGTCCGTGTTCGAACTCGGCATGCTGCTCGCCTTCGGTATCCTTGGTTACATCATGCGCATCTTCGGTTATCCGATCGCGCCTGCCGTGGTCGGCCTCATCCTCGGGCCGCTTGCCGAACAGCAGCTTCGCCGTGCACTCGCCATCGGCCAGGGCGACCCGACCGTGCTGCTCACCTCACCGATTGCCGTCGGCCTGTTCCTTGTCGCAGCCGCCGCCTTCATCGTCCCGCTCATCATGCGCATCCGCGGCCGCGGCGAGGTGCTGACGCAGCTTGCCGCCAACGAGGACTGATAACAAACAGCCTCCCAAGGCAACTGGCCCCGTCTCCTTCCGGATGCGGGGCCCTTTTTATTCACGGCAACGGGATGTGTGGCACAGGCACGGCCGTGATAGTATTCCTGTCCAACGCAGGAGAAAAACATGCGCAAGATCGCGATCATGCTGGTTCTGGGCCTTGCCGGCTGCGCCACCGCGGCACCCGACGTGCAACCCATTCCGGGCAGCATCACCTATGGCGGACAACCCCACACCAAATTGACCAAGTCACCCATCGGCAGCACGCTCAGCCACGAATTCGTCATGGGCGACGGCCGGCTGGCGATTGAAACCTACCGCATCCAGCCTGACCGGTCGCTGAAACTGGAAAGACGCGAGATCGTCGGCGACTGGCCGCCGAATTGAGAAAAGATACGGCCCCTGATGTGGCTCCGGGGTTTGCTTCCGATGCCACACACATTTCCCGCTCACGGCAATTCAGAACTATTCTAAAACATATTTTTGATTTCCGCATACCTTGCCAATAAAGCTGACAGCGAACATCAAGTTACGCCTGCGGGATCCGCTTCCGCAGGGTCAAGAACCATATTGCAAGGGACATATCCGTGGCCATCAACTTCACCTTCCCCGTTCGGCTGCTGGCAGCAGCAGCCTTCAGCCTTGGCGCGATGACCGCAGGCGCTGAGGAAATGACGATCAAGCACGCGCAGGGCGAGACCGTTCTGAAAGCCGCGCCGAAAAAGGTTTTGGTTCTGGATATCCCCTCGCTCGACAATCTCGATGCGATGGGCGTCGAGCCAACTGGTGTCCTTGGTTCCAACCTGCCGACCTATCTCCAGAAATATGCCGATGGCAAATATCTGAAGGTCGGCACGCTGTTCGAACCCGATTACGAGGCGATCAATGCGGCAGAAGCCGATCTCGTCATCGTCGGCGGCCGTTCGCGGGCGAAATATCCCGATGTTGCGAAGATCACGCCCGCCATCGACATGTCGATCGATTCCAAGGAATTTATCGCGAGCGTCAAAGCCAATATCACCAAGCTCGGCGAAATCTTCGGCAAGCAGGAAGAAGCAAAGAAGCTCGACGCCTCCATTGACGAGAAGGTCGCAAAGCTGAAGGCCATCGCGCCGAATTCCGGCACGGCGATGATCCTCGTCACCAATGCCGGCAAGGTCGGTGTTTACGGCCCAAGCTCGCGCACCGGCTGGCTGCACACGGAAATCGGCTTCAAGCCGGTCGCTCCTGATATCGATGACCGCTTCGACCGGGGCGATGTCGTGTCCTTCGAATATCTGGCAGAGGTCAATCCCGAATGGCTGTTCGTGATCGACCGCGATGCCGGCATCGGCCGCGCAACGGACCCAGGCAAGGCCGCCGCCCAGGTGCTGGACAACGAACTGATCCACCAGACCAACGCCTGGAAGAAAAAGCAGATCGTCTATCTCGACCCGCAGGCGGCCTATATCGTCAGCAGCGGTTATACGGCGCTCACCACCCTGCTTGATCAGGTCTACGAGGCCGTGTCCGAGAAGAAGTCGTAAAAACTGCCTTCGCGACGTCATCCCCGGGCTTCTCCCGAGGATGACGAAGGAGAGGTTCAGTCCTCCGGGCAATCTGCGAGGTCGAAGCGAGCCATCACCATTTTCGAAAAACCACTGACGTGAAATCCCTGTCCCTCATCCTCGCCCTCCTTCTGGCACTGACACTCGCCATCGTCAGCCTGTTCGTCGGCGTGAGCAACATCTCGCTGGCGACGCTTTTTGCGCCGGATACGAGCGCGGATGCACTGCGCGTGCTCCTCGTCAGCCGCATTCCGCGCACGCTGGCGCTCATACTGGCCGGAAGCTCGATGGCGATTGCCGGTCTCATCATGCAGATGCTGGTACGCAACCGCTTCGTGGAGCCTTCGACGGCTGGCACCACCGAATCCGCCGGCCTTGGCCTGCTCACCGTCACCCTGCTTGCCCCGGAAACGCCGATCTTCGGCAAGATGCTGGTGGCGGCCGCTTTCGCGCTGGCCGGAACCGCACTTTTCCTGCGTATTCTACGGCAGGTGCCACTGCGCGATGTGCTGCTGGTGCCGCTGATCGGCATCATGCTGGGCGGCGTCATTTCTGCCGTCACCACTTTCTTCGCCTATCGTTTCGATCTGCTGCAATCGCTCGGCGCGTGGATGACCGGGGATTTTTCCGGCGTGCTGCGTGGCCGCTATGAATTGCTGTGGATCGGCTTCGTTTTCGCCATCGCCGCCTATCTCGCCGCCGACCGTTTCACGGTGGCAGGCATGGGGCGCGACTTCACCACCAATCTCGGACTGAACTATCGCCGGGTGATGGCGCTCGGCCTCACCATCGTCTCGCTGGTCAGTGCCGTCGTCGTCGTCACGGTGGGTATGATCCCCTTTCTCGGCCTGATTGTGCCGAATGTGGTCAGCCTGATGATCGGCGACAACATGCGCCGTTCCGTGCCCTGGGTGGCGACGCTTGGCGCGGTCTTCGTTCTTGCCTGCGACATCATCGGCAGAACGGTGCGCGCGCCCTATGAGATACCGATCGGAACCGTGGTCGGCGTCATCGGCAGCGCGTTGTTCCTCTATCTCCTGCTCCGGAAACGCCACCATGCATGAGAGACATCCCGACCGGCGCGCGAAACTCGTGCTGCTGATGCTTCTCGCACTGGCGCTCATCTCCATGGCTGCCTTCATGACGCTCGGTGCAAAGGGCAGCTGGAGCTTCATCCTGCCGTTTCGCGGCATCAAGCTTCTATCGCTGCTGTTGGTGGCCTATGCCATCGCCGTTTCGACGGTATTGTTCCAGACGGTCACCAACAACCGCATTCTCACCCCTTCGGTGATGGGTTTCGATTCGCTCTATGTGCTGGTGCAGACGGCGCTGATCTTCGTGTTTGGCTCGGCAACCGTGGTGATGATCGATCCGCAGCTGAAGTTTCTTGCCGAAACCGCGCTGCTCGTCACCTTCTCCGCCCTGCTCTACCGCTGGCTTTTCGTCGGCGCGGAACGCAGCCTGCATCTTCTGGTGCTGGTCGGCATCGTCTTCGGCGTGTTCTTTCGCAGCCTCTCGGGCTTCATGCAGCGCGTGCTGGACCCCAATGAATATGCGGTGCTGCAGGATGTGCTGTTCGCCAGCTTCAATTCCATCGATCCCACCCTTCTTGCGGTATCAGCCATCATCGTCGGCGTGGTGACGATTATCGGGTTGCGGCTCCTGCACACGCTCGACGTTCTTTCGCTCGGCCGCGCAACGGCCATCAGCCTTGGCGTGGACTACAAGCGAACGGTGACGATCATCCTCGTGCTGGTCTCCGTTCTCGTTGCCGTTTCCACCGCACTCGTCGGCCCCGTCATGTTCTTCGGGCTGCTGGTTGCGGCGCTGGCCCATTATCTCACAGGCAACGGCAAACATGCCTATGTGCTGCCGGCTGCAATCCTCATCGCCATCATCTGCCTAGTCGGCGGTCAGGTGGTGCTGGAGCGGATCTTCGCCTTCAACACGGCGCTTTCCATCATCATCGAATTTCTGGGCGGCATCGTCTTTATCGGTCTTATTCTCAAGCGGGGTGCGCGATGATCATCGCCAGTCAGATCAGCAAATCCTATGGCGACACGGTTGTTGTCGATGGCGTCTCCGTCGCCATTCCGGCAGGCGGCGTCACCTCCATCATCGGGCCGAACGGGGCGGGAAAATCCACGCTGCTCTCCATCGTGGCACGGCTGATGTCCATGGATGCGGGAACCGTGACTGTGGACGGGCTGGATGTGACCAAGACCCCTTCCGACACGCTGGCAAAACGGCTCTCGATCCTCAGGCAAGACAACCACATCTCGTCACGCCTGACGGTGCGCGATCTCGTCGGTTTTGGACGTTATCCCTATTCGAAGGGCCGTCCCACCATCGAGGACAAGGTCCATATCGACCGGGCGCTGGAATATCTCCATCTCGAAAACCTTTCCGGCCGCTTTCTCGACGAGCTTTCCGGCGGCCAGCGTCAGCGCGCCTTCGTGGCCATGGTTCTGTGTCAGGACACGGACTATGTGCTCCTGGACGAGCCGCTCAACAATCTCGACATGAAACACGCCTCAAGCATGATGAAGATCATGCGTCGCGCCGCCGACGAGCTGAAGAAGACCGTGGTTCTGGTGCTGCACGACATCAACTTCGCCTCCTGGTACTCCGACACCATCATCGCCATGCGTGATGGCCGAATCTGCCGCCAGGGACCGGCGGAACAGATTATCCGTCCGGAGGTTCTGCGGGAAATCTACGACATGACCATCAGTGTCAACGACATAGACGGTCGACGCATCTGTCTGTTTTATGAGTGAGATACGACGATTGCGGAGGTTTTTTGCCATTGCCGTCCGAGCGACGGAACAGGGCAACCGGCCAGGGCGTTAATCGGGGGAGATTTTGCCAAACGGCATTCCGTCCGCAACGTCAGGAGACATCGATGAAGACGCACAAGACGAAGAACGACCTGCCTTCCAACGCCAAATCAACGGTGATGGGTATTCTGAACGAATCGCTCGCTTCGGTGATCGACCTTGCACTGGTGACCAAGCAGGCGCACTGGAACCTGAAAGGTCCGCAATTCATCGCCGTGCACGAACTTCTCGACACCTTCCGCGCCCAGCTCGACAATCACGGCGATACCATTGCCGAACGTGTGGTGCAGCTTGGCGGCACAGCGCTCGGTAGCCTGCAATCCGTCTCTTCGACGACCAAGCTCAAGGCCTATCCGACCGATATCTACAAGATCCACGATCATTTGGACGAACTGATCGCCCGTTATGGCGACGTGGCCAACATGATCCGCAAGGCTATCGATGATTCCGACGAGGCCGGCGACCCGACGACAGCGGATATCTTCACCGCCGCCTCGCGCGATCTCGACAAGGCGCTGTGGTTCCTCGAGGCGCACGTTCAGGAAAAGAGCTGAGCCGCAACGCTGCTACTGCCACCACACACACGAAAGCGCCCGAGATGCCCGGGCGCTTTTTTAATGAAATGGCGCAATCAGTGCCGACGTAAAACCGCAAGACCGATGTCGCGCAACATCTCATGATCGAGAATGCCGCGCTGGGCGCTACGGATCAAAACCGCCGCGCACTCGTTGGCGACGTGGCTACAGCGATCTTGAAGGCACTCGAAACATACGCCGTCGAAAATATTCTGCAGATCGGTGATCTGCTGGGGCGACAATTGTGCGCCGACTCTTTCAAAAGCTGCATACGACAAGGCTCATCCTCCCGATGATGACATGCCAAGTATCGTTTCTTTTTTTGTGGACATGAAATTTGTACACCCGAACGAATCACTTGTCGAATCAGATTTTAACCAAATGTAAACAGGTTATTTTTTGGCCATCCGGCCGGTTGTGTGCTTTTACACCCAAATAAAGGCCAGCCGAAACAATACCTTCGCCCGCCAACACCCTTTTTTACGACGCATCGGCCCGGCCGTTTTGAATAAACCCACAGGCCAGACGGATTTCCACCGAAACCGCAAAAGAAACTGTTGCATTCCAAAAACGATTGAGCGATATAGCACCCGTCGCCACGCTTTGGCGGCCCGCGGTCCAGCGAACTACCCCGGACCAGCGGTTTTTGAGCGGGTGTAGCTCAGGGGTAGAGCACAACCTTGCCAAGGTTGGGGTCGAGGGTTCAAATCCCTTCGCCCGCTCCAGTTTTCCCTGGAAAACGTCGGGAATGTCAAAGCGCTTACAGGCACCGCCTGATTTTGCCGTCGGTCCCAGATAGCTCCTCTTCAACCGAAGCCTACCCGCATGTTCTCGGCCGATCTGACGCCCAACCACAGTCCCGTGCCCTAGACACCGAACTTATTCGCTTCGGGAAGGCGTTCGCGGACGCGCAAGACATGACAACCGATTTGAGATGCTCATTAGAATTATTCAGTATTAAATACTATTCTTATTTAATATAACATTACAGTATCTTATTATAAGATACGTAATTACTAATAATACATAATTGTTTCTTAAATTTGTAATTATAATCATCACCGGAAAAGCGCATGATGCCGAAATATGACCCATGAAGGGCTCGATTTTCTTGTGGGAGCCATAACGATGAGAAATATTCCCGTTGTCGGAAAGTTTTTGACGGTATTTGCGCTATTCGGCGTATGTGCAATCCTGATTGCGGCCTACTCCGCCATACAGATCAAATCGATCGATGGAAGTTATAGTGATCTTATTGCTCGTGACAGCGCAGCGGCCTTGAATTTGGCGCTCGCGAACAAGGAACTGCTGAACGGGCGTGCGGCTCTGGCCGATATGATGATCGCCTTTACGGAACAGGGTAATGCCGCTGCCGAAGCTGAGGTGAAGGCCACACGCGACAAGTTCATGGTATCGATGGATGGAGCCATCGCCAATATCCCCGAAGACAACCGCCTGCGCGTACTCAAGGACGACGTGACGACGCTCTATAACGTGACGTGCAAGAACGCCTGGCACCTGGGCCGAACCGCATCAACCGTGGATGAGGCACTTGCGTCGCAAAAAGCGTTTGGCACCGAGTGTCAGCCAGTCTTTGCCAAGATCGGCGCGAAACTTACACAGATAGCCACTGATATTTCGAACCGTAGCGCCAAGCAGAGCGATGATCTGAGCGACATAAGCCAACGGACTGCACTAATTACCGTCGCGGCGGTCGTCCTCGGCTTCATCACCGTCGTCGTCATCGGATATTTCGCGATCAGCAGCTGGCTTGTCACGCCGATCCGGGGTCTTGTCGGCACGATGCAAACGCTTGCGGAGGGTAACCTGTCCGTCAAGGTCGAGGGAACGGACCGGCGCGACGAGGTCGGCACGATGGCAAAGGCCGTTGAGGTCTTCAAGGATAACGAATTGAAGGCCCGCCGGCTGGAAGCGGATGCGGCGCAGGTGCGTAACCAGTCCGAGGCAGAGCGTCAAAGAACCGCCGAAATTGATCGCAGGCGCGCCGCCGAAATGGCGGAAGCGACCAGCGGCCTTGCCGAAGGTCTGAAGCATATGGCCAATGGCGACCTGTCCTACCAGCTGAAAACGCCTTTCTCCGCAGAATTCGAAAGCCTGCGTGCGGACTTCAATATCGCCGTAAACCAGCTTAGCAAAACACTGCTGTCCGTTGCCGATGTCACGGCCACGATCGACAACGGCTCTCGCGAGTTGAGTTCGAGTGCGAGCGACCTGTCGCAACGCACGGAAACCCAAGCCGCATCGCTGGAAGAAACAGCCGCAGCGCTCGACCAGATAACCAGCAACGTCAGCAATTCGACCAGACGGACTGAGGAGGCGCGGATCGTGGCGGTCGAGGCCAACAGATCCGCGCAGACATCCGGTCAGGTCGTCGCAACTGCGGTCGATGCAATGAAGCGCATAGAAAGCTCTTCAAGCCAGATTTCCAACATCATAGGCGTCATCGACGAGATTGCCTTCCAGACCAATCTTCTGGCACTCAACGCCGGCGTCGAGGCGGCCCGTGCGGGCGAGGCAGGCAAGGGCTTTGCGGTTGTGGCACAGGAAGTGCGTGAATTGGCCCAGCGCTCGGCGCAAGCGGCCAAGGAAATCAAGGAGCTTATCCGCAATTCCGCCGACGAAGTGCAGAACGGCGTGAAACTCGTGACCGCAACCGGCGACGCACTCAAGATCATTGAAAGTCACGTCATCGCCATCAATACACAACTCGACGCCATCGCGACATCCGCAAGGGAACAGTCGGTCGGGTTGGCCGAGGTCAACAGCGCGGTAAACCAGATGGACCAGGTCACGCAGCACAATGCCGCGATGGTCGAAAGGGCGACGGCCTCCAGCGCATCGCTTGCCGGTGATGCCGAAAAACTCCGCCAGATCGTCGGCCAGTTCAAGCTGGATGGCGCAATGGCCAGCACCAGCACGGCTCGATCCGCATATAAGCCTTCAGCGCCGGTGCGCGTTGCGGACAACGCACAGCCGAGACCATCCCCGGCGCGTCGCATGATCGGCCAGGTGGCCGCAGCGCTCGGCGTATCCACGGCCTCGAAAGATCAGACCTGGGGCGAATTCTGATCCACTCTCTCAGAAGACACCCGGATAGCTTATCCGGGTGTCTTAAGGTTATCTATATCAGTGAAAACCGCTCCTCCGTCATGCCGGGCTAGACCCGGGTGACGGCACCAGGAGGAATTCCACCCACACCGGTTGGCAACTGTCAGGCAGCCGCGTCCCATACCGGTGCAAGCCCGTCCGGCGAGACGATACGGCCATCCGGTCGGGCAAGAGCACGGATCGCATCCGTCTCAGCGACCGACAGCGTGAAATCGAAGATCGCAAGGTTTTCGTCAACACGGGCTTCGCTCACCGTCTTCGAAAGCGCAATCACACCCTGCTGCTGCACGAGCCAGCGCAGCACCACCTGCGCCACCGACTTGCCCCGGCTTGCGGAGATGTCCTTTAGAACCGGATCGGCAAAAACCTTGCCGTCGGCCATACCGTAATAACCCGTCACCGACATGCCGGCAGCCTTGGCCGCCGCGATCACCATATCCTGATCGATATAGGGATGGTATTCGATCTGATTGGTGACGATCGGTGCCTTTGACAAACTGACCGCCTCAGCCATCAGCGCCGTATTGAAGTTGGACACGCCGATATGGCGAACCTTGCCGGCGTCGCGAACCGCGTTCAGCGCGCCGATCTGCTCGGCCAGCGTTACCGCTTCGTTCGGCCAGTGCAGAAGCAGGAGATCGACATAATCGGTCTTCAGTTTTTTCAGGCTCTCATCGACGGAGGCAAGAAAGGCATCGTGCCTGTAGTTCTCCACCCAGACCTTGGTGGTCAGGAAGATATCGCTGCGTGCCACGCCGGAACCGGCAATGGCTTCGCCGACTTCGGCCTCATTACCGTAAATCTGCGCGGTATCGATATGGCGAAAGCCGGCCTTCAGGGCATGCGGAACGATCCGAAGAACATCGGGGCCGGGAATACGGAAGGTACCGAAGCCAAGCGCCGGGATCGATGCGCCGTTGGCGGTGACATCAAACATATATTTTCTCCTTTTAGGGTACGCCCGGCCAGCCCTTAGGCAGTGGCCGGGATTTATATGAAAACTCAGGCAGTCTTCAGCGAGAGCGAGGCGCGACGGTCGAGTGCACTGCTCCAGAGGGTGAGAATGAGGGCAATGGCGACAAGGATGGCGCCGACCCATGGGGTTGCGGCAAGGCCCATCGGCGATTCCACCACCAGACCGCCAAGCCACGCACCAATCGCGATGCCGAGATTGAAGGCGGCGATATTGAGCGCCGAGGCGACATCGACAGCGCCGGGGCGGTGTTCCTTGGCCAGCTGCACCACATAAAGCTGCAGGCCGGGAACGTTGGCGAAGGACAGGAAGCCGAGCGCCACCAGCGTGATCAGGGTCAGAACCGGCGAGACGGCGGTGAAGGAAAAGACCAGAAGCACGATGGCTTGTGCCAGAAAGAGGCCGATCAACGCCTTGACCGGATTGTGGTTGGCGATTTTGCCGCCACCGATGTTACCGGCGGCAATGGCGATGCCGTAGAGCACAAGGATCAGGCCGACGCTCTTTTCGGAGAAGCCTGTGACATCCTGAAGGATCGGCGCCAGAAAGGTGAAGGCGACGAAGGTGCCGCCGTAACCAAGTGCGGTCATGGCGAAAACGATGATTAGTCGGCCGGAACCCAGCACCCGCACCTGATCGAGAAGGCGGGCGGGCGGCGCTTTCTTCAGCGTTCCCGGCAACAGGGCCGCGATACCGGCAAAGGCGATGACACCAAGACCTGCAACCGCCCAGAAGGTGGCGCGCCAGCCGAAAATCTGCCCGATATAGGTACCGATCGGCACGCCGGTGACGATGGCGACAGTCAGACCCATGAACATCATGGCAATCGCCGAGCCACGGCGGTTTTCCGGCACGAGATCGGCGGCGATGGTGGCACCAACGGAGAAGAACACGCCATGGGCGAAGGCGGAAAGCACCCGCGCGACCAGAAGCGTCTCATAGCTTGGCGACACGGCGGCTGCGACATTACCGACGACGAACAGCGCCATCAGACCCAGCAGCAGCGGCTTTCTTTCGATCTTGCCGGTCAGCGCAGTCAGGATCGGCGCACCGAAAGTGACACCCAGCGCGTAAACGCTGACGATAAGGCCGGCAAGCGGCAGGGTAATGTGGAGATCTGCGGCGACCGTCGGCAAAAGACCGACGATGACAAACTCCGTGGTTCCGATCGCGTAAGCCGCGATCGTCAAGGCAAATATGGCCAATGGCATGACGAGTACCTCTTCGCCCGGAGCGGGATCGCGGGCGTTATGGACAGCGGGTGCTGTCCGGTTGGATCAACTATGTGATTGCAATATGGGCGAAGGGGACTTGCATGATAATCAGCAAGATTGGATAAAGGCCTTTGAATTAATTTCACAAGTGGTGCAGCGATGGACAACAGGGCCGGAGAAATGGAAGTCTTCGTGGCGGCAGCCGAGCTGGGGAGTTTTTCCGCAGCCGGGCGCAGGCTCAAGCTTTCACCCTCGGCGGTGAGCAAACTTGTCACCCGCATTGAAGACCGCCTCGGCACCCGCCTTCTCGCTCGCTCCACCCGCGTGGTGACGCTGACGCCGGAGGGGGAAATCTATCTTTCCCGGGCAAGGCGCATTCTGGCCGACATCGCCGATACGGAGCAGATCGTAGCAGGCGGCGGCAAGGTGGTGCCGCGGGGGCTACTGCGTGTCAACGCCACGCTGGGCTTCGGCGAAAGGTATCTTCTGCCGCTCGCACCGGAGTTTTTATCTCTTTATCCGGAAATCGAACTGGATATCTCGCTGACCGACGGCGTCATCAGCCTGATCGAGGAGCGCACCGATATTGCGATACGATCCGGCGGGTTGGCGGATTCGTCCCTCAAGGCAAGAAAGCTGAAAGAGGTCCGCCGGATCATCGTCGCCTCCCCTGCCTATATCGAAAAACATGGCATGCCGGAAAAGCCGCAGGATCTGGCCCAACACAATTGCATCAGCTTCAATTTCAGTCGCAGCCTCAACGAATGGCCTTTTCGTGATCCCGGCACGACGGAAGTCTACCGCCTTCCCGTGACCGGCAACGCCTCGGTCAACAGCGGCATGGCAATGCGTAGGCTGTGCCTGACGGGCCTTGGGCTGGGAAGGGTCGGAGAGTTTCATGTCGAGCCGGATATCGAGGCCGGTCTGCTCGTGCCGGTGCTGGAGGATTACAATCCGGGCGACATGGAGGTGATCCATGCCGTTTATGCCGGACATGATCATCTGGCCGCCCGCGTACGCGCCTTTATCGATTTTGTCGCGGCAAAGGTCGGGCGGTGACTAGCCGCCTCAGACGAGGCTGTGAACCATCTTCGCCAGCCAATCCACGAAGACACGGACCTTGTTGGTGACGTGCCGTGTCTGCGGATAAACGACATAGATCGGCATGGGTTCGCGCCGCCATTCCGGCAGAACCGGCACGAGCTCGCCACGCGCAAGCGCATCCTTGACCATGAAAACGGGCAGCTGCACCATGCCCATGCCCGCCAGCGCGGCGTTGAGATAGGTGCGGCTGTCATTCACCGACACGACATAGTTGGGCGTAATCTCGACGCTGCGAAGCCCGTTGTCGAATGAGATCGGCATGATCTGGCCCGTGGTGGCATTGAAATATCCCACGGAATGATGTCCGTTTTCGAGATCTTCCGGCTGTTGCGGCATGCCGAAACTCTCGATGTACAGGGGAGAGGCGAAGGTTTCGAATTTCAGCTCGCCGACCTTACGCGCTATAAGGGATTGATCCCGCAACGTGCCGACCCGCAGCGCGCAATCGACATTCTCCGCGATATAATCGACCAAACGGTCGCCGACGCCGAGATCGAGCCGGATTTGCGGATAGCGCTGGTAAAATTCGCAAAGATGTGGAATAACCACGAGGTCCGCGAAGACACCGGCCATTTCCACCCGCAACCGGCCAGACGGCTGCACCTGCGCGCTGGACATGCTACCATCAAGCTCTTCGATTTCCGACAGAATCTGCGAGGCCCGCTCATAATAGAGAGCGCCGTCCGTCGTCAGCATCACCCGCCGCGTTGTGCGGTTGAGAAGCGTGGTATGTAAATGCGCCTCCAGCGCCTGGACCATGTTGGTGACGGTGGTTTTGGGCATGTTCAGCGCGGTCGCGGCGCGGCTGAAATTGCCGGTTTCGACGACGCGAGTGAATACCCGCATGGCGGAAAGCTGATCCATGTCGCTATTATCCGTTTTTTTGGAATAGTGTTTTCATTTTGACGTACTTGATCGTTTTCTCCCGAACAATAATATGAATTTCAGATTTTGCAAATATGGTGAGCTGCTGATGGCGGCGCACGGGACCGGATCAGATGAAAGCGCACTGGGAAAATATAGAAGGCTGTGGGGGCTCGGCGTCCCAGCTTTCCGTGCGCCGATATGAAAGTGCCGGCCTGTGCACCAACCCGCCTGTGGTCCTTTATTTGCGCGGCGGCTCGTTTCTTGAAAAGGGCGGCAATTGCCCGGAGCTTCCGGTGGCACGCGCGCTCGCCGAAAGCGGCGCGATCGTCGTCGAGGCCGACTATAGCAAGTCGTCCGGCAACGAGTTTCCGATGGTGATCGATTGTGCCTTCGAAGCGCTGGATCACCTGAGCCGGGACCGCAAGCATTATGGCGGCGCGAAATCGCTGCTGTTTGTGGCCGGCGAAGAGGCTGGTGGCAATGTGGCGGCTGGGCTTGCGCTGAAGGCGCGAGACCGCATGCCGGGCAAGCTTGCCGGTCAAATACTTCTGTCGCCCATGATCGACCCGATGATGACGACGGAATCCTTCCGCGATGCGGACAGGATCGGCATGCGCCAGCGCTGGGCGGATGGTTGGAGCCATTACCTTGCCAAGGCCTGCGGGTTTTTTCACCCCTATGCCGCGCCCTGCCAGTGTACGCGGCTGAACCGGGTGGCGCCGGCGCTGATCTTTACCGCCGAGGACGACCCTCTGCGCGACGAAACGGTCGGTTATGCCGACAGGCTCATCGCCTCCGGTGTCAGCGTCCGGCAGCATGTTTTCCCCGCCGGTATTGGCTGGACGGGGCTTTATCAAGGAAAGGGCGGCGGATGGGTCCCATCCGTCTGTTCGGAGTTCAAGACTTTCGTTGACCAGATAAAACAATGAAATCGCATTTTGAGCATGTCCAGTAAAAGTGCGTAGCGGTTTTACGCCCGGACCATGCGACAAAACACACAGATAGAGAAACTGACCGGCTCCTGATCCGAGCCAAGGAGAGACCCATGACGCTGACCACAAAGCGCCGGGCCCTGACGGGCGCCGGTATCGGGCTTGCTATGTCCGTTGCAGCCGCAGCACTCATTTTCGACCTGCCCACCAGCCGTGATGCGACGGCAGCCTCCACCCCGGCTGAAACGCCGGCTATCCCAGTCACCGTCGCCAAGGTGGAAAGCCGCGATGTGATGCGCTGGGAAGAATTTTCCGGCCGTCTCGAAGCCGTCGACCGCGTGCAGATCCGCTCCCGCGTCGCTGGCCAGATCAAGGCCGTGCATTTCCGCGAAGGCGCGCTGGTGAAGGAAGGCGACCCCCTCTTCACCATCGATCCGGCCCCCTATCAGGCAGCCGTTGCAGGTGCTGAAGCCCAGGTCGCCTCCGCCGAAGCCAAGGTCAGCCTTGCCAAGACGGAACTCGACCGTGGCCGCAGGCTTTCCGACAATCGCACGATCTCCCAGAGCGATCTCGACCAGCGGCAAAGCTCGTTTGCGGATGCCGAAGCCCAGCTTCGCGCCGCCCGCGCGACGTTGACGACGGCTCAGCTCGATCTTGGTTACACCGAAATCGTTGCACCGGTTTCCGGCAGGGTCGGCCGCATCGAAATCACCGCCGGCAACCTCGTTGCCGCCGGCTCGACATCGCCTGCCCTGACGACGCTGGTTTCGGTCAACCCGATCTATGCCAGCTTCAACGCCAGCGAAGGAACGGTAGCGAAAGCGCTTTCCGAGCTGCCGAAGACAACCGACGCCCTGCCCGCGCTCGAACAGATCCCGGTGGAAATCGGCACGCTTTCGGATGAAGGCACGCCGATCAAGGGCACCCTGCACCTCATCGACAACCAGGTCGATTCCGCCAGCGGCACCATTGGTGTGCGTGCGGTCTTCGAAAATCCTGATGGCAGGCTCATTCCCGGCCAGTTCGTGCGGGTGCGCATGGGTGAACCGAAGCCGGAAAACCGGATAGTCATCAGCGACCGCGCCATCGGCACGGATCAGGACAAGCGGTTCGTCTTTGTCGTCGATGCCGAAAACAAGGTGAGCTACCGCCAGATCAAGCCCGGCGCACCGGCTGACGGCCAGCGCATCATCGACAGCGGCCTTGCCGCCGGCGATACGATCGTCGTCAACGGCCTGCAGCGCATTCGCCCCGGTGCAACCATCGCACCGCAGGCGGAAGACAAGGTCGCCGCCTCGCAATAACGCCGTCCCGCCTCCGGCGAGACGCATTTCACAAAGAACCGGCCCTCACCGGCGGCCATGATGCCGCCGGAACGGTCCTTGCATTTCCAAATCTACCCGGAGAGGGGACTGGATATGAATATTTCCAGATTTTTTGTCGACAGGCCGGTCTTCGCCGGCGTGCTGTCGATCCTGATCGTGGTCGCAGGCCTTCTCGGCATGCGCGCCCTGCCGATTTCCGAATATCCGGAAGTCGTTCCGCCATCCGTCGTCGTCCGCGCCACCTATCCCGGTGCGAACCCGGCCGTTATCGCCGAAACCGTCGCCACGCCGCTTGAAGAACAGATCAACGGCGTCGAGGACATGCTCTATATGGGCAGCCAGGCGACATCGGACGGCGTGCTGACGCTGACCGTCACGTTCAAGCTGGGCACCGACCCGGACAAGGCGCAACAGCTGGTGCAGAACCGCGTGTCGCAGGCCGAACCGCGCCTGCCCGCGGAAGTGCGCGCACTCGGCATCACCACCGTCAAAAGCTCGCCCGACTTCATCATGGTCGTCAATCTCGTGTCGAAGACCGATGCCTATGACATCACCTATCTGCGCAACTATGCGACGCTGAACGTCAAGGATCGCCTCGCCCGTATCGAAGGCGTGGGTCAGGTGCAGGTCTTCGGCGCGGGTGACTATTCCATGCGCGTCTGGCTGGATCCGCAAAAGGTGGCCGAACACGATCTCGCCGCCAGCGACGTATCCGACGCCATCCGTCAGCAGAACGTCCAGGCCGCAGCCGGCGTCATCGGCGCATCGCCAAGCCCCAACGGCGTCGACCTGCAGCTCAACGTCAATGCCCAGGGCCGTCTGACGACGCCGGAGGAATTCGGCAACATCATCGTCAAGAGCGGCGCGAACGGCCAGATCACCCGTCTTCGCGACGTCGCCCGCATCGAACTCGGCGCTGCCGACTATACGCTGCGCTCGCTGCTCGACGGCGAACCCGCCGTGGCGATCGCCGTATTGCAGGCTCCCGGCTCCAACTCCATCGAAATCGCCGACAATGTCCGCGCGACAATGGACAATCTGCAACTGGCGATGCCTGATGGCGTGAAATATGAAATCGTCTACGACACGACGAAGTTCGTTCGCTCCTCCATCGAAAAGGTCGTTGATACGCTCCTCGAGGCCGTTGGCCTCGTGGTACTGGTGGTCATCCTGTTCCTCCAGACCTGGCGCGCCTCGATCATTCCGCTGATCGCCGTTCCAGTGTCGATCATCGGCACCTTCGCCGTCATGTATGCCTTCGGTTTCTCCATTAACGCGTTGACCCTGTTCGGCCTCGTGCTGGCCATCGGCATCGTGGTGGATGACGCCATCGTGGTGGTGGAAAACGTCGAGCGAAACATCGAAAACGGGCTTTCTCCGCGTGATGCCACCTACAAGGCGATGCGCGAAGTCTCCGGGCCGATCATAGCAATCGCGCTTGTGCTGGTCGCCGTTTTCGTCCCACTAGCCTTTATCTCCGGCCTTTCCGGCCAGTTCTACCGGCAGTTCGCGCTGACGATCGCGATTTCCACCGTCATTTCGGCGATCAATTCTCTGACGCTGTCACCCGCTCTTGCAGCCCTGCTGCTGAAAGAGCACGACGCACCGAAAGACTGGCTGACCCGCTTCATGGACCGGATTTTCGGCTGGTTCTTCCGTGGCTTCAACCGCGCCTTCGGGGCCGCCTCCAACGGTTACGGCAAAACCGTAGGCGGGCTGGTAATGCGCAAAAGCCTCGTCATGATCGTCTATATGGCGCTGGTGGCTGCCACCTACGGCATGTTCAGCGCGGTCCCAAGCGGGTTCGTACCGGCGCAGGACAAGCAATATCTCATCGGCTTCGCCCAGCTTCCGGACGGCGCAACGCTTGACCGCACGGAAAGCGTCATCAAGCGGATGAGCGATATCGCCATGCAACAGCCGGGCGTCAGCCACGCCATCGCTTTCCCCGGCCTGTCGATCAACGGCTTCACCATCGGCTCCAATTCCGGCATCGTCTTTGCGGTTCTCGACGACTTCGAAAACCGCAAGACGCCGGAACTGTCAGGCGGCGCCATCGCCATGCAGCTGAACCAGAAGTTTGCCGGCATTCAGGATGCCTTCATCGCCATGTTCCCGCCGCCGCCGGTTAACGGTCTCGGCCAGACGGGCGGCTTCAAGCTGCAGATCGAGGACCGTGCCGGTTACGGCTACCAGACCCTTGACGAAGCGGCCAAGGCGGTCATCGCCAAGGCATACCAGACACCGGAACTGGCAGGCATCTTCTCCAGCTTCCAGATCAACGTGCCGCAGCTCTTCGCCGATCTCGACCGCGCCAAGGCCGAGCAGCTGGGCGTTTCGGTCAGCGACGTCTTCCAGACGCTGCAGATCTATCTGGGCTCGCTTTATGTCAACGACTTCAACGCCTTCGGGCGGACATACAGCGTGCGTGTGCAGGCAGATGCGCAATTCCGCGCCCATGCCGAAGATATCGGCCGCCTGAAGGTCCGCTCGTCCACCGGTCAGATGATCCCGCTTTCCACGCTGTTGAAGGTGGATGCAACGACAGGACCGGAGCGCACAAACCGTTATAACGGCTTCCTTGCAGCCGATATCAACGGCGGTCCGGCACCGGGCTTCTCCTCTGGACAGGCGCAGGCAGCGATCGAGAAAATCCTTGCCGAAAACCTGCCGGCCGGGATCGAATACGAATGGACGGACCTGACTTACCAGCAGATCCTTGCCGGTAATTCCAGCCTCGTGGTCTTCCCGCTGGCGCTGCTGCTCGTCTATCTCGTATTGGCTGCGCAATATGAAAGCCTGACCCTGCCGATCGCGATCATTCTAATCGTTCCGCTCGGCGTTCTCGCCGCATTGACAGGCGTCTGGCTGACGGGAGGGGACAACAACATCTTTACGCAGATCGGCCTTGTCGTCCTTGTCGGACTATCGGCGAAGAACGCGATCCTGATCGTGGAATTCGCCCGCGAGCTGGAATTCGAAGGACGAACGCCGCTTCAGGCCGCAGTCGAGGCAAGTCGCCTGCGCCTCCGCCCGATCCTGATGACCTCACTCGCCTTCATCATGGGCGTGGTGCCTCTGGTCATCTCCACCGGTGCGGGTGCGGAAATGCGCGCGGCCATGGGTGTCGCAGTGTTCTCCGGCATGATCGGGGTGACGTTCTTCGGCATCTTCATGACACCGGTATTCTACGTGCTGGTGCGCAAGCTGTCGGGTAACCGTCCTCTCATCCAGCACAAACAGGAAGAACCTGCCAATTCGGACTACAAGCTCGAAAAGGCCGGCTGAGACCTTATCCAATCCACCGCAAACTTCGACGAAAGCCCGCCGCGCATCTCACGATGCGCGGCGTTTTTGTTGGTGGGAACGTCCATGTGCGTCGCCTGAAACAGAATCTGTTTCAATGACTTAAGCAGCAAGCACATACATGTTGCGCCGCAATAACGAAAGAACGAATACACTATATCCGCATAAGGCAGCAGATACGTAAAGGAACAATGCTATTTTATGCTTTCCATTTTGTGGTAATTTCAAGAACAGGGTGATTCGGGCTAAATGATTTAGTTCAGGGGTGACATGATGGAGCAGGAATACGAGAACTGGGCGACAACCATTGCCTATTCGATAGTAATGCATGAAGGTCTCGATCTGGCGCTTGCCGCGCAGAATCTGGACAGATGCAAGACCAGAAACAACCGTGAACGGCTGATGGAAGCCATCCGCACATCGCTGCTGGAGGCCCGTTCGCGCAGCCATCTGACGGTAGCGCAGCGGCTCTGAAGTCTGTCGCCGTATCCGATGCTGCCACAGGATCAGGTTGGAAGCAGATCGGTCCTTATCGCGGCTTTCAGCGGCAGGTGGTCCGAGGCAATGCGCGCCAGCGCACTGTCATGCGCTTCCACCTGCTCGATCAGCCCTTCGCGGTTGGCGATGATCCTGTCGAGCGCAAGCACCGGCAGGTTGGATGGAAAACTGGGCACTGCGGGCGGCAGGGCGCCGAATGCATCTCTCAGAGTATTGAGCGACGAGCCATTGCCGAGACGCCATTCGTTCAGGTCTCCCATGAGGATGGTCGCGCATTCGTTTCGCGCTTCCAGAAGACCGATAAGCGCCTTTGCCTGCTGGGCACGGGAATGCCTCAAAAGACCGAAATGCGCGGCGATTATTCGCAGTGCGCCACCGCTTTTCAAATCCAGTTCCACCACCAGCGCGCCGCGCGGCTCCAGCCCCGGCAATTTCAGCGTATGAACATCCCGCACCGCACCTTCCTTGAACAACAGGACATTGCCGTGCCATCCATGCGCCTTCACACCCGCCAGAACAGGCACGGGGACAAGCCCGCTTTCCCGCTCCAGCCGGGCAAGATCGAGCAGGCCCGTGCGCTCGCCGAAACGGCTGTCCGCCTCTTGTAGCGCGATGATATCCGCGCCGATTTCCTGAATGACGCGGCTGGTGCGATCAGGATCGAACCTGCGGTCGCGTCCGACGCATTTATGGACGTTGTAGGACGCGATGACCGGGAAGGAGTGATCTTTCTCCACCTGCCCGGCATTCTTCCGTTGGTGGCGGTCGCGCAGTGACTGCATGACGAAGGCGGGCAGGCTGCTGTTTTTCGCCAGTGCCGTTTTTCCACGCTCCAGCAAACTGTTTTTCTTCACGCTGCGACGCCTCCGATGCGCAAATTAAAAGTTTTAGAGCGTTTCCGACGCATGGCGCTCTAAAGATACGGCGAAGCGAGCCACAGGACGCGCTCCACAAAACGGACAACGAATGGCCGCGCATTCAGTTCGCTCAGTCGCACGGGTAAAGCGGTTGCCCGTGCTTCCCGGATGCGGTTTCCGATGGTCGCGGCGAATTCCTCATCCATAACTTCCAGATCGACTTCGAAGTTCAGCCGCAATGAACGAGGGTCCAGGTTGGAAGAACCGATGTAGCTCCAGCGCTCGTCGATCACCAGAAGCTTGGAATGATTGAAGGGCCCTGTCGCCCGCCAGATGCGGCAGTAATTCTTCAACATCTGGTCGAATTGCGCCGTCATCGCCCTGTCCACAAGCACCAGATTGTTGCTTTGCGGCACGATGATATCCACCACGACTCCCCGCCTCGCTGCGGTAATGAGCGCTGAAATAAGCTCCCGATCGGGGAGAAAATAGGGCGACATGACGAGAATGGAGGAGCGGGCGACGGAAAACGCCCCCATCAGCATCTTGTGATTGGTCTCTATGCTCTTATCCGGCCCCGAGGAGGAAACGCGGGCGACGATCTGTGAACCCGGCACACCATCGGGAATGGCGATATCCCAGACCGGCGTGTGCAGAAGCTCCCCCGTCGTGAACCTCCAGTCCTCCGCCGCAATGGAGAAAAAATCAGAGACAACCGGTCCGCTGATCTTGAAATGTGTGTCGTGCGCCTGTTTTTCGCCGCCGAATTCAAGGGTGAAGCCCTCGCGGATATTCATGCCGCCGCTAAAGGCGATGCGCCCGTCCACCACCAGGATCTTGCGGTGGGTGCGCAAATTCGCATAGGGCAGCCGCAGCCCCATGATGACATTGCCGTTGAACACATCGGCAACGATGCCTTTTTCCCGGAGCGTCGGCAGGATGCTCGGCACGGAATAACGCGCGCCCACCGCATCCACCAGCACCCGCACCTCCACGCCCCGGAGCTTCGCCCTTTCCAGCGCGGCGACAAAACGAGCACCGATCCTGTCATTGTCGAAAATATATGTTTCGAGGATGATCGACCGCTTCGCCTCGCCTATCGCCTCCAGCATGGCGGCATAGGCCGCGTCGCCGGTGACAAGCGGCTCGATGCTGTTACCGGTCGTCAGTGCGTGGCGCGTCACCCGGTCGCCGAGCGTCTTCATCGCCTCGAAACGGCGTCCGAACCGCGCGGCAATCACCTCGCCGCTCGCATCCAGGCGCGCCACGCGATCCATGATCTCGTCCTGCATGAAAGACCGCTGCTGCCTGATACTGGACCGGCGAATCCGGTTGATGCCGGCAATCGCATAAATGACTGCACCGACGATAGGCGACAGAACGATGACGCCCACCCAGCCAAGCGCGGAGCGGACCTCTTCCTTCGTCATCGTGGCATGTACGGCCGCCACGGTTCCCATCAAAATGGAAAGAGCGGCAAGGATATGAGGCCAATAGGCGATGACGAGATCGAGCATGATGCAACTATAGGGCATCGTGCCGAAAAGTGTACCGCGGTTTTGGGAAAACCCGATGCGTAAACAAAAAGGTAGGGCAGTTCGCCGATCCCGCAATAACGGACCGGCACCGGAAAGGCCAAGAAGACCGGACGCCCATCGTTTTACGGGATAGACCCTTGCGGGATTAACGGTGGAAAGTGACGATGCGATATGTCATGAGAGCGCATCTTGATCTGTGAGCAGGGGCACTTGCGGGCTTCTGTGGCGTTTGAAAACAAGAAGGCCGTGATGCAGGAAAATACCCAGGGCGCCGTCATCGTCATTTCCAGCCACGTCATGCGTGGATCGGTCGGCAACCGTGCCGCAGTCTTCGCGCTGGAGACCCTTGGCTATCCGGTATGGGCGGTGCCCACAATCGTTTTGCCCTGGCACCCCGGCCATGGCCCGTCCACCCGGATGCGCTTTCAGGACGACGACTTCGACAAGGCCATGACGGACCTCGAAAACGCCAAATGGATCGGCGAGGTCAAGGCTGTCCTGACCGGTTATTTCGGCAGCGCGTCGCAGGTGCGCTCCGTCGCAAGGCTGATCCGCAATCTCAAGGAAAAGAACCCGTCGCTGATTTATGCCTGTGACCCGGTCATGGGCGATCTGGGCGGACTATACATTCCCCTTGAGACTGCCGAAGCCATCCGCGATCACCTCATTCCGCTTGCCACCGTCGCCACGCCAAACCGTTATGAACTGGCCTGGATGAGCGGCGCCGAGCTTGAGACCAACAATGCCATCATGGATGCCGCGCTCGCACTCGGCCCGCCGAAAATGCTGGTCACCTCAGCCGTGTCGATGATGGCGGGCGGCACGGGAAATCTCTATTTGAGCGGCCGGCACGCGCTGATGGCGGAACACCGCGCCATAGAAGACGCACCGAACGGTCTCGGAGACCTGATGGCGGCGCTGTTCCTTGCCCGGCTGCTGGAAGGCATGGACGACGAGAAGGCGCTGCAACTGGCCACCGCCAGCGTGTTCGAAATTCTGGCGCGAACCAAAAAACGCGACATGAACGAATTGACGCTGGAGACGGATTCTTCAAGTCTCTCCACACCCATGGCGATGGTGCAGATGCGCCATCTCTTGCATCCTTCGCGCAGCAAGCGCAAATAGCGGCTAAAGGATTGGTCTTCAACGCACCGAGTTCTTCTCTTGATCTTGGTCCAAGCACAACGGTACTGCGATAGATGAAAGATTTTCCGGAAAACCTTCTCAACGGCTACAAGAACTTCATGAGCGGCCGCTATGCCGACGAGCGCGAAAGATACCGCGTTCTGGCTGATACCGGACAGAAACCGCAGACCCTGTTCATTGCCTGTTGTGACTCCCGTTCGGCGCCGGAAACGATTTTCGACTGCGGACCGGGAGAACTTTTCGTCGTGCGGAACGTCGCCAACATGGTGCCGCCCTTTGAGCCTGACGGTCAGTACCACGCCACATCAGCCGCCATCGAATATGCCGTGCAGGTTCTGAAGGTGAAGGACATCGTCGTCATGGGCCATGGCCGCTGCGGCGGCATTCAGGCCGCACTCGACCCCAATCTTGAACCTCTGTCACCCGGCGACTTCATCGGCAAATGGATGAACATGGTGAAATCCGCCGCCGAGCAGATCCAGAGCAACGACGTCATGACCGCTTCCGAGCGCCAGACGGCGCTGGAGCGCGTTTCCATTCGCAACTCCATCGCCAACCTGCGCGGCTTCCCCTTCGTCAAGGCGCAGGAAACCGCCGGCAAGGTGAAGCTGCATGGCGCCTGGTTCGATATCTCCACCGGCGAATTGTGGGTGATGGACGGCAAAACGGGCGACTTTCGCCGCCCGGACCTGTGATTGTCGAAACCTTCTCAAAGCTTCGTCACCCCGGACGTGATCCGGGGCCAAGCGCGATCAAGTCTTTGATTGCTTGGGATTGTTTTCACGGCGCAGACGCGCCGTGACTGGATGCCGGAACTAGTCCGGCATCACGGAAGTGGACGTTCCAATTGGGAGAAAGCGGCCTTATTGGCCGTCAATCGCCTTGCCGATAAACGCAATCGCCTGCTGATAAACGCTTGCAGCGTTCCAGCCCTGAATGGCCGCGTAATTCGTCTGCCCCTGCTGATAACCCGCACCGCGCTGCCAGCCGTGGCCGACAAGGAAGTTGGCCGTGGAGGCGAGCGCATCGGCGCGCGAACCGACGAGATCGATGCGTCCGTCGCGGTCGAAATCCACGCCGTAGCGCACAACGTTCAACGGCAGGAACTGCGTCTGGCCGATTTCGCCATGGGCAGCACCCTTGGCGTTAACGTTCAGCGAACCGCTGCCGACGAGCTTCAGGGCCGCATAAAGCTGCTCGGTAAAATAATCCGAACGGCGGCAGTCGAAAGAAAGCGTCGCCACGGCGGACAGCGTGTGCTGGTTGCCCATGAAGCCGCCAAATCCGGTTTCCATGCCCCAGATGGCGAGCAGCGGGCCGGCCGGCACACCATAGGCCTTTTCAATCGAGGCGAAGAGAGCCGCATTGTTCTTCTTCATGGTCTTGCCGCGCGAGATGATCGTCTGGCCGCCACGCTTCTGCATGAACTGGTCGAAGGACAGCTTGAAGCTGTGCTGGCCGCGATCGGCGCGGATGGTCGGCTGATTGTAGGAGACGCCGGAGAAGGCACGATCAAGCACCGAGGCGCTGACACCGCGGCTCGCCGCTTCCTGCTTGAAGGCACCGACCCAGGCGTCGAACCCTGCCGAAGTGTTGCCGCATTGCGCAGCCACAACCGGCGTCGCCGCCAAAACCGAGACCATGGCCACACCAGCCAGAATTGCCTTCATTGCCCGCATCAAAATCTGCCTTCGATATCCTTTGGGGAATTTATCCCGAGAACCAAAACGTCGCTGCTGTATGGGCTCGGGTGCCAAATTGCTTTTTGGCCGCCTAAATTGCCTTTTGGCAGCAAGGCCTGCAAATAAACTGGCCGTGATGATAGCCAATTGGAAAACCCGCCTGCCCCACACAGAACAGACGGGTTATACTTAACGAACCTTAAAAAATCGTATCAAGCCGCCGCCTTGCGGGGCTTGATGAGACCACGATTGACCAGGAGTTCGGCGATCTGGATGGCATTGAGGGCAGCGCCCTTGCGCAGATTGTCCGAAACAACCCAGATGTTGAGGCCGTTTTCAACCGTCGCATCCTCACGGATACGCGAAATATAGGTCGCATCCTCACCGGCGGATTCAACCGGGGTGATGTAGCCGCCATCTTCATGCTTGTCGATCACGAGGCAACCCGGCGCTTCGCGCAGGATATCACGCGCCTGATCGGCGGTGATCTCGTTTTCGAACTCGATGTTGACCGATTCCGAATGACCGATGAAAACAGGAACGCGCACGGCCGTGCAGGTTACCTTGATCTTCGGATCGAGCATCTTCTTGGTTTCGGCCAGAACCTTCCATTCTTCCTTGGTATAGCCGTCTTCCATGAAGACGTCGATATGCGGGATGACGTTGAAGGCGATGCGCTTGGTGAACTTCTTCGTTTCGACCGGATCGGCCACGAAGACGGCGCGTGTCTGCTGGAACAGCTCGTCCATGCCTTCCTTGCCAGCGCCCGAAACGGACTGGTAGGTGGAGACAACGACGCGCTTGATCTTGGCAAAGTCATGCAGCGGCTTCAGCGCGACAACGAGCTGGGCCGTGGAGCAATTCGGATTGGCGATGATGTTCTTGCGGGTGAAGCCCGAGATCGCGTCGGCATTGACTTCCGGAACGATCAGCGGAACGTCCTGGTCGTAGCGCCATGCAGACGAGTTATCGATGACGACGCAACCCTGCTGGCCGATCTTCGGCGACCACTTCTTGGAAATCTCGCCGCCGGCCGACATCAGGCAAATATCCGTGTCGGAAAAATCGTAGTTTTCGAGGTTGGAAACCTTCAGCGTGCGGTCGCCATAGGAAACTTCCGTACCCTGCGAGCGGGAGGAAGCGAGCGGCACGACTTCATCTGCCGGAAAACCACGTTCGGCCAGGATGTTGAGCATTTCGCGACCGACATTGCCGGTGGCGCCTACAATTGCAACTTTGAAACCCATGATCAAGCTCTCTTTCTGTCTCTCCTCTTTTGGGTGAGGTGGGGAACCCGCATCGCATTGCGGCTTCCTCGATCCCCAGCCAAACCGGGGAGAGAGCGGTGGCCAGAGACGTCAGACGGTTTTAATCGTCGTTTTGGCCGTAATTCGGATAGAATAAGAAAGACGCGGATCATCGCCGGCGGATTGTGCCGGTCCTTCCATGACAATCATGTCTGCAACATGCCTGCGCAAGGTGATGCTCCTTCTTCGCGAGAAGCTATTAGAAGGTTTGGTGTTCGTGTCAAGAAAAAAGGCACGTTGCGAGCGACCCGGCGCATAAGCGCAAATGCCACCTCGCGATATTTTTGCACGTTATGCATTAGACTAAAGTCATAATCCGAAAGCATCGCTCTCATTGGGGTTAATTTTCTGTCACTCTAACATTACGCGCATTGCACCCTTACGGGGGAGTCCGGAGGAGAGACAGGGCTCTGCAATGCGCTCATTTGACATCTGTGGAGGACAGACAATGGCAAACGTAGCAGCCGTGAGCGGCGCCGCCCGTCCCATGACGGGTGAGGAGAAGAAGGTGATTTTCGCCTCTTCTCTCGGAACAGTCTTCGAATGGTACGATTTTTATCTGTACGGCTCGCTCGCGATCTATATCGGCGCGAACTTCTTCAGCCAATATCCGGAAACGACACGTAACATCTTCGCGCTTCTGGCATTTGCCGCCGGCTTCCTCGTGCGCCCCTTCGGCGCCCTGGTGTTCGGGCGTCTCGGCGACATTGTCGGCCGTAAATACACCTTCCTGATCACCATTCTCATCATGGGCGTTTCGACATTCCTCGTCGGCGTCCTGCCCGGTGCATCGCAGATCGGCATCGCAGCCCCGATCATCCTGATCATCCTGCGCATGCTTCAGGGTCTGGCGCTTGGCGGCGAATATGGCGGTGCTGCAACTTATGTGGCCGAACACGCGCCCAACGGTCGCAGAGGCTATTACACCTCATGGATCCAGACGACGGCGACGCTCGGGCTCTTCCTGTCGCTGATGGTCATTCTCGGCGTGCAGTTCGCACTCGGCAAGGAAGCCTTCGCCGCCTGGGGCTGGCGTATTCCCTTCCTCGTTTCGGTTCTGCTGCTTGGCGTATCGGTCTGGATTCGTCTGAAAATGAACGAATCTCCTGCCTTCAAGAAGATGAAGGAAGAAGGCAAGACCTCCAAGGCACCACTCAGCGAAGCCTTCGGCCAGTGGAAAAACGCAAAGATCGCCCTGCTTGCCCTCGTCGGCGCCGTCATCGGTCAGGCCGTCGTCTGGTATACGGGCCAGTTCTATGCACTGTTCTTCCTGCAGAGCATTCTGAAGGTGGACGGCCAGTCGGCCAACATCATGGTCGCGGCGGCCCTCATCCTCGGCACGGGCTTCTTCGTGCTCTTCGGCTGGCTTTCCGACAAGATCGGCCGCAAGCCGATCATCATGGCGGGTCTCGTTCTCGCGATGCTGACCTACTTCCCGCTGTTCAAGGCGCTCACATGGGCGGGCAACCCGGCACTGGCGCAAGCACAAGCCAGCGTTCGCGCCACCGTGACCGCTGCTCCGGGAGACTGCAAATTCCAGTTCAACCCGACAGGTACGGCGAAATTCACCACATCCTGCGATATCGCCACCTCGTTCCTGACACGCAACTCCGTTCCCTATGACGTCGTTGCTGGAGCGGCTGGAACGCCGGCAAGCGTCAAGATCGGCGACGCCACCATTGCGAGCTACGACGCCATCGCAGCCGGCGCGGATGCTGCCGCAAAAGACAGGGCCTTCCAGAAACAGGTCAACATCGCGCTGCATGACGGCGGCTACCCGCTGGTGCGCGGCGTAGCACAGGTGCCGGACGCAAAACTGGATGCCTTCATTGCCGCCAACCCGGAACTCAACCTCAATGCGGAAGCCGTTCGCGCCGCCGACAAGAAGATGGTGGCGACCGACAAGCTGGTGGCCGACAAGTTGCTGACGCCGGCCGAGACCGCCGGAGCGGCGGAAATGGCCGTCTACAGCATTGCCGGTGGTGGTACCTTCGCCATGGTCGCCGATCCGGCTGCCGTGAACTGGGTCGTCATCATCGCGGTCCTGACCGTCCTCGTGATCTACGTGACGATGGTCTACGGCCCGATTGCGGCCCTGCTGGTCGAACTGTTCCCGACCCGCATCCGCTACTCCGGCATGTCGCTGCCCTACCATATCGGCAACGGCTGGTTCGGCGGCCTGCTGCCCGCCACCGCTTTTGCGATGAGCGCGGCGAAGGGCGATATCTATTACGGCCTCTGGTACCCGATCGTTTTCGCAGGCATCACGCTGGTCATCGGCCTGCTGTTCCTGCCGGAAACCAAGGATCGCGACATCCACACCATGGAGTGAGCGGTTTCGCTCCCGACGATAGAGACCCGGCGCTGACGCGCCGGGTTTTTTATTGCCGCAGTACCGCCAGTGCCCGAACTGGCCTTTCGCAGGCTGTCAATCCGCCGCAGGTAGAAACCGCCAAAAACAAGACAAAAACGCTCGAAATAGGCTATGACGCCCTATCGTGCGGAAAAGGGAGAGCCATTTTGAAAATCGGGACGCCTAAGGAATTATATGATGGCGAGGCGCGCGTCGGCATGACGCCCGACAGCGCGCAAGGCTTGCAGAAACTCGGATATGATTGCATCCTCGAAACAGGCGCGGGCAAGGCGGCGGGATTTTCCGACGACGCCTATCGCGCAGCCGGTGTCACCATCGTTGATAGCGCCGATGCGCTTTATACCGGTGCCGACATCATCGCCAAGGTTCGTCCGCCGGAAACGTCGGAGATTGATCGCCTGTCTTCGGACAAGACGCTGATCTCGTTCTTCTATCCCGCACAGAACAAGGACCTTCTGGAGCAGGCGAAGGAAAAGGGCGCAAATGTCATCGCAATGGACATGGTGCCGCGCATTTCCCGCGCCCAGAAAATGGACGCGCTGTCCTCCATGGCCAACATCGCCGGCTATCGCGCCGTCATCGAGGCCGGCAATAATTTCGGCCGCTTCTTCACCGGTCAGGTAACCGCCGCCGGCAAGGTGCCGCCCGCCAAGGTGCTGGTCATCGGTGCCGGCGTTGCCGGTCTTGCCGCCATCGGCACGGCAACCTCGCTCGGCGCCATTACCTATGCCTTCGACGTGCGCCCGGAAGTGGCCGAACAGATCGAATCCATGGGCGCCGAATTCGTCTATCTCGATTTCGCCGACCAGAGCCAGGATGGCGCAGCGACCGGCGGTTACGCCGCCCCCTCCTCGCCGGAATTCCGCGAAAAGCAGCTTGAGAAATTCCGCGAGCTGGCACCGCAGATCGATATCGTCATCACCACGGCGCTGATACCCGGCCGTGACGCCCCGAAGCTGTGGCTGGCCGACATGGTGGCGGCAATGAAGCCGGGTTCGGTCATCATCGATCTCGCCGCCGAGCGCGGTGGCAATTGCGATCTCACGGTGCCCGACCAGCGCGTCGTCTCGGACAATGGCGTCATCGTCATCGGCTATACGGATTTCCCGAGCCGCATGGCCACGCAGGCCTCAACGCTCTATTCCACCAACATCCGTCACATGATGACCGATCTGACGCCCGCAAAGGACGGCAAGGTCGTTCACAACATGGAAGACGACGTCATCCGCGGTGCGACCGTCACCTATCAGGGCGACATCACCTTTCCGCCACCGCCACCGAAGATCCAGGCCATCGCCGCGCAGAAACCCAAGGAACGAGCAAAAGAGCTTACGCCTGAGGAAAAGCACGCCAAGGAACGGGCCGAGTTCAAGGCGCAGACGAAAAGCCAGGTCGGTCTGCTCGTCATCGGTACGGCGGCCCTGCTTCTCGTCGGCCTTTACGCGCCGGCAAGCTTCATGAGCCATTTCATCGTCTTCGTGCTCGCCTGCTTTATCGGCTTCTCCGTCATCTGGAATGTCAGCCACTCGCTGCACACGCCGCTGATGGCGGTGACGAACGCGATTTCCGGCATCGTCATTATCGGCGCGCTGCTGCAGATCGGTTCCGGCAACTGGCTGGTGGTGATCCTCGCCTCACTTTCCGTCCTGATCGCGACGATCAACATCGTCGGCGGTTTCCTCGTGACACGGCGCATGCTCGCCATGTTCCAGAAGTCCTGAGCCGTGTAGGGGACACATAATGACCATTGGTATCGTTTCCGCGGCCTATGTTGCCGCAGCCGTTCTTTTCATCCTCTCCCTCGGTGGTCTTTCCGGGCAGGAAAGCGCCAAGCGCGCCGTCTGGTACGGCATAACAGGCATGGGTCTTGCCATTGTCGCCACGGTCTTCGGACCTGATGTCGGCAACTGGTTCATCGTACTTCTGATGCTGGCGGGTGGCGCCGTTCTCGGCTACTTCGTCGCAAACCGCGTGCAGATGACCGAGATGCCGCAGCTTGTTGCAGCACTTCACTCCTTTGTCGGTCTGGCCGCCGTCTTCATCGGCTTCAACGCCCATATCGAGGAAGCGCATGTCGCCTCGCTCGATGAGACGGCGCGTTCCCTGTTGACAGGCTTTTCCGCCCTCCTCGCCCACAAGACGCCGGTAGAACTGGCAATCATGAAGGTTGAGGTCTTCCTCGGCGTCTTCATCGGCGCCGTCACCTTCACCGGTTCCGTCGTCGCCTTCGGCAAGCTTGCCGGCAAGGTGGACGGCAAGGCGAAGAAGCTTCCGGGCGGACACGTCCTCAATGCCGGTGCCGCGATCCTGTCGCTCGTCCTGCTCATCATGTATTGCAACGGTGCTGGCGCATGGACGCTGGTGCTGATGACGCTTGCCGCCTTCTTCATCGGCTATCACCTGATCATGGGTATCGGCGGCGCAGACATGCCTGTCGTCGTCTCGATGCTGAACAGCTATTCCGGCTGGGCGGCGGCCGCCATCGGCTTCACGCTCGGCAACGATCTCCTGATCGTTACCGGTGCGCTTGTCGGCTCCTCGGGTGCGATCCTGTCCTACATCATGTGCAAGGCCATGAACCGCTCCTTCATCTCGGTCATCCTCGGCGGCTTCGGCGGCACGACGGGTCCGGCGATGGAAATCGAGGGCGAGCAGGTGGCAATCGATGCCGAAGGCGTGGCATCAGCGCTGAACGACGCTGACAGCGTCATCATCGTGCCCGGTTACGGCATGGCGGTGGCACAGGCGCAACAGGCCGTTTCCGAACTGACCCGCAAGCTGCGCGCCGACGGCAAGACCGTGCGTTTCGCCATCCACCCGGTTGCGGGTCGTCTTCCCGGCCACATGAACGTGCTGCTCGCCGAAGCAAAGGTGCCCTACGACATCGTGCTGGAAATGGACGAGATCAACGACGATTTCCCCAATACCGACGTTGTCATCGTCATCGGCTCCAACGACATCGTCAACCCGGCGGCACAGGACGATCCCAACTCGCCCATCGCCGGCATGCCGGTTCTGGAAGTATGGAAATCCAAGCTGGTCATCGTTTCCAAGCGCGGCCAGGGCACGGGCTATTCCGGCATCGAGAACCCGCTGTTCTACAAGGACAACACCCGCATGTTCTACGGCGATGCGAAGAAGTCGATCAACGATCTTTTGCCGCTGATCAAGTAATGAAAAGGGCGTTTCCGGTTTCCAGGAGCGCCCTTCTTACTGACGTGAAAAGAAAGCTCCGCCGTCATCCTCGGGCTTGTCCCGGTTGCAGATCCTCGGGACAAGCCCGAGGATGACGGCGCGCAAATAGCTGATCGTGAGTTAAGGGTAAACCGGCCCCAGAGACCGCTCTCAAAGCACCCGGTAACGCCGGTTGAAATACATCAGTGCTTCGTCGCCCTCATTGATCTTCATATCGACGACATCGCAGATCAGGATATCGTGCGTGCCGCCATCATGTGCCTCGCGAATGCGGCAATCGAAGGAGACCAGTGCGTCCTCCAGAACAGGCGAGCCGGTTTCGAGCACGCCCCAGCTTCCGGCAGCGAAACGTTCTTCCGCCGGTGTCTTGCCGCCGAACAGGGTGCTCAGCACCTCGTGCTTGGAAGCAAGCGTGTTGACGCAGATGACGCCATTGCCCTTCACCACATTATAAGCGGAAGAGCCGCGGTTGAGGCAGACGAGAAGCGTGGGCGGATTGTCGGAAACGCTGCAAACGGCCGTCGCTGCAAATCCCGCACGGCCTGCCGCACCGTCCGTGGTGACGATGTTGACTGCCGCACCGAGCCGCGCCATGGCATTTCTATAATCGAGGCTGCGTTCCTGTGCAGTCTTCGTCTCCATTTCCGCTTCCTTTTCAAGAGACATCATCCGCATCTAAACCATCCTTCCTTAACAGGCCCTCAAGCCAGAACACAGGCGTCTTCGAACGCAAGTCGCGGCAGGCGGCCGAACAGCTTCGACGGATCGCCGTAACCAAGATTGATGAGGAAATTGGATTTCCACGTCGTACCCGCAAAAAAAGCGGCATCCACCTTGCCCTTGTCGAAACCGGACATGGCTCCGGTATCAAGCCCGAGCGCGCGGGCGGCAAGAATGAGATAACCGGCTTGCAGCGTGGCATTGCGGAATGCCGTTTCCTCGGCCATCGCCGCACTGGAGGTGAACCAGGAACGCGCATCGGCATGGGGAAACAGCACCGGCAGCTTCTCGTAAAATTCGCTGTCGATGGCAGCGATGACCGTGACGGGTGCTGCCATGGTCTTTTCCAGATTGCCCGAAGAAAGCGCCGGCCTCAATTTTTCCTTGGCTTCCGGGCTGCGCACGAAAACGAAACGCGCCGGCGAGCAATTGGCCGAAGTCGGCCCCATCTTCGTCAGGTCATAAAGCGCTGTCAGCGTCTCATCCCCGATTGGCTTGTCCGTCCAGCCATTGTGGGTGCGTGCCTCGGTGAAAAGTGTTGCCAATGCAGCGTCGTCCAATGCTCTCGTCATTTTACTCTCAAATCCCGTCAGAATGTTTGTGTTGCCGGTAGCAGAAACTGCAAAAGCCGCGCGTTGAAAAGGTCAGAATCGGTGATATTGACCGCATGCGCTCCGAAATCGAGAAGGCAAAGCTCGCTTTGCGGCAAACCTTCCGCAAGACGCAGCGACCGGGTATAGGGCACCAGAAGATCGTCCTTGGTTGCCACTACCAGAACCGGATTGCCGATCTCGCGGAGGCGCGCGTCGATATCAAAGGCCCGGAGCGCCGCGATGCGCCGAAGCACATTCGCCCTGCCCTGAAAATGCGCGACGCCATGCGCATCGTCACGTGCCAGCCGCTCCTGATGCTCTGACATCCAGGCCGCCGGATAAAGAAACAGCGGCTGGGCTTTCACGAAAGCCTCGACACCGGATTTTTCCAGAAGCTCGATCCGCACATCGAAGCAGCGCCCGGAATGCGGATCGGCCTTGCTCCAGGCATTGATAAGAACAAGCCTGTCGATGAGGCCGGGCTTGCGAAGCGCGATATCGAGTCCGATCAGACCGCCAAGCGCATGGCCCATGAAGTGAAATTTTTCGAGGTTCAGCGCCGAGACGATCTCAAGCACATCATCGGCCATCGCCGATATGCCGCCATCTGCCGGCACCTCGCCGCCGGTCCGGCCAGTTCCGCGATGGTCATAGGTAACGATCCGGAAATGGCTGGAAAGGGCCTCGATCTGCGGCGCCCAATAGGCGCCCGATCCACCCAGCCCCGATGACAGCAGGATACTGGGCGCCTCAGGCTCGGCCCGGCCATGAACCTCGAAATGCATCATTTTGCCGTTTCGCCTTACTTGCCGATATGTGCGACGGTGGCGATTTCCACCAGTGCATCAGGCTTTACGAGGCCACACTGGATGCAATAACGCGCGGGCTTGTCGCCGGGGAAATATTCGGCATAGACCGTGTTCACGGCCTGGTAATTCGCCCAGTCGGTGATGAAGATGTGGTTCATCGTCACGTCCTCCATCGTGCCGCCGGCGGTCTCAATAACGGATTTGATGGTTTCCAGAACATGGCGTGTCTGGGCGCTGGCATCGCCCACATGCACGACATTATTGTCCTTGTCGAATGGCAGCGTTCCGGAAACGTAAACCACGCCATCGGCAAGGGTTCCCGGCGAAAAAGGGGCGATGGGTTTGCTTGTACCGGCAGGCACGACGATCTTCTTCGGCATTTCATTCTCCTCTTTGTGTTTGGGGATCAATCCCTGACGGGTGCGGCCTGCGAGATGACGCCGCAGAAATCATTGACAGTTGCCACCCAGCCGAAAAATTTCTCGACATTGTAGACCGTCGCCTGCTGGATGTAGTCCGGGCCCAGATGATGCGTGGCATCCTCCAGCATCACCCCAAAATATTCGAGATGGAAAGCGTCGCGCAGCGAGCTTTCGACGCAGACATTGGTGGCGATGCCGACGAACACCAGATTGCGGATGCCGCGGGCGCGCAGGACGCTGTCCATATTGGTGTTAAAAAAACCGCTGTAACGCGTCTTCGGCACCAAGATATCGCCGGGCTGGGGCTGCAACTCGTCAACGATGGCATAGTCCCATGTGCCCTTGGCCAACAGCTGGCCCTGCAATTCCGGCCTTTTGCGCATCGTCTTCAGCGCGTTGGACTTGTGCCAGTTGGGCGAACCCGGCCCACCGGCCTCGACATAATCCTTGTCCCAGCCATTCTGGAAATAGATGACCTGAACACCTGCCGCCCGCGCTGCATCCAGCGTCTTCTTGATGTTGGCGATGGTGCCCTTGGCGCCGGAAATATCGAACCCGGCAAGATCGACATAACCGCCCTCGGTCGAATAGGCGTTCTGCATGTCGACCACGACAACGGCGGTCTCGCTGGGCTTGAGGGTAATCGGCTCCGGCCTTGCGGGAAGTGTGACACTTTCCGAACGGCTTTCCGGCCCCTTGTAACCCGCCACGACGGCTTCACTCATTCCGCTGCCTCCAGTTCGGCCAGCACATGCTGGCGGCTCTTCATCAGCGGCTGTACATATTTGCCGAATTTTTCGACGCCTTCGAGAAAATCGTCAAAGGTCAGCATCACGCCACCCGTTCCCGGCACTTCGCTCATTTCATCCAGCATCGCCGCTACTTCCTCATAGGAGCCAATCAGCGTTCCCATGTTGATGTTGACCGCCGAGACGGGATTGGACATGTGCCGGACATTGGTATCAGAGCCGGACTTGGTGTCGACAGAACTCTGCAGGCCGAGCCACTTGATCGCGTCCTCATCCGCGCCCGCCTTGTAATGCTCCCACTTCGCCCAGGCATCCTCGGATTTTTCTTCCGCGAGGATCATGGTCAGCACGACGGATTTAACCTCGCGACCCGACTTTTCCGTTGCCGCCAGAAGTCGCTCATTGGTGGGTGCAAAAGCCTTTGGCGTATTGACGCCGACGCCGAAGCAGAAGCTGTAATCGGCGAATTTGGCAGAGAACGCCATGCCGGAATTGGAGGAACCGGCGCAGATGAGCTTCACATCCCCCTGCGGCACCGGCTTCATGCGGCAATCATCCATCTGGAAGAACTTGCCCTTGAAGTCCGACTGCCCTTCCGTCAGTAGTTCCTTCAGCACGGAGGTATATTCGCCGAGATATTCATAGCGATCACCGAAATAATCGTCGCCCGGCCAAAGCCCCATCTGGCTGTATTCAGGACGCTGCCAGCCGGTAATAAGGTTGATGCCGAAACGCCCGCCGGAAATGGAATCGATCGTCGTCGCCATGCGCGCAACGATGGCCGGCGGCATGACAAGCGTGGCGGCGGTGCCGAACAGCTTGATCTTGGAGGTCACGGCGGCGAGGCCCGCCATCAGGGTGAAGGATTCCAGATTATAATCCCAGAACTCGGTCTTGCCGCCAAAGCCGCGCAGCTTGATCATCGACAGTGCGAAATCGAAGCCGTACTTTTCCGCCTTCAGCGTGATTTCCTTGTTCAGGTCGAAGCTTGGCTTGTATTGCGGCGCGTTCTCGGAAAGGAGCCACCCATTATTCCCGATCGGTATAAAAACACCAACTTCCATCTCGCTGTTCCCTTTTTTGGCATCAGGCGTTTTCCTGATTTGAAGAAAGAGTAGCAGGTTCCGTGCCAGACGAAAAAAAATAATTTTATCAATTGGATAATTTTTTGGAGGCCAATTTCTTTTTACCAAAAGATAAAAATTTTATCATTTGGTAAATTAACATGCCTGTTTATTCGGCAAATATCGAACGCAATGTGCGGGAAATGAGTGGCTCTCACAATGGTTCTGAAGCGTTGCACGACAGCCGAAAACCACTCCTCCGTCACGCCGGACTTGATCCTGTATCCAGCCGCGGCCCGTCCGCGCCGCCAATAGAGCCCCGCGCGATCAAACACTTGATCGCACTAGACCCCGGACCAAGCCCGGGGTGACGGCGTGAGGATGCTAAGACGAGGTCAGCACGAATGTGCAACGAGGCATTTCAAGCGCTGTGAAGACAACCAGCGACAAGCTATGCCAAAACCTCAACCGAGGCGTTGCTGCGCGTAGGCATGCACGGCCCTGAAGGCGGCTTCGGCGCCGGCGACGACCCGCTCCTCTTCTTCGATGGTCAGCGAAATTTCATCGAGCGCGGCCGTAAAGGTACGCCAATGCAGGCCGCGCCCTTCCGGAGCGCCGGCCAGATGGCGCGCGCCGAATTCTTCGGTGAGGCCAAGCTTGGCTGCATCTTTCAGAAGGAAAGCCGCGCCGAGGTTCGAGCCTTCGACCACATAAAGCCAGCCCATGGCCTCAGGTAGATCGAACGGCGTTTCGCTGGTAAAGCGCGGCTCGTTTGTTTCAGGAATGGCGTGTCCCAGATCGGCAAGGTCCTGCTCTATCATGGAGAGACGGCGACGACCCTTAAGATCAGGCAGCAGGCCATCAAGCGTTTCATTGGAGAAAAACGCATCGAGGTCGCGATGGAAAAGATATTGCGTTTCCACGAATTTGCCGAAGTTCTCCCGGCTCTCGAACGGCTTCGCTGCCATGATGAATGTGTCGAGACCACCATGCGCGCCACGCGTGGCAGCCCTCAGGCGCTTCACGCGGCTCTGCTCGATCTCTTCCACAGGCGCTGATGGCTCCACAATGGTCATGACGCTTCCCTTTATCCCATATTCAGATTGCCTGATAAAAATCTTTACTTAAACAGTCAAATTTATTTTAGCATTTTTCCTGTGCATCGCTAAAAAATGGCATTCGCGTAAACCGGTGTAAACATTCCATGCCCCCACCGGGCGCAACACCGATCCTGAGGCAGCTTTAGAAGCCAATTCCCCCCATTCCAGCCTCCTGAACAATCATTCTGCAATTACCGCTTTACAACTAACATGTCAGTGTGCCATCAATCTGCAGCCATCTTGGAGGAGCATCTTAATTGACCCAGAAATTCGGCCTTTCGGCAGCACTGACGACCCCTTTCAAAACTGACGGAACCGTCGATACAGACGCCATGATCGCGCATGCCCGCCGTTGCCTTGCAAATGGTTGCGACAGCGTGACACTCTTCGGCACCACCGGCGAGGGATGCTCCGTCGGCAGCCGCGAACGGCAGGTCATTCTCTCCCGCTTCATCGAGGCAGGCATTGCGCCTTCCCGTCTGGTCACCGGCGTTCTCGTGGATTCCATCGAGGATGCGGCCGACCAGTCCGCCGAGGCCCTGAACGCAGGTGCCCGTAATATTCTTCTGGCCCCACCATCCTATTTCAAGAATGTCAGCGATGACGGCCTGTTTGCCTGGTTCTCGGCAGTTTTCGAAAAGATCGGCAAGGGCGCGCGCGACATTCTCGTCTATAACATCCCTTCCGTGACCATGGTAACACTGTCGGTCGAACTGGTGGGGCGGCTGAGACAAGCGTTTCCGGGCATCGTCACCGGCGTGAAGGACTCCTCAGGCAACTGGAGCCACACAGAGCGCCTGCTGAAAGAACACGGCGATCTCGCCATTCTGATCGGCGATGAGCGTGATCTGGCCAAGGGCGTTCGCCTGGGCGGTCAGGGAGCCATCTCCGGCGTTGCCAATTTCCTGACGCAGGAAGTCCGCGCCATGGCCGTTGACGGCAAGGACGATGCGCGCATCGTCGATCTTGTTGTGGAACTTCTGAAATTTCCGGTTACGCCCGCCGTCAAGGTGCTGGTATCACACACGACAGGGGAAAATATCTGGTCTGACGTGCGCGCGCCGCTCGTTGCCATTTCACCGGAGGGCCGGCGGCAGATCGAAGGCGCATTCGACGCGCTGTTTCGCAAACAGGCCGCCTGAACAGACCTTGAAAGGTTGAGCATGGACGATACCGGCGAACAGACATTGCGGGAACGGGCGTATGAAAGCTTTACGCATCACCTTCTCTCGCGCGACGTTCGCCCTGGGCAATTCATCTCGCAACGCCGCCTCGTGGAATTGACGGGTCTGCCGCTGGGCGCGATCCGGGAAGCAATTCCACGGCTGGAGGCGGAAGGTCTGATCAAGACCGTGCCGCAGCGGGGATTGCAGGTCGCCCATATCGACATCAACCTCATCCGCGAGGCGTTCCAGTTCCGGATCTTTCTCGAGAAGGAGGCCGTGGCGCTCTTTACGCGTTCGGCCTCGGACGAGACCATCGCCAAGCTGTTGAAACAGCACCGCGATATCGTCGAGGCGACGGAAAACGGTGGGGAATCGCCGGAGCTGGACCAGCACGCGCAGCAGGTGGACTGGGGCATGCACGACGCCTTCATCGATAGTCTCGGCAATTCGATCATCTCGAACGCCTACAGGGTCAACTCCATCAAGATGCGCCTCATCAATCAGGAGCGCTTTCGCATCGCAGGCCATGTCAAATCGGTGATGAAAGAACACCTCGCCATTCTCGAAGCCATTGAGAAGCGATCTGTCGAAGACGCTGTGGAGCGGCTGACCGCCCATATCCGCAACGCAAGGGACAGGGCGCTGGCAGTATAGGGCAATTCCGGTAGGGCAGAAGAAAGGTCCTGCCCGGAATTGCATGAAAATAAGCAACAAGCCGGAGGTGAGGAGAATTTCCGGCTAACTGGAGGAGAACTGACATGACGCATTCATTGCTCAACCCCACGCGTCGCGCCTTTCTGGCAGGCACGGCAGCGATCGGTGGCAGCGCGGTGCTCGGCATCCGCCCCGCATCGGCGGCGGTGAACTGGAAAAAACACGCCGGCACCACGCTTGAAGTCAACCTGGTCAAAAGCCCGCGCAGCGAAACGCTGATCAAATATCTGGGCGAATTCGAGGAACTGACCGGCATCAAGGTCAATGCCGAAGCAACACCTGAACAGCAGCAGCGCCAGAAGGTGGTAATCGAGCTTTCCTCCGGCAAGCCGAGCTTCGACGTCGTTCATCTGAGCTACCACGTGCAGAAGAGACAGTTCGAAAAGGGCAAGTGGCTGGCCGATATCAGCGGCTTCCTGAAGGACCCTTCGCTGACCGATCCGTCCCTCGTCGAAAAGGATTTTGCCGAAGCCGGCATGCTGTTTGCCAAGGATAGCGACGGCGTGCTGCGCTCGCTGCCCTTCTCGGTGGATTACTGGATCGTCTACTGGAACAAGGAACTCTTCGAAGCCAAGGGCCTGAAATACCCTGAGACCTTCGAGGAACTGGTGACGGCAGCGGAAAAGATCACCGATCCCGCAACCAACACCTACGGTTTCGTCGCCCGCGGCCTGAAGAACGCCAACACCCCGGTCTGGACTTCGTTGATGCTGGGTTACGGCGCAAAGCCGATCGGCGCGGACGGAAAGGTCGACACCGAATCCAAGGAAGCGGTCGAGGCCGCGAAACTCTATCAACGCTTGATGACCAAAGCCGCCCCTCCCGGCGTTTCCGGCTTCAACTGGGCCGAAGCGCAGTCTGCCTTCCTTCAGGGCAAGATCGGCATGTGGTTCGATGGCGTCGGTTTTGCACCGCCGATCGAAAACCCGGAAAAATCCCGCGTTGTCGGCAAGGTCGGTTACGGTGTCATGCCGAAGGGCCCGGCAGTACAGGCGGCCGGCACCTTCGGCGATGGCCTCGGTGTCGTCGAAGCCAGCAGCAAGAAGGAAGCGGCCTACCTCTTCTGCCAATGGGCGATTTCGCACGACATGGGTGCGCGCCTGCTGCAGGCAGGTGCGGGTGTTCCATTCCGCCAGTCCATCCTCGAAGACCAGAAGGTGCGCGAAGGCGTGAAGATGCCGGCCGCCTGGCTGGATGCGGTCGTCGGTTCCGGCAAGGTCTCGCAGCTTGCCCTGCCGGTCATCATTCCGGTCACGGAATTCCGCGACATCTACGGCGTCGGCCTCACCAACATGATCGGCGGCGCCGACCCGGCAGCTGAGTTGAAAAAAGCGACGGAACAGTTCGCACCCGTTCTGGCGCGTAGCGAGGGATAATGGCCTCCGTGAGCATCGAAAACACCAAAACAGGCGTCAGCCGGAAAGAAGGGAGCAGGCCCGCAAGGCTTGCTCCCAACTACTGGCCTTTCGTTATACCGGCACTTGTCGTTATCTCGGCGGTGATCGTTTTTCCGTGGGTCTTCACCCTGTGGATGAGCGTGCATCGCTGGACGCTCGGACAGGAGCAGAGCTTTATCGGTTTCGATAACTATATAAGGCTCGCAAGCGACGTGAGGTTCTGGGAATCGCTCTGGCACACCCTCATCTATACCGTGCTGTCCGTCGTCGCTCCGCTGTTTCTGGGAACATTGGCGGCGCTGGTTTTCGATGCGCAGTTTCCGCTGCGCGGTTTTCTGCGCGGCGTGTTCGTGATGCCGATGATGGCGACCCCGGTCGCCATCGCGCTCGTCTGGACCATGATGTTCCACCCGCAGCTCGGCGTTCTGAACTATCTCTTGTCCTTCATCCATATCGGACCGCTGGAATGGATCTACAACCAGTCCACCGTCATCCCCTCGCTGGTGCTGGTGGAAACCTGGCAATGGACGCCGCTCGTCATGCTGATCGTGCTCGGCGGACTGGCTGCAGTACCCCGCGAACCCTATGAGAGCGCCGAAATCGATGGTGCCAACGCCTGGCAGAAGTTTCGTTACCTGACCATGCCGATGATCGCGCCGTTCCTGATGATCGCCGTCATCATCCGCTCCATCGATGCCGTCAAAAGCTTCGACATCATCTACGCGATGACGCAGGGCGGACCCGGCACGGCCTCGGAAACCATCAACATCTACCTCTACAACACGGCGTTTTCCTACTACGATATCGGTTACGGCTCGGCCATGGCCGTCGTCTTCTTCATCATCATCGTGGCGCTGTCCTTTGTGCTGTTGATGGTGCGCCAGCGTGCGCAATGGAACGAGATGGAGGATCGCTGATGGCTCGCCAATTGCTCAAACGTAAAAACCTCGACCGCATCGGCCTGTTTTTCGTGGCGCTGGTGATGATTTCGCCTGTCATCCTGTTCTTCATCTGGATGATTTCGCTATCGCTGAAATATGAAATCGACAACGGCGCCTATCCGCCGATCCTCATCCCCGAGCGTTTCGCATGGTCGAACTATGTGAAGGTGTTCGAGGAGAATAATTTCTTCCTCTATTTCTGGAATTCGGTGCTCGTCACCGGTGCGGCCACCATTCTGGCGCTGGTGATCGGCGTGCCCGCCGGTTACGGCATCGCCCGGCTGAAGGCGGAAAAGTCGGCTGTCGTCATCATGATCGCCCGCATGACGCCCGGCCTCTCCTTCCTCATTCCGCTGTTCCTGCTGTTCCAATGGCTGAACCTGCTCGGCACACTCTGGCCGCAGATCATCATCCATCTCGTGGTGACGGTTCCGATCGTGGTCTGGATCATGATCGGTTATTTCGAAACCACGCCGAAGGAACTGGAAGAAGCGGCAAGCATCGATGGCGCATCCTCCTGGCAGGTGTTCCGGCTGGTGGCGTTGCCGATTGCCAAGCCCGGCATCGTCGTTTCCTTTATCCTCGCGGTCATCTTCTCGTGGAACAACTTCGTCTTCGGCATCGTGCTGGCCAGCCGTGAAACGCGCACCCTGCCGGTGGCGGTCTACAACATGCTGTCCTTCGAACAGGTGAGCTGGGGACCGCTTGCCGCAGCCGCGCTGATCGTGACGCTGCCGGTGCTGCTGCTCACCATGTTCGCGCAGAAACAGATCGTGGCGGGCCTGACCGCCGGCGCCGTCAAGGGCGGCTGAATCAACCAATTAAAAATACGGGAACCAAAAACATGGCACCGGTCAATATTCTAAACGTCCAGAAGCGCTTCGGCGCGGTCAATATCATCCACGGCATCGATATCGATATCAAGGATGGCGAATTTGTCGTGCTGGTCGGCCCTTCCGGCTGCGGCAAATCCACCCTGCTGCGCATGATTGCGGGGCTTGAGGAAGTCAGCGACGGCGAAATCCACATCGGCGCGCGTGAGGTGAGCAACCTGCCTGCCCGCGACCGCGATATCGCCATGGTCTTCCAGAACTACGCCCTTTATCCGCACATGACGGTGAAGGATAATATGGGCTTCGCGCTGAAGCTGAAGAAGGTGAGCGCCGACGAAACCAAGGCCAAGGTCGACAAGGCCGCCGCCATTCTGGGGCTGGACAAGCTGCTCGACCGTTATCCGCGCCAGCTTTCGGGCGGCCAGCGCCAGCGTGTGGCCATGGGACGCGCGCTGGTGCGCGATCCGCAGGTCTTCCTGTTTGACGAACCGCTGTCAAACCTCGACGCCAAGCTGCGCGTGCAGATGCGCGGCGAGATAAAGGCCATGCACCAGCGCATCGGCACCACCACCATCTACGTCACGCACGACCAGGTGGAAGCCATGACCATGGCCGACAAGATCGTGGTGCTGCATGACGGCGTGATCGAGCAGATCGGCGCACCGCTCGAGCTTTACGACCGTCCGGCCAACCTCTTCGTTGCCGGTTTCATTGGTTCGCCTGCGATGAATTTCATTCGTGGACGCGTCGAAGAAGGCGTGTTCCGCACTGTGAAGGGCTTAAGCCTTCCCCTGCCCGCCAACAGCGACATCGCCGCACTGGGCGGCCGCGACCTCGTCTACGGCGTGCGCCCGGAACATATCCGTGCAGCAAGCGGCGGTATCGAAGGCCGGGTCGAACTGGTCGAAGGCACCGGCTCGGAAATCTATGCCAAGCTGAACTGCAATGGCGACGAGATTGCCTGCCTGTTCCGCGAGCGGCTGGACGTGCGGTTCGGCGATAAGATCCATATCGCCATCGACCCGGAAATGGTTCACCTTTTCGACAAGGCAACCGGCAAGCGCATCTAAGGCGCATGCCGAGTAAAATTGCGTAAGACAAAGACATAGGGTGACGGGCATGGACAGCCAACACGAGAGCCGCAAACATGTGCTGTGCGTGGGTGCAGCCGTGCTCGACACCCTGTTTCGCGTCCATGACATGCCAAAGGGCGAAGGCAAGGTCCTGCCCTACGAAATGTTGCAGATCGCCGAGGGCATGGCATCCAGCGCAGCCTATGCGGTGCACCGCATGGGCGGGCGCGCCAGCCTTTGGGGTGCTGTGGGCGACGACGAGACCGGAACCCGCATCCTGCGCGATCTCGCCGAAAGCGGTATCGACACCACAGGCATGACAGTCGCCGCCGGCGCACGCTCCGCACTCTCCACGATCATTATCGATGATCGCGGCGAGCGGCTGATCGTGCCTTTTTATGATCACAGGCTGCATGAGAAAAAGCGCTCCTGCACACCAGCGGACCTCGCCGCTTACGACGCCGTGCTGGTGGATGTGCGCTGGCCGGAACTGGCGCTCGATGTTCTTGATGTGGCACGCGCGCTCGGCAAACACGCCATTCTCGACGGCGACGTCGCGCCGGTCGAAATCCTCGAAAAGCTCGCACCCGCCGCGACCCACATCGTTTTTTCCGAACCCGCCGCCGCCCGGCTGACGGGGCTTGAGACGGTAGAGGACATGCTGCCGGTGCTGCACGCCCGCTACCCGCAAACCTTCATCGCCGTCACCGCCGGACCGGCAGGCTGCTGGTGGACGGAAGCTGGCGATCCCACTGTCCATTTTCAGGAAACGATGCAGGTCAAGGCGGTGGATACGCTGGCGGCAGGCGACATTTTCCACGGCACCTTTGCGCTTGCCATAGCCGAAGGCATGGAAAGCCGCGCCGCCATCCGGCTCTCCTCCGTTGCCGCTGCGCTCAAATGCACGGTCTTCGGCGGCCGCATCGGCGCACCCACACGCGAAGAGACCGAAGACGCGATGCGGCAATGGCTGGAGCGTGAACGGGGACCGGCGCTACGCGCCTTCTGAGCGCATCCATTGCCCGCATAAAACTATTCCATTTTTGCGATGCCGTTTCCCGGCGAACTAGGCTAACGTCAAGTCAGAGCAAAGCTTTTCGCAAGCCGCGCTTGTTCCACCTTGAGCCTGCATTCCGCAAAAGTGATCGCCCGATGCATCAGACGACCCGCCCGAGACTGCGCGATATCGGCTTGCCGCCCGGCCATTTCGAGACCGGCCCGCTCAATGCCATCACCGATGTCGAAGGCGTGACGATCGGCCATTCGACCGTCATCGAAGGCGACACGATCCGCACCGGCGCAACCGCGATCCTGCCGCATGGCGGCAATCTTTTTCAGGACAAGGTGCCTGCGGGTTTTGCGGTCTATAACGGCTTTGGCAAATTTGCCGGCTCGACCCAGATCGAGGAACTCGGCGAACTCGAAACGCCTGTCATCCTCACCAATACGCTTGCAACCGGCCGGGCAATCGAGACGATCAACCGCCACACACTGGCGCAGCCGGGTAACGAAAAAGTGGTGTCGATCAATGCGGTCGTCGGAGAGACCAACGATTCCCGCCTCAACGACATCCGCGCTGGACGCCCGACCGTCGAGGAAATTTCGGCCGCGCTGAAAAACGCTGCCACAGGCCCGGTGGCCGAGGGCGGCGTTGGAGCCGGGACCGGCACGGTGGCTTTCGGCATGAAGGGCGGCATCGGAACCGCATCCCGCATCGTCACCGTCGCGGGGGAGGCCTATACGCTCGGCGTTCTCGTGCAGTCCAATTATGGCGGCCATCTTCTCGTCTGTGGCAAAGCCTATGTGAGCCCGGAGCACAAGGACAAGGACGGCTCGATTGTCATCATCATCGCAACCGATGCGCCGCTGTCGTCGCGCAATTTGAAGCGCTTGGCCGCTAGGAGCTTCGGCGGCCTCTCGCGCACCGGTGCGGCACTGAGCAATGGTTCCGGCGATTACGCGCTGGCATTTTCGACCAACGAGCGCCTTCGCCGCACGCCCGCACGCCGTAAGGCAGTTACAGACTATCCTGAGCTCTCCAACGATGCGATCTCGCCGCTCTTCGAAGCCGCAATAGAGGCAACCGAGGAGGCGATCCTCAATTCGCTCTGCGCGTCAACAACAACATCAGGCTTCAACGCTGGAACCGGCAAGGCCGCAACGGTTGAGGCCATTTGCATCGATACCCTTAAAACCCTTCTTTCAGCCTGACTTTTCCAGACGGAGTTTTCATGACTAGCCAATCCGGTCGCATCGTTTATCTCAACGGCGAATTTCTGCCCGAGGCGGAAGCCCGCCTTTCCATCTTCGACCGCGGCTTCCTGTTCGGCGACGGCATTTATGAAGTCACCTCCGTTCTCGAAGGCAAGCTGATCGACAGCGACCTGCACATGGCGCGGCTGGAACGCAGCGCCCGCGAAATCGACGTGCCGCTGCCGGTCACAACAAAGGAAATCGTCGAGGCCGAACGTCGCCTGATTGCCGACAACAACCTTGTCGAAGGCATGATCTACCTGCAACTGACGCGCGGCGCGGAAGACCGCAACTTCCTGTTTTCCGCCGATTTGAAGCCGACGCTGGTGATGTTCACGCAGGCCAAGAAACTCGTCGGCACCGCCGTGGAAGAGGCCGGCATTGCGGTCAAATCCGTTCCCGACCAGCGCTGGGCGCGCCGTGATATCAAGACCGTCTGCCTGCTGCCGCAGGTCATGGCAAAACGCATCGCCAAGGCTGAAGGCTGCGATGAGGCGTGGATGATCGAGGATGGTTTCGTCACCGAAGGCGCATCCTCCACCGCCTATATCATCACCGGCGACAGGAAGATCATCACCCGCGGCAACAGCAACAAGACCCTGCCCGGCTGCACCCGCCTTGCCGCCCTGCAACTGGCCAAGGAGGCCGGTTTCACGCTGGAAGAACGGCCTTTCACGCTGGAAGAGGCGATGAACGCAGACGAAGCCTGCCTGACCAGCGCCTCCAACTTCGTGGTTTCGGTGACGAAGATCGACGGCAAGCCGGTGGGTGATGGCAAACCAGGCGCGATGGTGAAACGCCTGCGCGCGCTCTATCTCGAAAACGCCCACCGCACCGCGATCTGACCGGGATCAATCTTCGAGAACCGCCCATATGCGCTCGACAACGGGACGGCGGTTCTCCTTGGAACGATAAAGCCGGATATCCACGGCAATATCGAAACTGTGATCGGCGGCACGCACCAGCGCGCCGCTATCCAGCTCGTGCCGCATCAGGCTTTCCGGCACCCAGGCAACACCCCATCCCGCCATCGCCATGGCTTTCAGCCCCACCGACATGCTGCCCTCATGCACCCGCTCGAATTTCGGCAGGCGCGCACTCAGGAGATCGCGCAACAGCGGCCCGAAGAACGATGCTTTTTCGTAATCCAGATAGGCAAAGGGTTTTTTCGCGCTTTCCGTCAGGCTGTGCAGCGGTGCGCCGTCCTCTGTGGGGGCGGAAACGGGAATGATGTTTTCCGCGCCAAGCACGCGGAATTCGAAGGTCTGCGCATCGAGCAGCATCGGCACTTCGGGGTGGGCGTAGGTCAGAAGGAAATCGCTCTGCCCGTCCACCAGCGAATTGAGGTTCTCCTCCATGCTGCCGGAATCAGGCCGCAGAACCGAAAACAGCGGTCCCGCCTTCTCGTTCACCCGTTTCAGCCAGTCCGGGAAGAAGGTGAAAGACAGCGTGTGCAGCGCCGTCAGCCGCACTGTTCTGGCATCCTCACCGTCTTCCTGCAACAGGGTGCGACGGGCGTGGTAAAGCTGCTTCAGGGTTTCCTGCGCCACCGGAACGAACTTCACCCCGGCCTCGGTCAGCCGTGAGGGATAGGAAGCGCGATCGACCAGCGTCGCGCCCACCCAGGCTTCCAGCTGCTTGATCCTCCGGCTGAAAGCGGATTGCGTCACATGCCGCTCTTCCGCCGCCTTCGAAAAATTGAGCGTTCCGGCCAGCGCCAGGAAATCCTCGAGCCATTTGACTTCCAAGGGCCTGTTCTCCCACAAAGATGTTGAACCGGCCTTTAGCTGGAACAAGGGTCTTTATTAGGAGCAATAGCAGCTGATTGAAACCCTCTTAAAGGCTTCTTGAATATTCGATCATTCGCGCCCGGCTCGCCACAAGCTCTATCCGGCTGTCGCTCAATTGATTGAGGCAGATGCGCTTCGTCCACGGCCCGTCCGAGAGCGTGAAGAGGAAGCGACCATTGCCGAGCGCCGTCAAAGGCATGGAGCGGCGCGTGGGACCGATACCCATGGTCAGCGACGAACCGGAAATCGTAAATTCCGCCCCTTCGGTAGAGCGCCAAGTTCCGGAAAGCTCATCGGGCACCGCATGGTCGCCAACCGGAAGGAACCGACGAGCGGCGTGGCCTGCCTCGCCGACGATCGCGTCGCCCTCGAGCCTCAGAAGCATCGGAGAGGATGCGGAGCGCGATGACACCCAGCCATCGGCATCTTCATAAAGCGTGTCGTCGCCATCGATGAAGGTCGAGGTACTGCCCTTGATCTCCAGCCACCACGGTCCGCTTTCGGTGACATAGAGGCCTTCCGGCAAGCTGGCGGCGGGTTTGGGTAAAGGCAAACCGGTCAGGGCCGCCATGCTTTCCAGCGCAATCTTGAAGCCGTCGGTATCCTCGCGGTTCGATACCACGACGAAACCCGTGCCGTTTTCCGGATCGAGAAGGAAGTACGTCTTGTAGCCGGGATGCGAACCGCCATGACCGACGAAACGTCTGTCGCCGAGATGTGACCAGCGCAGGCCGAGACCATATTCGCTCATCCGTCCATCGGCGAGCCGCCGCTCGGTGGAAAGCCCGTCCAGAACGGCGGCAAAGCTGCCCTCTCCGCGCATCAGCCCCTGCAGCCAGCGGGTCAGCGCTTCGGCACTGCCGGCAAGACTGCCCGAAGCGGAAATATGCAGCCCCGCCGCCGAAAGTTGCCAGTTGCTTTCAGCCTTCCAGTAACCCGGCACCAATCCGTCCACCGGATCGTTCCAGACGTCCGGCGCCTTTAGGAAAACACCGAACGGTCCGGCAATTTGCGTCTGCACGAAATCGTCAAAACGGAAGCCATGGCGCTCCAGCGCCGCCTCGACCAGACGATAACCGGTATTCGAATAGGAAACCTCGCTGCCGGCCGGAAAGTTCAGCCGGGTCAGCCGCGACAGATAGTCTAGAAGCGGGCCGGCCTTCGTTTCGGTGTAGACGGAAAGACCAAGCAGCGAGAGGCATTCGCGCGTGTCCGGCAACCCGCCGCTCATATCCAGCGCCTGCCCGACAGTGACGTCGCGGAGCGGCGATTGCAGCTCCGGCAGATGCGTTCCGAGCGGATCGTCAAGCCCGATCAGATCGGAATGGGCAAGCACCATGGCGCAGAAGGCATGTTTGGTGACGGATGCGTAACGCACCACGCTTTTCGGCGTGAACGGCGTAAACGTCGAAAGGCTCTCAACCCCGCCCGCATGGGCAAAACGGATGCCATTGAGATCGAAACCGATCACTGCTCCGCCTGGCTCGTTGCCGGCCCATTGCGAGACGAAACTCTCGGCAAGCGTTGAAGCGGCGTTCCAGTCGAATTGCTGTGACATTGTTCGGTCTCGTGTCTTCGTGGGTCTTGTGGGAAGCCTCATACCGCTGCCGCGACCTTCTCGCCGGTGGGAAGAAGAAGCGAGCAGCACCCGCTCGATCTATGTGCGACGTGGGCTCAAGCCGGCTCTTCCAACCGGATACTCAGGCTGCGCAACTCTTCTGTATGCGGGTGTTTCGTGCGGCCTTCGCGCAGATCGCCTGCATTCAGCTGCTCGACCATTTCACCATTCAGCATCACGCCCACCTGTGGGCACAGATGCGCGATAACAGCCAGATTGTGGCTGACGAGGATATAGGTGAGGTTGCGCGCCGCCCGCAGATCCTGCAACAGGTTCAGGATTTCCGCCTGCACTGAAACATCGAGCGCCGAAGTCGGCTCATCGAGCAGCAGGACCTGCGGATCGGCAATCAACGCACGCGCAATCGCCACGCGCTGACGCTGACCGCCGGAGAGCTGGTGCGGGTAACGGAAGCGCACCGCCTGCGGCAGGGCCACATCCGATAGCGCCTGCTGGATGCGTTTTTCGATATTGTCCATGCCGTGCACCAACGGCAATTCGCTGAGAATGCGGTCGATGGTCTGGCGCGGATGCAGCGAACCATAGGGGTCCTGAAACACCATCTGCACCTGCCGGAAGAATTCCGGCGTGCGCTTCAGCGGCGCATCCTTGCCGGCAAAGGCGATGCGGCCTTCCCAGCTTTCATTAAGGCCGGCCATGGCGCGCAGGATGGTGGACTTGCCCGAGCCGCTTTCGCCAACGATGCCGAAGCTGCCGCCCTTTTCGACCGAAAAGGACACGCCCTTCACCACTTCACGGTCGCCGAACTTGATACGGAGATTTTCGACGTCGATCATAGGCTGGACCACGCTGCATCACGGTTGAGAACGGGAAGACGCTCGCGCGGATGCGTCAGCGAGGGAATGCAGTTCAAGAGACCCTGCGTGTAAGGATGCTGTGCTTTCAGGAGTTCGGAAGCCTTCAGTTCCTCCATCACCCGGCCGGAATACATGACAGCCACGCGGTCGCAGAAATGCGAGACAAGCGGCAGGTCGTGGCTGATGAGGATGAGACCCATGCCGCGTTCCGATACCAGCTCCTCGATCAGCCGCAGGATTTCCGCCTGCACCGTGGCATCGAGAGCACTCGTCGGTTCGTCGGCGATCAGAAGCTCGGGATCGGGCGCCAGCATCATGGCGATCATGACACGCTGGCCCATGCCGCCGGAAACCTCGTGAGCGTAGGACGAAGCGACCTGGCGCGGATTGCGGATCTTCACCTGATCGAGCAGAGCGATTGCCGCCTCCATGGCCGCACGCTTGCTGCCGCCCTTGTGGGCGCGCCAGGCTTCCGCGATCTGTGCACCCATGGTCTTGACCGGGTTCAGCGAATATTTCGGATCCTGAAGGATGAAACCTGCCCGTTTTCCCCGGATCTGGCGCATCTGCTTTTCACTGGCGGAAAGCACGTCGATACCGTCAAAGGAGAGCTTGTCGGCCCTGATATCAGCATTGGAGGGCAGAAGCTTCATCAGCGCGCGCGCCGTGAGGCTCTTGCCCGAACCGGATTCACCGACGATACCGAGCTTTTCTGTTCCGAGCTTCATGGAAACACCGCGCACCGCCTCGAAGCGGCTGGTGCGGGTCTGGAACGCGATCTTCAGATTTTCGATTTCGACCAGCATGGCTCAATGTCCCTTCGGGTCGAGCACGTCGCGCAGACCATCGCCAAGGAAGTTGAAGGCGAGCGAGACGAGGAAGATGGCGATGCCCGGAATGGTGGCGACCCACCATTGTTCGAAGATGAAGCGCTTGGCCGTCGCAATCATCGCACCCCATTCCGGCGAAGGCGGCTGCGCGCCCATGCCGAGGAAGCCGAGGCTTGCGGCGGTGATGATGATCGAGCTCATGTCGAGCGTGATGCGCACGATGAGGCTCGGCACGCAGAGCGGCGCGATGTGACGGGCGATGATGCGCCAGGCGGAAGCGCCTGTCAGCCGGTAGGCCGCAACGAAATCGCTGCCGCGAACCGTCATTGTTTCGGCGCGAGCGAGACGCGCATAGGGCGGCCAGGCGGTGAGCGCGATGGCGAGAATGGCGCTTTCGACGCCAGGCTTCAGCGCCGCGACGAAGGCAAGCGCCAGGATGAGGCGCGGGAAGGCCAGGAACACATCGGTCACCCGCATCAACACCGTATCGACGATACCGCCGAAATAACCGGCAATGCAGCCGATGGCGAGACCGATCGGCGCAACGAGAACGACGACGGCAATGACCATGCCAAGCGTGACGCGACCACCATAGAGAATGCGGGAAAGAATGTCGCGACCCAGCTCATCCGTGCCGAACCAGTGCTCGGCACTCGGGAAGGCAAGGCGGTTGCCGAGGTTCTGCGCGGCCGGATCGTAAGGCGCGATGAACGGCGCCAGCAGCGACAGCGCAATGAAGACGATGATGATCGTGAGACCGACCACCGCCAGCGGATTGGACTTGAGGTTCAGCCAGATGCGGTACCGGTTTCCCCAGGCAGCCTGCCTGCGGGAATGCGGCGTCTCATCCAGAGCCCAGTTTCTGAAAGTTGCTAACATCATCGAACGCGGGGATCCATTACTCGGTAAAGTACGTCTGCGAGCAGGTTGAGGCCGACATAGATCAGGCCGATCAACAGGGTCGCTCCGACGACAGGGTTCATGTCCGCGTTCATGAGCGAGACGGTGAGATATTGGCCAAGGCCCGGCCAGCTGAAGACGGTTTCCGTCACCACGGCACCTTCCAGAAGGCCGGCATAGGTGAGTGCGAGAACCGTGACGAGCTGTACGGCAACCGTCGGGAAGGCGTGCCCCCAGATAACGGTCATTGCCGAAAGCCCCTTGGCACGGGCGGTAATGACATATTCGCCCTTCAGCGCATCGATCATGAAGGCGCGTGTCATGCGGGTGATATAGGCCATGCTGAAATAGGCAAGGATGCAGACGGGCTGCACCATATGGGCGATGGCGTCGTAAAACGCGTCCCAGTCGCCGGCAAGCAGCGTATCGACCGTCATCAGGCCCGTGACCGGCGAGATCATGCCGTCATAGATGATGTCCTGCCTGCCCGGTCCGGGTGCGACGCCAAGCGTGGCGTAAAATACCAGCAGCGAAATCAGCGCCAGCATGAAGACAGGCACGGAATGGCCGGCAAGGCAGACGACGCGGATGATCTGGTCCGTCAACTTACCCTGCTTCACGGCGGCCCATACGCCGAGCGGAATGCCGATCAGCGCAGCGAGAATGAGTGCTGCCGTAGCAAGCTCGAAGGTGGCGGGGAAAACGCGCTTGATATCGATCCAGACCGGGTTGCGGGTCAGAATGGAATTGCCGAAATCACCGTGCAGCACTTGCGACACATAGTGGAAAAACTGAACGACCAGTGGCTGGTCCAGGCCCATTTCGGCCCGAACCCGCACAATGACGTCTTCAGGCGCGTTGTCGCCGACTGCCGCAATGACGGGATCGACAGGCATGACGCGCCCGATCAGGAAGGTGATGACCATCAACCCGAACAGCGTCAGAATGACGCTGCTCAGTGTCGACGATATGCTTTTGACGCGCTTGTTCAATGTTACGCTTTCTTAGCATCGTGGTAGGAATTGCCCTCGGAGAGAACGCCGAGTTCAAAGCCGGAAACGCCCTTGCGGAACGCGGCAGTCTTCGTCGTCTGGAACATGAAGACGAAGGGGCTGTTTTCCATATGCTCGCGCTGCAGCGCTTCATAAAGCTCGATGCGCTTTGCCGGGTCCTTCTCGTCGCGGGCGGCTTCTGCCTTCGCGGCAAAGTCGTCGTTCTTGAAGCGCGAACGCCACAGGAAGGGCTTGGACTTGGCGTCGTCGCCATTGTCCTTGTTGATGTTGAAGACATCGGCATTGGAATGCGGATCGAAATAATCCGTGCCCCAGGCGGAAAGCGCCATCTGGTGTTCGCGGCCGCGCATCTTGGTCAGAACCTGACGGTTCTCGGCAGATTGCAGACGCACCTTGATGCCGATATCGGCAAGGTTTGCCTGGATGGCCTGCGCCAGATCCGGGTAAGGCTGGGCGGAATAGTGATCCATGGTGATTTCGAAACCGTCGGCAAGACCGGCTTCCGCCATCAGCGCCTTGGCCTTTTCGACATCGCGCTGGTACGGCGTGTCGTTGACGGCGCCGGGGAAACCTTCCGGCTCGAAGCTCTGGTGAACCTTGTGCGTCAGCGGCACGATGTTTTCCTGCATGCCCTTGTAGTCCAGCGCCCATTTGATGGCCTGCCAGACCTGTGGCTTGGCAAGGTTCTCATTGCCCTGATTGAGCGAGATCAGCACCAGCGAGGCGATGCTCTTGCGCTGCAACTCGATGTTGGCGTCGTTCTGGACGGTACGCAGCTGTTCCGAGGTCAGGTCGCGGGCAATGTCGATATCGCCCTTCTGCAACATCAGAAGCTGGGAAGACGGATCGGTGACATGGCGCAGGATGACGCGCTTGATGTTACCCTTGTAGGGGCCATTCGGGTTGACGGTGAGCGCTACGCTCTCGCTCGGCTTCCAGGCCTGCAACATGAAATCGCCGGAACCGGCGCTGTTTTTCTGCAGCCAGCCATTGCCGAGGTCTTCGCCCGAGGCATTTGCCAGCACGGCCTTCTTTTCAACGATCGCGCCGATATTGGCGGAGAGGCAATAGAGCAGGAACGAGATTGCGGTCGGCTTTGCCGTCGTCAGCTTCACTGTCTTTTCGTCGGCGGCAACGATGGTGGTTTCGGCATTGTCAGGCGTGAAGCCGAACTGGCCGATGATGAAGGCCGGGCTCTTGTTCATCTTGATGGCGCGCTGCAGCGAAAAGGCCACGTCTTCCGCGGTCACTTTCGCACCGCTCGAGAAGGTCGCATCGTCACCGATCACAAAGGTGAAAACCTTGCTTTCCGCATCGGCTTCCCAGGACTTCGCGATGACCGGATCGACCTTGGTGGAATCTTCACGGTTCGCCCGCACCAGCTTCTGGTACATGTTGGACATGATTTCACCGCCGACGGCTTCGAAACCCTCATGCGGATCAAGGCTCGTCATGTTGTCCAGCTGCTGCGCGACCACCAGAATATCCTTGGGCGTCGCAGCAAATGCCGGAATGTGCGCATAGGACAGGAACGGTACGGCAGCGCCGGCAATCAGCAGGTTGCGTCTTGAAATCATCGAAAATCCCCTTTCGGACCTTATTTTTCGGAAACGGTATGGGTTCGCCCCAATCCAGTCATTTTTTTTATGTTTTCCCGCGATTACCACGAGCAAACGAGGCGCGACCAATTCCAAATTTGGCAGAGCCTATGCACGGATTGCATTTGCTCCGACCTTGACCTTTCATCTACCAATTCTCAAAAGTCTGACGACCGCGCGCCCGCGCCCCGCCCGTATCCAAAGGTGAATGACCATGACCGATGAAAAAACCGTACCCGTCTTCGACGGCCACAACGACGTGCTTCTGCGGTTATGGCGATCGGGCAATACCTCTCCCGAAACGCTTCTCATCGAGGGTGATACGGTCGGCCACATCGACCTGCCGCGCGCCAGGAAGGGCGGGTTGGCCGGTGGCCTCTGCGCCATCTACGTCCCCTCGCCCAGCATGGAGAAGGACGCGAACGGCGACTTCACGACACCGGCTGAAGCGGACGCGCTGAAGGCGACGCTTGGCATGGCGGCCCTGCTGTTCCGCGCCGAGAAACAATCAGGCGGTGCGCTGAAAGTCTGCCGCACGGCCGCCGAGATCCGCAGCGCGATGGCAGAGGGCGCCTTTGCCTCCGTCTTCCATATCGAGGGCGCAGAAGCGATCGGCGCCGATCTGGATGCGCTGCATGTTCTCCACGAGGCTGGCCTTCGCACGCTCGGCCCGGTCTGGAGCCGCCCGAACATCTTCGCCTACGGCGTTCCCTTCCGCTTCCCGTCGACACCGGATATCGGCCCCGGCCTCACCGATGCCGGAAAACGGCTGGTAAAGACCTGCAACGAACTGAAGATCATGGTCGACCTGTCCCACATGAACGAACAGGGTTTCTGGGACATCGCGAAGATTTCGGACGCACCGCTGGTGGCGTCCCATTCCAACACCTATGCGCTGTGCAACCACAGCCGCAACCTGACGGACCGCCAGCTGGACGCGATCCGCGACACAGGCGGTCTTGCCGGCATCAATTTCGGCGTTCTGTTCCTGCGCCAGGACGGCGTGAAGAACCCGGCTACCGATCTTGGCGAACTGGTCCGCCATGTCGACTATATCGTCAACCGCATCGGCATCGATCACGTCGCACTCGGCTCGGATTTCGACGGCACCACCATTCCAGCAGCCATGAAGGATGCGGCCGATCTGCAATTGCTGGTCACAGCCCTACGCAACGGCGGTTATGACGACGCCGCACTCGCCAAGATCTGCCATGGCAACTGGGTACGCGTGCTGGAGAAAACGTGGGGCGCGTAACGCGCCCCGACTTTGGCATTCTCCCCGGACTTCCGTGCCGGAGACATGAAGCGGCAGGCCTCAGGCCTTTGCCGCTTTCTTTTTGCCCGTGGACCGAAACGCCAGCAGGCCTGCGACCAGACCAGCAATGGCCCATTTGATCGGTAGTACATCCGCCGTCTCGCTACGGATCGGCAGAACGGTCACTGTTCCCGGACGCGATTCATATCCGGCCTGCCCGCCGGCCTTCGCATCAGCGATCTGCTGCGGCGAGACAACCCATTCGGCGCCCCGCATCTTGTCATAAGCCATGTAGCCGCCGCCCACCAAAAGGGCTGCGATCAGCGAAATTACTATTCTTGTAGGCATGTTCATTTTGCATTTCCTTCAATTGAAAGAAGCGTTTAATCACATCAAACATCGCCTCCAAGCAATCGGAACGTTTAATTCACGGAGTTTTTGATCTAAAATTTGAACATCGCTCTTTTTGGTTGCATTTTTCATTTTAACGGCGAAAATCCCGTTGGTTTGTCGCCAAACTTCACATCGACACGTCACGCATTTCTGCTAAGCAAATTTCCTCAACCGAAACGAATTAGCGACACAATCCTGTGGTTCGCCAACCAAGGGACTGGCGCTGGAAAAAGCAAATGGCAGACAAGAGCGAAATTATACAGACCGATATTACCGAATCCCCGGTTGAAAGCTTCTTTGCCAGAAACCGGCCCTATCTGACGGCCATCGCCATCACGCTCATCTTCGTGATGATGACGTTTGCGATTTACCGCCTCACATCCGAAGTGCGGTACGATGATGTGATCGCAGCCCTTCTGGACACTTCGCTTCCGGCCATTCTTCTTGCAATGGTCTTTACGGCGCTGAGCTTCCTGTCGCTGATTTTCTATGACGCCAACGCGATCGAATATGTCGGCAAAAAGGTGCGCTTCCCGTCCATGGCGGCCACCGCTTTTGCCGCTTACGCCATCGGCAACACTGCTGGATTTGGCCCCTTGAGCGGCGGCGCCATACGCTTTCGCGCCTATTCCAGGCTGGGACTTTCGCCGGGTGACATCGCCCGTGTCATCGCCTTCGTCACGCTGTCCTTCGGGCTGGGGCTTTTGTCGGTCAGCGCCCTTTCGACCTTCATCGTCGCACCACGCATCGCCGCCATCATCGGTCTCGACCCGACTGTTCTAAGGGGCGGAGCGCTCGCCGTCATTGCCGTTCTCGTTGCCACCGCCTATATCGGCCGCAACGGCAAGGCGATCCGGCTTGGCAAATGGCGACTGCGCCTTCCCGACAGCCGCACCTCCTCGCGCCAGTTCCTCGTCTCCGCCTTTGATATCGCCGCCTCCGCCTCCGTGCTTTACGTGCTCCTGCCCGAGACGCATCTCGGCTGGCCGACATTCTTCGCGATCTATGCCACCGCCGTTGGCCTTGGCGTTCTCAGCCACGTTCCCGCCGGTCTCGGTGTGTTCGAAACGGTCATGGTAGCCGGGCTCGGCAACGCGATCAGCGTCGATCAGCTGCTCGGAAGCCTCGTTCTTTATCGCGTCATCTATCACGTCCTGCCGCTGGTTGTTGCCATTCTGGTAATGATCGTTTCCGAAATGAAGCAGTTCGCGGCCAAGCCGGTGGTCTCCGATATCAGCCAGCTTGCCGTGCGGCTGGCGCCGCCGCTGCTCTCGACCTTCGCGATCATTCTCGGCACCATGCTGATCTTTTCGAGCGTGACGCCGACGCCCGGCAGCAATCTGGATTTCCTGTCGAATTTCGTGCCACTGCCGATCATCGAGGCGGCGCACTTTCTGACGAGTATTCTCGGCCTCGGCCTCGTTGTCGCCTCCCGCGGCCTCGGGCAGCGGCTGGATGGGGCGTGGTGGATTGCCCTTGTCGCTGCATCGCTGGCGCTCATCCTGTCGCTGGTGAAGGCGATCGCCGTTTTCGAGGCAATCTTCCTCGGCATCTTCATCGCGGCGCTCGCCCTCAATATGCGCAGCTTCAACCGTCATGCCTCGCTGGTCAAACAGGCGCTGGGACCAAGCTGGCTCGCCGCTATGGCCGTCATCATCGCCGGCGCGGCAACGATCCTTCTGTTCGTCTACCGTGACACCGATTACAGCCACACATTGTGGTGGGAATTCGAGTTCTCCGAGGAAGCACCGCGCGGTCTGCGCGCCCTTCTCGGCCTGGTGCTCGCTTCCTCGACCATTGCAATTTTCAGCCTGATGCGGCCGGTCACCTTCAAGCCGGACTCCATCCAGCCGGAAGACGTTGAACGTGCAACCGACATCGTCATGCAGCAGGACTCGGCCGATGCCAATCTGGTGCGCATGGGCGACAAGCATGTGATGTTCTCGGAAAGCGGCAGCGCCTTCATCATGTACGGCATTCAAGGCCGGTCATGGATAGCCTTCGCCGACCCCGTCGGCAACGAAGAGGATTTTCCCGATCTGGTCTGGCAATTCGTGGAATCCGCCCGTTCGGCGGGTGCGCGCGCCGCCTTCTACCAGATTTCGCCCTTCCTCCTGTCCCATTGCGCCGATGCGGGCCTGCGTGCCTTCAAGCTTGGCGAACTGGCGCTGGTCGATCTTACCGCATTCGAATTGAAGGGCGGCAAGCTCGCGACCCTTCGCCAATCACTGAGCCGCGGCGCCCGCGACGGGCTGACCTTCGAAGTTGTCGAGCAATCGCATGTTGCCGATATTCTGGATGATCTCAAGCAGGTCTCGGATGGCTGGCTCACCCACCACAATACAAGGGAAAAGCGATTTTCTCTCGGTGCGTTCGAGCCCAACTACATTCTCTCCCAGCCCGTCGCCGTGCTGCGCAAGGATGGCAAGATCACCGCCTTCGCCAATCTGATGGTGACGGACACCAAAAAGGAAGCCACCGTCGATCTCATGCGCTTTTTACCGGATGCACCGCGCGGCTCGATGGATTTCCTCTTCGTCAGCATCATGCAGCATCTACGCGAGGCGGGATATGAAAGCTTCAATCTCGGCATGGCACCCATGTCCGGCATGTCGAAGCGCGATGCGGCACCGGTCTGGGACCGCATTGGCAGCACGCTTTTCGAACATGGCGAACGTTTCTACAACTTTAAGGGCCTTCGTGCGTTCAAGACGAAGTTCCACCCGAAATGGGAACCGCGTTACCTCGCCGTACAGAATGGCGCAGACGCCGCTCTGGCGCTGATGGACGCGACGGTTCTGATCAGTGGCGGTGTCAGAGGAGTGATCGGAAAATGAGAAAATACAGCATGCTGAAGGCAGCGCTTGCCGCTTCCGCCCTGTTCCTCTCCCCGTTGTTTGCTTCCAGTGCCGCCTTTTCGCAGGACAAGCCAGCCTATGACACCGGCATGATCCCCGCCGAGCACATCATGGTGCCTGATGGCGAAATTCTCGCCAGCGTCTTCCTGATTTCCGATGCGGACGGATGGACCGGCACCGACGAAGAACGCGCCAAAGCACTGGTGGAAAAGGGTGCCGCGGTGGTCGGCATCGATTTCAAGGAATATCTTAAGGCACTCGAGGCCGATGATGACGAGTGTATCTATATGATCTCGGACATCGAGTCGCTGTCGCAGCAGATCCAGCGCACCGCCGGGACCGCCAGCTATCGCCAGCCTATCCTCACCGGCATCGGCAAGGGCGGAACGCTGGCGCTCGCCATGATCGCGCAAAGCCCGGTCTCCACCGTTCAGGAAGCCATCGCGGTCGACCCCAAGGCTGGCCTGCCGCTTGAGAAGATACTCTGCACCCCCGCCACCAAGGACAAGGTGGACGGTGAAACGGTTTATGGCCTGACCGATGGCCCGCTGCCAGCTCCTGTCAGCGTGCTGTTCACGCCCGATGCGGATCAGAAGGGCCGCGACCACGTTAACGCCCTGGTGAAGCTTCATCCCGATATCGAAGTGACTGATGTGACAGGCAAGGCGGATGAGATCTTGTCTCAGACCCTGTCCGACAAGGTCGATGCGGCGGGCGATACCAGCAGCCCGCTAGGCCTGCCGATCACGGTTCTCGAAACGAGCCCGGCGATGGACACCATGGCGGTGATCTATTCCGGTGACGGCGGCTGGCGCGATCTGGACGAGGAAGTCGGCGGCGCGCTGCAAAAGCAGGGGATACCTGTGATCGGCGTCGATGCCCTGCGTTACTTCTGGAAAGAAAAACAACCGCAGGAAGTGGCCAATGACCTTGCGCGCATCATCGACACCTACCGCAAGGAATGGAAGGTTCGGAACGTCGTGCTGATCGGCTATTCCTTTGGCGCCGATATCATTCCCGCCACCTATAATCTCCTGCCCGAACGCGCGAAATCCCATGTCGTGCAGCTGACGCTGCTTGGACTTTCGACCGAAGTCGATTTCGAGATTTCCGTCCAGGGCTGGCTCGGCGTTGCCGGCGAAGGCAAGGGCGGCAAGACCATCGACGACATCGTCAAGATCGATCCGAAGCTGGTGCAATGCGTCTATGGCACGGAGGAAGAAGATGAAGACCCCTGCCCCGGCCTGAAGGCAAAGGGCGTGGAGACGGTCGGCATCGAAGGTGGCCACCATTTCGATGAGGACTATGAGGGGCTTGCCAAGCGCATCGTGACCTCCCTGAAAACCCGGCTACCGAAATAGGCTGTCGCAACCTCTGCGGCTTCGGGAGAATTCCCGAAGCCCATACTTCCATCAGAATTCAATCACCTGAAGCGCCGCCGGCAGGATGTCGGCTCCCCGACTTACCGATCTCGGCTCGCAGACCTTCCTTGAAGGTTCCACGCATCACGGCCATACTTGCGGAATCGATTAAACTATTATTCAAAAGAAATATGCTGGCGGCGGATATCCATGGCATTTCCGCAACCATGCTTCTGTTGATTGCCAATCATAGATTTTATATTTCCCGACCGGTTCAGGGGCCGCCGCATGCTCGCACGAAAGACCAAAACTCCAGTTCTCGTGGAACGCATCGACCAGTTCGTCGGTCGGGTCAGGGAGGCGATGAAAAGCAGCGAGGCGTTGCGAAACAAAAAAATCCGCGATCTTTGGGACGCAGAGGTCCGCTACCATTTCGACAATGGCCGCACGGAAAAGACGCTCGAACTTTACATCATGAAATATCGCTATGCCCTGAAGGCCGAATTTGGCGCAAAGAGCACCCCACTTGCCATCTGCAACATGAAAAAGCTGCGGGAGCGGCTGAAGACCTATATAGAGCGGGCCGACTATCCGAAAACCGGCGTGGCGACCTCCATTGTCGAAAAGATCGAGCGGGCGGAGTTCAACACCGCCGGCCGCAAGCCGACAGTGCTTTTGCGGATCGCGGATTTTATTGCAGCGATGAACGGCCTGGGCTCGAAAGAAGAGATGCAGGCCTTGTGGGACGCCGAAATCGCCGTCATGAAGGGCCGCGCCCAGACGACGATCATTTCCTACATCACCAAATATCGTAACGCCATCCGCGAAGCCTTCGGTGACGACCATCCGATGCTGAAGATCGCCACCGGCGATGCAGCGATGTACGACGATGCGCGCCGGGTCAAGATGGAGAAGATCGCCAATAAGCATGGTGCGCTGATCACGTTCGAAAATTACCGGCAGGTTCTGAAGATTTGCGAGGATTGTCTCAAGTCCAGCGATCCGCTGATGATCGGCATCGGCCTGATCGGCATGACGGGGCGACGCCCCTACGAGGTCTTTACGCAGGCCGAGTTTTCACCCGCCCCCTATGGCAAGGGCGTTTCCAAATGGAGCATCCTGTTTAACGGCCAGGCCAAGACGAAGCAGGGCGAAGGAACGAAATTCGGGATTACCTACGAGATCCCGGTCCTTGCACGCTCCGCAACCATCCTGTCCGCCTACCAGCGCCTGCGCGAAAGCGGGCAGGGAAAATTGTGGCACGGCATGTCGATCGACGATTTTTCATCGGAAACCCGCCTGCTGCTTCGGGACACGGTTTTTAATCTGTTCGAGGATTTCTGGCCGAAGGAAGAACTGCCCAAGCCCTATGGCTTGCGGCACCTTTATGCGGAGGTGGCGTATCACAATTTCGCGCCGCCCCATGTCACCAAGAACAGCTATTTCGCGGCCATCCTCGGACACAACAATAACGACCTCGAAACCTCGCTGTCCTACATGACCTACACGCTGCCGGAAGATCGCGACGATGCATTGGCGCGAGCCAAACGCACGAATGAGCGCACATTGTTGCAGATGGCGACCATCGCCCCCGCCTCCCGCAAGAACCCGTAGCGGTACCCGGAACTGCACTAGAAAAAGCCTCTAATCCGGCCTTGCCTCAGGATAGCGCTGAACACGCTGCCAGCGGTATTTTCGCATGTCTGTCCCAACAGCCCGGACAAATGTGCCGCCCTCAGCTTTTGCCAAGTCTTCCCCCTTTGTCTGCCGGCGTGGTGTTGGCGTTGGCGCTTGGGGCCGCTTCTGCCTGCACGCGATCTGAACGCAGCCACGCACCAAACAATCAATATAAATCTCAACTAATTTAATAATACAAAATATTTATCCTAAATATTACTTTTAATTATACAGCTACGCGCAAGACTATACTGCAATTATCCGCTTCATAACTGGCTCACGCACAGATTTTGCCATAGTTTTTTCGGAGACACATGGTGCTGCCCGCATATACGACTTACGCTCTTTACAATCGTGATATGGAATTGTCGCTGAAACGCGTCGCGAACGACCCCGTCGTATCGCGCGACGCCAAATATTATGCGGATAATATCGGCAAGGTCAAAAACCTCGACGCGTTCCTGAAGGACTTCCGGCTCTATTCCTACGCCATGAAGGCACATGGACTGGAGGAAATGATCTATGCCACCGCCTTCATGAAAAAGGTGCTGGAAAGCAATCTCAACGATCCGAACAGCTTCGCCAACAAACTGAAGGATACGCGATACCGCGACTTTGCTGCCTCTTTCGATTTCGGCACGATCAAAGCGGAAAAATCGGTTCAGACAAAATCCCAGCAGGACCGGTTGATTGCCACCTATCATGCTACGATCGAACAGGAAGGCGCCGAATTAAAGGAAGAGACCCGTTTTTACAACATGGCCATCGAGAAGGTCGGGCATGTCGACGATATCTTCAAGAACACGCGGCTTCGGGATTATATCTTCAAATCCTTCGGCATCGACCCCGAGACCTTCAGCTACAAGCACGTCAAAAACGTTCTGACGAGCGATATCAGCAATGCCGATAGCTACATCAACAAGACCTACAAGTCATTGATCCCGGAGTGGAAGGCAAAGGCGGCCGATCTGCGCATAGAACGTGCAGGCGTCGCGTCCACCGACAAACCGGCGCTCGCAAAGATCGACTACCTGATCAGCCAATATAACAAGCGTATCAACGATGCCAACAAACTGTTCGAGATGGCGGCCGCGTTTAATTTCCGGGACGACGGCCGCGTAGATGACGGCATGCCGGCGCAGACGGCTGCGCAGAGGCGACTGATTAACGAAACCTACGTTCTTTCAAATCCCCGCCTGACGCAGGCCGGAGCTGTTCTCAACCGCGAGTATTTCGCGGACAAGATGAAAACCATCACCGACGCCAGCCAGATGACGCAGTTTGCGCGCCTGAGAACGATGCTCATCGTCAGCTTCAATCTGACGGACAATGATGAAACGGACAAGAAAATCGGCTGGGCCGTCTTGCAGGATCCGAATGATCCGAAAAGCCCTATCCACAAGGAGAAGGACAAAGGTCTTGTCGATCTGGCACGCGCCTTCAATTTCGGTGCGGATGGCAAGATCAAGACCGGCAAGGTCGCGCAGACCGCCGAACAGCTCAACACCATGATGAACCTCTACTTCAGCCGTTACGATGACAAGGACGAAGCAGCGGACGAAAAGGCAATCAAGAACTACCAGCGCTATATCGGCCTGACGAAAAATCTCGAGGATTTTCTGTCGAACGCGCAGGGCGCGGTCATCATTCGAAACTTCGCCCTGAAGGCCTTCGATATTACCGCTGAAGAAGCCTCGTCCTTCACGCTGAAACGGGTATTTACCAGCGATCTGTCAGACCCGAAAAGTTACGTTTACACTTTGAAAGACGAGCGTTTCGTGCGGCTGGCCAAGGCTTTCAACTTTGATGCCGAGGGCAAGATCGGCTCACCCCGGCTCGCCCAGTCGGAAAACGAGATCACCCGAATATCACGAAATTATCTGAAGGAAGTTACCCGTTGGGACAAGGACAAAAAGGTCAGGGAGAAAGGCGAAAAGGAGGTCACCTACTATCGCCAGAAAATGGAAACGATTGAAACCGTCGATCAATTGCTCTCCGACCGCCGCCTTCTCGATTTCATGCTGATTGCGCAGCGTATCGACCCCAAAACGGTCACCACCGACTACCTCAAGAAGATCTTCAAGTCCGACCTCAAGGACCCCAAAAGCTTCGCCAATACGGAAAAAGATGCCCGCTTCCGCGCACTTGCCGGCTCCTTCAATTTCGACGCCAAGGGGAATATCGTCGCGAAAGCCGGCCAGAGCGTGCAGAACACCCGCAGCCTCATGGAAACACGCGACAAATATGTTCGGCAGACGCTGGAACAGCGGGTCGGCGAAGAAAATTCCGGCGTTCGCCTTGCGCTCTATTTCAAGCGCATGGCCGCCAGCATTTCCAATCCCTACGACATACTCGCCGACAATGCGCTTGCGGAGTTCACCCGCACCGCCCTTGGAATTCCCGCAGAAACCGCAAACTCCAAGGTGGATGCGCAGGCAAAGATGATCGAGAAGAAACTGAAGATAAAGGACCTGCAGGACCCCAAGAAGGTCGAAAAACTGGTCAATCGCTTTTTGCTGACATTCGAAGCGAACAACGCAACGTCGGATCCGCGTCTCGCTCTATTCGGCAGCGGCAGCACGTCCATCAGCGGCAATACACTCGCGACGTTGGGGCAACTCCGCAGCCGCCGCAGAGGTTAGACCATCTATTAGTGCTGGCCGCAGGTTTTGCCCTGCGGCCAACATCATCTTAGTCAAACCCGCCCGTCGCCTGAAGTGCGGTAGAGCAGGGTCAATACGGTCAAAGCCAGCCCGACCAGCGCGATCGAGCCGAAAATGTAGAAGTTCCACTCCGGAGCCAGGCCCCGTTGCAGCACGAGACCGCCGATCATCGGACCGGCGATGCCGCCCAGCCGCCCGACGGCTAGGGAAAAGCCAAGACCCGTACCGCGAATATGGACAGGATAAAGCCGTCCCACCAGAACATTTGCAAGAATCTGGGTTCCAATCGTTCCCGCACCCGCAAGGGCAACGAAAAGATAGAGCAACGGCCCCTTGTTTACCGTCAACGCCCAGATCGAGGCCGCGCCAATGGCAAACAGGACGGCCACAACCACCTTGACGTTACCCTTGTCGGCGAAACGCCCGCCGATGAGAATGCCAATTGCGGCTCCGACATTGAGCATGATGGAAAAGCTGAGCGCCGAACTGATGTCGTAGCCCATCTTGTTCATGATGGTGGGCAGCCAGTTGACCATGCCGAAGGTCAGCAGAAGCGAGCAAAAGTGAATGCCCCAGGCATTCAGCGTTGAAAGCAGCCGGCCTTCCGAGAAGAGGGCGCCCACGCCGCCCTTTTGGATCTTGGCATGCGGCGTAATGCGTTGCAGGCCGTAAGTGTCGCAAATCCCGTCTGCCTCTGCCTGCCGGCCCTTGCTTGCCAGCCATTCCGGCGATTCCGGCAGGAACCGCATGAAGATCGGCAGAAGAATAAGCGGCAGGCCGCCGATCAGCATCAATGGCCGCCAGCCATAGCTCTCCAGAAGCAAAATACCCATGAGGCCGGAAATGATGCCGCCGATAAGATAACCGAGGAACGACAGGGAGTTTGCCTGTGCCCTGCGCTTGGGCGGCGAGAACTCCAGCACCAGCGCCGTCACCGTCGGCAGGAGCGCGCCAAGGCCGAGACCGGCGAAGAAGCGCGTGATTTCGAAAGCAAGAAAGTTCGGCGTCATGGCCGAGGCGATCATCATCGCTGAAAATCCGGCAAGGCTGATGAGAACGACCTTCCGGCGGCCGATACGGTCCGCCATGGTGCCGGCAAACAGCGCGCCGAGCAGCATGCCCACCAGCGTCAAGGCGGCAGCCCGCCCGACCATGGCTGGATTGAGCGCCCATGCGCCTTCTTTCAGCAACGCCGGTGCAACCGCGCCGTAAACGACAAGATCGTAACCGTCGAACATGATCATCAGGCCGCATGTCGCGATGACGCCAGCCGGGTTCTTCGTCCGCACCGAGGCGGCGCTCATATAGTTCGTGGACATATTCCTCCCTTTCACGCATGAACGCGCCACCCGGAATGGATCGACGTCTTCCCGTTCCTGCGATTGCTCCCTGGGTGCCCGGCTTGCTCCACCCTGATGTGCGTCTCGCTCCTGTCAAGACACATATCGCCGGTATCACCCGCCTTCGATTAAATGTTGCGTTTGCAAAAATTGCAATTGAAATATTAACAATCGCCAACAGCCATTGCAGGCGTGGTTTTCAGTCGCCTTGCAGCCCCGAAATCCTCGACAAAGTCGGCGTCCAGTTCAAAATACGAATGCGGTTATAGACGCCGTGAATGACAAAAGGGTCGGCGTCGCTAAAAGCCATGACGTCCTCGATACAGCGGGCTTCAGCAATGATGAGGGCCGCGGCAGACCCTCCGCTTTCCGCCTGCATCGGGCCGGATGCGAGAATTCTGAATCCTTCCGGAACGCCATCTTCGTTGCGTAAATGAGCCTTGTGGGCACTCATCTGCGCCAACCTTTGCTCAGCGGCAGCGGGATCACTTTCAGCAAAACGCACATAGAGCCGGGGACGGTCGCTACCGCGGGTCATCGGGCGAGCACGAAATCGTGGTCCACCGACCAGAACCAGCCGTTGGCGAACCCCAGCTCCTGCGCCCTCTGCGCATCCTCCACCCGCTGAAAATCGGCCAGCAGGCTTTCCTTCACACCGAAAACCGCATCCGAACGAATGTAAGGATCATCAGGGTCGAAAATATGCGTGACGAGCGTGGTGAAGCCTTCTGCCGAAACGATGTAGTGCAGATGCGCTGGTCGGTAGGGATGACGCCCCATGGCCCGCAGAAGCTGCCCCACGGGGCCATCATCCGGTATCGGGTAATATTTCGGCTTCGCCGCCCGGAACCAGTAGCGTCCGTCCTCACCGGTGACGAATACGCCACGCAGGTTGAAATCGGGCTGAATGCCCTTCTGCTGCACGTCGTAGAAACCTTCGTCATTGGCCTGCCAGACGTCAATGCGGGCGCCTGCGACCGGCACTCCGTCGGTGTCGAGAATGCGGCCGGTTACCAGCATCTCCTCGCCCTTGCCGTCGAGGCAGATATTGGCGCCCATCGGCATCTCAGGCGCATCGGCCACATGAAAAGGCCCGAGAACGGTGGATTCCGACGCGCCGCTCGGCTTGCGGTGGTTGATCGCATCGACCAGCATGGAAACGCCGAGAATATCGGAAAAAAGGATCCACTCCTGCCGCCATTCATTGCAGATCTGGCCGACCTCGGTCAGAAAATGGATCGCCTTCATCCATTCCTCTTCAGTCGGCTCAATCTCTTTCACCGCCTCGTGAAGCTTGCGGGTGACGACCGCCATGATCTCCTTGAGACGCGGATCGTCACAATCGCGCATACGGGCAATCACGGTTTCGGCCGAACGTTCCTCGACGAAATAGCCGTCGTCACCGGTTGTTTTCATGTCCATAATGTCCTCCTCCCATCATTGCCGCTCCCTGCTTGCCGGATCACTCCGGCCTTGCGCCCTCGAAGGCGCGTTGCAACAGGGCGCGGATCGCGGTTTTTTCAACTGGCCGCGGGCACCAGTAAGGATTGGCGGTCGCAAGCTCGGCCATAGCGTCGAGATCTTCCCCGCCAACACCGAGTGCTGCAAGGCTTGCCGGCGCGCCCAGCCGGGCGGCAAAATCGTAAAGACCCGTCCCTGCCCTGCCACCGACAAGTGCGGCCAGCGGCGCAAGCTGATCCGGCACCGCCTGTTCCACATAAGCGATGGTGTACGGCAGAAGCACCGCATGGGTTTCCGCATGCGGCAGGTCCAGACTGCCGCCCAGCGTATGGCAAAGCTTGTGATGCAGCGACATGCCAACAGCGCCAAGCACCGTGCCACACAGCCACGCGCCGTAAAGTGCCGTTTCGCGCGCCTTGGTATCTTGCGGCTCCATCCTCACACCGGGAAGCGCCTCGATCATCGCCCGCAACCCTTCCACCGCCATCATACTGGCGATCGGATTGCGATCCCGAGCATAAAGCGCCTCTGCCGCGTGGGCCATGGCGTTTAGCCCGCTGGTCATGCTGATACCAACCGGTAATCCAAGTGTCAGCTCGGCGTCGTAAATCACCACTTCCGGCAGGATTTCCGGACCGCGCAGGGTGGTCTTCACTCCATTTTCCGTCTGGCCAAGAATGGGCGTCACCTCAGAGCCGGCATAGGTCGTTGGAATGACGATCTGGGGCGCATCGGTGCGCAAGGCAATGGCCTTTCCAAGACCGGTGGTAGAGCCGCCGCCGAGCGATACGACGCAATCGGCACCGGCAGCGCGATAGGCCTCGACCGCCCTTTTCGTCACCTCGACCGGCGTATGCATGGCCGCATCGGAAAAAACACCGGCAGCCAATGGGCCAAGCCGGGCGGCCAAAGCCTCCGCATCGCCCTTCTGGTGGGGTGTGGAAAGCACCAACGCCCGTGACAGCCCGAGGCGACGGATTTCCTCCGCCACCCCCACGGAGCTACCCGTGCCAAAGACGATGCGGGCCGGGGCCGTCGTATAGACGAACGGCTGCATGGCTCAGGCTCCGTCGAGCTTGAACAGGCGGCGCGCATTGGTGCGGCCGATCTTTACCCGGTCGGCCTCGGCAATGCTCGTCGCATTGAACCAGTCGGAGGCATGATCGATGTTCTCGAAGGGCCAGTCGGTGGAGAATAGGATGCGGTCGGCACCGATTTCCAGAATGGCATCGATCAGGGTCTGGGTGCGGAAATTGCCAGAGGTGGTGATGTGGAAATTCTCGTTGAAATAATCCATGAAACGGCGCTTGGCCGGATAGCGCGGCGGCAGCTTCACCCAGGCATTGCGGTGGTCGATGCGCCACATCATGTAGGGCAGGCCCTCGCCCATATGGCCAAGAATGATGTTGAGGCGCGGATGCTCGTCGAACAGGCCTGATGCCATGAGGCGCAGCGCGTGAACCGCCGTTTCCTGCGCAAACGCCCAGGTGGGGCCAAGCAGCCAGGGGTGGCCGTCATAGATGCGGGAATCCTGCGGTAGCGGATTGCGCGGATGCAGATAGAAAGGCACATCAAGCTTTTCCACCTCGCCCCAGAATGGACGATATTGCGGCAGGTCGTAATAAAGCGGTGTCTGGCCATCGCCCTCCTGGCTGAAGCCGTTGACGAGCGCGCCGACGAAACCGAGATCGTTGACGCAACGCTGAAGCTCCTCGGTCGCCGCATCCGGGTCCTGCAACGGCAGGGCTGCGAAGGCGAGGAAGCGGTCCGGCCGCTTGGCGCATTCTTCAGCCAGGACGTCATTGGCGCGGCGCGCAATCTCGATCGCCTTCTTCTTGTCGGGAATAGCCTGCACCGCCGGCGCATTCAACGACAGGATCATGGTTTCGATGCCATGCGCATCCATCAGCTTCAGGCGCGTATCCTGAATGTCGAGTAGGCGATGCTGCAGTTCCTTCCAGTAATCACCGGGCACGAACCCGGCCGAATCCTGAAGTGTTTCCGGGATTGCGAAATGCTCTTCGAGAGCGACCTTGCCTTGCATGTTATTTCCTCCGAAAATCGCTGTTCAGTTGCCGCCACGTGTGCGGTCAATATTGGCCCTTGGGTTCCAGGCCGAGCATGCTCTGGCCGATCATGGTGCCCACGGCATCCCAGTTCATGCTGATATGGCGGCCCACCGCATTCGCATCCCGCCAGGCCCGCTGGACCGGATTGGAAAGATCGAGCCCGACACCGCCGGTGGAATCGTTGAGTGCCTGCACGGCGCGCAGCGCCAGAGAGACCGAAAAGGACTGGCCGCGACGGCTCAATAGCCGGTCGTCCACCGAAAATTCCGCCCGCCCTTCAAGCCTTGCCTGTGAGAGTGCCTGAGCCCGCGCAACGTCGCGCAACAGGATTTCACAAGCGGCATCCACGCTCGCAGCGGCTTCCGCGACACGCAGCTGGATGGTTGGAAATTCCGCCATGCGGTTATTGCCGCCCGCCACCGCACCGCGGGTCACCCGGCCACCGACATGATCGACATAGGCTGCCAGGGCACCCTTGGCTGCGCCGACGCCAGTCGAGGCGAGACAGGAAGGAATGCCGGTAAGAAGCGGCATGTTGAAGAGACCTTCCTGCGCATAAAACCGCCCGCCCGGCGTGTGGCCGCTGGTCGCGTCCGGAAAGGTCAGAACCCGATGTTTGGGAACAAAGACATCATCGAGAACCAGCGTCTTGGAACCCGTGCCGGCCAGTCCGACCACATGCCACGTGTCTTCAATGGCATATTGGCTTGCAGGCACGAGAAGGAAGGCCGGAACCGGCCTGCCTTCGCCCTGCGGCGGCAGGATGGCGGCGCAGAGAGACCATTGGGCATTCTCGCAGCCCGAGGCAAAGGCCCATTTGCCGCTCAGGCGGTAACCGCCGTCAGCGGCCTCCGCCATCTTTACCGGCGCATAGGAACCACACAGAAGCGCGTCAGAGTTTTCGCGCCAGACATCCGCCTGCGCCTCCTCTGGAAACATCGCCAGCAGCCATTGATGGGCGGAAAGCAGGCCGGCAACCCAGCCTGTCGACGCGCAGGCCGCCGAAAGCTCGATATTGGCTTCGACAAGCTCGGCAAATTCACCGCCATGCCCGCCGAAGGCCCGCGGTTTGACGACATCGAAATAGCCGATGCCGCGCAGCGCCGCGATATGACTGGCGGGAACGCGGCGCGCCTCCTCTGTTTGTCGGGCGCTGGACCGGAAAAGATCCGCTACACCGGCAACGCGACCGACGAGGCGGACGTGCGGGTTCGTTTGCGCCGGCTGTGGCGCATGGCTCATATCGTTCATGATTGTCTCCTCCGAGAATAGTCTAGCCGGGAAATATCAGGCGGACAGGCCTGCCGGGCTTGCGGCGCAATATTGGGCATTTTCGTAAAGCAGCGGTCGTGTCGTCTCGCTTACATCGGCCGACACCACCTGTCCGATAAACACCGTATGCGTTCCATATGGCATTGCCGCGACACGGCGGCAGGCGATGGCGGCATGGGCCGTGGGCAGATAAAGAACACCGTTGTCATGACGCTGCCACTCGCCGTTGCGGAAACGCTCCTCCGGCGAAACCTTGCCGCTGAAAGCATCAGACAAGGCAATCTGGTCCTGCGTCAGCACATTCACGATGAAATCGGGCCGGCAGAGCAGCAATTCGTGCAGAAACGTGCGGTTGTTCAGGCAAACCAGAAGAGAGGGCGGCTCCATCGAAACCGAGGTGACGGCGGTAACCGTCATGCCGTGATCGCGCTGATCACCCGTGGCACAGGCAGTAATGACCGTCACGGTCGCCGGAAAACGGCGCATCGTCGTGCGGAAATTCTGGCCGACGCCTTCAGGCGCAAGATTGTTCAGGCCAAACAGTGCTGATGTCATAAGATCCTCCCAAATCCTGCATTCCTAAATATTTTCATTTGCAACATTTGTCAATGCAAATGTTTTATGGCGGGGGAAGCTGCGATATGGCCTCGCCGTCCCCGGTCTTCTGGAGCGAAACTATTGAAACTGATAGATTATGCCGGTACAGCCGATGGGTGCGCCACGTCACCCGCGCACGTGGTTCTCAAAACGGGGTTTTGCTTGTGTCTTATCAGTTCACTGACTCGGTACCCTACCTGCTCAACTGGGTAGGTGTTCGGCTTGGAGAGCGCTTCTCACTGAGGCTGGCATCCTATGACATCACCCTGCCGATGTATCGTGTGCTGGCAACGCTGAGACAACAGGAAAGCAAAACGCTGACCGAGCTTTCAGACCTCGTGTCGGTGGAGATTTCCACGCTCTCCCGGCTTGTTGGCTTGCTCGTCAGACGCAACCTCGTCAGCCGCGAGCGACCGGTCGACAATGCGCGGATCGTGCGCATCACGCTGACGCCAAAGGGTGAAGAACTTGCCGAGGAACTGATGCCGATCGCCGCCATGTTCGAAAAGACCGCGATCGAAGGCCTTGACCCGGCCGAAGTGAAACTTTTCAAAAGCATCCTGCGCCACATCGGCCGCAACATTGCCGGTCTCTGATCCCCCAAGGATCCGCTGACCCGTCACGACCTTCGCGTGCAATGTACTTGTAATGGCTGGTTCCTATCCCTGTGGCAACTCACCACAGCGGAGGAAAATTGCCCATGTCCGAGAGATTGTCACCCGCCTACCTGACAACGCTCGCCCTTGCCACAGCATCGATCCTGGTTTCGGCCTGCGCCTCGACAGTCATGAAAAGCTACATCGGCGCACCCATCACCAGCGTGATGCTGGACTATGGGCCGCCGGACAATATCTATAGCCTTGGCGGTGGACAGCAGGCCTACCAGTGGCGGAAGAACAAGACACAGGCTGTCGCCGGATCATCGAGTGGCGAAGTGCGGACAACACGGCGCGGAGAGCGTTACGAAGTGTCCGAGACGCCGGGTTATGTCGAGCGCATAGACTGCTTCTATACTTTCTACACACGCAATTCCGGCGGCGAATGGTATGTCACGAGCTTCCGGCAACCGGCGCTCGAATGCGAGTGATCGTTTCCGGATTTCAAACTCCGCCCTCCCAGATTTTTGACCGCCGCTTTGATGCTCGAAGCGGCGGTTTTCGTTGGAACGTTCTCCCTGGGATTTCTCATCGGATGGGCCGGTCAGACGCGGTAGTTCAGGCCAGCCTTGATGACGTGATCATTTAGATCGGTCGTCGACCTGCCGCTCGCCAAACTTGGCCGACAGGCCGCCGCCGAAGCTCCGTTCGACGCCAGCGCCAACGATAGCCCTGTTTCCAGCCGTCGGGACCGGTGACGCCGTTTCCATCCTTGAACTTGGTGGTGGTAAGGCCGGGGAAACATGCCTGATCGCTTAAAATCCCGTCAGCTAGACAGTGTCAGCCGCAGCATCTTTAGAAGCCACCGAGCGAATTTCCAGCCGGACGCAAAACCCGGGATTGAGGTCGAGGAAGACAACGCGTCCGCAATGGATCTCTGCCGCCTTCTGGACTAGGTTCAACCCGAGGCCGGCTCCTGGCGAGTTCGTATTGACGCGGTGAAACGGCTCGAATACCTGCTCGCGCTCCGAGACGGGTATGCCAGGGCCTTCATCGCAAACGTCAATGAAGCCCGCAGCACCGACCCGGATCGTGATAGCACCCTTGCCGCCGCCATGATCGATTGCGTTGCGAACGAGATTGACGACCGCCATCTCGATGATCGAAGTCTGGACCGTGAATACGGCCTCTCCTTCACTTGGCTCGAAATCGAACTCGTAACCGGCATCCATCGCAATCGGCGCGAGATCGGTCGCGATGCGCTCGACAAGGATGTTCAGGTCCTGCCGCTCGGCGGGTAATTCCACCACGCCGACTGCCTGCATCTCCAGCAACTGGTGCGCAACGCGTGTGAGGCGATCGATATCGGCCCGGAGTTGTCGGCTCAGCGCGTCATCGGGCAAAAGATCGGCCCTGATCCGCGCGATTGCGATCGGCGTTCTCAACTCATGCGCGGCATCGGCGAGGAAACGGTTACGGCGATTATATCCCTCATCCAGCTTGGAGAGCGCGACGTTGAAGGCATTTACCAGGGGAATGATTTCGCTGGGCACCTTGGAACGATTGATACGGGCAGACCGGTTCTCGAAATTGATGGATTGCGCCTGGCTGACCGTTTCCATCAGGCCGCCAAGTGAACGGCCGACCGCCCTCGGGGTCACGATCAATGTCGCGATACCAGTCAGGATCAGCATGGGCACGACGGCGATAAGAATGACGAAGCCCACACCCGGCAAGACAGTAAGCCAGCGGATCTCGCCGTTGGCATCTTTTTCCAGATCTAACTGCATACTGATCCATAGGCTGAGGCCGTCATTCGGGATGCCTTTTTCCGTCCCGGCAATGAATTGCAGCCGCCCGGCAGGCGTATTACGGTTTTCCATGGTGGCCCGGACTGTTTCCCCCGCTTCCAGACGCGCCCTTTCGATGCTTGACGGAAAAACTGCCGCCAAAGCCGGTACTGGGATTTCTCCATATCGCAGGACGATTTCATCGGCGTCCCGCACCAAGAACCAAAGATTCGGATAGCGCTGTTTCAGCTCGACCAATCCGGGCGTGGGCAGAACTTGCGCCCGGCCCTGCCCATCCTTTGTCACGCTTTCCGCAACGATGCGGACAGCCTCTTCATTGGCGCCCTCCAGCCGTGGATCAATGATCCAGATCCAGCCGACGAGGAGGATGACAAACAGAACGAGCAAGAACGCCTGCAAGGCGAAAAGACGCTTCATCAGCGCCCACCGCAGGGATCGGTTGCGCTCCTGCTTCATGTGTTCGCTCGGATGAGATAGCCGATGTTTCGCACGGCTCTTATCTCGACGGTGGCTTCGGCCTGCGCGAGCTTCTTCCTGATGCGGGAGATATGGGCGTCGAGAGCGTTGGATTCGATCTCATCATCCAGGTTGTAAACCGCTTCGACCAGATTGGAACGCGTCACGATGCGGTTCGGGCGTCGCATCAGAGCCTCGAGCGCCAGATATTCCCGCCGCCGAAACTCGATGATGGCACCGGCAACCGTGACTTCATTGCTCTTCGGATCAATGCTCAGATTTCCGAAGCTCACATATTGGCTGGAAAGCGAAGGGCCGCGCCTGTGCAGCGCCCGAAGGCGGGCAAGCAATTCCTCGATCGCAAAGGGCTTGGCGAGGTAATCATCCGCTCCGGCGTCAAGACCGTCAACGCGGTGATCGACACTTCCGAGCGCCGTCAGAACGAGGATCGGCACCGAATGCCTGGCTTTGCGAAGCGAAGACACAAGGTTCAACCCTTCACCATCCGGAAGGCGACGATCCAGAACCAGCACATCGTAAGACCCGTCACGCGCCAGCGCGTCGGCATCGGCAATCGTCCTGACATGATCCGCAAGCACATCACGCCGTCGCAGGGCTTCGAGCAGGGCCCGCGCCATTTCAGGTTCATCCTCGAGAAGCAGGATTCGCAATGACTTTTCCCCAAAGGTGAATGCTTGCCGTCCTCACCACTGGTCGGTGAATGTTACAGCTACATTGCAGGCAAGGAGCCGGACTATCCTTCTCTCACCCTCCTGCCAGACGCAAATCGACCGTCACACCTTGGATGCCTTATCCCGGCCTGTACCCATGTCTTGCATAAAACCGGTCAAGCTCGCGCTGCTTCGGCACCTCACCGGTGTAGATCGCAATATAGTCCGGGATCCTTTTCATGCGCACGGCCATATCTTCCTCCGACTGCATGGAGATATAGCCGATCTGCACGAGATAGGTGGTGCGGGCACGCACATCCGCCATATTTTCCGAATGGCCAAACCGCATGAACATGCGCGAAAGTGCATCCATTCTCGTCTGATCGGCCTTACGCACCTCGGCAAGAATATCATCGGACTGAAGAGCCCAACTGCGAACCGCAAATTCGAACCTGTTGTCGAAGAGGCCAGCATCCAGCCAGCAATCGAAGACATTCAGCATCGCTTCGGCCAGGGTCTCCGCATAGGCCTCCGACTGCCTGACGATGCTGCCGGTATTCTTTTCGCGCCAGCGGGAGACGAGTGCGGCCAGCAACTCCTCCCGATCCCGGAAGAACCAGTAGAAACTCGTGCGCGACAGACCGAGTTTTTTCGCCAACGGCAGGATTTTCACGGAATCCACGCCGGATTCGAGAAGTGCCTGGTAGGCGGCCTCAAGCCAGCCCTCCTGCGATCCGCGCCAACCGGTCTCGTTCAATGTCGCTTCCATGATGATTTCCTAGCAAATCGGTCTGGTCGCGACAAGGCGAATGTCCACTCATGTCGAATGCATAAACACAAGTGTTTTATTAATTGACACCTATGTACATTCCCGCTTAGCCTTCTCCGATAGACGTTCTCGGAGCCCGGTCGCCATGTCGAATGACCCTCTTCTTCAGCCCTACCAGCTAAAGCATCTCACCCTGCGAAACCGCATCATCGTTACCTCGCATGAACCCGCCTATCCGGAGGACGGCATGCCGAAAGGGCGCTACCGCGCCTATACGCTCGAGCGGGCAAAGGGCGGCGTCGCCATGACGATGACGGCAGGCTCCGCAGCCGTCTCGAAAGACAGCCCGCCCGTCTTCAACAACCTCTTGGCCTACAAGGATGAAATCGTTCCGTGGATCAGGGAAATGACCGACGCCGTGCATGAAGAGGGTGCAGCGATCATGATCCAGCTGACGCATCTCGGCCGCCGCACGCGCTGGGACAAGGGCGACTGGCTGCCGGTGCTGGCACCATCCCACCAGCGGGAAGCCGCGCATCGCGCTTTCCCGAAGAAGATCGAGGATTGGGATATCGAGCGCATCATCAAGGACTTCGCCGACGCTGCGGAACGCATGAAGGCGGGCGGCATGGACGGGGTGGAGCTTGAAGCCTATGGCCATCTCATCGACCAGTTCGTCTCGCCGCTAACCAACGAGCTGGATGGCCCCTATGGCGGCTCGCTGGACAACCGCATGCGTTTCTGTTTCGACGTCTTCAGGGCGATGCGCGAACGTGTCGGCGACGATTTCATCCTCGGGGTTCGCTATACCGCCGACGAATGTCTTGAAGGCGGCACCGGAAAGGCGGAAGGCCTCGAAATCTCGCGCCGGTTGCGGGATAGCGGCCTGATCGACTATCTCAACGTTATCAGGGGCCATATCGACACCGATCCCGGCCTGACCGACGTCATTCCCATTCAGGGCATGGCGAACGCGCCGCATCTGGACTTCGCGGGCGAAATCCGCGCGGCAACCCGTTTCCCAACCTTCCACGCCGCCAAGATCCAGGATGTCGCCACCGCCAGATACGCCATCGCTTCCGGCAAGGTCGATATGGTCGGCATGACCCGCGCCCACATGACGGACCCGCATATCGTGCGCAAGATCATGGAAAAGCGGGAGGACGATATCAGGCCTTGCGTTGGCGCCAATTACTGTCTCGACCGCATCTATCAGGGCGGCCTCGCATTCTGCATTCACAATCCGGCGACAGGCCGCGAAGAAACGATGCCGCACGAAATTACCAAGGCGACGGAAAGCCTGAAGGTCGTGATCGTCGGCGCCGGTCCGGCCGGGCTTGAGGCCGCGCGAGTCTGTGCCGAACGCGGCCATGAGGTCGTCGTCTTCGAGGCCGCAAACGATCCGGGCGGCCAGATCCGCCTGACCGCGCAAAGCGAACGCCGCCGCGAAATGATCAGCATTATCGACTGGCGCATGAGCCAGTGCGAAAGGCTCGGCGTTACCTTTCACTTCAACAGCTGGGCGGAAGCGGACACGGTTCTCTCGGAGAGCCCAGATGTCGTCATCATCGCCACCGGCGGATTGCCGCATACCGATGTGCTTTCAAACGGCAATGATCTGGTCGTTTCCTCGTGGGATATCATTTCCGGCGACGTCAAGCCGGGAACGAATGTGCTGGTTTTCGACGATGCCGGCGACCATGCGGGCTTGCAGGCAGCAGAATTTCTCGCAAAGGCGGGCGCAAAAGTGGAGATCATGACCCCGGATCGCGCCTTCGCGCCGGAAGTCATGGCGATGAACCTAGTTCCTTACATGCGCTCACTGCAAAAACTCGACGTCACCTTCACCGTCACCTATCGGCTGGAAGCGGCGGAAAGAAACGGCAACCAGCTCGTCGCCCACATCGGCAGCGATTATGGCGGCGTGACGAAATCAAGGACCGTGGACCAGATCGTCGTCAATCACGGCACGGTGCCGCTGGACGATCTCTATTTCGACCTCAAGCCGGGCTCCAAGAACCTTGGCGAAATATCCTACGACGCCTTGCTGGAGGGCTCCGCCCAAACCGTCGAGCGCAACCCTTGCGGTGCCTACCGGCTGTTCCGCATCGGCGATGCGGTCGCCGCACGCAATACACATGCGGCGATCTACGATGCGCTTCGTCTCGCAAAGGACATTTGAGAGGGCCGCCGCGATACGCTTTGAAACTCAGGCCTGGATCAAGGCAATGCCACGGTTCTTGAACCCGAGTGTTACATCGCTTTCGGGCGGCAGGCTGGTCTCGACGGCATGGTCGATGATGAAGAGCGTGCCGATATCGGTCTCGACTTCATATTCGACGTGACCGCCGAGATAGGCACTGTGCAGCACCCGCCCGGCAAGTCCCTGCCCGCCCGATTGGGCGATGGAAATCGAACCCGGACGAACCGCAAGCTTTGCCGGGCCGGGTTTAGCGTTGCGTGCCGCAACACGATGATCGATCCCCCCAACGCGGATCAACGCATCGGCGCCCTCAAGGCTGACCACCTCGCAGCCGACGACATTCGCCTCGCCCATGAAGTCGGCGATGAAGGAAGAAGCCGGCGCCTCGTAGAGTTCCCGCGGCGCGCCTGACTGGGCGATCTCGCCTTCCTTCATCACGATGATCCGGTCGGAAACGGCCAGCGCCTCGTCCTGATCATGCGTCACATAAACGGCGGTAAAACCAAGCCGCTGCTGCAATTCCCGGATTTCGGTACGAACCCGGCGGCGAAGACGCGCATCGAGGTTGGAAAGGGGTTCATCGAGCAGCAGCACCTGCGGCTCCAGCACCAGAGCACGGGCAACCGCCACGCGCTGCTGCTGACCACCGGAAAGCTCGGCAGGCAGACGATGTCCCATGCCGGCCAGCCCCACGAGCTTCAGACCTTCCTCGGCCTTCTCCCGTGCTTCCGCCTTGCGCAGTCCGGAGGATTGCAGGCCATAAGCGACATTGTCGAGCGCCGTCATGTGGGGGAACAGGGCATAGGACTGGAAAACCATCGAGACATCGCGCTCATTGGCCGGCAGCATGGTCACATCCTTGTCGCCGATCAGAATGCGACCGGCCGTCGGATGTTCGAGCCCCGCCAGCATGCGCAGCGTCGTCGTCTTGCCGCAACCGGAGGGACCGAGAAGTGTCACCAGCGTGCCGGGTTCGATGGTGAGCGAAAGGTCGGGGATGGCGGTGAAGGCGCCAAATGTCTTGCGGACATTCTGAAAGGTGACGGAGCCGGGCTTTACGGAAATCATGCGGTTTTCTCCTGAGCGAGAGGAACGGAGGATGCGGACGGCAGTCCCGCGACGCGGTTTTCGCGGCGCAGGCGACGCTCGCCTACAATGAGCTGGAAGCCGGTGATAACAGTGATCATCACCACGATCAGCATGGAGGAATAGGCAATGGCGACACCGTATTCACCGTTTTCGACGAGACCGACGATATAGGAGGTCGCCATGTTGTACTGGGCGCTGACGAGGAAGATGACGGCGCTGATCGAGGTAATCGCTCGGACGAAGGAGTAGACCAGAGCCGCCGTGATCGCCGGGCGGAGCAGTGGCAGGATCACTTTCCTGATCGTGCGGAAACTGTCGGCGCGCAGCGTCAGCGAGGCCTCATCGAGGCTTTTGTCGAGTTGGCTCATTGCCGCAATGCCGCCGCGCACGCCGACCGGCATGTTGCGGAAGACGAAGCAGGCGATCAGGATCAGCGCCGATCCCGTCATTTCCACCGGCGGAAGGTTGAAGGCCATGATGTAGCTGACGCCGATAACCGTTCCGGGAATGGCAAAGCTCATCATCAGGGCAAATTCGAAGATGTTCCGACCGGCAAACTTCTGCCGCACGATGATATAGGCCGTCAGCAGACCGACGGCAGCGGTCAGCGGCGCCGACACCAGCGCGATCTCCATGGTCGTCCAGAACGAGTTCCAGGCAACACCGGTCCAGGCGATCGAGCCGTTGGAGAAGCTGACGGAGAACGCGCGGATGTAGTGGTCGAGCGTCAGCGAATTGTCCAGACCCCAGGTCTTCACGAAACCGCCGACGAGGATCATGCCGTACACGACGATGGTGAAGACCATCCACGGCACGACGACGGCATGGACACCAATGGACAGGCCGCGTGGCAGCGCGATATGCGCGCCGCTGTCGCCCTTGCCGGTAACCGTGGCGAAGTTCTTGCCGGCCAGCCAGAAACGCTGGGCGAGGAAGGCCGAAAGCGTGAAGCACAGGAGGATAATGGCGAGAACAGCGGCGCGTGAAGGGTCGTTCTGCGAACCGACGACGGCAAAGAAGATTTCCGTCGACAGCACCCCATGCGTGCCACCAAGCACCAGCGGATTGCCGAAATCCGCCATGCTTTCGATGAAGCCGATGAGAAACGCATTGGCGAGACCCGGCTTCATCAGCGGCAGCGACACGCGCCAGAAGGTGCGCCAGCGGTCGGCGCGAAGCGTTTGCGACGCCTCCTCCATCGACGGGCTGACACCTTCGACGACACCGATCAGCACCAGGAAGGATATCGGCGTGAAGGAGAGAACCTGCGCGATCCATATGCCGGTCATGCCGTAAAGCCAGCGGCCGGGTTCGATGCCGAAGAGATAGGAAAGCCATTCAGTGACGACACCGGCGCGGCCAAAGAGCAGCGTCAGGGCAAGACCGATGACGAAAGGCGGCGTTATGATCGGCAGAACCGTCAGAAGGCGCAGGCCCTTCTTGAACGGAAAACGGGTGCGGGTGGCGACCAGCGCGAAACCCAACCCAAGCACTGTGGAGCCGAAGGCGGTCATCAAGGCGAGGAAGAGCGTTCGCCAGGCAACGCCGCAGCGTTCTTCACCCGTGACACAGCCAAGGCTCCAGATGCCGGGATCCTGAATATTGCGGATGAAACCATCGGCGTTGAAGGAGCCATCGAAATCCTGAACGGATGCGATCAGCATGCTGCCGATCGGATAGAACACGAAAACGGTAACGATGAAGGCCAGAATGGAAATCGAGCCGACGACAAAGGCATCGCCCTTCATCACGCCGCGTTCGGCAAGCCCGAAGGCAAAGAAAAGCACAAAGACCAGCGACATGACGACGGCACCGGCGCCCATGGCGGGCTGGCCATCGGAAAGCACGCCGAACAGGTTTTCACTGAAACTCCATGTCCAGCCAGTAAAGCCGATCGCCAATCCCTGCAAAATCAGAACCACGAGACCGGCAGCACCAATCCACGCAAGCAGCTTGCCCCGCAGCATCGGATCGCCGATCGGGCGGACAAGGCATCCGGCAACGAAAAACAGGCCGGCACCGGCAAGCCAGGGTTTTCCGTAAACCAATATTTGCAGCACACCGGGCGCATTGCTGGGGGAAGAGAGAAACTCAGACAGCCAGCGGAAGCTGAAGAAGCCGCCTTCAATGCGATACCAGGGAAGAAAAACCAGGGCAAAAGCCCCGAGCGCCAGGACAATGTTCAGCCTGCGATTGCCACGTGTCATGGCCGACCTCGCTTATTTCATGCCGATGAAAGAACGGCGGACATCCCGGCTTTCAAAAGCCGGGATGCCGATCGCCGGAGTTCAGATCAGTTTGCGACTGCACCGACCTCGCGGTCCCAGCGTTCCAGCAGCGCCTTGCGCTTGGCCGGGTCGCCATAGGTCTTGAAGTCGTAGTCGATGAGCTTGATGTCCTCGAACTTCGGCGCTTCCTTCGGCACTTCCGCGGTCTTGTTGGATGGAAGCTGGAAGGACTTGGCGTCCTTCATGCGTGACTGGACCTCTGGCTTTAGCGCCCAGTCGTACCAGGTCTTGGCATTTTCGAGGTTGCGGGCACCCTTGATGATCGACATGGAGCCAATTTCGTAGCCGGTACCTTCGCAGGGCGCGATGGACTTGACGGGGAAACCTTCCGCTGTCTGCGCCACGGCATCATGCATGAAGACGATGCCGAGTGCCGTCTCGCCACGCGCTGCCGCCTTCACCGGCGCGGAGCCGGACTTGGTATATTGCGAGATGTTGGCGTTGAGCTTCTTCAGATAATCGATCGCCTGGTCTTCGCCCATGATCTGCACGAGCGAGGCAAGCGCCGTATAGGCTGTGCCAGAAGAGTTGGGATTGGCGATCTGGATTTCGCCCTTCAGTTCCGGTGCCAGCAGATCGGCCCAGCACTTCGGCTCCTTGTAACCCTTGGATTTGAAGATTTCGGTGTTGTAACCCCAGCCCAGCGCGCCGGCATAAACGCCGACGGTTCTGTAACCGGTGCTTTCCGCCTGTTTGACGGCCCAGTCCTGCAGCTGATCCAGCATCGGCGACTTGTATTCAAGCGTCAGGTTTTCGGAGGCCGCCTGCATGTGCGGATCGCCGGTGCCGGCCCACCAGATATCGGTCTTCGGGTTGCGGGCTTCCGCACGCACCTTGGCATAAGTTTCGCCGGAAGACAGGCGAACCATATTGACCTTGATGTCATGCGACTTTTCGAAATCGCCCTTCATCTGTTCGCAGATGACGACATCGGCAGAGCATATCAGGTTAAGCTCGCCTGCCGCCTGCACCGATGTGGTGCCGAGTGCCGTACCGGCAAAAAGCAATGTGGAAAGTATCGTCAGTCGCATGGTTATCCTCCTGTAGCTTGCGTCTGAATGGTTCGGCAGTCCACAAACATGGCGCTGCCGGTCGCGGCATCTTGTGCTGCCACGCTGTCTGTCTTTTCGGTCTTGGATTGCTGACCCTACTGGGTCGGGTGAATTTCGTTGTCGAAGCGGCTTAACAATCGACTTCGCTCTTCGGGTTGGCCAAAGGTGGCGAAGTCGTAATCCACCATCTTGATCATCGATATATCGGGCGCCGTCAGCGGCAATGTCGCTCGGGCGTTGGATGGCACCTGGTTCTGCCCCGCCTTTGCCCCGGTCGCCTGTCCTTCCGGGGTCAGCGCGAATTCAACGAAGGCCTGCGCCAGCGCATCGTTGTGGTTGCCCTTGACGATGCTGACCGCCCCGATCTCGTAACCGGTTCCCTCGCAAGGGGCGACGATCACCAGCGGAAAGCCTTCGATCTTCTGTGTCACGGCGTCATGCATGAAGGAAATCCCGATCAGAACCTCCCCCCGCGCCGCCGCCTTTACGGGCGCCGAGCCGACCTTGGTGTAACTCACCACATTCTGGTTAAGCTTGCCCATGAAACTGAAAGCCTCCTCCTCGCCAAAGAGCTGGACAAGCGTAGCAAGCATGGTGAAGGCCGTGCCCGAATAGTTCGGGTTGCCGGTCTGGATATGGCCGCGATAAATCTCCTTCGCCAGATCCTTCCAGCATGTCGGGGCCGGCAGATTGTTCTTGGCAAGCAGTTCCGAATTATAGGCAAAACCGAGCGCACCGGCATAGATTCCGGCCGATTTCGATCCCGACATCGCATTGAAATTCTGCGCCCATGGCAGCAGATCCTGCTGATGCGCGGGCTGATACTCTTCCAGAAGGCCTTCCGAACCCGCCTGCAAATGAGTGTCGCCTGTACCGCCCCACCAGACGTCGACTGTCGGATGGGCGCGTTCGGCACGAATCTGATCGAGGATTTCGCCAGTGCTCTTGCGAACCATCGAAATCTCGACCCCCATCCGCGCTTCGAAAGCCCGCTGCATGGTCACGCACCAAGCCTCGTCGACGCCGCACAGGACGTTCAACTTCGTGGCGGCCATGCCATGCCCTGCGCCGCACAGCCATAAGGCCATGCTCGCCGCAAGTGCGGTCAATGCTCTCAACTGAGCCTCCCTGCTCGGAACCTCCCCGTTCCAATCTCCGCCATTAGCATGTCACATCCTGACCGCACCGCAATCGAAGAATGGTTACCAATCTTTCCGAACAAGATTACAGATATTACAAATATGACAGGGCGGATAACCAGCTAGGCTTTGAAGATCGCGTCTGCCGCGCCTATGATGATGGCGGGAGGAATACGCAGTGCTTAATCAGAAGGTTCGCATTCTGATCGTCGAGGACGATCCGGATATGGCAGAGCTTATCTCGGACCTCGTCGAGGCCGAGGGCTGGCTGCCCACCTGCGCGCGCTCCGCCGAGGAAGCGGACGAGATATTGGCGAAGGACGTGATGCAGCTGGTGCTCGTGGACCACAACTTGCCCGGCACCTCCGGCCGCACCTTTGCCCAGAGACTACGCAGCAAGGTCGATATCGGCATCGTCATGGTAACGGCTGCCGGCAGCGCCGCCGACCGGGTTCTCGGCCTGGAAACAGCGGCCGACGATTATGTCGTCAAACCCTTCGAACCGATCGAACTCACGGCACGGATCAAGGCCGTTCTGCGTCGGACAATCCCCTCCTTAAAGCAGGAAAAGGACAGTGAGCGCGACCACGGCCGGGCGGCATTGCTCCTCAGCGACTGGGCGATTGATCTCAATGCCCGACAGGCGGTCTGCCTGACCGATCGCAGCAGAACGCTGACAAGTGCCGAATTCGCACTTCTGGAAATTCTGGCCGAAACGCCAAACCAGCCCGTCAGTCGCTCCCAGATCCTCGACAGGCTGGGCTCGGAAAGCGACCGCTATATTGATAGAAACGTCGATGTGCTGGTGCTGCGGCTGAGGCGCAAGATCGAGCGAAACCCCGATCTGCCGCGTCACATCAAGACGCGGCGCGGCAGGGGTTATGTGCTCCACACCGACGAGGGCGAGCTTTCTCCGTGATCAGCCGTTCCTTCCTTTCCTCGATCGCCTTTCGCCTGCCCTTTGCGATCGTCTTCATCTGCATCCTCGTCTTCAGCCTATCCGCCATCGCCATCTACGGCCTGCAACGCGCTCGCGATGAAATGGCCGCCTACGGCCTGCAGGCCTTTTCCAGCCTTGCCAAGGCATCGCTGGTTTCGCGGCAGGTCTCCGACCTCGTCTCGAGTGCACCTTTCCTGATGAATGCCGCCTCGCCCTATCGCGTCTCCAGCGAAAGCCGGTCCGTGGTCCAGCAGGTCGATATCCTGCTGGAGATGACAGGGCCAGGCAACGGTGATCGGGTCGCCCGCGGCTTTGCCAACGAGCGCATCGTCGAACTCCTTGAATTGATCAGAACACAGACGCTGGATCTGGCAAAGGATGCCGATGCGGCGCAGGGCCACAAGGCGGAAGCGGCAGCCGCGCTTGGCGAAATTGCCACGGGTCGCGGCATCACCGATCCCGAACTGCGCCGGCGGATGAACGGCATCGTGCAGGCCGCATCCGCATCAGACAGCCTCTTCCAGCTTGGTGAACTGCGCCGCCGCTATGTTGCCGAAACCACCGCGCGCCAGGAAGGTTATCCCGGAGAGCGGCTCCCCGTGGCCGAGCTGCAACCCTATGAGCGGGTCTTTGAAGCGCAGAGCCGTTACCTCTTGGAAATGTTTGCGATCCGCGCCTCGGTGTCGCGGCTTCACATTGTGTCGCGCGATCTGTCCCATGTCACAGAAACCCAGAGCGATGCGGTTGCCCGCAGCCTCAACGAGGATCTGATCTCGACCTCGGACGCTCTGAGCCGGCTATTGGTCATCGTCGCAGTCGCTTCGCTTCTGGTTCTGGTCATGGCAACATTCTCGATTCGATCGGTGATGCGTGTCTCACGCGGGATCGCGACGCTTTCCAACGGCATGAACGCGCTCGCCAAGGGTGAAAAGGATGTCGGCCCGCCATCCTATACCGGATCGGAGACGGAACTGATCCGCCTGCTCGATGCTTTCCGGGCTTTCCATGACAGCGTCGATCGTGTCTCCCGCCTGCGGCGCACGGCGGAAGCGGCGGCCCGAACCATCCGCTCGACCTTCCGCAACATGAATGAGGGAATAGCGCTGTTCGATCCGACCGGTCGGCCAATCACCATGAACCGCCGGATCATAGAACTTGTCGGTCGTTCCGGCTCGTCGCGTAAGCTGCAGCTTCGCCGTTTTGTCGAACCGATACCGGAGATCGATCCCGCACTGTTCCCTTTCGAGAGCGGCCGAGGCGAGTTGATGGACCGGGCAGTGGTGCGCCATCGCACTGGAGATCAACGAGTGATCGAAATATCGATGTCACGCCAGCCGGATGGCGGTATCGTGCTGCTGGCGCGGGATGTAACTTCTCTCGATCGTCAGGAGGCGGAGGCCGCAAAAGCCCAGAGGCTTGATGGCATCATGCGCATGACCCATCAGGTCAGTCATGAAGTGGGCAACATGATCGGCATCATCACCGGCAGCCTCGGCCTGCTGGAGCGCGAAACTGGTTTCAACGATCGCCAGAAACGCCACATCGCCCGTATCCGCAAGGCGGCGGATCGCGGCCGTTCTCTGGCCAGCAGCATGCTGACCATCGGTAGCCAGCAGCCCATTCATCCGAGCTGCATCAACGTCGCAAACCTGCTGCGCGGCATGGCCGATATCCTTGAGATTGCAGTCGGCCCGAAATGCCGGATTGCGCTGGAGATTGACGAGGATCTTCCCTCGATTGCGCTAGACCCTGCCCTCCTCGAGCAGTCCATCCTCAACCTTTGCCTGAATGCGGCAGCGGCCATGCCCGATGGTGGCCTGATCTCGATCAGCGCCGCTTCCGAGAAGGATGCACTTGTGATCGCGGTCACCGACGAGGGGGTCGGCATGACGCCCGAGGCGGTGGACAAGGCCTTCGAGCCCTATTTCACCACCCGGCAGGAACACGGCGGGGCAGGCCTCGGCCTTGCAATGGTCTACGGCTTCGTCCGGCAGAGCGGCGGCGAGGCGCATATCAGCTCGATGCCGGGCGATGGCGCAAGGGTACAACTGACTTTTCCGGTAGGCACCGACCACCTCCAGATTCGATAAGCCCCGAGAAGGCCTTCCAGGGGGAGAGGAATTCGTCAACCAATTGAGTTGTTAACTCCCGATCAACTCAGAATATTCACTGTCCGTTTCTTCCTGCTCTCTAGGATCACGCCATCCGAGTATGGGAAACAGTACCGTCGTGAAAAATCAACCAAAAGCTGAAGCCAGTGATCCGCAAGCGTACCTGACCGCGCGCCTTGCAACCGCACAGTCTCGTATCGAGAAGACCTTTCTTGAAGGCGGCTCCGTGCTCGTTTCAGTCATGGACATCCTGAACCAGCTCATCACCATATTGGACCGCATGACGGGTTCGATGGACGGCGATACCGCGGATGCGGCAATGGCCAACATGCAAAAGACCATTGAGGACATGGTCCGCCTGCCGGAAACCGAACAGTTGCGACAGGCCGCCTTCGTTGAAATGAGTTCCCTTTGCAAGTCTGCAAACGGCCATGTCGATGATATCCGCGAGACGATCCGTTACCTGAAAACCTTTGCGGTCACGGTAAAGATCACCGGCGCAGGCATCGCCGAATTTTCCTCCTTTGCCGAGGAAATCCGCGAACGCATCCATTTCGGCGGTACTGAAGTCGGCAAATTCGCGCAATATCTCGATCTCATGGACAAGCAGCTTGCCAGAGCGCGCGACGTCTCATCCGTCATCGGCGCCGATTTCGAAGCAACGATCCCAGGCATCGTCGGAGGTTTGAAGACAAATTCCGGTCGCATCGGCGAACAGCATCGCGCCATGACGGCCATGGCGGCCAAGGTGAAATCCGTCGCGCAGGGCGTGCAGGGCAAGATAGCGGCAACGCTGTCCTCCCTCCAGATCGGCGACATCACCCGCCAACGTGTCGAACATGTGCAGACGACACTCGCCCTGTTCAGCGATTATATGAATTCCGAAGAGGCGCAGGCGTTAAATTCCGCCGAAATGGACGCTCTTTACGACACCGTTTTCGAGATGGTCAGCGCCCAGATCGACGAGATGGCAACCACCTTCCAGCAGGATTGCCGCAAGATCTTTGCAGGCATCTCAAGTTTCGCCGACGATGCCGCAACCATTCTTTCACTGCGCGACACCCTGGTGGAAGATGCTGCCAATGATGGCGGCAGCGCGTTGCAGCTGCTTGAGAGGGACATAGCAAAGGCGTGCGATCTGTCCGGGCGCGTTCAGGAAGGCATGGCGGATGCCAATGCGGTCGTCGCTTCCGTTACCGGTACCGCACAGGACCTGTTGCACGGCATTGAAGTGCTGCGCTCGATCAAGACTGAAATCCATTATATGGCGCTGAACTCAAACCTGCGCTGCTCGAAACTGGGCGACGAAGGCCGGTCGGTCAATGTCGTCAGCGGCGAGCTGCGGGTCTTTGCCGACAAGCTGGAAAGCCCGGCGGATTCGATCGTTGCCGATCTCCACCGGATCGAAAGCGTCATTACAAATCTGAAGACGGCTGAGAACCGGAGCGCCGGTGACCTGCGGGAACCATTGAACGAAGCACTGGAAGCCATAAGCCACGCCAAGGGTCAGATGGAAACCGGTCTTCAGGATCTCGCCACGGAAGGTCAGGCCGTTTTCAGCCGCATCAGTGCCGCCGTGATCAAGCTCGATTTCGAAAGCGAACTCGGCGATGTCCTGAAAGAATGCCATCAGGTGGCAAGCGGGCTGGCCGCCGGCGGCGCCGGAGACATTTCCGGCTTCGCAGAGAAAATCCAGCCGTTTTCGGCACGCATCTACAAGATCTACACGATGGCGCAGGAGCGCGATGTGCATCTTCGCTACTTGCCGGTCGATCTTGCGCCCGGGCAGAAAGCACCCGCCACCGTCGAAGATGACGACGATCTGTTTGCCGACGCGCTTTTCTAGAGCGTACCCGATCTAAACGGGATCGATGGGGCGCTTTTACTGCGCCGGGTTCCCGGCGTCAGGCCGCCTGCATCAGTTTGCCAGGGCTTTTCTTGCTGGAGGCCTCAAGGAGACGGAGAACCTCGGCGGCAAAAGCTTCGGCATTCTGCAGAGCCTTGTCGAGATTGCTGACATGGCCGGCTTTCATCATATGCAGGCATCCATCGAATTCGAACATATCGCGAAACGCAGAACGTTCGAAAATCGGCGTATCGAGAACGCGTACATTCCTTTGCGCCAGCAGTTCCCGTGCAGCCAGAAGCGCGCGGGTCGTGACCAGCGGATTGACGCGGGTCAGCACGACGGAATGGTCGATCCGGATATTCGCCTTTTCATCGAGATAACGCAGCAGCTCCAGCACCTGCGCCCCGCCCTGCGCATCCATGGTGCTGCCCTGAACGGGTATCAGCACATGGTTGGAGAGACCTATCGCAGTCGCGAGCAGGGGCGATTGCGCACCGGGCAGGTCGATGATCACATGATCGAATGCACGGCGGCTGTCGATGACATGCTGCTGTAACGTCGCCGCCGTCACATAGGTGATGACTGAAAAATCGACACGCGCATCGGCCTTTTCACGCCAGCGGGAAATCCAGCGCTGTGGATCGGTATCGATGACGCAAACCCGCGATCCGCGCCGCGCCAAGTCGGACGCCAGGAGAAGAACCGCCGTGGTTTTCCCGGCGCCGCCCTTGGTGTTCGCGAAGGTGATAACTGGCATGGCATGATCCGGAAAACTGGGCGGAGACGGTCATGCCTCGCGGAACGCACCTGTCGCATGGTGTTACCGCCATCATTGGCGAGTTTGGTTAATGCCGGGTAAAAAAGGGTCGCGCCATCAGCGGCGGCGGTCTTCGGCCTGAATTTCCAGCGCGATCCTGTCGAGTGGCAGAACCTTGTCGACACCGCCATGGGCGATCGCTTCCTTCGGCATGCCGAAGACAACAGAGGATGCTTCGTCCTGTGCCACCGTGAAGGCGCCGGCCTGATGCATTTCCAGCATGCCGCGTGCGCCATCATCACCCATGCCTGTCATGATGATGCCCATGGCGTTGGCACCGGCGGCACGCGCGGAAGAACGAAACAGAACGTCCACCGAAGGCCGGTGTCGCGAAACCAGTGGCCCGGTGCGGACCGAAACGCGATAACGTGCACCCTGCCGCTCCAGCAGCATATGTCTGTCGCCCGGCGCAATCAGCACATGGCCGCGCAGCACCGGATCGCCGTCCTCGGCCTCCTTGATCTCGACATCGCAGAGACTGTTCAGGCGTTTTGCAAATGCGGCGGTAAATTTTTCCGGCATATGCTGAACGATCACGATGCCGGGTGAATTGGCCGGCAGCTTCATCAGCATTGCGCGCAACGCTTCCGTGCCGCCGGTGGATGCACCGACACAGACCACCATTTCAGTGGTGCGCGCCATGGCCTTGCCCGAAGGCGGCGGCAGCACGGCATCGGCGGTCAGCTTGGCCTGCGGACCGCTTGCGGCAGCCGAACGCAGCACCGCCCGCGCATTGCCGACGCGGGCGTGCGCCGCACTTTTGACGACCTCGCAGATGCGCGTGGCCTGCTCCGCCAGATGATCCGCAGCGCCTATCCTCGGCTTGAGGATGATGTCGACCGCCCCCGCCTCCAGTGCCTGAAGCAGGGTTTCCGATCCGGCCTCGGTCAGCGACGAGCACATGACTACAGGGATCGGTTTCTGCGACATGATCTTGCGCAGGAAGGTGATGCCGTCCATGCGCGGCATTTCCACATCAAGCGTGATGACATCGGGAATTTCTTCCTGGATGCGCTTGGCCGCAACAAACGGATCGGCAGCGGCCCCGATCACCTCAATGCCGGGATCGCTTTCGAGAACCTCCGTCAGGGTCTGCCGGACGCTGGCGGAATCGTCGACGATGAGAACGCGGATTTTTTTCGACATGGCTCTCTGCCGCTATTGCTTCTTGAAAACGGTATTGGCGACCTGCCGCAGGGGCAGGTCGATACCGGTTATCGTTTCGGAATGACCGATGAAAAGGTAACCGCCCGGCACCAGGCGCTTGCACAATTGGGTCAGGACGTGCACCTGCGTTTTTTTATCAAAGTAGATGAGAACGTTACGGCAGAAGAGAAGGTGCACCGCATCGCCGATCTGGTAGGTCGGGTCCATGAGGTTGAGGCGGGCAAAACCGATCTTGGAACGCAGCCGCGGCACGATACGAACCTCCCGTCGTCCGGCATCGACCGACCGCATGACATATTTGCGCATCATGTCGGCCGGAACCGGTTCGAGCAGTTCACGGGCATAGATACCGCTATGGGCTTTCCTGAGCACATCAGTGGAAAGGTCGGTCGCAAGGATGCTGAAATTGTTGATGACCTGTTTCTCGGCCGCTTCGGCCAGCACCATCGCCATGGTATAGGGTTCCGCACCCGTCGAACAGGCGGAACTCCAGGCGCGGATACGCCCATGGCCTTCACCCGCAAGTGCAGGCAAAGCGAATTTCTCCATGTAGTCGAAATGGTTCGGCTCACGGAAAAAATCCGTCTTGTTGGTCGTCACCACGTCAATCAGGTAGATCGCTTCCTCTTCCAGCCCGTCTTCGCGGAAGAGGAAATTGCAATATTGAGCGAAGGTGGCATGCCCCGTGGCGCGAAGACGCTTGCGCAGACGCCCTTCCAGCATAGTGCGCTTGCTGTCCGGCATCTTTATGCCGCTGTAATTGTAGATGTATTCGGCGAGCAGCCGGAAATCCCGCTGACTCAGGCCATCATGCGCGGAGTTGGCAGCAATGGAGGCATCCACGGAAAGGGCTCTCCTCATGCCGCCTGAACCGGTGTGCCGCCCTGCCGGGCAATGGCGTTTTCTTCGTTCGAGAAAAGCTTTGCAAGATCGATGATGACGACGAAATCACCTTCCCGGCGAACCACACCTGCAATGTAGTCGGAGTTCCAGTGAACGCCGATATCGGGTGCGGTTTCCATCTGGTCGCGACGGAACGGCGTCACCTCGAATACCTTGTCCGCCACGAGACCTATCGCTAGCGTGCGGGATGGGAACGGAATATCCAGCACCAGCACGCGGGTATGGGGTGTCCGCACGCTGCGGCTCATTCCGAGCCGCAGCCGCAGATCGATGATGGGCACACCCTGCCCACGCACATCTCTCAGACCCAGCAGATATTCAGGACTATGCGGAATCTTGAACGTGTCCTCATAGTCGAGGATTTCACGGACGACCGCGACGGATACCGCAAAGACCTCCTCACCGAGGCTGAATGTCACGAACTGGCCTTCTGAAGATGTGCTGGTCATGGTCAGGCGCTTTCGCGGAAATCCGCGTCGTCAGCATCGGGACCGCCCATGGACATATCCAGTGCGAAACCTTTGACGCGGGCTTGCTGGGCGCTGACGGTATTGCCCGTCTGCGGTTTGCGAACCGGGGCCGGCTTCATCGCCGGACGCGTCGCAGCAGGCTTTGCGGCAGGCCGATGTGCAGCCTGTGCGGGGCGCGACGAGACGCTTGAGGCATCCACCTTGAAGAAGGCGATACTGCTCTGCAACTCTTCGGCCTGCGCTGCCAGCTCTTCTGAAGTCGCCGACATTTCTTCCGAAGCGCCGGAGTTCTGCTGCGTCACCTTGTCAAGCTGCTGGATTGCCTCGTTGATCTGCGAGGCGCCGATATCCTGCTCACGGCAGGCGGCGGAGATTTCGGCGACCAGCTCGGCGGTCTTGCGAATGTCCGGCACCAGACGGTTCAGCATGTCGCCCGCTTCGGTTGCCACCTGCACGGTCTCGCCGGAAAGCGAGCTGATCTCGCTGGCAGCAGCCTGGCTGCGTTCGGCGAGCTTGCGCACTTCCGATGCCACGACAGCAAAACCCTTGCCGTGTTCCCCAGCGCGCGCCGCCTCGACGGCGGCGTTCAGCGCCAGAAGATCGGTCTGGCGGGCAATTTCCTGCACGATGGAAATCTTCTCGGCGATGGTGCGCATGGCGACCACGGCGCGGTTGACGGCTTCACCGCTGGCTTCGGCGTCCTTGGACGACTGGCGCGCGATCTTTTCCGTCTGCGCGGCATTGTCGGCATTCTGCTTGATGTTGGCAGCCATCTCTTCCATCGAGGCCGAGGCCTCTTCGGCAGACGATGCCTGCTCGGTCGCGCCCTGGCTCAGCTGTTCGGAGCTGGCCGACAGTTCCTGGCTGCCGGAGGACACATTGTCGGAAGCGGAAAGCGCATCGGCGACAATGCCACGCAGGCGCTCAACCATCCGTTCCAGCGCAAGGCCGAGAGTATCCCTGTCGGACAGGGGTTTCGGCATGACGGTAAGATCGCCATCGGCAATCCGGTCGGCAATGCCTGCGGTATTGCGCAGATTGCCCGTCATCGTGTTGATGCGCGCAACGAGATCCTTGATCTCGTCATTGGTCTTGATCTCGACATTCTGATCGAGATCGCCGATCGCAACCGCCTCCGCCACGGTCATGATCTTGCGCAATCCGCTGCTGATGCCGAGCGCGATCCAGAATGCTGTCGCGATGGCGATGAGTACGGCAACAACCGAGGCACTGACCAGCAGGGTGCGGGTCTGCTCATAGTCATCAGCCGCCAATTGCTTCGATTGTTCAAGACGGTCGCGGTTCATCTTGACGCCCTCGCCCAGTTTCCCGGTCAGGGCATTGGCAGCGTCACGGCCCTTGCTGGACGAGTACGACGCGGCGAGCGACGTATTGCCCTGCGCAACCAGTTCCCGGACGTGATCATCACTGGCCTCGAAAGCCTTGGTGATGGCCTGCAGATCCGTCCAGAACGCACGCGTCTCGGCGCTGGCGGTGGCTGCCATATCATTCAGCATGGCCGTCAACTGGTCGCGACTTTCGTTACCTGCCGCCTTGAAAAGCTGGGTTTCCTCCGGCGAAGCAGCAAGGATGATATTCTTCTGCGACCGGACAGTTGCCAGCGCCAGTGCGTTCATCTGGTGAACCTTGTCGAGGCGCACGACAGTGCCATCGACCACATCGTCCATGGCATTCTTGGCGATACCGAGGCTGTAGATGCCGTAGCCGGCCGTTCCGGCAAGCATCAGGATCAGAAAGCCGAAGGCAACCGCCAGCTTCATCTTGATTGTAAATCGCATCTCAATGCTCCTTGGAAAGTTCGATGACGTTGCCACGCGCGCTGGACGAAACCGGTCCGGACTCGCGATGCCCCGTGAAAATTGCTGTCAGATTTGGAAGAATGACGAACTCGCTGCCGCGTTTGATGAGGCAATGGATGTAATCCGCCCGCCACCGCATGCCGACGCTCGGCGGCGGTTCGCTGGCTGCCCGGCTGAACGTGGTCACCTCGTTGACCTTATCGGTCCTGATGCCGATCAATGCCGGCTCGCCATCGAACGGGAGTTCTATGACGACGATACGGCTATCAATGGTTCGCTCGGTGGCTTCCATGCCGAATGCAAGACGGATATCGGCCAGAGGGATGACCTTGCCCCGGAAGTTGATAACACTCGCCACAAAGGCTTTAGCACCGGGAACGGCGGTTTCGGGCAGAAGATCCAGAATTTCCCGGACCTTCACCGCCTCGATGGCGAAGGTCTCGCCCGCAATGTTGAAGGTCAGAACTTCCACGGCGTCGGACACGCCCCAAAATTCGTCCGTCTGCTTCAAGAGAGACTGGTTCATCCCGCGGCCCGCAATCGCGCCTCCTGTTGTTGCCCCGCCATCACCAGATGTGCGACATCGAGGATAAGGGCGACATTGCCGTCACCGAGGATGGTCGCGCCGGAGAATGTCGCGACGTCATGGTGCAGTTTCGACATGGCCTTGATGACCGTCTGGTGGTCACCGATGATCTGGTCAACCACAAGCCCGACGCGCTCGGAGCCGGTGGAAATGACGACGATCTTCTGGAACTGATCCGGCTTGGTTCCGGTGTTGAACAATTCGCGCAGGCGAATGAAGGGAACGAGGCTCTCTCGCAGTGAAATGAAGGACCGGCCCCGCGAACGAATATCGTCGTCAGGCGACAGTTCGAGGCATTCCTCCACCGCCGGCAGCGGAATGACGTAGCAACCATTGCCGACCCGCACCAGAAGGCCGTCGATGATGGCCAGCGTCAACGGGATCGCCAGCGAAACTTCCGAGCCCGCGCCCGGCGTGCTGGTAACGCTGATCGTGCCGCGAAGGGCCTCGACACTCTTTTTCACCACATCCATGCCGACACCACGGCCGGAAAGACTGGTAACTTCAGAGGCTGTCGAAAAGCCCGGCTGGAAGATCATCTGCAGCAGTTCCTGATCGCTGACCTGCGCGTTCGGAGCCAGAAGGCCGGAAGCCTCAGCTTTTGCCCGGACGCGCTGGCGATCGATGCCACGGCCATCGTCACGGATGGTGATCGTCACATCACCGCCCGACTGGCGGGCAATGAGGGTGATCCGCCCCGTCGCCGGTTTGCCGGCCGCCACACGCTCATCGCTTTTTTCGAGTCCATGGTCGCAGGAGTTGCGGACAAGGTGCACGAGTGGATCAGCCAGGCGTTCGATAACCGCCTTGTCGACCTCTGTGCCTTCGCCCTCGGTCTCCAGCTCGATCTGTTTGCCCGTTTCCCGCGCCAGGTCATGAATCAGACGGCGGAACCGACCAAAAAGCTGGGCGATCGGCACCATTCGCAGGACCATCATCGTATCGCGAAGTTCTCCGGAAAGACGTTCGACATCCTCCGAAACAGAGCGCAAAAGAATATCGACGCTGCTACCCGCCAGCTGCGAAAGGCGGGACTGGGCAATGACGAGTTCACCGACCCGATCCATCAACTCGTCAAGTCTTTCAGCAGGCACCCGTACGTTTTCGGCCGCCTTGCCGCCCTTCGGATCGGCGGCGACCTTTCTGGCTTCCGGCAGGATTTCGGAAACGGGGAGCTCTTCTTCGACAACCGCTTCGATTGCGCGGATATCGATCTCCATGTCATCCATCACGAAGATGAAAACGTCGTCGATTGCCGATTGCGGCTGCTCGGTCGTCAGCCGGACTGTCCAGCCCAGATGGAGATCGCTCGGATTGAGTGCATCGAGAGACGGCACCGTCGAGGTGTCGGCAACGATTTCACAGTCGCCGAGTTCGGCCAGTTCATCCAGCAGACCAAGGGGATTGGTTCCGTTTGCCATGGCATTGACGGGCAACCGGAACCGGATTTCCCAAGTGGCAGCTTTTGCCTTTGCCTGCTTCCTGGCGAGATTCTGCGCCGGAACATGTGTCAGGACACCGCCATCGCCACGAGTGCCGACTGCCGCACGAAGCTTGGCGAGCAGCTGCTCTCCAACATCACCCTGCACACCGTGCGGATTGTCGACCAGCGCCTGCATATGATCCTGCGCTTCAAGAACGGCTGCGACCAGTTCGCTGGTTGCCGGAACCTCGCCCTTGCGCACCCGGTCAAAGGCGGTTTCGCAATGGTGGGTGAAGGCGGCAAGCGCCTCGAACCCGAACATTGCCCCGGACCCCTTCAATGTATGCAGTCCGCGGAAAACGGCGTCGATCTGATCCTGATCGGTCAAATCGTGAAGCAGATCGAGAAGGCCACCCTCGATTTGCTCGAAAAGCTCCGCAGCCTCCGTTCTGAAAACCTGAATAGGGTCCAGCGTCGTCATTTTCCGAGGACCTTTCTGACGATCTTGACCAGATGTTCGGCATCGAAGGGCTTGGTCAGCCAGCCGGTGGCACCGGCGGCCTTGGCGCGCGCCTTCATGTCCGCATCGGATTCCGTCGTCAAAAAGATGATCGGAATGCCGGTATGAGCCGGAGATTGCCGAAGCGCCTCAATCATCTCGAGACCATTCATGTTCGGCATGTTGAGATCAGTGACGATGAGGTCGAAATTCTCGGCCTTCGCCTTGGCAAGACCGTCCTGCCCATCAACGGCCTCGGTAATCTGGTAGCCCGCGCCTGTGAGGGCGATCTTCGTCGTCATGCGAATGCTGGCAGAATCGTCGACCGTCAAAATATGTGCGCTCATGATATGTCCTTTCCATGCAACCAGAACTGGCGGGAGGCTTCATCCATCCGCGACAGGAAACCGCCCCGCCGCAATGTCTGCAAAACCTGACCGTCAGCCGGCTCTTTCAATGTTATCGTCTTGTTGTTCTGCGCCGCGAAATTGCGCGAGGCTTCCATCAGCTGCACGAAGCTCAAATCCGCATCCGCATCCTTGGGCACCTCGACCACCAGCCTGTCGGTGTCTTTGAGACGGTCGAGAAGAAGACTGTGTGCCGACGCAATCGACCGTATGGAAAGCGCTTGCGGCATCTTCAGTGTCTCGTTCGTGGTTTCATCAAACATGGGGAGTCTCCCGAACGGCTGCGGCTTGCATGCCGCCATCCGCCCTGATCGGTTGTTCTTCCGGTGTTTCGAGGCTCGGCACTTCGATCTCCAGAACGCCGTGGCCCGTCATGAGCCTCTCGATCAGCGTCCATTGGCGCTGGAACGCCGCGACGCAAGCGGGATCGAAATGGCTGCCGCTCTGCGCGACAACATGCGCATAGGCCTCTTGGGTCGACCACGCCTTCTTGTAAGGACGCTCGGAGCAGAGAGCCTCAAAGACGTCCGCAATGGCGACGATACGGGCTTCCAGCGGAATGCCATCGCCCGACAAGCCGTGCGGATATCCCGTTCCATCCCATTTTTCGTGATGGCCGCCTGCAATCGCCTCGGCTATGCGCAGCAGATCGGATGAACCGTTTTCGAGAATCTGCACGCCGATACCGACATGTTTTCGCATTTCGGTGATCTCATCAGGCGTCAGGCGACCCGGCTTCAGCAGCACGCTGTCGGAAATTCCGATCTTGCCGACATCGTGCAAGGGTGCCGCGAGATAGATCATGCGGCAATGCTCGTCATCGAGGCCGAGATCCTTTGCCATCAGCATGCTGATTTGCGCGACGCGGGAAATATGGTCGCCGGTGTGGCCGTCGCGGAATTCGATGGCCCGCGCCAGGCGCCAGATGATTTCTTCTTCGCGGGCCGCGAGTTGCCGGGTGGCCTTGCGCACCTCATCCACAAGGCTGCGCGCCTGTCCGGCAAGATCGCGCTGCGCCTTGCGCAAGGCGAGAAGGTTGCGCACCCGCGCCTTCAGCTCCACCGGGTCAAAGGGCTTGTGGATGAATTCCGTGACACCGCTCTCTATCGCTTCGATAAGGACAGGCCGGCCTCTTTCCGATGTGATCATGATGACAGGCACATGCGCGAAATGCTCATATGTATTCAGTGCCTTGAGGAGCTGTATGCCGTTATATTTCGGCATCGTATAATCCACCACAAGCAGATCGACCGCATTGTTGCGGCAGAATTCCAACGCCTCCGTGGGATCGGTGAAGCCCACGATGGTGCCGACATCCGGAAGCCCGCGGACCGTCGCTTTCAGGGCAACAAGAATCGACTTGCTGTCATCGACCAATACGATTTGCACTTGTCCTCGCTATCATTGGATTGCGGGCGAATAGACGCGCGAACTCCTCGGCTTTCACCGAGCGAATTCAACGGATCTGGAAACATTTTTTTGGGAAAAGACGACCGCGTCATGTGGTCATGAAAATGAAGCGCCTGCGCGAAATTCGCCTGCGAAGACAACTTCTTATATGAATAAATTGACCAGATGTTGGTTAACAGCGACTTAAGTGTGACTTATGAATACTTATAGTGAAGCGCCATCATCAGGCCTTCCAACGGGAATGTGATCCTTGCGTGGCGCCGCAGCCTCTCGGGCTGATGCGCAGACGCGCCACTAATCCTTGTTAGTATTTCTAACCTACGGAGAAGATTTCGGCCGATTGTTGCAGCGTTGATCCTCGAATAGCCTGAGACCAGAATTGGTATCAGTCAAAAGAGGGAACGATGTCGAAACGGCAGGACAAGATCAAGCTCGGGACCTTTGTTTACACGTTCGGCTTCCATGCAGCCGCATGGCGGCACCCGGCAAGCAAGGTAACGGCAGCAACCGACTTCAGCCACATGTTGAATGTGGCCAGAATTTCTGAAGCTGCCAAATTCGATTTCATGTTCCTCGCCGATTCCGCTGCGGCTGCCGTTGGTGACCCCGACGCCCTGGCGCGCAGCCCGACCAAGCAGAACCGGTTCGAACCGCTTTCTCTCATCTCGGCGCTTTCGGTGATGACGGAACGACTGGGTTTGGTCTCGACGGTATCGACGAGCTATTACGAACCCTTCAATGTCGCCCGGATTTTCGCGTCTATCGATCAGCTGAGCCGGGGACGCGCCTGCTGGAATGTCGTCACCTCCGATCATGACGAGACCGGCTACAACTTCAATCGTCAGGGTCTCGATCCTCACGCCGTCCGTTACGAGCGCGCGCAGGAATTCATCGACGTAGTGTTCGGCCTATGGGACAGCTTTGAACGCGACGCCTTGCTGCTCGATCGCGAAAGCGGCGTTTATTATGACAAGGACAAGCACCACACCCTCAATCATGTCGGCAAGCATTTTCAGGTGCGCGGCCCCCTCAACATTGCGCCTTCCGAGCAGGGGCGGCCCGTTATCGCTCAGGCCGGCGGCTCCGAGGCCGGAATGAACCTTGCTGCACGGACGTCTGAAATCGTCTTCAGCCTGGCATCCAACATCGAGAGCAACAGGGCTTTCTACCAGAACGTCAAAGGACGTATGCCGGCATTCGGTCGCGATCCCAACGATCTCAAGGTCATGCCGGGAATTGTCGTCAATGTCGGGGAGACCGAGGCCGAGGCGAAGGCAAAAGTCGATTTTCTCATCGACAGCCTGCATCCGGACGTGGGTCGGTTGATGCTTTCGGAGTTCCTCGAAGCCGACCTTCGTGGCGTTCCACTCGATCAACCATTTCCGATGGACCGGCTGCCCGCCGAGCCGAAAGGCTCGCGCAAGATGTTTGACCAGCTCGTCGAGTTCGTCAAACAAGGACAGACAGTGGGACAATTGATCCGCCACTACGCAGAACGCCACACCGGAAACGGAATAACCGGGACACCAAAACAGATCGCAGACTACATGGAAGAGTGGTTCGAAACCCGTGCCGCCGACGGTTTTATTCTTATGTTCCCGACACTTCCCGCAAGCCTGGAAGATTTCGTCCGCCTTGTCTTGCCGGAGTTGCGGCGGCGCGGACTGTTTCGTGAGGAATATGAAGGATCGACGCTGCGCGAGAACCTGGGGCTTTCGATGCCTGCCAACCGTTACACGGCCGCCAAAGGCGATAAAGAGCGCATCTGAAGGAGCCAATCATGGTGGACCAGATGAAAATGCAGGTGCCGTCTCCGGGCGCTGACCTCTTCAAATCCTCCATGCGGAATCTGGCGGGTGCCGTTTGCGTCATCACGACAGGCACGGGTGAAACACGAACCGGCTTCACCGCAACATCCGTCACAGCACTTTCTGCGGATGGCCCGACTGTGATGGTCGCACTCAATCGTGGATCCTCGTCCTGGGAAATCGTCGAGAAAGCCAGACGGTTTTGCGTCAACGTCGTCGCTGAAGGTCAGGAAAACGTCGCCCACTCATTCTCGGGTTTTAATGGCCTTAAGGGTGCCAGCCGCTACGATGGCGCCGTCTGGCACACGATGGGGTCAGGCGGCCTTGCGCTGGATGGCGCTCTGGCAAGTCTGGACTGCGAACTCGAAGACGCGATCATCCATCGATCCCATGTGATCCTGATCGGCCTCGTCCGGTCGATAAGGACACATGACGATGCCAGGCCACTTCTGTACTGGCGCGGAGAATATCAACACATCAGAAGGTGATATCCCGAGCGGTAGGCCCTTAGTCACGCACTGCGGTTCGGGGACGATGCGACAGACTGCTTTTTCGCGATCCCCATCACCCACATGTGAAATTCTCTTCCGTAGGGCTTATCGAAAACGGAACGATCCCATGCCAGATAGTAGCTCTCGGGAAGCGGAAGGCGGATGTCGAAAGGAACAACAAGTGTACCGGCCTGCAACTCGTCCTCGATCATCGAGACCTGAGCCAGCACGAAGCCGTGTCCGTTGACCGCAGCGTCGATTGCGTTGCTCGACAACGCGAAAAACAGGCTCGAGAGTTTTTCATTCACGGTCGCGCCAACCAGCTGCGCCCACTCGCTCCATTGTGGCGGACGGCTGTAATGGGCTTCCCACTCGATATTGAGCAAAGGGAATTTGAGAAGGTCGGCGGCCGCCGATAATGTCCGTCCCCCGAGCAAACGCGGCGAACATGCGGGAACCACCCAATCCGTATAAAGCGGCACGAAATGCGCGTGCACCTCTGCCCGCTTTCCATAGGTTATGCGAAAATCGCTCTGGCCGCCCGACAGGCTGGGTTCGTCATCCTTGCCGATGATACGGACATTGGCTTCCGGATAGAGAGCCTGCCACTCGAAGATCTTGCGGCCGATCCACTTGTTCACCACCGAGCTGAGCGCAGTCAGCACGATGCCGGTCTGGCTCCGCGCCCGTTCGAGAACATCGACGGAATGATTGAGCTGGCTGAAGCCTTTGGCGACTTCCTTGTGAAGAAGAACACCCCACGACGTCAGTTCCACACGGCGTCCGATACGTTCGAGGAGCGTAACGCCGAGATGGTTCTCAAGCTTGCGCACCTGTTGGCTGATGGCACTGGGTGTTACGCCCAGTTCTTTGGCAGCCGTGCTCATCGTGCCGCACCTTCCTACGGCTTCGAAAGCTTGCAGGGCATGGAGTGGGGGCATAGCCAATAGAGTATCTCCAGTTCTGCTTTTTGTTAAGTTTTTCTAAACAAAAACGCAACGAAAATCCGCTTGTCCCGCATCGCAACAAGGAAAATACTGATCCGATTAAAGCGAGAACGGGGGAAGAAAATGTTTCTCAAGAATGCTTGGTACGTCGCCACCTGGGATCACGAAATCGGACGAGACCTGACACCCGTAACGATGCTCGGCGAAAATATCGTCCTTTATCGTCTTCAGAATGGCAAGCTTGCAGCGCTCGAAGATGCCTGTCCCCATCGCAAGCTCCCCTTGTCCATGGGGCGTATCAAGGGCGACGACGTCGAATGCGGCTATCACGGACTGACCTTCGACTGTTCCGGCGCCTGCACCCGCGTACCGGGTGCAGAGCGTATTCCACATGTGGCCTGCGTCCGCTCCTACCCGGTGGAGGAACGTTACGGGCTCGTCTGGGTCTGGATGGGTGAGGCCGCGAAAGCCGATCCCGCAGAGATTTTCCGTGTCGAACATTTCGGTGATCCGTCCTGGGGCGTCAATCGCGGCGAGTCGATGACGATCAACTGCAATTACCTCTACATGACGGACAATCTGCTGGACCCATCCCACGTCGCATGGGTGCATCAGAGCTCGTTCGCCAGTTCCGCCTGCGAAGAAACGCCATTGGAAACAACGGTGAAAAGCGATGGCGTCGTCGTCTGGCGCTGGATGCTGGATTCAGATCCAGCCCCCTTCTACGCACCGTTCCTGCAATTTGAGGGGAAATGCGATCGAAAACAGCATTACGAGGTTCGCTACCCCAGCAATGCCATCATCAAGGCCATCTTTGCACCATCAGGCTTCGGTGGCGAAGGCCGCGAATTGCCAGCCAATACGTTCTTGATGGACAGCTACAATTTCATGACGCCAGTCGATGAGAACCGCACGAAGTATTACTGGTTTCAGATGCGAAATTTCGCGCCCGACGACCCGGACGTTTCAGCGCGCTTCGCAACATCCGTACGCGGCGCATTCGAGGAAGACCGTGTCGTGCTGGAGGCGGTCCACCACGGGATCGCGAACAAGAAGACTCCAAACCTCGATCTGAAGATCGATGTCGGACCGCTGCGGTTCAGACGCAAGCTTTCACAGATGATCGATAGCGAGACCATGAATGTCGTCGCTGCCGCGGAGTAAGCGCCTGCGCCGGAATGACTAACGATATGGTCTTCGCCTGCTCAAATGGGTCAGGCGGAGATGGCAAAAAAATAATAACCGGGAACATAGCTGGTGATCGGCAAAAGCCGACGCCCGCCACAAATCGGGAGTATCCTTGATGCGCCACATCAGGCAGCCTGAGCTCTATTCAGTGGACTATAATGTGCTGCGGCAACGTTTTCTTTCCGCCGCGCGCCGGTCGAATGCTGCGTTGTTCGAATATAAGCATCCATTGCATGGCCCAGGTGGAGAGCACCTTTTCACGGATGTTGCATATCTGGGCGAACGCAACGCGTCAAAAAAACTCGTCATCTTGTCCGGCACGCACGGAGTTGAGGGGCAATTCGGATCGGCTAGCCAGGCTGAATGGCTTGCCGCAAATAACCCTTTACCGCTTCCTCCCGATACGGCTGTGGTGATGATCCATCTGATCAACCCGTGGGGAACAGCATGGAGCCGACGGGTCAACGAGGACAATGTCGATCTCAACCGAAACTTCGTTGACTGGAAGAGAGCCGTTCCACGAAACGAACGATACGCCCCACTCCATAATGCATTTGTCTGCGCCGAGTGGGATGGACCCGATCGTGACCGTGCCGATCAACTGCTGAGAGATGCCAAGGCCGCTTTAAATGGTCACGCCGGGATCGCCGCGATTATCGAAGCAGGCCAATACGACTTTCCAGACGGACTGTTTTATGGCGGCAACGGCCCGACATGGTCGAACCGCACCCTCAACGATATCTTGAGCACTTTCGTCAGTGGCGCGTCGAATGTCGTCGTCTTCGATCTTCACACCGGTGCAGGCCCTTACGGATATCCCGCACTGCTATCCGTGGCGGAAGAGGACCATGCCGGTCTAGAATGGGGCAGGAAAACCTATGGGCACGCACTCGCGGTCGTGATCACCGGCAAGGGCGCAACGACCGATACCGGCATTGCGGCAACGGCTACGGGCTACGTTTCAGCAGCGGTCTGCAAATCCTTGCCCGAGAGCCGCGTATTGCCGCTGGTAATCGAATGCGGAACCCTTGAAGGCTCGGTGGTGATGGACGCCGTGCAGGCGGATAACTGGCTGCATCTTTTCGGGAATATCGAATCTCCGCTTGGGCAGAAAATCAAGAAGACGCTGAGAACCGCGTTCATTCCTGACGATCCCGAATGGCAGCAGAACTGTCTTGGGACAAGCTTGCGATATTTCGACCGCGCGCTGACCGCACTTGCCTCGGTTACTCCCCCGGCTTCAAAGGGCGCGACCGCTCCGGCTTTGGTAAGCGACTGGCCACCTGCCGTGCCTCTCAATACCAAACGCCATGAACGGCCAGCCGTTGAAGTTCATGATCTCCACAAAAGCTTCGGCACGCACGAAGTCCTGTCGGGCGTAGGGCTGAGTGCCGATCCCGGTGAAGTCGTTTCGATGATCGGCTCGTCAGGGTCCGGCAAGAGCACGTTTTTGCGCTGCATAAACCTGCTCGAACAGCCCAGCAGTGGAACGATCGTCGTTGATGGCGAGGAAATACGAATGAAGGGCGGAGCGAATGGCCGTTCGCAGCCAGCAGACATGCGCCAGGTCGAAAGAATTCGCGCCCGCGTGGGAATGGTATTCCAGAACTTCAACCTCTGGCCCCACATGTCCGTGCTTGAGAACATCATCGAGGCTCCCGTCCATGTTCTTGGCGAGCGTCGCCAGGATGCAGTCGACCATGCCCATCAGTTGTTGAAGAAAGTGGGACTGTCGGAAAAGCATGCCCAATATCCCGGGCAGCTTTCCGGCGGCCAGCAGCAACGTGCGGCCATCGCAAGAACACTGGCCATGCGGCCAAAAGTCATCCTCTGTGACGAACCGACATCCGCTCTCGACCCCGAACTTGTGGGAGAGGTCCTGCGCGTGATCCGTCAGCTGGCAGAAGAGGGCAATACCATGATCCTCGTGACGCATGAAATGCAGTTTGCGCGCGAGGTATCTCACAAGATTCTCTTCTTACACAAAGGAAAGGTGGAGGAAGAGAGTACCCCGGCGGAATTGTTCACCAATCCGCGATCGGAACGCCTGCGTCAGTTTCTGTCGCGAACGTTATGACGTGATCCGCTGTGCCGGCGCTGTGTCCGGCAAATCAAACCTAACAAATAACCAAATAGGGGAATTCGCATATGAATCTGAAAGTCCTGTCACTCGCCCTGCTTCTTGCAGGCGTCAGCACGGCGCACGCTGCCGAAGGCGAATTGTCGATCGGCACCGAAGGTGCCTATCCACCATGGAGCATGGCCGATGCTGCCGGCAATGTAACCGGCTTCGACGCCGATGTCGGCAACCTGCTCTGCACGAAGCTCGCCGTGAAGTGCCGGTTCGTCGTGCAGGCCTTTGATGGCCTGATCCCTGCCCTCAAGGCGAAGCGCTTCGACGTCATCATCTCCGGGATGTCGATTACCCAGGATCGAAAAAAGGAAATCAATTTTTCGGTCGGATATGCTGAGCTGGCAAACATGTTCCTCGTTCCCAAGACGTCCGATCTCGCCGGCATCAAGGATATCGACACTTTGTTGAAAGGCTTGGACGGCAAGACGATCGGCGTTCAAACCGGCACGACGCACGCCCATTTCATCGAAAAGCGGGTGCCTAATGCCAATCTCAAAACCTACGACACGCTCGATAATATGCAGATCGATCTCGCAAGCGGCCGCGTTGAGGCAGCATTTGCAGACGCCTCTGCACTTCAGGATTTTCTCGCCAAGCCCGAAGGCAAGGACTTTCAGTTTGTCGACGTGAAAGTTCAGAGCAAATTCGATTCCACCCTCGGCGAAGGGATCGGCGTCGGAATTGCCAAGGAGAACACCGAACTGAAGACGAAGATCGACAAGGCACTGTGCGAGCTCGTCGCGGATGGTTCAATCGGCAAAGCGAGCCAGAAGTGGTTCAAGATGGATATCTCCAGACCCTGCAACTAAGACGCCTGCCCCGCTCTTCCCAGAAGTGCGGGGCAACACTCAATCGCAACCTGACAGCTTGCGCACGGTCGAAGACGCTGACGATGCCTGCTGCCAAAAAGGCAAGGGAGTGCGCAGCAAAACCAAGGCAAATCCAATGGAGTCTAGTCTGATCCTAGTTTGGCAGGGTGGTTGGATAAGAGCCATTCTGCAGGGAGCCGCAATAACGATTGCCGTCGGTACGGTCAGCATGCTTGTCGGTGCGTTGATCGGAACCTTGTGCGGGGTCATCAAGTGGGCGCGGATATTCCCGCTGACACTTGTGGTAGACGCCTATACCTCTCTCGTGCGGGGGGTGCCTGAACTGCTTATCATCTATCTGCTGTTCTTTTCTTCCGTGCAATTCGTGACACAGGTTGCCACAGCTTTCGGATATGCTGCCCTTGCGGACAGCGGATATGCCTTCATCATTGCCATCATTGCCATCGGTACGATTTCAGGCGCCTACTCGACCGAGGTTATCAGGGGAGCATTGGCTTCCATCCCGACGGGACACATAGAAGCTGCGCGCGCACTGGGGATTCCCGGGCGCCGTATCTTCAGGCGCATCATCATCCCGCAAATGCTACGCATTGCCATCCCCGGTATGAACAATGTCTGGCAGACAACCATCAAGGACACGGCACTGGTATCGGTTGTCGGGCTACAGGAACTGATGCGCGCCGCCTCGGTTGCCGCCGGTAGCACCCGCAATCCCCTGATTTTCTTTCTTATCGCAGCCGTCGTGTATTTCGCGATCACCATCATAAGCCAGGCTGGATTCGACAGGGTCGAACGCCTGGTGAGACTAAGGGCGAGGAAGTAACGCGATGGATATCGAATTCCTGAAAACATCGATGCCTTTCCTCTTGAAAGGGCTTTCCACAACGGCGACCATAACCGCGATATCTGTCGCGATCGGTTTCAATCTCGGCCTTGGTCTTGCGCTCATGCGGCTGTCCGAAAACCATTTCCTTGCCGGGTTTGCAAAATATTACAGCATGGTCTTTCGCGGGACGCCGCTGCTTGTACAACTGTTCCTGTTTTACTACGGGCTTGGCCAAATTGGATTTATCAAAGGCAATGCCATAACGTGGTGGGTGATTAGTGATGGTGCGCGCTGCGCGGTCATGGCGATGGCGCTCAACACAGCCGCCTATACATCGGAGATTCTGCGAGGCGGATTATTATCGGTTCCCGCGGGTCTCAAGGAAGCGGCCAAAGCCACGGGAATGTCACCATTTATGCGTTTCCGCCGGATCGAATTCCCGCTCGCCATTCGCCAGGCTCTGCCGGCTTACGGCAATGAGCTGATCCTCGTCGTCAAGGGTACGAGCCTTGCCTCGACAATCACGGTTCTCGAGATCACGGGATATGCAAAGCGCCTGATGAGCCAGACATTCGCGATTTTCGAGGTTTTCGCCTTGGCGGGTGCCATCTACCTCGTCATCAACCTCACCCTCGTCATGCTCATCCGCATGCTTGAGGCACATCTGATGCGTCACGAAGCGCGCTGAAGGCCAGTAGTCTCGAAACTTACGACTGCCTGTCACGCGCATTTATGGACTATATCGCCGCCTGGACAGCCAAAAAAATGGCGTTCTGGCGAACTGAAACGTAGTCGCCCATATCGTGTCCGCGCCGCGCGCCTAAAGAGCGCGGCGTTGTCATGTCAGCCGGTGACTTTGCCGGGGTTAAGAGTGTATCCGCCATCGATTGCGGCCTTGATCTGCGTCATCAAGGCAAATTTTACCGGGTTCGCTGTCTCCCGCAACGCATGAATGCGTTTGGAGCCTATCCCATGTTCCGCCGAGAACGAACCACCCGATTGCGTCAGGTCGCGGTACAGAACGGATTCAATGGCAGCAATCTTGGCGGGCGTCAGAGCTGCCCCGGCTGCATTGAGAACAATGTGAAGATTGCCATCGGCAATGTGGCCGAAGAGGTAGGGATCGAGGAGAGGAGCGATTGACCGAAGCTCCGGTACGCAGCGAGCCACATATTCTCCGATCTGCGACAAGGGGACGGAGACGTCAAAGGACGGCGCAGCCGGATATCTGCGATAGATAAGGTCCGTGTCCTCCCTCAGACGCCACAACTCTGCTTCCTGCGCCTTCGATGTTGCGACGACAGCGGACACGTTCGGATAGGTTTCATACAGCTCCTCGTAAATCCGGCCGAGCTCCATCTGAAGCTGTTCCTCGTCACCGCCGCCCAGAGACATGATGAGGTTGACGGGATAGTCAGGGGCATAATCTGCCGCCGACCAAAGGTGCTCGCCCGCCGTCAGGGCGAAAAACGAATTCCAGATCGCTTCCGCCGCACACATGTGGCCATACCTCACGGACAACCCCAGCCTGGTTGCCTCAAGAGCCGCTTCAACGGAGGGAAGCCCAAAAAGTGCGGTGGCGGTTGCTGCGGGAACAGGTTCAAGCTTGATGGCAACCCTGGTCACAATACCAAGCGTACCCTCGGCCCCGATGAAGAGATGCTTCAGATCGTATCCTGCGGCGTTCTTCACCACGCGTGTCAGGTCGGAATATATCGAGCCATCAGGCAATACGACTTCCAGTCCGAGCACGCGATGTCGCATCACCCCATATCGAAAGGCAGAAATCCCGCCGGCATTGGTCGAGACCATTCCGCCAATCGTGGCAGAACCACGCGATGGCAAGTCGATGCCTGGCTCGAGACGATGCTCCGATGCGGCCGCCTGCAACGCTTGAAGCGTAACGCCCGCCTCCACAACGGCAACCCGCTCATCTGGATAGATTTCCACGATCCGGTTCAGCCGGGCGGTCGACACCACGATTTGACCGGGGACGGACACACCCCCGCCAACAAGCCCGGTTCGGCCACCCTGTGGTACAACCGATATACCATGGGCAACCGCAGTTTTTATGATCGACGCAACCTCGTGCGGAGATGAAGGGAAAGCAACCGCATCCGCACCGAAATTCGCAGGCGTTACGCCATAATCGAGATTGGCAACGGCATCACCGCGTTTCAGGTTCGACAGGCCGATAATCTGGTCGATTTCATTGAGAAACGCGGCGGACAAATCCCGTGTTGAGGCGGTATTGTGTTCGATCATGACGCGACTTTTGCCTCAGGAAGCTTATCTTTGAGTGAGCGTAACGCTTCGAGAAAACGGTCGTTTTCCGCAGGAAGCCCGACGGTCACACGAATGAAGCTGGCGAACTCCGGTTCTTTCCAGGGTTTGACGATGACGCCATGGGACAGGAAATGATCGAAAGCGATCGAACTGTCGCAACCAACATCGATGAAAAGAAAATTCGTCTGAGAGTCCGGAACGAAAAGATCAAGCGAGGCGATTGCCGCAGCCATGCGCCTGCGCTCCTTGACGACGCTTTCGACTGAAACCCGCATCCAGTTTTCGTCATCGAGCGCGGCAACTGCGGCCAATTGCGCGGCTGCATTGACGTTGAACGGTGTTTTTGCAGATGACATGGCCTGTGCCAGCCGCTCATCGGAAGCCACGGCATATCCGACGCGCAACCCAGCCAGCCCATAGGCCTTCGAGAAGGTTCTGAGCACGACCCAGGAGATTGCGCTGTCAGCCAGTGTCTTAAGCCCATCTGGCGTATTCCCATCGCAGAATTCGAAATAGGCTTCGTCGAAAACAAGCAACGTCTCTTTCGGGACAGCTGCAATGAGGCCTGAGAGCTGATCCTGTCGCAACGCAGGGCCCACGGGATTGGAAGGCGAGGAGATGAAGAATATCGATGGCTTTTCGCGCAATGCGGTCGTCATCGCCTCAAGATCGAACCGAAGATCCTTCGTCATCGGTATCTTGATGATTTTCGCACCATTTGCTCTGGGCTCGATTTCGTGAAGGCCGAAACCAGGTATCATCGCGACCACGTTAGCATCCGGACGCAGGACCGCGCGACAAACGGCAGCGATCATCTCTTCGGAGCCGTTTCCAATGACAATCCGGTTTCCGGCAACGCCGAGCTTTCGACTAAGCGCATCACGCAAGATCACACAGGCAGGATCCGCATAGCGTGAAGGGTCGAGACTGGCCAGCGCAGCGGTTACCTTCGGAGAGCAACCATATGGATTCTCATTGCTGGCAAGGGCCGCAATATCGGTCAAACCCGTCTTGCTTCGCGCAACGGCGATATTCATTCCAGCATTATAAGGCGGGAGTTCAGCAACGTGCGGGTTGAGTCTGAGTGTATCGGCCATGGGTTGATCTCGCTGATTTGGATAAACGCTGGAATCTGGTTTCAGAGGTCGAGTACGACTGAACTCACGGGCTTGGAACAACAGAGGAGAATCTGCCCGGACGGCACGTCATCCAGCGGCTCTTCCACATATTCAACGTCGCCGGACACAAGGTTTTGGACACAGCTGCCGCAGACACCCGCGCGACAGGAGAATGCTGGCTCAATACCCCGGCTCTCCAGAAAGCTCAGGATGGATTCCGAGGCTGAATCCCACTCGAATCTGGCATTTGACTTTCCAAGAACGATCTCGATGCCGGAGTACTCAGACTCTGACGCCACCGGAGCAACAGGGAGGCTGAGGTTTGCTCCCTTCTTCGGCTGCGAAGGCGAAAGCAGGGAGGCAGGCCCGAAAAACTCGTAGGCAATCTTGCTTTTCTCCAAGCCGAGGGAGAGGAGCAGGTCATACATCGCCTGCATGAACGGCGGTGGTCCGCACATATAGACTTCGTAATCGTCCAGCGGCAGAAACGACTGCAAGGTCTCCCGCGTGATGAAACCGGCGGAATGGAATAGCCCGGCATTGGCATCCTCGTCGGTCGGAAAACGATAACAGTAATGAATATGGACGTTGCTGCGCTGTTCAGCGAGCACCCGTACTTCTTCACGCAGCGCATGGGTAGCAGCCCCGTCGCAGGCATGGACGAACCAGACGGGCCGATCGCTTTCCGCAACCAAGACCTTCAACATGGAAATCGTAGGTGTCAGCCCGACGCCACCGGACAAGAGAATAACCGGTCGCTGACTGGCCTTGTCGAGTTTGAAGGCACCACGCGGCCTGTCAATATGGATGACCGCACCCTCTTCAACGGCGTCATGGAGCCAGCACGAAACAAGACCATCGGCCATATCGGGCGTTAAAGCGGCTTCCCGTTTCACGGTAATACGATAGACCCCGATCTCATTTGGTCCTGACGAAACCGTGTAATTCCGGACAAGCGGTTCTTTGCCTTCGGGATGAGGTATCTGGATCGTCAGAAACTGGCCCGCCTCAAAAGTACACCAATCCGCAGGATCAACAGGCGTGAGGTAAAAAGACGTGATCGTGGCACTCTCGCGCACCTTGCGCTTTACCTCGAACGGGCGAAAACGTGGATCCAGGCGGGTCGTCATGATTTGCTTGTCCTGATGATTTCAATAGCCGGAAATCTACAGATCGCCTCGAAAGCCCTCCCCGTGAGATCGCTCAAGGCTTGCGTCAACCTGCAGACGGTCAAAGGTTTTCGCGGGAGGCAGAACTTCCTCAAAAACTCGCTGGCAATTTGGTCTTCACCAATTTGCAGCCCCAAGGCCCCACCTCAATTTATCCCTCTGACAAATCTCATTATTTGCGCGTCAACAAAGAGAGACAATCCCGCCACAGATGGGTTTTTGTTTAGAAAAGCTAAAGTATGGGGGTTTGAATTGGCGCGAGCAACTCTGGATTTGCGCCCTCGTTTTTTACCGGGATACGCCAAAGCAGAACGTGGTCTTCAGAACCAATCGTTAGATAGTTGCAAAGTGCTCCGCGAGCAGGATCGACCGCTGCACGCTATCATAGCCCCACGTGGCTATACCGCGAGCAATTCATTTGCGGTATCCAAGGCCCTAAACGCAAGGCGCCCTCCGGGATGGGAGGGCTTTGTTGTTGATAGTCTTGAAGATATTGGTTGCGGGGGCAGGATTTGAACCTGCGGCCTTCAGGTTATG